>JAABUN010000558.1_pt1 | contig 95300 bp, 65 predicted proteins | sample 5559311 | NCBI WGS metagenome assembly JAABUN01 (sample SAMN10711877, study PRJNA513370) | rock metagenome | isolation source: Antarctica rocks | place: Antarctica: Victoria Land, Siegfried Peak sud | reverse complement strand
CCCATCCTATCCCCTACACCCCCCACTAATACCACCCACTAACACCCCACAGACGACGCAGGCAACACCTCCCACCGACCCCTCGGCCTCATCGTCGCCCGCGGCACCCTCCTCGTCCTCATCAGCCCCCTCGACGGTAGCGAGGAGATTGCGAATCCTTTCCGTGGGATGGGTGGGGAGGAGGGGTAGGAGGGAGTGGGAAGGGGGGAGTGGGAAGGGGAGAGTGGGAAGGGAGGGAGGATGGGATGGGATGGGGTAGGAGTCGAAGGGGTGGTGGGGGGGGATGGGATGGGAAAGGATAAATGTATAAGCATGGTCATATGCACAAATACCAAAATGAGAGGTCTAAATTCGCAAGAGAGGTCTAAATTCGTAAGGGAAGCCGAAAGAGCTGGACCAAAAGCAATTTATGTTTCAATCGGAATGGATAGCAAGGCGAGGGTACTAAAAGGATCAAAGATGTCCTTTTTGCGTGGATTAGATATAGGCATGGGTACTGTATGCATAGCTCGCAGCCTTGGATGGTATCATATCATACTTGAAGATGGCTGAGAGTATTATACCTATATGGGCTAGATAGTAGCTTGACTTCAGCTGCAATATGATAAAGACATAACATCGATGTCTGATTCACCATCACGATGTAGGCAGTAACGTCAGATAAATTCATTGGCAAGCACACTGTATAAACTCCTTCCATGAACGCTAATACTGACATCGAATCGAAGCAAACATATACATCTATGCACAGCATTTACACATCACCCCCCTACCACGTGAAACTCTCCTCCACGAAATCGATCGTCGCCCCCGTATCCACAACCCCCCTAACAGCCCCCCTCACCTCGTCCGCAAAAGCGCCCGGTCCGCACACAGTGACAGCCGTAGCCCCGCACCGCGTCACCATCTCCTTCCTCAGCACGAGGGCAGGATCGCACCTCCCAGGCAGCATCTGCACCGTCTCGCTCCGACTCTTCACCTCCAACTGCGATCGGGGCTTGCTGACAAACATGATGATCTTGAGGACCTGCTTCCGGTTCCCCATCTGCAGGATCTGATCCATCCACGGCCTGACCCATTCGAGCGTGTCCGTCGTTCGCACAGACCAGGCCAGCACGATCTTTTGCGTTGCGACCGTTCCGGCGGCTTGACCTTCGAGTAGCTCTCGGATGTGGCCGAGTTGATGCGTTATGCCTACGCCGGCTGCGAAGAGGAAGACGGTGCCGTAGGAGTGGAGGCTGTCGAGACCCCCGTACGGGCCTTCGACGAGGCCGGTGACTGTTATTGTGCCGGTGGGGGAGGCGCGGGCTTTGTTGTAGAGTTTAGCGGTCATGCCGGTACGTTTGGCGATGATGAGGGACATGGTTGTCGTTTGTGATGAGGTGGCCACGATGGATCGTTTTCTCTCGGGTAGCCTCTCATCGGAGAAGGTGTCAAAGGTCTCGGACCACGCGATCGAGAAGGGGTGGTTCATCCATAACGAAAGAGCCGGGATGTAGATGAAAAGATGTGACCCCGGCTTGAATTGCCATGGTCGGGGCATGTCGATTGTCACACGGCACGCTTCGTTGCCCTGGCCTGGAAGTGCCTCGACGGTGACCTTGGTGATCTTGCGAGGTGAGAGGTTGCGGTAGAAGATACGAAAGAGTCTAGCACAGCGCTCGAGGATCCAGATTGCGATTACCCAGTTGATATAGGCCTCTCCAGGGAGAACACCCACGCGGCAATGCACCTTGACACCAATGATTGCTACGATGGCGAGAACTTGGTGAATGTGCAGGAAGGTCTCGTAGAAAGCGTGGCGCACTATCGAAGCTGCTTGAATCATGATGACGCCGAACGCGACAGTGCTAAGCATGCCGTAGGCAAGAAATGGACTGTTGTGAAGCCCATCTGCAATGCCTTTGGAACCCTTGGCATCATGTTCGTTGACTGCCCACGCGATGGTGTGTATGACTGCCTGCGCTGTTACCACCCTCCCAATCCATCGGTGGAACAAGTTATAGGTATCGAAGCTGATCCGAAGCAAGGGTATGAATGGACTGTTCCTGCCGGCAAGGACGACCAACGGAAGCATGTTGACCATTGCCAGATGACCTGTTCTGCCACGTAGCTCGGCGAGGATCTTAGCCTTGGGATCGCTGTACCTGAGATACAGGCAGTAAAACATGTTGATGCCAAGGTATGCAGATAGTAGCACTGTGTGCAACCTCGAAGGTAAAGTCCCAACATTTCCAGCCCGTGATAGCTGGATCTCCCTGTTGTGCCTCTTCTTCCACAGCGGCGCATATATTATCTGCTTTTTGATCCTCGGCCATATAGCTGTCCGATCCTTTGACCAGTAGGACTGTTGCAAGGTGCCGGAGTTGAGGTTCAGCAGGTGTCTGAGGTGCGCATTTGCCATTTGCCCAAACCGCACACACAATACCACAGAGATGACGAGTAGGACACCAATCCATAAACTTTGTTCCAGGCTCTGATCTGTTGATAGTTCAACTCCTGTGAGGCCATGTGTGTAGGGGAGGATCTGACTCTTTATGGCGTCCTCGCCTATGAGTCCCTTCGTACTGTTGATGGCGACAGCGGCGCGTGTTTGAAGCGAGGACGTAGTGAACAGGTGGTGTATAGTGTTGAGCGGACTCATATCGATGTGACCAGCACGGTCGATGAGGTTATACGGAGTGAGGTAGGGGGAGTGAATATCGAAACACTTGGCTTGCAGAAATTGCCAGTCTTCGTCTTCGCGGTCTAGGAAGATATTAAGTCGCGTCGCGTGTGGAGCAAACAAGGGCTTTGAAGAGAGAAAGAAGAATGGAACCAAAGACCAGCTTTGTGGGTGGAGTGACAATTGGATTCAAAGCTGAAACGGGTTCTCGAAGAATGGATCTTGTGCGAGGCGTGAAGGCATTGTGTGTTGAGAGTTTAGGTACTTATTGTCAGCGCTCGGTCTTTTTCATTGTTCGATTCCTGCCTCCGCATTGTTGTTGATGAAAAGAGGGTTGATACAGCACCAGGCGTAATGTTGTGTAGCGTAGGGATTAGGAGTGGTTAAGTGAGAAGAACCATAGCAAGTCCCCTCGGCTTGGTGTTATGGTCACTGCAACGGCCGTAAAATCTATCAAATTAGGTGAATAACCAGTATCGTGTAATTTCAGCAATTGCCTCATTCATCATACACTTGAAGTGGGGTTTGTTAGCATCACAACGACGGCGATGATGAGAATGATAGGGGAAGAGGTGAGAAGAATACAGTGTCTCAGGAGCGTGGCTATTCGACGAGGTCAGTGGACTTGTTCATTGCTTAACATTACAGCATGAGCTCTGGGCCAGATTTGTCCAATCCAGCATCATGAAGAGGCAAGCTTTTCGTAGCGCCCATAACTGCCAGTGGCTGGTACGATTCTGGGATCTTACGTCCGAGACGGTCATCAGACTGCTCCAACTCATGTCGAAACAACCAGGAATGCGCCAAGGCGAATGGATTGATTCTTCAGAGGTCGTCAGAGGATGCGTGAAACAAAGGAGATGCAGAAGATGAAGATCGATTGAGCGCCAGTCGTTGTTGTCGGCGCCAAGCATGAGATGCCGAGCTAGTCTCATCTGGGCTAGCACAGCGCTTACATTATGATTGGTTCATCTCTTTCCGGATCTAAACAAAAATAGAAGGCCTCCAAACTCCCAAACCGCATCATTGCTTGGGCTTTGCCCGGGTACATTTGGTAAGACCATCCGGTTGTATTTGACATAATCCACAGCCAGCTTGTTCGACTGCTGTGTATACGGTAGAGATCGCCAGCTCTCTAGCCGGTATGCATGCTTCACAAGGCTCCTTGTCTGAACGCCTTGCTTTGAGGTTGCACATACTCCCACCCATGGCCTCTCTCATACCTAAACTCACTTTTTGTGCCGAGAGGTGTCAATGATCATAGAATCCAAAGTCTGACGTTGCTCCGATGGAATAGGTTGTCATTCGGCACCGTGTTGGGAAGGAGATGAAATTCTTCCTCATGACGCTGTTGCTCCGTCTATTCTTACATGACATACCCTGTCGTATTATTCCCTCTTAATTATCAGGAATTCGTTTCACTACAATAGAGAGAATATGTGCAAGCCTACCATGGAAGAGTGGCAGTAGATACAGTCGGTCCTTGGGTCGGGAGATCCGGCCCAGGGCAATGGAGGAGGAAGCTCGCAGCCGGTCGACCGAGCCAACCCATTGCATGCTTTCGGATGGAAAGCATGAGTATGTACCGAAGGTAAACGACGACTTGGCATCTTCTGGATCCCAAAATTCATCCAGACAGTGGATTTATTGGATTGTTGGGCCCAAAAAATCTAATCTGGCAGATATGCGACTACCATTGTTGATTTCGGCATCACGTCAGAGCATTGGAGACATTTTCTCACAAGATCGATTAGTAATATCGTGGTCGTCACGGACTATTAGGATATGAAGAGGGTTGTGGATAGCAAGACTCATGCTCCTGGAGTGACCTGCATCAATGGGCTGATGTTCTACAAGACTAGAGCCTACCGAAGTCATCCCTGATAATACTGCCGGTAATTCGAAAAGTGGAAGAACAGGCGCTTGTGCATTGGTAGTACTTGGATACTATACCGTAGTGTATGATGATATATCGCCTGAGTTGTTAGGATTGGTTAAGCGCTTGCGGCTTGAAGGTCCTCCAAAGTGAAAGCGGCGATGATGCTCCTGCAGTAGAATGCAATGGGCATCGAGTATTACAGCATCGTTTTGAACATACACTCTATCTGCTACTGTAAGTTCGAAACCCAATCATGATCATGAGTATCTGTTGAAGCGACTCAGGTAGTGGCCATAAGGTTTAGATCTCAATGTCTTGCAAAGACATCTGAACCCTACATACGAAATCAAGCTTTGCAGGGTGTACACTCCTGAAAGAACTAGATACCATCATCAGAAGACATGGACCACCTGCTCGGAAAAGAGGGTGTTGTACAAGGGCCTATATAGCTGATAGGATGGATGCCAAAGAGTACTGATATGTGACAGGCAGCCGAGAGTCTGCTGGAGCTCTGGAGAAGTTGCGTGGAGCATACGTTGAAGCTAGGCAAGTTCTAGTAGAGCTGACTAAAAGTTGAACAAGATTGGTAAGTGGACAGCGTTAAAGACGGTATGTGAAGCACCGAATCCATATTGTGAGGGGCAATGACAGTATTGATTGACAGACAAGGCTGGTGGAATAAACTATATTGGTGGCATGATAACCTCTCCTTCTCACGCCTCATTGACAGCGATCACTTTTATGACCCAGAAACATTTCATCACTAGCTCAAGATCCCAATCCAGACATTCCTTGGTGGGCTGGTCCAGGACCACCAGGCATGGCTGGCTGAATAGGACTGAAAGTGGAAGTTGTTACTGACATGGCGTCACCCTTATGAACGTTCCTCTGATGGCTCCGAAGTTTGTCCTTCCTCGCAAAGCCATTGTCGCCACTACACTTGCACCAGGGCACTGGACAGGCCAACTGCTTGGGCTTTGTGCAGTGTCTGACGGTATAATGGCGGATTAAATCAGGCCATCTCTTGGTCACGAATCTGCAGTGTTGTTCGACGCAGCGGAATAAAGGATTGCCAGATCCGTAGTAATGATCTCTCTCATGGGAGATATATTCAGCATGGACATCTGTGGTGAAGTCGCAGTCTTTGAATCGACAGCATACACCCTCTACCCAGTCCCCTGGTACTCCGATGAGTAGACACACCATGCAAGAACATCCTGGAAAGATTGCGCATTTTAGATGCTGATCAGTATGTAAGACTGGGGAGCTGTTGTCCGTCAAAGGTCGGCCGCTAGGATCATCCATATTGGTGCCATGTTTGTCGCAGATGCCCTGGAAGAAGGCGTCGTCACTGAAGGTGACCAAGGACCCAGACTTGATAGGTTCATTGTCTTGGCTGGAGAAAATGGCTTTGCCAATGACACTCTGTCTCGTAAAAGTAACCAGGCCTTGAGGCTGATGGCCAAGTGTCTCTAGCGTATTCGTTTCCCAGTCGACGCTAGCCATCGAGTGGTTATATTCCAAAGCCTCGAAGCCGGGCGTAGAGGACTTCGCCGAGACGTTATTGAGTCTTCACGCCCTAGTGTCAGCCAATTAAAAAAACTCACCCAAACATGTCGCCCTGAACGTCATTTTGGGGCGGATCAGCAAGAGAATCGTCAATGGCGAACCACGACATCCAATCAACGGCGTCGTTGTCCATTGCAAGCCGTTGGCGTGATATGTGTGGCTGAAGAAAGGGCGGATGATGTGCTGGCTTTGCAGCTAACGATGCACGGCTAATAAATAGAAAGGAGGGCGAACGACGAATAGAATGTGGATCTGAAGAATTGAGCCGCATATGGTGGTCGAAAGATCTGGAAAAAAAAGTTAGGCGAGAGGGTTGTTTGAGTATTCGCCAACCTTGATGGATGCAGTGCTCATATCAAGACGAGACATTCATGACAGAAGTTTCTTCCAAGAATTGTTGGCATCTCGGAAATCGTCTCAGGACACGTCTGAAAAGTACAAGATTCTCAGTCCCTCGAGAACATAGGACGGTAACGTTAGTGAAGGGATTATAAGACGAAGATGACTTGGGACAGATGTGGAGATATTCCCATCTTCCATCAAAGTTTCTCCTCCCTGGTACAACATAACACTTACATGACCCTACAACACGACTTTCAGAGTGCGCGCTATATGCCGCACGATTGGCCTCAGGCTTGGGGGGGTGGTTCGACAGTCATACCATACAACGCAGGATTCTGCCTTGAGCCAGAGACTCTGCTCAACAAACACTGATAGGAAGAAGAACGGCTATCAATACAACATCAAAGCTGCTCAATCGTCGCCGTCCGAAGGTCGACTGTAAAAGTCGTAGCCGTTCACGCGACATACTTCATATCTGATGTACCAACATATTGTCTTTGATATAAGCGATGACTGCGTTTGATCAAGACAGTAATTACTCCAGCGTGTCCAGGTACGTCTTCTGCGAAGCGAGACTAGTGAGGCGCTAGTCCCTAGCACTCCCGCATTTTGCCCTATTCCTGAGCCTTTAGCTATCAATATTGTTGAACAACGTGTTGGCAACGTGATTATGGCTATATGAATAGTACTCTGGAGAGGTAAGAACAAGGAGTTGAAAACTCTATTCCACATGATCCATGCCAAGACGCTAGTATAGATAGGGCTAGATACCTATTTCTAATACTCCCCCTTATATAGTACTATCCTATACTAGATTAATAGTAATAAAAATCTAAATAAGAAAATAATATCCCTTAGAGGTTATTATAAAATACTACTATAGCGTAGTAGGCGCTATACCTTATATAGCTTAGCTTAGTTAGATATAAGGGGTTACCTCCTTAGATAGTAAGGCAAGCTTTTACACCTATTTACCTAATAGTACCTTTACCTTATATTTGTTTTCTTACGACGTAATTCTATTATAAAGGTAGAAGAGGTATTAAGCTTAAAGTAAAGCTATTATTAAAGTAATTCTAATATATAGTTATTAAGTATTAGACTTCTAAGTAAATTCTAAATAGAGAATTATAAGAAATCCTTATAATTAGATAAATCTTATACTAATAATAATAATATATATTATAATAATCCTTAGTATCTAGTATTATATTAAGGATATACTAGAGTATATATTAAAGTAGATTAGATATATAGTTATTAAGTAACTATTATTAGAGTAAATACTAAATAGAAAACTATTTAAAATCTAGTTTATTAGAATAGATAGGTATAAACCTTATTAATAAGTCTAAGGCTATTTCTAAAGGAATTAAGATATTACTAGTATACTAGGCGTATATTCTAATATAGCTCCTTATAATATAGTATAGCTCCTTTAGTATAATATCCTATTACTCCCTTAATAGGGTATTACTCCTCCTACTATTAATATAATATACCTACTAGGGTATTACTATTATCTCGCTCTACTCCCTTAACCTAGTATTACTCCTCTTCTTAGCGGTATTATATACCTACTAGGTCGCTTTACTCCGCTCTAGTCCCCTAGAGTATCGCTACTACTCTAGGTCGTCGCTCCTCTAGCCTAGTATTACTCCTCCTCCTAGTTATTACTCCCGCTCCTCCTACTCTCCCCCTCTCGCGTTATAGTAGGAATTATCGGTAGAGCTATATAATAAAGGTAGGAAGGAGAATACTAAGAATAAGTAAAGTAGTAGGAGAAACCTATAAAAAAGCTCCCCCTAATTTTAGCTAAATTTAGTAGGTAGGAGGGATAATAGGTAGGTAAATAGTAGAGGGATAAAAGGAAGGTAAATTAATATAAAGCTACTCCCTTTAAAATAGCTCCCCCTAGAATATTATTAAAAAGAAGGTAAGAATTAAAATTAAATAGCTATCTAATTATTAAAACTAAGAATAACTATTTAAATAGCTTTATAATATTTAATTTAAATTATCTAATTTCTTTATATATTTTTATAATATCTAATTTAAATACTTATTAAATAATAAGTTATTCTACTTATATAGTAAGCTTTTATTATAAGTAAGGAAGGATTTAATATATTTATTCCCTTAGGCGGCCTTTAACTCCCTAGCGCCTACTAGCTTAAATCTATAAGTAACCTAATAGATTAGTATAAGCTTTTATTATAGGTAAGGAAGTATCTATTATTTACTCCTATATAGTATTATACTATAAGTATAGTACTAAAATTACGCTTATAGAACTAGTAAATAACCGCTTCTATAGGAGAGTAGATATAAGTAGCTAGAAAGGTAGCTAGGTCTTATAACCTATTAAATAACGTGTTAGTAACGTAATTATAGCTATATAAATAGTACTCTGGAGAGGTAAGAATAAGGAGTTAAAAACTCTATTCCACGTAATCCATGCCAAGACGCTAGCATGGATGGGACTAGATGCCCATTTCTAATAAATATTACGAGCAATCAGTATAATTTGTACCTAGCCACTCCATCTTCCTCCGCGACCCTTCTACGATGATCGTAATAGACATTGCATCCGATGGCGATAGTGTTTTGATAGTTGGCTCAGAGCCTTCGCAAGTCGTGAGATTGCGAGTTCATTCACTCTTCCTGAAATCCGTCTCCAAGGTTTTCGCTGCTATGTTTGGGCCTCACTTCCGCGAAGGCATGGCAGCAAGTGGAAAACAACCCAAGGAGATTCTGATGCCAGGAGATGACCCGGAAGCGATGACGGTACTCTGTCGAGTCATTCACCACCAATACCACGAGATACCCGACATTCTCCAACCCCCAACAGTCCTCCACGTTGCCCAAGCGGCTGATAAATATGACTGTTTGAATTTACTGAAGAATGCTAAGACCCGTTGGCTAGACCCGTACCCTGACCTCAGGATGAGAGCAAGGCTACCTGAGGAGACTCAGATGAGTGAGCTTCGTAACATAGACCAAATCGAACATGGCATGGAGTATCTCGGTTGCCTTGTGGCTGTGGCATATTTACTCGACGATGCGGGAGCCTTTCAGGAACTGACAAGCATACTGGTTCTACATTGCGCAAAATCGTACCTCGAACTTGCGAATGAAAAATGGGGAGGATCCATTATCCCTTCTACCGTCCTATGTAATATGCGTGCTTCCATGCCTTTGCTTTAAGAATCTAATCATCGGTGACAGGTATGCTGGAAGAAGAGAGGACCCTTGTACGGACAGAAATCTTGCAGACATTCTCCGCACCCCATATAAAGGGACATTATGAAGACACCGAGTAAGTGTTCTTGACAGGATTAACCAGAAGTGCTTCCTCACTAACGTCGGAAGCATACCTACTATCACGACCAAGCTACAGGAAGCGGATCTCACACCCTTGGCAATGCTACGATGTTCAATCATGGAGGTGGCCCCTAGGCTTGAACGTGTCTGCTCTCCAAGATATCAGCCACCAACGGCTCAATTAGAATTCTATACTTCCAAGGAAGGTTACGTTGACAACTATCATGACGACTACTCGTCAAACGCAGAGAGCCGGTTGAAAAGAATCACAAGCAACGCAGGTCTTTGTTTAGATTGCGTACTATCCAGTGATGGCGCTATACCTACAATCTGCAGGATCCAGCACCAGGAGAGAATGCAGGACGAGTACGATACTTTGATCGAATGTAGTCTGTCAAGAAGATGAGATCATAGCGCTAAGTGGTCGTGCGGATTGGCGATGATATGACATTTCCAGTTCGACTTGGGGGGGTGGGGTTAGGAAGCCGTCGCTTGCTCAGAAGCGACATAGGAGCAGAAGCTAAGTACTGAGCATGGCTTAATCTGGAAAGCAGCCCCGAAATTGGAAAATGCCAATAGGTTTGTAGTATCTAAGAATCAAAACTTCCCTACGCTGTATTGCGAGGTGCGACTATATGGCATACCATCCAATTCGTCAATCAATCAACGGTTTCCCTATCTCGTCCACCACGCAAAGAACTTCTCAGTCGTAATCCTAAGTCCGGAGCTGTTGAACACAGGCCATGCCTGACTACAGTAAAGAAACCTTTAAATCACAGGAATACGCCTATCATATCATAGCGAAACTTGGACTCAGCTACACTTACGACCCTTGTTTCCGAAGATCAATAATCGATCTGCGGCCTCGGAGCTGTTCTTCTAATACTATGGGAATTCCTACACCCAAAACAATTCGTATCGAGCTTCATAATGAAGAATTGACGGAGACTTGACAAACCCAGCAACGTCAGTAGTACTGTGAGTTCCACTTCTTGGATGTGACCTCAGACCCGCTTTCTCACACATCACGAAAGAGGCACAGTGCTCATCATACCACTTGCGCACAGATACCAATCCCGGAGCTGCAAAGCGTAGCGTGAACTACCTATACCCCAATGGACATGGGTGCGATAGATATTGTCCGATCGAGCATGGCAAGGTACGAACGATTGAATAGGGTAGAGACAGCCCGTAAGGCACCCTAGCTGACATCTACAGCAGTACGCACATCACCAGGACTCCATTCCTCTTTGGACTCAGGATATCTGGGACCAGACCTACGACGAGACCTAGGGAGCGAATTGATTTACATGGAAGAAAAGCAATACGCACAGGCGTATTCCATGGGTTTCATCATGCCCTGCCGGGCTCCAACATTGAATTGCGACTACATGCAATAATTGATGCCGCATCCGAGAGCCCAGATTGATGTAAATTACAACATGGTACTGACACCACTCGTAACGTAGCCCTAATCCCCGTCTCCTAACAAGACCCACAACGAATCATGCTACACATTCTACGTCTACAACAATCTCTTTCCCCACAACAGCAGCATCTCGTGGTCTTCCACCAATCACTCCAGCTAGCGACACACCCGAAACAGTATCGCTATACGCACTCTACATCTCCATATCAACTAGCCCCCATCGTAAAGCTGAATAATAGAACAAGAACGATCAAGAACGTCGTCCTCAATGAACATCAGAGAATGTTGATGTTTACAACTGACCACCATATGTTGTATATCGTATTGGATCGTCCCCAAAAAAACTTCACAGAGCACATGTTCAAGCAGATGACTATAACACATACCACATTCAGACTTGCACGGACCTGTTGGGCGAGCTGCATGCGAGGTTTGGGACGCGGGGATGGTATGAACGTATAAACATGAAGTATTTGTCATATACACAATAGTAGGATGGGGATGAGCTGGAAAAATTCCCTCAAGGCTCCTTCTCAGATATATAACCAAAGACGTATAAACCAGCTGTGGTAAAGTCTGGGACTGAGTACGAAAGATCCATATCCATTGATTAATTAAGTATTACGTGTGATTCCCATAGTGATCCTTTATCCACCCGAGCGATCCCATCATCTGTCTATATTATTCGTCAAGGGTATCCAGACCCCCGTAGCGCTAACTAACCATCGCAAAGAAAAAAAACCCATCATCTACCTGCCTGCAGATAAACGCCATAGAACCTTTACCGAACTTTCCCTCTCACATTCCCTCTCCGTCTCCTCTCCCCCAAATATCGATTTCCATCCATAAGCCATAAGGAGCATTCAAACTTTCCGTCCTAATCCCCTGAACAAACTGAGGCTAGATCGTCTGCTGTCGTCCTTCTTCGATGATGCGCCGTTATTTCCGTGGTGGTTCTTGTGCGCTGTGACAGGTGCGGATGAGGTGGCGGAGGTATTGTGGTTTTGGTTTTTGGGGGATTGAGAGGTGTGGTGGGTGGTGGGGAGGGGGGAGGAGAGGTAGCCGAGGATGAGGGCGTCTGACATTCTTGGGTGGGGATGGGGAGATGTAGTGGAGGTTGTGGTGGATTATTTTTGGGGTAGCGGGTAAGGTGTTATAAGATTTGATTATTGTTGTTTGAATTGATTGTGGAAGAGAGGATTGGGTGGGAGTAAGGTGAGATGTGTGTATATGATTGTCTTGCTGTGATTGTTTTGTAAGAAAGATGTTTTGTTTGAATGAGGTAGACATGAGAGCAGTGTCCTACCCTTTATATACATCATTGCTGACAATGGCATTGCAAATCACGGAGCTGTCATACGAGGAATAAAATCTCATCAAGCGTCATCCGTATTATGCCGTCAAATCGAACATGCTGGAAGGAAAATTGGTTGCGAATGCCGTTAACAGTTACAGTTTATGTTACGCTTCCACTGTCCATGGCTAGGATTGCCGTTGGTTGACAAAGGTGAAAATATTTTCTTGGTCATGACATGTGATGACCGCGGATAACCGACGAGTCTAGCGCGTGGAAAAGCCAAGACCAGGCCGGCTATTCACGGAGCGCGAGATCGAGGCTCAAGGGATGTCGGGATATCTATTCCTCCGCTCCGAGATAGCTCTTCAGCTTAGCACATTGCCCACGTCAAGCCTGTAGTCATCCATCAGCATTGAGCCAAAGCACCCGAGATATCGTTACTAACCCTTCGTCCAGCTCCTTACGCAAATGGTACAAGCTCTGATCGTAATCGTTCCAAGGCCAGTCTTCCCCAAAACCACTAACGCTCTCACATAATTGAGCGATATGTGCACCGACATTCTTGCCCACCCAATTGATACGCAACCCCTCAATATCCTTCAAGGGGCGCGCAACAGCCAAGCACTTTTCCATCATCGGCTTGTGCAACCGCGTCGTGACAGGACTTGACGGCACCCGGATCTCGAAGCAGACCGTACGTAAATTGGAGAAGCACTGCACAAGTATCGTATAGCCCTCTTTCCACACAAGGAGCGTCCGTCTTTGAAGCTCAGTCAGCCCCGGGGCTTTGGTGACAACAAGGAGCAAGCTAAGACGGGAAATCTGTGTCTTTGCGCGCGCATGGAAGAGATTGTAGAGGTCTTGGTCCCAATCAAAAGACTTGAAGGGCGCGCGGAAGAGATGGAAGAAACGAGTATGGAAGACCTCTTCGACTTCGCGGTGGATGGTGGAGTTGACGCAAAGAAGGTTGGTGATCTTTGCTTGATGATAGGGGCGACCGTCAAGCAGCAGTACATGGATGTAGCTGTTATCGTTCAGTAGTAAAGGATCAGGCCACAGATAGCTGAAATCGTCCTCCTTGGGTATGCGCCTGCAGAAGAGGATGGAGTAATGGTAGATTTCTTGGCGAACCTCCAGCGGGAAGCCGCAAAGTCGTCCCAACCCGGCAAAGGTCGGAAATGGCAAGGTTGCAACGAGACTCATAGTGATTGACAGATCTTTCGCCGCAGCCTTGGAGTCCAGCAAGGTTCACAGGAAGACGACCCGATTAGTATGGAAGGAAAGGGGATCAGTCAACAAGCGCCAGACACACTGTTCCCGAACGCGAACTCGTACACCCAGAAGGAATTAAGACAACTGCTCATGGAGCAGCAAATATGTGTATGATGCTACGAATTATCTGAATGAATGTGACAGGTCGTTTTCCCTCATTGGTAGAGAGCTAAGAATAGATATTAGTGCCTTGGCATCATCATCAAGATATGAGGCCTCCATGTCGAAACATTTCGTTAACACTAACGGAGGGTGCTCATAGCAATTGCACCAAAGCATATACAGTTACTAGATACGATATTCGCGGCCACTTTTGACTCCGTCACTTTAAATATAACCGTATAACGTGGTAGAATAGCCTGTCCTAACATCCTCAACCGCCTTCGCTGACATGGCTAGAACCTGACTGCTGCCTCAATGAAGCATCAATCAATGGTCCACATACGATGCAACAGCACTACTGATTCTATATCCTGCCTATTCAAAGAATCAGCTTTACTTGAATGATGTAGGTCTGTAAGTTTGGTGCCTTTTATGAGGTCGAGCGAACGACGCGCAATACAACATAAGTGCAAACGTATATCACGGCTAGTCGCTCGTTCATATCACAGCAAATCTTATGGAGAGTCTCCTTAGTTCTTCTAGCTGTACAACATAGTCGATGTTCCCAAAGACAGAAAGCTACAATCCGAAGTACAGCTCGTGATACAGATTATGAGAGCTCACTACAGAGATGCAAGATACTCTAGATCTGCATCATCCGACGATTTGCCCCTGAGTATCCAGTCAACGACTGCGTACTTACATCCTTCAACTGTGGAATAGACCCGATCGCTGTTGAAATATCTCTGGCATGTTGCGTACTCAAATCCTGCCTGTCTGTCACTTTTGGACTCTCAGAGTATCTCAAACTCCAACGATCGGTATGCCATCGATGGGGGTAGACTATAGCGAACATACCTATCTGACTCTGAGAACAACCGTTGTGGATCTGAGGATTCTGGCCTTCACGTTCCAATGCGTCCAAGTTGACGTCCGGATTGACTACACCCAGACTTTTACGCGCCAGTAACGATAGTACTCGGTCTGGTTATGTATCGTCCACCAATTCTCCGCGTGTCATCTACTACTCTGTCAAACCTTCATACTCCCAAGAAATATGAATACACCAATAAAACTGCCTAAAAGTGGGAACGAAGGTAGCAACTGCCTAACAACGACCTCGATGCTACACACTCACTCGCTACAGCGCTGTCTTTGATGCAGCACATCATACCTCTACAATTATCAAGGCGCTAGGCACTTCATGCTCGATACTATGCTTCCACACAAAGTTATGAGTCCGTCTCCGCTTTCCGAAATACAGGCGGATCGATCCACCTCTATCGAAGCGCAAAATCGAGAAAAGCCGTTCCTGGAATCGGTCTTTCTCTGCGCGAAATCCTCCGGTCAGGATCATGCCATTCATCCCGTTTACTCTGATGGGGAAGTTTTGGTGAACATAGAAAGGATAGTGGACTGTGGACCTTATCAACCCCAATTTCCTCCATTCTAGGCTAACTGCCATTCTGTCGACCGCCCAAGAAGCTCGAGCCGCTGAGCAGCAAAATTCTACACTCAAGATATCATTCCGCTATAGCAGCAAGACCATGCGACGTGCCACAGGGCATGCAGATATCATCCTCCGACTACCTAGCCTTCCTGCCTGTCTTTGAGGCTTGAAAGTATCGATACCCGTGCAGTTATTTGTAGAGCGGCCAATGCCAGAGGTAACATACAACATACTACAGCGCCATGATAGATACTGAAATATAAGCAGAAAGGCCGAGTAAGTCTGTACGTACTCGTAATGCGTGTGAGCGACTGGGGGAGGAGATTATGTGAGTGGGTAGTTTCCAGGTAGGGATGCTGAATCATGATGTTGATACTTTGTACCCTCATGGTCGGCCTTTTGACTCATAGTAATATTGTAACAAACCTCCACGCGATGTGGGAAAGAACACACAGTACGGCGCCTGCTCGTGACTTGACAATCATACTATCGTATATATTCTCAATTACAACGTCCAAACTTGTACCCATATATATGGTATGTAATCCCGAGCTTTCTTTTTACATCACGCTCAACAACAACGACAACCTCATTCCTCGGACTCCGCTCACCATCACAACTCTTCATCAACAACCTACAAACTCCCATACCCATATATCAACCACCGACCCCACCCCCCGCCGCCGTACCGGCGCCAATATTCCCCACCTCCTGTGCATTCGGCTCATAGGGATATTTGCCGATGAAGACTTCGCCGACGAACGACTGCACGTTCGGCGCCGAGGTGGAGAGGTCGATGGAACAGGTGGGCTGTTTGGCGCCGAAGGTGAGGGCGCTGGTGACGGTGCCGTTGATAACGTTGATGCGGGTTTGATGGATGGTGCCGCGGGAGGCGTCGCCGAGGAGGTAGTTTTGCGGGGCGATGATCATGGAGGATTGGGAGGTCTGTGGGAGAGAGGGTGGGTTAGAGGAGGTGGTGGTGGGGGCGGCGAGGGAACTTACGGTCATGACTGTGTTGGGGAGGTCGGAGGTGTCTGGGACGTGATGCATGCCGAGGTTGAAATAGCTGGGGGCAGGCAGGGTTAGTGATGTGCGGATGTTGTGTGAGGGAAGGGGTGGGGGCGGTGCTTACATGACGATGTCTTCCTGATCGAGCGATTCTCCGTCGAAGAATTTGCTGAAGTCGACTACGGGGTTGTTCGGGTCGTATGAGTTGAATGGATAGGCGCTGTGGGGTTCGCTGTCTTTGTGCTGGACGGCGTAGAAGTGGTCGGTGGCCCAATTGACAGAGGCACCGAGGGTACTTGAGTTTTGAATGGTGAGAGAGTTTCGGTTTCCGGTTGCTACTTCTGTCAGCTTGGGGAACTTTAGGACTGAGTTTACTTGCCTGGCATAATCTTCCAACCCCGATATTCCCCGTACTTGTTGACCGCATCCTTGTTCACCACAGAGTACATGACACCATTATTGACATCCCAGTTCAACTTGCCCTGGTCTTCTGAGGTGATGAATGAGCGGTCCAACGTCATGGTATTTCTTGCTTTACCATTTGACCAAGGGTACCTAAAGCCTAAATCAGCATAACAATCGAAGACTTGGGTTGTTGAACTCACACTTGGGTAGTCGGGACTAAAGCATTCTTCACAAGACTGTTGGCAGTCCCAGCTACATCAAGGTCTAATTTGTAGTTCAACACATGGTCGTGCATTGACCCTAATAGATTATCATGAATATGGAAACCATCTTGGGAGTGATTGCCGGTAGCAAAGAATGAGGACTGGATATATCCAGATGCTCGGACGGTGACATGGAGAGATCCATCAAGAAAGAATTCATAGTCAAACATATAGTCGTAGTTACCAACGGTTGCGACGCTGCGTACAATGAACGCAATGTTCTTGGTAACGCTAACGTAAGTCGGGGCAGTGTGACGTTGGATGGGGTACCCAGTGTCGAACTCAAACAGACAAATGCTGCTTGGGTGAGTGTGAGTCGTCTCATCAACGAAGAAGGAGGTGTTCAGGTAGGTGGCGTAAGCTGGACAGTCATAGCCGCTGACGAGTTGGAATGATGATTGACCGAATCCAAATTCGCTATCAAGATATGCATTCGAGGCCTGAAATGGGTCGGCTGCTGAGGCGTAGTGAGCGACAGCTTCCTGTAGTCCCACCTCGTAGATGAATCTCTCTCCTTTGTATGCCACGTTATGTAGCTGCATGCCCAAATCTCTGGTTGAGGATAGGTAGAAGCTGAAATCCACTTCGGTCATTGTTAGCTTGGGTACATAGAAGACCTCACAGGGGTTTGCTTGACGTACTCCATTCTATGTATCCCTCCTTCTCATCTACAGCGAAGCGTGGTCCGTCAGGTTGTACCGGGAGCGGAGGGTTGAGCTCGTCATGCGGAAAAGAATCGCCATTGTAATCGGTGCAGGCCCAATCGCCATCCGAACTCGGACCTGGCCTAATAAAGCTTGAAGAGTTGAGCGCCAGACGGAATGCCGCTTCGGACTCATAAAAGATCCCATTGTATTGCCAAGCCACAACGGACCATTTCGCGGGATCACGACCGGTGATATCAGCTTTGAACATGAGACCGCTGAGCAAGAGATATTCATCAAGACATGGGGTTGTATTGATGCTGTAGAATTGATTCCACTGGAACACTTTATCGTCTTCAAAGGTCAACGGAGCACTCCCGGCGACTGCCAAGGTGTCATTTGGTGCTCCTAAGGCCGTCTCAATGACTAGTCAGCACGATCGACATGGGTCGGCAGTCAACTTACGCCATTGAGAAGGGACTGGGTGATATCAGCAATGCTGGTACTGATCTGGTACGAAAATGCTAGTAATTCTTTCGTATCCTGGTCGTAGACGCGGATATATCCCTTGCCCTTGTTGTATATGGAGTCCAGTGTAGTCACGGTGGTCGAGCCATTGACCACGGGCAGTGGCCCCACCTGGTATTCCTGGATATAGGGTTCAAGTGTGGCACCGAACCTGATGACAGCCCGGGCATATCGATCTGGTGCCGCCGAGCCGGAGTCAAAATAAGATAGAGCATCGGACTTCTTTGGTTGCAGAAGCTCAACCTGCATAATTCTGTTGTCCCACCTGCAAGGGCATTAGCATTAGATACGAGCTACGTAAGGAATGCTGGCAGAGCTTACGCAGTTGCAGTCGCAGCCGCTGTCAGGTTTATGCTGCTCTGAGCATGGAGGAAGGACGTCACGGCAGCCGCTTCGTCATTGGTCAAACCTGCGAAGATATTTGCCTTTGGAGCCGTTGCGGTTATCTGTCCCCCTGAGCTGCATGGGGCAGAACCGGAAGCTTGACGTGGAGTGAGAGGAGCTCTGCGCCCCAGTTTGCTGTCTTTACCACTTTGTTTGTTGATGCTACCAGGAAACATGCCATGCTTGACAACACGTGGGCTTGGTGCGCGTAGCCCGCGGCCTTGTGTAGTAAACGAGAGGACCGGGGCAGCAACGAGCAGTAGCAGATAAAGGCACAACATTGTTATCTCAAAGTCGTCTCGGTACGCTACCGAACCTCACGGTGCAGGAAGGACACCTTGCTCTTATGTATCGAGCGCCTCATACTCAAGAAAATTGTGGTAGTCCTCGCATGGAGACGGGATCATTGTGCTAAGGTAGCCTCTTACCTCACAGGTAGAGAAATTCGGTAAACGCGGTGCCGGCACGAACAGGGTTCTGGCCATGCGTAGAGAGCTTGCGTGACCCACCCAATGAAGCTATGTGGCTTTCCCTACTCGAAAAGTACCCCTAAAAGAGGGTGGCGATGATGAAGTCCACGGAGCTTTTACTTGGACAGAATGTCAACAGGCAAGGTGCCGGCAAGAGTAGACGAGGTGGCAAGGTCATGCACACATGCGTGATAGTCCACATCCTGCTGCAGGGTAGAAGAGCTATGTGGCTTTTCTGCAAGTTTTGTGGCTTCATTGTTTGGTTTTCCGGCATCTGGCTGCCTAAACCAGAGACAGTGTGTTGAAAGTGACCGTGTGGTAGTAGTTGCAAGCGTGCTGTGCGCATGGCTCATCTCGCATAAGGTATGATCTCCATTGGGACAAGAGTGAATTCGGGTTCTGAACACAGTAGCGTATCATGCACGGTCGTGAATCGTCTTTAATGCAACCTCGTGGCTGAAGGACAACAGGAGAAAGGAGCTAACCCCGCTTTCCTTCGCGAAAGGGGCGCATTGATTTGGCCGGATGTTGGCCTCTGTGTATGCAGGGACTTGTGGATCCTCATGGCGTGTATGCCGCTTGACAGTGGAACTTAGCGCTACCGTACCTGACGATATCCAGAGATTGGGACTAGGCTACTCCCGTCATGGATGACCGCCAGAGGGCCGAGTCCCGATTCAGTGGACACACACGACGTCGTGGCGGATGGTTGACGAAGGGCGAAGGGGGTGTCTCCGGTAGGTAGTAAAGTATGGCGATCGCAAGGCGAGCAATAAGGTTTTAGGGAAGCGGATGGTGGCGTAGCTGGGGCCGCTGGCCGCCGTCAGTGCGAAAAAGGGCAAGTCATATCTGCCATCCTGACCTATGGGACCCCTGGATTGTTTAGCACCATTTCCAAGAGTGATCAGGGTCCAAGCTACCCATTACCCGTTTTCGAGGTCGAGGGATTTTCCCCAATGATTAGCTCCATCTTGCTTCCTGCAGCTACTTACCCCTAAGAATGGGCAGGGACTAGGCTGACTTCAATATATGCGCGGGTATGGCGAAAGTCAGTAACGGCGTGATGCCTACTTCAAGCGAACATTGGTCGCGTCGTCTCGCTAGCACATCCCAAATAGTCTTTCAAGATGTCTCAGAGAAGTGACCGACGTACCTTGACGTAATCAAACCGATACTTTTCTGCCAGCATTGGCCAACATCCATTCGCACCCCAACCGACTGGTGGAAATGGAGCTGTGGGAAAGAAGGAGGTGAATAGAGCGGAATTGGTGGGTCTCGAGAAAACGCGTATTCTACCCTGTATGCGGTAGTGCGACTCAAATGTACCCCATACTCCTACATGACGTGGCCCGTAGCTTTGTCCGGCAGCTCAGCCAATTTCCACATCTTTATTTCACGCAACCATGGCGTCGATGCGGAAGGAGTGATTGCCGCTGAAGACATTGTTGTAGACATCTTTGGCTTTTTCCGCGGACGCCGCCACGTCTACCATGGTGGTCTAACGTGACTGTGATGGCTCGACTCAGTGCCGTCCACCCATGATATGATTTGTGTCGACGCGTTGCCAGCTTGGTACCATGTGCAATTGTAGTATTCAGCGTGGCAACTCTCCACGATGTCCATGATCGCTGCGTCATGTTTATCCTTGGCTTCCTCCAATCACTAGCTCTTATTGATGCTAAGCTGCATGGGGATCTTCGCATATGCTTTTATACCATGAATTCGAGAGGGTTGCTATAGTGGGGTGGTACGAGAAGTATAGTGTTCGAATAGGTAAACTGGCCGTCGGTGAAGGATGGAGGAAGGCTCGATGTATATGGGTCTGTCACGTAGGGACTGGGAGAGATTACAAATTAGCAATAGGAGACAGTAGGATGATTAGTTGGCCACATGCAATGTACAGATTCACCCCCATCTTACCACGGTGTTGTTTGGCTCCGAGAAGTTCGGATGTAAGACTTGACAGGAACATATCAAGAAATGAGGCTCTTCCGGGAGTTGCGCAGTGAAGGTTACCATGTCCGCAGAATGCAGTTCATGGCAAACCCAGGCAAGGGCGAATGAGCCGTAATTGGAGTGATCATAACCGGACACTGGATCGTCGCAGCATGTTACCACAATACTGAAGCCGGCATGTTGTGATATGCAGTGTGCGTATTGGCCGACACTGGAGCTCTGACATGGGTCGACAACAATTGGACCGTGTCACAACAGCGACGCTCAACGTCCCAAGCCGACGTTGGCTATGCGCAGCGACGCTTGGAAACGCACAACGGTGACGATGATAGACTTTGTTATTCGTAGAATTTCGTAGAAAGTATAGCAGAGTCAATGAAGTAGGCTCCTCTGCCTCAGTCCAAGAGAAGTATGACCCAGTATACCTTCCCAATGACCAGCTGCTCAAGCTCCGGCACCAATGATATGGATGCTTAAGGCATTCGAAGCCGAAGAATGTCACCAAGCGCGCACAAGCGACGCAACAGCTTCCAAAGATGGCACTGTCGTGCCAAGCCCTATTCCCGTGGCTATCTGGTGTTGTGGAAGACTCCTATGCATTGGATGATATGTTTGCAGGTGACCGTCGTCGTAGATAGCCGTCCCGTATCAATGTCATGCTGCTCGCAAGGGTTTCGTTAGAAGGTGTAGGGATTTCCTCCCATGATAGGCTCTCTTTTTCCAACAGTCAACATCCCAGGCGGGTCTGCAAGCCGGAGGTGGCCAGTATGTAATGCCAGAATGAACTTATCCTTATGATAGCGAGGCTATGAGGGCGTCATGTAGCTTGTGATGTCGGTCAATCAGCCGGATAGCCAGGTCGCATTGCCGTCACCCTCCCTGTGCAGGTATTTCGTAGCTTAGTGTCTTATTGTGCTTGGCCCAGGAGTCACACTGGCCGACACCTGGGGTTGGGCTCAGCACTCTACTCTTCTTTGGAAATGAGTAGATAGACATATTGTATCGTATCAATATTGGCTAGAATATGGAGGAACTGAAGGTGCTTGAATATCATATGCAGCGGAGCATGCCAAGACTCTCAGGCTAGCTCGACCACGTGATCCCACTTGCTGAGGGCGTGGTGTAGCGTGATATCAGCCGTCGCCATACCATCGAGTCGAGCGACGAGAGCTCAATTATATTCATGGCGATGGCCTCCTCCCATATACTAGCGCGAGGGTATGACATGGCTGGCGGCATCAGCGACTTAAGCTTTGAGGCCAAGCATTGTATCTGATTTCGAAACCGTCGTTACCGTTCCTTCCTCAACATCCAATCTCGACAATCGGCGTATGCACCTCGAAAAGCCGACTCCTTTGTCCTACGTCTGATCCTCCAAGTGGCTATTCTCATCTGCCATCTCTCCTAGGACACCTCCTGTCCTGCCGATGACACCTCAGTCTGCTACCGTGATCGGACACCACCCAAACCGCTGCCTAATTGCGAGCACTTGGGTCTGCATTTCTGAAATGACCAGCCTAGCTGGACGAACTCTGAAGCCATTGCATGAACCCTGCGTCCTAATCCCAGCGTTGGATCGACAACGTGCCCTTCTGGACAGGTCACTGTGCCCCAGACGCACGCTACGTAGGCTCGCAGCCAATAACGCCTAGATCTATCCTGCAACTCAAAATGACTGCCAACAAGAGTGCGTCATCGCTAAGATATCACCGGTCAAAGCCGTCCTCTCCACGATTACACAAGATATATGGAGGAGAGGAACACATGCACTCTTGATAATTGTCCTACATTACCAATGCCTTACGCTGTGCGTTTAGGTGTGGAGCATCAAACATGGTGTGAGAGCCTAGTCACGAGGCTGATTGATCAGTCTTGATCATCCCTCACGTTGCCAAAAAAGGCAGGTCATATTCAACAAAGGTGCATAGAAGACTGAGTTTCCTGCAGTTGGCAAAGCAGCCAATTTCGTGCACTATGCTCTTTTTGTTGCCAAAGTAAGATGACGGGAGCCGCGTGATGATATCCCGGTGTTCCAAGAACTTACATCATGAGCATATCCGTCCAAGCGCATCAGGGGGTGAGCGCTGAGCACACCCGCTACGGCGTGCTTCGCAACGTGAGCTGTATTTGCAGCTGCTGTCCTATCTCTTGACCGTGATAGCTGCTGCAAGAGCCTTCTCGTGATGACCAATGGGCTACAGAGAGCTCGCTGATACATCATTAGGCGACGACTGATGCAATGATGCGGTTCCAGCCGAGAGATTCCTTTCTCACAGCATAGATCGGCGAGGAGCAGTAGCTGAATTCAAAATGGATTGCCCAGATAGCTCGATAGGTTGAGAAAGAATGGCCAGGGTGAAGAGGTGTAACAACCAATGGATCTCCGGTATCGGCTGCATCCGCCCTGTGCACCCTCACCGACATATATTGTTAATGCTCAGGCAATTTCATGGGATTCTGCAACATGTTCAGAGCGCTTCCAATCCAATCCTCATATACTTTCTTCAAGCATACACAATGCCATGAAGTGCAACTTCAAAAATTCTCGACCATCATCCGATCATTTCTATGATTACGACTCTACTGCAGGACTAAAATCCGAGGTGTCTATCAAAATCACCATATGAGGGGCTGAACAACGACGGTGCAAATATGAGTGTATTCACTAGCTGATCTCGGAATATGTACTGACTATACGTATGTTACCCTTCATTCGCCTTTCACTTGCACTACTGAACTATCCATAATGTACTGCTTACACGCATGTCATCTTTTGTTTTGTCTCTCCTCAGGGATCCCTAATGATGGTTTCCTCAGGCTGCTCTGCAGCGGAGCTGTTGTGTAACTGCCGAAAGGCTGATGATGACTGCGTTAAAAGCGCATGTGGGCTGTCGAATTCTATGAGGGTACCATTGTCCATCACAGCTACCTTGTCAAAATCTGTTATCGTATCCAGTTTATGAGCTACTGCTAGTATTGTGTGCTTCGAAAATTTCTGCCGGATGATCTTTTGGATCAACCTGTCCGTAACGTCGTCGATACTGTGGTAGAGATTAGCCGCCCACCTTGATGTAGTGTGGATTGATCACTAACCTGCTCGTTGCTTCATCGAGGATGAGTATTGAACTGTGGCGAAGCAGTGCTTGCGCCAAACACAATAGTTGCTTCTGGCCATGCGAGAGACTGACAGCGTCGATACTAGCATCAAGTCCACCTTTCTCCTCGAGAACATCCCAAAGTCTTACGTCCTCTAGTGCCCCAATTATCGCCTCATCGGAGGATCTTTTGTACGGATCAACATTGAGACGCACAGTTCCTTGAATCATGAAGACGTCCTGTGGCAGTCCAATGACTCTGGAGCGGACGTCCTCGGATGAGAGTGTGGATATGTCGATACCATCGATGATTATGGAACCCCCATGAAGCTCTATCATTCCGAAAATGGCGAGGATGAGCGAGCTTTTGCCGCTTCCTGTTCGTCCACAGACACCAATTTTGTCCCCAGCTTGGACAGACATCGTCAGATTCTTCAGTACCATTCGCGATGAATCATAGCTCGCGTAGACAGAATTAAATTCCATGCTACCTTGCGCTGGCCAGCTAGGAGGGGGTTTTGTCTTTTCGCTAGATGAGCCCTCACGGTCAGTGCGGGCCGCGAAGTTCTTTATCCTGGCGACTGCTCCAATATGCGTCTCCAACATGGTCCAGAATTGAATAACCAGCTTGATATGCTGACTGAACAACACGACATTTAGTAAAGCGATTCCCACCGAAGCTCCCTGGATGGTACCTCGCAGCTGGGAGACGAGTGTCATCAACAGGACTGCGACTGCAGCCACGAGCAGATCTAGTACCAATTGCAGCCAGCGTTGAACTGACCAGAGGAGGTAAAACGGTCTCTGCGATAGGTCGAGGAGGTGACTGGTCTTCTTCTCCAGATCATTTTGCCACCCAAAAGCACGTACAGTCATCAGACCCTCCAAAATCTCCGTGAACTGAGAATAGAGTGGAGCCTTGGCTTCCAAATCGAGAAAACGCAGCTGCCTCGATGTTCGGAGATAGAATCTTTGGATGAGATAAAGAGCTAAAAACCATATCGGAAATGAGACAGCAGCATATGTTGAGGTGATCCCAATAAGGATGATCTGAGCAAGACACAGCACACCCGCCGTGAAAAAGTTCAGAGCTGAGGTAGGTAAGTCCATGTCGATGAGTTGGAGATCTTGCGAGAACCTGTTGAGCGTGACTCCAGTGTCGGTTGTGGAGAAAAATGACAGTGGAGCGGCTAGAACAGTGTCGAGCAGCCTTCGGTGGAATTTTTCACCTGCCTGTGGCACCATGGTGACAAGCAACTCCCAACATCCGACCACGAGGCATGCTAGGCCCCCAACCCCGAGCAGAGCATAGATACCTAGATAGTATCCTAGCTTCTGGTTCGGATGATCAGCATTGGCGGTAGCCCACCATCCTAACCAGACTTGTGGGAAGGCCATCGCGAAGACATACCCACAAATGGCAGCGATGAAACTTATCACAGCGGTCTTTCCGACAGTCTTGGTGTAGTATGCATACACTGAAAGGTCGCCAGTTCGTCTATTGGCATCGAGCTCCGATTCACTTAGGCCTTTCGTCGCTTTCACTGCGATAGGGCCATGAACGAGCTCGGTTGGAGGCGGAAAGAGCTGATCGAATTTGGTCTCTTTTGCTTCAAACCTCCAATCGGGTGCCGGCAGGTCGAAGTTGGATACGTACCCGCCACTCGCGTTGAGCTCTTGGAAACTTCCTTGCTCAGAAACATTGCCCTGTCCATCCAGGACGACAATATAATCTGCGTATGGTAGGCGTTTGACGGACGAGGAAGCAAGGATGACGGTTGCACACTGGCGATGGAAGATCCCATCCTTGCCAAGCAAACTGTGGAAAATGCGATTTTCTGTGTCGCGGTCGAGCCCACTGAAGATGTCATCAAGGATGCAGAGGTCTCGTCTGGCATATGCAGCACGAGCCAAGGCGAGCCGCTGGCATTGACCACCGCTCAATGCGATGCCCTTGCTTCCGATTCGCGTTTGATCACCGAGTGGCAATTGCTGCAAGTCCTCGTCTAAAGCGCAGCCTTCAAGTACACAATTGTACCAGCGATCATCAAACTCTTCGAACATTACTACACTATCGCGGATGGTACCATTCATGTGAAATGGAGACTGCTCGCAGTAGGCGACATCCTCGGAGAAGAGCTGCACCGTCCCAGACATTGTCGGTATCTCACCAAGGAGCCCTTTCAACAAGACAGTTTTTCCGCATCCTACTGGACCCACGATCATTGTAAGCTTTGCGCGGGGAACTTTTACGTCCATAGATTTGATCAGAGATTCCTTCTCGCTATCAAAGCCGAAGCTCGCACTTCGTAGAATGAGCGCATCGCCTTCAGGATTTGAGTATGGACTCATGACTTTCTCAAGCACCTCACGAGCAGGACTCTTCTCTCTGTGAAAGAACAACTCAGCGCCACTGCTGTCTGACTGAGAACTTTCAGCATTCGATTGGGAACTTGCATTTTTCTTGAAACTGTCCGGAAAAGGCTTCAGCCGTGCATCCGCGTGTTCATTCTTTTCCAGAAATGTCTGAATGCGCCTGAAGCAGCCCACAGAGCCCGCAAATTGGGCCATAGCCATTAGTAGTGAAGCCAAAGGCTCGGCAAGAAGTGCGAAAAGCGAGAGCGAAGTGAATGCTTTGCTAATAGTCAGGGTGGTGTTACCATCCCTGAGCGCCAGTATTGAGAACACGGCAAAAGTCAAAACTGGGGCGATCAGCTGAGTGGCGAACGAGAAAAACAGGTTGGCTATCAGGAGCCTACGAAACCTGCCGGAAACGCTGAGTTCCTCCATCCGCAGGCCATGAAGACTGGAATTGAATACTTCGGTCAAGGCGCACATCTTGACTCGTTTCATTGAGCCTAGCATTGTCGTCGTGGCGCTGATCCGTCTCTCTATTGCTTCAAGCCATTGGGCCTGGCTTTGCATGATGATGTTCAAAATCGAAACCGAGCCAAGCAAGGATACTGCATACATGGTCAGATGTACGCCCATGATAAAGGATCTGCCCAATTCGGGGGTGCACTTACCAACAGCAACCCCAACTGGGATCCCACAGGCTGCTCCCAGCTGACGTTCCAGCAAATATATTGCAACGCCGATTTCAATGATGTTCGCCCAGATCTCATGCATCGTTTGCCAACCGTTTGTTATTCGCTCGATATCAGCGCTCATTAGCGTCAGTGATGCTGATGGATCAACGTCATCTGACTTCAGCAAGGAGGTTTTGGCGAAGAGCATAGAGATTAAACCTCCTCTGGCCATTGTGATCGACCGATATGTCCAATGCTGGTATTGGGCCATCGTAATCGCGATGCCAACGTATACTATAAGATATGCACCAATGAGGCCATATCCATCATTCCGTGAAGCTACCGTGATGGGCTGCGAAGAGAGCTCGACTGCTTGAGTAATCAGGAATGGTTGGCAGAACGTGAAGCCAATGTATGCGAGGCGAGGAGGGACAGCGCAGAGAAAGTCCCATTTGAATCTCTGGAAAAACAGCAGCAAGAGCGAATGAGGTCCCTTGGCTGTAAGATTCTCCCAGACTGTCTTCACTCGCGGATAGAGATAGCCCGACGACAGATGTTTGTCCAGCCCGTATAGCTCTTCCAGCTCCAGTGACTTGGAGTAGCCCTTGATGAAAAGAGGATTGAGCCACCAGAAGACCGCCTGATTGTAGAAGCCTGCGGTTGACTCAGGTGTGACAGCTTTCCGTTTGCCGCGCAAGATGCTACGTTTCTCGATGGCCTCCACAACGACAAGGCCGGCCTTAATGGCGACCGAGACTGCCATTGCAGGGGCAGTCGCCGGCTGATATTTTTGCAACCATAACGTCCTTACTTGAGCAATGTCGAATAAGAGGGTTATGAGCAACCAAATATTCAGGATTAGGGAAGGCCGGAGGGTTCGTTGGTGTTCCATGTGTGATAGGACTCCGAGGGCGCATGCACCGATAACGCTGACGACAGCATTCGGTATGGAAGCTTTGGTTCTGATTGTCGATGGTTGTGCCCAAAGCGCCAAAAGAGCAACCTGGATAACTCCATAGACTGCATACAACACCTGCATAGTCTAAGCTTCAATTCCGTTCGTGGAATCGGCGAGCAAGAGTAGGGATTGAGGAGCCCACATACCCATTTCGAAGGCGACAAGAGGCTTCGGTCGACCTTGATGTCCCTCTTGATCAGGTATGAAATCCGGAGAGGAATGATCAAAAGCAATACACACAGCGGAAGGAGGGATAATATTGATTGCTCGAACAATAAAGTGAAATCGAAACCTCCCCGACAGTTGCCGGCCCAAGGCCCCAATGTATCGTCACTCAGCACGCATGACCCCGGTCCTACCATATTTGCGTATGACTGTGCAACTCACATCTAAAGATGCAGCTTACGTGATGATCATCAGTGCAGTTACGGCAATGTATCCACAAGATTTAGAGATGAGGTCGCCAGCAGAGTGGGATAACGAATTTTCAAATCGCATGTGTTTTATATGGCATGCAAGATGTGCGACTGCAGAATACCCCAATGCACGTGCTGCGGTGGGAGAGAATTCCAGGAGCACGGCACCGGTGTATGTGGCGAGCTTCCCACTTCCGGCTTGGGTTCGTCTTGCGTCAAGCCACACGAATCTGATTCTTGGCACTGAATATTCCTATGATGAACATCGAGGGGACAGAGTTGGAAGTCGCTAGGTCCCATGAAGCCTTTGATCTGCTCTTAAGACTAACTCTATTACACAGGCCCAAGTCGACGTGGTGGAGTCCCAACCAAATGGCCACCGACCAATCGAACAGATTGATAGGATCGGCTACTTTGGTATGCGCCCAACCAGGCGACATCCCGTATCAGACAGTCTTTTGCTGCGTGGTTCTTCCAGCGCCCCTCATGATCGACAGCTCCACCAAAAGAATGGATGAACAAGGATGAGAGGATTGATGTTGCTTACAAGAACGCTACAACCCTTGGCTTGGTGTTTTCTTCTCTCAGCTCTGTAGTGCACAGCCAGCAAAGACGGCGGCATTACCTGGAGCCAATCTGCGTGTCCCCTTGCTAGAGAGATCGCTGGCCTACGGTGGAGCTGCTAGTGCAACAAAAGCCACTGTGTTATTACCACGTTCATCTGGAACACTGGCCGCCACGTGATTCGTCTAATTGTAGACTAAGTGGCGATGATAGGAGCGGCTGATCTGCACCTCGCACCCGGATCACCCGAGTTTAGCACATCCCTGGGGAAACCCTGCGTTACAGCCTGCCAACTTGGACCATTACCCGTTACGGGAGGACGGCAAAGGGAGTGGCACAACATGTGTCCGGACTGCTGGGTGTCCCGGTCGCGGAGGGCTGTTGCCCCTCTCCCATTCGTCGGCTCAGCATTGCCATCTTCAATGTCCTTTGCTATGACAGGGTATAATAAGCGAACTATACTATCCTAACCAGGGCTATCATTCTACCAGGGCTATTATTCTACCAGGGATGCCAGTCGCGGGAGGATGTCCGACCGATCTACTGATAGCGTGAGCTAGATCTTTTTGTGGGGTACCTACTTTATTGTGCTGATATTTAAACTTTTAGGGTATTTTAATGATCTTGGCTGACGGCGGCCCTCGGGTCCTTTCCCTGTTCCATGGCTCCCTCAAACCTTAACTCGATGTTCGGTCTCGTCAAATCTTACCAAAATATGATGTGTCTCAGGCGCTTCCGTATCGGGCTTGATCCAATCTCGTCTGGTTCCCCTTCGAGTATAGTCCGCCCCCTCCTAAATTGAGGATGCGGGGATGGAAGAACCCGCAAGGGCCCGTACGGTTTCCGCACTAACGCTGTTAGTTCCTTCTAGATCTGGCCGTTTTATCACGCAATGACCTCAGCTCAAACGACATATGTGTCGCGCGCTTTTAACGGTACCCACTGACGAAGCAAGAAATCCTCGAACCGCCAACAATTGAATTAGGTAAACGAAATTGCCCTCCATGGAATTGCTATAGCACACAGGTCCGCATGTCTGAGTCATCACGCATCTCGATGTTGCAGCACCAATGCAGGCTTCAGGTAGCCACCCGTTAGGGTCCAAGTAAAGCAGACGCGGTCCAGACGATGTCATGAGCCGAAGACTTCACGGCTCCCCTTGCTTGTTCCTCGCACCCATAACGCCGTCAATGCAGGATCGCTTGCAATGTCTCCTTTTGGACACTCCATGAGACATGTGAGGCTACCCACCAGCATGGTCCTTGGTAGAGAAGAATACTGAGGCTGCCTTCTACTTCTTGGCGACGCCACACGTCAGGCAGGGTAGCAACAGAATTGGACCGAGAACCGGGTGCATTCCTCCTTACTCTGTTAAGGCTGAGTGCCAATGGTTCAACTCAGAAGTAGTCCACCCAGAGGGTTGAGACCATACACATGGTGGACTGGTGTTAGTAAGAGGAGTATAGGTCCATGGTACTACGACTCACTTCGTCTTCCGTAAGACACACTGGTTGGTATAGCACGAGGGCTCCACTTCCGTCACCACAGGCTCTCGCTTTCGTCAGATGGTTTTAAGGCCGAAAATAGCGATCATATCCCTGTCAAGCCTTGTCAAACATCAACCAATCTATATGGTGGCGTTTTACATGGTTCGGCTGTAGCATCGGAGGTCGGCCCAAAGCCAAACAACACAATGAAGACCTACACTGTCATATGGTCGGCGGTTGTATTATCATGATGGCATGGCTTAGCTAAGGAGACGATAGCCTCGAGAGCACTTACAGAACCCTAAGCCAAACGGGTACGACTTGGCCACGAATCATTCGTTGTGGCGTTGCTCGTTTAAGAATTTCCCTGGAATATGTGGCAATCTGGGACTTCCCCAGGTTCGGGGAAATCTTATCCCAAGATCTGCAGTAGCTCTTGCAATCCTGTAAAGCTTATAAATCACGATTCAGCGTGCCAAAACTCATCACAGACCGACGAAGAAATCAAGGTCCTGACAGGTATACTCGAACACCTACACACATCTGATTCTGCCTCAATTCCACCAGGAGACATCTTACCTGTGGCGTTGTGCTCGACACTCTGAGACTAATACGAAATTATGGTCGATATGAAGGACCAAGCCTCTTGCTGCACTTTCATATCAGCTTCGGAGGCTGAAGCATGCAAGATCCCTCTGTTGGATGGCGAGATCAGCGGGTCTTCCCATATCACAAGGATGGAGGTTAGCCTCGAAAAAGCCGAAGCGTTCATCGATATTTGTCGGCGTGACAGACGATTGCTTCATGGCATAACCTGTACAGCTTGGGCACTTCTGTTACGATGCTACATAGGTCAAGATCGAGTCACTTTCGAGTACAGCTTCGGGAATACTACAGCATCCCTTCTCCGGATAAGTTTCGATGAGGACGAAACCCTATCTAGGTACACGGAGAACGCCAGAGATGTGATTGCGGGCATCGAGCAGAAGCGACTAATTACGTCCCATTCAAGCGCGACTACCTTAGAGATTAAGGCGATACCTCATATTGTGAATACTGGGGTGTGCATCTGCGATTCGGATATGTCTGCGCAAATGCTTGCTGCCAAGACACCTAAGGAAACTATGAAAGTGAGTTATGAGAATCTCAAATTATATGACAATACTTTTAATCGGTCTGACAATTCACTTAGGGAAATATCACATTACAAGTGGAAGTCAACGAGAATACCCCCAGGATGTTCCTAAGATCGTGGAGCTCTGATGCTTCGACAGTCTATATTGAAAGTCTCGCGAACACTCTCGGTCACGTCTTGAGTTTGCTTAGTCACTCACCCAGCCAGCGCTTGAAGGATATAGATTATTTGAGTGAAGCTAACAAACAACGTCTATACGAATGGAATCAGATCTCCTTTGAGCCTGTGGATAGATGCGTCACCGATCTTGTCCACGAACAAGCTCACGCCAAGCCTGACGATGAAGCGGTATGTGCATGGGACGGTAGTCTCACGTACCGCAGCCTTTGGCGATATGTCCGTAGTCTGGCACAGATCATGGCCAACAAAGGAATAGGACCCGGCACCATTGTCCCTCTTTGTTTCGAAAAATCGGTATGGGTACCAGTAGCAATGCTAGCCGTCATGGAGGCTGGTGCAGCCTTTTGTCCGTTAGATGCTTCCCAACCACTACCTCGGCTTAAGAAACTAGTGGAAAGATTAGAAGCTAGATTGCTACTCTGTTCACCGAAATACCGTCAGACACTAGCACCAATTGTACACGAAGTCACACAAGTCGATGCGGAGCTTTTTGAGAGTCTACCTGGGAGTCCCTCTGATAAGCTACGCCGTGCCACTCCGTCAGACGCTGCTTACGTCCTATGGACCTCTGGCTCGACTGGCGAACCGAAAGGCGTTGTCGTAGAGCATCGCGCGTATTGTGCGAGCGCCAAGGCTCATGCTCCATCATTTACGATCGATTCGAGTACACGAATCCTGCAGTATGCGTCCTACATCTTTGACGCATCTATCATCGAGACCTTGACGGCTCTCATGTTCGGTGGCACGATTTGTATTCCGAGTGAATTTTCTAGGCTCAATGGCCTCGCCGACGCTATGAATCAGATGCGTGTCACTTTCGCCGAATTTGCGCCGTCTGTTGTCAAATTCCTACATCCGTCTGAGCTCCCTGTCTTGGAAACGCTGCTGCTCATGGGAGAGGGCATGAGTCGAGATGATATGACAACATGGTCAGGAACTGGGATCAAATTGATGAATGCATATGGTCCGGCTGAATGCTCTGTTGCCGCGACCTTGAACCCTGACGTTCCCTTGCACGGCGATCCATCAATTATTGGTCATCCACTCTCAGTAAAGACTTGGGTCGTCGATCCAGAAAATCATGATCGACTTGTTCCTCCTGGATGTATTGGGGAGTTGCTGATTGAAGGTCCGACACTAGCCCGTGGGTACTTGAATGATAATGACCGTACTCGGGATGCTTTCATTGAGGATCCGCCCTGGGCGCAGCAGTCTATGGGTTTCCGGCGCGTCACACGACGGCGAATGTACAAGACTGGGGACCTTGTCCGGTATCATACCCCAAATGGGATGCTTCACTTTATTGGCCGCAAGGATACGCAGGTAAAGCACCATGGGCAGCGCATCGAGCTCGGTGACATCGAGCATCATCTCCGAGCCTGTTTGTCTGTCGAACGTGGTATGGTTGTCCTGCCGAGAGTAGGGCTCTGTTCGGGTCGCTTGGTTGCTGCGATATCGTTGGAAGGTGTTTCTACAGTCGGTGGCTCGGAAATGCCGTTATTAATTGACAAGAAAGGTCGAGAAGAGGCAGAACCTATCATCATTGCAGCTCGTGAACGACTGTCTACTCAGCTACCTGCGTTCATGTTGCCTTCCATTTGGCTTGTCTATCAGGCTATTCCACTGTTGAAGTCCGGGAAATTGGATCGTAAAGCTTTGATGTGTGCCATCCAAGACATCAACGATGTAGAGTACTCTCAGTGGATTGGGTCTGGTGAAGCTGATGAGAATGAGCCGCTGGCCACAGAACTCGAAAATCAAATGAGACTAATTTGGGGTCACGTGCTGAACCTCCAGCCAAGCCAGATAGGCTTACGGAAACAATCCTTTTTGAGCTTAGGAGGCGATTCCATTTCAGCAATGATGGTGCAGAGTCATTGCAAGAAGCGGAATATCGGCATTACTGTTCAGGATATCTTGCGTGCCAAATCTATCGGTCACCTCACGACCCTGGTAGAGACAGTCGCACGCAGTACAACCTATGATGAGAAGATCGAAGAAGACTTTGAACTTTCGCCAATTCAAAGTCTGTACTTTGAATTTCCGCGTGATAAAGGTCACTTCAACCAAAGCTTTTTCGTGCGATTGACGAAACCAGTCGAACCAGCGGTGATGCATCAAGCGGCGAAGACGATAGTGAACCGACACTCCATGCTACGAGCGAGATTCCATCTATCAGCACTGGATGACGAGTGGAAACAGCGTATTACCAGTGATATTGCTGGATCATATTCTTTCAATCATACCCGCTGCGCCTCCAAGGAAGATACCATCCCTGTCATGTCGAGAAGCCAAGCCTCACTCGACCCAGTAGATGGACCACTCTTCGCGGTTGACCTTTTCGACGTCAGTAACGGCGACCAGTTGCTTTTCATGACCGCTCACCATCTCGTCATCGATCTTGTTTCATGGCGAGTGATTCTGGAGGAGGTGGAAGAACTCCTCACAAACCCCACAACTGGCGCAGAGGCCGAGCCATGTCTATCTTTCCAAGCGTGGTGTAGATTACAACAGGAGGATGCGCAGAAGGCCTCTATCAATACGGTTCTGCCTACTAACGAGATACCAGCGCAAAGTTTTAGTTACTGGGGTGTCCAAGAACGTGAGAATATTTATGGAAATGTCGATTGTAAAGGGTTTGAGCTGGACACAGCCTTGACATCTTTGCTGATGTCAAAGTGTCATGATGCATTTCGAACTGAGCCCCTCGATTTCCTACTTGCAGCCATGATCCATTCCTTCTGTCGAGTCTTCACTGACCGTACCGCACCTGTAATCTTCAACGAAGGCCATGGTCGCGAGATATGGGATAGGTCCATTGACTTGTCTCGGACCGTCGGCTGGTTCACAACAATGTATCCGGTGTACATCGCCTCGGCTGGGTCTAAGCCCTTCACCGATACGCTGTGTCGTGTGAAGGACTACCGTCGTTCAGTCCCCGGCAATGGTAGGCCTTACTTTGCCAGCCGCCTCCTTACTGCCAAGGGCGCGAAAAGATTCGGAGGGCATTGGCCTCTTGAAATCACCTTCAACTACTTAGGAACATACCAGCAACTCGAACGGGACAATGCTCTTCTTGTGCCAGCTGAAGAGATGGCGGGTGAGGCACGAGCTGCTGGTGGCAAAGCTGATTACGGTCAAGAAACTCCTCGGTTTGGGCTGTTTGAAATCTCGGCAGTGATTGTGCAAGGCAAGCTTCGCTATTCGTTCACATTTAACCAAGGCATGAAGCACCTGGACAAGGTAACTTCTTGGATATCTGAGTGTCAGGATACTCTCCGCACGATGCCATCAGCAATTGCCAGCATGGCTCGTTGTCCCACACTCAGCGATTATCCTCTTCTATCACTGGATTATGATGGTCTCCAGAGACTAACATCAGAGAAACTTCCCTCCCTTGGAATAGATATCGCTAATGTTGAAGACATTTACAGGTGCTCACAGATACAACAGGGTCTCTTGATCAGTACGAAACGAGACGCAGGTATGTATGCAGTCGAAGGGACCTATGAGGTCAAAGCGATAGACGCGAGAATACAAATAGATAGTAGTCGACTTGCAAAAGCGTGGCAGAACGTCGTGCGTCGCCATGCTTCTCTGCGCACCCTCTTCATTGAGAGTTTAAGTCAAGGCGACGCACTCTATGATCAACTGGTCTTGCAAAACTTCAACGCAAATATCGAACATCTGGGGCGAGAATCCGAGGAGAATGTTGACCGCGCTTTCGCCGAGCAACCCAAGATGCAATACAACGACTCTGTTCCTGCTCATCGAATGACAATTCTCGAAACTTTCAATGGGAAAGCCTTCTTTAAATTGGAGATCAGCCATACTCTGATTGACGGGACATCAATGGACATAATTTACAAAGAGATTGTATCCTCCTACGAGGGAGGGCTTCTGGGAGAGACCGGGCCACTATACAGCGGCTACATCTCTTTTCTGGCGAACCAGCCCCTTCAAGTAGGCCTCAGATACTGGAAGTCTTTCCTTTCTAGAGTAGAACCTACCAGCTTTCCAGTACTCAAGGACTCTTCCGCTCCTCCGACTGAGCGAAAGCTACAGTCGCAGCGTTTCAACTACAAAGCTTTTGATGAACTCCAAAACTTCTGCGAGTTGCACGGCGTCACAATGGCCAATATTTTCCACCTTGCGTGGGCCTTGACCCTCCAAGCTTATACTGGTTCTAGAGACATCTGCTATGGATATCTAATCTCGGTACGAGACCCAGTAATCAAGAACATGGATAAGATGGTGGGATATCTTGTGAACATGGCCGTTTGCCGAGTGGGTCTTTCTCCGGATACGCCCATCACGGAAACATTGCGACAGGTGCAGAAGGACCTCCTAGAAGCACAGGAGCACCGGCAGACAGCGCTGTCGGAGGTTATGCACGCTCTCAAACTCTCTGGGGACGGGCTCTTCAATACCTGCTTGTCATATCGTAAAATATCTCAGGCGATGACGGCCGAGAAGCATGAGATATCATTAGAAGAGCACCGCCCTTACTATGATCCCACGGAATACAACGTCTCGATTAACATTGAAGTATCTGATGAAGCGGCCGCTATTGATCTAGATTACTGGACTGACTGTCTATCAGACAGTCATGCCATCAATGTAGCGAACTCATTCTTTCATGCGCTCAAGAACATCGTTGAACAATCAGAGAAGAAGCTTGGCCAATTGAACGGTATCAGCGAACCCGATAGACAGCTGATCATGTCTTGGAACAACAAGATCCCATCAAAGATCTACAAAACTGTCCACGAGGTTGTGAGCGAACAAGTCTCACTCCATCCTAATAAAGAAGCTGTGTGCGGTTGGGACGCGTCTCTGACTTTCACCGAGCTTGATATACTGGCAGAGAAACTCGCTGGATACTTGAGATTCTTCGGTGTCGGCCCTGAATCCTTTGTTTGCATCTGCTGTGAAAAGTCCGCATATACACCAGTTACCATGCTCGGTGTGTTGAAAGCAGGGGGTGCGTTCGCGAGTTTAGATCCCATGCATCCCACCGCCGCACTCGAGATGCGCATCAAGGATACACAGGCGAAAGTCATTTTGACTTCGCCATGCTATAACGCTCTCTTCACTGGGATGGGCCTGCGTGTTGTCTCGGTTGACGCTGCATTCCTCGATCAGTTGCAGCTCCTTGAGAACAGGTCCAAAAGATTAGCGGAACCCTGTAACCCTTGCTGCACAATTTACACAAGTGGCAGTACTGGTAAGCCCAAAGGGGTTGTCTTGGAGCATTCGGCACTGGTAAGCAGCGCTGCCGCGCATGGGTCCATACTGGGAATGGATGAAGGAACACGCTTCTTGCAATACGCCAGTTACACATTTGACAATTGTTTAGAAGAGACTTTCACCACGTTAATGCGTGGTGGTACCGTCTGTGTACCTTCAGATCATGACCGCATGAACGACGTAGCAGGTGCCGTCACGAGGCTGAATGCGAATTGGATCGATTTGACTCCCACTGTGGCGATGTATCTCAATCCTGCGGAGATGCGAAGTATCAAGTGGATGTCTCTGGGTGGTGAAGCCTTGACGAAAGCTGTATTGAAAGTATGGGCCGATGAAGTGGAGATCCACGCACAATATGGACCTTGCGAATGCTCGATAAATTCCACCCATAGGACGGGTCTCAACAAGGACAGCGACCCTTCGAGCATTGGAAAGTCTGTTGGCAGCGTTTCTTGGATAGTCGACCCCACAAACCATAATCGTCTGGTCCCAATCGGCTGCGAGGGTGAATTGTTGATCGAGGGTCCGATCCTTGCCAGAGGATATCTGAATGATAGCGAGAAGACCGCCAAGGCTTTCATCCAAGATCCTGAATGGGCGCAGGCTTATCGGCCGAAGATTGGGAATTATCCTGGTCCTCGACGAATGTACAAGACTGGTGACTTGGTGCGATACAATGCTAGCGGCACGATGGACTATTGTGGACGAAAGGACCATCAAATCAAATTACACGGCCAAAGAATCGAATTGGGTGAGATCGAATTCCATGTTAAGAATAACCTTCCTTCAAATTGGCAGTTCGGTGTCGAGCTGGTTGCACCAAGTGGCCTGAAAATGCTAGCTCTTTTTGCGTGTCCACAGAAGTTTGATTCTTCCACTACGACAGGGAGCACCATTCTTCCCATGACTACCGCGCTCCAGACCACATTCAAGGATTTGGAGATAGTCTTAGCCAAGCTGCTACCAAAACACATGGTCCCTTCCATGTATATACCTCTGGCGTGTCTGCCACTTTCAAGCTCTGGAAAATTGGACCGAAAACAGCTGAAAGCACTTGCTGAGTCTTTGACCGAGAACCAAATCGCTATGTTTCGCCTCGCTGGGAATAGTGGCCGCAAACCTTACTCTGAAGTCGAGAAGACTTTGGCGGGCCTGTGGGAAAATCTGCTCCACCTTGAGGCTGGCTCGATTGGCATGAATTCGCAGTTCTTTCGCATGGGTGGTGATTCTATCGCTGCAATTCGTCTCGTCACTACAGCGCGGTCTAAGGGAATCAATCTTACTGTAGGGAACATATTCCGCAACCCAATTTTCTCGGAAATGTGCGCTGGTGCGCAGATCTCAGATGACTTGGCTATGGATCCGAAGCCACTGACTGGACCAGAACCATTTGAGCTTCTGCCGGCAAATATTCCGACTGACCAGGTCATCAATGAAGTCTCAAGATTGTGCAATATCGAGGTGAAGGAGATTGTGGATGTGTATCCTTGCACGCCTATGCAAGAGGGACTCATTGCTTTGAGTAGTAGGAAGCCTGGAGCTTACGTCGCTCAGACTACGTATCGGATGATCGGTATTGACGTTGAGAAATTCAAGAATGCTTGGCAGGCTGTCCTGGATCATGATCACATCTTGCGGACTCGGATTGTTTTTACTGAGTCACTCGGGTTTCTTCAGACTGTTGTTGATAAACCCGTCATTTGGTCCGAGCCTGAAGACTTGGATCATATTTTTGATCTAAAGGAGTTTCAAGAAGCTCACAGTGAAGGCAGTCTGTCGAACTATGCCATTGTCAAAGGGAAAGATGAAAGCGAGTTTTTTTTCGTATGGACTATCCATCATGCGCTGTACGATCGATGGTCTGTGCCATTGGTGTTACAAAAGGTCCGGACACATTACTACGAGGGATCGGATAATGTATCGATCGCTCCAATGAAAGCGCCATTGTATCCTCAATTCATTCGATTCTTACTCAACGAAAACAAAGCCGAATCCGCAAAGTTCTGGCAATCAAGACTGACTGGGACTACGTCACCTCAATTTCCTGCGCTACCGAAGCCGGCATACCAGCCAGATGCGATAGGTCGGTTCTTGAACTTCATACCGATCTCGAGAAAGCAGAACTCGGAAATGACGATGCCAATGCTCATCCGTTCGGCGTGGGGACTGACTATCTCTGCATACTCGAACTCGGACGACATAGTATTTGGTGAGATCTTCTCTGGCCGCGATACTCCTCTTCCTGGTATTGAAGACATGACCGGGCCTGCGTTCGCTACTGTACCTATCCGTGTGCAGGCCAAACGCGATCTCCAAGTAGGCGATTACCTAAAACAGTTTCAAAGGGACTTTACAGAGGCATTGCCATATCAGCATATGGGTCTCTTGAAGATCACTCGTATTGATGCAGATACGAGGAACGCATGCGAATTCCAAAACTTGATCTCAATTAATAACGAGGTGGCAGACACGAGTGATTTCTTTGGTGTGGAACAAGCTGCTGGCTCTGGAAGTGTATTCTTCACTTACGGGCTCACCGTCTCGTTTGACATCCACGCCTCTGAGATTGAGCTGGAGGCTCACTACGACCCACAATGTATCTCTCAATGGCAACTCGAGAGACTCGTACGGTACTTCGAATACGCTTTGACCCAGCTGAGCTCAATAGACACGGATCCTTGCACACTAGGTGAGATGCGAATTCTCCATGCGGATGACGAAGCCACTATCAGAGAATGGAACAGCGAAGCTCCGATGTGTATTGAAAGATGTGTGCATGAGATCATCCATGAGAAGGCACAATCGCTCCCGCTCTCATGTCCAGCTATCTGCGCTTGGGACGCTCAATTTACATACCGCGAATTGGAGCAGACAGCGACGTCTTTTGCACACTATTTACTTAGTATTGGCATAGGCCATCAAAGTTACGTGCCAGTGTGTTTTGAAAAGACAGCACTAGTCGTTGTTTCGATGCTGGCAATTATGAAAGTCGGAGCAGCTTTCGTACCAATTGATGGGGAGGCCCCGAAAACGAGACTGCAAGGAATCGTGCAAGATGCTGATGCTACACACATTCTTTGTTCGCCAAAATATCAGGAGCTGTGTGAATCTTTGGGCGCCAGGACGGTTGTGGTGGACCGTCAGACCATCATGGCTTGCCCCCAGAAATACGAACCACTTCCACAATATACAAGTACAGATATCGCATACATCATTTTCACGAGCGGCTCAACTGGGAAGCCTAAAGGGACGTTGGTATCGCACTCGGCATTTTCCAGCGGAGCCCTGGCACATGGTCCAGCCATGGGAATGCAATCATCATCACGGGTTTTGCAATTCGCTTCATATACATTCGATGCCTCGGTCATGGAGATCCTTTCCACGCTCCTCTTGGGCGGTTGTGTGTGTATACCGGATGATAAAACGCGTTTGAATGACGTTGCCAAAGCGATCAACGACCTTAGTGTCAATTGGGCCTTGTTAACGCCTTCATTTGCTAAATTGCTCTCGCCATCCACAGTCCCCGGACTTCGGACTTTGGTCCTGGGTGGTGAGGCGATGTCTCAGGTAGACATTTTGACGTGGGCGGATAAGACTCGACTTGTCAATGCGTATGGGCCCAGCGAAGCCGCAGTCGTGGCCGCAGTCAACAGTCATGTCACGGCTTCTTCCAAATTCTCCAGTATTGGTACCGCAGTGGGTAGTCGCTGCTTCATTGTCAACCAACACAATCAAAATGAGCTGGTTCCTGTGGGTGCCGCCGGTGAATTAGTAATCCAAGGCCCCATCTTGGCTAGTGGTTACTTGAAAGAGAAAGCCAAGACAGAGGCGGCGTTCGTGCCGGCACCGGCGTGGCTGGAGAAGTTTCAAGTGCTGGGGATGAAAGCTTATTCGAAGATCTACAAGACAGGGGATCTGGTTAGGTACGCGGAAGATGGATCAATCTTGTATTCGGGCAGAAAAGACAATCAGACGAAACTCCACGGGCAGAGACTGGAATTGGGTGAAATCGAACACCACTTGCGCCACGACTCGGCTGTTCAGCATGCCCTGGCCCTTATCCCAGCGTCTGGGCATTTCGCGAAGCGCCTGGTTGCTGTTCTTTCCTTCAAGGAGAGGATGGCTCAAATGACCTCATACGATGAATTAGAGATAGTCTCACAGGAGGATGCCGCAGCGCATGTGGGCAGGATTGGGGACTATCTCCGTAATCACCTCCAGCCCTTCATGGTTCCGTCCAATTGGGTGGTCCTAGTCACCATCCCGATGCTACCGAGTGGGAAATTGAATAGCAAGCGAATCAAAACCTGGCTTGAAGATATGCCTGAGGAGGTGAATCGGAAGATATCTGGTACTAATGTTTCCAGTGAAGCAGCAGGAACGATAGGTTCGGAGATGGAGGGCCGGCTACAAAAGATTTGGTCAAAGGCCTTAGATCTGCCGTTGGAGAAAACAGGATTGGAGACAAATTTTCTCTTCCTTGGTGGAGACTCAATTTCCGCTCTACAAGTCTTGTCCAAATGTCGCGCCGAGGGAATCAGTACAAATGTTCAGGATATCATCCGCAGTGATTCGATTAGGCAATTAGCCACCAAAGTCAGCCTTGAGAAGACTGTGGTCAAGTATGCGGAGGAAGAGTTTGGGAGGAAGTATGGGTTGAGTCCGATGCAAAAGCTTTATTTTGAGTGGGTGGGGAGTAAAGTCCACCATTTCAATCAGAGCGTTGTATTGCGCTTGCCTTCCTCCCAAAGCCTTGAGAACATCACATCTGCTCTCAAGACTTTGGTGCAATCCCATTCAATGCTGAGGGCTAACTTTCAGAAAGATGAAAGTGGCCAATGGACACAGATGGTGGAGAAAGACTCGGCAAGATCGTATCGATTCACGCTTCGTCCTGGCAGGTCCTCTCCCAGTGAGGTCACAAAGTCAATTGAGGCGAGCCAGAAGGGTCTTGATATCGAGAAAGGCCCGATATTTGCTGCAGTTCTTTTCGAATCCGACGAAAGTGGCTCAAAGGTTCTCCTGCTCGTCGCACACCATCTCGTTATCGATATTGTGTCTTGGAACATCATCCAGCAAGATCTTGAGGGACTGCTTACTACAAAACGAGTCAGGGCGCATAAGTCGCTCCCATTTCCGACTTGGTGCCAATCTCAGGAGGACTACACCCAGGCTGAGCTCTATTGCGGATTAGACTTCGAGGACGACGTACCTATGACCAACCTCTCATACTGGGGCATGGAGAAATCGAAGAATGTCTACGGGGCTGTTCGCAGTCTTGAATTGGAAATAGACAGTACGACTACGACCAAATTACTCGGTCCTTGCAACCAATCGATTGGCTCGGAGATGATCGATATCCTCCTTGGGTCGATCCTCTTCTCATTTTGCAAGACGTTTTCGGATAGGAAAGCCTCGCCTGCAGTGTTCAACGAGGCTCATGGTCGTGAACCGTGGAATTCATCTCTCGACTTGTCCCACACTGTCGGTTGGTTTACAACAATCAGTCCGGTCTTCCTTCCGTCCGAAGCCACTACAGAGAACAACATCGTCAGCGCTATTCGGTGGGTCAAAGACTTAAGAAGCCGTACCCGTGACAAAGGTAGGCAATACTTTGCCCACCGGATGTTGACCAAGGAGGGCAGAGAGAGGTTCAGCAAGCATTGGCCAATGGAGATAGCATTCAACTACTCTGGTCAGGAGAAAACGGCCGCCATGCGCGACAATAGCACCTCACTCCAACCAATGAACGAAACGTCATCCAAATTTGACATTGACCCTGCTTTGCCACGTTTTGCTCTGTTCGAGATATCAGCCGGCGTTTTCAACAACAGCTTGAAGGTTTCCATCGCTTTCCCCCAGAACATCCGACGCCAGCATTCGATCAAGATGTGGCTTTCAGCACTTGACAAAGCTTTGAGGCGGTCCTCGGAAGAGCTGCTCAATGTTCCATCCAAGTCATCGCTCGACAATTTCCCGCTCTTGCCATTGATGTACAATGGCACCAAGAAACTTCAAGACAAACTTAATGCGGCAGGTGTCACCTCACTATCGGACGTTGAAGATGTTTACGGTTCGTCACCGATGCAGCGGGGCGTGCTGCTTAGTCAAGTGAAGAATCCAAAGCAATATATGTATCAAGCTGTATTTGTGCCGCGCCTTGCAAATCCATCTGCGCCGCTGAATGCGAAAAAGCTAGCACGTGCGTGGCAGATGGTGGTACAGACACACCCATCGTTGAGGACAGTGTTTATTGAGAGCCTAGCAAAAGAAGGGCTCATGGACCAGGCCGTTGTGAAGACCATCGATCCGACGATTGTATTTCTGCAAGCGCATGCAGCCAATGCAGTCGAAAAGCTGAGGGATCAGGTAACGATTGACTTCTCTCGGAAGCAACCGCACCACCAGTTCACAATCTGCGAGACTACTTCCGGCAAGTTGTTCTGCAAGCTGGAACTTAGCCATTCTATCTGCGATGGAACTTCGGTCTCTATAATCCTCAGAGATCTTGCAAGGTTCTATGACATTGGCTCGGACAAGATTGTGCCGGCACCAACGAATCGCGATTATATCTCTTATCTAAAGAAAAGCTCTTACGAGTCTGATCTTGCCTATTGGCGTCGCTACCTTCATCATACGGAGCCTTGCTCCTTCCCATCCTTGCTTGACGGTACGGTGCAGGAACGGGAGAACCGGACATGCCAGCTGAATATTGAGAATCTTCCGGGACTGAATTCATTCTGTGTTCAGAATGGTGCAACGCTATCCAACGTGTTGCAATTGGTATGGTCCCTAGTTCTTCGCGTGTATACAGGCAACGAGAATATATGTTTCGGCTACATCACCTCTGGCAGAGATGTCCCTGTTCAGGGCATCCAAGATGCTGTGGGACTATTCATCTCCATGCTGGTGTGTCACTTGGAGCTAGGTGACGATCTCGAGGTGAACAAAGCTCTCGAGAAGATTCAGGGTGATTATTCGGACAGTATGGAACATCAAGCATTTTCCTTGAGCAACATGCAACACGAGATCGGCGCTGGACAAGCGCTTTTCAACACCGTATTCACGTTCCAGAGACGCTTCAGGTCATCAGATGAGAGCAGTGAACAGCTCGAGTATGATGTGATCTCTGCATATGACCCGGGAGAGTATCCCCTCACAGTCAATGTCGAAGCGCTGGAGCAAGGAATTGACGTCCAATTCAACTACTGGACAGACTTCCTCTGCGAATCTCAAGTCTCGAACATTTCAGACACCTTTGATCAGATTTTGCACTCGGTCAGCAACACTGCGTCCTCTCGTATGCAAATCGGAAGTGTTGCCTACTGCAGCGAAAAACAGCGACAACAAATATTCGACTGGAACGACACACCTCTCCCCCAAGTCGACAGATGCGTTCATGATATCATCTACCAACAGTCACAAACACTGCCCCTATCGGCACCTGCAATATGCTCGTGGAATGAAGATCTTACCTACGTCAAGCTTATGTCATTGGCGAAGAGACTTGCCAAGCATCTCATTGCGCTCGGTGTCGGGCCGCAGATGTACGTTCCGCTGTGTTTCGAGAAGTCCACTTGGGCTGTGGTGGCCATATTGGGTGTACTTGAGGCTGGCGGAGCTTTCGTTCCATTGGAGCCTTCGCATCCTAAGAGCCGGATTGACTATATCGTTGGTAATGTGGGGGCAAAGCTTGTGCTGTGCTCCGAAAAACACAGTGAGCTATTTGCTGACATTCCTGACGTTGATACTTTCGTCGTGGACGAAGGCTTCCCGCGACGGCCACAACCAAGCGTACCATATGGCGCTGTAACAATGAAGCCTACTCCAGCTGACCCGGCATATTTGATTTTCACTAGTGGGACCACAGGGTTGCCTAAAGGAACAGTCATCTCACATCATGCTTTCGCAACTGGTGCTACTTCACACGCGCCGGCTATCCTCATGCGACAGTCATCTCGGGTTCTCCAATTCTCTAACCTCTGTTTCGACGCTTCTGTGATGGAGATTCTGACCACCTTGATGACTGGAGCATGTATCTGCATTCCCAGCGATGAAGAGCGAATGAATAACATTTCAGGAGCAATCAATCGTATGGGGGTAACGTGGACACTTTTGACACCATCAGTCGCGAACATGTTGGTTCCGGAGAAGGTACCAAGTCTCGAGGTGCTTGTCACTGGAGGAGAAGCGATGCAAGCCCGACATATCGCCAAGTGGTCCAGCTCGACTGCTGTGGTAAACGCTTATGGACCAAGTGAGTGTGCGGTCATTGCCACAACCAGCGTCAAAGTGGATTTGGACAGATCAATTCTTGATGAAGACTCTTCCAACATCGGTCGTAGCGTTGGTTGCCGCTGCTGGATTGTGAACCCCCATGATCACAATCAGCTTATGCCGGTCGGTAGTGTGGGAGAACTTATCGTGGAGGGCAACACTGTTGCACGTGGTTACCTCAACAACGAAGAGAAGACGGCCAAAGCTTTCGTTATGCGCCCGGACTGGATGACCTACAATGATGAAGAAATTGTCACTGGCCATTCCCGGTTGATCTACAAAACAGGAGATCTGGTGCGCTATACTGCGGCCGGAGAAATCATCTACGTTGCAAGGAAGGACACGCAAATCAAATTGAACGGCTTGAGGATCGAATTGGGCGATATTGAACATCACGTTAAGGAAAACCTCCCCAATCATATCGAAGCCGCTGTTGAGATGGCCGCTCCCGTCGGTCAACCAACCGCACTTGCAGCCTTCATTTGTTCTAAAGAGAATGGCGCTTTTCCAGACGCTTTGATCCTGCCAATGTCCGAGAAGATTACTGCTATCAGTAAAGATCTCAAAACCAAGCTTACCATAGCACTTCCGGGATACATGGTCCCTTCACTCTACTTCCCAATCACCCACATGCCATTCACAGCCTCCGGCAAACTCGACAGGATAAGGCTTCGTAAGGCAGTCACGGCACTTGCGCAGGAGGATCTAGCCGCATTCAGACTCGCAAATTCATCCAACAGGAAGAAGGGTCGGGAGCCAAGCACTGAAATGGAGAAGAGTCTTCAACGTTTATGGGCATCTTTCCTCGGAATTCAACCTGAAACCATCAGTACTGATGACAACTTCTTTGCCATTGGCGGTGACAGTGTCATTGGGATGAAACTCGGCTCGGCAGCAAGAGCGGAACAAATTTCGCTCAGTGTATTCGATATCTTCCGCAAACCAACATTGGGCGAGATGGCAGAAGCTTGCACTGAGCTACAAGAGGACAAGGAAATTGTATACAAACAGTTCAGCCTTCTTGATGACAGGGTTGGAGATCTTGACAAGTATCTTGATGAATTAGCGGGACATTGCGCTGTGAGTAAGGAGAGAATCGCCGACGTCTACCCTTGCAGTCCCCTCCAAGAGGGCCTGGTTACTATTTCTACAAGTCAAGCCGGGGCTTACGTTGCGCACAATGTTTTTCGCCTACCTGAGTCGATTGATCTTAATCAGTTTCAAAAAGCATGGCAGATCGCAGTCGAGGAGATGGATATCCTGAGGACACGGGTGGTTCATACAAGCTTGGACACCTTTGTTCAGGTTGTTTTGAACACTGAAACCATAGAATGGCATCATGCGAAGTCAACAGAAATGGCGTCCAAGACGGTGCGATTACCTGAACACAATGGCGGCCCACTTTCCAGATTCAGCATCGTAGACGGCCCTGATCGCTACTTCGTCTGGTCAATACATCATGCGATCTACGACGGCTGGAGCATGCCCAAAATGCTTCAGCGAGTCGAGGACATCTACTGCCAATGCTCGCCCCAACCGACCCAGACTGCTTACGCTAAGTATATCGGTTATCTCCTGCATTCCGACAAAGAAGCATCTCATCGCTTTTGGCACACCAAGTTCCAAGACTTACAAGCCTACCAATTTCCCCCTGCTCTACCCAATTCAATCGCCGAGCAAGAAGTCGATTTCAAGACTGTAAGTCATGTTGTGCAACTACCTCATAAGTCCAAAATCACGGGCATCACCTTACCAACTATCATTCGAGGTGCGTGGGCGATACTTCTGTCTGCGCATACAGGTGGGTCAGAAGATGTGGTGTTTGGAGAAAGTTTGACGGGCAGAGATATTCCGCTCGATGGGATCATTGATATGCTGGGTCCGACCTTGACCACGGTTCCCGCAAGGGTCAGGGTCGGGCGAGAGCTGACGGTGGCTGAATATCTGCGTAATGTCCATCTAAAGGCCACAGAGATCATTCCCCATCAGCATATTGGCCTGCAACACATCAAGCGACTGAGTGCTGAGACAGCACTCGCCTGTGACTTCCGAAATCTTCTGGTCATCCAGACAGCAGCGAACGATGATGATGTTGAAGATAGCAAGTTTTGGAAGCCGCAAGACACTGGCATCAGTTCAAAATTCTTCAACTATCCTCTTGTGGTCGAGTGCACTGCGAGTGGATTGAGTATACGGCTGGATTTCCACTACAACGAGGTGCACTTATCAAAGTGGTCGATCGAGAGAATGGTGCATCAACTCGAACACGTACTTACCGGTCTTTGTGCTTCGGCACCGGAAAGCACGACAACGCTGAGCGCCTTAGAGATCGTGAGCCAGCAGGACATCAACACTCTCGAGAAATGGAATAGTCACCAACCAATACCTGTCAAGAACACCATTGGTGAGCTTTTCTTACAGCAAGCCAAACGAGCTCCTTTTACTCAGGCCGTCTGTGCCTGGGACGGCAGCTTCACGTACAGGGAGCTAAAGACGCACGTAGAACGGCTGGCTGGGCATCTCCAGTATCTCGGAGTGAAGCCTGAGACTTTAGTCCCGTTCTGTGTGGATAAGTCGCGATGGGCGATCGTGGTTCAACTCGGCATCATGCTAGCTGGTGGCGCCATGGTCCCTCTGGACCCGTCGCACCCCTTGGGCCGGCATGTGGATGTCATACAAGATACACGCGCTCGATTTCTTGTTTGCTCTCCGCAGTACACTGAGAGGTACCAAGGGCTGACTGGTGTCGTGATCCCGGTCGATGAGCAATCGCTGCTTCAACTAACAGATCTTGATAACGGAGCCGCTGTCATTGCTCGACCCTCAAGTAAGAATGCGGCCTACGTTATTTTCACATCGGGATCCACTGGTCGTCCAAAAGGCGTCGTCGTCGAGCATGAAGCTGTTTGCTCAAGCTCGGAAGCTTATTGCAAAGCCATGCTCATGGATTCAAATTCTAGAGTCTTCAGCTTTGCATCTTTCACCTTCGATGCTGCAATCATGGAGATTATATCGCCCTTGACAATAGGAGCTTGTGTATGCATGCCCAACAACGACGAAAAGATGTCTGATCTTGCTTCTGCAATCAACAGCGTTAGACCCACGTGGGCCTTCTTGACTCCATCCGTTTCGCAGTTGATTCAACCATCAGATGTGCCATCCTTGAAAGTCTTAGTGGTCGGTGGCGAGGCGCTGTCCGAAGAACATATGCTCAAATGGGGAGGGAGTCTCACGCTCATCAACGGATATGGTCCTACAGAAGCTTCAGTCATCTCTGTGACCAATAGCAACGTCTCAAAGCAGACGGATCCCAAGAACATCGGATATGCGCATAACAACTGCCGCACGTGGATCACTGACGTTTCCGATCACCATCGCCTCGCGCCATTGGGTTGTGTTGGTGAGTTAAACCTCGAAGGTCCCAATCTTGCCCGCGAATATCTTCACGACCAAGAGAAGACCGCGAGGGCCTTCATTGAGAATCCAGCCTGGGGCAGCAGGATTGGAGGTGCACGAAGACTTTACAAGACCGGGGACTTGGTTAAGTATCACCCGGACGGCAAGATCGTCTTCTGCGGAAGGAAAGATCACCAGATCAAATTGAATGGCCAACGTATCGAATTGGGAGAGATCGAGTCAAGACTTCTACTCCACGAGCGCATCCAACACGCCACCGTTGTCTTACCACATGAAGGCCTCTGCAAAGGTAGATTGGTGGCAGTCGTCTCATTGGCTGATATCGCTTCCTCCGCTTTGAAGGATTCAACAGCTGCAGCAGAAAATGCGTGCACACTTCTCCATGGCTCCCTGATGAAGACAGCACAAGCCTACTTGAGAGAGGTTCGAGAATTTCTAGCAGAGACATTACCGGCTTATATGATTCCCGCCATGTGGGCGATTGTGGAAACAGTCCCAATACTCATCTCCGGCAAAGCCGACAAGAAACAGATCGGGGACTGGGTCAAAGTGCTGGATGATGCCACTTACAAACACATGACGGCACAGGATAGTGTGCGCATCGACTCGACGGAGATGACCCCGACGGTGCAACGGTTGAGGGAGATCTGGGCAGCAGTCTTTGATACGCCTATAGAGCAGGTTGATCCTAGCCGGTCCTTCATGAGTCAAGGCGGTGACTCTCTGCAGTCTATGTCTATTGTTTCCCGATGTCGAAAAATCGGTATCAGCATCACAGTGCAGAAGGTGCTACAGAGTAAATCGCTGTTCCAGCTTGCCAAGTCGATCGACTCCAACAATTACTTAGCGAAGTCGACGAATACATCGGGTCGGGAAGAGAAGACCGATCAGCTGTTTGAGCTTTCGCCGGTGCAGCAGCTTTATTTCCGAGTCGCGGGGCCCTCCTGCGACCACACGCGCAATGGACGTTTCAATCAAAGTCAATTGCTCAAGCTCAGACGGCCCACGAGCACTGAGACAATCAGACACGCTCTGGAGATTATTGTGGGGCAAAATTCCATGCTGAGAGCTAGGTTTTCCAGGGATCAGCATGGCACATGGCAGCAGAAAGTCATCTCCACGACGACTACCGCTTACCGCCTTCGAACGCACCAAATAGATGACTTGAGTCAAATGGTACCCGCAGTAGCAGAGAGCCAGACGTGTCTTAACATCATGGAGGGTCCATTACTGGCGATAGACCACTTCAGTACGCGGCAAAATAAGCAAATTCTCTCTCTTGTTGCCCATCATCTGGTCGTTGATGTTGTGTCTTGGGGTATCATCATCCAGCAACTAGAGGGCTTGCTCAGTGCGAAGGGCAATCAGACAATCGAGAAGCCTTTGTCATTTCAAGTTTGGTTGGAAATGCAACAAGATCACAGCCGACAAGGCCTCGCCAAGGAGGTCCTACCTTTCGAGATCGGCCCCGCCGATTATGACTTCTGGAATATGGCGGAGCAACCGAACATGTATGGGGACACCAAAGCTCAAAGCTTCATGCTCAAACGATCATATACCGAGTCAGTTCTCGGTGCGTCCAACGATACGTATCGTACGCAGCCCGTCGAGCTTCTCTTATCTTCGCTCGTCTACTCTTTCAATCGCATCTTCCCAGATCGCAGCGCCCCGGTCATATTCAATGAAAGCCATGGTCGAGAGACGTGGGACGCCTCGATAGATCTGTCGGGTACAGTAGGATGGTTCACATCCCTTTCTCCGACGTATATACCCTTCGAGTCTCGTGACGAGACTGTCTTGGATATAGTGAAACGAGCAAAAGACCAAAGGCGCTCGATCCCTGGCAGTGGGAGAGATTATTTTTCTCACAGGTTCTTGACGCAGGATGGGCGCAAGCAATTCGCGGAGCACGATTCAATGGAAATACTGTTCAACTACACGGGCCGCTCCCAACAAGGTGATAATGGTGGTGATTCTCTAATCCAAAGCATGGACATCCAGCTGGACGATAAGGACGAAAAGATTACAGGAGACGTTGGACCTGAGACAAGGCGGCTGGCATTGATCGAAATAAGTGCTAGCGTGTCTGATGGCCAATTCAAATTCTCCTTTATCTACAACAAGAACACGAAACATCAAAACAAGATTGGTGACTGGGTCATGGAGTGCCAACGCACTCTTGAAGATATGACGGGGCAACTACTGGACGCCCCCACGGAGCCTACACTTAGCGACTTTCCTCTTCTCCCCACCAATACCAGTGGGATGGCAAGACTCTTCCATGAGACCCTACCTGATATTGGGATCACTAGTATGGAAGAGGTTGAAGACATGATGGTTTGCGCGCCTATGCAAGACGGATTGCTCCTCTCACAGATCAGACAGCCGGATAACTATCTGAGCTATCTGATCGCAGAGGTGAAGTCAGGACATAATGGGCGGGCTGACGTTCGGCGCTTAGTGCGAGCATGGCAGAAGGTTGTGGATCATCACCAGATGCTTAGAACAACCTTTGTGTACAGTGTATGCAAGGGCCATGCTTTCGATCAGATCGTGATGAAGTATGCGGAAGGCGACGCGAAAGTGTTGCATTGTAGAGATGAGGAGGTGGAAGAGGAGTTTGCAAAGATATCGTTGAGAGAAGTCAACAATACAAGACAACCAACACTTCCTCATCAGTTCTCGATCTGTACAACAGATTCAGGCAAGGTCTTTGTGAAGATAGAGCTGAACCACGCTGTCATTGATGGACTTTCAGTCGGGTTGATGACGCGCGATTTAGCTGCCGCCTATCAAGACCGAATCGAAGGACCGAGGCCACTATATTCCGAATACATCAAGTACATTCTCAATCGATCCCTCACAACCACGGTACAATATTGGACTGGATATCTCAAAGGGGTCCAATACACTCATCTCCCACAATTGAATCCTGGTCCTCGTGAAACCGAGCTCTTGAACGCAATCTACATACCTTTTGACCGTTTTGACGAGCTACAATCCTTTTGCCGGACTAATGAGTTGACGCTCTCCAACGTCATGCTTGCAGCTTGGGCTCTCGTTCTACGACGGTACACCACCCAGGATGACATTTGCTTTGGAAATCTATCTGCGGGCCGAGACGCACCAGTGGAAGGCATCCAACATACAGTTGGTGCATTCATCAACATGTTGGTTTGTCGAGTCAACTTTGCCAGTCAGAAGAACAAGCCACTGACAGACGTTTTCCGGAGAGTCCAAAGCGATTTTATCGAAAGCTTACCATATCAGCAATGCCCACTTGCAAGGATTCAGCACGACCTTGGACTGCCGGCAGGAGAAGCTATGTTCAATACCGCGTGCTCAATACAGAGCCAAGCGTCGTCGGGTGAGAAGGAGGGTGGGGTAAACACAATCCGCTTCGAGGAGATTGACGGGCATGATCCGACTGAATTCTCTGTCACGGTCAACATCAACGTTGCACCCGGGTTTGAGAAGGCATGTATCAAACACTGGACTTCTCACGTCTCTGTCTCGGAAGCGGAAGCTCTTTCAAAGGTTTACGCGGAGGTTCTTGATCGTGTCTTGACCAGTCCGAATCAGACATTTATGACAGAGGAGCCGCAGCCAAGTCCAAAGCTCATGAAGACTGCCTTGCGGCCTGGGGTTGGTCGTGGGGTATCGTTTCAAACTGTGGATGGTAAGCGACCTGGAGTTGCCCGAGGGGTATCGTTCCAAAACGTAGACGGTAAGCGGCCTGGAGTTGGCCGTGGGGTATCGTTCCAAAACGTGGACGGTAAGCGGCCTGCAGTCGCTCGCGGAGTATCGTTCCAGACTGCAGATGACCCAGTGAAGGGTCCCAAGGATTCCGAAATCACGCCTGATCAACCCAACATTCCAATCGGGACGTATCGCAAGATTGTCAAAGACTGCGTACAGGAAGCTATTGAACAATTAATCAAATCGGGCCAGTTCACAATCGAGAAAAAGAACACCGAGCAAGTGGCAAACATGGTGTTGACCACGGTCGACAAGAACCAAAAGAAGGAGCGGAGGTCATCAGAGCCTTCAGATACCACTACCAAGACTCTGCGCTCGCTCTGGAGCTCTTTGCTCGATATCCCTGAGCGGAAGATACACGACGACCACTCCTTCATGGAGCTCGGAGGGGATTCAATTCTCGCAATGGAACTCGCAAGCAATGCCCAGAATGCTGGGCTACAACTCACGGTGGCCGACATCTTCAACAAACCCATCTTTTCAGAAATGGCTCATCTTATCGCGGTTTCTACGCGAAAGAGACTCCACAAGGCAGCCATGCGACGCACAGCTTCTAATCAAGCTGCGATCACCGAACAGAGGAATTTAGAGCGACGTGCATTATTCACTGGTCTCGGAACAACTGATGTTGAAACTTTCATCCAAGACTACATCTGCCCGAAGATTGGCGTTTTCAGGGGAGGCATCACTGATGTGCTCCCGGTGACTGACTTCCAAGCTCTTTCTATAGCCGGCGCCATGCTCAAACCGCGATGGATGTTGAACTATTTCTTCTTTGACGGGCAAGGATATCTGGATCTCACCCGCCTCAAGAAGAGCGTTTTCAAGCTCGTGCAGAGCTTCGATATCCTGCGCACTGTCTTTGTCTACTGTGGTGATCGCTTCTGGCAGGTCGTCGTTCGAAAACTTCGACCGCAATTCCAGGTATACGATACGGACGAAGACCTCGACGTCTTTACTCGCAATCTCCGCGAGTCCAGCATGGACGCCTATCCGCGGTTGGGTGAAGCCTTCGTCCAATTTAGCGTAGTCAAGAAGACAGGCACTAACGCCCACCGTCTCATACTGCGACTGTCCCATGCACAATACGATGGCATCTGTCTACCAAAGATCATTGAGGCGCTGAAGGCTTCCTACGAGGGCAAAGAGGTAGCACTTTCGCCATCCTTCTCCAACTATGTTCTGCAAGCCACGGGTCCTGCCAACCGGAAAAGCTACGACTACTGGAAAGGCCTTCTGCAATCCTCATCCATGACTAGCATTCGGCAGCGTGACCAGCCAAGGTACAATGTGTCCGACCCAGTACCTGCTGCCGTCAGTAAGACCATCAAACTGCCAGCTCTCAAATCCAAGAACGTCACGCCAGCCACGATCTTCAAAGCAGCTTGGGCGCTCACAATGGCTCAACTGACCGGCAAGTCTGACATCGTATTTGGCAACTTGATCAGCGGGCGAAACGCCGCAGTATACGGTGTCGAGGACATCGTCGGCCCGTGCGTCAACATCATCCCTGTCAGGATTAGTCTTGGGTCGAAGGCGACAGCGCTAGATCTCCTCCGCATGATCCAAAGCCAGCAAGTGGCCAGCATGCCCCATGAGTCGCTCGGCTTCCGAGAAATCATCCAACAGTGCACCAATTGGCCAGACTGGACCTATTTCTCAAGTGTAGTGCAGCATCAGAACATCTCTCAAGAAATGCCCCTACGTCTTGACGGCCGTCAGTACAAGCTCGGCCACCTTGGCGCTGGAGAGAACTTATCAGACTTCAATCTCCTATCTACGCCTAAAGAAGGCGGAATGGTCGAAGTGATCCTGGGCGTGTGTGACAACAACACCATTCCCGCATCCCTCGCCGAAAAAGCCCTCGACCTAACCTGCTCCTTCGCCACATCCCTCGCCCGCAACCCCAACGACAACCTCCCCTCGTTCCTCAACGAGCCCAGCGTGAAAGTAACAACAACACAGCTCCAAGACCCGACCCACCCACCACTAGAGCGAGTCTTATCCTCTCCACCCTCCACAGCCGCCAACCTGCGCGGCCTGCGCAAACGCGAAGTCTACGACATGGTCGACATGCTCCGCCGCGGCTGGCGCACCGTCCTCCGCAAGGCAAACCAACTCTCCTCGAGTGAAATCAACGTCGACACCTCCTTCTTCTCCCTCGGTGGCGACATCATCGCCCTCGGCCTCCTGACCGCCTTCCTGCACGATGAAGGCTATAGTGCCGTCACACTCGAAGATCTCATCAAGAGGGCTACGATGGGTGAGCAGATTGCGCTGCTGGCGTCGCAGTTGCAGGGGAGGCAGAGGGCGATGAGGGGGCAGCGGTTGGGGGGGAGGGGGAGGGGGAGCGAGAGCGAGCTAGATCCTAGTTCGTCGAGTACGTTGGCTGGGTCGCCGGAGGGGGATGGGAATGGGGATCGGGATGGGGAGGAAGGGGTGGAGAGAGAGGAGGCGGTCCAGGCTGTGGGGGTGAGGGAAAAGAAGGGGAAGTTGTGGAATAGGTTTTCGAGGAGGATGGGGATTGGGAAGGCGCAGGTAACATAGGCTTGGATTGGGATTATTTGAATATATTTCACTTTGCGCGATTTTGGATGCATGGGTTGACGTGTAGCATTGGAGTTGAGGAAAAGTCGGACGGATCTTGTGATATTGGCTTGGGAATATAAATGGTTATAAATATCAGTTCACTGCAAAGATTTTAACAGCATATAAATTCATAGCACCAACGTACAAAGCTATCGTCCACATTCCCTTACCATCCATTCACTTACCAAGCAAAATATCATAATGAGACGTCACAGCTTCGTAATTTGGCATTCAATTGCTTAGGAAATTCTGCGACACTGTAACACTACAACATTACAATACTACAAAGTTGCACCATACACGATCGCCCTAATGAATGATCTATGTACGATATATCACATCACTTTCTATCACTGACCTAATTCTAACACTCAAAAAACAGCAATATATCCAAACAGATAGAATGCGAAAGCAAGAAGACTATATCACCTGAACATAATTAGCTATTTCAATGGTTCTCGCAGGAGTCAAATCTCCGTTATCCCGTGATCGACGTTTACGAGCTAGGTCTGAGGCATCCAGAACATTTCCTTGGTGATATGTATAGCGCTACGAGGTACAAATTTGATTCATATATCTACCATACCTGTTATCCTCCGTCGACTTTTAAGCCAACGCCATTATTATAATCAACAGGGTTTGTTCACGATCCTATTCCTCGCTTCGATATAGCCCTCAAGGGAATCAAAAGCGCGCGACACAGCTCTTACGCTATTGTATTTAATACTTCTAACGGATTTCAAGGATGAGATGCAGGATAGCGCTATAGTTTTCAACGCAGTGCTATACCTTTTGTCCCATGCGGCGATTTTCAGATGGAGGACGAGGAGCGTAGTTCGGGCTGCGTACGAGGAGCGATTCGTAATCTCAACAAAGCAGTTTTTTAAGCAGTTTTATTTAAATTTGTTGGACAAGTGGGAGGAGAAGGACACTGCTAAGCTAACAGTAGAAGTCGCAGGGGATGTGACCACCGAGGAGGAAAAGTCGGATTGTTATTATACCTCTGATTATTCGGATGAAAATGCGAAGGGACCTTGGATGACATGTCTTCGAAAGTGATCCTAATCTTTGCAAGATTGTATATCAACCCATCGAAACCCTTATTCCACAACTCTCCAGATCAGCCATTTCTTGAGCTTCCCAATCAGCGAGATCCGATATCAGGCGCTGGTGCCGGCGAAGTCATTCACATCAAGACTCACTAGGTGGCAGCCTCCCTTGACAAGTCCATTCTCGTTCCTTCCACACAGTAACCCTGCATATTTCCCAATTACCTTTGTTTCACGATATACCACCAATAATTTTGATAGGAGATCTCGTTCGGCTTGTCCCCACAGACTCCAAGCGAAGGAGACATCCCCTTCCACTTATTTACTTCAGCGTTCTTCGCAAATTCAGCCCCCAGATTCTTCCAGATTTCCATTTCTCCCCGAATCTCAAAGTATCTGGCCGCAGTAAGGAGTGTTGGATGTGGAGCATGTGCAAGATACTTGATGGTTGGATACCAGTCCGCTTGTTCGTCTACCGAAAATCCTGATTGGAAGGCTGCTGCTAGATCTGGCGTCTTGTAGAATTCGGTATCGACGTATGCGTGATATAGACCTCTCCAGGTGGTAATGGAAATTGTCCGTCCCATCTTGGTACACGTGGTGCAGCACTGAAGTGTGTGTGGATTCTGGGTTTCTGTGTCGTCTTTAAGGTCCTCGGGCACATTCAGACCCACGAAAGATAACCGAAGCGTAGTCAGCGATGGTAGAAAGTGCAATAGCTCCTCGAATGCAGGAACAGAGGCAAACTCAGCTCCAGCTGCGCCTATAATGTGAAGTTCGATCGAACCCCGAGTGCTGACATTGGGTATTACCGCCTCCAAGGCAGCGATTAAGGTGAGTTGAATTGTTGTCGTGTTGGTACCGCATCTTAAATATTCGACGTATTTTCGTTCGTTAGGGTCGTTTGCCAGGTACTTCAGATCTCGGTTCATTTTGGACCTGAAGCCACCTTTGTCTGAGAGCCTCGTATAGTAGTCATACCAGTCCTTTGCGGAAGAGAGTGGAAAATGTTGTTTTCTGGGAAATTTGGTGAAAGAAATGGTCGAGCTCTTTCCCGTTCGCCGGCGGAGATCTACCATTATCTTGTCGTCGGGCGCAATATCTTGCAAGGTGGCACACTTCGCTGATGGATGTGTTTGCTGGCAGGAGGGACAAAATGAGGTGAGACGGCAGTATTGGCAGACGTTCAACTTCGCGCCATCTTCAAGTTGAGACTCTCTTCTGTAGCAGTGATAGCAATATGGTTCGTAGCTAAGTATAAGTGTCAGCTTAAGAATTCCTCCGACATGGAATTAATATGGTAATAGTGCCCAGGCTTGTTGGCGATCGGTTTTCATCGGTGACGGGAGAATGGACATACCCAACGAATCTTCCAAGTTCACTAGGATTCAGAGTATCGGATCGAAAGAATTCTAGCACCTGTAAAGTGTCTCAGAATCTGCTCGCTCGTCTTGCCAAATAATGTACCTGCTCGTCATAGTAGTCATTCCAATGCCTGCCAGCTGAGGGTACATATCCCTTCTGCTTGTTCAAAGCAACAAGTTTCTTGCAGATTTGCTTGTGATTCCTGTTCCAGTCTTGTTTTTGGCACTTTGCTGAGCAGTATGAGACCCGTTTGCAAGCGCTGCATCGACTGAGATTGGAGGATACGTCCCAGCAGGAAAAGCATAGAGCTTGTTTCAATGCCAAAGTTGGGGCTTGATGCAGATCTGAGTCCGAATCGGTGTTAGGATTTTCGGATGCCATTTCTGAGTTGAGATGGGATATTTGGAGATGTGATAAGGTTGGTAGAAGTCCAATTGTCTCACCTAAATCCTAAGGCAGAAAGTGTTCATATTTGAATAATAGCAAGCTAGTTTCAGGACCTTAGTACCTCAGACGTGTTATTTGTTAGCCGGCAAGCCGGTCGCTAAGCCCGTTCGGGTTAGTAATACATCTAACTTCTAAGTATAAACTTTTATTCTAAGTATTACTTAGAAATTTCTTATAAATACTATATTAAAAATTAAATATAGATTTATAATACTCTTACTCTTATAAAATATACTTAGTATAAGATCTAATAGTAATAAGAGTATATTATATAAGAACCTCTTTAAAAGTTATAAGTATTTTAATATTTATAAGAAGGTTTCTAGAGGAATTCCTTTATAACTATAAAATTATTTAAGAAAAGAAGAATATAATAGTAAATTATATATTATAATATTATTTATATAGAGTATTATAACCTAGTCGTCCCTAGGGTTAATAGGTCTAGGTAGATCTTATAAAGTAGAGTATTAAGGACTAGATAAGTAGGCTTTATACTAAACTAGTCTAGAGGTAAAGGGTTATATTTAATATCTAGGAGATTAGTCTAGTAGATAATATAAATTAAATATAAAGCTCTTATCTAGATAGAAATCTATACTATTTATATAATTATAGGAAATCCTATTAAGAGGTATAATTTATATAGATCTAGTATCTAACCTATCTAATCTACTTAGTAGTTTAGGTAGGTCTTCTAACTAATTTATATTATTATAATAAGATATACTCTTACTATATATATTATAAGACCTATCCGGCCTACTTATAATATTAGGTCTCCCTCCCTTAGCTTTTTATCCTAAAAGCTTTTATCTCTAATTATATTAGCTAATAGGTACTAACTTCCCTTATTATACTATTATTATTAGTTAGTTAAGTCTATTAATACCCCTTCTCTAGTAATACGCGTATACTAGAATTATTTTAAAGCTAACTATCTTAAGAAGTATAAGGTTAGTAGTTTATCTAATTACTATATTAAATACGCCCGCCTTAGATATAATTATAACCTTACACCTTTCTCTCTTATAAAGTAGGCCCGGATTAAGTAATAATAGATATCTAAGGCTAGAGAAGTAAAAGAGACTTTAGTTAAGTTAAATTACCTTTATACTAAAGTTAAGGCGTTAGAGAAAAAGAAGTTAGAAATAATAGAAGGTAAAATATAGAATATTAAGGAATTAGAATAAGAAGAGTAAATTATAACTTCTAGTCCTAATAACTTCCTCTTTAATATCTCTTTAGAGTAGGTTAAGATCCCCGTAGATTTTAACTAGTCTAAACTTATAGGTACTAGTAGAATTATTATAAAAGGATCTAGTAGTTTATAAGGTTTTTAACTAGCTCCTAGGTACTTTTAGAGTCTTTATAACCTTTTTATTTTATAAAGTAATATTAACCTTCTTTTACTAGAATTTTCTCCGCTTTAAACTTAGTTTCTTCTTTAATTATATAATAAAATATTTCCTATAAGGGTATATTTAAATCTACTAGTTCTAACTTAGAAATATAGAAAATTAGGTATACTTTAGTATTAGGTAGAAGGTTTAGTTTATAGTTAACTAGTCCCTTTACTCTTTAAATAGAAAATAGTCTAACCTTAATATAATCTAGTTTCTAACTTAGTGCCTTTATTCTAAAGTCCTTTATAAGGAGGTAGACCTTATCCCCCTCTTTTAGCTAAGGATATATTTTCCTTTTCTTATTAATATATCTTACTATTCTTTTATTTACCTCGTAGATTATACCTTAGATATCCTTATATAATCGCTTTATCTCTAATATAAGGACTATTACTTTATTCGCTTCTAGACTAGGCCTTAGATCTAAGAATATATTCGCTTATCTTTTATAATTTATAAAGAATAGAGATAGCTTTATTATATCTAATTATTTATTATTAAATACTAACTATATTATAAGTAATAATAATACCTAATTATTTTATTTAGTATTAATATAATATCTTAGGTATATTTTTATTATTTAGTTAATACATTCTATCTATCTATCTATTTATAAGTAGTAGGCTATTAATATTTATAGCTTTATCTTAATTACTAATATTAATATCTTCTAATAGTTTAATATAAAAAGCTTATCTCTATTAGATATAATAGACTCTAGTATACTATAATCCCTTACTAGCTTATTAAGTAGAATAAATCCTAACTACTTAGTAGTATAGATTTCCTTAAATAATATTATAATTATATACTTTATTAACTTATTTATAATAACTATTATTAAGTTATAGACCTCTTTTATAGCTAGGTCTCCTAACTTAGATAGCTTAATTATAAAGTCTATTATAATATCTTTCTATAATAAGTCTAGTACTAGCGTAAACTATATTTACCTATACTTTATATAATATACTAATTTATTCTATTAATACTAAATATATTCCCTAATATATTTCTTAACTTTTACTTATAGCCTTAGTATAGTATATATCCTTCTAATAAGCTTAACTATCTTTATAACTCCTAGATATCCTTATAGTAGATTATTATAATAATCCTATACTACTTCTTTTATATATAATTCTAGTAAGTAAAGCTTATCCTTATACTTTAAGAATTTATCCTCTAGTTACTAACTTCTTAATTCCCTTACTAGGTTATTAGTCTTATATCCCTTCTAGATAGTATCTAAAATTCCTAGGACTCTAATATATATAGTTACTACTAACGTCTATATTAATATTAGTAAACTATTATCTTTTATTCTAAATCCTCTAGTACCTCCGTTATACTATTTCTCTATAGTTTATTTAAATAATTTATTATTATTATTATTAATAGCTTCCTTTATAAGGTTATCTAGGGTATTTATAACTAATTTAGTCCTTATAAGTTCATCTTTAATATTATCTTTTAGTCTTTAATAATATATTATTATAAGAGTATTATTATCCTAATTAGTCTAAGCTAAGTACTATTAAAACTAAGCTAAGTACTCTATAATTAATTTCTTTTATATAAGATATTAAATAATATATATTACTACTTTATTCTTATTTAATAGTCTAAAGACTCTCTAAATCTCTACCTTAAACTTAGTAAAGCTTTTAAATTATACTTTAATATTATTATTATTATTATCGTTATCTATATATTTCTTCTAAAATAGTTTAACCTACTTCTATATACGTCCTTATATATAGGTAATTATAAAGGTAGTTTATTTCTTAACTAGAAGTTCTATCTCTTAAAAGGTAATATATAATTTAAGTTATATAAGCTAGTTTTTAAGTTTATCTCTATCTCTATAATAGAGATCTAGTTATATAACCTTAACTAATTTCTTCTTTAAGGTAGGTTTATATCTTAAGGTACTTATCTTAAGGGTACTTAAAGTATTACGACCTAGTCGTCCCTAGGGTTAATAGGTCTAGGTAGATCTTATAGAGTAGAGTATTAAGGACTAAATAAGTAGGCTTTATATTAAACTAGTCTAGAGGTAAAGGGTTATATTTAGTATCTAGGAGATTAGTCTAGTAGATAATATAAATTAAGTATAAAGCTCCTATCTAGATAGAAATCTATGCTATTTATATAATTATAAGAAATCCTACTAAGAGGTATAGTTTATATAGATCTAGTATTTAACCTATCTAATCTACTTAGTAGTTTAGGTAGGTCTTCTAACTAATCTATATTATTATAATAAGATATACTCTTACTATATATATTATAAGACCCGTCCGGCCTACTTATAATATAGAGATATAATAAACTATTATATAAAGATATAAAATTATATAAATACCTCGCTTAAAGTACTATTTAAAGTAAAATTAATATATCTTTTATAATAGAATAGTTAATTAAAGTTAATATTTCTATATAAAAAGTAAAAAGCTAATAAAATTAAAGAAGTTTATACTTAAATATACTACCTTCTTATTATATAATTAGTTTTACTAACTTAAAGGGGCTTAGTAAGTAGCTTACTAGCTAATAGTATAATTAAAGTACTAAGGTAATACTTTACTATATATATCTAAGGTATAATATATTCTTTAAGAATTAGTATATATTAATTATACTACTACTTATATAGTATCTACTTAGAAAAGGACTTAAATACTTAAATTTCTACCTAGTAAGATACTACTCTACTAGATCTAGTACCTTTATAACTCCTAAGATACTCTCTTAGCTAGTAGATTAAAGTAGTACTTCTATATTAAAGGAATAGAGTTAGTTAAGTCTAGATTATAGAACTAAAAGGAATTAATGTAGATGACTTGTAAACGGGCTAGATCCACTTAGGAGTTGAACTACCTGCACGACCACTTCTGGCCTGCAGTCGCGTCTACCCAGCACGCCATCAATTAGCAAATCCACCAATGAACCCTCCAAAAAGTCTCGACAATAGTGACGGCAAACCCGCAGAATCTTCATTCCCCTCTGACCCTACCTCTGACCTCAGCTCTGGCCCCAGCTGCGACTCCACCACTTCTTCCAAAGGATAAAAATTCCTCATCAACGGCCTCCACCGCTCCTCCATCCGGACATAATAACTTGCAAATTGAAACAAATCACCAGCCACACACGCCTGGTGGAGTTCCAGTGGATTCGCGGTCTTCAGAACCTTTCCGTAAATTTCCATCAGTGTGCAAGTTTCCTCGAAAGTACGGCAGTTGATAAAGCCATAGTCAACGTTGACCGATGGCACGGGCGGATGGTCCATCGGATCGCTGATCTCAAGAAACTGCTTCAGGTTCCATACGGATAGGTGGGGGCCGGCCGGCGGCGCGGACAAGAAGCCCTCAAGGAACGGCAGCCTGGATCGTAGTTCCTTCAGCGCCTTCGAATCCATGAGCTGGATAAGTGTTCCCGCTTCGTATGCTTTCCAAAATTGTGTGAACGTGACAGGCTGAATGACACCTCTTCGACGGTTATGGAACTCGTAGAAGAAACTTCCGTCGCTTTCGGTGAGAAGGAGCTGGTAGAGATCTACAAGCATACTTTCTTCGTGCTGTCCGCGGCAGGTCACAAACCCGAAAGAGTACCAGTTTTCTTCAATCGGATTAGGACTAATCCGGAGTAATGTTCCCGCCAGCAAGTAAAAACTAGTTCCCTTGGCTTCTGGCTTCAGATCCCTAGCCGTCTTGTTGCGATCCTCGAGATCTAAGTATGGCCTGGCCTTGTCGTAGAAGGTCGCTATCAACTTTTGTTCCGCTTCATCTTGGGTCATAGGGCGCTCAAGGACAGAGATATTCTTCAGAAACCAGGGAAAGTATTGCCCACGGGAATTCTCCGCAATACTGTAATAGAACTCCTTGATCTTATCGACCAGGATGCCCCCAACACGCCACTCATGTAAATCCTCCGCTGAGAACTTGCCGGAAAGATAGAGGCCTCCGTAGACCCCCAGAAGGTAAGTCCTGTCCCCGCCAAAGAGGACGTTGTGAAATCCGAAATCTTCAAGAACATCCTCATCTTGAGGCATGAGATCCTCCGCCAATGACTTCCAGAGATAATCAGCGGAAGTGAGGGGGCGTTTAGAGCACGTGAACAAATGGCTTCCGGATCTTTTCGCCTGGCACGAATCGCTGCAGAAGAAGCCTTTGCTGCAAATGTTGCACCTTCTCGTCGTCGGTCTCATACATATATCGCAGTCCCAGTCCGGCTCATCTCCTTCTGGAGTTGAATAGGTGCGCCTGGGTGAACTGATCGTGTTCTCTGTTTGCCTTTTGACCCTTAGCGCAAATATTTCGGTGAGTGTAAGTGAAGATAAGCTAATGATATCCGAAATTCGCTCACCTTCTGAACATTTCTGCAACTCTGTCGCGTTCTGCTTTCATCCTTAGCCGGTCAATCTGCAACTTTCTCTGTGAGCGCTCCTCCGGCCGACCACCTAAAACACTGCTTCCTCCAATGACCGAAGTTGGTTCGTGCCGAATATGGCCCTCGACTGAGGCCTTCAATTTCTTCTTAACCTCCTTTTGCACTGATATAAGAGCCTTTGCTGTCCGATCGGCCTGACCAGGCAGAAGTTGATCTACACTTGGCACGGTCCATGGTTTGAAGAGGCGTCCATGACACCCTCTTGTCGTGAATCGCCCATACGACTGAATAAAGCGATTGCACATGAAGCAGCTAAGCTTGCTACATCCAAAATACGGGAGCAAACCCGATGTGGATGATTCATTGGTATTCAGAGACATCAGCATTTGAACCTCGGCATGTACGTTCGGTTTTTGCTTCTGCCGTTTTGCGAACTCGCGTTCAATCCTAGCGACAGTCCAATTCTGGCCTAAGACAGCTTTCGTTGTAGCAGGACCCAGATCAAGTTGGAGGATACCGAAGGTTTGTTTCAAGCTGAGCGGGTGCTGAGACGGGTTTGCAGGCACAAGAGGACGAAGGACCAGGATGATTGTGACTTGTTCGAAGCTTGGAAGCGTGAGAGCAATGTCTTTGAAATTCTGGAATGCGACTCGGAGCCGGGCGAGCAGGCAGATATTCAACCACAAGCTCTTTGATCTGGAAGTAGCGCTTGGAGAGCTGTAGAGTACCTCCTCAATGTTTCTCGTCCGACGCAGGTTGTATGATGCAATAACAACCCTTGAATGCTTTTCGAGAGTGCTTGTAGCGTTGATGTTACGATCAAAGAGAAGAGTCCGCAGGACGGATAGGGTAGCATCAGAGACTGAACTGTTTTCTGGAGTGTTAGTATCATTGCTCCTGCGGCCAGCGTCATAAGCTTTGAAGCTTGCCCTCAAATTAGGAATATAGCTGTGTTCAATCCGGTTCTGATGATATAAGACCATCTCATCCCATAGGAGATTCTCAGCTTGATCGGCTGGACAAGAAGCATGAGTTTAGTACGCAGAGATAAAGCAGTCACACCGGACGTACCACTGTTGCAAGATAACGAACCCAGCACCTTTCCCAACTTATCAAACACGAGTTTATCCACATCCGAAAAGCCTTCATTACGAGCAATCCAGATGACGACATTGTCTTCAGCCTCCTTCATAGCGGAGCAAGCAACGGCTATCCCACCCTTTTTGTTAGCCGCAAATTCAGCCAAACAATCAAGAAACCTTCGTTTGAGCCTCCCGTGCCCCGAATCTGATATTTGATGAGCGAATCCAGTATCCACGCTAGGCGCATCCTCATCTCCATTGTCATCGGGATCCCAGTCTTCTTCGAGCACCGTATCAGATAACGAAGAAGGCTCGGCCTGGCCGCCATTTCGAAGCGAGAGGAGGTTCGCAAGAGAGTGAAAATGAGACCAGTTTAGGCCTGAGTGGTTCCAGTCGAAGCTCTCACTCATTGTGGGGATTAGAGTTTGTCCAAAAGTCCAATGCTGTGTGATAAGCAATTGTGCGGGGGTCGGGCAGAGGAAGCCGAAAAGCTTCGCACAGCCACAGGTCTGTCAGCCACTGTAAGTTTTCTATATAATACGGCTGTAATTGCGTCAGCCGTACATAGCTATTTATATATATAGATATAGTAATATTCTAGATTTATTAGAATTTTTATCATTTTATTTTCTTAGATAAACAAATATTAATATAATAAGAAGTACTTAAATTTAGACTATAGAATAGCTTATAACTATGTCTTCTTGGTGTTACATAAGACGCAATCCGGCGTCGCTAGTATGGCTTGTTAGACTGATAAGACTTGTTTGATGGTTTGTTCGTACCGGAGGTTTATAATAGCGTGGTTTGTATGTAAGATATTGTACCCCATTGCAGAGGTTCGACTCCGTCTCTTTGAGCCCTAAATGAAGAGGAGCAAGGCTTGATTATATATGGACTTCTGTGAAGTTGGTTTGTGGACTCAGAAACTCGAGGCGAAGCAGATTACCTGTGAGGACCGGCCGAAAGCCTCGATATATCAAGGCAAAGGGGTCCTTCGGATTGCAGAAGAACGTTTCCGAGGCCGGGAGAACTTTCAAGCCGAGTCAAGGAACGGACAAGAGTGTTGCTCAAGTCGGAGAATCTTGGCAAGCTCTATGGACCATGAGGTGGTCCTTTCATTGACATAGAGGTCGGAAGGTTATGCAAGCCTCCGTTCAATCCGGAGACTCTGACGCAAGGATGATGAGGAATCGAGAGGGTTTGGTTGGCTTTACCCCCATCTATCCAACATCGTTCCCCATACACGCTTTCACACTTTCACACCGCTTCCCTTTCCAGCCCCAGGCCTCAATCAGCGTCCGCTCAACGTTTTGTTTCGACCATCCACTGCATCGACTAGTCTCGCTCATATAGTCCAACAACACCTCCTGCTCCCTCAGATCCGTAAACCAGTCATCGCAGATAAGAATGGCAAGCGTGGCCGTGAACCTGGCCGGGACCCAGGTATTGCAAACGGCAATGCCGACAAGGGTACGTACGTGCGACAGCGCCGTCTCTTGCATGGCGAGTGCGGCGGCTTTCGTTCGTGGTCCGATGCGTGGGAGGTTGGGATCGTGGGTCGTGAGCAGCAGTTTTGCCATGTAGAAGAAATGGGTGGCGGCGACGTGTTCGTCGGTTATGTAACAGACCTCGGGGAAAAATCTGTCGTTGTGTGGATCTTTGGGGCGGAAGTGGATCGGGTCGAAGCTGGCAGGGCGGCTGGCCTCCCACCTGTCTAGCATATTGCGAAGTTCATACCATCGCGCGTGTGAGATATCCTCGCCAAAGGCCCATTTTGTCACCTGGGCTGCGATGTACAACGTTTGATGGAACCACATGCCGTCATCGTCAGATTCGTTCTCGGAGTCGAAAGTGCAGTTGCTTAGATCGGTGTCTACGCTGCGCTGATACAAGTAGGCATTGTAGATTTCTTGGCGGAGATGTAGCCAAAAGACTGCTCCGCGTAGTGGAGTTGAGATGTACATGGAATCTGCGGAAAAGAAAATGGAGGTTCCTTTGAGGTGTCTTGGCAAGTCGTTGCCAGCTAGGATACAGTAAGGTCAATATCAGATATAGCAGGATATTATAAGAGTATTCTTACATTCGAGGCCGTCATACAGATGCAGGATAGTCGTGGTCATAAGTACACTATCATCATTGGCGCGTTCGGAATGGCTCAACATGGGTACAATCATGCTCATGCATTTGTCGTGTAAAGTCATGGCGTTGTAAAGATCGTTTTGGCCACTTACTCGGCTGTGGTGAAGAGCAGAGATGGCGAGGATTGCGGTCATCAAAAGAGGGCTTGTCGCTGCCATGCAGGTTGCGACCTTGCCAAAGTGTCTCTGGCTATCGCCAACGTCCATCTTGAGCACAGATCAGCCAAGTCACAACGCACCTAGAGATTCTTGCATACCCACGGTGCGAGATATGTGATGAAATGCTGGAAGAGCTTTGCCTCTTGTAAGCTTTTCAATGGCAATGCCACCTGGCGTGCAGATGATGAAACTCCTGGTCGAAACGCATCCGATTCCAGGGCTAGCTTTTCTTCAGGTGGTGATGCTCTCCTAGAGTTCTGGGCTGGTGTGTCCTCAATAGGCACGTCGATTGGTGGGTCGTAAGACGTATGCTCCAGCGCTACAAGATAGTCTGGTGGATCACCGTCCGGAACGGGTGCCTGAGCTGTTGGAGTATGGTAAGTCGATCTAGACGCAGCCGCCTCGACCATATCACAGACATCGTCCCCTTGCTCTCCCATTACTGAAGCGTCATCGCTGCTATCGCCTCCAGCAACAAACTCAAGATCCCCATTAGTATCTACCCAGGTCTGCTCAACGTCGAAGAAGAATTCATATTTGCTGTACTCTGCGCGAGAAACCTTCGCTGACGGACATACGAGATTTCGGAAGCGGACATTGAGACGGAGGCATTGCCTGCCATTCTTCTCGCACTCTTTGCATGGTGAGTGGGTATCACACGCCCGATGACGCACTCTGCAGCCTGCACATTTGGCCATGTTTACGTTGTGGGGGATCGATTGCGAGGCTCAGTGGAGCTTGCTCTGCGCTTCCGATACTCTAATGCTCGCTATACCTGTTCTGATTGCATCAGTCATGATGTCACTTTGAGTAACAAGAATATATAGTATTGGTAAGCATTGATCACTGTACTGTTGTACTGTATGACATCCAGTTCGTGGGTGACTGGAGTACCTGACGCAAAATCGTCTGCCAAGCATTGTTGACGCAGCGAGCCCAACCAGGAAAGTTTCCTATCTCAGCTCAGCCCTACAAGATGTGAGCAAACCTTCCGATTTTGGCACCACCAGAAACGGCAATATTGATCCTCTCCCAGTCTCACTTAGGAAATTTGCCATTCCATCATGAAGTCTGCTGTATACTGCTCAACAATGTCTATAAGACCTCAAGATGACCCTTGCATTCACAGTCCAGTCCAATTCCTCTCAACAACCATCTTCACGTGCAATAAGACTGCCAAAGGCACGGGAACCCCACAGACACGACTTCATCCCTTAGCAAACCATGTATCCATCCCACTCCCCAGACGAAGAAAAGATATCTCCACCCACAACACCCTCACAATGCCATCTCAAACCCACCGTCCCCACCGAACCCCTCAAACCCTCACACCCAACGCCCCCACCCGAAGAAACCCCCCACACAATGCCCCAAAGCCGCCAGACCGCAATCGCCATCCTCCTCATCCTCGCCAACATCGTCACCATGCTCCCCTTCGGCGCCGGCATGGGCGGCGGCCTGCACATCGCATCCACCCTCCACGTCACGACACCCAGCCAAGCATCCTGGATCGCCGCTTCCTACCCCTTGACAGCCGGCGCCTTCGTGCTCATGTCAGGCCGGCTGGGATCCATCTATGGACATGCGCGCGTGCTTCTGCTCGGTGCTGCATGGTGGATAGTGTGGACGCTCGGTAATGGTTTCTGCAATGACTTCATCTCGTTCAATGTTGTGAGGGCTGTTAGTGGGATGGGGGGTGCGATGGTAGTGCCAAATGCGGTGGCGATTGTTGGGACGACGTTCCCGCCGGGACGGATGAGGAATCGGTGTTTGGGGTTGATTGGGGCCGGCGCGCCTATTGGCGGATGGACTGGTGAGTTGATCTTCTGTTTGGTATGGTCTTTGGGTGGAGTCGTGGGAAACGCCTTCGCGGATTTGATTTTTGTTAGGTCGTTGGATCGATCCCGTACTTTTAGAAGAACATGCTGATTGAAAATGTTCAGGGGCTTTGCTAGCTGGCCTATTGGCAGGGAAAGTTTCATACAAGTGGCTATTTGTCCTCATGTAAGCAATTCAAATTGTCCCTCTGATTGATAGCAGCTGACTCGTGAGGTGGCAGTGCGTTATTAGGGACGATGATATTCGGCAGTCTTGCGATCATTATGCCAAGTGAGACACCTGTCTGTGAGGACGAGAAAATAGACTGGGTCGGCTCGGTCCTCGGTATTGCTGGCTTGATAAGCTTCAACTTCGTCTTCAAGTATGTCTTTTCCACGGTCCCTCCCTCCCTTCGTCTCCTACCATAGCAACTGACATGTTCGCCCATAGTCAAGCACCAAAAGCCGGCTGGAGCTCGCCATACGAAATCGCCCTACTGATCGTTGCGGTACTCTTGTTTGTGGCCTTTGGTGTCTGGGAGTATCGCTTTGCTACTTACCCCATCATGCCTCTTACCATCTTTCGCGCGCCCTCGTTCGGTGCCGTCATCATTGTCGTGCTGTTCAGCTACATGTCCTACGGTACCTTCATCTGGTACATGATCGCCTGGCAGCAGCAGATCAGACATTGGTCTGTACTTTCCACCGCTTGGGGACTGACACCGCTTGCCATCTTTTCCGCTGCTGGAGCTTTCATCGCGGCTTGGCTTGTACCTCGCTTAGCCGTGCAGTGGATTCTTGCTATTGGCGCCATCGCAGTACTCATAGCTCAGGTGCTGGTCGCTACGATGCCAGAGCAGCAGCTCTACTGGATGCAGATGTTTCCCGCAACAGTCATCCAGAGCTTCTGTCCGGATTTCATCTACACCGCTGCACAGATTGTGGCTTGTAACAATGTGAGCAAAAAGGATCAGGGTGTTGCAGGAAGTCTGATTGGGACGCTGCAACTCTATGCGACGAGTATCGGTTTGGGATTTGCGGGAATGGTGGAGACGCATGCTGTTAGTGGACAAGGACCCGCAGACGGATATAGAGCGGCGTTGTATTTTGGCATGGGCTTGGCTGGTATGGCGCTGGCGATCGGGCTGACTTTTGTTAGAATGCCGAAGGATACTAGAGAGGGGTGGCAGAGCCAGGAAGATGGGTCTGATACGAGTAGTGTGGCGAGTACGAAGGTATCTTGCTGATATTGAAAGTCAGCAGAGATAAAACCCGTAGCTATAGAGCGAGATAGACAAAAGACTTAGATATGTAAGACTACTATCACATACCCTTTACGATATTGATGGAGCACACTCATCTTCTAGGATTATCCGGCCGTAAGGGTATTGCATCTTGATTTGTCCTATAGCATCTGCTTCCGATAGTATTGAGCTGTTCATATGGCTTTGATGGAGTCGTTGGGCGTCACTGCTGACAAGATCACGACAGCATGTCTTTATGCTCTCCTCGTGAACGTGGACTAGGGAGTCTGTGAATCTGAAACCACGTTATGTATGAGCGAGAAAGGTGAAGTGTTCCTCCCAAGTTGGAAGTTGGGATGTTTGGCCCCTCCTGCTATCCAACTTCTGCGGAGTTCTGCCTTCTTGCTCGGTGGGTCGATGCCTGCAGTGTTTGGCCCCAATGTCTCACTCGATTCGTCGAATGGTACGATCTGCCGGAAAGGGGGGTACGGGCAAGTTTAGACCTTGAAGGTCGTCATCATGAACTCCTGGTGAGAAGGCAGTGCCGTTGAGGTTGGTGACCATACATGGGCAAGTAGTAGCCGGTACGAGTATACATGAGCTGAGTATAGACGCTTCCGAGTGGAGGGTATCTGGGGTATATCAAAAAAGCTATGTATTGAACTTGATCCTACTTCTTGAACGCCTCGTAGTCCGGTAATTTGAATTCATCTTCAGTGCGTAAGGAATACGACGCGATTTTCGATAGCAAAGTGGCCAGCCACGTCGTCGACAGCCACCCTACTCCCCAAACGATGGTTTCAAACACTCTGATCCCAAGCGCCGACTGAGGGCAAACGATCCACGGTATGCCGGGAAACAGCTTCTGAACGCTCTCAACATAAGGGCGCAGGATACGCTCGTAGGACTCCAGCGCGGCCGGAATGTTGTTCGGCTGTCGGGAGATCTCGCCTGCGAGAACGTACGCGCCGATGAAAGCAATCGATGTACCCATGCCAGTGTATGGTGAAGGAGAATAGCCCGCGTCACCAACCACAGTCACGCGACCGTTCGACCAGCGATCCAGTCGGAGCTGTACGACATGTTGCATGTAAAAATCGTCGGACTCGTGCATACCCTTCAAAATCCGAGAGATCTCCCAGCCGGCGTCATGAAAAAGCTCTTGCATCAGTGCTTTCTGCGCTGGGACATCCTCTTTCGTAGCCTTTTCCAGCCGAGCCAGTCTTTCGTCTGATTTGCTGTAGGCAGTGAGTCCTAGGAAAGGCCTGGTGCGGCCCACGTTGTCCGGTCGCAGTACCACGTACCGTCCTCTCGTGACCCAATTGGCTCTCGATAACATAGAGTCTGTGTCGCCGAGAGGGATAGAGAAGTAGGAGATGTAGGAGGCCAGAGATTTGACATGAGAGCTTCTATTTCCAAATGCCATCCCACGGATCTTCGAGCCGGTGCCATCCGCAGCGACCACCAAGTCGAATGTCATAGAGGGTGTACCGTTGGCAAAATTGACGCCAATCTCCTTCTCATTTTCCTCTAGGCTCTCAACCATGTCGCCGAAGATATAAGAGGCGTCATCCTTTGTGATATCAAAGAGAATCCCCGCCAGCTCTCCTCTGAGAATCTCAATGTCGCACGTGAAGGTATCGCCCCTGCCAGACATGTCGACACCAAAGCGCGCAAGGCAACGATTGTTCTTGTCAACGATCTCGAGACCCTCCTCCTTTGAGCTTTTGTCCCGAAGGCGGTCGAAGATGCCCATACGCCTGACTACCTCTCGAGCAGCATCGCGGACGTCAAGGCCTTGGCCGGCAGTTCGAAGGGTCGGTGCACGCTCGACGACTGTCACCTTGCATCCTGCACGAACGAGCCAGTAGGCAAGTGCTGGTCCTGCCAAGGAGGCACCACTGATCAGGACGCGAGGGTTTGGCATGATGATGGTAACGCTGTGACAGGCCGGTATGGCTATCGACGTCCAAGACACTCATTGCACCTGGGCTCCGCAACATGATATACGTTGTACGGTGGAAACATCAGGAGAACGGAAACGAATAGAATACGGAGTGGCTATTCTCCGCAACGCTAAGGAACCACAAGTTCCGCAACTATTACCGCGTTTGGCATGTTAGTGGATAACACAACACTCCATATACATTCAATCCAAGCTCAATGCCACACATCGTTTACTCACCCACCCCTACCCGAAGCTACTTCCCCCGTACCCAACTACACTCCTTCCCCTACCCCCCTTAACTCCCTACTCCCATTACGCTCACCTTACCAAATAACCCATTCCATTCCACCCCCTAACCCCTACCCATCCCATCCCATCCCATAACCTTCTCCTCCCGAGAAACATACCACAAACAATCACCATCGTAAAGCCCTGATTCAATAGCACCACCACTACTCCAGTATCTTAGTGCCAAGTCGATACTTCGCTAGATCTTCTGAATCTCAACATTACTTTAGTAATAGAAATGCTCTGACAATTGGGTCGCCGGTAGGACAAGCACCATAAAGCCTGTACTCGCAACTCAATCTTCAAATGTGACAGAAGATCCCAAGCGTCACGAATTCTCCGTCATATCCGGCCAAACAAGTAGCGGATGATCCTCCAGACTAGTCCAGAAGTCCATATCAAGATTGGTATTGAGCCACATCTGATCGTCAATCCCCTCTCCCACAAAAGCGTCAATGGGTTTCGGAGCCTCGTTATCTTCGTCAACTGCAGGCTGGTCGTACTCCGTAGACAAGACGGTATCCAATATAGCCTGCAGCATCTTCTTAGCTTGACCACATATTCCATAGTTACCATTCGTAGGTCGAACGATGAAGTCGATCGACGAGACCAGGTTGCTGAGATTCTGTATGATTTCTGAGCGTGGAAATTCGATGGTCGCTGGTTGAGATCTGTAACGTGATTGGTGCAACAACTCCAGTGCCAGTATCCCTGCTGAGGGAAGACCGTAAAGTGCTATCAGCCAAGGCATTTCGCTTACGTACTAGAGAAGCTCAGGGTCAGCATTTGATTCTGCGCACAGATTTTAAGCCTGTGCATTGATATCAGACGGCGTATGAAAGCCAAACATGATTCCTCGGCCCTCTAGCAGCTCTCATAAGTTGGAAGTACTGCACCTATTGGGGGACTATAACCATGAGAAGACGTACTGAGCCTTGACGGTGTCTGTTGCCTATCATTACGAGTAGGGTCGATAACAGAGACCTTGAGGCACTGATGAGATCCCCTGGTGGGGTTCGCACGCGCTTGACGAGGGTTCTTTCCAAGAGGAAGTCGTTGTAGATATAGTCAAGCTTTCGATTGAGTAGGAAGAAGTTCTCATTGTCGGTCCGATCTAATGCCCATGTCCTTGATTGTATTTTGAATCTACGGGGCAGAACGTCTTCGGAGTGTCCGAGGCGCTCCTTGAGCTCTCTGTATCCTGAATCAGGCATTGTAGCTGTTTATCTGGTTCTAACAGACCTCGCTTTATCTTCTAGTTTATCTGGGTTCGCCCCAAGAGAAAGTTCCAGTATTTCCTCCCTCAGCTTGGAAGAGATCGTAGCCACCCGAATCCACGATGGTCGACTCGCAGAAGGATTTTGATCCCAACCGTCTCCGTCCAGTCCGTTCACCGCAAGGTCTAATGCGTCACCTTGCAATCTCAATTGAACATTGTCAAGATCTAACGGCACCTTGCGAGAGCAGTACTTGCTGTTGATCAATGGAGGTCTTCCGAAGAAGGTTGCGAAAGTTTTGTCGCAATGATAGGCGAACCAGAAGAGCCTTCTGTGAAGCTCAAGGATGAAGAACGGTATCCCGATCTTGAGAGGTTCTTGATGTAGTCCCAGTGCGAATATCGCGGTTGTGAGGTCTGTCAGAATGAGCTTTGGAGAAGGAGAAGGTAAGGTGACGATTGGTCATACCCCCCAATTTGCGCCAACAGTGGTAGTCTAATCCCTGTCAGAAGCATAGATCCATACTAAGGATTGCTCAGCTTTACCAGCATCGCCAAATACCTGGGAATGCAGAAGGAAGTTTAGCAATATGAGGCTGATTCCAACATCTACACATATACGTACAGTCAGCATCAGCAGTCTTGACAGGAAGACAACGTTATGAGCAGTGATCAGACCTAGGTGAGAGCACGTAGGAGGATATGGTCTCAAAAGACGTAGGACAAAGGCTTGCAGAATCCTAAGTTTCACCTTTGAGCTGCCCGTGTTGTTCCGAGAAAGTGATGCATGTTTCACCAGCTCGGACCAGCTTTCGGGCGCGATCCTTCCAATCAATGTTTGGATCCACTTCCTTGAAATTGACTTCGTCCATCGATATCGCACTCAATCCTGCGATGCTAAGGATGATGCCAACAACTTCCCACGAGAGATTGTCACCCACGAGGAAAGAGGAATACTCTTCCATAGTTATAGTGCTATCTGGTGGACACGGGGTGGAGGTTCTCATGAATATCTTGAGAGCAAGGGTGGTCAGAGACTCCCAACGGTCGCTATTGGTTTTCTGGTCACGAGTGATCAAATCGATGCACTCGCGAGCAAACGGAACGGTACAATACATGCCCTCGATGTGAAATCGCTCTTGCAGACCCGGTTCGTATATGTCCAGATCCTTCAACAGCTCCAAGACCGCAGCACCTTCTTGTATATCACAAAAATCCCAGGTACGTAATTTTGGTGAGCACCAGCCACGGATATTGATATCTCGATTCTCATTCCGGTTCTCAAGACCAATGTGGCTTTCACCTTCAGTAAAAACAGCCGAATAGCTTGTCGGCCCGAGGAAGACTGGGGCTGGAATGGCGCCTTCGGTCGAAGCTTCAGCAAGTATACTTGGGATCTCATCCTGCTTGCTACTTGAGACTGATCGCTCGTGCTGCCGTCGAAGGATGTCGTCATCCGACAACGAAGGATTCTGACTGGGAGGCGCGATCCTTTGGCGCTGGCTGTTGGTCATGGGAGCAGGATGATATACGCATCTTTCTGGTGCTCGTCGACGCTGACATCGACCACAGGTAGGCCTGAGATGGTCGCATGAAAGCTTCGACTTTCGACATGGCTCGCATGAGGATGGTTTGCCGTTGCGTCGAAGGGTTGTGGCCACCCCGTCCTGAGCAACATCCGTCATCACAATCCCTTCACATCAATCGTCAGGGATTGGGGGATAGAAACGGTTCTGAACGCGCTGTATAAGTTTATCACACAGGATACTTTATCAAGTTCAACAATGACGTGTAGTCTGGCAAAGTCTCAACGCGAGGAAGTCTACACCCATGCATTCACCTTCATGTATATGTGTTCTCATAGAAAGGCTACTCGGTCCAAAGACATTTGTCCTGTACAATGGTTGATAGCAGAATATTGATGAAGAAGCCTCGAGGCGAAGATTGACAGAGAAGCTGCCAAGACGCTAGCTTGAGTTAGGGGATCGTTTTCAGCCAATCAAAATTGTACTCATCCTTCTACGGTGCAGTCGAGTACTACAAGCTCTCCTCACAACGACTTTACAACCGTAAAGTATGTATAACATCATCAACATTCACGACCACTACAGCTTCAAGATAAATCCAACCTATTGCATTCCAAAAGTAACGCCTATCCTATAGAAAGAAAGATCTCATAATAGTCTGGCGAAGATTGAATGAAAGTATGCCTCCATCGTAAACACGATCATGATCGATCAACAGCCGTAGTTTAAGGAATGAGAATATGCCGTTACCCTGGCCTTGAAACAGTCAGTAAAGGAAAGTCGGCCTCCTCGCCTCGTAGAGTGTTTTCTTCCAAGCGCAAAATCATCGTCCATCGCACGACAAAAGAAAGATGTAAATTATGTCTGAGTAGCCTCTCTTGTAGCCCATCGCTTGAAAACTTCCTCAACGACACGCCCCCGGTCAAGCTTCTCTACCATCCCGTTCTGTCCATCCGAAATCCTCTCAAGCCCCACCATCAACCTTTGGCTTGATCGCTTGGTTTGCTTTACCAGGCATGGTCATTCCATGATGTACGGTTTTGATATGGCTGTTCAATTTGTCCTTGCGGGCGAAGCCGTTGCTACCGCTGTGTTTGCACCAGAGCACAGGGCAGGGGAATTTCTTCTCGGGTCTTGTGCAGTGTTTGGAGGCAGTGTGTCGTTTGAGATCCGTCCATCGCTTAGTGGTGAGTTTACAATGCTCCTCTGCGCATTGGTATTGATCTTGTAAGCAAAAGTGACTGCGCTCGTGCTTTACGATACGAAAGCGATTCACTTTCTTCAAGCAGCCGTGATATCGACATTGGAATTGTTTTTGCCAAACGTTATCAACACGTTTTTCATCCATGCCATCAGAGACTTCACCTATTCCGACACATAAGATACAGGTGCAGGGTTTAATGTGCAGAGCCTCCGATGGATCAGTGCCTGCAATGCAAGCAGAGGTAGAGAGTACCGAATCTATAGCATCCAAATCCGATAACACTGGCGGAGGAATCGTGATTAATCCTGACCGCGGCACGTTGGGTTCGTGTATGTTCGCAGTAGTCTGTGTATCGATCTCGCCGGCGCCAATCTCACGATTGAACGGGTAGAAGTCATGTGTGACATCTTCAGTGATGACCGCTCGGGTAGAGGAATTACCGTGGAGACGCGGAGGCAAGCAGAAAGAATGGTAGGAACCCTGTTGATCAAATTGCTGTTGGCTAAGGGTTCGGGGCAGCCCAGGCATCCCATCCGACAGCCACTCCTCTTTGTAGCTAATGGTTCCCCGTGCGTCTTCTCTGCAGCCGCTGCGTGCCCCTTGATCAGCCAATAAAAAAAAATCTTACTCCTCCCCAGTCCCAACGCCGTGCATATCGTGCCCTTCAGTCGACGAATCAAATCCAAAGTCAGAATTGATGAATTCGTCGAAGGCGTCCCAATCCACCGCTTCGTCGGCCATTGCGTCTCCGGTCAGCAACGACTGCGACGCTCTGATTGGCGAGTTCGAGGGGCGCGGTGTGGGCGGTTGCGGTATCATGTTGGCAAGTGCGACGCTAGATCTGCAAGGCTGTGAAATGGGGCGTAGAGGTGCTTCGAAGTGTGCAATGTGTGCAGTGTGGTGCGGAGGAGAGTCGAAAGGTTTCTTTTGAAATGGGGGTGGGTAGTGGGTTTGTTATGTATTCGGTAGGAGGCTAGATTCGGATCTCGAGGGGCGTTGGGAGTGTCGAGCTAGTCGATCGTCCCTGCCGCTTTGGTAAGTACGTACTGCTGTATGATACTATATGATGAATAGTTGATGGAACGGTTGATTGTCTAGCTATGGACACGTTGGCTATTTGTAGTCCATGCCAAGCATATAGGGCTGATACTGATATCCAACACTATACACCCAAGCAGTACACGCAAGGCTGAGCGTCTCCAGACACAGCATGCATGCCAACAAATAACCAGGATCTGGTTGCGATCTTGACAGATTCAAGTGCAATGATCTTTACAGGGTACACATGATGACCTCGGGCACGTTGTGCACTTCGCTGTCCAATCATCCATATAGTTGGTTACAAAGCCGGGTTCATGAGGAGAGTTGAGTCTGACATCGGCCTTTGCTGTGTGTCTGCACAAAGTGTCGACATAATGAAATCAGAACACTGCTCGAGGGTGGTAATCAATGTTGAAACTTAGAGAGACATTGAAGTACAAAGATGAATATGTGACAAGATCATATGCCTACAGGATTTTCGATGTACAGAGCACTAAAGCAAATTGTAGACTTTTATACAAATCCAGAGGTCATTATCGTTAAATCAGTATAAACGTTAGTCACTCATCGCATACTATGTCAAATATGGTCGTTGCGAAGACTTCATGAAACCAAAAAAACCACCAATGGGGTATAACAAATCATTTCTTCTTCTGTTCCATGCCGTCCGTCTGTGCAAGGATCGCACCAAAGGTCTTCAGAGGATCATGCATCGAGACTGGTCTGGATCCTTTCGGTCCAATTCCCGGAGGCAGAGGCAACTGCTCCAACCCCATAGCCGTAGAAGCCCTCCGAGACATTCGTTTTGACGACTGTGAGGCAGGTCTCGAGCCCGGCTCAGAAGGCAACGGGGGTGATAGAAGCTGATCGTTCTGGAGAGGCCATTGAGGCGGATCGTCGGCGGGCTCGGTGAACCCACCCCATTTCTCGGCCACCTGCCAGCAGTGGCTTCGGTGGTAGATGCCCTCGACACCGTGTTCGACAATGTCGGCTGGCAGACTGATGATGCCGGACCCCCCCGCAATACCGTACCAGCTCTGTCTCATGGTGGGATTTTCCTGGACCCAAGGCGCGGATCCTTTCGGTACCTCGCACAGGAAGTACTCAACACCTTTCGTCCACTTCACTCCCGGAGCGTCGACTACCACAAGTGGCAACGATTGAAGGACGGCGTACATGAATAGCCACTGCCCATCGCGAAGATCTTGTATTTCCTCAATTGACTTCCCACGCGCAGACCTTCGCTCAAATGCCATGAAAGCCTCTATGAAAGGACCTGACTTGACGTTCTCGCGATTATATGATTGCATGAGCGCATTATTGATCTCATCTTCAGACAATTTCTTCGAGTTCTTCTTCTTTTGTTTCTTTGGATCAAGCGCGTCGAATCCTCGTCTGGTGTCTGAAAGCGAAGGCAGGCGGGCTATGTCAAATGGTACGGGAGGTAGTACTGGAGGCGAACTGCGATCGAACTCATCCATTACCCGGCGTAGTGTGCGTACTCTAGGATCTTCCGAGTCGTTTGAGCCATGTTGCGATATTCCATCCACCGTACGTGTTGTCAAAGCAGTGCGGTCTGCAAGAATGTCGTATAGGTCGGAGAAGTCTTGGTATAGGTCGCGGAGTAAGAGGCGATTCAACCCGCTTTCCTCAAAGTCGTTCTTTTTTGACTTGGCTTTTGGTGGCCATGCTCCGTACTTGAACTTGTAAAGAGTAATGACATGCCTTCTCATTAACATGTAGGAGCTTCTCCAATTTTTGAAGCGAATGATCTTGCTTTCCTTACTCGACGTTGAATTGGCGGCTCCGGCGAACAGAGAAGGGAACTCGAAATCGCGTAGCCTGGTCTGTATATTCTGCGAACGCGCAGCAAGATCAAGGTGGGCCCTCTCCAGACGCTTTCTGGTAACATCGGCGATCAAGCCGTACTTGTGACTCCTCAGACCTGAGATCTCTTCGTATTTGCCGACAGCGTGGACGAATCCTTCGTTGTATAATGCCGATGACCGCATGCGCTCTCCTAGGACAATTGCTTCAATCGTTTTCTCCCTGCTAGCTCTCACGTCTGCGAGTTTCCAGTCCTCAATGACCCTTGCAAAGCTCCCTGCTGATTCTTCTCCCAATGTAGATCCATCAAGATTTCTGAACTCATACCGCTGCATGACATCCGCTATCCTTAAGAAGATCTTGAAAAGAGACGTTTGCATTGGTGTCGCGACAAGAGGCTGTCCTGCCAAAAAGGCGAAAAGATTACGCAGTGTGATGAGAACCTCGATATCCTCAAGAGTGGGATGCGAAGTAGCATTCGAAAGATCTGCTTGCAGCGGCATTGGAAGACACAGGTGAATTTCTTGCTTGTTTGAAGGGTCGTCAAAGAAATCACTGATGGAGCGAGATCCTTTGGAGCTGCCCTTGGTTGAGGACCCTGGTCTGGACGGAGAAGGCGATACCGCACCGTTGTTCACCGCTAGATGTTGCGCACGTTCCGTGTATGATTGATGCTGCGCGTCGCTTTGCCCACGCTGAGGGTTGCCGTACGTGGTACCATGAGCTGCAACCGTCAATTTTCGCGATGAAGCGATCAGTGACGAATTCACTTTGAAGGATGGACCTCTTCCGAACTCTCGGGAGTGTAGATAAACTAGCGTGTCTCCGTCTTCGTTCCAGAGTTCCGGGACCTAGACTAATGGTCAGCTTCATCACATTAGGCAAGGCTGGGCATCATAGAAACCTTTTGAAAATTTGCCAATGGAGAGGTATCGTACGGGAGCTTTCCTTGCGGGGTGATGATCGATGCCTGTGTAGTCTGGCCGTCACGTTCTTCTTGTTGCATTTCCGCTCTGAACCTCGTCGGTAACCAACTGCGCCGCTTGCCAAGCTTCGATTCTGTTACAGGTGTCGGAGGGCAGGATTTGATCGGTGATGCAGGTCGAGAAGGCGGTCGAGAGCCTGGGCGGCTGCCAGGACTACCCCCTGCGCTGAGTGGACTGCCTCCACCAGGCGAATCTGGACTCATTGGGAGGGGTTTGAGTAAAGTGCTAGAGTGACCGAGGATATCATTGTCATCAGCTCTGCTGCGAGGCCTACCTCCAACGCTTGCCGGCCTCCTTCCGTTTTGGGACTCTGGTCGAACAGGGTACGGCGACAGATTCAGGGAAGGGCGGAGTAAAGGGTAGTCATCCTCGATACGAGGGAGAATCGGTGGAATGATGGTAGGTGTATGCCCCGAGGACTGATTGATGTGTAGGTCTTGTAGGTTAACTGCAGGTCGGAGATCAGGCGTGGATTTTGCAGCGAGAGACGTGGAACGCCGTTTTCTCGGTGGTCGTGAGGGGTGTGTAGAAGCAGACAGACGAGAGTCATTGCTACTCTCGGTACGACTTGAAGAGCTGCTGCCGAGGGAGAAGATGGAGGAAATGCGTCTTGCCATCTCGCTGGTGTGTGGTGGGCAGACGAGAGGCGAAACTGTAGGGATAGGGCGCTGAGCAGAAGCACAGTGTTAGAGGTTATAATGCCATTAGGTTCGCAGTACTAGACTGCGCATTGCATATGTACAGTTCGACGGAAAGTTTTCAGCCTGAGGGATTCTCGGCACGCGTGGCGGATCAGCATTGGGCCGTTTTGCACGGGATAGTGTTCCTGATGTTGCTGTTCATGGCGGAGCCACGGAGGGGCGATGCAAGCTATTGTGTTGCTATATCTAAGAATACAGTAACGATATCAAACGGTGAAGAACGAAGAATAGATTCGAGGGAAGACCCTGATGCACTCCCCACATGGCCCTGCGTGCGTGGACAGGGAACTGGGTTTCGTTTCGCAGGGCAACAGGATCTAGAACTAGAACTAGCTTCTCTGCCAAGACATCGGACTTGGCATTTCTGAAACAATCAAGGCGCAGCAAGTAAGGCCGACCATGTTGATATCATCATCCTAATCCCATTCCAAGCCTTCGTGGGATCATCCTACACCAGGCTGAGAGTTCAACAGGTTGGACATGTCAACTTATAGAGTCTTGCAGGAGCTTTTGGTGATTATGATATCATACTGTAAGCTTGTAAGCTTATTACTTATTTGCATGCTATCTAAGAAGGCATATGAAGAGCAAAGCCTCTACTGTTGGCTGTTCTGTCAACGGAGACGAGATCAAAAGCAGTCTATAATTTACATCACCTGGAAGCAAACCCGATTGAAAGCGTCGACACCACATACAGTTCTCCAGAATGCATCTCTCAAAAGACTCCATTGAAGTACGATATGAGCCCATTACCTTTTTCCAAACCGACCAATATTTACGAAGCTATCTCGTACACCGATTTGATCCTACTACTATATGGTATAGGTAATGCTATAAAGTACAGTCGCTTGACATCGCGACTGATGCTGAAGGGATTAGATATACCAAAATCGCATGATCAGGCTTGACACAATCGGCAGTCCATAGAGTCCGTATGAATTGCGCGACAAATGAAAAAATAACAGTCTCTAGGTTGGGTCGATCAATGGCATTAACACCAAGTCAAGGTCGTCCTGGGTGGAGATGCCACAGGAATTTCCAACATCGCCATGGACATCATACCTTGAATACGAAACAATCCAACAGCGCTCTCATCAATCAAAGCAGGTTCGAGTCACGAAGAATATCTCATATACCCTCATATCCTTTCCAACCGCTAACTTCACTATGCTCTACAACATACTTGCAGGCGTGGCGAAATCGTCAAGTATGATTATAGGAAACAAGTCGACTTTCCACGTCAGGTAAACAATCAGATCTTGGACTCATCTCCCACTGCCCAGCTATAAGAACATACCACACGATCACTCCTTGCAGCCAGCCTCAATAGACTCACTAGAACATCATCATCATTAGATCTCACTCACCTCATACCTATCCTACCTTATCCACCCTCAGCTCTCCCAAATCTCCCAAAACTTCCACCATCCCGTCTAGTCTCCACGTACAGAAAACCCTATCTACAAGCGCAGAACTCAAGATTTCAAAGATCACGAAACTCAAAATCCAGATATGATATATCATACATCCCTACAGAACCCCCGCTTCTCCACCTGCAACATCCGAATGTTTTCTTCACCTACCGAAGAAGCTCGACGCACATCTCAAACACATATACAATACAATCCACAAACCCCTCTCCACCTCAACCTCCGCAGCCCAAGCCCCCCAGATCATACGAGATCGAAACCCAAAAACTGCAGCCGAAGATATAATCCATATCCATATCCCCAAACACCCCCACCCCCCCACATCCAAAAACATCCACAGTAAAAAAGAAAAACCCCCATAAACCAACCAACCTCCTCCACCAAAACCCTCTCGCAAAAGCCCCCATCCAAAGCGCTCACGACAGGAAGATTGAGAGAATAGAGGGCGATATGAGACGAGAGGGTAAAAAGAAGAGGGGTTCCATAGACTACCTTAGGCGAATCGGATAATTAGATCATGTGGGATCGGAAGGGTTAGATATGGGAGATGAGAAATGGGATAATTACGAGCGGGTGGATAAATGAGGAAGAAGTGAAGATATACATAATTCGTTGTCCATAGCGAAAGGGGAAAAAAGGGGTATGTATGTACAAAGAATCGAAGAAAATTTTTCAAGTCCTGCTCAGAAAACGACAGACAGTATGTATGTTGATCTCTCCGCACAAACACATCCCAGCCCATCTCATCTCAGCTTAACCTGAAAGCGACCGTCCCATCCACCCATCCCCATCGTTCGTGAAAGGCCTAAGCCTCCTCAAACAACGCAACAGTCGAGCAGAAATTATCCCTATTATCCTTTTGCCCCACCACCCCCGCCCCATCCACCGCAACCATGTTCGTGCTGCCGACCGTACTGAGCGCCCAGATGTAAACCTGTTCAGAACACTCAACGCTAACCATACTCTCCTGACAGCTCTGCGTCGCCAGGCAGTCCTCGGCCCAGTTGTCGAAGAAGGAGTACAGGCCCGCGCCGTAAACGAGGATGTCCGACGAGGCGAAGATGCGCAGGCCCCACGCCTTTTTGCAGCCGGGGGTGGTGCAGGTGGCGAAGTCCGGGTCGAAGTAGGTGGGTGAGGGGGTGAAGCCGCCGGCGAGGGCGTCGGGGTTGGATTGCATGTAGGGGGTTTCGGACTGGATGATGCCCATGTAGACGTTCTTGGCGTTGGCGAGCTCGTAGTTGTAGAGCTGGCTGTGCTCGGAGCTGGTGCCGTACATCCAGACGGGGCCTTGGGATTCGACGAGCACGCCGCGGCCGTTGAAGATGTTGATCTGGTTGTGGTCGGCGAGGTCGAGCTCGTGGTCGGCGACCCAGAACCAGTTGTTCTCGAGGTAGATGCTCGCTTGCTTCGTGACGTGGAGGAGCATGAAGGCGCCTTCGCAGGCGGCGTTGACGGGGGCCGTGACGGTGGGGTTCTTGGCGCAGTGGTCGGATTGGAGGTTCGTGCCGGCGGTGCCGCCGATGCGCATGTGGACGTCCCACATCCCGGAGGCGCCCTGCGACGTGGATCCGATGTTCCATTCGACGAGGATGGCGCCGGGCTGGGCACCTTTGACTTGGAAGATCAGGTCGCTCATCTCGACGGCGCCGGTCTGGCCGGGCTGGCCGACTTGGAAGACGGGGGCTGGGGAGGCTTGGTTGGAGAACGCGGCTCCGGAGGCCATGATGATGGGCCAGATTTCACCAGTGATCTTGATGTTGGCGGGGACTTTGACAGTGGACGAGACGATGTAGGCGCCGTGGTCGAAGTAGATGATCTGGCCTGCTTGCGCACCGTCGAAGATCTTCTGGATAGCCGCCGTGTCATCTGTTACACCATCGCCTTTGGCTCCTGCGGACTTGACGCTGACGAAGGACGAGGCGGGGACGGTTTCGTACTGTGGCTTGGAACGCTCGAAGATGCTGTTGCCGTTCATGAGGGAGGCTGGCTTGGTTGGGGCGGCAAGGGTGCCTTGAACTTGACTACTTGTGGCCGAAGGAGCCGCGGTAGTGCAAGAAGAGCCGGTCGCAGTGCCATCATTACCTGTCGTATAGGCATTGCCTTGAACCCATGATGCAACCACAGAGCCTCCTGGGAGGATCGCGGTGTTGGTGTTGTTGTCGAATACAGCGGCGGTACTGCCGGTAAAGTCACAATTGTCGATGATGAGAGTGCCACCGGTGACTGGGACGTTGTTGGTCTTGCTGTAGGACGTGACGATACCCTTGGGGGTGGCAACGAACTTGCTGTCTTGGACGATGACTGAGCCAACAGTCTGGTTGGTTGCGCCGTTTGACATGTCGACACCAATGCCGCAGTTGTTGATAGACAGAGACTTAAGCTCCCAAAGCCAATTCCAGTTCATGAAGATAGCGGTGTTGCAGTCGTTGAAAACCAGGTTTCGGGTCGTGAACTGTTGGTTGCCCAAGAACATCCCATAGTTACCTCCGTTGAAGACAAGATCGCTCATCCAGCCGCCTGAGCCGTTGTCCATGAAGACACCTTGCTGCTTGCTTGTGGCGCCTTTGACCATGTTGAACTCTATGTTCTGCAAGCTGGTAGCTTGCGCGACCTGCCAGTGGATACCAGCACCTACGGTTGCCGGCATTGCAGTCATATCGATGACGAAGTTCCTGATCTGGCGGAAGAAGTTGTTTTGGTTGGTGTACCAATTCGCGCCTGTGTTTTCATATGGATCAGAATCGATGAGAGCAATACCGACAAAGCCAGCTGCGCCCTTGATGGTAGGGCGAGTGATGGCGTCGCCAACGAATTGGGTATAGTATAGCTGGATGAGTGGCTTGGAGATTAGATACGTTCCAGGTGGGAAGTAGACCAACGCCGGGGTGATTGTGGAGCTGTCGCAGCCTAGCCCGCAGCGATTGCCGGACGAAATGGCGTTGTTGATGGCAGCGGTGTCATCCGTGGTACCGTCACCCGTCGCACCAAAGTCCTTGACATTGCGGTAGATCTGATAGTTTGGTGAGCTGCCAAAGGCCACGGTACCTTGACGTTGAATGCTTGAGAGCCAGTAGCTTGAAGATGCATCTTGCTTGGATGATGTGGCTGTTGAGTTGGTAGTCATGGGCACCGCTCCGACCAGCGAGGTAGGTGCTACGACGAGGAGTAGCAGTCGAAGTGTGACGAACATGGCGACTGCGCTTGACGCGAACATGGCGATGAGATACGACTGGCGTGATCCTGGGGTATGATTGGTGATGCGTAGGTATGTTGGGAACGAGAATAAGGACTTGAAATTAACAGTCGTCAGCGAGCCAGCGCTGATATAGAAGCGAATGAATTGTATGGACAAAAAGATTGTCTATGAACAAAGAGTGGTTGAGGGTGTTGATGAAAGAAAAGCGACAAAGAAAGATGTCGGTGGAAGGAGAAAGTCTATTGAGGAAAAAATAAAACAAGTGAAGTGAAGGAAGCTTTGTCAGGTGACCACCGCTCACTGACAACCGAAAAGTTTGTGGAGGAGAGTCCTGATAGTGAACAGGAATGTGAAGGGGGCAAGGCAGCTATATGCAGTCTTGTTTCACAGGCAAAGCAGGATACTTACAGTTTGAGGCAAACCCCCCCTGAATATTGACGCGTGTGATTTTGAAAGGTTGTGATTGATTGCTGTATCTCCAGGACAATCTCCCTCCCCCTTGCGCGCATCCAACGACTCATATATAGCACAACCTCCCCTGCCATCATATTGACCAGCATCCCGGTAGGCGAAATGGTCAACATCTCGTCCGCCCAGCTGCCCATCCGAGTCACATTCATTGTTCGCAGTCTGGTGGTTAGGAGATGGTCGGGCAAAGAATGAAGCCGTCATGGGGGCAAGGATGTTGACAGGAATGGAGGTTGAGGCGGCCCCAGCGAATGAGAACCGTGCGCCGCACCCGACAGCGGTGGCTGTCCGTAAGGAAGACCTGGCGAGCCACTGAGGCACTCGGACATCTTCTGCTTGTGAATCTACTAGATTGACGAAGTGGTTGGATGTTCTACAGTCCCATGGTTTCCCCTCGTGCTCCTTGAGACGTATCCGAGATATCCAGGAACCGGAAGACGTGGAGCACTCAGATGCATGTGTAATTCACTATCCAAAACGTACTGCGGTACCTTGAAGCACACGCGTTATGAGTATGATGACTGGGTTGCTGACGGACTGGCTGTGGGCTGGTGATAGATTGAAACATAACGGGTGTGTATCAGAATGTAAGGACCGTTGGCATGTGTTCGCTGTGAGTGGCTGCACCCTAAGAGATGCAAGCGCCGGCAGTGGGCCCGGAGCTAGACTGAACAGGGGTCAAGCCGAGGCCCGAGCAAGCCCCACCCGTCGACCTTAATCCATTTTCCTGTTTCTGTCAATTTGCCTCGAATCCTTCCTACTTCTGTGAGCGACGGGACGAATCGTTCTCGTCGACAAGGTCAAGCCTGTTGTTTCATGTATACAAAGCGGTAATTTGCAGCAGGACTTTCATCACTGACGCCCATTTTCTCCACGGTATTGTATTTACGTAAAGCGACTAACGTCGAGCCTCGAGCCACGAACACAAATCCATCACTCATCGAATCCCTGCTCACGGACCGCCTGATTCATGAAGCGTGCCGATATCGTCTGTTGTCTCTACATCTCGGAAAGAGCAAAAGGGGAAGGCTAGATAAGATTGCATATGACTTGCAGTGCCTGTCTAGCGCACGCTTCCCCACAATTCCCCGCAATTCGAAGGATCTTTGGGTCTCATGCCATGCTTTCACATGCATCCACCTGGGTTCTGTGGCTTGGCTGTGTGGAACGTCGTTGAGAGTGTCGAAGGCGCATTTCTGCGCTTCTAGAGATGGGTGCCCGTGCGAATACTCCAACACTCGTGCTGGAGATGTTTCTGGTTCGATGGTGTAACGGTTTCGTGCTGGCCCAAGCAAGTGCCCCAGTACCCTCAAATCCGATGTGACCCGAATCTGGGTACTCTAGACTCTTGGTTTCTCCTCAGCGGTACTGCTCCATCATCACCCTGCTTTCCCCCGAGGGTCGCCATGACGGAGATCCCTCCAGGCACTGCTTATCTTGCAATCTCCCAATCACTCGACCGAGGCGCTGGATACCCTCGGCCAGCTTATCCTCTGCTTCCCACGAAAAGCACAGTCGCACATGTCTCGTCAAATCCACCGCTCCTTCATCACCGTAAACCGCAAAGATGGGCCCGGGTGCGATGATGGTGTTTTCGTCGTCCCGGGCAGACACAGCAACCTCCTCAGCGTGTAGTGGCGCAGGTAGCCTAAGGTAGATGAAGTATCCGCCTACCATCTCGCCCTTGGTCTGCGGTAGCGTGATTCCCAAAGGTATTAGGTACGTTTCGACGGCAGCGATCATCCTTCGGTACCTCCGACCATATGTAGGTTGTAAAGTCTGGGAAATGTGACGCTGAAGATCACCCGACTCCAGAAGGCTCGACAGGAAGGTGGCAGTCAGCTGAGATGGAGCTCCACCAGACCTCGAAGACCCGCTGCTTCCATGATCAGCAATGTGCTAAGCTCAGACGGTATGATGTAGCTTACACCTGCGAAAGGCCCCATGCGAACCTCGCCGTTCCTTCTGCCCATCCTGTTCGACAGCCTGGTCCAACGATCTTGCTGAAGCTCCCATTGCTTACCGCATTTCCAAGCCCATCTACTCCATCTCTTTCTGCTCCCCCAGCGAGAGTGCGGTCGATATCGACAATGCGAGGCAGACGCGCATGCTCAAAAGAGATTTGGGAACTTTCGTCTGCAGGCCATTGCAACGGGTCGTAGACGTCATCGGTGATGATACAAGCGTCGTATTCGCGTGCGACTTCAACGAGCTCTTGACGGCGCCGGAGACTCATGCTAGTTGATGCAGGGTTCGAGAATGTAGGGACAGCATAGATCAAATGTCGATAGATCTTGCTCCATGGCCGTGCTGGTTTGAGCGTCTATCATAGACTACTCAGCCAGTGTCTCGTCTGTGTCTGGTATATCATACCGGCATGTTATTTCCTTGTGCCTTCGCCTCTGTCTCGCTCTTTTTCAATTCCTTCCTCAAATATGTGATGTCGAGACCCTCCTCATCTTCAGGTACGGAGCGCAGACGTCCGTGGAAGCCATTGTCTTCGAAGATTCGGCATGCGAGAAAGTATGTTGGGGACACCATCCACACATTCCTCGTGTAGAGTGGGTCTGAGAATACTTGGAGAATGCACGCTAGATTCTGGCTGGCTCCCCCAGTGATACATATTCGCTCCACCGATATAGGATCAGGAGGCTGGTAAAAATGGGAGAGCCATTTGGCGACTTGCTTTCGCAATGGTATGAAGCCCTGATCAGGCCCATAGAGAAGGCCAGGTGTGAAGACTTCAGGATCCGACAAGGAAGCGCAGGAGGCGGTCTTGATCTGGGCTGATGGAAGCAAGGCAGGGTTTGGCCAGCCCTTTAGTAGATCAATAAGTCCTTTGTTCTTACCATTCAGGCCATTGACCGGCTTGGGCTGCTCTTCCATTATGTGTCGTTGGGTGGTGGCACAAGCTTGACGATGAGGCGCATCTTCGAGCGCCGGGTAGCAGCTGTGATCTGATTCCACAGCCGTGCTTCATCCGACCTGTGAGCGCAAGTCTCAAGTTATGTAATCTGGGAAACCCACACTGATATCATTTAGTGGGAATTATATTGGTTCTCGATAAGCTCCGGAATTACGTGCCCGGATGAGCACGCACTGAGGCATCCACAAGAAACAGCGTGGCGTCTGACGACGTTTTCGCACGCCGAAAGAGGCCTCTCTTCCGCTCTCTCAGCTCCAAACGACCATTGATGTTGCTCATGATGTGTATGGCCATCTAGGGAAGATACAACAAGTTGGATTTCGCATCTATTGTCTCCCCTTCTAGAGATCTGGTGTCTTTCAAGCTTTACTAGCACATGGTCACTAGTCTTACGCTATAGACATAGTCATTCTGGAGGGCGCAGCTCTAGCAAAACCCGAGGGGTCTCGAGGCCGTTGCGCCTCTCGAGAATTCAAGTGTTGAAGCATACCAGGCATGCTGAAGAAGTACAAGAGATTGAGAGGTGAACCAGTGGTCTCTGACTGTCATCAAGTGAACTATACATGTGCCCCGCTCTGGACACAAACTGGTACAGGGAATATCTGGCTTGGCAGCATACCTGAACCAACAGGATGGCAAGAGCAGTGGTCTGAATCGAATGGACGTTGCCGCGCCTTGCTGCACGAGTAACGGTCGGCTGAAGTATATCGCCCGTTCGATCGAAGCGACCAACGATCCTCGACCATTTTGAGCCTAGACTAAGACAAGAACGGAACTCGGATGATGGGCTTCCCGCCTCTAATCCTAACAGAGATTGTGGCTTTGCGCTACCACAATCATCTCGACCAGTGAAAGATCACTACAAGTCAGATCAGGAAAAGCGTGGGTTGTTATCAGGGTCTTATATGATGGATGAGGTCTAGTATGCTCGATTACTGGCGGTCATCTCCCATCTCTGCGCCTATATTGAGTTCTAGAAGGAAAACGTCTTTCTCTTATTGCGTTTAGTCGTGCTACACGCTTTCTGTCATGCAGATGCAGGAAAAGCCAAAACCATACATCGACACACGGGCCTCCACATTGCCGATGACTCCTCTCTGTGTTTCTAAGCTACAGGAACTCCATGTTGTTATTCGGACTACCAGTCATCGAGCGTCCAGCCTGCAGTATCCATGCCGCCAATACGTGCAATCGACTCTTTACTAAAGCACGTCACGTCTCGATCCGGTATTTCTGGCTGGATTGATCCTTATTATCCTGGCTGCCCTGCTGCGTGCATACAACAGTAGAAACTTGCATGGAGATGCTCCAAGATAGTTCTAGGTGAAGACTCGTGATGAAATTGAAAAGGATAACGCCCCGGACCTGTCTCTGGCCTCTGACCGGCAGTCTCATCGCCTCCTTCGGCCTATCCATTGCTCTCACTTTTCGATCGGGCCACCACTGCTATGCTGGAGTTTGCGGCGAAACGCTGTTTCCACTTCAAGCGCGGCTTCACGTTATCATATGGTATTGCTGGATCTCACTGTCGGTGACACTGCTGGCTTTGCGGGCTTTCCACCCATCCATCCGAGCAATCCTGCAGTACCACCTGGTCCAAGTCCAGTTGCCTATAATTGGCAAGTCCTTGACATTCAGTGGCGCTTTGGTTGCATTATGGATACTCATTCTGTACGGCATCGTTACGGGAGTATGGTGGCTCCGATTACAGGATTACTTCGTCACCCGAGGGCAAGAGGGTGGACTGATCGCGGGGAATAATCTCCTGGCTGCTATCGCCTTAACAGGTCATTATGCTGATATAACGATGGGCATGGTCCTACTTCCAGTGGCCAGAAATAGTGCATTGTCTTCATTCTTCCGGTTATCTGCATCTACAACCTTTGCTTTTCATATGATCCAGGCATATGTTCTTTTCGGCCTGGTCCTTATCCACGGCTTTCTGTATGCGTCGTGGACGGCTGTCTACAATCGTAACCCCAACCTCACTCGCTTTATCTTCCCGCTCCTGGGCCCTACATATCTATATAACGAGGTATGGCCAGGGAACAGGTCCTCGCTTGGTGTCTGGAAAGCTTCGCTCATATTCACTGGTCTGATCACCGCATTAATCTTCCTAGCTATGTTCATTACCACACTACCAATCATCAGGCGGAAGCACTTCAATGTCTTCTATTTCACACACTTACTGGCAATCGTGGCGGTCATTATCATTTGTCTGCACGCCAGTACGATGTTTTATTGTACTGCACCAGGTCTGGCTATGTGGGTCCTGGATTGGGGCATGCGGATATATGAGCTGAGTGGAAAGATGGACAGCACCTTGACTGCTGTTGGTAACGGGTGGTTTTGGTGAGAGCTTCCTCTAGCAACTCACCCATGTACCCTCCAACGAGACTGACACGACATGCTAGTCTCACCCTGCCACTTCCCCGCAGACGTCTTGATGGCTGTGCGTGCCATTCGCCTCTTGCTCATTTCCACATTCATCATACAGAGTCATCCATCCGAGAGATCCATCCCTTCACGACCATCACACATCTCGCAACGCAAAAGGCTGCTACACCGAGCTCCACTGCACAAAAGGTCGTCATCTCGCCTAGTGCCAGCGACGAGACTATCATGATACAATTCCTGTTTCGCAGAAGCAAAGCCTCCCGCTCATTGACGACTCCTACAGATCATCCACGCGAAGCGAAGGCGAGCAAAGAGTGGACGAACAAGCTAGCAAGCCTAGTGGATCAAGAGCCAGCCGGGGGTTCTACACCAGAGGAGCAGCTGAACGACCCAGAGAAACACCCCGAGCGAAGCCTCTCCGCTAATACCAGTACTTCACTCCGGCTCGAAGGGCCTTATTTCACACCCGCAAACCCAACAAGCTACAACACGGTCATATGCCTCGTTGCTGGTACAGGTGTCAGTGGTGCCATCGCTATCGCCGCTGCTTTCAGCGCTCAATTCGCAAGTGTCGAACCTGGAAAGGCTACACCTTCCCGGCCGCAAAAATTAGAGCGGACTTGTAGCACCGCAGACCGAGGCGCCAGCTGTCAGATGCATGCACGCGCAGGAGGCATATGGAAACGATGTATCGTGATATGGAGCGTGCGCGAGTCGGAATATATCAAATTGCCATTCTTCCAAGACTCTCCCGGCCTGGAGGTGCGGTCACACTTGACTGGAAAGGGCCATGACCGCCTCGATGCAAGGGAGGCGATCGGGGAGATCTGCAAAGATGAGCCAGATGGTAGAACGTGGGTTTATATATCAGGACCAAAACCTTTCATCGAAGCTGGCGAGAAAGCTTGTCGGGAGCTGAACGTCGAGTTCTTTGGTGCGAGGTGGACTTGACGAGATGCGCACAGATGCACAAGTCGGCCACAGTCTGATTGCCAAGGACGAAAACACCATGGATGCCAGAGTATTAGAACAAAGTACGCGATGCCCAATTGCTACCTACCAGTCAGATCACAGCCTCAGGGTCACGGTGGTACCATCCTGAAGTGTGATCTAGCGACCCAGCGCCAAGATGCTCCTCATAGTGATTTTTTGGCCTCTCTCCAGCCATGGATCATTCAGCCCCGTTTTCCCTCTTGTGATCTGCTTGAGCAACGACCATGGCTCCTCTTCGTTCCCGTCATCGTCTTCTCAAGTTTCTCAACAGATCTCTTCTCGAATGACTAATCTCCTTTCGAGTAAGTACATTGGTCAAACTCAACAACAGCCCCTCAGAACCTTCACAGTGAGCAGGCGTTACGTTCTCGCAATCAACAAGACCCAATGCTACGGGCTGGAGTCATTCACATCCTCTCCGCTTCCCAGAGGATGGAGAAAGCATAGCTCGACGCTTGCTTCCAAGAGTAGGACACCACACTATCAAATATCTCCTCCCATCACCATACCCTTACCAACGACATTAGTGACAGTCCCTCGACGGTGCACGACTGCAGCATTTATCGGCCTGGAATCCTCAATCTAGGCTGAATCTCGTTAATAGCCAAAGACCATGGCCGGTGTCCCATGAGACGAAAGGCGAATGTTTCCCAGATCAGAATCAAGTCATAAATCTTAACAAAACAGTCGCAGTTGCTTTAATAGACGAAGAAGTTACTCATCGAATTACTGCCACCCTGTATCTGCGCAGAGTCCTGGCTCCACATGCCGAGAGTGATGCAATTTCCCGGGTCAAAGACATTCCGACCTCCCACGAAAGCAGCAACAGAATGATGCAGCACTTCCAGACAGGCCTCGAGTGCTTGGGGCGGAAGCACGAACCTAGACCAACGAGCTCCACCCTTCATCAATGCTACCCTACCAACTCTGCATGAGGAAACTCAAAACCAATATCGGGACCAAAGCTCCATACCGCCTTTGACCCGAGACGGAGTTCACAGAGGAAGCGGATGGGCTTACAATGCCAAATCCGCCTTCAACACCGCTCAGGCAATAACCTTTTTTCATCCGCTGCGATACCCAACAAGACTGGTAGGATGCCGAACGGAGTTGATGCCATGTGCATTATCACAAGAACAAGCCGCGCGAACAGCATCTTATTCCTTTGAGTACTATCAACATGAGAGGACCGACCGTCATGTTTCTTCCAACGAGCCGGGCATTGTTGACTTCGAACTACGAAACTCTTAACCCCTATGTTAGATCTTCACTCAACGCCACATTTCAGCGCATAGTTGTGGGTATCTCAAAAGCCAGATACCTCATCCTAGCGACTCTTGTCCCAGATAGTCCCCGCTCGTTAAAAGCCAACAACTCGACAATGGGCGTAGTGAGCATCTATTCGCAACTTCTGAAAACGCTACGATACCCCCACGAGCGAGCGCTATAGATTGAGACGGATTTCCAGTGATGTTTCAGGAGAAGCTGCACGAGATTCATTCAAGCCGACGACAGAAGCGATGTCGGTCGTGTCGAAGAGCCATCACGCATACAAATATATCATCTAGCCACACAATCTTACATTTGACTAAACAATATGCCCATCGACATGCCACTCCAAATGTACCTAAAAGACCATTCCAACCCATCTCCCCTTCAACACGAAATCTCATACACCCTTACCCAACACCAAACCTCCATCAATCCTCAACCCCAAACGCCCCCAAAAAACCATCCCATCCCAACCCATCCATCCCCCCTTCAACACAACATCTCATACCCCTTCCCCTTCCCCTTCCCCTTCCCCTTCCCCTTCCCCTTCCCCCTCACCCCTCACCCATACCCAACCCCTCCCAAATTAAATATCAAAACCCCCACATCCTCCATAAAAGCCCTAACGTAACTATAGCTTACCCCAACTAGTCCTAATTCACAACATCGACTTAAACCGAGACATAGCGAAAACGAACGTTTTGAATTACTCACTCTTACTTACTTTATATTTATTGTACATAGCCCAGTCTAAACATCCCACGGTAACTTGAATCGGATCGAATCGAATTAAACGGATATGAATATGAATATACGGTAAAAGATGAAGAATACTATAACTCAAGTACCAAATTCATCGAATAAGCGATTACTATTATAAAGCGAACTGAGTAATGAATGTACATACACCACTCCCCCCCCCCTTTCCACTTCCACTTCCACTTCCACTTCCGCATCACGATCTAACACGTATACATCCATCCATCCCGGGACGTATTAATTGAGTGTACCTAGCTGTACTGATTCCACACTTCCCCATCGTAATCACCAACACCGACACCGCTCCCCCAACAAGAACCCGTTCCTCCCCCCCCCCTTTCCCCTTCCCGTCCGAAAGCCCCCTCACCAAACACTGCCACTTTCAAACCCACCTACCCTCCTACGTGTTGTTTACTGTACTGTTGTAAACCCACTCTCCCACCAATCCCCTCCAGAGGGCACAAACCTCACATCTCCACAAAGTCAGCACTGCATGCATACCTGTTCGCGAAACCCCACATGTGTTGTACATACGAGCTGGGAAGTTGATTGATGATGAGTGATGAGTAAAGGATTGGGTTGTACTATATAGCATGTCATAGTATGGATAAGCAATCTAAAAGGGAACCAGAGTTTACATAAGCCATCACAGTCTTCCCATAAGATCCGTGGACCCTCACGAGCGGCAAAAGCAGGCCACGGCACGTACCACACATCTCGCACGATAGACCTATCAAAGACAAAGCAGCACAAAACCCGATCAACGTCTCAAACCACACCCCAAACAAAAACCTCGCCAGAATTCCCGACAACATTAACAACAACAACCCCCCTCCCCCCCCACACCCAAACTTCAAACCCACCACCAGAG
>JAABUN010000557.1_pt1 | contig 95320 bp, 104 predicted proteins | sample 5559311 | NCBI WGS metagenome assembly JAABUN01 (sample SAMN10711877, study PRJNA513370) | rock metagenome | isolation source: Antarctica rocks | place: Antarctica: Victoria Land, Siegfried Peak sud | reverse complement strand
CAATGTGATAATCGCACTGATAGACGACATGTGTTAGCTTTCTGTACTTCGGCACTCCTTATTTTATGGCCTAGCCAAACATACATCACCACCACCAGAGGTGGTGGGTTTCCGCAAGGGACTAAATACCGTAGGGCGAAAAGTTACGACTTTTCGCCCTTTATTATGCTCGAGCCCTACATCACCCCACCAACCAAGGCCGCGCCAACACCGCGAACCCCAAAAACGACGCAAACCCTAGTACATCGGTGACAGTCGTCAGGATGATATTTGACGACTGCGCCGGGTCTTGCCCGAGCCGCTCCATCACGATAGGAATTCCGGCTCCGGCAACGCCTGCAACAAGCAGATTAACGGTCATCGCAGCGGCGACAACGACGCCGAGCGCAATGTGACCGCTAAAAAGCGACGCCGCAAGCCCCGCAACGACGCCGGTCGCCGCACCGTTCACTGCACCGACGATGCCTTCCTTGAGAAGCACCTTGCGTGAACGCCCGATGTCCACGTCCTCGAGCGCGAGCGAGCGGAGCATCACCGCCTGAGCTTGCGCGCCTGCATTACCACCCTGACCGGCAACCACCGGCAAAAACGCCGCTAAGATCGTAATCTGCGCGATAATACCGTCGAACGCGCCGACGACCGCCGCCGCTAAAAACGCGGTTAGCAGATTGACCTGCATCCACGGCAACCGTTTACGGATCGAAAACCCCGCCGCCGACGACGCGTGTTCGTCCGAACCGGCTCCGAACATCTTTTGGGCGTCTTCGAAGCCCTCTTCTTGCAGCTCGCTGACGAGCTGCGTCGCCAGGATGACGCCGCGCAGGCGCTCGCGCTCGTCCACCACCGGTACCGAAAGCAGGTTGCGCTCCAAGAGCGCGTCACGTACCTCGTCGAGCGGGTCGTTTGCGTAAACGCGCATGACGTCGGCGACCATCACCCTCGAGAGCGGTGTTCGGGGTAAGTTGAGCACGAGGTCACGCATCAGGAGCACGCCTTTAAGCGCACGCACCTCGTCGATCACGTAGACGTAGTTGACCTCACGCCCGACGAGCGCGAGGCGGCGCAAACGGGTCAGCGCGTCGGCAACCGTCGCCCCTTCGCGGAGCGCCACGTAGTCAGGCGACATAATGCTCCCGGCAGTGTCTTCTTCGTAATCGGCGAGTTCTTCAAGTTCTTCGACGTGGGCGCTCGGGAGCCGTTCTAAGAGCGCCTGCCGCTCGCGCTCGGGCAGATATTCAAAGATATCGTTGGTGTCTTCAAAAGGCAGCTCACGAACGAGCCGGGCCGCCTCTTCGGGAGGCAACTCTTGCAGCACGCGGGCGGCAAAGTCCGGGGAGAACCACTCGAGTACGGGCGCGCGCAGCTCACTGTCGAAGCGTGACAACTCGTCGATCACTTCACGCGGCTCGAGCCGTTCCAAGATACGGGCCGCCTCGAGCGGGTGCGTTTCAACGAGGGCGCGGGCAAGGTCGTCTTGAATCATCCTCTTATTGTGACCTATCGCAGCGCACGGCTGGTCACAAGCGGCGTTATGTTGACACGCTCGAGGTCAAAAGCGTCGCGGAAGGATTTTGTAAACGGACGGCTACCTGACCGACGCCTGCTCGTTTTAGCGTACCTATAGCCGCCCACGCCTCAAATACGCTATGCTGCAAAACTGCATGTCCGACTGCTCCGCCACCTACAACCGCGCGCGCGAGTGGCTTTTCGCTCAGACCCGGGGCGGTGCGCCACGAAGCGCCGCGCGGATGCGGCGGCTTATAGATAGGCTCGAGCTTTACTCACCCCCGAACGTCGTCCACGTCGTCGGAACGAACGGCAAGGGCAGCGTGACGGCGATGTTGGCAGCGGCTTTTGAGGCGGCCGGAATACGCACTGGGCGTTTCATTTCCCCACACATCGAAGATTTCCGAGAGCGCACCACAGTTGATAGTGCGTGGATTACTGAAGCTGAGGTCGTAGAATTTGTCCGAAAACTTCCTGAGCTTGACCCGGCTCCGGCATTTTTCGAGCTGACGCTGGCCTTAGCACTAGAACACTTTGCTTACAAAGGAGTCGAAGCGGCGGTCGTCGAGGCGGGCGTCGGAGCCAAACACGACGCGACGCGGGCGCTGAAAAACGTCCGCGCCGTCGTCGTTACGAACGTCGGACGCGATCATCTTGATACGCTCGGCCCAACGTTACGAGACGTTGCGGCAGACAAAGCCGACGCCATCCGTCCCGGTGTGCCGACCCTGACCGGCGCGACCGGCGAGGCGTTGGAGGTCATCACCGAGGTTGCGGCGCGGCGGCGCAGCCCGCTTTTTTTCAGCACGCCGCAGAGCCCGCTTTTTCAGTTACCAGCAGCGTTAGCCCCCCGCACACCTACCACAGCGCGTAATCAACGCTTGGCGGCGGCGACGTTGCGGTTGCAAGGGGTACCGGAAACGGCTATCTGTCAGGGACTAGGTGCGACGCTACCCGCTCGAGCCGAACGGTTTGTAATAGGCGGTAAAGAGGTTTTGCTCGACGGGGCGCATAACCCGGACGCCGCGCGCGCGCTGCTGGAGCACACCCGGCCACCTTTCGTGCTCGTTTTCGGCGCGCTGCCTAAAAAACTCGGCGCAGAGACGTTGGCGGTCTTGGAACCCCACGCCGAAGGGGTCATCTTGACAAACGCCGCGTCCGGTGAGACGAGCGCGTTGCAGCGGGCTGGATTGGCGTTTGTGGCGGAACCCGGTGACGCGCTCCAACAAGCTCTGGCACGTTGCCCGAAAGGTGGACAGGTCGTGATCGCCGGGTCGTTTTATCTGGCAGGACAGCTCAGACCTCGGCTTCTAGCAGGATCAACATGACCCTTTCCCCGGATGATCTAAGCTTTCTTGCACAAGCTTACGGTTGGGATGTTTTCACCTTCGTGACACTTCACGAAGGTGAAAACACGACCTACCGACTGACGACCTCTGCGGGTCAAGTCGCTGTGCGCCGCTACCGTTCAGGCAGATACACGCCGACTGAAGTTAACGCCGAACTCGAGTGGTTGGCAGCTCTTAAAGACGCTGTTCCGGTCGTTCCGGCGCTCTATACTCGCAGCGGCGCACGCTGCGTTGTCGGGCCGGACGAAACTTCTGAGGTTTACGCAGCGTTTCCTTACATCGTCGGAGACGAACCCGACCCGCCGACGCCGAGCGACTTCGAGCAGTTAGGCAAGCTGTCGAGGCAACTGCATGGTGCGGCAGCGAACATCTTAGAGACGAGACCCGGAAGCTGGGCAGGGTATCAGCGACCCACCTACGACCTGCAAACAGTTGTGGGATCGCTCGAGGCTCTCCTCCAAACTCCTCTTTTAGACCGCGCCTGCAAGCAACGTTGCGTGGTTTTGGCAGAACGGTTGGGAGAGCTTTACGAAACCTGCAAACCTGCTGAAGGCTTCGTTCACGCCGACCTGCATTTCGGTAACGTGCTCGTCAGTGGTGATATATGGGGTGATATATGGACGCTGCTCGACTTTGACGAATGCGGCTTCGGCTTCTCTGCTTTCGACCTCGGTACGGTGCGTTTTCACGCTCTGGCGAGGGGTCAAGACGAGGGCTGGGAGGCGTTTCTCGCGGGTTACGGTAATCCGCTGCCAACTGCCCTCGAGCTGCAACTCGGTACGGCGATGAAGATATTTTACACGCTGGGCAAACTGCCCTTTCGGTTAGACGTTCCTGAGGTACGAAATAACGCGTCCGGACTTTTGCAAAAGTACCTGAGAATGATCGAGCAACTGGTGAGGTCGTGATAGTCAGCGTCCACCGGCAACGTCGAGGAGTGTCCCGGTGATGTACGAGGCTTCGTCCGAGAGTAACCAGAGAACGGCGTGAGCTACTTCTTCAGGCGTGCCGCCGCGCCCTAGCGGAACGGTCGGCGCGAGCCGCTTTAGCCGCCCCGGTTCTCCGCCTTGCGCGTGAATCTCCGTGTCGATAAACCCCGGCCTGACTCCGTTGACCCGAATACCTTCGTCTGCAACTTCCCGCGCGAGCCCGAGGGTCATGGTGTCGAGCGCACCCTTGCTGGCGGCGTAATCGATATATTCCCCCGGCGACCCGGTACGCGCCGCGACCGACGAGACGTTGACGATTGCGCCGCCAGTACCGCCGTGACGTGTTGAAAGCCGCCGCACCGCCTCACGCGAGCATAAAAACGCACCGAAGACGTTGGTTGAAAAAATACGCGTCAAACGGGCCATGTCTACCGCCTCGAGCCGACTTTGGGACTCGAGCGTCCCCGCATTGTTGACCAGCGCCCGGAGCGTACCGAAATCATCGGTAACCCGAAAAAGCCGTTTGATCTCGCTTTCGACTGAAATATCTGCTTGAACTGCTACGGCTTCCGCCCCACCTGCACGCAGTTCGGCAACGAGCGTCTCTGCTTCTTCGCGCCGTTGCCGATAATTGATAGCCACCGCGTACCCTCGAGCCGCCGCCAGTCGCGCCGTTGCCGCGCCGATACCACGGCTTCCGCCAGTTATCAGCAAAACGTTATTCATATGGGTCATAGAAGAAAATAGCAGAAACGAACATTCAGGCAGTTTACCGGGCTCTGGTTGTCAGCTCAAGCGCCAACCGCGCCGCCGCTGCGACCGGCTCCTCTTGTACCACGCTGACGGGAGTGTTTAGCTGGGTCTCGAGCCCCTCTTTCACCACTCCGCTCAGGCGCGTAATCCCACCCGCGAACGCTACGGGCAAAGGCGCACTCAGACGCCCCTGCACATCCCGCACCAGCCGCTCGAGTTCAGCACCTGCCTGTTCTAAAATACGTCTCGCCACCTTGTCCCCCAAGCGTTCGGCCTCCGCCACTGCCGGAGCGAGCGACGCGACGAACTCCCGACCCCCTTCGTAAACGACCGGCATGATTTCGGACCACTCGCGGCTGCCGAGCCGAGTGTAAAGCGCTTCGGCTAACGGCGTTTCAGGCGGTTTACCCGCCGTATCTACCAGCCGAAAAAGCGTTTTAAGCCCCTGATGACCAATCCAGTACCCGGCTCCGGCGTCGTCGATCAGATAACCGTAACCCCCGGCCCGGACGACTTCGCCTTTAACTGTTTCGTGATAGGCGACGCTGCCCGTTCCCGCGTAGACGAGAACGCCTTCACCCGGCCCGAAGGCGCTTGCAAACGCGACGTGCATGTCGTTACTCAGTACGGTACGCTCCGGCGGGAGGCCGAGAACGCTCATCACGGCCTCCGCGAAAAGCTCGGCGGCGACCGTACCTGGATGCAGGCCGGTAATTCCGGCAACGAGGGCGTCCGGGGAATAAACAGCTTTAGCTGCCGCCAGAATATCGGCCAACCGCCTCAGCTGAGTATCGTCTCGGCTGAAGATATGCCCGGTCAGCGGGCCGGTACGCCCCTCACCTAAAACGGTGCCGTTACCGGCAAGCAGAAGCCAGCGACTGCTCGAGGCCCCCGCGTCAATTCCCAACCCTACAGCTTCGTTCATAGCTCAGTTTACCGTTCGGAGTAAAACTCTAAATGAGCAAGGTTTGACAAACATAAAACTCCACTTCATACTTAGCTCACGGCTTGATCGACAATTCATGGGCGTAAAGCACTACAAAAGCCGTTTAGGAGGCGATGAAACGTATTCTGTTGGTTGTAGCTCTGCTCAGTGCGTCCCTCGCATCGGCGCAAGAACTCGAGATGTGGACGCTCGCGCGCTCACCGACGTTCGACGATTACATCAACGGTATCGTGGCCGACTTTGAGGCTGAACACGAAGGCGTCACGGTCAACTGGGTTGATCTGCCCGGACGATTGGGGTCATCCATCCCCTCGACCCTATCGGCTTTTTGACCGACCCAAATATCGCCCTCTGGTCGGTGATGGCGGTGACGCTCTGGAAAGGGCTCGGCTACTACATGATTATCTACCTCGCCGGACTCGAGTCCGTACCTGCCGAACTCGGTGAAGCCGCCCAAATCGACGGCGCGAACCGGCTGCAAAACTTCTGGTTTATTACGATCCCCCTGCTGCGCCCCTATGTGCTTTTGTGCAGTCTGCTCTCGACGATTGCCGCCTTGAGCGTGTTCGACGAAGTTTGGGTGATGACGCGGGGTGGCCCCATCGACTCGACAATGGCCGCCAACACGTACCTCTACCGCACCGGTTTTGAACAGCTCGACTTCGGCTACGCCGCCGCCGTCGGTTTAGCGCTCGGCGTCGTGGTCCTGACCGCTTCGATCGGCGTCTTTATCTTTAACCGCAGAGGGGGGCTGAACTACTACTGATGGCGACGACCACCCCTGTTGTCACCTCCGGCACATCCCGCCGCTTCTCACCCCGGCGACTGCTGACGCTGCTGCTTTTGTACGCGCTGCTTTTGTACGCGCTGCTCTTGCTGTTCGCTGTCTTGTGCGTCGGGCCGTTTTTGTGGCTCGTTTCGACCTCGCTTAGGAGCGGGCAAGACATCCTCTCTTACCCGCCGAAGCTGCTGCCGAACCCGGTCTTTTTTGAAAGCTACATCGACGTGTGGCAAGCACAGAATATGCCCCGGTTTTTGCTGAACACCTTTATTATCTCGTTTTGGGGCGTCTTAGCAAACCTGGCGATGGCGGCGACAGCGGGCTACGCGCTCGCCCGTATCTACTTTCCAGGCCGCGATATCGTCTTTTTTCTGATCGTCTCGACGCTGGTGCCACCGAATACGCTTAACATCGTCGTAAATTTTATTACGCTCGTACAGCTCGGCCTGACCGATACCTTTGTTGGGGTCGTCTTACCGAACGCGGTTACGGTCTTTAACGTATTTTTGCTGCGGCAGGCGTTTTTGTCGATTCCTCGGGAACTCGAGGACGCGGGCCGCATCGACGGGGCGAACGAGTTTATCTTGTGGTGGCGCGTGATGCTGCCGCTCGTCCGTCCAGCCCTTTTGACCGTGACGATCTTGGAGTTTGTCGCGATGTGGAACATCTATCAGTGGCCCCTGATCGCCCTAAGCGACGCGAACAAGTTTCCGCTCTCGGTCGCGCTGTCGCGCCTGACCGTCGGTGAACTGGCGCTGAATTTCGGCAACATCGCCGCCGCCACCGTCATCTCGATAATTCCGGTAATTCTGATCTTTCTGGTTTTGCAACGCTACTTTATCGAAGGGCTCGCAGGGTTGGTCAAGGGATGAACGCACGAGACAACCGCATTCGCGCGGGCGACCTCATTGTTTCGTGCCAGGCGGACGAGACAAGCCCTTTTAACGCCCCCGCGTTGATCTGGGCGTTTGCGCTGGCAGCGCTTCAAGGGGGCGCAGCGGGGTTGAGGCTCGAGGGCGCAGCCAATATCCGCGCCGTCCGACCTGTCACCGAGCTACCGATAGTCGGCCTCATCAAGCGGCGCGGCGTGTTCGAGCACGTCTATATCACGCCGGAAAAGGGGGACGTAACCGCCGTTGCCGAAGCCGGAGCCGACATCGTGGCGTTTGACGCGACGTTGCGGGAACGGCCGGTAAGTGTTGCCGAGTTGGTCCGTGAAGTTCACGCGCACGGCCTCATTGCACTTGCCGACGTTGCCACTGTCGAAGATGCTGAACACGCCTTGTCAGCCGGGGCCGATTTGGTAAGCACCACACTTTCGGGGTATACGGACTCGAGCCCGCAGCAAGACGGCCCGGACTTTGCGCTGATTTCCGCGTTGGCAGCCCGGAACATAACACCTCTCGCCGAAGGGCGTATCCGCACGCCCGCCGAGGCAGCCGAAGCGCTCCGGCACGGCGCTTTGGCGGTCGTCGTCGGAGGTGCGATCACCCGGCCCGAACTCCTTACCGCCCGTTTTGCCGCCGCGCTGCAAGTCGAAAAGGCTTCTAAATGACGCTCGCCCCGCCTGTTACGGGTGCGCTTTCACGCCTAAGAGCCGAACAACCGCACCTCACCCCCGCCCTCAGACGGCTAGCTGAGGTCGTGTTGGCGTCGCCGCACGAGGTCATCTACCAGTCTGTGACCGAACTCGCGGAGGGGGCCGAAGTCGGTGAGGCGAGCGTGATTCGGCTCTGCCGCGACCTGGGTTTTAAGGGCTTTCAAGACTTTAAGCTGGCGCTCGCCGCCGACCTCGCACGCGTGACGGATAGAGGCACAGGGGCACCGTCCGGCGCGGGCGTTTTAGAGCGCGTGACCGAAGCGGCGCTTCGGGCCGTATCGGAAACGTCGGCGATGCTCGCAGGCACGTTGGAACCGGCGTTGACGGCACTTGAAGGAGCGCGAACACTCCTCATCTACGGGGCGGGCGCGTCGGGTATCAGCGCACAAGATTACGGCTACAAACTTTTGCGGCTGGGCTATAGCGTCGGCGTCCATACCGACGCGCACCTTGCGGCGATGGCGGCGGCAACGCTACCCGCCGAGGCGGTCGTTATCGCGCTGACCCGCTCGGGCTCGACGCTCGACACCGTCAAGGTGCTCGAGCTGGCCCGCACCCGTGGGGTCAACACGCTGCTCGTCACCGAACGTGTTAAAAGTCCGGCAACGGCAGTTGCCGACGTGGTTCTTTACACCTCGAGCAGCGAGTCGCCGCTGACGGGTGGGTCGATCTCGAGCAAAATAGGTCAGCTGCTGGTGCTCGACGCCCTGTTTGCCGAGCTGTTAGAGCGTCTGCCGAACGCACAAGAAGCCGTCGCCGCAACCGCCCACGCCGTCACCGACCGCAATTTGTAGCCGGATGAAACTTCTGTTCGTCCCCCCCGATACTCGCCCGCCGACGCTTGACCTTCCGGTTGCACTGGCGCAGGCCGCCGGAATAGACGTGCAGGTTCCACCGGCTGAAGCGCTGCCGCACATCAATCAGCCCGGCGACCTGGGCGTGCTCGCCGCGTGGTTGGAACGTTCTGCTGCAGACGCGGATACCCTGATCGTCTGCCTCGAGACCCTCACGCTGGGCGGAATGATTCCAGCAAGGCGCGTAGACGACGCTTTAGAAGACGCCGTAGAAAGGCTCGAGCTGCTCTCTCAGCTCAAAGCCCACCACCCGAACCTGCGTATTCTCGCCCACGGCGTCATCGTACGGGTCGCGCACGGGGACGACCCGGTCGAAGAAAAACCGTACTACGGACGTTACGGCCCCGAGCTTCGCCGTTACAGCGAAGCGTTCGACCGCGCTGCTCGCCGTCCTGAAGAAGCGTTGAAAACCCAGCTAAACGCAGCTTCAGAGGCTGTCCAACCGGACATTTTGAACAACTGGCTAACGACGCGCAGACGCAACCACGCCCTGCATCTCCGCGCTTTAGACCTCGCCCACACGGGCGTGATCGACCATCTCTGCCTGACGCTCGACGACACGAGTCCGTACGGTCTGGCGGCGGTAGACCGGCGGGCGCTCGAGGCCCGTACCGACGCGCTCAGCCTCTGGCCCAAAGTTGACATCTACCCCGGTGCCGACGAAGTTCCGACGACACTGCTAGCCCGTATTCTAAGCCCCGAACCGAAACCCGTCTACGTCTGTTATTCGGGCACGCTCGGCGCAGCGGCGGGGACTCAAATACGAAGACCGACCGGTGGGTGAACTCGTCAAAGCGCAGCTCCGCGCAGCTGGATGCTACAGCACCGAAACGCCCAGCGAAGCGGCCTTTATTTTGGCCGTCAACACACCGGGCCGAAGTCAGAGCGAACCTGCGCCCGACTTTGAAACCGTTGACACGTCTGACCGTAACCTACCTGAGTCTATAGATTTCATTGAACGAACGCTCAAAGCAGGAGAAAATGTATCTGTTGCCGATATCGCCTATCCGAACGGGGCCGAAGCGCGGTTTTTTAGGATGTTGCAACGTTTGGCATTAGGGCAATTTGCCGGGTTTAGTGCCTGGAACACAGCCGGTAATACGCTCGGAAGTGCGATTGCCCTCGGGGTCGCGGCAGCACACGTCAAAAATCACGCCCGCTGGACCGAGCTGAGGTTCAACCGCTTCGTAGATGACGCGTTCTATCAGGGTGAGGCACGTGCCGAGCTCCATAAGCTGCTCGGTCATCCCAGCCCTTTTGACTTAAGCACGCAGCACGCCGAGGCCGAAAAAAAGTTAAACGAACTGGTGGAGCCCCAAGCCAAAGCCCTCTGGGACGCGCACTTTGCCGGGACGGGATACGGGCTCGAGTGGCACCCCCCGAGTTTGCCGTGGCCTCGCCTTTTTACCGCCCGCTTTCCCTTCAGGGCCGTATGACCCGGTTGGAAACGGACGTAGCCATCATCGGCGGCGGTCTGGGCGGCGTCGCGGCGGCACTTGCGGCGCTTTCCGGTGGGGCCCGGGTCGTCGTCACCGAACCTACCGACTGGCTCGGCGGCACGGTACGTTATAACGAGTTAAGAGCGCGTGTGAGAAAGCATTACTGCGACCACTACGGCGCGCCCGAAACGATGCCGGACGGCCTGCCCTTAAACCTCGGCGACGGTTGGTTCAGCCGCCTCTGTTTTGAACCCAAGGTAGGTGTTGAGGTGATTGGGGTGATGTTGGGGCCTTACCTAGCGTCCGGACAACTCACCGTTTTGTACCGGCATACCCCGGTTGGGGCAACCTTACAAAATGAACGAATCGAGCAGGTCACATTGCAAAGTGACGTGCAGCAGCTCGAGCTTACCTTAAACGCTCCCCTGACCGAACGCGAACGCACAACCCTGACGCTCGCCGCTGAAAGCCTTTCTACCGACCTAGACATCTTTTTGGACGTGCCGAACCCCCAAACCTGGGCTGACGCCTGCCGCCAGGTAGCCCGAGCCCTCACCCAAATCTGCTAAACTCTCCGCGTGAGTTTGTCCGACTTAGACGTTCGTATCTTGGGTACACTGCTCGAGAAAGAGCGCACCACTCCCGAAAACTATCCGCTTTCTATCAACGCGCTCGTTTTAGCGTGTAACCAGAAGACTAGCCGCGCCCCCGTCACCGACTACAGCCAACGCGACGTGGAAACCGCCCTGCAAGGGCTGCGCGACCGGGGTTTGGTCAGCTCCGAACAGGGGCTGACCGAACGCGTCGTAAAGCATCAGCACCGCCTGACCGAAGCGTTCGACCTAAACCAGCAGGACTTCGCCGTCCTCGCCGTGTTGATGCTGCGCGGCCCGCAAACTGCCGGAGAGTTGCGGGGCCGCACCGAGCGCTACACGACTTTCCCTGATGTATCCGCTGTAGACGCGAGTTTGCGCTGCCTCGCCGCCTACAAACCACCGCTGGCCCGTGACGAAGGCCGCGCCCCCGGTCAGAGCCAGACGCGCTGGACGCACCTGATCGGCCCCGACCCGGAACGGCTGAAGCCGAGAGTGCGCCCCGCAGCAGAAGGAGTCACGCCTGCACTCGTTCCTAAAGCTGAACCGGAAACGCTCGAGACCCTCCAACGCGAAATCGAAGAACTCAAAAAGCAAGTGGCGCAACTTCGCGAACACCTGGGCTTAACCGGCGACTGACCCGGCTTTAGCCGCCTCAGGTGGTAGCCTAAGCGGATTACAGGAGGCCACACGTGAGACTCGGATTTTGGGAAATTCTACTGATTGTGATCGTTATCGTCGTGCTCTTTAGCGGCAACCGGATAACAAAGCTGATGCGGGCGTTTCGGAGCTCGAAAACGGAGTACCGGGGGGGGCTCGAGGAGCCGGTAGACGTCGAGTTTAAGGACGTATCAGAAGATAAGAAAAAGGTTGACCAGCGTTAGGTTATGTACGCAGACGTTTATGAGGTTGAAAGTTTAGCCTACGGGAAAAGCTCGTTAGCAGGACTTGACCACTTCGTTTTAGAGCATAAAACGGTGCTACCTGCCGACGCGCTACTTACGACCCCAAACCTCTCACTTTACAGTTTCGATGACGACACGCGCCGCGCCGTGTTCGTAGAAACCTCGCCTGAGGTTGACCTAAGCGCTGCACCTTTTTACTATCTCGCCCAAAAAGAACACGCTCAGCGTATTTTTACTGTTCCTTACAGTGTTTTCAACGCATTGGCGGCAGAGCTGCTCGACCCTACCCAGTTGATTTTGCTCTACTCCGTCGGACGGTGCGGCTCGACGCTGCTTTGTAGAGCGCTCGGAGAACTCGGCAACGTCACGACATTTTCAGAACCCGATGCATACACACATATCGCAGGGATGCGCCCTCCTGACGGCTCTCGAGACCAAGAACTGACAGAACTCGCTAGAAGCGCCACACGTTTTTTAAGCCTGAATACCGCTGCCATACACGAAGGTATTTTTCTGCTCAAGTTTCGCTCTTGGTGTACCGAAGTTGCCGACTTGTTACAGGGAGCCTGTCCAGACGCACACGCCCTCTTTTTGGCGCGTGACTTTACAGGTTGGCTGCGCTCGATGGGGCGACTTTCAAAAGTCCACGACCCAGACCGAGAGGCGAGTTACCAGCGGAACAAGCCAAACCCTATTGGGTTCCCCTACCCGCACGACCGCTACATCTCGCTGCTGCGTGCTGACCCGACGCCGCCTGAGACACGGCTCGAGGACATCGCCCTGCACTGGACATCTATTACCAAACGGTTTTTGGATTTGCACGAACGCGGCGTTATCCGTGACTCACTCACCTACGACGACCTGATACAGCGTCCCGAACGTGCGCTACAAGCCGTTGCAACCGCGTGCCACATTCCAGTTAGCAACCTTGACGACGCGCTCGCCGTTTTTGAGCACGATTCGCAAGCGGGCACAGAACTTTCGGGCAGGACACTGCGTGAACAAAGTGTGCATGAACTGAGTGACGAAGACATTAAGCGTGCTGAAGCTGTGGCGCTGCGGTATAGGTTAGGGCCGGATATCACCTCACATTTGCCTGGGGATTTGCCGAGCAGGTAAAACGGAGAAACCGCGAAAAGCAGGCTATACTTCTTTTAACGACGGCGCTTCTACGCGCCTTTTATTGTGTCTTATCAAAATGGAGTTTCTAATGTCTGGCAAAGTCGGTTTTGTAAGTCTGGGCTGCCCCAAAGCCCTCGTCGATAGCGAACGCATCCTCACCCAGCTCCGCGCCGAGGGTTACAGCGTCGTCCCGAGTTATGACGAAGCGGAAGTCGTCGTCGTCAATACGTGCGGCTTTATCACTCCAGCGGTCGAGGAATCTCTGGGCGCAATCGGTGAAGCGTTGGAGCAAAACGGCAAGGTTATCGTCACAGGGTGCTTGGGCGAACGCTCGGACGAGATTATGGAACGTCATCCGAGCGTGTTAGCCGTGACCGGACAAGCCGACGTAGACGGTGTGATGGAGGCGGTTCACCGCACCTTGCCCCGTGATGAGAGCCCGTTTACCAGCCTCGTCCCGCCGCAAGGCGTCAAGCTCACACCGCGTCACTATTCATACCTGAAGATTGCCGAAGGCTGCAATCACAAATGCGCGTTTTGCATTATCCCGCAGATGCGCGGTTTGCAAAACTCACGCGACGCCGGAGACATCCTTTACGAAGCGTACCGGCTGGCAGCGAGCGGCACCAAAGAGCTTCTGGTCATCGCGCAGGATTCGTCAGCGTACGGCTCGGATATTAGGCACCGTAAAAGCGAGTTTCAGGGGCGGCAGGTCGAGGCGCACCTCGTTCCGCTCGTCACAGCACTTTCTGAGATGGGCGTGTGGGTACGGCTTCATTATGTTTACCCGTACCCACACGTCAAAAACCTGATTCCACTGATGGCCGAGGGCAAACTTCTCCCCTACTTGGATGTACCGTTGCAACACGCCAGTCCAAAAATCTTAAAGGCGATGCGGCGGCCCGGTGGCGCGAGAAGCCACTTGGAGACCATCCAGTCATGGCGTAAGATTTGTCCGGAGTTAGCCATACGCTCGACCTTTATCGTCGGCTTTCCCGGTGAGACCGAAGACGACTTTACCCAGCTTTTAGACTTTTTAGGCGAGGCGCGGCTCGAGCGTGTCGGCGCGTTCACCTACAGCGAGGTTCCGGGCGCGGCAGCGAACAGCTTTGAAAATCAGGTACCTGAACAGCTCAAACAGGAGCGCTTTGCACGGCTCATGGCGACGCAGCAGGAGATTAGCTCGAGCATCAACGAAAGTAAGGTCGGGCAGGTGCTCGAGGTCATCATCGACGATTACGGTGACTTTCCCGGCGACCTCGTAGGACGGAGCAAGGCCGACGCACCTGGTATTGACGGCAGTGTGTTTGCGACTAGCGACGGTACCGTAAAAATTGGTGACATCGTCAAGGTAAAAGTTACGGGCGCGACGGCTTACGATTTGACGGGTGAGGTAGTTGGCTCGGTCGCTTGGCGGCCTAACGTTTTGAGTATGGTGTAAAGCTGGAGGAGATAAAAATGGTGCTGAGTCATTCAGAGCTTATTGAGCAGGCGAAAACGTTAGTCCGACCGATAACGTTGACAGAACCGGATTTGGACGCTGCGACTGTAGGATGTGTTCTTGTGACTGAAACCAACATATACGAAGGTGTTTGCGTTCACCTGTCTTGCGGTTTGGGTTTTTGCGCTGAGGCGGCGGCGATTGCTAACATGATTAAGGGTGGAGAAACGAAGATTAAGACGATTGTCGCTGTCTCGAGTAACGTCATCAGCCCGTGCGGAAGGTGCCGAGAGATGATGGTGCAGGTTGACCGAGACAATTTTGACGCAGACGTGCTCATGCCGGAAAATCAGGTTATGAAGCTCCGCGACCTGTTGCCACACCACTGGATGTAAATGAGAAGAACGCTCTTGACGTTAGGAGCGTTCTTGGGTAAAAGGTTGAGCTTAGTCTTTGGCAGCTTTCAAAATCTTCGACAAAAACGACTTGGTGCGCTCTTCTTGCGGGTTGTTAAAGAAGTGTTCAGGTGAGCCGACCTCAACGATTTGCCCTCTGTCCATAAAGATCACCCGGTCGCCGACCTCGCGGGCGAACCCCATCTCGTGTGTTACCACAATCATGGTGATGCCCTCTTTGGCTAAATTGACCATAACCTCTAAAACTTCACCGATGACCTCGGGGTCTAAAGCGGAGGTCGGTTCGTCGAAGAGCATCACTTTAGGTTCCATCGTCAGAGCTCTGGCAATCGCCACGCGCTGCTGCTGCCCCCCCGAGAGCTGGCCGGGATATTTGTCAGCCTGCTCGGGGATTCCCACCTTTTCCAGAAAGTACCGCGCCCGCTCTTCGGCACGTGAACGTTTCCACTTCCGCACGCGAATCGGCGCTAAGACGATGTTCTCCAACACCGTAAGGTGCGGAAACAAATTGAACTGCTGGAAGACCATCCCGGTTTCGCGGCGAATCTGGTCGATCTTTTTAACGTCGTCGGTCAGTTCGACGCCGTCTACGGTGATACGGCCCTGCTGGTGCTCCTCGAGCCGGTTGACGCAGCGAATCAGGGTGGACTTACCCGACCCTGACGGCCCGATAATCACTACGACTTCGGCCTTGTTGACCGACAGATTGATGTCTTTTAAGACGTGGAATTCACCGAACCACTTGTTGAGGTCGTCAATTTCGATGATTCTTTGACCGCCCTGCGGCGCGTCGGCCCGGACAGTGTCGCTGTTCTTACTAACGGTTACGGTCACCTAGAAGCTCCTAACGCGTTCCTACGCCGAGTTCAGTCTCGAGCTGCCGACTTGCCCGGCTCATCCGAAAGGCAAAAAACCAGTAGAGCAGGGCTAAAAAGAGCGACAACTCGAGCCTCACCCCGCCCTGTACCTGCAAAGACGCCGGTTGCTGCGCGACGATATTATGAATATTAAAAAAGTCTTGCAAACCTACAATCAAAACGAGCGAGGTATCCTTAAAAAGGCCGATCGACTGTCCGACAATCGCAGGAATCACTGCTTTAAGCGCCTGCGGCAAGATAATCATCCGCATCGACTGCCACGCGGAAAGCCCGAGCGCGCGCGCCGCCTCCCCTTGCCCTTTAGCGACAGCTTGAAGCCCACCACGTACGTTTTCAGCCATATACGCCGCCGAAAAGAGCGTCAGCGCGACGAACGCCTTGTTGAGCGCGCTGATACGGTCGGTGTCGATATTGAGGAGTAGGGGCACCATTAAAGAGGCGATGTAAAGCCAGGTAATCAGCGGCGCACCACGGACCACCTCGATAAAGGCGATGCAGACGTATTTGATGGTCGGCAACCGGCTCCGGCGACCGAGCGCGAGCGCGATACCGAGCGGAAAACTTACGGTAATTCCGACGATGGACAAGATCAGCGTCAGCATAAAACCGCCCCACTCGCGGGTCGGGACGACGCGCCACGCCCCGCTGCGGACGCCCGGCAAACCGTAGAGCAAAAAGATACCGACGATCAGCGCGCCGAGCCACGCCCACAGCAGCCCGGACAACACCCTGGGGCTGAGGCGACCGAGGCCGAAACCTAAGAGCGCCGACACGCCGACGGCCAACCAGCCCCACTGCACCGCTTCCCAGTAGAGCAGCCCGAGAACGCCCAAAACGACCACCAGCACCATAAACTGGACGAAAACGCCTCGGACAATGCGTCCGTTACCGCCTTGAGCCGCGCCTGCAGTAACGCCCAACAGCGTCATAAACATGGCGGCGACCGAGAGCGGCCGGGAGAGCAGGTCTGCCGGATAACGGTAGACGGCGAACAACTTGAGGTTATTCCAGAGCTGCTGCCAATGTGCCGCTAAAATCACCCAGCTGAGCAGCTCGTAAAGAACAAAAATGACACCGGCCGCGATGAGGAGCGTAGCGACGCTGCTAAGCAGCGAATTAAACAAATTACGGCGGAGCCACGCGGCCGCGCCCGTTTCTAAGGTCGGGGGACGACGCGCCTCGATCACCTTTCGACCAGCGCAAACCGGGCGTTAACCACGTTGAGGATAAACGCAAAGACGAAACTCACCAGCAGGTACCCCCCGATAATAATGACGATAATCGGTACCGTCGCTCCGGTCTGGTTACCGATAATTCGGCCGATGGCGAAAAAGTCGATAAAGGTAATCAGGAGCGCTAAAGACGAGTTTTTGGTGAGGTTAAGGTACTGGCTTAACAGCGGCGGTAAGATGATGCGGAGCGCCTGCGGAAAGACAATCAAGCTAAACGTCTGACGGTCGCTGAGGCCGACCGATTTAGCCGCTTCGCTTTGGCCTTTGTTAACCGCCTGAATACCACCACGGACGATTTCAGAGATAAACGACGCGGTGTAGATGACCAAGCCTAGCAGCAGCGCCAGAAACGGCGCAGAGAGCTGGACGCCACCTTCGTAGCTGGTCAGCGGCACAGTGGGAACGCTGGGGACGAGTGGGCCGCTCGGCAGTATTTCGACGTTGGCGTCGATGGTGGGCGTATCGTTGGCTGGTTCGTCGCCGCCCCCGAATAGTCCGGCAGGGCTCGAGGTGTCCCCGCCTGCGCTGCTGCTCTCCCCACCGCCGAATAATCCGGCGGGGCTCGAGGTTCCGCCAGCCTCTGCAGGGGCGGCGTTACCGCTATCCGTTTCGTCTTTAGCGGCGTTGGCGGCAGTTGCTGCAGCTGCTGCGTCGAGCTGCGCTTGCGATTCGAACGGTGGGATACGGAACTGCCCGGTACGGTCGGCGGTCAAACGCTCCTCAAACCCTTCGACGCTTAAGCGCAGCGGAATCCCGTTAAACCCGCCCTGGTCGGGGTTCTCGAGGTTACGCTCTTCCTCGGCGTCGTATTCACCGTTACCGTTGCGGTCACGGTACACGAGCCCGGAAGAGGGAAAGTTAAAATAGTGGATACCGAGCCCCTGAGCCGCTTCAGGGTTTGCAAACGTCACTTCGGCGCGGCTAAACTGATTTTCCCGTAACGCCGAAAAGCGAAAGGTGCTCTGCACCCGCCGCCGCGACTCGACGATGGTCTGAGTATTCTGGGGTAATACCCCTTCCGGGATACTGACCTGCACCTTCGCGTACGGAAGCGCACGTTCGCCTGCGTCTCTAGCACCGTTGCCGTCACCATCGACAAAAACCGTTCCACGTCCGCGGTCAGGACTAAAGTCCGTCGTCGTTCCCTCCGGCAGAGGTTGCGACGCCAGCGGAAAGCCGATTCCGGCGACAACGAGCGCCGCGAGTAGCGGCAAGAGCCACACGTTACCCGGAAGCTCCGAGCGGCGTATCTGGACCCGCCGGCCGATATAAAGAACAATAAAAAGCGCCAGTGCTCCGCCCAACCACGGCAGCCACGCGTTAAACGAGTAGCTTGGATAAAACCACGGAAGCGCCAGCCCGACCTGACTAAAATACGCACCGAAAGGCAGTTCGACCGGGTTGCTGATAAGGGGCGGCAACGGAATCAGCACCGCGTAAAACCAAAAGACGAGCTGCACCGCGAGCGGCGTGTTACGGATTGTTTCGACGTACACGAGGGCGAGCTGACGCAACAGCCAGTTCTTAGAAAGCCGCATGACCCCGATTAAAATACCGAGCAGGGTCGCTAACACGACGCCGACGAGCGCCACCCGGAGCGTATTGAGCACACCGACTAAAAGTGCCCGCGCGAAGGTGTCGCTGGGGCTATACGAGATCAGCGACTCACCGATAGGGATACCGGCGCGCGAGTCTAAAAAGCTGAAACTCGCGGGGATACGCGAGCGCTCGAGCGCCGACGTGACGTTAAAATACATCACCAGAATGCCTAAAACGAGCGCGGTCACAAAGATAACTTGCGCCAGCGTACCGAGCACTTTGACGTTGCGGTAAAAAGGTATACGCTCCGACTCGGCTTGTATAGTACGTGCTCGCGTCGCCACCTTGACCTCCTAACGGTTACAACCGGACGAATAAGTCCCTACAAAAATCGGGGGTGGTCTGACCACCCCCGATAAGGTGTTGCGCTCTAGCGGAAGGGTATCCCGTAGAGTAGACCGCCTTCGGTCCACTGCGCGTTAAGGCCACGCGGGATGTTGAACTGTGTATCCGGTCCTAAGTTGCGGTTGTAGATTTCGCCGTAGTTACCGACCGCCGCGACCGCGTTACGAATCGCGTTGGGCTCGAGGCCGAGCTGCTGCAGGGGTTCGGGTTCGACGCCGAGCATACGCTGCACGTCGGGAATCTGCGAGGTTTCCGCCTGCTGATCGACGTTTTCTGAAGTGACGCCGTACTCTTCGGCGTTAAAAAGGCCGTACAAAACCCAGCTTACAGCGTCTTTCCACTGGCTGTCGCCCTGCAACACGGCGGGAGCAAGCGGCTCTTTTGAGATCGTCGCGTCTAAAATTTTGTGAGCGCTAGGGTCTTGGAGCGTCGGCAGGTAGCTCGCCAAACCCGACTTGTCCGTTGTCCACGCGTCAACCGCACCCTGGTCGTAGGCGCGTACGAGCTGGTCGGCCTGTTCGAAGATGACCGGTTCGTACTGGATATTAAGCGCGCCCATGACGTCGGCCAAGTTGAGTTCGGTGGTCGTACCGGACTGAACGCCGATACGTAGACCCTCCAAGTCTTGCAAGGCGCTGATCCCCGAGTCGCTACGAACCATAAAACCCTGACCGTCGTAAAAGTTGACCGGCGCGAAATCAAGCCCGACGTCGCTGTCACGGCTGCTCGTCCAGGTCGTGTTACGAATCAAAACATCGACCTCACCGGTTTGTACCGCAGTGAAGCGTTCCTGTGCGGTGAGGGGGCGAAACCGCACCGCTTTGGCGTCACCGAGAACAGCGGCGGCAATAGCGCGGCAAAAGTCTACGTCGAAACCGACGAATTCACCGGCGTCGTCTACGCTGCCAAAGCCCGGCAGCTGGTTGTTCACACCGCAGATCAGTTCGCCGCGCTGTTTAACCTCGGCGAGCTTGCCGCCTTGAGCATAGGCGTTTCCTAATAGCATTACAACGGCGATAAGTGTCATCCATTTACGCATCGTGTCTCCCTTGGGGTGAGTTGTGCTGCTTTTGGGCCGGATAAGGCTTCCTGTATAATACCTGTAAAAACATACGCTTGTAAAGAACTTTGCAAGAGCAGCGCCTACAAATTTGCTCTTGCACACTGCAAAAGCGCCGTAAAGCGTCCTCTTGTACACTCACAAGTTGACCCACCTTCTACTTTCAGCTGACAGCGCGGGGCTATAGGTCTAGAATTGGTATACAGTCGTGTGTATACCTGATCGTGGCTTGTCCCTGTGCCCACGAAGACGGTGATAAACCGAAACAGCCCCGGAATCCGGGGCCATGTGAGCGAAAGCCTTGCTACAGCTAATTTACGCCGACGTTGCCGCCATCGAAGCTTGTTTTTTAAGGGCGTCTTCAGCAGCCTCGGCCTCTTCACGCGCTTCCAACTTGGCCTTGATGCGTTTTAAGACCGTGGTTTCTTCCAAAGCCCGCTGGTCGAGTACACTGCGAATATCGCGAATCTGTGCCTGCACGCCGGGAATCACGATCTGCTCTAAAGCGTTCACACGGCGGCTGGTCTTTTTGATCTCTTCACCGATGATTCTGAGTCGCGTTTCGGTCGCTGCAACCTGAACGATCGCTTCAGTCAGCGCCCGGAACTGTGCGGCGGCGTCTAGGGTGCGCGCCCCCACGCCAACCGGCGAGAAGGGCAAGTTGGTGTCGAACTTGGGCGGTTGAACCTGCGGCACCTTGACACCCAACAGGTTCTGCACCTTGATGTCAAGCTCTAGCTGTTTGTCCCCCGCCAAGCTGAGGCTTTCGACTGCTTCAGGGCCGTCCCAGGCTTTCGCCAGGAAAAGGCTAAAGTACGCCTCACGGCTGCTGCTGTTAAGTGCCCGCCGCGCCTTCAGCGATTCCTGCACCAAGCTGAAGAACTCAGCGATGAGCCCGTCGCGTTTGAGCTTTAACAGGTCAGCGCCGCGGTTGGCGAGCTTGAGCTGATCACGCCGCTGAAGCAGATTCGAACGGGTCGGGGCAACTTGCTCAGCCACCTTATACCCCTTGCCTTGCTCCCCACAGCTCGTCCATCTTCGCGCCGTAGTATTTGTCGATCTGGTCGCGTGACAAACGGGTCAGCTCAGACTTGGGCAGCGTTGACAGGATGGCCCAGGCAATATCGAGTGAGTCCTCAATGCCTCGGTCTTCTGAGCCCTGGTTGACGAAGTGCTTTTCGAAATCGTCAGCGAACTTGAGGTAGAGCTTGTCGTTTTCGGACAGAGCGTCTTCACCGGTAATAGCGACCAAACGCCGCAAATCGAGACCGTTCGCATAAGCAGACTGAAGCTGGTCAGCGATATTTTTATGGTCAGGGCGCGTTTTACCCTTACCGATGCCGTTGTTCATCAGACGCGACAAGCTCGGGCCGGGGTTGATCGGCGGGTAGATACCCTGGTTGTGCAGGTTACGCGCTAGGTAAATCTGGCCTTCGGTGATGTACCCCGTAAGGTCAGGAATCGGGTGCGTTACGTCGTCATCAGGCATCGAGAGAATCGGTAGCTGCGTCACCGAACCCTTGCGACCTTCAACAACCCCGGCGCGTTCGTAGATCGACGCGAGATCAGTGTACATATAGCCGGGATATCCACGGCGGCCTGGAATCTCTTCACGAGCCCCACCGATTTCACGGAGCGCCTCGCAGTAGTTGGTCATGTCGGTCAAAATAACCAGCACGTGATAATCGTGCTCGAACGCGAGGTATTCAGCGGCGGTCAGCGCCATTTTCGGCGTTAACAGACGCTCGACCGCAGGGTCGTCAGCTTTGTTCAAAAACAATACCGAACGCGCAAGTGCGCCCGTGCGCTCAAACTCTTTAGTAAAGTAGGTGATTTCGCGCTGCGTGACGCCCATCGCCGCAAAGACGACAGCGAATTCGGAGCCTTCGCCCAAGACCTTCGCTTGACGCGCAATCTGAGCGGCAAGTTCGTTCGCAGGCAAGCCCGAACCTGAAAAGATCGGCAGTTTTTGACCGCGGACGAGCGTAATCAGCGTGTCGATGGTCGAGACGCCAGTCTGGATAAACTCTTCAGGTTTTTGCCGCGCCACCGGGTTGATGGGTGCGCCACCAATCGGCAGACGCTTTTCGGCGACAACCGGCGGTAGCCCATCGATAGGTTCTCCGATACCGTTAAAACGGCGACCAATCATCTCAGTCGAGACGCCCAATCGGGCGACGTCTTCAACAAGCCAGACAGTGGTGCTCGAGAGGTCAATGCCCGAGGTTTCCTCAAAAACCTGCAAGACCGTGATCTTATCCGATACTTCGATAACCTGACCACCACGCTCACGCCCGGAACCGTCTTTGATGCGGACGATTGCGTTATAGGCGAGGTCGGGCGCATTTTGTAAAAAGAGCAGCGGCCCCGAGATATACGAGACCTCGCTATACTCTTTTTTCATAAACTTCTTCGTGGGTTTTGGCGTATCTTTCGCCGTGTCTTTACTAGTGTCTTTCGTCGTAGCCATATCTCCCCTCCTTACGCGGGAACCGCAAAGGCGTTTTCAAGCTCTTTAAGCGTGTCCGTTTTGTACGCCTCGAACTCGTCTTCAGGCACGTAACGGGCGCGGCTGACCTTTTCAACGACTTCGTTTTTAAGGATGTCGTCAACAGTCGCGCCACCGTCCAACGCACGCCGGGCCTGGTCATTTAGCGTCGTCATCAGCTGCAAAAGTCCATACGCTTTTGCCATCGAACATGAAGCGTCGATGGGGTCGAAGCCGTTTTGCTGCAAGAAGTCCTGCCGCAGAATCCGCCCTACTTCGATGACCAAGCGCTCTTGGTCTTGCAGAGCGTCCGGGCCGACGAGCTGCACGACCTCTTGGAGTTCGGCTTCGCGTTGAAGCAGCGTTACGGCGCGGTCACGGAGCTCGCTAAAGTCGGGCGCGACGTTTTCAGCGTACCACTCCTCGAGAATCCCGGTAAAGAGCGAGTACGACCGGTTCCAGTTGATCGCCGGAAAGTGACGGCGGCGGGCCAAGGACGCGTCGAGCGCCCAAAAGCAACCTGTAATCCGGAGCGTCGCCTGCGTCACGGGTTCGGAGAAGTCGCCACCGGCAGGTGACACTGCGCCGATAATCGACACCGCGCCCGGTTCACCAGCGAGCGTCGTCACGCGGCCCCCGCGTTCGTAAAACGCCGCGAGGCGCGAGGAGAGATACGGCGGATACCCCTCTTCTGCGGGCATCTCCTCGAGGCGTGAGGAGATTTCGCGGAGCGCTTCGGCCCAGCGCGAGGTCGAATCGGCCATGACCGATACGGCGTAGCCTTGATCGCGGAAATACTCGGCCAGCGTGATCCCCGTATAGATCGAGGCTTCACGCGCGGCGACCGGCATGTTCGAGGTATTGGCGATCAGCACGGTGCGGTGCATCAGCGGGTTGCCGGTCTGCGGGTCCTCCAACTCAGGGAATTCGACCAACACGTCCGTCATCTCGTTGCCGCGTTCACCGCAACCGACGTAGACGACGATATCGGCGTTGCCGTACTTTGCAATCGACTGCTGCGTCACGGTTTTACCCGACCCGAACGGTCCCGGAATCGCCGCCGTGCCGCCCATCGCCAGCGGGAAGAGCACATCTAAAATCCGCATCCCGGTTAAAAACGGCGTTACCGGGTCGAGTTTTTGTTCGACCGGCCGCGCTTGCCGCACCGCCCACGGGTGGTAAAGCCGGAGTTCGGTACCGTCCTCGAGCGTTCCGACTACGTCTTCGACGGTGTAATCCCCGGCGTCGGCAAGCGTTTTGATTTTGCCCGACTTGTTCGGCGGCACGAGAATTTTGTGGGTAAACGAAAACTCGGGCACCGTCCCGATCACCTGACCGCCTTTAATCTCGTCGCCGACTTTCGCCGTCGGGGTAAAGGGCCACTTGGCCTCGCGCGAAAGCGAGTTGACGGTAATACCCCGGTCGATATAGGTACCCGACGCTTCGTTGATCTTGTCTAACGGGCGCTGAATCCCGTCGAAGATGCCGTTGAGCATCCCCGGCCCGAGTTCGACGGCGAGCGGCAGTTCGGTCGAAACGACCGGTTCGCCGATCGTCAGACCACCGGTGTCTTCGTAGACCTGAACAAAGGCGGTCGTCCCGTCTAGCCGGATAATCTCACCGATCAAGTTTTCGTTGCCGACGCGTACGATGTCGAACATCCGCGCGCCCATCATCCCCTCGGCGATCACCGCCGGGCCGGAGATACGTTGTACAGTTCCTTCTATCGCCACAGTTCCTCCTGACATAACTTTTTTCTAGTGTAGACCGCGCCGGGGTTGCCTGCACGGGGTTGGGGTACGGTCTTGGGTTTAGGACACCGCTACTCGAGCTTGACGTCAAAACCGATGGCGCTGCGAACGAGCTGCTTCATATAGTCAGCGGCGTCACCGCTCTCTTCGTCGAACGCCGCGCCGAGGCTCGGCATGGTAAGTAAAACCGGCAACTCGCGGCCCCGCATGGCGCGGGCTGACGCGCGGTTGGGGTCGGCGATCAGCGATTCGTCCACCGCGACCAGACCAAATTCGTTCGACGCGATAAGGTCCTCGAGCGCCCCTTGCGCGCCGTCCTGATCGGCCTCGCGCACCTCGACTCCCGCCAGGCGAAACCCGGTCGCTGTTTCGCTGTCGGTTAGTACGACCATTCTAGGCACGGCCCAACTCCTGTTCTAAACGGTTTCTCGGAACGCCGTAAAACTTACCCCGGGCCAAAAGCCGCAAGCGGGCGGTTTCGTTTTCTTTGAGCCGCAGATAGTGAAGTATCACGCCGACGCCTAGCGGATCGCGAAAGTAGAGCTTACGAGCGTTGCGGTCGAGGCTCTCGCGGATCGCTTCTTCCGCGCCACTTAAGGTTTCAGCCTCGCCGACCTCAGCAAAACTGGTGTTAGCCAGCGCCTGCGTATCGCCGCCCAAAAGCGTGTCGAAGGTGACGCGCTGCACCTCTTTACCGCCCTTGATAAAGAGCGCTTCGGCGTCAACCGCTTCGGCGTCCTGCAGCTTGAGGGCGGTGCGAATATTCGTCGCGTCGATTTCGCGCTGAACGTAGCGTCTAAAATCGGCGGGAAACCCGCCCTTGCGGGCCGCTTCGCCGATGAACTGATAGTAGGCGCGGTCTAGGCTCAGCTCGAGGTCGTACAGGTCACCGTCCGAGCTGAATTTGGCGACCGCGCGGGTAAACGCGCCGCTGAGCGGATGTCCGGTTGCGGCGACTGCTTGGGCCGCCGCCGGGAGGTCGCTCGCTTGCGCGATGGTCTCTAGCACCGCCGGTTTAAGTTCTCCGGCCGGCAAGAGGCCCGCTTCGATCTCTCCGGGGTCGCGACCCGCACTTTTCGCGCGGGCAATCGTTTTTAAGTTCCCCAAATCGTAGCGGAGCAGTAGAACCTGCAAAAGCCGTTCCGGGAGACCGTCGGCAACACTGAGTAAAGAGCGCGTCGTGGTGTAAAAGTTGCGGGCGAGCGCGTCGTCAACGGCGCGCAGATCGTTGCCGTAACGCGCCTGCGCTTCGTCGGCTTCACGCGCGTAGGCCGTCTGCGAAAAGCTGCTCAGAAACGCGCCGAAGTCTGAGTCGCCGAGCGCGGCGGCGTAAAACTCGTCGCCCAACAGCTTGGCTTTAAGACCCCGCACCCGGGCGTTGATATAACCGAAATCAGCAGGCATTACGCGTCCGACTGGGACGCCGACTGCGGTGCCGACTGAGTTGCCGCTTGAGTTGACGACGTATCCGAAGCCCCCAGCATCTGCGAGACCTCCGACGCCAAATCTTCCCGCGCGGCCCGCAAGCGGTCGAACAAACTATTTTCAATCGTCACGTTCGAGGTCGCCTTGACCTTGACGCCGCCCTCGACGCTTTTGCTGGTCTCGAGCTTGCTCTCCAAACCGACCTTTTTCGCCGCCTCTTGCCCGACCTGTTCGTCTGCCGGGTTGACGATCACCTTACTTACGTTGTCCGGGCCCCCGAGCGCGTCAACCGCCTCACCGAGGAGCGCCGCTAAAACCGGAGAGTAGCGTTTTTTATCTTTGCTGAGCTTGCGGAGTTCGGCCTCTGCCGACCCGAAGACATCTTCGACCACGCTGTACTGGGCGCGCAATTTCAAAGACGACGCTTCGAGTTGCGCCGCACTTCGCGCCCGGACCTGCGCCGCCTCACCCTGAGACTGCGACAGGCGTTCGCGTTGGGCCGTCGTCGCTTTGGCCTCGTCTTCCGCCTTAGCGACGATCTCCGAGGCACGCTGCCGCGCCTCGGAGAGGATGGCTTCGATCTCCGCGCTCGCTTCGTGTTCAAGCAGAGCCGAAAGATTAGACATGATTAGCCGATCTGACCGTTGAGGAAGAAGGCGATAACAAACCCGAAGATGATGAGCGTTTCAGGAATAACCAGGTAGATCAGAATTTGACCGAAAGCTTGGGGGCGCTCGGCCAAAGTCCCGGCTCCGGCACTCCCGATTGCCGCCTGCGCGATGCCTACCCCAATTGCCGCGAGGCCGATAGCGAGGCCCGCGCCGATACCCAGCAGACCGTTACCGATACCGTTAACAGCAGCAGCGCCGCCTTCTTGCGCGAAACCTAAGCTTATGAGCGTAAACAGGGCCAGTAAACCAAAAACTTTCTTCATGCTTTTCCTCCAAGGAAACGGAATGGGCGGTACGCCGTACCGCTTTCGTCGTAAAACCCAAATTTGGTAAAGAACTCAACGTATTGAAGACGGAGAGGTTGAAGTACATGCCCGATAATCGTCAGGGCGATGGCAATGGCGTGAACGATAAGCGCCACGATGATACCCAGAATCGGCCCGATAACCGGCGCGATACCCGCTACGGCAAAACCTAGGTCGGTCGCCAAATTCGCGATGAGCGCAGCAGAAAGGCCGACCGCGAAAAGTCGCAAAAACGACAAGATGTTGCCCGAGTTGGAGATCAGCTCGACGAGCATCAACGGCAAACCTGAAAGGATGACCCCGGCGATAAAGATCAAGAACCCGAGAATCACGATAACCCAGACGAAACCGCTAAGCGAGCTGCTAAGAAAGGCGTAAGAAAAAACGATGACGGCTACAAGGCCACCCAACATGCCGACGCCCTCCCAGACGTGCTTCATGTCACCGTGCCGCAACCCGTAGTAGGCTCGGAGTCCCCACCCGAACAAGACCTGAAAAACGCCGAAACCGATAGTGATCAGGAGCAGCGGCGTGGTCTGTTCGACGCGGAAGAGCGTGATCGGAATAAGACCGTGCTCGCCGTGACCGAGTGGGTAAAACACCGGATTGCCCGCAGGCCAACGCTCGAGGAAATTCCCGAAGAACTCGCCGTAGATAAAACCCCAGACGATGCTCCAGAGCGAACACCAGACGATCACGGTACCGATACTCGGCATCGCCCCCGGTTGCAGGGTAATCCCAATCGGCCCGAGCCCAAGCGGTTTACCGGCTTTGCCACGCGCGCGTAGCCAGAGACCTAGAGCCAAAAAGATCAAGCCGAAACCAATGTCACCCAACACGATACCAAAGTAGAGCGGGAAAAAAACAGCCAGCGTCCATGACGGGTCGAAATAACCGTACTTGGGCGGCGCAAAGAGCGACAAGAGCCCCTCGAAAGGTTTGACCCAACCGGGGTTCTCGAGCCTGACCGGAACCCCTTCGTCGTGGTGGTCGTCGGCGCGGCGGCTGTGGGTAGCGATCCCCGAAGCAAACTGTTTCTCGAGGATTGCGACCACCCGTGAACGTTCGTCTGAGGGTACCCAGCCCTGTAGCGCGAAGCTGTAGCGCCCGCCCGCCAGCCCTTCAAGCGCACCGTAGCGGGCTCGGTAGGTCAGCGCCGTATCACGGACGAGCAGGAGCTTGGTCCCATTCGCCTCCCCGAGTTCGGCGAGTTCTCGGTCGATATTTTGGCGGCGTTTGGGGAGTGACTGAGCGCGTTCGGTCATCAGATGAACGGCTTTGGCAACGCCTTCATCAGCGTAACGTTCAGGCAACCGCAGTTCGCCGAGACCCAGACGCGAAAGCACCGCCAAAAGTTCAGGATGGTCGGCCTTCATCACGGCGGCTACGGCGACAAAAGCTTTGCCCTGCGTTTTGAGCGCCAGCTCAAAGCGTTCCGGGAGCGCTTCGTTAAGGGCCGCCCGGGTCTTCTCCAACGTGTCCTCGTTAGGGAGCAGAAAGGCGGCGCTGTCCAGGTAACGGCTGCTCTCTAAAGGTGCGAGAAGCGGCGCGAGGCCGCTAAACTGCGGCAGATAGACGCCGATCACGTCTTGCTCGTCGGCAATCTGCGCGCGTTCGGCGATAAGGCGGTCTGCCTGCGCGCCGACCTCGGCGAGGTAATCTTCGACGTCGCTTAAGCTGCTCGGCAAACGGTCACGGTCTTTGTTGCCCACTTTCGGGGCCACCGCGCCTGCGAGCCCGAAGCTCGAGAGCAACCCTTCGCTCCGGGCGACCGCCGCGTCCCACGCTTCTTCAGTCTGTTTGTCGGCGTCCGTAACCCCAAACTGCCCGAGCTCTTCGCTGCGTAGCGGCGTAAGCTGCACGACGCCGAGCTGCTGCAGGCTGGCGAGCACCTCTTTGGCAATACCTCTGCGCCCGACGACGAGAAGCTGATCCATCGTAGAAATCACAGTAGCGTCCCCTGCGAGGCAGCTGCCAGAATCACGGCAACACCTGCTCGAGGATTCGTTTAACAGCCCCCTCGCTCCCCTTTTTCGCACTCGCTTCGGCTTCGGTTACGTCTTTTTGAGCACGCTCCAGTACCTCGTCGCGGGCTGCGCCGCTTTGACGCTCGGCGTCGCTGCGGCGTTCTTGAGCGGCCTTGTCTGCACGCTCAGCGGCCTCCCGGCGGACGCCGTCAGCCCTCTTCTCCGCCTCGGCGACGATCTGAGCCGCCTCCTCTTTAGCCTGTTCGATCTTTTTTAGGAGCTGCTGCTCTTCGTCGGCGAGACGTTGCAGTAGTTTTTCACCCTGCGCTTCCAAGCGATCCTCCCTCCCTATGATTAAAGACACATCTCTGCCAAAAACTTCGGCAGGGCTTTTAAGCCGCAGCCGGAGTCGAGCTAAGGGTCGCGTCTTACAGCATAAAAAAACGCGAAATGGACCCATCGCGCTTTACGCGTTTCAGCATAGCAACCCGCTTTGTTAAGTGTCAACGAAACCAGTTGAGTGGGCCTCAGCTTTCTAGGGCGCTCGAGCCCCGCTGTTTGAAGCTTAGAAGGCGCGAATAAAGCTGAATTCAGGCAAGAACAGTGACAAGCGTCCCGGGCTTTACCGCAGCTATTATCCAGTTTACTTCAGCCATATCGTATTCGGACAAATTTTGCTGATGTTGCAATTGGTCGAGAATGACTAGCACGCCGAACTCGAGCGCGGCTTCACGAAGCAGCTTGTCGTTACTTTTTTTCGCTTCAACCCCACTCGCGCACAGTCACAACCGCTTGAGCAAGGTGTCATACTCGCTGTGGGATCCAAGCCAAAACCAGTAGATTTCTTTAGCTTCAACAAGCCCTAAAGCGCAGTAGCCCATCCCAATTCGCACTGAATAAATAGACTGCTTTTGGCTGACCCGCTTAAACTGCAAACTACTGTGATAAGTATCATTACGCCACAACTTATAACTTTCGATTGCTTGGCGCTGAATGCCCTTATGCAAGCTGGACAGCTGCTCTCGAAACGCTTTGGTGACGTGTGATTTCACGCAGCTTTATTTAGTTACCGCCTATGTCACTTTTGTCTAAGAAGTCGTCTAAGCTCATAGCGACGCCATCAGCTATCTCTTGCTTGACCAGCTCAGCCAGCTTATCCCACTGTTCATCTGTTGTAGAGGCGAATTTAGCAGCCCAACGCTGCTCATCTTTAATTTCAGTAAGCCACCGCGCCGCGAGCGCATTCTGGTCTTCGGTAGGGAGCTTCTCGAGTTCGCTGATCGCTTGCTGCAGGAGTGTGTTACTCATCATTTACCTCTGGGGAGATTTTATCACAACTTGCTTTCGTTGAAGCCTCGAGTAACTTCTAGCAGGCGTTTGACGCTGGCAGAACCGGGCAACAAATGGTATGCCTGAAACGTGCCGTTTGAACTGACGATTGCGCGGAGCATTGAAGACAAGATTTGGACAGAGCACCGTGTCTTACCTGAAGAGGTCCGTGAGTCACTAGATGACTCACGCCTTCGCCGCTTTCTCGTAAAGCGTAACCGCAAAGCCAAAGAGGTGACTTATCTTTATGTAGGAGCAACCTACACGAATAGACTCTTAAGGTCTGTCGTTATCCATAAACCGGATGGCCCAGCCTACCTAAAAACCTCACTTGATGCATTTAAGCAAGACCGAATCAGCTATAATGGCTGACGACTATGAGTGATGTTCTAAACCGCCGAGATACCGAGCACAAGGTCATTACAGACCCCAACGATTTGCCAGACTTTGACCTTATGGCAGATGATGAGGTTACGGCGTGGTGGGAGCGTCACGAGGTCAGTGCAGAGATTTTAGCGTCTTTAGAAAATACGGGCGAAGAGATTGACTTTAACTTCTAGGCTCGAGCTAAACAACGAGCGTTTTAGTTCTCGGTCCATATTCTCGTTGAGCAATACGCGCTTCATGCAGCTAAAAGTGCATTCTTAGCCAGCTCGAGAAACGCCACTATCTGCTCACGACTTACACCGGGAAAAATATCTAAATTTCTTTAATATGGAGCTATTGCAGCAGAAACGGTAGGGCCAGCCAATTCTTGCTTGTCTTCATCAACAGTATCACCACCATTCACGAACTCTCGTAGCCGTTGCAATTCTTCTGGTATCGCTACTTCCTTCGATTCCCATAGATGTAAAACATGCCGTTCCACTATTTGAGCTGAGGTTAGCCCTAACCGTTTCGGAATCTTATCCAAGACACTTTTGCCTATACACTCTAACCATAAATTGCCTTCAGTTCTAAGCCTTGCGTATTCGTTTGCTGATTCTCTAAGGTACTCAAGCATTTGCTGTTCTTTATCAAAGGTACCCGAGAGTAGGCTATGAGCCAGTTCTTGAGCCGAAGCATTGATTGCACTTTCGGAATCATCCCATCTCTTGTTCACTGCCTGACCCTTCGCCTCACCAGTGATTCTGACTAACCCATCGCCTTTCGGAGTATCACCTCTCAAGTGCCAGACAGCTCTTTCCAATATCCATACCCAAGCAACTTCATCTGAGGCATCTCGAATCATCTGTTCACCAGTTGTATCAATCTCGGAACGGACACAAAGTTGTGTCAAAGCGTCAGGATTAAGGAAGAAGTTTTCAATTTCATGACACGGCAGCACAAAAACAGAGCTGTTAGAGGTCAGCTCAGCGATCTCCCTTTCCGTTCTAAAATCTTTATCTACTATGCCCCGTACATAAATGTTCTGATTCGACTCACGCGAGAGTTCTGCTATAGTTAGAACTTTCCGTGTAACATCTTTGCAATTCCCAGCCTCTATAAACCGATTTACATCAGATTTTTTGCAGAGCTTGTGGAACCGTTCCCGCTCCTGAAGCCTTCTCTCACCTTCAACAAGAAAAAATCGGAGCGTGGACAAAGAAAATGCAGGTGAACCAAGAGCAGCCGAAAGCAAGGTCAAAACTGGTTGCTCAATTAAAGGAGTTACCTTATTGACCACTCTCGTCTCAGCATTTCTTTCGAGCACGAAAGTCGAAGTTGGCCCAGCTACTTCTACTGCCTCGAATGAGTGTGTAGCAATCCATACTTGACCGTCCTGAACGGTATCTCGAAGGTAAGCAATCCAGTTGCGTACCAAGTCAGGATTTAAGTGAAGCTCAGGCTCATCTAACAAAAGCAAACCTTGTCTTAACTTGAAACGATCAATTTGACCCACTAAGAATGCGATTTCGCGTTCTCCCCCACTAAGATTTGTAAATCGCAGCTCGAGCCCTGAGCTATCAAATAAGAGCGTCAATTTATCGGTGTCCGCTCCCATAAAAGCCAGATGCGGCAGTATTTGTTGAAGTGAAGCTTTATATTCTGCGAAGTGGTCAATAAACTCTGGTTGAGGATGTCCTAAGCTCTTGGCGCGGCGCGTCTCTTTCACAAAGTTCGTTGCTCTGCGGTTCTCAAAGGCCAGAAAGTACTTCATCCACTCCTGATATAAGGTCTGAGTCTGCCTATAAGCCCATTGCTTAGAGTAATCTTCTGACTCAACGTCTTGTTGCATAGCTTCTGCCCATTGGTGTGTCTGGATAGTCATAGGCGGATAAGCTCTATCTGCATCAAGGAATAAGTGAAAAGTCTCTTTTTGTGCTCGCAGAATATCAATTATTGCACTAGCAAAAATTTCTCTGTCGTATTCCTCGTCTATGCTTTCAGCTGTTACTGTTCTTACTGTTCCTTGCAAATTACTGCTTTTCAAAGTGAGTGAACAGTCCCACTTATCCAACGTGCCTCGTACGTGTGGAGCAAAGTGAGGGCTGGTTTTGATAACCTCTACCATGAAAGGCAAAAGTTTGAATTTAATTGAGATTGAGTGTGGTTCAACAAAAGGGTCGCCACGAGCTTGGTCAACTCCTGGCGAAAGGCCGATGTAGTGTGATGCAGCTGAAATTAGCTCGAGAAGTCCGCTTTTTCCTGTTCCGTTTTCTCCTACCAAACACACAAGAGTTGTTTCTTCTGGTATCTCGATTTCGATGTTCTTATAGTTCCGCCATGAATTTATGGCAATATACGTGATACGCATTTATGTCACCCCCGCTGATTAACCCAAAACATCCAGCGCTTCATCATCCGTCACCGTCTCATCCATCTCTTTACGCCGCGTCGCCCACGCCGGAAAAGGAAAGTTCAGCATCATCGGTTGCGGCACATCGGGCTGATGGACGATCATCGTTCCGGGAGCCAAAATCGTGGCGCGACCCAAAAAGCTGCGGGGCATAAACCGGTATTCGGCGCGTTCGCTTTCGGCGGCGTCTAAACGCCCGACAATTCGCACCGCCGCGTTGCTCACCACACGGCGCTCGACCTCGCTGGCAGTCTGCTGCGCACCGATCAAAATGATACCCAAACTCCGCCCACGTTCGGCAATGTCTAAGAGCACATCTTTGATGGGACTGTCGCCCTCGGCAGGCGCGTATTTGTTCAGCTCGTCCAGAACGACAAAGATTTGACCTCGGCTGTTGCGGCCTTCTTGCGCCTCGAAGACGCCGCGCAGCAAGACGCCGACGACGAACATCTGCGCTAGAGGTGCGAGGGTGTGGATGTCCACGACGTGAACCTGCTCGGGGCTGTCCAAAAGCTCGAGCCGTGAGCGCTTTACCTCCCCCGCCGAAAGGTCGCCGCGTACGAGCGCCCGCAGGTGTTTCGACGCGCCGCGCAGCCGCCGGATGAGCGCCTCACGGGTGGCTTTGGCTTGATTCGCTGTCCAGCGCGGGTCGCCGCCTTTGTTACTGCCACCTGCGCCGTCGTCTTCACCGGCGTTCTTTTTAAGCAGCTTGTACTCGAGGTATTCGACCAGATCATCGAACTTTGTAAGCCGCACGCCTAAACCGCTGCCTAAACGGTCAATTGAGACGCCCTCGTCCGCGCCCATTCGGATTCGGCCTTGCGCGTCCGTGTCGCGCTCTAAGGCAAAGTCCGCGTCGCCGTCTTCGGTCTCGAGGTGTGGCCCGCGCTGTTTTTCAGCGAGCTTGGAAAGTCTTTCCTCCAGATGCGACACCAAAAAGCCCAAGTTGGTCATCGCGTCTTTGTCGGCTAGGACAAAAGGTAACATCCGTTCGCGGGCGAAGTCGCGGAGCGTCCACAAGTACGGCGACACACCACCACGCCCCTGTGCGGAGGTCATCACGCCGCTACCCTCGAGCGCGGGCGCGTGCAAGCCGACGCTTTCAAACGGTTTGGCAGGCAGACCCAAAATCTCGTACCGGGTACGGTCGCTGCGGCGTTTGGCCTGCCACTTACCTTCTTGTTCACTAAAATCTTTGTTGGCTTGGTCTAAAAAGAGTAGGTCTTCACCCTTGACGTTAAAGATGACCGCTTTACTGGCGTTGACGTTGTTCAAGAGGCTCGTCGGGGTGTCGCGTTTGCGGTTTTGGGCGTTAAAGATGCTGTACAGGAGAAAGAGCGCATAGGACGTTTTGGTCGCGATCCCGGAAATCCCTGAGATGTTGATATGCGCGCCCTTCTGCCCACTGATAAAGTCGAAGTTGATAAACCCCGGTTCGCCGTTACGGAGCACGCCTGCGGGAAGGGGCGCGTCCATGCTGTCGAGGTACAAGGCTTTCTCGAGCGCATCTCCTGTCGCTAGCCTTACCGAATCACCCGGCGTCGGCGGGATGTAGTCTTCGGGTTCAACGCGGGTGACGAGGACGTGCGCGGCGTAGGCGACGTTTGCGGGCATCAAACCGCTCGAGACTAATTCGGTGTCGCCGTCGAACTGCACGCCTTCAAAACGGCGGCGCACCTCGTCCACGACGCCGTAAAAGTTGACCCTTTCCCCACTGCCGCTCGGGTCTTCGACCTCGACGACGATGAGGTCGTCGAGTTGCACCTTGCACCCGTCCATCACGCCGAACCAGAACTGTAACGGCGTCGCGTCTTCGGTACCTAACACCATCCCGATAGGCAGGTCGCTGAACTTGATGATCTCGGCCATCAGGCTAGGTTTTCCGAGGCTGCGTCCTCGAGACTCGCTAGGTGCTGCATCACCCGGCGGCGGACGATCTGCGCGCTCCCCATCCGCCGCGCGAGTTCGCCCTCTAAAGCCCGGATCGGTAAAAGTTGCTGCGGCGCACGCGGGTCTTGGTGTTGACGGCTGGCAAATTCAGGCAGGGTGCGGCAGCTCCAATCGGCGAGGTTGGCTGTCCACGCAAGCCGTTCGCTCCAGTTCGGCCCCGCATACGCTTGCAGCCGTACCATCCCGGCGAGGCTGTAGAGCCACGGGCGCGGGTCGCGCAACCGCAAAAACCACTCGAAATAGCTGTTTTCCGGGTCTCTGGTTCGTACCAGATAAAGCGGTGAACGTTCGCCCTGCTCGAGCCCGCGCACCACGTTCAGCTCGGTTTCAGAGATTTTGGGTTCGTGAATCGTTTTGAGGTAACCGATGACATTTTTTTCACCGCCTAAAAAGGGGCGCGGGCCGTCGCAGATGATGAGCGCTTCCGGGCTTTGGCTGACGAGCCTCGAGGCCAAGCGTTTTTCCGCGTCCAACATCTCGGTTTGAAGCCGCCGCACCACCGCGTCCGGGTCGCGCTCCGCCGTACCGACGACCTCGTAGCTCAGCTTTCCCAAGCGTGAACGCGTTTCGCTCATCACGAAATCTGCGGCGCTGTGCCCGCTGCTGAGCGCGCATATCCGGCGGACAAAGAGTGTTTCGTCGCCACATAAAAAGCTCGCCCGACGGCTTCTTCTGGCGCAGCACGATACCACCCCGACGCCGTAGGTGCCGAGCGCCCCGAACGCGACCTGCGCGGCGTCTTGCTCCAACAAAACCCGCGCTTCGATCCGGCGGCTGCCGTCTAGAAAATAGAGGTCATCCCAGAACGTGTGGGCGTCTTCGGGACGGTGAGGGTGCCACGGCCCTTCGACGCTCGTGTCTACGTCTTCACGTCCGTCACCGGCGGTTTCTGCGTGATAGGCGGTGTTGTATTCGACCGCCCACGGATCGAGTCTCAGTTGCACGTGCCTAGCATACCCCGCCCCTGTAAGGTACGCCAAAACCGGTTGTGGCGAAGGCCGAAACGTTATCTTAAAAGCATGACCTTACCCCCCATTGAAATTCTCAAATCTGTAGATGACTTAGAAGCCGTTGCCGAAGCGTCACAAAAAGAACCCGTCTTGCTTTTCAAGCACAGCATGACCTGCCCCTTTAGCGCTCGAGCCCAAGAGCAATTTGTCGAGGTCGAGGGCATTCCCCGCTACGCCCTTACAGTGCAGTACGCCAAAGACATTTCAGAAGCCGTTGCCGAGCGCTTTAGCACCGAACATGCGTCGCCGCAGCTGCTGATTATTAAAGACGGCGAGGTTATCCAAAACTTGTATCGCGACGAAATTCAAACCGAAGCTGTCGAGGCTTTTGTGGCGTTGGCTAAATAAAGCTGAGAAGCACGCCCCTTGAACTGATGATCCAGATTGTACCCTACAAAGCCTCTTGGCCCGAAGAATTTGCAGTTGTCAGCGCAGAGGTGCGTACTGTACTCGGAGACACTGCACTAGCCGTTCATCACATCGGTTCGACGAGCGTGCTGGGTTTGGCGGCTAAAGATGTGATCGACATTCAGGTCACGGTCGCCGACCTAAACGTGCCGCTCAAATGCCTTTTAGAAAACGCAGGATTTATCTATCGTGATGACATCATCAGAAACCATGCGCCTCCCGGTATGGTGCTGGCATCCGAAGAACTTACGAAACGCTATTTTCAACGCTCAGAACGCCCCGTCCATCTTCACGTTCGCGCAAGCAGACGTTTCAACCAGCGTTACGCGCTTCTCTGCCGCGATTTCCTGCGGACGCAGCCGCTTGCCCGAGACGCCTACGCCGAGGTCAAAAGGCAACTCTCGCGCTACTTCCCGGATAACGCAGAGGCTTATTACGACGTTAAAGACCCGGTGTTCGACGTACTGATGGCGGGTGCGTTCGTGTGGGCCGACCTTAACGGCTGGCAGTTGCCGCCTTCGGACGCCTGAAGTCAGCGCTCCGGCGTTAGTGTCAGCGTCCCGGCGGCGCTGAGCTGCTTCCTATCGGTAAAGATCGGCAGATACTCGACATCAACCCAGCGGCCCAAAAAGTCGCGGTAGTGACGAGACAAGACGTTTCCGGACTGGCCGGTCGGCTGGATAAACCGAGAGCGTTCCAAATCCGAGAGATCATAGAGCGCCCTGAGCCCCGGCCCGCTGGTCTGCGCCGCACCTTCGCCGTCGATAGCGTACCGCGCCGCATTGACCGTAAAGGCGTCTCCCCCGTTGGGCACGCGCAAGTTGAACAGGCGAGCCAACGAGGTCTGACCGAAGATAAGGTGGTCGTGGTCGGCGTAGTGAAGCTCACCCCAACGCCAGCTGTCTACATCGTTGCCGTACTGCTCGACCAACTCTTGCGCAGTTTGCCGGAGCGCCGTTGCTGCTAAACGTTCACACGTTTCGGCCTCGAGCGTCTCCCTGTTATCACACCACCCCGTTTGCTCTTGAATGACGTTACGAAAAAAAAGCGGCCGAAACCCCCAGGTGTCGTCGAACAACGCCCCTAAATCGTCCTCTAACACGAACCGGGTAAAGGTGCGGTACCAGGTGCTGAAAATGAGAGGTTCGGGCGCGTCCGCCGCCATCACCCCGTCCCACGCCGCGAGCCGCGTTTGCAGTGCTTGCGCCTCGGTACCTTCGGCCTGAGCGCCTAGCAAAAAGGGCAAAAAGTCGCCGACCATCCCCGAAAGCTGATCGGCCTGAACGTCCCTGAACGAACCGAGCGAGTGCTTTTTTTGTGCCCTCAAAAGCGCGGTAATACGCTCAGCCCGGTACGGTTCAGCCCATTCCGAGGTTAAAAAGTACGGGTAGCTGTCCGGTACGAGCTTGTTATTGGCGGTAATGACCTGACCCATGGGCGGGTTGTAGCTGTGTGGCAATTTCTCGAAAGGAATAAAGCCGTCCCAGTCGTACTCACCGGTCCACCCCGGCACCGGCACCAAACCGTCGCCGTTTTTGCGGATAGGTACCCGGGCGGGCGCATAAAGACCGATGTTGCCGTCCGTATCGGCGTAAACGATGTTCTGCTGCGGCGCGTGAAAGTGACGCAGGGCTTCGGTAAAGTCGTTCCAGTTTTGGGCGCGGTTTAGCTCGAGCCCTGCCTGCACCGACAGATCGTCATCCCGGAGCGAGGGCCAGGCAAAGGAGAGCGCGTACGCTGAACCGGCAACTTCAGCAGCGTCCGCACTCACATCTGAAATCAGCGGCCCGTGCCGGGTCTCGCGCACGGTAAGCGTCACATCGTCCTGACCTTTGACCCGGATGGTTTCCTGACGCGTTTTCAGCTCGGCCCAACCGGTCGGCGTTTTGTAACGCGCCGGATTTTTGGGGTCGAGCTGTTCGATAAATAGGTCTTGGGTATCGGGGCCGGTATTGGTAAAGCCCCACGCGATACGGTTTGTATGCCCGAGGACGACGAAGGGCAATCCGGGGAGGGTTGCGCCGGTAGCCCCCAAGCCCGGTGCCGACAGCTGCGCCAGATACCAGAGCGCTGGAGTCTGCAAGGCCAGATGCGGGTCGTTGGCCAAGAGCGGCGCACCGGTGACGCTGTGCTCACCGCTCACCACCCAGTTGTTCGACCCGGCTCCCGGCGGCAACGGTTTGGGCGACTCGGCCCAGAGCGCGTCTAACGGCAGCTTTTGGTAAAGCGCGGAAAAATCCGGCAAGATGACCGGGGCGTCGCCCGGATAGGGCGGCCAGAGTTGCGCGACGCGCTCGGGCGGCAGAACCTTGAGAAGTCGCGCCCGCAAAAGCTCATCATCCCAGTTCCCGCCCAAATCCCACGCCATCATCTTGAGCCAGACGAGCGAATCTTCGGGCTGCCAGGGTTCGGGCTCGTAGCCCAAGATCAAAAATTCCGGCGGCAACGCACCCTTGTGTTCGGCTAAAAACGCATTGACTCCGGCGCTGTAGGCTGCCAACGCACCCTGCGCCTCGGCGCTGAGGTTGGGCAACGTCTGCTCAGCTGAACGGTAAACGCCGAGGGTGCGCAAAAACTTGTCGGTTTCCAGCGTCGCGTCACCTAGAACTTCCGAAAGCCGCCCTGCCCCGACGCGTCGCTGAAAATCCATCTGAAAAAGCCGGTCTTGCGCGTGAACAAACCCGAGCGCAAAAAGCGCGTCTTCGGTGCTTTCGGCGTAGATGTGCGGTACGGCGTTCTCGTCACGAACGATATCTACTGAAGCGCCTAGACCGGGCAGCGTGAGCGTACCGCTGATTTTAGGCAGCGAGGTGCGGAGGTAGAAGAGCGCACCGAGCAGCGCGAGTAGCAAAGTAGCGAGCAGGCCGAGTGGGATAAACCACCACCGAAACCGTCTGCGCCGAGTTCTTGTATAATATGTCACCGTAAAACCCAGTGTAGCGTATCGGGAGCGGGGCTCGAGAGTTTCGTATCGTAAGTATCTATGAGCCAAACTGACGAAAAGTTACCAACTCGCCTCGCAAGAACCACGATTTACGAAAGCGATTGGGTCAATCTTTACAGCGACAAATTTGTTATGCCTAATGGACACCTTAGCGAGCGGTACTACTTCCTGAACTTTGGCCTTGGTTCAGTCGCCGTTATTGCGGAGAAATAACCGACGGGCTGGCGCTCACGGGGCTTTTGCTGCACTTGAAGCAGTTTTGAGCGGCGTTTCAGTCGGGCTCGAGCCCCAACACTCCCCACACCGGCAGATATGCTACACTGCCCTTTGGCTTCGCGGCTGACCTCCCCACCCATCATCGGGTCGGCTGGCGATACACGTGCGAAAATTTGACGAAACGAATAACGAGGATGTGAACGTGAAAACCTACTTTCCCAAAGAGCCCACGAACGGCTGGGTCGTGGTTGACGCCGAAGGGCAGACCGTCGGCAGACTGGCCACGCAGATTGCTACCGTTTTGCGCGGCAAACACCGGCCCGACTTTACCCCGAACCAGCTCGGCGGCGATTTTGTCGTGGTGATCAACGCTGAAAAGGTCGTTTTTACCGGCAAAAAGCTCGATCAGAAGGTCTATACCCGTTACAGCGGCTATCAGGGCGGCCTCAAAAAGACGAACGCCCGCACCGTGCTTACAAAACACCCCGAGCGCATCCTGGAGCACGCCGTCTGGGGAATGCTCCCGAAAACCCGTCTGGGCCGCCGGATGATCCGCCGCCTCAAGGTCTATCCCGGTAGCGCGCACCCGCACGCGGCCCAGCAACCCAAGGAGATGAGCGTTTAATGGAACAATTTTACGGTACAGGTCGCCGCAAGGCCGCCGTCGCCCGCGTCTTTTTGCGCCCCGGCGGAGGCCGCATCACGGTCAACGGCAAAGAATTTCAGGACTACTTTCGCGGTATTTTAGTCGGCGTGCAGGCTTTAGAGCCGCTTAAAGTCACCGGTTCAGCCGGTCGCTACGACGCCCTAATCACCGTCAAGGGTGGTGGCCCGAGCGGTCAGGCCGACGCGATCAAGTTAGGCGTTGCTCGAGCCCTCGTCGCGGTCAACCCCGAGTTTCGCGCCCGCCTCAAACCGGGCGGCTACCTAACCCGCGACGCGCGCGAGGTCGAGCGTAAAAAGTACGGCCTCCGCAAGGCCCGCCGCGCCCCGCAGTACAGCAAACGCTAAGCAAGGTTTATACGGTTACCAAGGTTGAGTCATTACGGCTCAGCCTTTTGTTTTGCTTGAATCGTCCTTCCGATTCGCCCTATCATCAGCCCTCATCATTAGGGGGTATGGTGGCGGCGGGCACAGCTACGAACTATCTCTGTAGAGGCCACTTCCAGCACCAGGACGCGCTATGACCACCTTTCAAGCAGTTGTTTTAGGCACGCTTCAGGGCTTGACCGAATTTTTACCGGTCTCGAGCACCGCCCACCTCCGCATCTTTCCTGCGCTGTTCGGTTGGAACGACCCCGGTACCGCGTTTAGCGCCGTGATTCAGCTTGGCACCATTGCCGCCGTCATCATCTTTTTTATCCGCGACCTGTGGCGCATCCTGATCACCTGGGCGCGCTCACTTTTTACCCCGAGCCTCCGCGCCGACCCGGACGCCCGTATCGGCTGGTACATCCTCTTGGGAACGCTGCCCATCGCCGTTCTCGGGCTTCTTTTTCAAACGCAGATTGCTACCGTCGTTCGCGACTTGCGCGTGATCGCTTCGACCCTGATTCTCCTGGGTGTCGTGCTCTGGCTCGCTGACCGCTCCGGACGCCAGCGCAAAGAGGTCAGTAGTCTGACCCTTGGTGACGGGCTCTTATATGGTTTCGCTCAAGCTTTAGCCCTTATTCCTGGGGTATCGCGCTCCGGCGCGACGATCAGCGCCGGGCTTTTTTTGGGGTATACCCGCGAGGCTGCTGCCCGCTACTCGTTTTTGCTCTCGGTTCCGGCAATTTTGGCTTCAGGACTTTTCGAGCTAAAAGATATTTCTTTGAGTGATGGCCCCGGCCTCACCCCGACGCTCATCGCAACCGCCGTATCGTTTATCGTCGGGTACGCTTCGATTGCCTGGTTGCTCCGATACGTCAGCCGTAACAGCTACTTGCCGTTTGTCGTGTACCGTATCGGTTTAGGCGTCGCCGTCTTTGCGCTGCTGGCTTTAGGCGTGCTGCAACCGTTTCAGTAAGGTAGTAGCTGATGACCGGCATATACGAAAAAGCGTGTGTAACAGCCTCTTGGACTAGGTCACGTTAAACTAAACACACTTGGGAGGACCCTCCATGACGGTTACACGTATTGCCCCCTCACCTACCGGTGATCCCCACGTCGGCACGGCCTATATGAGCCTGTTCGACTATGTTTTTGCGGAGCAGCAGCGCGGCACGTTTATCTTACGCGTCGAAGACACCGACCAGAAACGCTATCAACCTGAAGCCGAGGCTCGAGTTTTAGATGCGCTTGGTTGGTTAGGTTTGGTACCCGACGAAAGCCCCCTCAAAGGTGGCCCGAACGCTCCGTATAGGCAGACCGAACGCAAAGAAATCTACTTGGAGCACGTTCGAAAACTTTTAGATGAAGGCAAAGCGTACCGTGCGTTTGAAACCGCTGAAGAACTCGCCGCTATCCGCAGCGAGCTTCAAACCAAAGGGCGCGGTTACGGTTACGACGGACGCGGACGCAACCTGCCCAGAGAAGAATCGGAGCGCCGCGCCGCTGCCGGTGAGCCGTTTGCGGTTCGACTGATCTCCCAAGACCAAGGCGAAACCGTCGTCAACGACCTTTTGCGCGGTGAGATTCGCATCCCGAACCGTGAAGTGCCCGACGCCGTTTTGTTAAAAAGCGACGGCTTGCCGACCTATCACTTGGCGGTCGTCGTCGATGATCACCTGATGGGCGTCACCCACGTCATCCGTGGTGAAGAGTGGATTCCGACCTCACCGATTCACGTCCTGCTCTATAAAGCGTTCGGTTGGCCTGAGCCTGTCTGGATTCATATGCCGGTTCTTAAAAATGCCTCCGGAAAAAAGCTCAGCAAACGCAAAGACGATACCAATATAGACTCGTACCGCCGTCAGGGGTTTTTACCCGAAGCGCTCCTCAACTATCTCGGGACGATGGGCTACAGTATGCCGGGCGGCCGCGAGTTTTTTACGCTCGACGAGATGATTCAGAATTTTTCGTTCGAGCGGATTTCGCTGGGTGGGTCGATCTTCGACCCCAAACGGTTGCGGCACTACAACGCCAAATACTTGCGCGAGCTGCCGCTCGAGACCCTAGCCGAAAGAGTCAAACCGTTCTTAACCGAAGCGGGTATCTCGTGGGATGATGACGACTACCTGCTCGATGTACTCGAAGTCCTCCGGCCCCGCGCCGAAACGCTGCGCGACTTCGCCGACCACGGCTACTTTTTTACCGAAGACTTCTCCTATGATGACGGCGCAAAGAAGAAACTTCAGGGCGGACAGAAGTATTTAGAGGGACTCGAGCGCGAATTTGCGCGACTCGACTCGTTCGATGAAGACTCGGTTGACGACGCCTTGCACGACTATGTGCAGTCGCAAAGCGGCGTCAAGATGGGCGCGATTTTGCAACCCTTGCGGGCCGCCCTGACCGGTACCACAAACTCGCCGGGGATGACCGAAGTGGTCAGCATTTTAGGGAGAAAGCGCGTGACCGACCGCCTCGGGCGGGCTCTGACGGCGATTACGCAGGGACTCCCCGATGACAAACCGGAAAAAGCGCCCAAAGACAAAGATAGTCAAGATAGCAAGAGTGAGGCCGCCTGATGGCGTGGTTCGACAGGCTCCGGCAAGGGCTCGGCAAAACCCGTGACATGCTCACCACCGACGTCCGCGATTTGGGCCGTTCGTGGGAGATGGAGTGGGACGACCTCGAGTTCGCGCTTATCGGGGCGGATACGGGCTCGAAAATCGCCGCTGAAGTCGTCGCTGAAGCCAAACGTGAACGCGAGCGCGGGACGAGCTTCCGAGAGTCGTTAGAAATAGCCCTGATGGATCAGCTCGAGCCCGACCGGATGCGCCAAAAACTTCGCCGGGTCGGGTTCAACCTGGACGTATCACGGAACCTCGTAGAGCCCAAAGGCAAAGTTGTGATGGTCGTCGGTGTGAACGGTGTGGGTAAAACGACGACGATTGCCAAGTTGGGCCAATACTACACCGGGCACGGTAACAAGGTGATGTTCGCCGCTGGCGACACCTTCCGGGCGGCGGCGACGGCGCAGCTGGAAGTTTGGGGCGGTCGCCTCGGGATTCCGACCGTGACCGGGCCGGACGGTTCCGATCCCGGCGCAGTCGCGTTCGACGCGGCGCAGGCACGGCGGGCCAGGGGTTTAGACCTGCTTTTCGTCGATACCGCCGGACGCCTCCACACCAAACACAACTTGATGGAAGAGCTGAAAAAGGTCAAACGGGTCATCGCCAAAGCCGACCCGGACGAACCCAAAGAGGTCTGGCTGGTGCTCGACGCCGTGACCGGGCAAAACGGTTTGGCGCAGGCCAAAAAGTTTCACGAAGCGGTCGGTCTGACGGGCGTCGTCGTGACCAAACTCGACGGCACCGCGAAGGGCGGCATCTTGCTGCCGATCGTCCGCGAGCTGGGGCTACCGATCAAGTTTATCGGCGTCGGCGAAAAGGCCGAAGACTTGCAACCCTATGATGCCGCCGCCTATGTGCGGGCGCTCCTCGATATGCCCGAAACTGCTGCTGCGTGAGGTGAACGCGCCGCGTGACGGGTACGACGAGGCGTTTAACTTTTGGCGGCTGCTGGCTGAAATTTATACACCGTTAGGACAAAGTAAAGCGCTCCTCAATACCGCCGCGCCCATCGTCCTCAGCAACGCGCTCTGGTACCCGGAACCCGAAAGTATCGCCGAAGCGCACGACTTTTACAGCGAACAAAACGTCTTGCCGTCATGCTTTTTGTCGGCTGAACTGGACGAAAAACTCTATCAGACGTTGGCGCTCAGCAACGCAGGTTTTTCACGTACAGCGCAGTACGACTTCGTTCCCATAACAGGGGCGAAACCAGCGACTTTGGCAGTCGAACAGGTAAGTTGGGCGCAGACACGCACGCTCGGCGAGGTCATTGCCGAAAAATACACGCTGACGCCCTACGCAGTCGCCGTAGGTCAGGCGCTGGCACTGGCTATGCAGCTCGAGCCCACCCTGACCACGTTCGTCGCCTATGACGGCAAAGCGGTCGGGGCGATGGTGGTGCAAGAACTGTCTGCTGAACTCGTTGCATTCGTGCTCGAGTCCCTCACCCCGGAGGCCGACGCTGCACTCCGGGCGCGGCTGCAGTTTGAAGCTCAGACACTGGGTAAAGCTGCGGTCGCTTTTGAACAGGTTGAAACTGGAGCGTTTGAGCTGTGGCAGTAACACTATTTGTAACGGCGACAGGGCTCGAGGCTGCTCCGCTCAAACAAGCTCTCCCCTGGCAGCCTCTCCCCTTTTTTTACGGCGCGCTTTTTAGGCTAGAACAAAGTATTTATCTAGCACATTTGGGTGTTGCCAAAGTCAATACGGCAGCGGGTTTAGCGTTGGCCATACACACCTTAAAACCGGATAGTGTCGTTCAGTTCGGTATCGGGGGCGCGTTTGCTGAAAGTGAGCTCGAGTTGGGGCAAGTTGCGGTGGCGACGCAGGAGACACACCTTGATACCGGAGTACAGCTGGAGCACGACTGGCACGACATGAAAGCGCTCGGGTTTCCACTGGTAAACGACCTGTACAATACGTTTTCGACCGACAACGACCTAACCCGAACGTTGACGAAGCTGACCGGGGCGACGCCTTGCACGTTCGGTACGTCCGAAACGGTGACAGGGAGCCAAGCGGGGGCTGAAATCCTCTACAACCGTTTCGGCGTCGCGGTGGAGTCGATGGAAGGAGCCGCCGCCGCGCAGGTTTGCACTGCGCTGGGCGTACCTTTTGTCGAGCTGCGGGGTATCAGCAACATCGTCGGGGAGCGGGATAAGTCGCAGTGGGATATTGGCGGAGCGGTAGGAGCAGTCAATCGAGCCGCGCTAACGTACCTACGGGCGTTGCATAACGTAACAGACGGATAGAGCAACGAGTTCTCTCACTCGTTGCTCACTAGGACTAAGCGTCGTTAGGCTTTTGAGCCACCATCATGATTTCAATGTCTGCTGGCTCTAAAGGCTTGCGGCTGAACTGACCTGCGACACACCCATACCCTGCGCGCACCTCGAGCCCTGCCCCTGCCAGCAACCACTTGAGTTCACGGTAGGTAAAAGCAGTGCAGTGCATTTCAAACGCTCGAGTCTCACCGCTTGGGTTTTGAAATGCTTGACGCCAAGAAGACGTTGCGGTGTAAGGGTCGAAAGTAGAGGCTGCGTCCTCATTACGCGCCGCTGAAAATGCGTTAATGGCTGTTAGGACGAAGGGCGCACCGGGGCGTAAAGCGCGGCTTACCCCGGTCAGAATCTGCCTGTGTCCGTCATCATCTCCAGCCAGACCGAACGCGCCCTCACAGAGACAAATAGCAGCGTCGAAGTCGTCTTCGAACTCGAGCTTCCGGGCGTCTTCAAGACGAAACTCCGCTGAAAGTCGTTCGGCTGTTGCCACCTTTTGAGCGCACTCGACTAAACCCGACGAGATGTCTATACCTGTGGTGTGGAAACCGCGCCGCGCCAGCTCGAGGCTGTGCCGCCCCGCGCCGCACCCCACATCGAGAATGCGCGCCCCGGCAGGGAGTTGCAACAGCTCCTGCAGAAAATCCACTTCTTGCTCTGTACCTTGCGTATAACCTTCGTCGAGATAGGCCTCGCGCTGAAAGTTGCCGACGTCTTTGTAAGAACTGCCGTCGTAGCCGGGTGATCGTGTCATATTGTTCTCCTGTTAGAAAAAGTAAAAGGCCATAGGTCAAATAACAACTTCTGGAAGTAAAACTCTTTTCAGGTGTGGCCTGGAGAACTAACGTGACAAGTTCAGCTGTGAAGCAAGAAGAGATGAGACTTTACGTCAGTTCCAGCGTAGTACTTGGCTATAGGCACGTGTCTCACCTCCTCTCTGGATAACGCTCAGTGTAGCAAATTTAAGGCTGGCTCGAATGATGTGTCTTCTAGTCGCGCCGTGCTTGAACGCCGTAGGTGACATACGCCTTTTCGGTCTGCACCTGCTCGGTTGTTTCAGGATAAAAGCGGTAGCTCGGCGCTAAAATCGGCTGCACCTCACGAATTTCAACAGCAACCGCTGCTCTAACCTTGAGCGCCTCGCCAGTTTTCTTTTTTAACGGTGCCGCTCAAACAGCAAAAGCCTGGTCGATCTCTGTGATAAGTGTTGCGTGACCTTTAAGCTTGTAGCCCTTTTGCACGAACACATCTATGAAACTGACGCAGACATTCAGGTCACTGCGGATATTTTGCACGCTGCCGCTCGAGGCGACATGTGCAATCAACAGGTGCGCGTCGTCCTCAGCTACAAATATCTCTTTGGGTAACACGCTGGGTGTACCGTCTTTGGAGGCGGTTGCCAGCCAGCAAAGCACACTCCGGTCGATGCTCCTTTTGATCTCGGTGGTGAGTATCTTAGTGTCAGACACTTTGCCGGTTTTTCTTCAGCACCCAAAACGCCAGCACCGCCCCCGGCAGTAAACTTAAAAAACTCAGCTGCATCGCCGCACTGAGCCCCACGTACTGCTGCACCCAACCGTTGCCGATATAGAGCACCCCGGCGCAGCCCCAAGTAAAGCCCATCATCATCCCCGAAGCCGTCCCGACCGCGTGCGGCGCGAGGTCTTGCGCCGCGACGACCATCAGCGGCAAGCCTGCGTTGACGAGCACGCCCGCGAGCACGACAAAAACGAAGTAGAGCACCGACCCTGCCGGAACCCAAAAAATGGCTAAAAAGAGGGGCAGGGCTAAGAGCATCGTGCCGGTAATCAGGATTTGCGAGCTAACGCGCCGTCCGAGTATCCCGGCCAAAATGCCGCCGGTGCCAGCCGCCAGCGAAAAGGCCAGCAGCGTCATACTGATGAGTGAGCTGTCTCTGGCAAGCCCTTGTGACACCAGATAGAGCGGCACAGCGTTGGTAAACGTCACGTATGAGACGCTCCGCAAAATACCCGAAACGCAGAGTACCCCGACCGGCCCGCGAAACAGCGCGATGTCAAAGAGCCGCGGGTTGACCGTTCTGTCCGCTTTGGGCTGAACCGGAATCAGAAAGTACATCGCAATTCCTAAAAGGACGCCTGGAATCATCAGAAGAGGGCTGAACTGTAAGCCTACTGTTCGCGCAACAAGCAAGATGATAGACGGCCCTAGCGCTAGCCCGAGCGTTCCCCCGGCACTAAAAAGGCTCACCGTCAACGCTTTATTTTTACCGCCCGCAGCCCTCGCCATACTCGTCCCTGAAGGGTGAAACGCCGCCGAACCGAGACCCCCGAAAAAGAGCAGCAAAAAAAGCAGCGCGACGTCCGGCACAACGCCCATCAAGCTCAGTAGCGACGAACTCGTGATGATACCGAGCGCTCCTACGAGCCGCCGTCCGAACCGGTCGGCAAGTGAACCGAAAAAGGGTTGCAATACCGACGACGAAAAAGACAGGGTCGCGACTAAGAGCGCCAGCGTCCCTTCACTCAGACTAAAACGGAGTTGAAAGGTCGGCAAGAGCGCCGCCAGCATACTGCTAAAGGCGTCGTTGGTCGCGTGAACGGCGATCAGCAGCGCCGAAAGACTTACGCCGGTCAGCGCGATACGGTTAGAAACGGTTTTAGAAACACTCGAGGTCGTCGCCATGTTCCGAGTTTACGCCCTGATGAGAAAAGCCGTAAGTAGTAGGTGGTTAGCTAAGAGCGACCAGAGGCTTGTGGCTTTTCTTCCCCCTCCGGGCGGCGACTCGGCGTCACGTAAACGGTCTTCTGCTGGCTGAAGTTTACGGCTCCCGGTGCGCCGCCTTTAACCTTCCAGACGTTTTTTTTGAGCGTGTAATCTACCGGCACGTTGTCCGACATTCCGGCTTTCGAGTAGGCGGCGGCGAGCTGCGCGGCGAAAAGTACCGTTTCAAAAGGCACTTCGCGGTTTCCAGATTTGACGATCACGTGCGAACCGGGGTAGCCCTGTGCGTGCAGCCAGAGGTCGCGGCTTTTGGCGAGCTTAAAGGTCAGTTCGTCGTTGCCCCTCGAGCTGCGGCCTACCCAAACGTCGAACCCTTGCGGACTGGTGTAGCGCGTGCCCGGTGCGGCGCGGTGAGGTTTGGTTTCGCTCACATAGGTTTGACTGAGGGTTTTAAGCTCGACGTCGGATAAGGTCGGAACGCGCTCCAGTAATTCCGTCAGTTCCGCAAGTTCAACCCTGAGACCCGCTTCACGGGCAGCCGCGCCCTCGAGCCGCCCTTCCCGTTTTTTTGCCCGTTCATACAAGGCTTGGGCGTTTTCAACTGCGTTCAGGCGCGTGTCTAGCGTAATTTCTCGAGGCTCACCGGCAAAGTCCGTCAGCGTCGTTCTAGCAGCGTGCGCCGGAACCTCTTTCGGGTACGCCATCAGCAGGTCGGCGTCGGCGCGCAGGGTGTCGGCCTCGAGCGCCGACTCGAGTGTCCGCGAGAGGTCGCCTAAACGTTTTTGGGCGAGTCCGTGACGTTTTTGCAGCGCACTCCTCAGGCGCTGAATCCTCGCTTCTTGCGCTTCGGCTTCGCGCAAGGCGCTCAGGTCGGCGCGCCCGCCGATTTCGTCCAAGACGGCGCTCGGCGTCTCGTTTAGACGCCCTAAAACGGTTGCAGCTCTTTCGGCGGTTGCCTCGTCTAGCACAGCGTTGCGCGGTACTCCGACAAGTTGTGCGGTAGCAGCTGTTAACTGCGGCCCGAACCCGTCTAGCAAAGCCCGTAACTCCGAGGGTTTACGGCCCGTTAAAAGTTCGGTCAGCTCAGCCTCAGTGAGCGTGCGCGGGTCGTGTTTTTCGTAAGGGGGCGGCGGTTCGTAGCGCAGACCGGCTCTGACCTCACGAAAACGGTTGATGCTGCTCGTTACTTCTCTGGCCGCGCCCAAGATCAGCCCGTCCGTGCCCAGCAAAATCAGGTTGCAGTTACGTCCGGTCAGCTCGGCAACCAACACGACGCCGGGGGTTTCGACGAAACCTTGACTAGGCGCAAAAGTAAGCCTCAGTACCCGGTCGAGCTTGACCTGCTCGGCCGCGAGCAAATCACCGGCAGCCCTCGCCACCAGCAAATCTTGAAACCCGGTGTAGGTTCCGCCAAAACTCGGCACCTTGTCTCGGTACGAAACTTGCGCGTTCGGCGGGCGGTTGTAAAACCACAGCCCGCCCTTTTTGAGCGGTAAGACAAAGGTATAGGGGTCGGGAAACCGCCAGCTCAGGCGGGTACTTGGTAACAGGGGGGTGACGCGCCGGAGCTGTTCGGCGATAAGAAGACCTTCCATCTTTACAGTCTATGCTTTACCCCGAAATATCGCTCGGTTAAGACCATGAAGCAGTAGCTACAAGGCGTGAAGATCGGTCACGACCGGCGCACCGACCTCGAGGTCACGAAACGTCGCCCGAAAACCTGAGCGTTTCGGTGAACAGCACATCACCCCAACTTGGAGTCTCGCAGCGTCGGTCAGCGCGGCGAGGCGCAACATCGTGTAAGACGACCCATCTAAAGAGGCTTGCACCAGTACAGCGCCGCCCAAACGGGTCAGCCGCAACCTGATTTCAGGTGGCGGTGCGGGTCTAAGGCCAGCGAGCGGCAGCACCGACCAGTCCGAGACGCCCCGCGTCACTACAACGCTCAAGTGCTGCTGCGCGTCGGTGTATTCGGTGCCCGCCTTAAGCCAGGTTTCGGCGTCTAACCGAATCATCATCCCGGCCTGATCGTAGAGTTCGGCGTAGTCTCCCGCAAACGAAACTTCCGCGCTAAAGTCACCCGACACCTCGGCAAATCCAAAATGCCCGGTATCACGCACGAAGCCGTAAAACGTCTCACGCCAGAAATCGGTTTGGTCGCCGGTTTCTACCACAAGTGCGCCGTTTGTTACGGCACTGCTTGGAGGCGGATTGTACCACCGCAGCTGGTCTAGGGAAACGGAATTCACGCAGCTTATGATGGCACGTTATGGCGGCTTTGCGAGGCTCGAGCCGTTTTCAGGTGCTTGTTACCGTTTATAGTAAAGCCATTACGGGTAGAGAACTTCAGCCTGAACGGAGCCCCACATGGCCATCCAGCGCCCCTCACTCACCATCGGTATCGAAGAAGAGTATCAGATTATCGACCCGGAAACGCGCGAGCTCAAAAGCTACATCACGCAGTTTTTAGAGGGCGACCACAGCGTTTTGCGGACGCTCGAGCTTAAACCCGAGCTGCACCAGAGCATGGTCGAGGTTGGGACAAGAGCGTGTGAGACGATTCAAGAGGCGCGGGCTGAACTCGTTGACTTGCGCTGCCGGGTATCGACTTACGCACAGAAGCAGGGCGCGTGTATCGCAGCGGCGGGGACACACCCGTTCTCGAGCTGGCAAAAGCAGGAGATCACCCCGCAAGAACGTTACGCGGGCATTGTCCAGGACATGCAGGATTTGGCGCGGCAAATGCTGATCTTTGGGATGCACGTCCATATCGGTATCGAAGACCCCGACCAGGTCATCGACAGCATGAACGTGCTGCGCTACTTTACGCCGCACATCTTGGCGCTCTCGTCGTCGTCACCTTTGTGGGAAGGGCGCAACACCGGTCTGAAAAGCTACCGGAGCGCCCTCTTTAAGCGGTTTCCGCGAACGGGCCTACCTATCGATTTCGGTTCGTACAGCGAATACAAGAACTTCGTCGATGTTTTAGTGCAAACCGGCAGCATTCCCGACGCCTCGAAAATCTACTGGGATATCCGCCCGCATCACAAGTACCCGACCCTCGAGTTCCGCATCTGCGACCTCTGCACGGCGGTTGACGACGCGGTGTGCTGCGCCGCACTCTTTCAGGCTTTAGTCTTAAAGCACTACAAGATGCGGGTCGATAACGTCTCGTTTAGGCGCTACCCGCTGGCGATGGTCGAGGAGAACAAGTGGCGGGCGGTACGTTACGGGACGAGCGGCAAACTGATCGACTTCGGGCGGCAAGAGGAATTGCCAGCCAAAGAACTCTTAGAAGAACTCGTTGAATTTGTCGATGATGTAGTGGACGAACTCGGGAGCCGCCGCGAGGTCGAGCACGTGTTTACGATTCTCGAGCGCGGCACGAGCGCCGACCGGCAGTTGGAGGTTTTGGAGCGCACCCAAGACCCGAAAGCCGTGGTGGACTTTTTGGTCTCCGAAACGCTCACCGGATGCTAGGCGTGGCCGAGGAAACGCCCTGGACGTGACCGCAACTTACGAACCCAAGACCACCGGCCTGATGATGCGCCACGAAGTTATGATCGGCGGCGTATGTGTACGCTACGTCCGGGGCGGTAGCGGCCCACCGCTGCTCCTCTTACACGGCTTTACCGTAGGCTCGAGCGACCTCACCTACGGCCCCGCCTTCGGGCCGTTATCCAGACACTTCGACGTGATCATGCCTGACTTACCGGGGTACGGTCACAGCGAGTCACCCCGCATGTTTTATACGACGGCCGACTACGTGCAGTTTATCAGCAAGTTTTTAGCGGCGCTGGACCTGAAAAAGGTTTACTTGGTCGGCTTTTCTAAAGGCGGCGCGATTGCGCTGGGGGTAGGGCTCGAGCATCCAGAACGTGTCCACAAACTTATGTTGGTCAGCGCGTATTCGCTTAACCGCTGGATTACCTTTCCCTTCTTGCCCTATTTTGCTCTGCACACGCCGTGGCTCGTACGCTTTTTTTGGCGCAGCTTGCGCCGTTACCGCAGGTTGTTGCCGTGGTATCTCAAGTACGTGATTTTCGGTAATGCCGGGGCCGTCACCGAACAGCTTTTAGCCGAGGTGCGCGAACCTTTGGCTCAAGAGGGCAGCGAAACCGCCTTCACCATGTGGTTACGGGGCGAGCTAGGGATGTTTCATTACGCGACCGACTATAGCCGCCGCATCACCGAACTAGCGGTGCCGACCCTCTTTTTGCATGGAACAAGAGATTTAGTTGTACCCGTGCGGGGGGCGCGGCGAGCTGCCAAGCTAGCGCCGAACGCGGAGCTGAGGTTGGTGCGGCGGTGTGGGCACTGGTTACCGAGAGAAGCGACCGGCGCATTTGTCGAGGCGGTGACGACGTTTTTCCGCACCTGAAATAGTAGGGGCCAAACGCACCTAAAGAAAAGCAGGTAGAGTTCGGAGGTGACGATTTGGTCTCTTCAGGCGCGTATCAGCCGCCATCTACTGGTTTGGAGCGCCCTCAGCATCATCGGGGGTAGTTTCCTGCTTTTTCTGGCCCCTTTTTGGCGCGGCGTCGGGGTGCAGGGGCTGGTGTGGGGCGCGATCGACGCAGCTATCGCAGGCTTCGGCCTCACGCAGCTTCGACGCAAACGGCGGCGGCCTGACGCGAACACGTCAGAAACACTTTTGCGAGAAGCGCGCAGCCTACGCCGCACGCTCCTTATCAACGCCGGTCTCGACGTGCTCTACGTGGTCGGTGGCGTTATCGTACTGACGAACCTTACAACCGAGTTCGCCCGTGGCAACGGCGTCGGTATCATCGTTCAAGGAGGGTCTCTGCTCGTGTTCGATACCTTTTACGCCTTTCGGGTTCAGCAGGAGACACCATGACCTTTATCAAACCGCCCAAACCCCAGGCCGGGGATACGGTTGCCGCGATCTCACTCTCGAGCGGGGCGGCCGGTGAGTTTCCACGCGTTTATGCAGCAGCCAAGCGAAACGTGGAAAAGACGCTGGGCGTACAGCTGATCGAAACACCGAACGCGCTCAGGGGAGACAGTTGGCTCTACAGAAATCCGGAGGCGAGGGCCGACGACCTTCACTGGGCGCTGCAAAATCCTGACATCAAAGGGCTGTTTAGCACCATCGGCGGCTACGAATCGGTGCGGGCGCTGCCGTTTATCGACCCGGAACTTATCCGCGCAAACCCTAAAGTGCTGCTCGGTTTTTCGGATACGACCGTTTCGCACTTGGCCTTTTTAAGCGCTGGCGTCACCTCGTTTTATGGCCCGAGCTTGATGGCCGGGTTTGCCGACCTGAGCGCCTTCCCCTACACAGAAACCTGGGTCAAGCGGTTGCTGAGCGGCTGGCACGGCACTTATGAAGCTTCCGAAACGTGGACCGAAGACCTTTCCGACTGGAACGCACCTGACTTTGAAGCTGAAATTGAACGTCCTAGAAAGCTACACCCCGGTGGCTGGCGCTGGCTTCAGGGTGAGACGCGGGCCGAGGGACACCTTATCGGCGGATGTGTCGAGGTTCTGGAGATGCTTAAGGGGACGCGCTGGTGGCCGAGACCTGAATGGCAAGGTGCGGTGGTGTTTCTCGAGTCCAGCGACGCCCCGAGTCCCGACCAGCTGGAATACTGGCTCCGCAACTACGCCACGCAAGGCATTTTGGTAGGAGCAGCTGCGCTCCTTATCGCCAGACCGCGCGGTTATACACCGGAGCAAAAAGAAACGCTTTGGCTCGCCGTCAAAAAGGTTTTAGGAGAAATTGACCGTCAAGATATGACCGTTGTTGCCGACCTGGATATCGGGCACACCAGCCCGATGATGACGTTGCCGCTCGGGTGCCGGGTCGCGGTAGATCCGGTAGAAGAAACGGTGACGTTGCTCGAGCCCGCCCTCAGCTGATAGCCATGCGCTTCTCAGTTAGAACCGAGCAATCTGCCTCGGACTCGAGCACTGCGATCCTCTAACCCCGGCAAAACTCATCAGGCAGGCTGATTATTGTGCTCACCTCACCGGCGTCAGAATGAAGTACGCCTTATCCTCCTCGTCTCGGTCTCGAGCAACGTTAAAGCGCTCACCCTCGACCTGCACCTCGGTGTCCCCGGAAAACATCATGCCCTCAATCTCTTCGTACAGCTCCGGGTCACTATCTTTATAAACCCGCCTCTCGATAGTGGTTTCAGCTTGTGACATGGTAGCTACCTCCCGGGTTTAAGAAGCAGCCTCAGGGTTTAGGGGTACCAAACCTAGAGGCTGCCGGAAAAGTCTTTGCCTAGATGCCGGTAGTTTTACGGACATAGATGCGTACAGGTTCTGTCTTCGTGTCCTCAGGTGCCGTATCGACACGGTAGGTCAAGCCTTCGATCGTCACATCGTCATCGACCGACGGTGCACTGTCCAAGGTCTTGGTACCTACGACGGTTTCGTCGCCAGCGAGCCTGAACTCATAAGTCATCACGAGCCTCACCTCCTCTATAAACGATTTTAAGACCAAAACTATGGACCGAATGAATATGTTAAATATGAGAAATGGTCTTTCGATTCCCAAAACCCACCCGTTTTAGCAGCATTTGAGAAAAGCTTTTTAGAACAAGTTTTGGTTGAGCGGGAAACATACGCAGCATCTAGCCTTCTGACAGCTGCGGCGTTCGGTTCACGCCGAGCAACCTGACCTGATCCGATTGCCGTGACACCACGACCTCGGCGAAACCCGTGTCGCCGAACGCGAACGACGTTTGCACCGGAACCTGTAACAGGTCACGCAGCGCGACGTTCAAACAGCCGCCGTGAGCGACGACCAAAACGTTGGTAGACGAACTCTGTACGAGCGCCTCGAGCGCCCCATTTACGCGCCGTGAGGTTGCCGCGTACGACTCGCCGCCATCTTTGGTAAACGCCTCGAAACGGTGACGGAAGGCCGGTTGGGGGTAACGTCCCTTAGCTTCGGCGTAGGGCAATCCGGCTACAGGGCCATTGTCGAACTCGCGCCACGCCTCGTCCGGCGTGACCTCTAAACCGAGCGCCTGACCGATGATTTCCGCTGTGCGCCGCGCCCGAACGAGGCTCGAGCACACCACCCGCTCGAACCCCGGCGAGTGCGCTTGCCAGTACGCGGCGAGCTTTACGGCTTGCTGCTCGCCTACGTCGGTCAGTGGACTGTCGTAGCGCCCTTCATGCACCTTTTCATCGTCGGCGCGTGAGCGGCCGTGTCTTAAAAGCGTCAAGGTCAAAGGTGCCATCAGCTGTTTCGGCCGCTGAAAAGAAACCCCGAGTCGTTGTCTTTTATTTTCAAAACGCGCACACTGAGTATTATGCCTCAAACGCCCACAGGAACGCTCGAGCAAGCACCTATTCTTGTTACGGGGGCGACCGGTTATATCGGCGGACGGCTCATCCCACGGCTGTTAGACGCAGGTCTTAAGGTGCGTTGTCTGGTGCGTGACCGGGAGCGGCTACGCGGTAAGCTTTGGTTTGATGACGTCGAGGTTGTAGAGGCCGATGTTTTAGAGCCTGACACCCTGAGCGCGGCCCTAGCGGGTGTAAAGACTGCCTACTACCTGATTCACTCGATGGGCGCTGCCGAAGCGGGTTTTGAAAACCGTGATCTGCGGGCGGCGACGAACTTTGCCGAAGCTGCGGAGGCTGCCGGTGCCCAGCACATCATCTATCTGGGCGGTTTGGGCTCTGGCCACAAAGGGATGTCCAAACACCTGGCCTCGAGGCAAGCGACCGGTCAAGCTTTAGCTGAGGCCGGGATTCCCGTCACCGAGTTTCGCGCCGCGATTATCGTCGGGTCGGGGAGCATCTCGTTTGAAATGCTGCGTTACCTGACCGAACGTTTGCCGGTCATGATCACCCCCAAATGGGTTGAAACCAAGGTCCAGCCTATTGCAGTTCGCGACGTGCTCGCCTACTTGCAAAATGCTTTGGACGAAGTTCCAAAGAACCACCACATCGTCGAAATCGGCGGCCCCGACGTGATGACGTACCGCGAGATGATGCTGACCTATGCCCGTATACGAGGTCTTAACCGCCAGATGTTCTCGACCCCGGTGCTGAGCCCCCGGTTGTCGTCGTACTGGGTCAACCTGATCACCCCGATTCCGGCCTCGATTGCCCGCCCGCTCGTTGAAGGACTTACAAGTGAAGTCATCGTCGACGAGCCCGAGCCCGCCAAAGCCTATAAGGTGCGGCCCACCTCGTATGAAACTGCTGTGAAGCTCGCGCTCGACCGCACCACCCAAGGCGCGGTTGAAACGCTCTGGAGCGGCGCGCTCGCCGCCGTGCCGCGCGGTACCCCTACCGCCGACAAGCTCCAGGACACCGAAGGGATGCTCTTCGACCGGCGCGTGCAGCACTTTCAGGCAGACCCGGACAACGCGTTTCGGGCGGTGGTACGGATCGGCGGCGAAGAGGGCTGGTACACCTTCGACTGGCTCTGGCAGATACGCGGCATTTTAGACCGTTTGGTCGGCGGGGTCGGGATGCGGCGCGGCAGGCGCGACCCGAATACACTCCAAGCAGGCGACGCGATCGACTTTTGGCGGGTTGAGAGCGTTCAGGTGGGCGACCATCTGCAGCTTCGCGCTGAGATGAAGGTGCCGGGGCGGGCGTGGCTCAGGTTCGACGTGCACGACGCTGGCAGCGGCGAAAGCGAGGTGCGGCAAACCGCGTTTTTTGAACCCAAAGGCTTGTTCGGCTTTTTATATTGGTGGACGATGTATCCGTTTCACCTCTTTATCTTTCCTTCGATGCTCGCCGCAATCGGGAAAAAGGCCGAGGCGTTAGAACGTGAAGGTCAAGGACAACTCCGCCCGTCGGTCTCTTAAACGCTTCGTTCTTATACAACCAGCTTATACAGCCAGGGCTCGAGCCCGACCAGCGTCGTTCAGTCAGGTTGGCTCGAGCCTGCTTCAAGTAATCTCACCAAGCACACCTTCAGAATTTCGTCCGTGAGGTGCGGTAGACTGGCGAGATGAAGGTCACGACCACAATTGCTCGAGTTCTACAGATTTTGGCTTTGCTTCTGCTGATTGTTTACATCGCACTTGTCGGCTACGCAAATCGGAACACTATTTTGTTGCCCCTGCTGCTGCCACTCCACGTGGAGTGGGTGATTGCCATTTCTCTACTTCTCGGCTTTGTTGTCGGCTGGTTGTCGCTCTCCGGGCGTGTGTTTCGGCTCAGGCGGCAAAACCGGGCGCTGCATCAGCGGCTGATCAAAGCGGGGCTCGAGGCCGAACCCGAGCCGGAACCCGCCCGCATCAAAATCACCCGCAAGATCGACCCACCCGCAAGATGAGCATCTTAAGCAAACCTGTAGCTACAGAACCCGCACTACCCGAAACCCGCTGGGCCGTGCGCCGCGCCGCGCCGCCGCACGTAGTCGAGACGCTCTCCCGCGAACTTTCACTGCCGCCCCTCCTCGCAAGCATTTTGTGGGCTAGAGGCGTCAACGTCGAGGCGCTCAGGCCGCCTTTAGAGCTGACCCATATCCCCGAACTGCTCGAGGCTGCCGAACGGTTGCAAAGCGCCTTGAAGAATAAGAAACGTATCGTCATCCACGGCGACTACGACGCCGACGGCATCAGCGGCACGGCTGTTCTGACGCTCGGGTTGCGGGCGCTCGGCGGAAACGTCACCCCGTTTATCCCGAACCGTTTGGGCGAAGGCTACGGTGTTCACCCGGATAAAGTTGCCGAACACGCCGCGAACGCCGACCTGTTTATAACTGTAGACTGCGGTATCAGCAACCGCGCCGAGCTTCACGCGTTGCAAGCGCTCGGCACCGAAGTTATCGTCACCGACCACCACCATCCCGGTCAGATACTGCCCGACTGTTTAACGGTGCATCCGTCACTCTCGCCCTACGCACGAAAGGGATTACCGGAGCTGACCGGAGCGGGCGTCGCGTATCACCTGCTCTGGGCACTTCACGAACGGCTCGGCCTCGAGCCCCCGGTCGAGTACAGCGACCTGGCGACGCTCGGGACCATCGCCGACGTCGCCCCGCTGATGGGCGAAAACCGCGCGCTGGTCAACGCAGGTCTTAAACAGCTCACAGAATCGCGCTGGCCCGGACTAAGGACGATGATAAGGCGCACCCTCACCCACGGTAAAGTGACGGCGCGCGACGTGGCGTTCGTGTTAGCCCCACGCCTCAACGCCGCCGGGCGGTTGGGCGAAGCCGATCTGGGCCTCGAGCTGCTCACCACCGCTTCGGAGCGGCGCGCGTTAGAACTGGCCAGCTACTTAGATGCCCGCAACGCCGACCGCCGCAAGGTGCAAGACGCGATGCTTGAAGAGGCGTTGGAACTCGTTGACCCCGCCGCGCCCGCGCTCGTTTTGGAGGCGCAGGGCTGGCACCCCGGTGTGATGGGCATCGTGGCGAGCAAGCTGTTGGAGCGTTTTTACAAACCCGTTTACATCGTCGCCAGGGGCAAAGGTTCGGTGCGGTCAACACCGGGGATTTCGGCGGTCGGCGGTTTGGAGAGTGCCCGCGACCTGTTAGGGCGTTTCGGTGGACACTCGCAAGCCGCCGGGTTTTCGCTCCGCGAGGGACAACTTGACGCGTTTCGGGCACGTATCTGGGCGTACGCAGCGGCGCATCCGACGCCGCAACCGCAACTGCTCGCCGACGCGCTGCTCTCAGCTGATGAGATCGAAGACGACCTCTACAAAGCGGTCGGGCTCCTCGAGCCCTACGGCACGGGACACCCGGCTCCGCTATTTGCGCTTTCGGGGGCGCTCGAGGCCGCTCGGGGCGTCGGCGCAGACGGCAAACACCTCAACTTGCGGCTCGGCGGCGTACGCGGGATGGCGTGGAATCAGGGCGACGCGGCCGACACTCTCCGGGCTGCCGGACGCGTAGACGCGGCCGTCAGCCTCAAAGAAAACACCTGGCAGAACAAAACGACCCTGGAGTTTTTAGCCGACGGCGTGCGGGCGGCGAAACCGCTCGAGCTGGACACCCCGCCAGAGACCTCACGCTCCATTTACAGAGGTAAGGCACCCGCAGATTTTGCCGGAACAGCGGTGCTCGAGCTGCCCCTCAGCGCCGACCTGCTGACGCTCACCGAACCGCTAAAAGACCTCGTACGGGAGCACGACGCCCTGCTGTTTAACCTGTCAGACGGAGAGTTGCGGAGGCTGGATGGGCTCGAGCTGCCCCCTACCCTGCGTGAAGTGCGGGCCGCGTTCGTCCGTCTGCAGCGCGGCACGCCGCTCGGGTGCAGCGACACCAAAGCAGAACTCTGCCGCAAGATTTTAGAAGAACTCGAGCTGGTACAGGGCCGGGTTAAGGGGCAAAAACGCGACCCGTACAGTTCAAAAACGCTCGTACGCGGGTTGACCGAACGCTACACTTTCAGTACCTTCTTAAAAGCGTACCGGGTGCTGAGTGACGCAGCGTTTGCCGAGACCGTCTGGACATTGTTCGGCGCACCGGAAGACTAACTAGAGATATGAGCTTACAAGACCTGCCGGTTCCGCCAGATGACGGCTTGCCAACGCCCAACATCTCATCCAAAGCACACTATAACCGGCTCACCTGAAAAGCCACTCGTGCCGCTCAGAAGTCTGCTACGCTAGAGCGAACCAAAATGCTTTGGAGGACGTTATGAGCGTAGCAGAAAAAACTTTTGACACGGCGGCGATTATGGGCAGTCTTTACGGCGACGGCATTGTCGGACTCAAGGGGGCGTTCGACCGGGCCTGGGTACAGCGTCTCGGCGAGGACCTGGACGCACTTTACAAGGACGCCTTAGCGCGCCCCGGCGGCGCGGTCGGGCGCGGTCCTAAACGCCACTACGTCGAAATTCATCCAGAGGACATCCGCGGTTTTGTCGATCTTGCCACGCACCCGTGGGTTGTAAGCGTTTGTAAAGCGGTGCTCGGACCGGACTACACAATCGTTGAGATCGGCTTCGACGTGCCCAACCCCGGCGCACAAGATCAGCCGTGGCACCGTGACTTCCCCGCGCCGGACGAGACGCTCACCGGGCGGCGGCTGAACTCGCTCGCCTTTAACATCACCACGGTCGATGTCTACGAGGACATGGGGCCGTTTGAAGTTGCGCCCGGTACGCAGTGGGACGACCCGGAAGATTTTGAGCACGGGATGTTCCCGCCGCAAGCGCTCTATGGACGCTACGAGACGCGTGCACAACGCAAAATGCCGCAGATGGGCGACATCTCGGTGCGCTCGGCTTTGACCATCCACCGCGGCACCGCTAACCACTCGGCCAAGTCGCGTCCGGTGCTTGTGTTGGGGGCCGACGCGCCGGACGCCCGCAACGCCGGACGCCACGACCTGCAGCTCACCAGAGCGTTCTATGAGACGCTGCCAAGCGAGCTCCAAGCGCACCTCAGCTACCGATTGGTGGACACGCTCGAGCCCATCGCTCAAGGTCACACCATCGAGGGTTTGATGATGGGTGAAGCGTAGGGGTTAGGTTTTGCTTTTCCAAAGACGCGTGAATAGCAGCCGTCACGGCATAGTCGGATACAGCTGCAGTTCCCAGCTCGACATTCATGATTAGGTTGGGCACGTCGTCACAGCTTTCGGTGAGGACTTGGTAGCCCGACCAGGACGTCGTTCGTTTAATTTGATAGCACGTCTTAAGTTGGTACTAAAGTCCGTAGTTTCAACTGGCGCGCTGGGACAGTGAAACCCCCGGCGCGCGCGGTTGTACCCCGCAGTCGTGCGCGTTTCGTGACCACAAACGCGAGCTTGACACGCTTGGGATGTAGGTTTTCGGTATCAGCACTCAGCCTATAAACGAACAGCAAGAGGCCACTGAGCGGTTGCACCTCCCATACTTACTCCTAAGCGACGCTGCGTTCACATTTGCCGAAGCGCTTACGCCACCAACTTTTGCACTAAACGGACAGAGGTACCTAGGACAGAGGTACCTAAAACGCGTCACACTTATCGTTCAAGACGGCATCATCGAGAAAGTTTTTTATCCGGTTTTTCCACCCGACCAAAACGCGGCCGAGGTCGTCACTTATCTAAAAGCCCATTCTACAACTAAATAAGCAACGTTTCTAAAGCAGAAGCACAGCTGAGCGATTGCAAAATATTTGCTATTATGCTAGTATATTATTTAGCTAGTCTACTGGAGGTCGTTGTGGTTCAGCCCATCTACCAAGCGGCGATTGATCGCCACACCCAGCTCCTAGACGAGGCGGAACGGACGCGGCTCTGCCGGAGTCAAGCCGTACTCGTCCTCGAGCTACGTTTGCCCGCTTCGCAGCGGCGCGGGCTGCGCATTACGCTACTGCGCCTGCTGCTCTGGCCGAGCCGCCTGGAGGTAACATGAAAGACGACAAAGTGCAGTTCAATATCTACTTGCCCCGGCCCTTTATCCGTGAGGTCAAAAGAGCGGCTGTTGACGCTCACGACGTCGGCATGACGCTTTCGGACTTTGTCGAGGACGCTCTGCGCGTCTACCTCGGCTTGCTCGAGAGTGACGGGGGTACCGAGCTTATGAACACCTACCGAAAGGAATCCGCATGATCCTGATGCCTATCGTTTACGTGACCGATATGGAAGCCTCTACAGAATTTTACGCGGCGCTCGGCGCTGAGGTTTCACTTTCGAGCCGTTCGAAAAGTTGGAGCGAATTCAGAGTCGGCGACGCTCTCTTGGCGCTTCACGCGACCGAGCAGTTACCGGATATACGCACCTGCGGCCTCGAGCTTGCCTTTAACAGCGCCGAACCGCTCGAGGCTCTCGTGCAAAGATTTAGCGAGGCGGGCATTCCACTCTACCGCGGTATTACCGACGAAGCTTTCGGTCGTTCGCTCATCGTAGAAGACCCGGACGGGCTGCTCGTTCAGATCAACGAACACGATTCGGAACTCTACAGCTGACGCTGCTCGAGGGCTTCATCTAGTGCTGGCGTCGTTGAAAAAGCAAGCCAAACGTCTTAAGACTGAAGTGACAGCGCTCGCCTACGCGCAGCGGCACCCCGACACGCCGTGGTACGCCCGCGCCGCCGCGCTCTGCGTCGTCGCTTACGCGCTCTCACCCATCGACCTGATCCCCGACTTTATCCCGGTGCTAGGGCTTTTAGACGATCTGATTTTGTTGCCGCTGGGCGTCTATCTGACGCTCAAACTCGTACCGGAACACGTAATGGTCGAGGCGAGGGCCAGGGCCACGGCGCAGCCGCCCTCCAAATGGGGCGCGGTCGTCATCGTGTTCAGCTGGCTGGCGCTGCTCGGCGTCACCTTATACTTCGTTGTAACGAGGTGGTTCGGCTGATCTAGGTCAGACCGGCCGCAGACCGTATCAACCGGTTAGAGTGAGAAGTTTACGCGCGACCGCCAGCACGTCCTCCCCGACCATCTCCGGTTGTAGCGCCAGCGGGTCGAGCACCTTACCGGGCCGCGCCACGAACGCCGTTTTGCACCCTGCCCGCCGCGCCCCGGCAATATCCCACGCGTGCGCCGCGACAAGCCTCAAGTTGGAGGTCGGTACGCCCAGCTCCGCCGCTGCATGCTGATAGGGTTCGGCAGCGGGTTTAAGACGCCGGACGGTATCGGCAGAGAGGATACGCTCGAAATAACCCGTAAGTCCGGCGTACTCCAGCTGCGCCTGCGCCACGGCCAACGTCGAATTGGTCAGGGTCGCGAGCCGCATCCCGGCGTTTTGCAACAGCGCCAAGCCCTCGGCAACATCCGGGTGCGGCGGCAGCTTGCGAATCTGACCCAAAATCGTACTTTCGTCCTCGTCCGTAAGGGTGACGTTTTTGCGAGCGGCGGTGCTCTCAAGCGCCCCCTTCGCCACCGCACCAAAGTCGTGATAGGTCTCCGTTACGATACCGAGCAGCGCCGACTGAATCATCGTTTCAAACCATTCGGTGCGCACCCCGGCGTCGCCGAAGACGCGTTCAAAATGCCCGTCGAGCGCCCCTAAATCGAGCAGCGTTTCGTTGACGTCGAAAATAATAATTTCGTCCATACCGCATTATAAACCTAGCGGGTCAGCTCGAGCCTTTCCCCTACCGCCGCCGCAACGGTGCTACCGAAAAGCTCTTGCACCAGCTCTAAACCGGCCCCCAGACTCTTCATCCCGCCCCCGGAAAACCACCGGCTGCCGTTCTCGAGCTGATTTTTGACGAGCGGCGCGTCGCTGATTTCGCCCACTTCGTAATCGCGGAGCCTTTCAAGTGCTCCGGCCCAGGTCGTCGCGTCCATATCGCGCACCAGACCCAGCTCGCCGAGCAAAAAAGCCCCGGTACCGATCCCGACGCAGAGGCGCACCGCCGCCGCGTACCGTTCCAGATACGCCATTACCGCACGGTCTTTTTTAACGGTATCGACGTCGCCGCCCGGAATAACGAGAACGTCGGGGGGCGGCGCGCTCATAAACGCCCAGTGCGGCGTCACGACGAGGCCGCTCGAGGTCGTGACCGACATACGCGAACGGGCCACCGTGTGCAGGTCTAAAGCGTCTTCGGGAAGTTCCGACTTTGCAGCGCCCAGCACGCTGTACAACGAGAACGCGTCGAGGTCGGCGACCCCGTTGTAAAGCAGCACGGCGACGTTCGTAGAGGCAGTCATATTCATAACTATATGGGTAAGCTAAGAGGGTGAATACACAGGCTGCCGCACTACCCACGTCGTTTTATGCGCGGGACGCCGAAACGGTCGCTAAAGCGCTGCTCGGAAAAACGCTGGTATTTTGCGACAAGCGTCTCCGCATCGTCGAGACCGAAGCGTACGTCGGCACGCACGACCTCGCGTGTCACGCTTCAAAAGGCCGCACGGGGCGTACCGAGGTGCTTTTCGGTCCACCGGGTCGCGCTTATCTGTATTTGATCTACGGTATGTACGAGTTGTTTAACGTCGTGACCGGCGAAAGCGGCGACGCGCAGGGCGTACTCGTCCGGGCAGGTGAACCGTTAAATGGGATTACGGGCAAAACCGACGGCCCCGGCAAACTGACGCGGGCGCTGGGGCTGACCAGGGCCTACAACCGTCACGACCTGACCCAAACCCCACTGACGCTTACTGACGGGCCAGCGCCGCGCCAGATCGTCGCCACGACCCGTATCGGGGTCGATTACGCCGGGGCCTGGAAAGACGCGCCGCTACGGTTTTACGACCCCGAGAGCCGCTGGGTCTCGAAACGTTAAGATTTAACACGTCAGGGCTCGAGACGTTAGAGCGTGTTCAAGCCGAATGTTTGGGTTGCGTCTCGGTTCCGCCTTCTCTATCCTCAATTCTGCAATTTGCCTTTTAACGGTACTCGTCGTGCGGCGTCCGGGGGCCTTCACGCACCCCGACCTCGGCAGGTTCGACGTGAACGGTGGTGACGATACCCGGGAAAGAAAGTTGTAAGGTTGCCTCGAGGTCAGTTACCAGACCGTGCGCCGCGCCCACGCTCATCGCCGGATCGACGAAGATGTCCACCTCGGCAAAACGGCCCGAACCGGAGCGCCTCGAGCGCAACCGGTGGTAGCCCAGCACTTCGGGGCGGCTCTCCAGCGCAGCCATAATCTCGCGCTCTTCGGTTTCGGGCAGGCGCGCGTCGAGCAAATCCGAGAAAGAATCGGAGAGCACGCGCAGGCCTTCACGCGCAATATTAAAGCCGACGAGCAGCCCGATCAGCGGGTCGAGGGAGAGCCAGCCGGTCAGCGTCACGAGCAGCACCGCAACGACGACCCCGACCGACGTCCAGACGTCCGTCCAGAGGTGACGCGCGTTGGCCGAGAGCGCCGCCGACTCGGTGCGGCGGGCGAGCCGCGCCAGATACGACGCGCCGCCGCCGTTTAAGAGCGTCGCGGCGAGCGCAACTGCTGTACTGACGAGCGGCTTCTCGAGCGGTTGCGGACTTAGTAGCCGGAGCCCGGAGGTTATAACAATCGCCAGCGCAGCGACCGAAATCAGCGACCCTTCAAAGGCGCTCGAGAGGTATTCGGCCTTGGAGTGTCCGTAAGGGTGTTCGTAATCCGGTGGGGTACGCGCGACCCGGAGTGAAATCATCACCCCGAGCGCCGCCGCGACGTTGACTAGAGACTCCGCCGCGTCGGACAAAAGCGCAACGGAGCCGCTCAGCAGATAAGCCCCCGTTTTGAGGACCAGGACGACAACTGCGAGGATAAGGCTCAGCCACGCCCCCTGCAACGACGTAAGGGGAGGCTCACGGTGCATGATTAAGGGGTTTCGGGTTCCTCGCCTGCTTCCGACGCGGCGAGGAGCGCCTCGAGTTCGTCACCTTCATAGTCGGTGACGGTCTCGGCAATCAGCGCCAGAGCAGCTTCGGCCTGCCCTTCAGGAACGAGCACCAACGTCGTTTCGCTGCTCACCCAACCCAGGTGCGCTAAAACATCCTCGAAACCTGCTACCGGACGCACGACGACGGTAAAGTCCTCTTCTTCCAAAATGGTTGCGACCATCTCGGCGAGCGGTTCTGCCGGGGCCACATCGACGACCGTCCAGAGGTCGCCGTTTAGTCTTACGGTGTCGCCTTTCATATCATCACCTTTCATAAGGCTCCTTTCAGCCGCCGCTCGTTTCAGCGCCGAGATACGCGCGGAGCAGCGCGGCGTACCCTGCGCGCGCCAGCTTCAGATGCGCCACCGGCACGCTCTCACGCGTCGTGTGCGCCAGTTCCTCTTCGCCGGGGCCAAAACCGATCACGACGCCTTCGGCGGTAGTTTTAGCCGTTGTTTTAGCCGTTGTTTTAGCCGTTGTTTTAACCAAGTGCGGCGCGTCGGTGCCGAACCACCAGTACCCCTCGGCGAAGGGTTGACCGGCGTCTTTCATGACGCGCTCGAGCGCTTCCCGCGCCGTCACCACGTCCGGGTGGTCTCCCTGCGCTTGGTAGACCGGGACGATGCGCGGGAAGGTGTAGGACACCTCACCGCTTTCACTCACCGCGTGCTCGTCGGGAACCGAGAGCGTGGCGTCGGGCGCTAACGCTCCCAACCGCGCCAAGATCGCCTCCGGTTCGTCGCCGGGGATGTTGCGGTAGTCGATGGTCAGTTCGGCGCGCCCCGGTACCACGTTTTTGCCGTTTTCCGGGTACGAGGTCAAAGACGTCGGGGTTAACGACGAGCCCCCGAGCGGCCCGCCGGTCGGCAGAGTAAGCCCCTCGAGCCCTCCTAAAAGATGCCCCGCCCGGTAGAGCGCGTTGTCGCCCAACTCGTTTTTCGCAGCGTGGGCGATTTTGCCGGGTAAGCTCGCCGCCACCTCGACCCGGCCCCGGTGCCCGAGCATCAGCCTCAGCTTGCTCGGTTCACCGAGAATCACCACATCGGCCGTCATCGTCTCCGCCAGGTAACGCGCGCCGAGGCCGCCGACCTCTTCTTGCACCACACCGGTCACGACGACCGTCCCGTCAAGGTCGGCTCTCGCGTCCGCCGCCGCGTAGACCATGCACGCCAGCGCCGCCTTCATATCGCACGCGCCCCGCCCATAGATACGCCCGTCGGCAACTTCACCCGACAGGGGCGGATAGGGCCATTCGTGCGCGTCGCCGAGAGGCACCGTGTCGATATGTCCGTTCAGCATCACCGTGCGCCCGGTTTTGCCTCGGCCGCCGTACATCACGCCGACTGCGTTACCGGCAGGGTCGAGGTACGCTTCGTCAAAGTCCGCGTCGCGAAAGGCGGCGAGCAGCACCTCGGCGGCAGGGTGTTCGTGACCCGAAGGGCTAAACGCGGCGATCAGGCGTTTGGTGAGCGCAACCTCGGCGCGCGCGGCGTCGGCCTCGTTATACGATGGTTTGGTCATCGGGCTATTATACGGCCCGGTCAACGGGGAAAGAGGGCGTGACATGGGAAGCAGCTACAGACGAATTCTGGTCGTGATGAATCCGGTTTCCGGACAGCAAGACCCGGACGAAGTCACCAAACTTATCGAAAACCGCGCGGTGAAAGCCGGTGTTTACGCCGAAGTGCGGCGCACGGAGGGTGCAGGCGACGCCGAACGGTGGGCGCGGGGGGCCGCCGATGAAGGTTTCGATATTGTCCTCACCTCGGGCGGTGACGGTACCGTCGTCGAGGCGATCTCGGGACTGATTCGTGCGGGCAACCCGCTCCCGCTCGCGCAACTGCCCTCGGGTACCGCAAGCCAGATCGCGTTGGCGCTCGAGATACCGAAAAACTTGAGCGAGGCGCTCGAGCTGCTTTTCGACGCGCCTGCCAAAGTCGTCGATCTCGACGTAGGCTACTTGCCGAACGCCGACCGCTATTTCGCGCTTATCACCGGAGCCGGTTTCGACGCGCAGGTGATCGAAAGCTCACCGCGCGACCTCAAACGCCGGTTGGGATTTTTAGCGTATGTGCTCGTCGGCTTGCGGCAGAGCGTCCGGCTTAAACGCAGTTCGCTGACCCTCGAGCTAGACGGCAAACGCCGCCGGGTACGCGCGCATACCGCGATGGTCGTTAACATCGGGCGTATCGACAACGCCAATATCTCTATCGGCCCCGACATCTGGCATCACGACGGAATTTTGAACGTCGTAACGATCGGCTCGGTCGGGCTCCGCGACAACCTCCGGCTCGCTTTTAAGGTACTCCGCCGCGACTACAGCACCGACCGCAACCTGCGCTATTTTCGGGCCAAACGGGTCAAAATCGAGGCGCGCCCGAAACTCCCGACCGAACTCGACGGCGACAAACTCGCCGAGACGCCGCTCGAGGTCGAAGTTATCCCTAGCGGCGTCCGGGTGCTCGTTCCCGAAGCGTACGACCCCACGACGCCGCCGGACGCCACGGTTCAGGTCGCGCCGGACAAACCGGAACAGATGAATCAAACGTCGAAGGCGAAACGGTAGCGTAGCAGGTCGCAACGTCCCTGCGCGTCGAACAGCACCTCTTCAGCATCTAACAGCGCCCGTTGCAACTCGCCCGCACCGACCTTGTAGGTCGAAATGCCGCCGCGGGCGTTGATGACCCGGTGCCACGGCACCTGCTCGGCTTCTGCAGCGGAGAGTCCGTGCAAGACCCCGCCGACCTGACGCGCCGCATTTGGGCGACCGGCTAAAAGCGCGATCTGCCCGTACGTCGCTACACAGCCCTCGGGGATTTCAGCGACTAACTCGAGCACCCTTCGTCTGAACCCTTCTTTGGGCATCTCTCCCGGCTCCGCAGGATAGCTTTCACTCTTTCGTGGGTCCACGCCTTCATAATAAAGGAATGATAGAGACCATTTCAGGCATCATCATTTTGGTTATAGGCGTTATCCTCATCGCCCAAAATTTAATACAGGGGCAGCGCGACAACGGGCGTAAGGAAAAGGGCTTTATCGGACGCTTTGGCACCTTGATGATCGGGCTGGTGCTCGCCTTTTTAGGGGCGGCGCTGCTCCTCCCCGCGAGAGACGCAGCCCCCACCCCCGGAGCCAATCAAAATCCGGTCGATAACGCCGTCGAAGACAGCGGCGAGTAAACCCTGTGGACGACCCGCTGCTGTTTAGCTGCTCGCTCATCTTTTTGCTCGGCGTCTTGATGGTCGCGGCTTCGGCCTTTTCGGGCGTACGCGAACGCTACCCGCAGGTGATGCTGCACGGTTTTTTGGTCGCCGTAGGAAGTTTCGCGTTGGTTCTCGTGATCGGAATTTTGCGCTGAGCTAAACTGGCTGGGCTAAACTACAGGTGATGAGACGCTCCCTCGTACTCTTTTTAGGACTGTGTTTGGCGTCTTGTGCTCCCGCCGTTAGAGACGCCCAGACCGCGCCAGCAACCTACGCTGCGCCGTATGACGAGGTGTTTACCGCTGTTTTGCAGACCGTGGCCGCCGACCCCGGCGTCGGCCCGTACAATCCGGGCGGCGTCAACGGCTATCGGCGCGGCGCGTCAACGCCGTGGCTCGTGACCGTCAGCGACCGGGGGGCGGGGCTTGTCGTCGCCGAGGCGCGTTCGAAGGCGGCGGGCTTCGTCGGCTCCGACGCGCCGCCGGACGTTCACCGGATCAACGTGCAGTTCGAGGCCCAGAGCGTAACCCCGCCAAAGACCCGGGTCACGGCTCGGGGGACGCCCTTTACAAGAAACTTCTTAGAGAGGCTCGAGCAGGCTCTCAAAACCCGTTTCGCGCCCTAGAAATCGCACCGCTAAAGCAGCGAAAGCAAGCTGGGCCGCAGCCAAAACTCGCAAAGTCCGCAAAAATAAAGTATGAGCGATTTTGAGCACACCCCTGCAGATGTCCGTCAGATGATCGGAGAAATCGAAGCGACGCACGCCGACGTCATCGAGATGAGCGCCGCCGAGATTGCCCAAAGTAAAGACGTCGTCTACTGGCACGCCCGCCGCACCCGTTTTATCGAGATGGTCGATATCTTGAACTGGGTTTTGGGCGAGACGACCGACAAAGCGAAGTATCCGTGTATGGACGGCTGGGCTGAAGAGCTGGCCAAGGCCGGACTCTCACCGTGGGCTGAAAATGAACCAGTCTGAGCAGCTTTACTAAATAGCGGAGCGGGCTCGAGTCGGCAGGACGTTCAAAACCTTTTAGCCGACCCACCCATCTCAACCTCGATCAGCACGAGAATTTTTTGCACCAGAAAGGCAAACGATGTCACAACACGAAGACTATACCGCCGATCAGATGGACGCGATTTGGGTTACGTACCAAACCCAGGGAGGCGCACTTTGCCCCTACTGCGACGGTGTTTTAGAGCTTGAGCTCGAGAGTGACCCGGCAGAAAACGGTGGGCACGACCCGCTTATTTCAGTCGATTGCAGCAGTTGTGGGCGGCACGGCACCAACGACCCCGCCGAGCGCAACCACTCCGAGCAAGACCCGGTTTAACGTTCGGTCGCACTCTTATGAGTCATCGTCCAATAAACTACACCGAGTTGTTCGACAGTAAATCTGATGTTTACGCGGCTGCACGTCCAAGGTATCCAGCTGCGCTTTATACGTTTATCGCGCGTCAGTGCTCCGCGACGAAATGCGCTTGGGACTGCGCTTGTGGAGGTGGACAAGCAGCTCTTGGTCTCGCAAATTTTTTCGGTGAGGTAAAGGCGATGGACGTAAGCGAAAATCAACTATCCATGCGTTTAGCCATCCGCGTATCAGCTACGCCGTCTGCGCTTCTGAGGCCGCGCCCTTCACAGCACATCCCTTCGACTTAATTACCGTCGCGTAAGCCCTCCGCCAGATGGAGTACGACCGCTTTTGGCCCGAGGTAAAGAGGGTGTTAAAACCTGGTGGTACCTTTTCGGCCTGGGGGTACTGCTGGGCAAAAACCAGTAGCGAGGTTGACGAGGTGATGCAAAACGCATTTCTCGACTTTACCGAACCCCGTTGGGCCGAGCAAAATAACCTGTTGTGGCGTCACGATAAAGAGCTCGAGATACCGTTTAGACGTATTCAAACGCCGGACTTCGAGATGGACTGGAACTCAAACCAGCTTTTTGCTTACTTATGTTCTTGGTCGGCTACCGGACGGTGTATAGACGTGGTCAGCGGAAGTTTCTCTAACGAAGCTTACCGCCAAGTTCTAGCTGTCTGGGGAAATCCCGGCGAGCACAAACGTGTGGAAATGGATTTTTGTCGCCTGGTAGCTAAGAACGAAATTTGACGAAGTGCTGTAAGAGATTTCAACTTGTCAGCTGGACACTTATTTCTAAGCTAAAGAGTCACATCTTACGCACCTTACACTCTGTTACTATAATGTGTGCGTGCTGTACTATGCTGTATTTTATTTTTGCTCAGCTCGAGTGCTCTAGCTGAGCGCTGGACGATTCAGGTGTTCGCGTACGGGCAGGGTTCGCGCGCCGAACGGGTCGCCGAGCAGCTGCGAGCGGTCGGTTACGACGCCTACACCGACGTTACGGCGGCGGGATCATTAGTACCGGTCAGGATCGGCTGCTTCGGTACACAGGCCGACGCTGAAGGGTTAGTCCAAGATGTTCAGCAGCGGGTTGCTTTAGATGCGCTTGTCTTACCCTTGTCGGCAACTGCAAAACCCACCGTTTGCACGGAGCACGAGGTAGGCTTTATTCCACCAGCGAACTGGGGGCTCGAGTCCGCCACCGAAACAACCGTGACCTTTTGGCTGGACGTCGGCGCAGATGAGCGGCGCAGCATTACCTTCGACGGCGAACGCTGGACGCTGGCGCAACCTTCAGTAAACCGCATCGCTGACAGCCTCGAGTGGTTTGACACGCCGAGCCTCGAGCTGCCACCGGCCCCCGCGCCCGGTCTCGCCGCGACGTTTCGCGCGACCCAAAGCCGCGGTTTACCACTCGTTCGCGCCGACCTCGGCGGCGGGTCGCTGCTCGTCGCTGCCGGTGAGCTGTTGTGGCGTTCGGCGCGGGTTGCCGTGGTGCAGCAGGGCACCGACGTCTTTGCGCTCAGGCTCTACAGGCCGTAAGGTATAAGGGTGAGATTTGTCGTCTTATCGGGGCTGTCGGGGGCGGGGCGGACAACCGCGCTGGCCGCGCTCGAGGACCTCGGTTACTTTACTGCCGATAATGTACCGCCCGCGCTTTGGGACGAGCTTATCTCTCAGGCCGGACCGGTGCAGTCCAGGGTCGCGGTCGGCGTCGGCGTCCGCACGGCGGCGTTTTTACCCAAGCTCGGCGAGGTGCTCGGCTCTTTGCGTTCACGCGGCGTCCACCCCGAGGTCGTTTTTTTAGATGCTTCCGACGAGGTGCTCGTCAAACGTTACAACTTTACCCGCCGCACCCATCCGCTCGGTTACGCGCCGCTACAACAAGACATCGCGCGTGAAAGGGTGGTCTTAGGCGACCTCCGGGCGGTAGCCGACACCGTCCTTGACACTTCAGGGCTCTCCGCTCGTGAGCTGACTGAAGAGTTCCGCCTGCGTTTCGGTGACGAACGCAGGTTTCGCCTGCGGCTCTCGTCGTTCGGCTTTAAGCGGGGGGTACCTATCGACGCGGACAACGTCTTCGATCTGCGTTCGTTACCCAACCCGTACTACGACCCGGCGCTGCGTCATAAGGGCGGCAAAGACCCCGAGGTCGCCGCCTACGTCTTTACCGCCGAAGGTTTAGCGTTTTATACCGAGCTGCGCGAGTTTGTCCGGCTGCTGGCGACCCGGGCGCTCATTACGGGGCGCTCGAGCTATACCGTCGCCGTGGGGTGTACGGGCGGTCAGCACCGCTCGGTCGCCTTTGCCGAACGCCTCAAAGTTGACCTCGCCGACGTCTTTGCGACCTACGCCGAACACCGCGACCTGGCTTTGGCGCTCGCCGAACACGGGGTCGCGCGTGGCTAGACCGCTCAGCTCTAGAAACCTCCCCCGGACAACGGCTGGGCGGTGGGAGCGTCTTGGCAACCTCCGTTATTGGCTGATGCCGGGGATGGGCGTTAAACGGCACGTCGCCGTGATCGGGGCGGGCGTCGGGGTGCTGCTTGTCGGGGTCCTTTGCGGGGCGTTCTGGCTGTGGGGCAACGGTTACTTGCTCAGCCCGCTCGGACGTACCCTTACCGGCACCTTGTGGTGGCAGCGTTGGGGCGGTCTGCTCGCGCTGCTGCTGCTTATTAGCGGCAGCGCGCTGGCGGTAGCGGCGGTGGGCCGCCTCAACCGCTCGCTTTTATCTAACTGGATGCCCAAACCCAAAGACGCCGCCGTCTTGCTGCACCGCCGCGTCTCGCTCGCCAAAGGGCCGCGCGTCGTGGCGTTCGGGGGCGGTACTGGGTTGTCGAATCTTTTACGGGGACTACGGCACTACACTTCGAACATCACCGCAGTAGTGTCGGTGAGTGACGACGGCGGCTCTTCAGGGCGGCTCCGCGAAGCGTACGGCATTCCGGCACCGGGCGACCTGACGGACTGTCTGGCGGCGCTTTCAGACAACGAGCTTCACGTTTCGCGACTTTTAGAGTACCGCTACGCGCGGGGCGGCGAGCTTAAAGGCCACACCTTCGGCAACCTTTTGATCACCACCCTGACCGAAGTCGAGGGCGACTTTGCCCGGGCAGTGCGCGTGCTGAACTCGCTGCTTAATATCTGCGGCGCAGTCTACCCGGTGACGACCCAACCTACAACGCTCAAGGTGCTTAAACGCTCCGGTGAAACGGTGTTGGGTGAAAGCAACGTGCGCGGCAGCCCGGGCGCGGCGTCGCGGGTAGCGCTCGAGCCTCCCGATCCGCCGCTCGTCCCCGACGTCGGGTTGGCGCTCGCCGCCGCCGACGTGATCGTTTTGGGGCCGGGGAGCCTGTTTACGAGTACCTTGCCGCCGCTTCTGGTACCCGGCAGCCGTGAGGCTGTCTTGGCGTCGCGGGCGTCGCTCGTTTATGTTTGTAACGTCATGACCGAAGCCGGGGAGACGGACGGTTTCAGCGCCTGGGAGCACGTCGAGGCGCTTTACGCCCACCTGGGGCGTTATCCCGACTGGGTCGTGATCAATACCGGTGAGGTCAACGCCGAACGGTTAAAGCGTTACCGGGGCGAAGGTGCCGAGGTCGTGCTCTACGATCCTGCACCCTTTGAGGCGGCGGATATCGAGGTCGCTACGCTCAACTTGCTAAGTAGCGGCCTACAAGCCGGTCACGATTCGCAGCGGCTCGCGCGCTGGCTCTACGCATTTTGCAAAGTAAAGGTGAACGCAGGTGCTTGAAACGCTCTTCGTCGCCGCACTGCTGAGCGTTACCGACCCCGCCGGGGACGTCGGCACCAACCTCACCGCGCCGACGGCGGCGGCGCTGCGGCAGCGGGACGCGTTCGACCTCCGCAGCGTTACGGTCTTCGATAAGCCGCAGCTGAGTTTTCGTATCGGTTTGGAAAACGCAGCGGGTTTTCCGGGAGCACTGCTCGAGCTTTACTTAGGTGAAGCTCGTTCGAGCGAAACTCCCGGCGCGGCGTTACTGGCAGGGTCGGCGCTCCGGCTCCCCAGCGGCGCGTCTTGGCGCTACGCGTTTCGTATTACTAAAGATGAAGTAAGGGTGTTTGAAAGGCAAAACGGCAGCCCTACCGACGTCACCGAGGCAAGTGGCGCGCGGCTCAGCGTTTCGGGCAACACCTTGGTCGTGCAGACGAAGCTGCCGGTACCGAAACCTCTCAGCGTTTACGGTATGTCCGGTTCGTTCGACCCTTTTAGCGTGAGCGGGTGGCGGCGTGTACGCACCGAGCCGTCACCGTGGGGTTTTTCAGGCCGCGCAGCGTCGCCGGTGCTCGACATCTTGACCGATTCGCCCGGGGCCCAAGCGCGGGCGCTCGAGCAGGGCGTCTTACCCGAAGTCCGGGCTGCGGCGAGCGAACCCGGCTGGTTGGCCCTCGCCGGGGCAGGCGTCGCGGCCGCACTCATCGGGTTCGGTGTCCGGCTGAGCTGGGGCCGCCAGACAGAAATTCCGCCCGCACCCTATCTCGCACCTTTTACCAAAAAAGACCGACGACGGCGCGCGCAGGTACTCCGCGACTTGAGCCGGGTGCAGGGCAAACTGGTCTTAGCCGAGGAACAACCGAAGGCCGCTCCAGAACCCGCCTCTCGCCCCGAGCCGGTTTTGAACTAGGCGCTGTAAGTATTGTATAGGGCGTACCCTCGAGGACAGTGCAAGGTCTCCAGCGGGATAGGCAAGTAGCTTGGCTCTCCGACTTTCGTGTCGGCACTTCAAGGCAGGTCGGGGCAAATTCGAGTCGCAAAGTCGTCAGTCGTAGCATTTCCAAGAGAGGTTGACGTAAGTATCACCTCAGAATGTGCGTGCTAGTCGGTAAAACTCATATTGAGCGCGTTGCTTTGCAGAACTTCGTACATTCCGACTAGATGAACCTAATATATCGGTGTCCATAATGCCAAATGCTATATGTGGGAGAAGAAAAGAGCGCAGAGAATCCGCGCTCACGTCTCGATATATCAGCATTTCCATTAAAAGTTACTTGCAAGCATACCCCATGCGGGGCACAGGTCATCGCCAGAATGTATGTGCTGGTCGAAGAAGTTCAGACAGAGAGCGGTGCCAACCAGATGCTACCTGCTATATAAACCTAAACGCTAATCGCCGTAGGTACCCGTTCCGAGCGCCGTCGTCGGGGCGTCACCCAAAGAGATATTTGCGCCCAGGGTGCTGAGGCGTTCGGCGAGGCGTTCGTAACCGCGCCGGACGTACTGCACACCGGTAATTGTCGAGTGACCTCGCGCCGCGAGCGCCGCAATCACCAGCGCCCCCCCCGCCCGGATGTCGGCGGCGTGCATCGGCGCGCCGTGCAGGACGCTGCCACGGATCACCAGGGTGTGTTCACGCAGCTCGAGCCTTGCCCCGGTTCGCGCCAGCTCACCGACGTGGGTAAAGCGGTCGGGATAGACCCGGTCGGTGACGACGCTTCTGCCCGGAATTGTCGCCAGGTACGCGCCGAACGGGGCTTGCAGGTCGGTCGGCAAGCCCGGATACTCGAGGGCCACCACATCGACCGGCGTGAGCGGCCCGGTCGCGTCGAGGTAGAGCGTATCAGGAGCCAGCTCGAGAACCGAAGCGCCGCTCTCCTCGAGCTTGGCAACGACGGCCCTCATGTGTTCGGCCCGGACACCCCGGAGGCTGATCTGTCCGCGAGTCGCAGCAGCAGCCAAGAGCAGCGTTCCAGCTTCGATGCGGTCGGGTAGCGGTCTGTAGGTGACGCCCGAGAGCGTGGCGACCCCATCAACCGTAATTGTTGGTGTTCCAGCTCCCGAGATACGCGCGCCCATCTCGCCCAGCATCTCGGCGAGATCGGCAATTTCAGGTTCTAAAGCGGCATTTTCGATGATAACTCGTTCGCTGCCGAGCGCCGAGGCCAAGATGATATTTTGGGTGCCGCCGACCGTAGGCGCGTCGAAGACGACCCGGCCCGCGAGGGGCGCGCGCCGCGCTGCGTGAAAGTCCCCTTTGACTTCGGCAAAATCGACGCCGAGCTGCCGAAACGCTTTGATATGGCGGTCAACCGGGCGCGGCCCGAAAGCGCAGCCCCCCGGCATCGAAATATGCGCTTCACCACAGCGCCCCAAAAGCGCCCCCATCGCGACAAAGCTCGCCCGGAGCTGACTGACGAGCGCGTAAGGGGCGTCGGTCGTAACGAGTTCGGACGCGTCGATGTGAAGGTCGCGGCCGACCCAAGCGGTGCGCGCCCCGAAATGCTCTAAAAGCTCACAGATCGCTAAGATATCGCTGAGGCGCGGCACCTCCTTAAGCACCACCGGCTCACGGGTCAAAAGCGCTCCGAGAATCAGGTAGAGCGCGGAATTTTTTGCACTGTGAACCGAGACTTCACCGCGTAAAGGGCAGCCCCCGGTCACATGAAAAGCTTCAAGATGCGTTTCCATCGTCTCCTCTCTAAGCGCCGACGGCGCACCCCAAGGTAACATCTCACCCAGGGGGAATACAACATCATATACACAACTTACACATAGAAACTCTAAAGTGTACATTTGTCGTTGTCAAGGTGTGTAACATAATGCTAGACTCGTTTCACGGAGGCAACGATGCCCAAACGCGAAAAGAGCAAACGGCTACAGGTGGTCATTACCGAAAAACAAGACTCACTGCTGACCAAAACTGCCTATCAGCTCTCGAACCCGGAGCGTTTGGTGTCCAAGTCCGAGGTGGTACGTTTAGGTATCGAGATGCTTAACAAGGCCGTCGAACAGGGCGAACTCGACCCGAAGCTACTTACGGCGTTAGCAGAAAACGACACAACGGACGAGTAACACTGTTAAGCTGCACCTTTCGTGCAAACGATGAGTTACTGGCCTAAGAAACAATTATCTTGCGTAACATTGCCCGTTCAGCTGGCACAGTCTCTACCGCTACCCCGGCACTTTGCCTTGAAGATTCGAAAAAATATCTGGCTGTTTGTATCTCTAAAGACACTTTATTCAAAGATAACTACTCCGTAGCTTTAGATAAACACGTAGAAGCGGTTGAATCCTTAGCGACTTCAGCACAGCGTTCTTACAAAGATTTGGTGTGGTGGCGCGACACGGTATTTACTTGCCTGATACCCTTTACTCCGTTTGGTTTTCCTACGATGAGCAAGGAGCGTTTAGTTCGTACTACGGTAATCTTGAAGCCCCTTTTGTGAGAACGCCCATCGGCGCTGATACAAGAGACTATGCGCTTGATATCGTAGCGAACGCACGAAGTAATTGACAATGGAAAGATGAAACCGAGTTTGCAAAACGTTTAGCGTAGGGATTGATTCTGCGAACTTTCAGGCTCGAGTAAGAGCTGCCGGTAAAGACTTTATTCGACGTCGAGAGGAAACAAGGTTTCCTCTCGACCAGAACTGGCAAACATGGCAGGTGGCAGAACAAAAGCCGATTTTGCACTTGCCTGCGAACTGGGCGCAGAATTACGGTACACACAGCGTTCTTGACACCGGTACTGCTTAACGAGACCTCGTAAGAGACTCAGACGCATTCGCGTGATGTCTGTACATTCCGTACATCTGCCGGAACGCTCCTCATTACACCGCAGTGCGTTATCCTAAACGCGTGTCGCGTATCGCAACCGGTGAACTGCTCGACGAACGTTACGAAATCGTCGGGACGCTCGGGCAGGGCGGGATGGCGCAGGTGTACCGGGCCTTCGACCGGCACCTGGAGCGCGAAGTCGCGCTCAAAGTCTTGCGCCCTCACCTGACCGAAGCCGATACCGAGCGCTTTCGCCGCGAGATCATGACGCTCGCCAAACTCAGTCACCCGAACATTGTGAGTATTTACGACCTCGGTCGGGGTGACCACGTGTACTTTGCGATGGAGCTGATTTCCGGCGGGCCGCTGACCGAACTCGGGCCGGTAGGGGCCGACCCCGAACCGCTCCTGCATTTCTTAGACGCTGCTGTCAGCGTTGCCGAAGCGCTCGCGTATGTTCACCGGCTCGGGATGGTTCACCGCGACCTGACCCCGCGCAACATTCTCTTAACCCCTGAAGGCCACCCCAAGGTGATGGACTTCGGGCTCGTGCAACTTGCCGAAGCGAGTCGTCAACTCACCCGCACCGGTCTGACGCTCGGGACGCCGCAGTACATGGCCCCGGAACAGGCAGAGGGTAAAACGACGGGAGCCCATACCGACCTCTACGCCCTCGGCGCGGTACTCTACAAAACCGTAACCGGCGTCGCACCTTTTGAAGCGGAAAACGACCTGACGCTCCTCTATCAGCACGTTTACGGTGTACTCGTAGCGCCCCACGAGCTGAATCTAGCGCTGCCCAGAAGCTTGTCCGCGCTGATTGTCAGCTTGTTGGCGAAAAACCCCCTCGAGCGCCCCTCATCGGGTGAACGTGTCGCCGACGCCCTTAGAACCGTTCAGGCGCTCATCAGGCAAAAAAGCAGCGCCGTACGGCTCGGCGGGCCGGGGCAACAAGGCGTCTTTACCGGGGGGCCGGTCAACCCGGGTGGGCTCAACAGGGTTTGGAGCAGCAAACTCGCTGGAGGCCCGCAGTGGCCGGGCGCGCTTACGGCGGCTGCCGGGTTCGTGCTGCTTGGGTCGCGAAGCGAAGAGGTCGTGGTGCTCCATCCAAGTGACGGGAGCGTGCAGGCGCGGTTTGAAACCGACGACGAGGTCAACAGCGCCGTCGTCGGCGTAGAAGACACGCTGCTTTATACAAGCCGTTCGGGAAGCCTGAGCGCGCACCGCTGGCCGGGTGGTGAACTGCTCTGGCGCGACGCCGACGCCGAGGTCACAGGTTTTACCCCGTATGCCGGAGATTTATTTTTAGGAACTGCAGCGGGGCTCGAGCGCCGCACCTTGCGAAACGACCGGGGGTGGCACTACCCGAGCGACCCCGCCGCCACCGCGCCGACGCTTTGCGGCACCGCGAGCGCCACTGTCTGCTACCTGACGCGTTCAGGATGGCTGCACGGCGTCGGCCCGGCAGGTGAAGGCCGATTTAAGGCCCAGTTCGGCGAGGTCAAGGCGCAACCTGCCGCCAAAGGCGAGCTGCTTCTTTTACCCGAACGCAGCGGCGACCTGCACGCGTTTAGTTTAGAGACTCTCGAGGTGCTCTGGAGCTACGACATGGAGGGGCAACTCTGGGCCTCGCCGCTCGTTTGGGGACCTTACGTCTACAGCGTGTCGTGGGCCGGGGTGATGCGCTGTTTGTCGCTCCAGACCGGCGACGATATCTGGGAAGCGCCGCTCGGCGGCCGCGTAACGGCGACGCCGGTACTCGCCGGAGGCGTCCTCTACGTCGTCGGCGAAACAGGTGAACTCGTCGCCCTCGACGCACGCAGCGGTCAGGAGCTTTTTCGCGAACAGGTCGCTCAAGGTCCCCTACAGGCCAGCCCGCTGGTTTTAGGCGACGCCGTGTTTGTCGCGGCGCTAGACGGCACGGTTCGCGCCTACCGCGCGTGAGGCGGCGCGCCCTTTGGCTGACAACGGCTTGACGCAGTTCTGACAAGCTGGTTCCGAACACCTTCACGTCTGTTACACTACCTAGAGCAACTGTTTTAACCAAAGGAGAACTTTATGAAACGTCCGTTACTTTCACTCTTAGCCCTCGGTCTGGCAACCGGCTTGTCTGCCGCCTACGCCCAGACCCAGCTTTCGTTCTGGCACGCCTTTACCGACGAACCGCGCTCGAGCTGGATCGAAGACCGGGCCGCCGAGTGGAGCGAGCAAAATCCCGACTTCGTCATGAACGTCGAGTCGAAAGGCTCGTACCCCGAGACGCTCCAGGCCGTTATTTTGGGGGCGCGGCAGGGCGACACGCCGAACGTCGTACAAGTTTACGAGATCGGTTCGCAGCTCGCGCTCGACGCCGGTATCTTCACACCGGTCGGTGAGGTCGAGGGCGACTTCGATTTTTCGGACTACATCGAGCCCGTGCTGAACTACTACACGATTGGCGGGCAGGTCAATTCGGTTCCGTTCAACTCGTCGTCGCCGATTTTGTATACCAACAAGACCTTGATGAAACAGGCCGGGCTCGACCCGGAAAATCCGCCCGCAACCTACGGCGAGATGATCGACGCGTGCAAGAAGGTCAAGGCGTCGGACGTTAAAGCCGACTGCTTCGGCGTAAGCTTAAACGGCTGGTTTTTCGAGCAGTGGCTGGCCGAGCAGGGCGCGGACTTGCTCAACGAAGGTAACGGCCGTGACGGGCGCGCCACGGAAGTCAACTACGAAAGTGACGCGTTTAAGAACATCGCGAACTTTTTTAAGACGATGAACGACGCGGGCTACTACACCTATACCGGGGCGCTCGAGGACTGGGACGGCTCCGACGCGATCTTCACGAATCAGCAGTCCGTCTTTCACATCACCTCGACCGCCGACCTCGGTAACATCACCGCCGCCGCCGAAGAGAACGGCTTTGAACTCGGGGCCGGACTTTTACCGATGGCCGACGACGCCGAACGTAACGGTGTGGTGATCGGCGGCGCGAGCTTGTGGCTGCTCAAAGACAAACCCGCTGAAGAGCAACAGGCCGCGCTCGACTTCGTGCTCTATATGACCAACACCGAAAACATGGTGTCGTGGCACAAACTGACCGGCTACTACCCGGTTCGTAACTCGTCGGTCGAAGCGCTCCGCGACGAGGGCTGGTTTGAGAAAGACCCGAACTACAGCGTCGCCTTCGATCAGCTTTTAGATACCAAGGTCAATCAGGCGACCGCCGGGGCGCTGAGCGGCAACATGCAAGAAGTCCGTACGATTACCGAAGAGACGATGCAGCGCATTTTCCAGGGTGGCGCAGTTGACGCCGAGCTTTCACGCGCCGCCGAGCAAGCGGCGGCCCGCTTAGCCGAGTACAACAGCAATTTTCAGTAAAGGAAACTTGCCGATTTCGGGCTGCGCGCTGCGCAGCCCTTTCTTTAGTCTGGTGAGGGTATTGTAAAGGTGAGGAGGCAAAGTGCAACCTGTATTTAAGAGCCGTATGCTGGCGTGGCTTTTGCTGTTACCGACGCTCATTATCTTGCTGATATTTATCTATTATCCGCTACTCAAGTCGTTTGTCTCGAGCGTTTACCGTAGCAACCTTTTTTTAGGTACCTGGCAGTTTGCCGGGTTGGAGAACTTTCGTTCGCTCTTCTCCGGCCCGCTCGCTCCGGCCTATATTCAAGCGCTCGTGCAGACCGTCGTCTTTAGTCTGTTAGTCGTTTCTGTCGGGTTGCTGCTCAGCCTCGGGATCGCTACCCTCGCCAATCAACCCGTACGCGGCGCGCGCGTGTACCGGCTGCTGCTGATTTGGCCTTTCGCCCTCTCCCCCGCCGTCGCCGGGACGATCTTTTTATTTATCTTTAACCCCCAAGTCGGTATCGCTAACGATTTCTTGGGCGCAACGTTTGGCGTTCGCCCCCGCTGGCTCGACACGCCGATCCTGACGTTTTTACTTGTCACCGCCGCCGCCATCTGGAAAAACTTGGGCTACAACATCGTCTTTTACCTCGCGGCGCTCCGCAACATTCCCGGCGAACTCGGCGAAGCCGGGCAACTCGACGGCGCGAACGGCTGGCAGCGGTTTTGGCGGATCACCTTTCCGCTGCTCGGCCCGATGACCTTTTTTCTGGTTTTTACCAACCTGACCTTTTCGTTTTTCGACACCTTTGGGCTGATCGACATCATGACCAGCGGTGGCCCCATCGGACGCCCTCCCCTCGACGAAACGGGCGTGACGACTACGCTGATCTACAAAATCTTTCAAGACGGCTTTAGCGGCACCGGCAACCTGGGCGTCGCGGCGGCGCAGAGCATCGTGCTGCTCTTTATCATTGCGGGGATTGCGCTCTTGCAGTTTCGCTTCGGCAGCCGCCGCGTCTACTACGGGGGCGACCAATGAAGGGTGCGCCGTGAGAGGTGAACCAGTGAGAAGTGAACCAGTGAGAGGCAACCTGTGAAACGCAATACACTCTGGATTCATCTGCTGCTGATCTTGGCGTGTTTGCTCGTCACTGCGCCTATCTTGTTCGCGCTCGTCAAAGCGACGCAGACGCGGGCGCAGGTACTGTCGCCGAGTCTCATCCCCGGCACGCTGCTCTGGGAAAACGTCCGCGCCGCGTGGACGGGGGGCAATCTGGGCGTCTATATGCGAAATTCGCTGATCGTCGCAGCGGCCGTAACGTTCGGTAAGACGCTCTTGTCGCTGATGGCGGCGACCGCGCTCGTGTTTTTCGATTTTCCCTTGCGGCGGCTTGTGTTCGGGCTTATCTTGCTGACCCTGATGACGCCCTTAGAGGTGCTCGTTCTGCCGCTCTTCGACCTCGTGTCGCAGCAACCGCCCGAATCGTGGCGCGTCTTTTGGGAGTGGTTTCGCAATCCGGTCGAGGTGTTTCTCAACCCGATCAAGTATGGTTTTGGTTGGGCCAACACTTACTGGGCTATCATCGTGCCTTTTTTAGCGTCGGCGACGGGCGTGTTTTTGTTTAATCAGCACTTCCGCTCAATTCCGCGTAGTTTGGCCGACGCTGCGAAGATCGATGGGGCCGGGCCGGTACGGTTTTTAAGGAGCATCTTGGTGCCGATGAGCTGGAACACCATCGGAGCGCTCGCCGTGATCCAGTTCGTTTACGTCTGGGATCAGTATTTGTGGCCGCGTATTATTATTCGGCGGAATGAGACGCAGGTCGTGCAGATCGGGCTCAACGCCCTCGTCTCGGGCGACCGGGTCGAGTGGGGTCAGGTGATGGCGGCGGCGCTCCTGACGATTATTCCGCCCCTTATCGTCTTTGGGTTATTGCAAGAGCAGTTTATGCGCGGCTTCGCCCTCTCGAGCGAAAAGTAGTTGGTGCAGGTGTTGTCTGGTTTGAGCCGGTCTCATAAAACGAGCCACGGCCCAGCGCCCTCCCGAGATGATAGCGGCGAAACTCGCGCTTTATAATGGCGCGCTTTGTACGTAAGCGTTGCTCGAGCCCCGTCACCTCAATTCTGAAACACATAATGAGCCCTGCGTGAGCCCTGCGCCGTCCGGCTGGGGCCGAACCCGTACAATGCTTTTATGCAGCGTTTTGCGACCTCGGTTGGGGCGGCCTTGTGACAACCAAACCAGGAACCCGTACTGTATTCGTCGCAGAACAAGACGAACGGCTTCTGCAGCTTATCGAGTTGGCGCTCAGTACGAAAGGACACGCGGTTCTCAGTGCGCGGCGCGGCGCAGAGGTGCTGGAGGAACTCGAGCACACCACCCCGGCCCTTATCATCCTCGGACACCTGCCCGACCTGAGCACCGCCGAACTCTCGAAACGTATCCGCCTCGTGCCACGTTTGCACGCGGTTCCGCTGCTGCTTACCGGTGACGACGCGCCGCCTGACGCGGGTACCGTCCTCGCCCGGCCCTTTACCGGAACGGCGCTGCTCAGCGCAGCCGAACAGCTGCTCGGCGACCCGCCGCCCGCTCAGGCAACCGTTACGCACACAGTCATGGTCATCGAAGACAGCGCCGCACTGCGGGGGCTGATCACTGATATCTTGCACCGGCAGGGTTTCGGTATCGAAACGGCTGAAACCGTGCCGCAGGCGAGAGCCCTTATCAAACGCCGCGCAGGTGACGTGAGCCTCGTGCTCTTAGACGTCAACCTTCCCGGCGGGACCGGTTTTGAACTCTTAGAGCTGATTCGGCGTCACTCGGAGGTGCCGGTCTTTATCCTCTCAGCCCTGCGGCAGCAAGAGCAGATGCGGCGCGGACAGGCGCTCGGCGCACAAGCGTTTATCGAAAAACCGTTTAACCCAAGGGAACTCGTCCGAAAAATCCGTGACGTTCTGACCTGAACGGATTAGGCTTTGCAGAAATTAGAGCGCAAGTAAGGGGTCCACGTACACCTACTTGTTGACCACCTTAAAACGCAACTCGAGCCTTTGCAGGTTGAGCGACAGCTTGCCTGCATCCGCCAGGGAGAAGGTACGCAGGTCATTGACCAATCTGATGAGGAGTTGCGTCTGCGTGAGCAACAGGTCAACTTCGCCTTCGCTGTAAGGTACGACGTGCTCTTTAAGCAGCTCGAGCCTGATCTATATGGCGCTCAGCGGGGTTCGCAGGTCGTGAGCAATGCTGGCAATCATATCGCTGCGCTCGCGTTCATAGGTTTGAAGCGCGCCCGCCATCTGATTAAAGTTTTGCGTCAGGGTGACGACCTCTACGTTGTCAAACCGTTTAGGGTCGGGTACGCGCGCCCCGAGGTCACCTTGAGCAATTTGTATCGACGCGTTGCTTACCTGTTCGATTCGATGGGTTTGGCAAGCGCCTTGGCCGCCACTCTAGCGAACACACTCGCTACAAGCACTAAGTGCTCCTACTGATTTAGCTTGGATTAGAGCAGTTCTTCAAACAATTCGTGTAGCACGCAATAAATCAAGCTTTGAAGCCTTGGGTTTAGTTAAAACTAATTGGGTTGGGCTACTTACTAACGCGATACTAACGAAGCCAGCGTTGCTTAGAACGCTCCGCACGCCCCTAAACGCCTCTTGAAAGGCACCCTCTTGGGGGTGTCGAATTGTGATTGAAGAGCTTGTCTGACGTCAATGGGTAAGCTTTGAAAATGCAAAAACAGGCTCAACTGGGTGACAAAGATGATAATGATCGTCGTCACCAGAGCGAGCGCCAACATACCCAGCGCCAACATACCCAGCGTCAGACGGGTGACAAGACGCTTCACGGCACCTCGTTGAGACGGTAGCCGTAGCCCCAGACCGTTTCGATTGCACCCGCAACCCCGGCATCTGCGAGCTTTTGCCGAAGGTTCTTCAGGTGCGAATCGACGGCGCGCTCTAAGGCGTCGCTTTCGGGCACGCTCGCCCCAGCAGTTCGGCGCGTGACACGGCGCGACCCGGCGTTTGGGCGCGGTGGTGGAGCATTTTGAATTCGGTAGGGGTTAGGGTGAGCGGCCGAGTATTTGCCGTCGCGCTCACGTGATAAGGGTCTATTTCGATAGAGCCGACGCGGAATAATTTTTGTGTAACGACCGGCGCGTGACGTTTGAGGACGGCCTTAGCGTGAGCGACGAGTACCCGCAGGCTAAACGGTTTGGTGATGTAATCGTCCGCGCCCAGGCCCAAACCGAGCAGTTCGTCGATCTCCTCGGCTCGAGCGGTCATCAAGATGACAGGCACGCGGTCAAAAACACGCAGCGTTTTTAAGACCTCCAACCCGTCGAGTTCGGGCAAGCCGATAGCTAAGAGAATAAGGTCGGGCTTAAAGGCTCGCCACAATTCTAGGGCGCGCTTACCGTCTTCAGCACGTTCGGTCTGAAACCCTTCGTTACGAAGGTAAAGCTCGAGACCTTCGGCGATCACATATCCATCCTCGACGATTAAAATTTTGCTCATGCCCGCCCTCTGCGTTACCTCGTGAAAAGCTCCGAAGCTCGTGTCTACCTTCATTGTATCGCCCTCTCCTATCATGACTGCTTTAAGTGTGCTGGAGAGGTGTCTGAAAGCTGCGGCAAACCTATGTAGAAACTGTGAGGATGCGCTAGCGTTGGTTCAACAACCCGTCGCCACGCAGTCGGACAGCTCTACGCCTACAGCCTCGTTCTAGGGTTGCTTTTATCCCGACCTCGTGGGTGATGAACTGTAACGAGCTCGTCCACGCGGTAGCCGGTCAAGAGGAGCTGATAGAAGGTGCGGACGCAGCGGTCGTCGTGAGCCTTGACCGCTGCTCTAAAGGCTGTGCGTCCGTAGGTAGTGAGGCAAAGCTGGCGTAACTGTTCACATAAGCTGAAGTCTTCTTCTGTTTTGACCTGAAAGATGGGCTCGAGCAGTGGCCTCAAATCCATCTTTTCTCTGGCTGTTCGAACCAGTCTCGACCCGCGTGTTGCCAAGCTGTATTTCTTTAGCCCGAAACCTCGAACGACTCGACGACCTCACACAAGATCGGGTCGAAGCTCTCGGCGAGCTGCGCGGCCTCGGCCATATGGGGCGTCGCCTGGGAGTCACGTTGCATCGCCTCATAATCCTCGCGTGAGCGCCACTGGGCGTAATTGACGACTCGCCGCCCGTCGTAGCTGCGGTGGATGTTCGCCGAGACGAAGCCGGGCAGCTGGCGCATGGCACTCTCGGTCGCTTGTCGCAGCACCTCAGCGAGCGCCTCTTGCTTCTCGGGCTCGACCTGAAACACATTGATGAGGGTGTAGGGTTCTTTTCCTTCACGAATCGTAACCATGAAACTCTCCTTTATAGACAAGACAGCTATAGATGAGACAACCCAACTCAGGGTTTGATTTGTACCAGTTGTCAGGAACCTGACAACTGGTGAAATGATAGGCTTTACTACAGGTCTTATCAGTATCCTGAGATACACTTGTCGGATGACCGGTTATGAACATTCACTGGCTTACACAGTTAAACGAACCCAACAAGCGATTCGTCATGCGATGGACCAGACCCTCGCGGACCTTTTGACCCCGCCGCAGTACGCCGCCCTGAGCGCGCTTTCTAATGAAACAGGATTGTCGAACGCCGACTTGGCCCGGCGCTGTTTCGTGACCCCTCAGACCATGCATCAGATTCTCGGAGGACTCGAGTCCCGCAGTCTCATCGGGCGGTCGCCACACCAGCGGCACGGCAAGATCGTCCAGGTGACGGTCACGGAGGCGGGACGACAGCTTCTGGCTAAGGCGCACACGTTAGTTGACGAGGTTGAGAAGAAGATGACACGTGGTTTGTCCGCCGTAGAAGAGGAGCAGGCTACGAGCGTTCTCTTGCGGTGCTGCACAGCTCTGGAAACGTAACTCCACAAATTCGACGTGGCCGATGGCACCGACGTGTGCTCGTTCTCCCTTTCCGCGTCCTATCAAAGGTAGGCTGTGCGCTCACCGCTCTAAGCTGCTATAAAAAACGCTTCAAGTCGCGAGGGTTCTTTGGGACTCATAGGGCCACTCGTAGGGCCATGACAGTGATTCCCTAGACGTGCTTATGGTCCGTCACACGGGCAAGAGTCCGGCTGACGCGGCTATCATACTTTCCGGGGTAACGATAATTTTGGGCGCGAGTACCGAGTCATGCGGTGCATCGTCGCTATAAGTAAGCTGGATGGGAAGCCCGGTTGTTTCGCAACGTCGGCCTCGGCAGGTAAGTTAGGGCCGCCTCCGCCCCCGGGCGCTCGTGCGATACTTAGCTATGACTTTGCCCCTCGAGGCCCCCACATCTTCTACCCCGACGCCGGACGAAAGCTTGTTGGGGCGCGTCGCCGCCGAGCTAAAAGCTGGTATCGAGGGCGAGGTACGCTTCGACATCCCCGCCCGCACGCTCTACGCGACCGACGCCAGCCCCTACGAAATCAAACCTTACGGCGTGGTGCTACCCAAAAGCATTGACGACGTCGGGCATACGCTTACTGTTGCGCGGCGGTACGGGCTGCCGGTGTTGCCCCGTGGCGGCGGAACGAGTTTGGCCGGTCAGACGGTCGGCGCGGCGATCGTCGTTGACGTCTCTAAATACCTTGATAAAATTTTAGACTTCGACGAAACCGCGCGCACCGTCAAGGTTCAACCGGGCGTCGTCCGCGACCAGCTCAACACATTTTTGAAACCGTACACCTTGCAGTTTACCCCGGACGTCTCGACCACGAACCGCGCCAACATCGGCGGGATGGTGGCAAACAATTCGGCGGGGACACGCAGTATCAAGTACGGCAAAACAGTCGATCAGGTCGTGTCGATGACGGTTATGCTCATCGACGGCACCGTGACCGAGTTGCGGGCGTTGTCGGGGGGTGAGCTTAAAGAAAAGCTCGAGCTGCCCGGTTTGGAGGGCGACCTCTACCGCACCGTTTACAGGGTGGTTACGGAACACGAAGGGGAGATTAAAGCGCGCTTCCCCAAGGTCATGCGGCGGGTCGGCGGCTACAACTTGGACGAACTCACTGAAGGACGGCCCTTCAACCTCGCCAAACTGGTGTCGGGTTCTGAAGGTACGCTGGCCTTTATTTTAGACGTGACGCTAAAGCTCTCCCCTGTTCCGACGCACCGGCTTTTAGCACTCTTGCACTTCGACTCGCTTAAAGGGTCACTGCAAGCTGTTCAGCACATCAACCGACACGGGCCGTCGGCGGTCGAGACACTTGACGATAATTTGCTGAAGCTAGGGCTCGAGAACCCTAACATCGCGCCGCTCTTAGGTTGGCTGAGCGGCGCGCCGGAGGCCGTTTTAATCGCCGAATTCGACGGCGAAACCGAAGCTGAGATGCGCGCCGGGTTGGAGAGCATGAAGGCCGACCCTGAGGTGATGGGGCGGGCGTACCATCTGCACCTCGCCGACACTAGCGCAGAACAAGCCGACGTGTGGAACGTCCGCAAGGCCGGTCTGGGCGTCTTTAACACCATTAAAGGCTCGGCCAAACCCACCGCCTTTATCGAAGACGCGGCGATTCCGCCCGAGCACCTCGCCGATTACATCCCCGAGGTCGCGGCAGTCTGCGCCAAATACGGCGTCAAGATGGTCTCTTACGGGCACGCGTCGGTCGGGGTCATCCATGTAAGGCCGATTTTAGACCTTAAGACGAAAGAGGGCTTGGCAGCGTACCAGAAGATCAGCGAAGAAACCTTCGCGCTGGTACAAAAATACGGCGGCTCGTGGTCGGGCGAGCACGGCGACGGGCTGATTCGTTCGTATAAAAACCGCGAACTGTTCGGCGACACGCTTTACGAAGCGTTCCGCGAGGTTAAACGGGCTTTCGACCCGGACAATCTGCTCAACCCCGGCAAAATCGTCGAAGCGCCGCCGATTACCGAAGCTTTGCGTTACGGCGAAGGTTATCAGGTCTTGCCACTTGCCACGCACTTCGACTTTTCTAAAGACGACGGTTTTATGGGCGCGGTTGAAATGTGCAGCGGCGTCGGGGCGTGCCGTAAAACCGGGACCGGGACGATGTGCCCCTCCTACATGGCAACCCGTGACGAAGATCACTCGACGCGCGGGCGGGCGAACCTGCTCCGTGAGGCGATGAACGGCAGACTCGAGGGTGGCCTGACCAGCCGAGCGGTTTACGACGCCCTGGACTTGTGCCTCGAGTGTAAAGCGTGCAAAGCCGAGTGTCCGAGCCAAGTTGATATGGCGAAGCTGAAGTACGAGTTTTTGCAGCACTACTACGATGAGCACGGGACGCCGCTCTCAGCGAGGGCTTTAGGTAACGCGGCGACTGTTGCACCTCTAGGCCGCGCCCTCGCACCGGTCGCCAACGCGCTTTTACCGCTTAAACCGGTACGCTGGCTCGTGGAAAAAACAGCGGGTGTTGACCGCCGCCGGGTGATGCCCCGCTACGCCGCGAGGTCGTTTGACGGCTGGCGCAGAGCACACGAAAAAACGCGGCCTCAAAACACGGAGAAGCCCAAAGTCGCCCTGTTCGCCGATACCTGGACGATGTACAACGAACCCGAGGTCGGGGCAGCGGCAACGCGCGTGTTGGAAGCTTTAGGGTATGAAGTCGAGCACGTCAATTACGGCTGCTGTGGTCGCCCGCAACTCTCTAAAGGGCTCCTGCGGGACGCGAAAAAGCTGGCGGTTAAAAACGTCGAGGCGCTACATAGCTACGTGGAGCGCGGCGTCCCGGTCGTGGGCCTCGAGCCCAGTTGCGTCGCCTCATTTCAGGACGATTACCGCGACCTCGTACCGGGTGAAAAGACCGAAGCCGTGGCGCAAAACGTCAAGATGATCGACCAATTTTTGGCCAAAGAGTGGACGTCGGGGAGGCTCGAGCCCGCCCAAACGTTTCATAAAAACGGCGTCTCCATTATGCTGCACGGGCACTGTCAGCAGCGGGCGATTCAGGGGACGAGCAGTACCAAGGCGGTTTTGGGCTGGCTTTCGGAAAACGTGTCGGAGGTCGATTCGGGGTGTTGTGGGATGGCCGGGAGTTTCGGTTACGGTCACTTCGACCTGTCGATGCAGATCGGTGAGCAGCGGCTTTTTCCAGCAGTCAGGGCGCACGAGGGTGAAACGGTCGCGTGCGGCTTTTCGTGTCGTCATCAAATTAAAGACGGCACCGGCAAACAGACCAAACATCTCGCCCAACTACTAGACGAAGCCCTCCACACCGAACCGGCGTAAAGGGTAAGGTGATTGTTAAGTAAAAGCCGTGTTCGGTCTTCCAGCTCACGCCACTATGCGCTGACCGCAGGACTCGAGCCCTAACCTTTACCGCTCTACGACAATTTACGCTCCTCCGGGGCGTCGGCTCAGCATCGCCGCGCTCAGCACGACCATCAGCCCTTCGACCACTAAAGACGCGACCCCGAGCGGTTCACCCCAGTTGTCGATGTCGTCCATAGCATTAGGCATTCCAACGGTGCGGTTGACGCAGTAGGCGATAAAAGTCAGAAGTGCCAGCGTACCGCCGAGTGTCCAGCCTGAATAGGGCCGAGCAAAGAGCAGCACCGCCGCCAACACCGAACCGGCGATCAGCGCGATGTACAGGTAGCCTATGTACGGCACTTCGGCGAGTTTGTCGCCTAGATCGAGGTAGTGGATGACGGCGATACCCAACATAAGCAGCGCTCCGACAACGCGGGGCAAGATAGCCGAAGACGACTCAGTTTCAGTTACGATAACGGTAGATTGATGGCTCATGGTCAGCTCCTTTTGACTCGTCGGTACGACGTAAAGTGCAAAGCCCGAGTCGTCTGAAGCGTAGCGCGAGACGGTTAAGAAATGGTTTCAAATTGCGTTCGCCCAACGAACTCACCAGAACCCGTCCGGCAACACTTTCTTTAGTGCTAGAGTTACGAATAAAATGAGAATCACAGCATTTCCTTACACGATGGAGAATTTTATGCTCAAGCCACAAACCGGCGCAATCCGACCATGAAAGTTTTGTTTATCGGCGGTACCGGCATTATCAGTTCCGCGTGTTCGCAGCTGGCCTTAGAGCGCGGGATAGAGCTGTATCTGCTGAACCGGGGTCGCAGCTCGAGACCCGTCCCGGAGGGTGCCCACGTTTTAGAAGGTGACGTCCGCGACCGAGCCTCGGCAACCGGGGCACTCGGCGACCTGACCTTCGACGCCGTCGTGAACTGGGTGGCCTTTACCCCGGAACACATCGAGACTGACTTGGAGCTGTTCAAAGACCGAACCCGGCAGTACGTTTTTATCAGCTCGGCCTCGGCGTATCAGACCCCGCCGCTGAGTCTACCGATCCTCGAGTCCACCCCGCTCAGCAACCCCTTCTGGAGGTATTCACGCGACAAGATCGCCTGTGAAACTCGGCTCTTGCGTGCCTACCGCGACGAGGGTTTCCCGGCGACGATTGTGAGACCGTCGCACACCTACGACCGGACACTCTTACCGATGGACGGCGGCTATACGGTCGTCAACCGGATGCGCCGGGGCAAACCGGTTATCGTCCACGGCGACGGCACGTCGCTCTGGGTGCTGACCCATCACCGCGACTTTGCAGCAGGTTTCGTCGGTCTTCTGGGCAACCCTCACACCCTCGGCGAAGCCTTTCAGATTACTTCGGACGAAGTGCTGACCTGGAACCAGATTTTTGAAACGGTCGCCCAGGCAGCGGGTACGACAGCTCAACTTGTTCACATCCCTTCGGAGGTCATCGCCGCGTACGACGCAAGCTGGGGCGCAGGATTGTTGGGCGACAAAGCGCACAGCATGATCTTCGACAACAGCAAACTCAAACGCGCCGTACCCGGTTACGTCGCCAAGATTCCCTTTGCCCGTGGCGCTGAAGAAATCATGGCCTGGTTTGACGAAGACTCGGCCCGTCAGGTCGTCGATACGGAGCTCGACCGGCTCATGGACGACATCATCACGGCCCAACTGTCGGTACGACCCTAGAGCTTCAACCGCAATTTGCTCACCTGTTAAAGCGCTCCGAAACACTCACTGGCGCTTTACTGTCGTGGAAATCTGTCTGAATCAACAGGTAAAAACTGGATAAGTGAAGCGTTTTCATGATAATGAGGTGTGCAAGCTAGGCTCGAGTTGACCCTTCTAGGTGTCCCTACGGTTTCTTGGCAGGGGCAGTTTCTGACCCTGCAACCGCGCCACGGTGCGCTCGTCGCGTACCTCGTGCTGACCGGCCCGTCCCCGCGCGACGACCTCACTGAACCTTTCTGGGGAGGGGGTAAAAGCGCCAACCTGCGCACGGCGCTCTATAAACTCCGGCGGTTGCCGGGAGCTGAAACGTGGCTACACGACGATGAACCCGTCAGCGTCACCGCAACGAGCGACGTCCAAACGCTCCGAAGCGAGCGCCGACGAACTCTGCCACGTCCTGAGCGATCACCCCTTCGCGCTAAGGCTTGCCGGAACTCAGCTCCGGGGGCACGCCGCCGCAGACTGTGCTGGCGCGGCGTTCGGGCATGTGCGTGTACGCGTCACCGTCCCACCCCATCAGACCTTCGTGCGACATGCTCATCACGATGTGCGGCGCAGCGGTATGGTCGGCAAGTTGGGCGATCATCTTTTTGGGTTCTGCCGGAGTACACCCGAATACCAGCACCGCGTCCGCACGACCACAAAAGAGAATATAGACGTTTTTAACGAGCGGCGCGACGGCGCGGTGCGCCGCTTCGGGCCGCCACAAACGGCGACGGTAGTTCATATCGAAACTGACGGGTACCCCGGCTGCTTTGGCGCGCGCAGCGGCCTCGACCAGAACTTCTTGAATATTGCCGCAGAGCGCCATCGTCAAACCCGAGAGGTGCAGGAGCCTGGTATCGAGCAGATGATCCCAGTCGATATCCGCCGGGGTCAACTGGGTAAAACAGGTGTCGCTGCGGTCGTAATAGACCTGCGTCGCGCGCGGCGGTACCGCGTATTCGACGTAGTAGGTTGCCAAACGGTGGTCGCCGGACCAGCGCACCGCCGAGAGGTCGAGGCCGCTGGCGCGGTACTCACCGGCGACGCGGCGGCCTACGGGTGTACCAGGCAGCGCGCTCACCCAACCGCAGCCCCAACCGAGGCGCGACAACGTACAAACGACGTTGGCGTCGGTACCCGACGTGTGGACGTCGAACTGACGCGCCTCCTCGAGCCGCCGCCCCGCCGGAACCGACAATCGGAGTTGCCCTTCGCCGATAGTGGTGACGTCAAAGCGGGGCATCGTCTTAAGCGAGACTCGAGAGCCGTGAAAGCGTAAACTCGTCCAGCGAGGTTAGCACCACGTCCACTTTAGCGAGTACCGCGTCAGCTACAGGAAAATCAGGGTCGGGTACGGCGATAACCTTCATCCCGGCGTTGAGGCCCGCCAGAACGCCGTTTTGCGAATCTTCCAGACAGACACAGTTCTCGGGGGCGACGCCCAAACGCCGAGCGGCCCCCAAGTACACGTCCGGGTGCGGTTTACCGCGTGCTACGTGGTCGGCGCTGAGAATAACTTCCAGTTTGCCCTCAAGCTCCCGCGAGGTCGTTACCAGTTCGATCAAACTGGCTTCCGAACCCGACGCGAGCGCCGTACGGTAGTGTTTTGCGGCAAGCTCGACTGCGCCCACCGCATTTTGCCGAAACGGGATTCCTTCTCGGTAAAAGCCCTGCATCCGCCCGACGATTTCTCGGATGACCTCTTCCCGGCTCAGCTCGAGCTGCACCTCTTTGCCCTGCTTTACCGCTTCTTTCAGCACGACCTCGAGCGTCGTCAGCGTCGCGCCGCTCACCCCACTGACCCAATCCGCGCCCGCTTCAAACGCAAGTTTGGCGATGATGCTCCCTGCTTCGGCGATCTGCACATCGGCCAGGAGAATCTTCTCCGGATAGAGCGCCCGCAGCGCGCCAGTGATAAATTGCGCGGTCTTTAGGAGTTCGTCGTACGTTTTCGGGACTTCGAGGTCGTTCGCTTCAAAAATATCTTTGCGGTAGGCCAGGATGCTCGTTTCGGGGCTGAAGGGAATCCCGTAAAGCGACGCGCCGGGGCCGTCGAGGTAGCCTTTACGCCCGCCCGATTTGCCGCCGTTGGTAAGGTATGCGGGCACGATGTCTTCAATATCGTAGTCGGGCCGGATCAACTAAAGAAGTACCCAAGAGAATCACCCGGCCCTTAAGCCGCCCTTAAGTTTTAGGGGGTCAAATCAGCTTTGTTGGTTATCTTATGTAGGAGGCAAAATGAAACGCTTTTTAGGTTTAGCTCTGCTCACCTCGTTCTCCCTACTCGGCGGTTGCGCCGAAGTTCAGGGCGTGTACGACAAATACGTCAGACCGTCTACCGCGACGCTCAACGGCTACACGGTCGAGCGAGACGCCAGCGGAACCCCGACCGGCAACGCCGACCTGAACGTCAGCGCGTTAGACAGTAAAGGCGAGCCCATCGCAGGAGAAATCAGCAAGCCGGTCGCTACCGTCAAGGTGACGCCGCCCGCCGGGAGCCTCAGCGCCGCCCAAGCGTACACGGCGACCGCCGAAATCAAATTCGACATCCGGGTCCAAGAGATCGTTAACGCGGTGTTAGACATCGATCAGAGCGCCAGTATGAAAAAGACCGACCCCGAACGCCAAAGGGTTGACGCGGCAGGATCGTTTATCGGACGCATCACCGAGCAGGACCGCTTGGCAGTGATGGCGTTTCGCGGCAACGACGAGCGGTTTCTCGCCTCGAGCCTGCTGCAAGACTTTACCGGCGACCAAACGGCCCTTAACGCAGCCGTAGCCCAGGTGCAGCAAAAAACAGACACCCCAATCTGGGATTCGGTGCTCGATACGCTCGAGCTGCACGACAGCGACGAGGGCGGCGGAAACGCCTCACGCGTCGTCGTGCTCTTTACCGACGGACAGCGTAACGGCGGCGACACGGACTTTAACGAGGCGCTGAGCACTGCTAGCGAGTCCGGCGTCAAGTTCTTTACGGTCGGTTTGGGCGCGGGCCGCAAGCAGATCGACCTGACCGAACTACAAGAGCTTGCCGAAGCGACCGGCGGCACCTTCGCCAACGTCGCCGACGCGGACGGGCTCGAGGCACTATTCGCCAAAATCTTTAACGCCATCCGCGCGTCGGGTGTGATTACCTTAAATATCAGCCCGGTGCCCCCTGCGGGCAGCTTGGCGACGGGAACGATTCAGTTCGACGTCAACGGTGAAACTTTTAATCTGCCTTACGCACTTCAGTTTTAGGTTTCAGCTGACCTCTCGAGCGGGCTCCGGCCCGCTTTTCTGTTGTACCCGCAGAACTTCGGTTCTGTAAGCCATCCCGACAAAGCCCGCGCCCCTCCCGGCTAAGCTGAGAACTAATGTTTTAGACACGCTCAGCTTTAGGAGGCTCAGATGGACAGATTTAAGGATGTCAGTACAGCAGCTTCACGCCGGACGATTGCGACGTACTCGAGCTACGCCGAGGCGCAAAAAGCCGTCGATCACCTTTCCGACAACAAGTTCGCCGTTGAGAAAACTGTAATTGTCGCTGAAGGTCTTAAATTCGTCGAGCAGGTTACCGGACGCCTCAACTGGGGCCGCGTCATTTCCACCGCAGCGAGTAGCGGCGCACTCACGGGCGTTTTGATCGGTCTGTTCCTCGGATTTTTCTTCGGTGGCCCCTTGCTCAATATCGTGCTCTACGGCCTGGTCGTCGGGATTATCATCAGCATCTTGTTTGCCGTAGCCGGTTACGCCGCAACGCGGGGACAGCGCGATTTTTCTTCGGTCGGCGGAATGCAGGCTGAGCGTTACAACGTGATGGTCGATACCGACGCGGCGGATGAAGCCGAGGGGCTGCTGCGGGGGATGAGCTGAAAGATAAAGTTTTTAAGTCAAGTCTAAGAAGTCCTTAAAAGAAAATTTTCCTAGTAATGAGTATTCGTGCAAACCTTCACTTAAAACCTCGAGTGCTAGGGGATAAGGGTTCAAAGAAGTGAAAATGGGAGTATGACGAGTACACCCCATTTCCAAGGACAGTCTACGTTAAGTGAGCTGTTCACCGTGGTCTACGTGATGGTTGATGAT
>JAABUN010000556.1_pt1 | contig 95511 bp, 86 predicted proteins | sample 5559311 | NCBI WGS metagenome assembly JAABUN01 (sample SAMN10711877, study PRJNA513370) | rock metagenome | isolation source: Antarctica rocks | place: Antarctica: Victoria Land, Siegfried Peak sud | reverse complement strand
GGACCAGCTTGACTGGGACGATCTGCCGCCGTTGCCCTTCCATCGCCGGAACCAGCAGTGGCGCTATGCCTGGCTCGCCTGAAACTGTCGGGGAGAGAAGGGCCGGGGGGTGGGGCTGGCCGCTCGCAGGCGACAAGTCGAATGAAAACCACTAGAGGCTGACCTGCTCCAGCAACTCAGCCGTCCAGAGGATGTTGCGGGCGAACGGCTCGTGCAGCGTCGACTCGTCGTTGTCCTCGATCGACCACCACAGCGAGAGCAACGCCTGCGCGATCGTCCACTGCCGCATCCGATCAGCGTCCAGCCCTGTGACGTCGGCGACGATCCGGATGCGCCGCGTCAGCACCTCAGTGGCGACAGCATGGTCGTTGAAGGAAGGCAACCGGTTGCGCATCAGGGCGCCGATCTCGAAGGTTGGCTCGCCGACGACGCCCTTTGGGTCGATTGCCAGCCATTGGTCGCGGTGCCGCAAATCGTTGTAGTGGTGCAGGTCGCCGTGGAGCACGACCGGCTCGGCGGATGTCGCGACCAGCTCGGCGTAGAGTCGCTCGGCCCTGCCGGTCAGGCCCGCTGGGAGCGGCCCGGTCCCGCCGTCGTACCGCTGCCGCATCCGCTCGAAGCCCTTGCCCCAGTCCGCGACGGTCGGAAACGCATGCTCGGCCGGAGCAGGACGCCAGAGCGCCGCCATCACCCTGGCCGCGATCCGGGTCGCCTCTTCGTCATCCGGTTCGTCGATCAGCATGTCACCGGGAACAGCCCGTTCCAGGAGCATCGCGTTGCCAGCCGGGTCGTCCTGCATCAGCCGGACCATCCCGTTGCCGTCCGCCAGCCGGAGGGCCGCCATCTCGGATTCGACTTCCGGCCCGCCGTAGCAGATCTTCAGGACGCAGGTCTGGCCGTCGAGGCGGGTCGCGGGGGCGACGTAGTTGAAGCTGAGGTGCTCGAACGGTGCGTCGATCCGTAGATCCCAGCGCTGCCCGTAGTCAGCGAGACGCCGCGGCAGGTCGTCCAGCCATCGCCGCCCATCCTCGCCGTGCATTGCCGTGATGGTCCGCTCGATCGTTCCCGGAAGGCTCATCGTCCCCGCGTCCTCTCCCCTGCGCCATCAGATCCACATCGTCAGACCGCTCGTCTCGCAACCTGCGGTCCGTTGCTGGGTTCCCGGGATAGGCGCCTCGCCCCTGGCGCATGGCAGCTTACCGGTACGCCGAAGACAGAAACGAGATCACAGCCTCCCGGTCGAGCCGCAGGCTGGGGTGCGGCGCTGCTGTGGAGTCGTTCAGCTCGGTGACCGCCAGGTCCAGCTCGCGCCTCCAGATCGCTTCTCGATCGTCGCTGAGGCCGTCCGCCCGGATAGCCAGCAGCAGATCCCGGTGACGCGTCACCTTCGGCGTCAACACCGCCGTCCGGAGCAGTTCGGCCCCCTGATTCGCGATCCGCAGCGCCGCCACCGCTGCCTTGGCCATCCGGCGAAAGTCCTCTCGGCGACGCGCATCCTCGATCAGCTTGCGCTGACTGACGATGTAGCCGAAATGCGCGTGGCGAACCGTCTCCGGATCGAGCATCGCCGGCATCAACGCCTGGAGTTCCGGCCACCGGGGATCGATCGCACCCTCGTGAATGTCGCTGGACAGCACTTCCAGCACGGTCGAGTTGCCCCTGGTGATCAGGCCAACGAAGTGCCGGAGCTCCCACCCATCCTCGTCTGGCCCCATCTCCGGCGGCGTTGGGGTCCACGGCGACAGGATCTCACCGAGATTTGACGCCCAGACCAGCCGGACATCGGTGTCACTTTCGGGCAGGGCGAGGCCGTGGAGTTGCGAACCGACCACGACCCGGGCCAGCGTGACTGGTTCTGCCATCGGTTCACTCCGGGATGATCGCTCTGGCCCGTCCGAACCGCGTGGAGCGACCGTTCGGGACACGTTCCCGCACTGAGGACGAATTCGGATGGCACCCTACCAGATCATGCTCCCGGTTCATGCCCGCGCGGATGAGAGACGATCCACTTGCTCCGTGGACATCGTGACCTCCAGCGAGCCGATGTTCTCGGCGAGCTGCTCCGGCCGGCTGGCCGTCACGAGCGGGATGACCGACGGCTCCTGCTGCCGAAGCCAGGCGAGGACGACCTGCGTCGATGGAGCGCCGACCTCCGCCGCGATCTGAGCGAGGACGTCGAGACGGGTGTCACTGTCGGCGCTCGCGTAGTCGGCCGGGATCTGGTCGCGGCCCCGGCTATAAGCACCCTGAAGCAGTGGAGAGTAGGCCAGCAGCGTGACCTCGTTGCTCCGGCAGAAGTCGCGCAGCTGGTCGTCGACGGCGACCTGGACATCGAGGTCGGCGCCCGGCTTGGGCCGGAGGTACGTGTAGCGGAACTGGGCGGCCGCGTAGGACGGCGTTCCGGCCGTCCCGGCCGCGGCCCGGCTCTCGGCGATCCGCCACGTCGCGAAGTTACTGCAGCCGATGGCGCGTACCTTCCCTGCCTCGATCAGCCGCGCGAAGGCTCCCATCGTCTCGGCAATCGGGACGCGCCGGTCATCGATATGGGCGTAGTAGAGATCGACATGATCCGTCCCGAGCCGTCGCAGGCTACCCTCGATCGCGTTGGTGATCGCTGACTCCGACAGTCCCTCGGCACTGGCAAAGCCCGCTGTCGCGACCTCCGAGACCGATCCCCCGTCGCCAGACGATCCACTCATGGACGCCACCGGCATTGCGCCGCACTTGGTCGCGATCACCACTCGATCGCGGTTGCCGCGCTCCCGAAGCCACTGGCCAAGCACGGCCTCACTTTCGCCCCCAACGCCGCCCTCGTCCCAGAACGAGTAGTTGTTGGATGTGTCGATGAAGGTGCCGCCCGCGTCGACGAACTGGTCGAGCAGCGCGAAGGCGGCTGATCGCTCCATCCGGGTGCCGAAGTGCATCGCACCGAGGCAGAGCTCGCTCACGTCGACCGCGCTGGTTCCAAGTGACCGGGTCTGCATCAAACACATCTCCCGTGATGTACGTCAATGACGAAGCCCCTCAGGTTCTGAGCGGCCACGATCATCGTCGCAAACGGTTGGTCCGACGGAACTACCTCTCCGGGCAGCAATCACCCTGACCATCCGGGCAACCTCTGCGACCATCGACTGGGCGTCGTCATCACTCCCCGTCCCGCGTCGCCATCTCACCGAGCAACGCGGCACTCGTTCGGATACCGGCGTAGAACCGCTCCTCGATCATGTTCTCGTTGGGGCTGTGGTTGGCCTGATCGGCATTGCCGTAGGGGACGACGATCGCGGGGACGCCGATCTCCCGTGGCCAGACCGCCGACGGCAGGCTCCCTCCGACCATCGGCACATCGACCGGCGCGACGCCGAACCCGATCTCGACCGCGCGGCGGACCGGCGCGGCCAGCGGCGAGTCGAGCGAGACGGCGACGGGGTCCATCATGCCGTGCTGGATGATCTCGACGCCAGGCGCATGGACGGCGACGTGCCGGCGGATCTGCTCGTAGATCACGGCCGGTTCCTGATCGGGAACGAGGCGGAGGTCCATCTTGACCCTGGCCTCGGCCGGCAACACCGTCTTGCTACCCGCGCCGCCGTAACCACTCGTGAAGCCGGCGATGTTCATCGTCGGCCGGACCATCAGGCGGTCATAGAACGGGACGTCCGTCGGAGCCGCCTTCTCGGTCAGGCCGATCTCGGCCAACGCTACCGCCTCATCGAGCGGAATCGCGTCGAGGGCGGCTCGCAACTCCGGAGAGACAGGCCGAACCGTATCGATGATGCCGGGAACGAGGATCTCGCCTTCGGGGCTGAACATGGTCGCCAACAGGTGAACGAGCGTCCAGGCGGGGTTGGGCGCGACGCCACCGAAGTTGCCGGAATGGAGATCTCGGGATGGTCCATGAGCGATCATCTCGATGTAGAGCATCCCCCGGTTGCCGAACTCGACGATCGGCTGGTCGGTCTCGAAGACCTGCCCGTCGGAAACGTAGACGAGGTCCGCCGCCAACAGGTCGCGATGGGCCGCGACGAAGGCGGGAAAGTTCGGGCTGCCCGACTCCTCCTCGCCCTCGACCACAACCTTGACGTTGATCGGCAGCTCGCCGGCCGTCTCCAGCCAGGCTCGTGCCCCAAGGATGTTCGCGACGAACTGGCCCTTATTGTCGGCCACGCCCCGGGCCCAGATCCGGCCATCGCGGATCGCAGGCTCGAATGGCGGCGACTCCCACGCCTCCAGCGGGTCGGCTGGCTGGACGTCGTAGTGGCCGTAGATCAGCAGCGTCGGCTGGCCGGGCGCGTTGCACCGCTCTCCGTAGACGACTGGCGCCCCCGGCGTCTCGATGATCCGGGCCGCGAACCCGCTCGTTTCCAGCAGGTCCCCCACGAGCGCCGAGCACTCCGGCACCCCAATGCCCTGCGCGCTGATGCTGGGTTGCGATAGCAACCGAAACAGGTCGGAGAGGTCACGTTCGCGGGTGCGGTCGCAGGCGGCAAGGACGGCCGTCAGCTCCACGGTGATCTCACCATGGGAAGAGGAAACGAGCTGGGTCATCCGGCGGTTCTCCTGAATCGTACCCGGGCGTCGAAGCCCAGGGCGGGTCGGCTGGCCGCATCATGCCATGCTCCCGGCCGACGTCGCCCCCCACCACTCGGAATGTGTCCACGAGGGAGGCGTCAACGAGCCTCGCTCCACGATGCAGATTAAATCTGTTGTCAGTGGTGATCCCTCGTGGCGGAGCAGACCTCTCCCCCAGCCCCTCTCCGGCGCAACCAGCTCACTCATCCGCTGAAGCGGCTTCGGCTTCGTAGGTGCCCGGAGAGGGAAGCAGATCCGTCCATCGAGAGCGGGTACTTCGTATGCGACCCGCTGTAGCCCCACACTAATCCATGTAAATGGACCCAGAATCGAACCAGTCAGCCGTCATTGACAGGGCTCTGTGAAGAGGAAATGCGGTGGTTCGGGCTGGCTGGTATGGTGATCGCGTCCTGCCTGGTGCTGCGGACGGAGAGTAGCCGCGTCCCCCTACACGAGACGTCTCCAAAATGGCCCCCGGGCTGGACGGAGGCGTCTCATTCTGTATGCCTGATTTTTCGGCTTCCTGTCTCCCTCGTGGTCACCAGGATAGGTGACCGGCGTTGTCACGATGAGGCCCAAACGATGGAATTTAGCCTGTTTGCTCCCCACACCGAGTCCGTCGACCTGCTCGGAACGTGGGAGGAAGACGTCACCACACCGATGGAGCTCGGCAGGGACGGCACCTGGCGGGCAACGATCCAGCTGCCGGATGGCCGCTATACCTACCACTTCCGGTTGCCGTCCCGGTCATCGTTCATGGCGGGCGAGGTCATCACGGTCGCCGACCCGCGAGCCCGACTCGTCGACGACTGGCGCGGCGACGCCTCGGTGATCGTGATTGGTGACGGCGCGGACATCACGACCGACCCTGACTACGTCTGGGAGCATGACGACAAGGGACTACCCTCCAATGACCAGTTGGTGATCTACGAGCTTCACGTAGGCGAGTTCGGAGCCGTCAATGGTACGCAGGGCACGTTCCTGTCCGTAATCGACCGGCTGGAATACGTTCAATCCCTCGGGGTTAATGCGGTCGAGATCATGCCGGTGATGGCCTTCCCCGGTAGCTCGTCGTGGGGCTACAACGTTCGCTACCCGTTCTCGGTCGAGTCCGCCTACGGGACACCCGCGGACTTCAAGCGCCTGGTCGACGCCTGCCACCGGCTCGGTATCCGCGTCATCCTCGACGTCGTCCTCAACCACAGCGAATCAGAAGCGCCGCTGACCCGGATCGACTTCGCGTACTGGTACCGGCCGGACCGGAAGGGCGTCCCCTCGTTCGGCCCACCGTTCGACTACGAGCGCTTCGACGAGTCGGTCGATGTCCGGCCGGCATTCGCCTTCGCGCTGGAAACCGTCGAGTTCTGGATCCGGGAATACCATACCGACGGGTATCGACTGGATGCGACCGCCCCAATCGACAACTTCGATATCGTCCGGGCGGTCCGCGAGCACGCCCGGAGGGTTTCCGGCGGCAAACCGATCTACGTCGTCGCGGAGGAACTGCCGGAGAACCCGTCGATCGCCGGGGCGGATGGCCCAGCCGACGGTGCGTGGCATCAGCGGTTCCAGCGGGCCGTCCTCGGCTGGATGACGGGCGGCGCCGGCGTTACGGTCGCCGAGGTCGCGGCGGTCCTGCAGCCAGCCAACAGCGGCTACAGTGCCCCGGAGCTGGTGGTGAATTACATCGAGTCGCACGACGAGCAACCCCTGTTGCGTCAGCTCCAGTGGAAGCAGGTCACTGGGGACGCCGCCTTCCGCCGCCACAAACTCGCCTCGACGCTCCTCTTCACCGCGGTCGGCATCCCAATGCTGTATCAGGGCCAGGAGTTCGGCAGTTCCCGTGAGCGCAACATGGAGATCCGTCCGCTCCAGTGGGAGCTGCTCAATGAGGACTACGGCCTGTACCTCAAGGAACACGTCCGGTTCCTCGCTGGCCTGCGGCGCAGCTCGGCCGAGCTGATGAGCCGCGACTTCGAGCTGATTCATCAGGACGAGGCTGGCCAGACCCTCGTCTACCGGCGGGGCTGGGGCGCGGGCGAGATCCTGATCGCGGTCAACCTGCGCGACCGGGCCCGGACGCTGTCACTGCCCTTCCCGGACGGCAGCTGGCGCAAGCTGCATGGCGGCGCGGATTGGGAAACGACCGGCGGCAAGCTCAAGGACCGCTTCGCCGCGAGCGAGGCCAAACTCTTCGCCCACCGGAGTTGAGCTGAGTGTCCCCCGAATCGACGGCAGCGCCCCGCTTGGGAGGCTGCGACAGCCGTCTGGCACGGGATGTGAACCCGTCAGCATAGACGGAGTGGTCCGGCGTTCGGATCGATCGCGTATCTCAGGAGCAGAACACCTTATGACAGCGACCCAGGTGACCAACATCACGCTCAACAACGGCATCACCATCCCGCAGCTCGGCTTCGGAATCTGGCAGGTCGAGCAGAACCAGACCCAGTCCCTCGTCGAGCACGCCATTGAGATCGGCTACCGCCACATCGACGGGGCAGCGGCCTACGGCAACGAACGGGAGCTTGGGCAGGCGATCGCCGCGACCAACGTTCCGCGGGAAGAACTCTTCATCACGACCAAGCTCTGGAACGCCGACCAGGGCTACGACACGACCCTCAAAGCGTTCGAGACCTCGATGGGCAAGCTCGGGCTGAACTACCTCGACCTCTACCTGATCCACTGGCCGATGCCGACCGAGGGCCGCTACGCGGAGACCTGGCGGGCGTTCGAGCAGCTCAGAGGGGACGGGCGCGTCCGGGCGATCGGTGTGTCCAACTTCCGGGTGCAGGATCTCCAGCACCTGATGCGTGACTTCGACGTCGTCCCGGCCATCAACCAGATCGAACTGCACCCACGCTTCCAGCAGACCGAGCTGCGCGAGTTCCACCGCCAGAACGGCATCGCCACCCAAGCCTGGAGTCCGCTTGGCCATGGGGAGTTGCTCGCCAATTCGACGATCACCGCCATTGCCGATGCCCACGATGTCTCGCCGGCTCAGGTTCTGATCCGCTGGCACCTGGACGAGGGCAACATCCTGTTCCCCAAGGCGTCCTCGCGGGAGCGGATCAGCCAGAACTTCGACGTCTTCGGCTTCTCCCTGAGTGGCGACGAAATCGCCCGGATCGATGCGTTGGGGAATGACGAGCGCCGCACCGGCCCAGACCCGGATACGTTCACCGGCCTGTAGGTCCTGCCGGAATCCACTCAGGTCGTCACGACGCTCCGCCGGCATCCGCGCCGGCGGGTCTCTGGCTTCCCGCCGGTGGCCAGTCCCTGGCAACGGCCTCCATGTAGACCAGGTCGATCAGATCCTGCCCTCTGGCGCTGCAGGCCCGGCGCCGGCCGAACTCGCGGAAGCCCGCCTTGCGGTAAGCCCCCTGCCCGGCCAGGTTGTCGGCGTACACGGTCAGCATAACGTTGCTCAGCCCGAAGATCTCAAAGGCATAGAACAGCAGCAGGTGGGTGGCTTCCGTGCCGTACCCCTGGCCGCGTGCATCGGCCTCGCCAATCAGGATGCCGAAGGTCGCCCGGCGGTGACGCGGCTCGATGTCGAACAGGTAGACCAGCCCGACCGGTCTCAGGGTGCTCAGCTCGTGGATGGTGAACCAGACGGCGTTGGTCGCCGCCAGTCGGGTCTCGAACGTCGCGGTGATCTGATCCAGCGTGGCAGGCCATGAGGGGCCGAGTGTCCGGCTGGTGTCGCGGTCGTTCGCCCAGCGGTGATAGTCGGGCAGGAGGGCGCGGTCCAGCGGCCCTAACCCGACCAGGTTGCCGGAAAGCGGAATCAGGGGGGTCGAGCGAAACGACGGGGTGCTTTCGGTTCCGATCATGCTGACCTCTGCGTTGTTCGCTCTAACTCCTCCACGGGAGCGGCTGGCTCGTCGTGGAACCCCCGACAGACGACCCGCGGTGCCGTCAGATCGTACGGCTTGACGATCGTGTCCAGGCCGAGCCGGTTCGCGTCCGGGCAGACCTCCTCGGCCCGGGCCTCGAGGGATTGCCTTGCCTCGGCCGGATACTCCAGCCCGAAGACCGGTTTGCCATGCTCGATGAACGGGAGCAGAACCCCGCACTCGTCGAACTCGGCGCACTGCTCGTTGACCTGCCAGTCGAAATCCTCCACGAGTGCCGGAATCTGATCGAGGTCGTTCTTGAGACCGATCGCCAGGCCACGGTCGTGCGCGGCTCCAGCAAGCCAACGGTTGAAAGCGAGCTGGTCATCGTTGGAGAGCGAGAAGCCGGTCGGGTTTGCGAACCCGTCGACGTTGTCGGGATCGACTCCGTCGCAACCGCGAGTCACCGCAAGATCGAGCCGGCGCTCAATGATCGGCCGCAGTTCCGGCTGCCGGATGTCCAGCCACCATTCACCCTCCCATCCGATCATCGGGTCACCGACGATCCGGGGCGGGAACGTCGCCGCATCCTCACGCCAGTCCTCATACGAGCCAGCGCTGAAGTAGCAAACGATCCGGGTGCCGCGCTCCCTGAGCTGGGCACTGACCACATCCTGAGCGGCGAACAGATCGAGGAAGAAGACATCGCGGCCATGGTCAAGGTCTGGTTCGCCGGTCAGTTGCATCTGCCAGTCCAGCCCCGGTTCCGGCCGCCACCAGCCCCCTGCCTGGGCAGTGACTGGATGCCCAGGCAGAGCGAATTCGCTGAGCGGTCCGAGAAGCATCAGAACAAGCAGAAGCGCAACCGGCACAACACGGTACGGTCGGAAAGTCACGGTTGCCGGCCACCCTGTCATAGTGAAGTCGGGACCTCTGGTCTCATGGACACCATCATCTCATGGTCCGGCCGCGATGCCCTTGTCGGGCTTATCCGAAGAACGTCTGCCAGAGCAGGACGATGTTGAGCGAGATGATGATCGAGGCGACCAGTGCCGCGACGATGGTCGTTGCCCGCCGGTTGGTCAGCGCGCCCATCAGGCGACGGTTGGCGGTGAAGATGATCAGTGGGACCAGCGCGAACGGGATCCCGAAGGACAGCACCACCTGGCTGATGACGAGTGTCCGGACCGGATCGACGCCGATGTAGATGATGACCAGCGCCGGAAGCATCGTGATGAGGCGCCGGGCCCAGAGCGGGATCTGCCAGCCGAGGAAGCCGCGCATAATCACCTGACCGGCCATCGTGCCGACCGTCGACGACGACAGCCCGGAGGCGATCAGAGCGACGGCGAAGAAGCCGCTGGCCGCGCCGCCGAGGATCGGCGTCAGAGCCCGATACGCCTCCGTGATGACGTCTTCGCCGAGCACCGTGCTGCCACCGCTGCCGGCCCAGAACGCGGCGGCGGCGGTGAGGAGCATCGCCGCGTTGATCAACCCGGCCAGCGTCATTGCGACACCGATGTCCACCAGCTCGAAACGAAAGATTCGCTTTCGGTCCTCGTCGTTCCGGGCCGCAACCCGGTGCTGGGTCAGGGCGGAGTGCAGGTAGATGACGTGCGGCATGACTGTCGCCCCAAGCATCCCGGTCGCGAGGATCAGGCTGCCGGTACCGTCGAAACGCGGGTTGATCAGGGCAGCGCCAGTCGCACCCAGGTCCGGTCGGCCCAGGACGAGCTGAACGAGATAGCAGACGCCGATCACGCCGATGAAGCCGGTGATGACAGCCTCCAAGGGCCGGACGCCCCGGCGCTGCAGAAGCAGGATCGCGAAGGTGATTCCGCCAGTCAACAGACCGGCCTCAAACAACGGGATCCCGAACAGCAGGTAGAACCCAAGAGCCGCACCGAGAAACTCCGCCAGGTCGGTCGCCATCGCCACGACCTCGGCGATGATCCAGAGGGCGACCGAGACGGGCTTCGGGAATCGCTCCCGAATCACCTCCGGCAGGTTGCGGCCCGACGCGATTCCGAGCTTGGCCGACATCGCCTGGATCAACATCGCCATCAGGTTCGAGGCGACGATCACCCAGATCAGCAGATACCCGTACTCCGCTCCGGCAGTGATGTTCGTCGCGAAGTTGCCGGGGTCCATGTAGGCGATCGCGGCGACGAAGGCCGGACCCATGAAGGGCAGCACCCGGAAGATGCCCGACCGACGGCTCTGACCGGACAGGACGGCGGCACCGGCCGTAGCGGTCGCGTCGGCGTGGCTCCCCTTGATGTCCTCGTCAGCATATTGCCGGCTCGTTCCGTTGGGATGAACTGGAACAAGCGGTGTTGCGGCCGCGTCGGACTCGCCCCCCAAGACAGTTGGATCTCGTTGCTCGATCACAGGACTCGACCCCAGGGAAGCATCAGGTGAGTATCCGGCCTCCGTCCTGGAGGCCGAACGAACGGAAGCGAAACGCCTGTCAGTGAGATGACAGTTTCGTCGCGACTACAGCCGCTTGCAAATGCGTTGCCTGCGCGCAATTGGCGGTGCTGCTCCCCTCTCCAGGCACCTGCGGAGGCGAAGTCGCTTCAGCGGGTGAGCGAGCCAGTGTGCCGGAGAGGGGATGGGCGAGAGTTCCGCTCCGCGGTCAGACAACGTCAATGAATACCGCTTTGCCATACATCAGGCCGATCGAACGGCCGTAGCCTTCACGCGAGCACGACGAAGGCTACGGCAAGTGAATCGCACCCCATTCTGAGCCGGAAAATGCCCAGAACCGTTGCCTATCCGTCGAACGGGGCGCTATCGATTCCGGGGCCGCGACACCGGGTGGCGTGCCAACGGTAGACGGAGTAGCTTCGAAATCAGGCACATTGACCGGCATCACTTCCGCACCGTCGATCGCAGGCACCGGCGTTCCGGCGCTCGTCCCCATGTCAAGCGTCTCGGTCACGGTGACCGATTCGACGGGTGCGACGATAGGGGGAACCAGATTGAAGCTGTCCCACGTCGCCCGGCTCGTGTAGTCCCCGGCCAGGAATTCAAGCGAGCAGGGCAGGCCGGACGCGTCGATGCTGACGATGCGGGTCATCTGGTCGCCGGTCTCGCTGGTGTCCACCCACTGATACGCGGAGCACGATCGGCCCCCGGCCTCGATCGCACCGATGGCGGTCAGCTCCTGCTCTCGGGTATCAGGCTGCAGATCGCTGAGCGGCGAGCGGAAGGCCGCCGCGTCTCCGCCCATGAACGCGGTGAGGAACTGCCCGATCGTGCTGTCGGCGGAGATGAAGGCCGGATCGAGGTTGACCCAGGTCGTCGCGTCGAGGTCCGGCCGGATGGCGAGCTGGCTGAACCGCCCTCGGGCATAGACTCGACCCTGGACGGCGGTGAACTCCGAGATCGAGCCCCCGTTGGACTCAAGGTAATGGCGCTGGTCCGGCAGGACGATCTCGTCGACGACGGCTTGCCAGGTCGCGTTCGGGTCGGGCGGAGCGGCGGCCGAGACCGGAGCGGACGGCGTCGGGATCGCCGCGAGGTCGCCACTGCCCTGAACGGTCGTCACCCGATAGCTCCGCACCGACAGCCAGGCAGTGTTGATCTGATCCGCGAGTTCACCGACCAGCCGGGGACCAGACACTGCCCCGTCCCTACCCGCGCCAGGCGCCGCGGTCGGTGTCGGCGTCTCGCCGCGGCCGCCGCCGACCGAACAACCGGAGAGGACGAGAATCAACCCGAGCAGAACCGGCGTCAGTCGACCCAGCGCCGATCGTGAGCTTCGGTGCTGGCCGGGCGTCTGCGACCGAATGGCGTTCATGTGGGCCCTGTCTCCCCTGGCTGGACGAGGTTGTTTCGGACACGTCGACACGCGGCGTCCGGGGCGGGATAACGGATGGAGTGGGCAGGCAATCGAAGCCACCACGACATCGGGCCGCTGGCCGGCTGAAAGGGTAGCAGCCATCTACCGGCCGGATCTGGCGAGGATGCCGGGATTCGGTTGTCGTTCCGCGGTTGAGGACGCTGGCACCCCGATTGGCATCTCACAGCGGAGTCCCTCGATCGTCTTTCCAGTGGCGGATCGACTTGGTCGAACGGGCTAATGCGGCGAGTGAGGTGACGATCCAATGGCAACGACACGGGTGGCGCTCGGTCCCTGGCAGTTGACGTTGAGACTAACGGCGAGCGCGGATGTTGCGATGAGACGGCGCAGCATTGCGCGATCAGACCGTACATGCCAATCGCGGGAAGAGCTTCTGGCAGAAGGTGCCACCGATACGGAGTTGATGCGGCTGAACCACCACGTCCACATTGACGAGGCTCGACGCGACTGGCAAACGAAAGCCGGACTCCTGGGAATCCGGTCCTGACGAGTATTCCTCGCTATCCTGTCGGTCAGCGAAATAGGAAGTGTGGAGACAGATGGTCGGCGCGCCCCCCTCAGAACGGCAGCCATCTGTCTCCACACTTCCTGTAACGCCTCCACGGCCGGATGGTTTCGCGGATCGGGAGATTAGTTCGGCAGAGTTGAATCGTTTGTCCGCTGACCGTCCGCACCGATTCACCGGCATGGCTCACAAAACTTGGCCGTGGGGGCTCTCGCGCTCCATCCGGTCTGGGCTAAGTCGTCCACCGGCGACGGAGCCGGAGCGAAATGGCCCGTCAGGCGGTGTGGCTGGCCGCTCGCCAACGCCAAGACTCAGGAGACACACCCTACTGGTCGGGCCGAGCCTGCAGCGTGATCGTCAGCTCCAGCTGATCCTCGCCGCGCTGCACGACGAAGGAAACGCTGTCGTCCGGCTCATGCGAGAAGAGTAGCTCCAGGAAGGGCGTCTGCAGATCGATTGGCTCGCCATCGAGCGAGACGAGGATGTCCCCGGCCTCCAGGCCAGCGTCGGCGGCCGGAGACCCGTCGGCCGGCGTGTCGAGGACGAGTTCGCCATAGCTCACCGGCAGGCCGTACTGGGCGGCCAGCGTCGGGCTTACCGCCACGCTCTGGATGCCGAGGTACGGGTAGATCACCTCGCCATCCTCGATCAGCGTGTTCACGACCTGAGCGACGGAGTTCGAGGGGATCGCGAAGAACAGTCCCTGGACCGGTGTGCCGTCGGCGTCCTGCGGAATCCCGAGAGTATTGACCCCGACGACGCTGCCGTCGAAGGTGAATAACGGACCACCGGAATTGCCCGGATTGATCGCCGCGTCATGCTGGACAAGGTTTGCGTATAACCCTCCCGACCCCTGGAACTGGGCGTCGGTCCGGCCGATCGCGCTGACGATTCCCTCGGTGACGGTGTTGCTGAACGCCCCCAACGGCGACCCGATCGCCAGCACCCCTTCGCCCGGCTGGAGGTGGTCGCTGTCCCCAAAGGCGACGTAGGCCGGGACATCGCCGTCGACCTGCAGCACCGCGAGATCGCTTACCGGATCGGCCCCGACCAGCTCTCCGTCCCGGGTCGAGCCGTCGGAGAGGACGATCAGGAAGTCCGTCCCATTCGCGACGACGTGCTGGTTGGTCACGATGTACCCATCGTCGTTGACGAAGAACCCGGTCCCCGCGCCGACTTCAACGGATGCGTTCTCCCCGATCCCCTGCGATTCCTGCCGGTTGATGACGGTGACGACGGCGGGCGCGACCCGAGCGACGACTTCCACGACCTGACTCTCCCCACCGCTCGCGGAGTTGGCGAGGGCGACCGGGGTCGAGAACTGGATCGCCGAGACGAGCTCCTGATCAGCATTGCCGGAGTTGTCACCTGAGCGATCGATGATTAGGGCGGCCGTCGAAACCGCCAGGATCGCGACCAGCGCCAGCAACATCAGCGTGATCCATGAACGGCCGGCCGGCCGGGGTGGACCAGGCACCGGAGCCGAGTGGCGCCGGCGATCGGCCGCGTCAAACGGCGGCCATGACGGAGGAATGCCGTCGGGGCTCGATGACTGGCTCGGGCTGTAGGACCAGGGTGATGGCCCCAGCGGTGTCTGTGGAGACCGGACTGGCTGCCAGGGGGACGGAACCGGCTCGGGCGCCGGATCCGACTGTTCGCCCCAATCCGGAAGGGGTGCAGGATCACGGCGGGGATCGATATCGTCGGACATCAGGATGCCTTCGTGCGGATGAAGCTGGGGAGACCCGGGACGGTGCTGCGGCATCGACAGCAGAAAACGTGCCTGTTCGACCCGGTGCCCGAAAGGAAGACGGGCACTATGGCGGTGAGTGTGGCAGCTCTGGCGAAGTTCTCCGGGTGCCTCGTTGCAACGCGGCGAAAAATGAAGCGGGACCGGCTGGCGAACGGGGGGTCCCACCATACCGGTCCCTATGGACTTGCGACCAACGACTGTGGCTGGCAATCGTTGATCAGAACTGCGTCGCGCTGGCTGGCCACGACGTGTCTGTGTCCGCACTTCATGGATGCACTGACTGAGCCACCATGGTGACATTCGTCAGGACGTTCGGCTGGCAGGGATCGTCACCCGTAGGTATCGTTCCTGACTGACCGCCTCCGGCCGACGACCCTTGTCATCTACCGGAAGTTCGAGGCTGACCGACGGGTTGGGAGGAGGGGTCCAACGCCGTTATCCGCACCCGTACTCAAAGGATACTGACTGGCAGTCACCGGAACCGGTGCGAACGGATACCTTTTCCGGCCCGTTCGCGCCGAGACAAGCACGTTGCTATCGGAACGATTCTTTGGTGGCGATCCCACGCCATCGTTGGGCAAATCTGGTGCGGCATCTGTTTGGTTCCAGAATATGAAAGACCGGGTGGAATGAGACGGCAACCGCTCCAACAATCGGAATTCCAGACGACTGACACGTCGTCGTGGCAAGTTCGATAGGGCACAATGAACTTGACATCCAGCGACCCGGCCGTCAGACCGGCCGGATGGTCCCGCCCAGCGATTTCGCCGGAGCAGTGACCGCAGAGACAAGGGGTTGGCATGGTCTCAGTACTCCTGGTCGACGATCATCCCGTCGTGATCGAAGGGCTCCGCAAGCTCCTCGCGACGACCGAAGACATCAAGGTCACCGGCGAGGCCCACGACGCCGCCGGCGCCATCGAGCAGGCCCGCACCCTGCGGCCGGACGTGATCCTGCTCGACCTGCGGATGCCCGGCGCCAGCGGCGTCCAGGCGATCCGGCGGCTCCGGGAGCAGGAGTGGCCCGGCGCGGTCCTGATCCTGACCTCCTATGGTGACCAGGCCTACGTCCGGCAGGCGATCGAAGCCGGAGCCGACGGCTACCTCCTCAAGAACGCGCCGACCGAGGATCTGATCGCGGCGATCCGGGCCGTCGCCCGCGGCCGTCGCCAGATCAGCCCGGAACTCCTCGACGGCATCCTCGCCCAGTTCAGTGGCCTGGCCCGCGAAGCTACGCGCCGCGACGCCGATCTCAGCGACGACGACCGTGAGATCCTCCGGCAGGCCAGCAAGGGCTCGACCAACCGGGAGATCGGCGTCGCCACCGGCCGAAGCGAGATCGCGATCAAGAAGCGCCTGCAGGTCATCTTCGCCAAGCTCGGTGCCGTCGACCGGGCTCATGCCGTCGCCGAGTCAATCCGCCGCGGGCTGATCTAGGCCCTGAAGCCAAGAGTCCGTCCACGGCGTACATCAATGCAGTGACCAGACCGACCTGCCTCATCCGGGGGCTGGCCGACCCGCCCAAACCGGGTCAGGCAGCCCCCGGAACGCTGGAGATCGACCGATCTTGCAATCACCGGCACCTCCCCTCGAACGTGAATGGGCCACCAAAACCCGCTCCATGTACCGCTCCCTGCACACCGTCGGGTCTACCGAACCAGCGGCCACCGCGCTTCGGCGGACCCGGCTACTCTTCATCGACAACATCCGGACGATGCTGACGATGCTGGTGGTGCTGCATCACCTCGCCGTGACCTACACCTGGTCGGTCGGCTGGTACTACCACGAGCCCCTCGGCGTTGGGGCACCGTTTCACGTCCTGTCGGTCTTCATCATGCTGACTCAGGCCTTCTTCATGGGCGCGTTCTTCCTGCTCGCGGCGTACTTCGTTCCGGGCTCCTATGCGCGCCGTGGAGCCCGTTCGTTCGTCGACGAGCGAATCCTTCGCCTGCTCGTGCCGCTGCTCGCTTTTCGCTTCGTTATCTCTCCCGCCATCTCGCTGGCCGTGGGCTGGTTCGCCAACGATCAACGGCCGACCGTCGCGGCGTACTGGGCCAATGAGGGGTCCGGACCACTCTGGTTCCTCGAACTCCTGCTGGTCCTGACGACGGGCTGGCTGCTCTGGCGCCGGTTCCGGCCAGCCCGGTTCGCGTCGATCCGCTGGTCCACGACCCCGCCGACCTGGTCGGGAGTCGCGATGTTCGCTCTCCTGCTCGGGCTGGGAACCTGGCTGTTCCGGATCTGGCTGCCGGTCTACTCCTACATCGACGGCATCGATTTCCCGACACCGGCGTTCCTTCCCCAGTACGTCGCCCTGTTCATCGTCGGCGTCATCGCGTGGCACCGGCGCTGGTTCGAAACCATCCCAGGCTGGATGGGCCGGTTCGGTCTCGTTGCGCTCGTGACCGCCTCCTGCACCCTGCTGCCCCTGAGCATGGTCGGTATGGAGAGGGCGTGGGTGGGAAACGGGACGCCGCAGTCGTTCGCCTTCTCACTCTGGGAATCGATCTTCTGTGTAGGGACCTGCCTGGCCCTGTTGACGTTCTTCCGGACCCGGTGCGACTGGCAGGGACCGCGGCTGCGCTGGCTTTCTCGAGAGAACTACGCCGTCTACATCGTTCATGCACCGGTAATCGTCTTCATCGCCCTCACCCTGATGCCCCTCGCCATTCCGATCCTGGCGAAGCTTGGCATCGCGATCGCGGTCGGCATTCCGCTCTGCTATCTCGTCGGCTGGTCTCTCCGTCGAATCCCGGCGGTCGCCCGCGTCCTCTAAAGGGGATGGATGCCGAACCCGAGCCATTGCGTCCTTCCCTAAGTGGCGTGTCCGGTACGAAGCGGGGTAGAATCGCTTGTTGCGGTGAGTCAGCGGGCCGGTCCAGCGGCCGCATTCGCGTGCGGGCACGCTGTACGCTATGCTTGGTCGTTGTTCCGTTGAGGACTCTGGTCTGGTCTGTGTTCCCGAATTGCTGGTATCTCAATGGCCACTGAGAGTTCACAGACGCAGTGCAACCACCGGTCTCCCCAGGGTGTGGGGTCCAACCATCACGACGAAGAGCGAGGGATCCATGGCAAAGGCCAAAAAGGGCGACCGAATCGTCGTCAAGTTGCGCTCCACCGAGAGCGCCCACTTCTACACGACCGAGAAGAACAAGCGCAGCGACCCGGCCCGTCTCGAACTGATGAAGTACGACCCGACGATCCGTCGTCACGTCATGTTTAGAGAGACGCGGTAATCACGCGCCCATTCGATAACTCGTCCAACGCTTCAAGGAGTAGACAGATCAATGGCTGATTCAACGCAGACAAGCGAGCAGGCCCGCCCGTCCGGCGAGCAGGGTGCTCGCTCCCGGTTCGGCGCCGGTGCCCAGCGTTCCGCCAGCGGTGATCGCGGTGGCGATCGTGGTGGAGACCGCTCCGGCGGCGGCGATCGTCCCGGTGGTGGCCCAGGCGGTGATCGTGGTGGAGACCGCTTTGGCGGTGGCGACCGTCCCGGTAGTGGTCCGGGTGGAGACCGCGGAGACCGCCCAGGTGGTGGTGACCGACCGGAGCGCGGCGGCCGGGGCGGCGGCCGGGGCGGCGGTTTCGGCGGCCGTGGACGTGGTCGGAAGGAGCCCATCTTCGGCACCGGCGAGGTCGTCGACTACAAGGACATCCAGCGTCTGCGCCGCTGCCTCGATGAGCGTGGCAAGATTTCCAACCGGCGCAAGACCAACTGCAACGCCGGCCAGCAGCGCGCCCTGACCGTGGCGATCAAGCGCGCCCGGCACATGGCGCTCCTGCCGTTCGTCTCCGACGGTCGCCGCTAGGACCCAGCGACCTCACTGGACAGCCGATCCGCTCGATCGCCATCTCATGCACATGCGATCACTCGGGCCCAGCGTTCAGCGCCCCTTCCTCGGCAACGGGAAGGGGCGCTGTCGTTTCACCGGGTCTGTCAGAACCCGGACATGGTCTGTCCCGTTCCCCTCGTATGATGCGAGGGGCGGTGTCCGCTCAGGACAGACGATGGAGCGACAGCGATGACAAAACCGCGGATTGCCGACACCAGGTTGCCCGGCGACGTGAGCTACGCAGACGTCCTCAGGAACCGGAACTTCCGCCGGCTCTGGGGCGCGACGATCAGCGCCAACCTTGGCGAGTCGATCGCCCAGATCGCCCTCCCACTGCTGGTCTTCGCCGTCACAGAATCACTCACGATGTTGGGTGTGGTCTACGCTCTCTCGACCCTGCCCAAGGTCGTCCTTGCCCCGTTCGCCGGAATCCTCGCCGACCGCGTCAACCGCCGCCTGATCATGCTGGGCTCCGACCTCGGGCGGATGGTCGCGGTCCTGTTCCTCCCGTTCGCCGACTCGACTTGGCAGATCACGACGATCGCCCTGATCGTCGCGACGTTCTCGGCGCTGGCTCACCCGGCCGAGCTAGCGGCGGTCCCAATGGTGATCGACCGGTCCCTGCTCATCCGGGCGCTGTCCCTGATCCAGGTCACCGGTGCCGGGATCCGCGTCATCGGTCCGGTCATCGGCGCGACGCTCATTACCGTCCTCGGAGCCGGACCGACCTTCTTCGCTCAGGCGCTCTGCTTCGTCGCCTCCGTGATCCTGGTCCTCGGCCTCCGGCTCCCCGATGTCGTCGTCGAGCCAGGAACCGTCGTGGTCCGGTCCGCGATGCGGAAGGACCTGACGACTGGCTTTCGGGTGATGTGGCGCCAGCGCGCGATCCGGGCGATCGTTGGTGCCGAGATGGTCTGGGGTGGAGCCGGGACACTCATGCAGATCGGCCTGTTGGCCTACACGAGTGTCACGCTCGATCTCGGTGACAATTCCCAGACCGTGTTCGCGGTCCTGGTCGCGTCCTTCAGCGCTGGGACGGTGACCGGCGGGTTGCTCGCGAGCCGGATCCAGCGTCGGCTGGGTCGCTCGTTCATGCTCGGATTTGGCTACTTCGCGCCCCTGCTCCTGATCGCGGTCGTGTTCGTGCCGCCCCTGCCAGTCGTCGTCGTCGCCCTCTTCCTGTTCGGTCTGTCCGACAGCCTGCTGGTGATTGCCTCTCAGCAGCTCATCGTCGAGCGCATTCCGGACATCGAGCGGGGCCGGTTCTATGCCGTCTGGACGGCCCTGATTACGCTGGCCTGGGCAGGTTGGAACGGCCTGATGGGGCCGCTGACCGATCGGCTCGGCGCCCCGACGGTGTTCCTGATCGTCGGGCTGGCCGTTGGTCTCGGCTGCCCCCTCGTGTTGCTCCTGACCGGGACGATCCGGGAGCTGCTGACCAGCGAGAAGAGACAGAACGCTCTTGTTCCCGCCGACTCCTCGGTCACGGCGGGCTGATCAGTTCCAGCGGTTTTCACCTGGGATGCCTGCGCGTGACAGACTGCGCTGCTCCCCTCTCGGGGCACCTGCGCAGCCGAAACCCCTTCAGCGGGTGAGTAAGCGTGTGCGCCGGAGAGGGGCTGGGGGAGAGGTCCGCTCCGTTACCCACGCGCTTTCTCGGCTACTTGCTCCCGCCCGGCGTACCGATCCCGAATCTCGCTGGCGAGTTCGGCCAGACGCTGGCGGAGTTCGGGCGGCTCCAGGACCTCGACCTCCATCCCGAACCGGAGCAGTTCCATCGCGGCCGGCGTCAGACCTTCGGTCGGGAGTTGCGCCGTGACCCAGCCCTCGTCATCCGGTAGTCCCTGCGACGTGCGGACCGCCCGTGTCCGGTAACTGTCGAGGAAGAACGACAGCAGCCGCTGCCCGGAGGGTGAGAGTCGGATCGTGGCCTCACCGGGGTACATCCGGGCGTTGAACGTCTCCGACCACTCCTGCCAGTACGTGGCCAGGTCGAACTGCGCTGGACGTTCGAAATGGGACGTGAGCAGACTGGCCGACAGGATGCGCGACACACGATAGGTCCGGAGTCTCCCCTCGTCCGCCGCCACGACGTACCAGACCCCGCCCTTCAGGACCAGACCAAGCGGCTCGACGGTCCGCTCGATCTCGCCGCCCCACCGCTGATACCGCCACGAGACCTCGTGCTGCTGCCAGACCGCCTCGGCGACGAGCGGCAGGAACGGGAGCTCATCCTGGTCGTGATACCAGCCGGGCGCGTCGAGGTGGAATCGGGCTCGGGCCTGTTCCGCCCGGTCCCGGAGCGCCACTGGCAGCGCTGCCAGGAGCTTGAGTTGCGTCGTCGCCATCGACTCGCCCAGCCCGAGCTCGGCGGCGATGTCCGGCGCCCCGGTCAGGAACAGGGTGTCGGCCTCGTCCGGTGTCAAGCCGGTCAGTCGGGTCCGGTACCCATCGAGCAGCCGGAAGCCGCCATCGGGTCCACGATCAGCGATGACCGGGATGCCGGAGGCACTGAGCGAATCGATGTCCCGGTAGATCGTCCGGACGGAAACCTCCATCTCCCGCGCCAGTTCAGGGCCGGTCAGCTGGCCCCTGTTCTGAAGCAGCAGCACGATCGACAGCAACCGGCTCGCCCGCATTCCGTCCCCCAGACTCGTGCTCGTGTGTTCCCGAAATCATTTCGTATTCATGACACATTCTGACAGGTAGCTACCCCAGAATGGGTGCGGGAGCAACATGCGCTGCCAGACAGGATCAGCAACGGGAGCACGTCCATGAGTCCCCACGAATCCACCAGCAGCTTCTCGGTCTCCAGATGGGACGAGGCGCCGTACCGCGAGATCGAGGGCATCGTGAAGTGCACGATGGCCGAGGTCGCGCAGACCTATACCGGACAGTTGTCCGGCCAGAGCGAGATCCGCTACCTGATGCTCTACCCGAGCGACGGGGCGACAACGTTCATCGGACTTGAGTACTTCACCGGCTCGCTGGATGATCGCGACGGCACCTTCGGCATTCGCTGGAACGGCGAGGATGACGGCACGGCCGCCCGTGGACGCGGGACCATTGTGGCGGGATCCGGGACTGGCGCCCTGGCCGGACTTACCGGGGCAGCATCGTACGAAGCGACCCGGAGCGGTGATGTGGCGTTCTCGATCTCGTACACCGTCAGCGGGTCTACCTGATCGCCCCGAATCGAGAACGTCGGCTGCTCCGGCGAGGACCAGCTTTGAGACGCGGCTATTTGATACCGCCGACACTCGGGAGTCGATGCGGTCGCATTGGTCAGAGGTGATCGACCGGCTCGATGCGATCCTCGCCGAAGCATCCCGACTGGTCTCACGCCGCCCTATCAGTTCCCGGCGAAGCGCTCGTTGTGTCGGACGACCGCGTTGGACAGGGTCAGCAGCGACGAGACGATCACCGCGCCGTTGCCATCCGTGTGTCGGTGGTAGCGGTCGATGAGGGCCGCTCGCATCCCGACCGCGATCGACCCGACCACGTCCGACTTCGGCTGGTCACCAACGTGGATCGCGTCCTCTGCGGCGACCTGAATGGCCGGGTTTTCAAGCGCGGCGTGAAACGTTCGCGGGTCCGGCTTCTCCCAACCGACCAGTGCAGAGGTGATGATCGCCTCCATCTCGTGGGCGAAGGCCAGCCGGGTACAGAGCTCGGTGATGTCGGCGTCGGCGTTGGAAATGATCGCCCGCTTGACGCCGGCCTCCCGCAGCCGGACGAGCGCCGGGATGACTTCTTCGCAGGGGTGATATTCGCGACCAAAGGCGTGAGCGTCGAACTCACCGCGGTAGACGCCGAGCAATCCTTCCAGCGCGTCGGCGTCGAGCACGATGTCCGACGCGACCAGCCAGCGGCGCAGGTGCTCCAGCCGGAAGACATGCTGCTGACCCAGCGAGCGGTCCCGGATCGGCCAGCGGCCATTCTCGATCGTGAAATAGTCCTCAGCGGCCACATCGCCCCACATCAGGGCGTCGGCTCCAGAAGCGATTCCGACCCGCTCGAGCGCGCTGTGGAGGCGCTCCCAGCGGCGCGGCCGGAGCTCGATCAGGGTGTCGTACAGATCGAAGGTCACGAGGCGGATCGGGCGGGAACCGAGGTCGTCAAGGGTGATCGGGCGGCTGGTCTCGGACATCACGGACATGGGGAACAACAACTCCATCGCTGAGGCAACGCGCCGGCCGTCGTTCGGCCGTCACTCCGGGAAGAATCCACCAAGGGTAAACACATCGGCGACCACGACCGAGAAGTCGGGAATGAGATCCCCAGCCGTCAGGGTATCGGCGGCGCGGAGGACGACCGGCTGCTCACCGGGCCGGTACACCGTGACAATGCGCTGCAGCGGATCGACCGCCCAACCAAGCAACGTTCCGGCGACCAGATAGCTGCGCATCTTCTGGTCCAGGTCTGCGATCCGGTCACTCGGTGAACGGACCTCGACCGCCAGATCCGGTGGTCCCTCGAACGGATAATCGAGATCGTCACGTGTCCGGATTCGCTCCGTCCGCACGAATGCCGCATCCGGAAGGAACATCGTGTCGGGATCGCGAGCCAGCCGGAAACTGGCGTCCGCTCCAAATACCACCCCAAGTCGCTGTGGATGGACAGCCATACCCAGGAGCAAGACGCAGTGAGCAGCGATCGCGGAGACATTTGGTGCGGCGGCCACTCCCTTCGGTACTCCTTCGTACAGCTCGTACTCATCCGGCAACCCGACCAGATCTTCGGCGGTCATCAATCTCGTCTGTACCATCTCGGCACCTCCCGTACCCCACACGCATTCGGATGATTCGTGTTCGTCTCAATGCGACTGGGAACCGACACGAAGGATGCGGCCGATCGATATCTCCAGCCCCGGAAGGACATCGCCGCCGTCCAGCGTGTCGGTATCGCACAGTACTTCGATGGGACACGACGGACGGTAGACGGCCACTGTTCGTACAAAGGGATCGACCGCCCAGCCGAGGTCCGTTCTGGCCGCAAGGTAACGACGCATCTTGCGATCGAGCTCCACGGCCGAGGCCCCGAGGGAGCGAACCTCGACGGCGAGGTCGGGGGTACCTTCGAACGGGAACTGGAGATCCTCATCGGAGGTGATCCGCGTGGCGCGGACGAAAGCGGCGTCGGGCAGGTAGACGATATCGGGATTCCGCGCCAGGCGGAAGCTGGCGTCGGCGCCAAATGCGACTCCCGACTGATGCTCATCGACATGGATCCAGAGCAACGCTGCCACGTTCATCGCATTCGCGGACACATCCGGGGCGACGGCCACTCTCCTTGGTACTCCTTCGTACAGCTCGTACTCATCCGGCAACTCGATCAGATCTTCAGCCGTCATCAATCTCGTCTGTATCACGACGTTTCCCTTCCTTGAAGGATCGTCCCCATCATGGCGATAGTGTACGGTGCGGCCGAACCACCGCGATGCCGAGGCATCCTTGTTTGAACGAGTCGAAAAGTACCGTCAACTGGCTAGCGGACGTGATCGATCAGATTGCCCTCGCCTGGGGCCAGTCTCATGTGCGCCCGACGGGGCTGACTGTGGCGGAACACCGATGGCAGCTCGTTCCCGGCCATCAGGACGTCCGGCGACCGGCGACCGGCTGACTGGACTGTCACGGTGGACTGGCAAGTCCTGAAACCATCACCATGTATGGTCTCTTCCATCACCAGAACCGGTTCGATGTCGAAACCGGCTCTCCCCCTCGCCCATCCCGAATCCGGCCGTGAGGTCGCCTGTCAGGAAGAGCGTGGCCCAACCGTGGTCTGTCATCGTACAGCGATCAGGGGCGATTGCTCCCCGAAGGAACCGATTTCGCTCCTTTGGTGATACACGCCGGATAAAATCTGAAAAATCTGCATCTAAGAGGCGCGGACGGATAGCAGGACAGGCGCGTTCGGATACCTCCGCTTCGGACAACAGCAACGACAATGAGAGGATATGATTCAATACAGAGAGAACCACCATGACGCCGGACGGCGATGTCGCCGTCCAAACCCGATCGCCCCGCCCGAGGTGACCATCACCCTATGACAGGAACCTGGTCACTGAGGACCCGATTCGTCCTCGTCACGATCATCTCGCTCCTGCCGATCCTGGGTGTGGTGTCGTACATCGTCTACCAGAGCCTCCAGAACAACCTCGACCAGCTCATCGACACCGAGACCTTCATCAGCGACTCGGTTGCCCAGGGGCTCGAGAGCACGTTCGACGACAACATCTCCGTCCTCGAGTATGTCGCCACCAATGACGCGGTCCGGACCAGGGCCTCCGAGTCGAACGGAACGGTCGTCTCCGATGCCGTCAGTGCCGATCAGAACCAGATCGAAGCTACCCAGGTCTTCCAGAACGTTCAGACCTACCGCCGGAACATCACCGCGCTGTTCATGACCGATCAGGCCGGGAACGTGATCCTCTGGAAGGGGACACCGAAAGAGGAGAATTTTCGGGCCGAGGTCGCGCCAACCGTCATGCGGACCGCGACGACCGGTGCCTCGGCGATTTCCGGATCGCTGACGAGCCCAATCGACAGCGCCGGGTTCGTCGCCCTGACCTATCCGATCTTCAGTCCAGGCCAGACCAGCGGCGAGATCAGCGGGGTGGCCGGGGCGATCCTGTCCGTCGACCCGCTCCGCCAGACGTTCACGCCGTTCGCCCGGGGCAACACCATCATCATGGTCGTCGCCGACCGTCAGATCGTGACGACGAGCGCCCCGGACGCCGAACGCAGTTCCTTCCTGAACGCGTTCCTGAACGCCGACGGAACCACGGAGCAGGTCTTCGACTATCAGGGCGCCGGCAAAATCGACCGGGTGGCCGTCTCGACGACGGTCGACATCGGCGACTCCGCCGCCTGGACGGTCGTCGTCAGTAACCCGACTCCGACAACCTACGGTCCGACCCGGGAAGTCCTGCAACGCGGAATCGCGGCGACCGCCCTGGCAGTGCTGCTCACGCTCCTCCTGACCTTCATCCTCGCTGGCTGGACGGCCCGGCCGCTGGACCGGCTGACGCAGCAGGTCACATCGATGTCCGCCGGGGACTTCCCGACCCGGATTCAGCCGCCGCTTGAAACGCACGGCGGCCGCGAGGTCCGGCAACTCGGCGTGGCGTTCCGGGAAATGGCCCGCCGCCTCGCGAGCCAGGTCGACGAGCTGGCCGCGTCGAACCAGCTTCGCGAGGAACAGGCCGATCGGCTCCGCGACCTCAACCGGCGAAACATCCGCGCCCAGGAGGAGGAACGTCGCCGGATCGCCGGTGATATCCATGATGCCGTCTCCCCGCTGATCACCGGCGCGCTCTACCAGACCCGGGCGCTCCTGCTCGACACGTCGGCGCCCGACCCCGAGCGTCAGCGAGAGGGATTCCGGGACATCGGGAATCTGCTAACCAGTGCCAGTGACGAACTCCATGGCGTCATCTTCGACCTCCGCCCACCGGACCTGGACGACCTCGGCGTCGTCGCCGCGATCGAGCGTTACATCGCTAACTTCAGCCGGGGCGGGATGGGCACACCCAACATCACCGTCGTCGGGCAGGAGCCGCCGGACCTGACGCCGGAGATCCGGGTCACGGTCTACCGGATCGTGCAGGAAGCGCTGCACAACGTCGTGCGGCACTCCGGGGCTGGGGAGGCCGTCGTCGCCCTCGAAACGTTCGATGGGCAATTCCAGGTGATGATCCGGGACAACGGGGCGGGCTTCGACCCCGAGCAGGCCAAGCGGCCAACCTCCCTCGGTCTGCTGAGTATGCGCGAGCGAGCATCGGCGATCGGCGCCACGCTGCATATCGAATCCACGCCCGGACTCGGGACGGCGGTCATCCTTGATCGCCGGCTGGCCATCCAGTCGACCGCAGGTCGGCGCTCACAGCGGCGACTTCGTCCGCTGCGGACGGAAGCTCCCCAGCGGCCGTCCGCCGTCGTCACCACTCCAGAGCGTCGCAACGGCAATGGCAACGGGGACGGTAACGTCCGGCAGCTCCACCGCGACGGACTGGCCCCGACCGGTACCGATGGCAAATCGTCCGAGGCTGCCCCCCTCGCCACTCGGCTGGCGGAGAAGCTCGGTCTCGGTCGTTAGGCTCGTCGCTGAGACAATCGGCTGGAGACGTACCCGCGAACGGGCGTCGGAACTGGTCGGTCGATCCGGGATGTGCTCCGCATTGTCAGGTTGGTCATCAGTATCCCAGCGCCACCGTCGCTGGAGGATCGACACAGCGGGCATTCAGATCGTCCAGAGCCGGCTGAAACGCTGAAGCCTGCGTCACGGGAATCAGGTAGACGACGTCACAGCCCGCGCCGGGCAGGACGGCCACTCGTTCAGAACCATCGCCGCCGAACCCGCCCGAGAAGACATCGATCCGGTCGCCATCCCGTTCCGCCAGATCCTCCGCCAATGTCCCAGACGCATCGATGAAGCGGGCTTCCTGGTCCATCACCAGTCGGTACGTCGCGACGTCGAGACGCTCGAACAGGACGTTGGCCGGGTCGGTGAGAACAAGCGCGACGGCGGGCGTCCCGGCGGCTTGCTGTGCACGGATCGCCGCCACAACCTCCGGGGTGTGCGACTGTGACGCCATCGGCGTGACCCGATCGGCGTTCCGCGTCTCTGCCGCGACCGCGATCACGACGACCAATGCCAACGCCAGCCGGATCACACTGCGAAAGCTCGACAGCGGGCTGCTGGCCGACCCGCGGTCATTCCGTGTCAGTCGCAGGATCAGGTTCGGCAGATGGACGATCAGCAGTCCCGTCAGCCAGACGATTCCCAGCGCCGCAATGATCAACAGAAAGGGGCTGGCGAAGACCAGCCGGCCAAGGTGAACCTGCGAGGTCGCGAGTAGCGGCACCGTCAGGCCCGCCACGCCAATCAGGAGGAAGCGGGCCTCGACCGATCGCCAGAGCTGGCTGAGGAGCAACACCCCTCCGATGACGACCACAGGCACCAGCAACCGACTGTAGAGCTGACCATGCGTGTTCCAGTAATCGGTCAATGGGGGGCGAGTATCGCGGTCAGCAAGCAGGTTCACAAGGGCGGTGATGTTGGACCGCACCAGCGTCCAGGCCTGCTCGCCCGTCCCGCCGGTCGCATCCGCCGGCGGCAGGAAGCTCCGGAAGGACGTCGGGGACTGGACGAAGGAGGCGAGTTGCTCACCCCCGGCATTGAAGTAGGTCGACAGCGCGGACCTGAGATCCCAGGCCACTGTGTGGCTGGACTGCCCAAAGCCCAGCATGAGCGTCAGAAAGGATGGCAGGGTCAGTAGGGTTACCGCCAGCGCGGACAGTAGCCAGCCCCGACCATCCCGCTGGAAGATCAGCTCGACGACCAGCAGAATCAGGGCGATCACCCACACCAGGCGGATGGGCGAGTACGCATAGGCGCCGGCAATCAGCATGACCTGCAACCCCAGCAGCGCCATCACTCGCCTGGGCAGCGGTTGCCCCGCGATCCGGACCACCCGCAGCAGCAGCAGCACCGTCAGCAGCGCAATCGGAACCGACAGACCGACGACCGTCCCGGTACGGCCGTAGACGAGGAAGGCCGGTGACAGCGCCACCAACGCCGCCGCCAGCACCCCCACCGCTGGGCCAGCCAAGGCGCGGCCGAGTAGGAACGTCAGCGGTATGGCCAGCGCGGAGAGCAGCGCCAATGAGGTCCGGAGAGCGTCCAGGCTTACCCCATCTACCCCGAAACCCACGATAGCTGGGATGACGACCCACGGGAGCCGGCCGCTGTCGGTCATCAGTCCATCGGTCAAGCGGAATGAATCGAGAACCGATCGCTGCCCATCGACCACACTGAGGAGGTCGGCCGCGGTGTACTCCTCCCAGTTGAAGGCGTAATCCGGCAGTTGCACCATGGTGACAAGAAGGAGACCTGCGGACAGGGCATAGAGGGTCACGACCGTGATCGCCGTGGTTGCGCGCCGGGCGAAGAGGAGGGTCAGCCAGCTGGCCGAATCGGCCGCTGGCAGGACACTGCCGAGTGGCTCGCGAAGCCAGGGAGCCGACGCGGCCCGGTCTCGGACAGAAGCGTGATCCGGCATGCGTTTCCCTGACCTGGACTGACCTGGTTGCGATGGATGCTGTCGGTGGACTGTACCGTATCGACCCGGTTGGAACGAGCAAACGGTTGACAGCTACGTACCAATATCCAGCCCATTCGGATAGTCACAACCAGGACCAGCCACGTCGCACAACGGGGCCTGCCAGGAACGCCTCCAGTCGAGCCGAGATCTCGTCGCAGAAGGACAGAGAACTGAGCGGTCATGTCCGGCTGAAGCAGGTGTCCCAATGACATCAGCCTGGCCGAACACATGAAGGTGGCCTGCCCGTTGTATCGTTGTGGAATACATCACGTTCACCGCCGACAGGAGTTTCCGTTGCCGTCGCATCGCCGAACCCGGGACGCGCAGCGCGCTCAGCGCCGCGACGCCCGCGAGCAGCAGGTCACCGCCCGGACTGCCCGCCGCAACGAGATGCTGGCGCCGAAACCCGCACTGTCGCCGAACGAGCGAGACCCGTTCACCTGCGGCAACTGCGGCGAGCAGGTCGGTCCGACCGTGTCCGGGGGTCATCACCGCAACCATTGTCCCTACTGCCTCTACAGCCTCCACATCGACGACCGGACGATGGGCGACCGGGCGAGTACCTGCGGTGGCCTGATGGAGCCTGTCGCGACGTTCCGCCGGCCCAAGGGCGAAGAGGTCATCGTTCAGCGCTGCCTGCGCTGCGGCCTCGAACGCCACAACCGGCTCGCCGCGGATGACAGCCTGCTCGTCCTGCGTGGCCTTCCGGAGGTCGAGCCGCGGCAGACACTCCGCGGCACGCCGGCCAACGCCATCGTCTCCTGACCGCACCTTGAGTCTGGCTCGTCAGCTCCAGCTCCAGGATCGCATCGGCGTGAATTGACGAACGGCAACTCTTTCCGCTCGGCCATCAGGGATCATCAGGGATGAGTGGTTGCCGTGAACGCGACGTATTCCTGGGGCAGCCCATCTACTCAGGCTGCCCCTTCATGGACGGCAGCCTGCGTGGCTATATCAGGTTCGAGGTCACTCCTCAGCGCTGGACCGCGACCTACCAGGCTGTCGAGGGTGTCACGCAGTCCAACCCTGCCGGTCCGCCCGTTAGCGGTGTTCGTGACTGAATCGGGTAGCGCCGGCGCCGGGCGCGAGACCTGACCCCGGCCCAGCGCGAACCGGGATGCGGGTCAGTCGAATAATCGATCACCCAGTCGGCATCCTTTGCGTTCTCGCGGCGGTTGCCGGTTTATTGTGAGTTTCCCTTCAGGAGCGGACCATCTCATGCGTACCGACCCCCGAGGCCCGGACCTGAAAGCCGCGACCGGTCAGACACGCAGCCCAGGATTGAACCCGGAACACAGGAGCCACACATGTCACAACCAACTGTCATGATTGAAACCGTCGACCGCGGCCCGAAAGCCATCTCCCGGAGCGCCGTCGTCGATGTCCCGGCCGAGGCGATCTTCGCCCTTCTGGTCGACCCGCACCGTCACCACGAGCTGGACGGCTCTGGAACCGTTGGCAAAGGCATCTCCGGACCGGCTCATCTCCGACAGGGCGACACCTTCACGGTGTCGATGAAGCAGTTCGGCGTGCCATACCGGATCAAGAGCACCGTCACCCGTCTGACGGAGAACCGCGAGATCGAGTGGCGCCATCCAGCCGGCCACACCTGGCATTGGGAACTCGAACCGCTGCCGAACGGGCAGACGCGGGTGACCGAGACGTGGGATTTCTCGAAGTCGAAGGCGGCGACGATCTACCGCTTGATCGGGGTGCCGAAGCGGAACACCGCCGGAATCGAGTCAACCCTGCGTGGACTCCCGACCGCCATCCCGAAAAACTAGCGGCCCATCCATCCGGTTGCTCAGTTCACGTCTCAGCTGATTGGGTTCAGGTCCAGATCCACGTGACGAAGCCGGTGAACGAGCGGGCCCAGTCCATGGGCTGCTGGGTCCAAAGGAGCAACCAGAGCCCGAACCGGCCCAGCACGATGCCCGTGGCGACATTGACGACCGGGAACAACCGGGGAGTCGGATGGCGTCGCTCGACGCGTATTCCCGCTGAGAGGACGAACACCCATACCACGATCGCGACCATGACGCTGGTTAGCACCATGGCGAGTTCGTTCCCGAATGCATCCTCGAGCGTGACAATGAGCCCGCCTCCGACGCCAGCCCAGAACGCGATTCCCATCGGATTGGCGAGCGAGGACATCGCTCCAACGTCCACATGGTGGCCGTCCACCCGTTCGACTGGCGTCACAGTCAGTTGCCTATTCGGCGGGATGAATCACTCGAAGGACCGGATTCACGTCGAGTGGAGAACCCAGTGACCCATCGAGGCACCCTGCTCACGACGATGGACGCGATGCGGTCCGACCTCGAACGGTTCGTGGCAAATCATCTGGACGACGCTGACCAGCAGATCGGTGACGGGTGGTCGCTCCACGACGTCGTGGCACACCTCGCCCTCTGGGACCGGATGGCGGTCCGGCGGATCGTCGGAACGCCACTGCCCGAGGGGGACGAGGTCGCCAGCCGTGAGCCGTGGGATCTCGACGCGTTCAACGAGGAGATGCGATTGGGCAGGGCGACCCGCCCGATGTCCGAGGTCGCTGCTGAGTTCGACGCCGCCTGGCAAGCCGTCAGGTCGGCGGTTCTGACTGCCGACGACGATGCGTGCAAGCCCGGCGGCACCGTCTGGACGACCATCGACGACGACAGCGCCGGTCATTACCCACAGCACATCCCGATTCGCGATCTTCTGGCGAAACAGTCGGGCTCCTGAGAGTCGTAGGGGAGGATGCTCAGACCTCGACCGTCAGTCCGTCCCACGCCACGTCGTAGCCGTTTGGCGTCGTCAGCGCGACCAGCTCCTCGTGCGGCGGGTTGCTGTGATGGGCGATGTGCGTCGCGTAGATCCGGGCGTCGGCGGCGAGCAACCCGTGCTCGCGCATCACGTCAAGGTGACGGCGGAACTCGGTCGCGTTGAGGTGGCCGGTCGAGCGATCCTCGACCCCGAAGGTGTGATCCATTACGACAACGTTGAACCGCCAGCCCCGCTCGGCCAGCGCCCGCCAGACCTCGACCGGTAGCGTGGTCGTATCGGTGGCGTAGAAAAGCTGCCGGCCGTCGCGCTCGATCGCGTAGAGCAGCGGCAGGATGTTCCGGGCGTGATTGGCCGGGACCGCGAAGATTCGGTACGGCCCGAGTCGCCGCTCCTCATACGGTGCGATCGCGGTGTGCCGGACATTGAACCGGTCCTGAATGGCTGCGCTCAGGAAGCTCTCCCCAGGCTGGAAGCCATCGAAGCTCCGGCTGGCCCGATCCAGCGCACCGTCTGTCGCCAGCCACTCCATCTCGATCTTGTTTGGGACTCCGACCATGTCGCTTCGGCTAAAGAAGTTGCCGGACTCCAGGAGGTCGATGTGCTCGTGCGTCTGGGCGGCGTAGCGGATGTTGGTCAACGGGATGCCGAGCGACGCCGACGCCGACTGGAGGTCCGGTCCGAGGTCGATCAGGAACTGCCCATCGATGATCGCGCTGGACCAGTGGCGAATGTTCCGGCCGCCCCGAGCGCGGGCCGTCTCGCAGTTGACGCACGCGCAGAATGCGTTCGGGTAGCCCTCGGCCGCGGCAGTTCCCAGAAAGGTCAGTCGCACAGCGAGTCACCTCGGGTAGCCAGGTCGGAACCGGGTAGCGCACATTCACGCAGATGCCGGTTCGATCACGGCCAGTATTCAGAGGAACCCATGGCAGGGCAACGGGACACGGACTCATTCGGGGGTCTATCACAATGATTTATCACAATGATTTATCACAATGATTTGATGAATGGGATGGACCATCTGTCGACACTATCTTGATCTTTAAAACCAGGGCTGGCCGTAGCCTCAGGGGGTCGATGGCGCGAGGAGAATCACTCGCGTCTGGCCAGGCGAACCTCGACTCGTCCGCGCCACACAAGGGAGAGCACGATGGGAACGATCCAGTCGGCACGGGCGGCGTTCGAACACCGGCTGACGCGACGCCGGGCCGTCGCCGGAGCGGCCGGCCTGGTCGTCGGCGGCGAGCCTTGCTGGCCGACCGACCCGGACACTGGGCCAGAGCACCCCGGCGGCGACGCCACTGGGCGGACCGACGCTGTCCGGGACACCGTTCACGCTGGGTGTTGCGTCCGGCGATCCCTTGCCCGATTCCGTCGTGCTCTGGACCCGGCTTGCTCCAGAACCACTGGCTCCTGATGGCCTCGGCGGGATGCCGGGCGTGCCGGTCACGGTCCGCTAGGAACTCGCGGACGACGACGCCTTCGGCCAGATCGTCCAGTCCGGGACAGCCGCCGCGAGCCCGACCCTGGCCCACAGCGTCCACGTCGATGCGACGGGACTCGCGCCGGACAGGACCTACTACTACCGATTCATGGTCGGCGGCGATGTCTCCCCGGTCGGCCGCACCCGGACGACACCTGCCGCGGGCTCGGCGGTCGACCGACTCTGGTTTGCGTTCGACTCCTGCCAGAAGTACGAGGACGGCTTCTTCACGTCCTACCCGCATATCGTCGCCGACGACCCGGAGCTCGTCATCTTCCTGGGTGACTACGTCTATGAGTACGCCAGCGGCGAGCTGAAAGACCCGGTCCGGGACGTAACCGGTGGCAAGCTGACGAGTCTGGCCGACTGCCGCGTCCGCCATGCGACCTACAAGACGGACGCCGACCTCCAGGCCGCCCATGCCGCGGTGCCATGGATCGTCACCTGGGACGACCACGAGGTCACCAACGACTACTCCGGCGGCGAGGTCTCGACCGACGACGGGACGACCTCCGTCGTCGACCTCCGGACGGCCGCCTACCAGGCTTGTTACGAGCACCTCCCCCTTCGCCCGGAGAGTATGCCGACCGGGGCGGACATGCAGATGTACCGGCGGGTGACGTGGGGCGATCTGGCCGAGTTCCAGGCCCTCGACACGCGCCAGTACTGGACGCCGTTCCCCTCCGGCTACGGGGAGCAGCCCCGCGGCGCCGCCGCCTTCGACCCGGCGACGACCATGTCCGGACCCAACCAGGAGCAGTGGCTGCTCCTGGGACTGGACGCGAGCGCCGCCCGGTGGAACGTGATCGCCCAGAGCGTCCTGATGGCCGAATGCTCCCTCAGCGCGACCCCCAGATCTACTGGACTGACGCCTGGGACGGCTACCCGGACGCCCGCAACCGGATCCTGAGCCACGTGACGAGCCGCGGGATCGCCAACCCGATCGTCATCACCGGTGATTGGCATTCGACGTTCGTCAACGACCTCAAAGCGAACTTCGAGGACGACGCCAGCCCGACCGTGGGGACCGAGTTCGTCGTCACCTCGATCAGTTCCATTGGTGACGGCGGCGGATACTGGGACTACTATGGCCCGATGATCCCACTCAATCCGCACATCCGCCTGTTCGACGGCGACCGGCGGGGCTACCAGCGGGCCGAGATCACGTCCGACAAGTGGCGGGTCGACGTCCAGATGGTCGACACCATCCGGAGTGAGACGGCCGGCGTGAGTACTTTCGCCTCGTTCTCGTCGAGAACGGCCAACCCAGCGCCCAGCAGCGGTAGCGAAACCCAACTCCACACGTGAGCCAGCCGATCCGGACGGTCTGTCCCGCCCGGAACATATCAGCAGCAGGAGAAGAAGCCAATGACCAGCAACCGTTACCAGACCGGTCGTGACCGCTTCGAGAACGCCCTCGTTCGCTCGATGTCCCGCCGCCGGTTAGTCGCCGGAACGGGCGCCCTGGCCGCGCTCAGCGTCACGGCCAGCCTGCCGGGCCGCGCCAGCACCGTCCTCGGCCAGGGGACGCCCGAGGGCAAGCCAGTCGTCGCGATCACCTTCAACGGCACGCCATTTACCCTCGGCGTCGCCTCCGGCGACCCGCTTCCGGACGGCGTCGTCCTCTGGACCCGACTCGCCCCGACCCCGACGGGCGGGGTCGGGATGCCACCAGTCCCGGTCGAGGTCCGCTGGGAACTCGCCTCGGATGATCGCTTCGGTCAGATCATCCAGAGCGGGTCGGCAATCGCCTCCCCCACCCTCGCCCACAGCGTCCATGTCGACGTCACTGGCCTCGACCCGGCGACCGAGTACTTCTATCGGTTCATGGTCGGCTCGGAGGGCAGCCCAACCGGGCGGACACTGACGGCCCCAGCCAATGACGCCCCGGTCGAAAGCGTCCGGTTCGTCCACACTTCATGCTCCAATTACGAGCACGGCTTCTTCAGCGGCTACCGCGGCATCGCCGATGACCTGCCAGACTTCGTCCTCCACCTGGGCGACTATATCTACGAGTACCCGAGCGAGTCCGGCTATGTCCCTTCGACCTATGATCCGGTGCGGATGCACGTCGGTGAGGAGACGACCTCGTTGACCGGCTACCGGAACCGCCACGCGCAGTACAAGACGGACCCCGATCTCCAGGCCGCGCACGCCGCCGCCCCGTGGATGGTGACCTGGGACGACCATGAGGTCGAGAACAACTACGCCGCCGCCGTCAGCGAGGACGCGAACCCGGCCGATACGTTCCTCGAGCGCCGCGCCGCCGCCTACCAGGCCTATTACGAGCACATGCCGCTGCGACCGTCCAGCATTCCGACTGGCCCAGACATGCAGCTCTACCGCTCTTTCCGGTATGGCTCCCTCCTCGACGTCGCGATACTCGACGGCCGGCAGTACCGCAGCGACCAGCCCTGCGGCGACACCGTTGGAGTCCGCTGCCCGCAGGCCCTCGACCCGAACATGACCATGCTGGGGCCGGAGCAGGAGCAGTGGGTGCTCGCGAGCCTGGATGCCAGCGCGGCGACCTGGAAATCGATCGGCCAGCAGACCATGATGGCCCAGCTCAACGTCAGCGCCGACGAGCCGACATTCCTGCTCGACCAATGGGACGGCTACCCCGCTGCCCGCAATCGATTTCTGCAGCACATCGACAGCCGTTCGATCGCCAACACGGTTGTCCTGACCGGGGACATCCACTCGGCCTGGATCAACGATCTCATGATGGATTTTGAGGACGCCAACTCGGCCATCGTCGCGACCGAACTGGTCTGCACGTCGATCACGGCAGACAACCCGCTCGTGGAACAGCTCCAGCAGGCACTCCTCATCAACCCGCACATCAAGTTCGTCGACGGGCTGCACGGCTACACTCTGAACACGCTGAGCGCCGATACCTGGACCGCCGAAATGCGAACCGTCCCGAATGTGACCGACGAAACGGCCGCAGTCTCGACGCTCACATCATGGGTCGTCTCCGCCGGCCAGGCCGGGGCTTCGGAAGCCTGATCTCCAGCCGCTTCAGCGGGTCTCCAGAGCCGGTCGCCATTCAGACGCACGGGCGGATGAGGGCGCGAGGAAGTCATCCATCGCGCCCTCACCGTTCCACCCGACCGTGACGGCGGGTGACTGCTCGGTGACCCGGACGATCGCGACGGAGACTCGAGGCAGATCCAGGTCCGTCTGGTAGGCCAGATAGCGCGGCTCCCAGCGGGGGCCGAACTTGTCTTTGTAGGCGTAGAGGCCCCGGACGGAAAAGAACCGCTCCATATGGGTGTTGAGATGGCGGAGGGCGCGCTCCACAGGCGGGGCATCCGGTCCGTCCCCGATCGCCACCCACGGCACCATTCCCAGGCAGAAGGCATCGAACCCAGCGGCCCGGCTGGCCCGGAACGTCCCAACGAACAGGGCGTCCATGGCCGCGTTCGGCGCGTCCTGGCTCCGCCGCATAAGGTCGAGCGTGGCCTCGCCCGGCACCCCGTCCCGAATCAGATTGGCGAAGGCGACGATTTCCCCATCCGCATTCTCCGTGGCGACGACGACGCACTGCGTGAGGTAGTGATCGCTCCACTGACCGAGGGTGAAGCCGCGCTCGCGCCGCCCATCGATCCGTAGCCAGTCGTTCGAGACATCTCGGAACCGGGCAAGCAGCTCCGAGGTATGGGGTGGCTGATGGATGACGGTGCGAAAACCCTCGCGCTCGAGACGCCGGACAGCCGACCGGAGGCCCTTCATGGCGTGACCCTCCAGCGAAAAGGTGCGCAGATCGACGACCGCATCGGCGCCGATCTTGAGCAACCGGAGTCCAGCCCGGCGGTAGGCTTCAGCCCGCCTCGGCGTCACCTGATGGAGGGCGAGTCGCCAGCCGTTGGTGTCGCACCAGTCGCCAAACTCGATCAGCGTCCGGTCGAACGCGTCGTCATCGACTGCTACGGGATCACCGAGGGACAGCGCACATCCATTGCTGAGGCGGAACGTGACCAGCCCGGAGCCATCGGCGCTGAAGAAGAACAGTTTGTCGTCCCAACCCTTGAACGTGTCGAGCGACGAGTCGCCGTAGCGGGCGATGAAGGTCCGGGCCCGGCGGCGCTCCTGCGGAAGAATCACCCGGCGCCAGATGAGCGGGCGCCAGAGGGAGAAAGCGGCCATCCCAATCGAGAGGATTCCGACGAGGGCGATCGAGTCAAGGAACCAGGCCGCGTAGTGAGTTCTGGGAATCAGCTCTGCCCGGCCCATCCCGAGGTAGAGCCGGGCCGTCTCCCGCAGGGCGTCGATCAGACTGAAATCGACTCCAAAGTCCCGCCTGTCGAGAAGGTAGAAACCGAGCGTGCCGTAGCCAAGAGCCCCGGCCAGCGACCCAATGGAGCCGGCCAGTACGCCGCCGACCGATGGAATATCCGTCCGGACACGGAAGTCCGCGCGGCGCACGATCAGGATGAACAACGTCACCGAGGTTGCGATCACGATCCCGGCGTCGTGGCCTTTGAGCGGATGGGAGACGGTTGCGGCGCCGAGGAGCCCGACCGCGATCAGCCAGGCCAGTCGCTTGCGCCGCCAGAGCCCCCAGGCCAGCGCGAGCAGCAGCAGTCCGGCCACCAGCGCGACCGACCGGGCGAGCGACGGGATCGACAGCACCCAGTAAGTGCTGGCTTCCCGTAGCCGGTGCTCTCCGGTGTGTGGTCCCAGGACCGACCAGACGGTCAACGCCCCGACCAGCGCCGTCGCGATCGCTGGCAGCCGGGGCATGAGGCCACGAGCTCCGCTCCACGCTCGTCCGGCCGTTCCTCGCCGGACGAGCGGTTCACTGGCGACTCCAAGAGCGAGCGGCAGCCACAACTCGAACGCCCGGTAGACGAGCACCCCGCTCAAGGCGGCCGGCGTTGGCAGGCCCCGAGCGATGAGGGCCGTCGCCATGGAGAGTTCGACGATGCCCAGCCCGCCGAAGATCGGGGTGATGAACAGGAATGCCGAGCCAACGGTGTAACCGACCAGAACGCTCGACAGCGAGAGATCGGCGTGCACCGCGCGGATCGCGAGGTACAGCACCAGCACCCCGGCGAAGTCGATCAGGAGCCCGTTGGCGAAGATGGGCAGCGATCGGACGGAGCCGATCCTCTGCGCCCGCACCTGATCCAGCCCCTCCCGGATCCGTACCGGCAGTCGACGCACCACCCAGACCGGAGGCCCGGTCGGGCGCAGAGCGACCGCGAACGCCACCAGGATGAGCGCACCGACAGCGACCAGAATCGTCGTTGCCACGACAATCAGACCAGTCGCACCGCCGGTCAGGATCAGAACGACCGCAACCGGCAGAAGCAGCGAGATGAACGAGATCATCCCAACCGCGGCGGAGAGAACTTCTCCGAAGAGCGCGAGCGCGGTCGGCACACCTCGGTCAGCGAGTCGCCGGACCTGCACCGCGAGCGAGATCGGCGCCCCGCCTGGGACGACCGTGGCTATGAGCTGCCGTCGGAGCAGGAGGGGAAGGAGAAGCCGATACGGCAGCCGCTGCCCGAGCAGGCGGTAGACCAGCCACTGTTGACATCCCATCAGCCCGACGATCGCCAGCTGCGCACCGAGCGCGATCAGGAGCCAGCCCGGCGAGGCCGTGCGCAAGGCATGATCGATCGCCGCCAGATCAGTTCGTTCTCGGCCGACGAAGAGGATCGCGACGGCTAGGAGCAGGGCTGCCCAGACGACGACGCTGACACCGCGCAGATGAGCCAGTCGCCCTCGTGCCGCAGCCCAGTCGACTCGCGTGAGTCGAACCATTGCCCAGTTCATACGACCGGAACGGGACCGTTTCGCGGACTCGATCGGCGGTCGTTCCGGGACCTTCATCGGGTGGCTCCTTCGCTCGGGACTTCACTCGGCTGATATCGACTGACACGAGCCGGCGGGAGGTGGGGATGGGCGAGCCATAGCCCAACCGCAACGCCAGCGACGAGTCCGATCGGATGGGCGACGTCCGAGATCCCCCAGCGCTCGACGAGGATCTGCCCGAGATAGACCAGCCCGGCGATCGGAAACACGAGTCCGACCACCTGCCCGACCCAGCCGCGGTAGAACAGCGCCGCGCTGAGCGCCCCGGCCACGCCCCAGGCGCCGACCGACGCCCCGACGTCGGCGCCGGTAACCAGATCGGGCGAGCGATCCCAGCCGATCGTCCGGATGAGCAGCAGGGAGATGAGCGCGGCCGCCCCGGTAGCGAAGAGGGTGCTTGCCCAGTACGCTGCCAGTGCCCGAAGCGATCCCATCAGCGCCTCGTACGGCAGCAGCCAGACTGCCAGCATCCAGATCGTGTTCTGGACATGAGCCGGGTAGCCGGTCAGCACCTCGGAACTCACCAGCACCCAGATGTGCCCATGCCGGATGTTCTCGAGGTCGTAACCCCACCGCTCCCGGAGCCCCGAGTCGAGCCCGCCGTGAATCGAACCGGTCCAGTTGGCAAGGACGATGACGACCCCGATCATCGCCAGAGTGACGGGTACCCTTCGAACGATCAGGAGTGGCACGGCGACGACCGACCGGGCAATCATGCTGATCATCGTCTGGCGAGGACTCGAAGGGGTCGAACTCATCTGCCGACGCGCTGTTTTCATGGGCGTGTCCCCGGAGCGGGTGACGAAGAGGAACCGAGCCGGCCATATCTGGAGCGTCCTGGCCGGGCGAGTGATCGCCACCCGGGGATCGAACCAGTCAACGGTACGTCCGCTTCCTGAACGCAGACTGAAGCGAGACTGAAGGGATTGACAGTGGTCGCTACTCACCGGGTGTACGCTTGCCAGTCGAATGGCTCAGGACATCGCGGCGACCAGAACCGAGCAGGAGCTTGCGAATGACGCCGTCCAGGCCGAGCCCAGCCGCCGGCGTCAGCCTGAACTGGCCGGGCAAACCGACCGGCGATCTCGCTGCCGAGCGTACCGGACCAGCACTTCGGGTGAATGAGCAATGGTTACCCGCACCGGAGTCGCGGAGCATGGGTGACGTGACACTCGTGTCCGGCAATGCGACCGGCGTGTTGGACGTCTGGCCCTTCGGCGACCAGGCGCTCCCGGCTGCACCGGTTCGGCTGATCTACCTCGACCCACCATTCGCGACCGGGTCCACTTTTGCCGCCACGATCCCGATTGGCGAGCGCAGGTCTGGTCGACCCGACCTGCACCTCCCGGCCTACCGCGATGTCTGGGCCGGCGGCCTACCTGGCTACCTGACGTTCATGTACGCCCTGCTCACCCGGCTCCGCTCCGTCCTGGCCGATGACGGGTGGCTATGCCTGCACTGCGACCACCGGGCCAGCGCCCACCTCCGTTTGATTCTCGACGAGCTCTTCGGCTCCGACGCCTTCCGCAATGAGATCGTCTGGAGCTACGGGCTCGGCAACGGCACCTCTCGCCGCGGCTTCCCGCGCAAGCACGACACACTCCTGCTCTACGCGAAGTCCGACACGGCGGTCTTCACGCCGATTCGCGGCGAGGTCAGTCCCGCGATGGCCAGCAAATACCGACACACCCGCGCGGACGGGACCCGGTTCATGCGCAGCTACGGCCGCGAGTACGACCTCAAGGGGGGCAAGCCTGTCGGCTCGGTCTGGGAGATCCCGTCCGTCGCGCCGACCAGTGGCGAGCGAACCGGCTACCCAACCCAGAAACCCGTCGCCCTGTTGGAGCGGCTGATCAGCGCAACGACGTCACCAGGCGACCTCGTCCTCGACCCGTGCGGTGGCTCCGGCACGACCCTGATCGCGGCCAGCCGGCTCGAGCGCCCATCGGTCGGGATCGATGACTCCCCGCTTGCCATCGCCGCAACCCGATCACGCCTCGTCCACGCGGGCGTCCCGCTCACCCTCGCGACGGCAGAATCAACGGGTCGGCCACTTTCCACCGATGGCGAGCCGATCGGCGGTCACCCGGCCGGACCGCCTCGCCAATATTCCGTGTCGGCCACTGCCAACGGTGATTGGCATCATGAAGAAGTCCTGTCCGGTCAACTGACCGTCAGCATCGACGATCTGGAGATCACTCCTCTTGACAAGGCGAACCAACGGTGGTCAACCCTGATCGTGCGTGACAGCCAACTCGTCCAGATCGGCCACGACGAAGCGCCAGTCACTGGGCACTGGTCCGACTGGCTGACCGGCTGGGCGGTCCACCTGGGTGTACACGAACCAGCTGGTAACGCTCCGTTCACGCCGGTCGCCTGGGCCTTCCGGGCAGGCCGTAATCGCACCCTCGCAACCCGCTTGACCATCCCGCTCCCGCGGGGAAGCGAACCCACTCATCTGACGCTGCGGCTCTACGACCTCTTCGGTGCCGGATCCAACCATCCGCTGATCCTCGACGCGGACAGATCAACCACCTCAACGAACCCGTAGGGTGGGAATCCGTAACTCTCTTGTTACATTACGATCATGGAGTCGCTCGCAGTCCTCGTCGATCCTGTTCGACGAGAGATCATCGTCGTGCTGAGAAGACAGCCCGTGGCGGCCGGGGAGATCGCGCCCCGATTCTCGATTACCCGACCGGCCATCAGCCGGCACCTCGGGGTGCTCCATGACGCGGGGCTCGTCTCGGTGGAATCTGTCGGGTGCCGACGGGTCTACCGGTTCGAACCCAATCCGTTGGTCGAGCTCGATGCCTAGCTCCAGACGTTCCGCGACCTGTGGAGTGATCGCCTCAATGCCCTTGAGACCGAGTCGGACGGTAACCTTTCGCATGACTGCCGAAGGAGATGCACCACCCGAAGACGTTTTGACTCAGGAGTGCGAGGTGCCACGCCGGCTCACCGTCGAGTTCCAGCGAGGCACCGAGGTCTGGCGGGTCTCCCTTTCTCTCGACGAGGCCGACGGCGTGACCACGCTTGACTTCGCGATGGTCCTGCCGGACCGTCACGATCCGAGCGACTCCGGGCCGGGCTGGGAGTATTACCTCGATCGGCTCGTCGCCGACCGGGCGGGCGAGCCGATGCCGGAGTGGGATGAGTACTACCTGGCCCAGAAGGCGTTCTACGCCGGAGCGATGGCGAATATCGCGTAACCGACTGTCCAGGTCCAGCCAGCGAACCGGGAGGATGTCGGTGGCGACAGGCTTGCTTGCGAACCAGACAGCGGGATCGCGATGGGTCACTGAGGACGCCGTGAATCCACCATGGATCGGAGGTCTCGAATGGCAACGGCATGGCGTGGCCCGAACCGCGCCACTCGCGACGCGAGGCTGGGGCCGGGGACCGACGACGAATCGGGTGGCGGGACCGCATTCCGGTTCCGGCCGCTCACCGAACCGGACGCCCGGCAGATCGCCCGGTGGCGCTATCCGGCTCCTTACAACTTCTACGATCTGCCCGAGGACGCCTGGCCGGATCTGCTTGGTCTCGGGCAAGACTTTCAGGCGGCAGATATCGCACCGGGCTCGACCTCACCGGGCATTCCCGCGGCAGGCGGTCGCACCGATAGCTGGCTGCCGGAGATCGTCCGCCGGGTATTTCGCCGGGCTCACCCAGCCGACCGGGTTCGACTCAACCCGAACCCGGCCCCGGCAGGCTTCGTCTGCTTTGGAAGCGAGGCGCAGGTTTCCGGGGCTCGCGACGCCGGCCTCTATGTCGACGCCGCCCTGGACATCGGTCTCGGGCTCCGACCGAACCTGACCGGGCAGAGGGTCGGCGCCGCGTTCTTCGCGGCTTGTGTGGATCACGCCATTCAGACCCGGCACCCGACTGGACTCCGGCTGGCCGTCGCGACGTTCAACACCCGGGCGATCACCGTCTACCGCCAGGCCGGCTTCCGGCCGGTCGCCACCCGCCAGAGCCCGGTCCGGGGTCGCCAGGTCGAATTCGTCATCATGGTTCGGGACTGATACGGAATCCGGGCAAAGACCAGGCGGTTCCGCTCGCTTTCCGAGAGTGCCGCGCTCCCCTCTCCGCCGCAGCGGGGAGGAGCTGGGAGAGGAGTCGTCCGGCGGCCAGGTCGGCGACCGGAGCGCATTCACCCGGATTCTGTATGACAGGTTCAACGCGAGCAACTCGGCCTCGTTGTATGACCCTGGTGATCCGACTCTGATTGGCCCGACCACCCTGTCGCTCTCGTCCTGCAACGTGAGGGTCACTTCTGTTGGCAAACTATCCGGTGACCCTACCCGGCGTACGCGGAGGCGAACGTCGATCACGGTCGTTGCTGGACCATCGCCAGTGACACAGGGGCCATCGCCCACTGGGAACGACTGCCAGAGCGAGTTGCGGGTGAAGCGCCTGGGTGGCGAAGCAGACCTCTCCCCCGGCCCCTCTCCGGCTCACCTGCTTCGTTCACCCGCTGAAGCGGCTTCAGCTCCGCAGGTGCCCGGAGAGGGAGGACGTTCATATCGTTGGAGGGTGGGTACTTCATCAGAAAACCGCTGTCGGCACCACCGGACTCCCGCCACTCGAACCCTGATAGGCGTCCTCCGTCGGAGGTTCCTTTCCCAATGGCCTGATAGGAACTCGACGGGAAGGCACGCATCTCAGGCTGACAAACGCTCTCGCCCAGGCACTTCTCCCGATAGAGCCGTCTCGGGAACCATCGCGTGGTCCCGTTAGCGCAGCCGGTTCGTCTCGGCGACCTGGGCAAAGTAGCGACCGCTGTCCTTGATCGTCCGCTCCTGGGTGGCGAAGTCCGTGTAGACGATGCCGAAGCGCTTGTTGTACCCCTCGGCCCACTCGAAGTTGTCGAGCATCGACCAGGCGAAGTACCCCTGGACCGGTGACCCAGCCGCGATCGCATCTGAGACGGCGCCGAGGTGTCCCTCGAAGTAGGCCGTTCGGCGGGGGTCCGACACCCGCCCGGACAGGACCCGGTCGCCATCGAAGGCGGCGCCGTTCTCGGTGATGTAGATCGCTTCCGGACCGTATTCACTCGACACTCGCCTCAGCAGGTCGGTCAGGGCGCGGGGCTCGACGGGCCAGCCCATCGCCGTCCGCTCGACGTTCGGGTCGGGGTGCAGGATCTCGCCCAGGGCCGACTGGCGGGTCGCGGAGGCGTAGCCGGGCATATAGAAGTTGATCCCGAGGAAGTCTGTTGGGGCCGCGATCGACGCCAGGTCGCCGTCGAGGATCGTCGGCTCGTCCGCCCCGAGGATGCCGCGTAGTTCGTCCGGGTAGCCCTTGCCGAAGACCGGGTCGAGGAACCAGCGGTTGGCGACGATGTCTGTGTTGTACGCCGCCTGCTGGTCGGCCTCCCGGTCGGGGTCCATGGCGTAGCTGTGGTTGAGATTGAGCGTAATGCCGGCCCGGGCGTCGCGAACGTTCGAGCGGATCACCGGCATGGCCTGCCCGTGGGCCAGCAGGACATGGTGGGCGACCTGGAGCGCCTCGGTCATGCTGCGGTGACCAGGGGCGTGGATACCGATCCCGTACCCGAGGAACGCCACCACCCAGGGTTCGTTGATCGTGATCCAGTTCCTGACGCGATCGCCCAGTCGTCGGGTCAGAACGTCTGTGTAATTCTCGAAGGCGTCGACCGTCCGCCGGTTCAGCCAGCCACCCCCGTCATCGAGGACCTGCGGCAGGTCCCAGTGATAGAGCGTCAGGTATGGGTCCAGCCCCGCCTCCAGGACTTCCTCGACCAGCCGTTCGTAGAAGTCCAGTCCCGCCTCATTGACCGCGCCGGTCCCGGTCGGGAGGATGCGGGGCCAGGCGACCGAGAACCGGTAGGCACCGACGTTGAGCTCGCGCATCAGCTGCACGTCCTCCCGGTAGCGGTGGTAGTGGTCGCAGGCGATGTCGCCGGTCTCGCCGTTGGCGACGCGACCGGGCGTATGGCTGAACCGGTCCCAGATCGACTCGCCCCGGCCACCCTCCCGGACGGCGCCCTCGATCTGGTACGACGAGGTCGCGACACCCCAGGTAAACCCGTCGGGGAAGACTCCGCTACCACTCTCGGACATCCGGTGCTCCTTTGGCGTCAGGTCGAATCAGGTCGGATGGCAATGGACCGCAACGAGCTATGTGGGCCAAGAACGGCAAACGGCCGACCATCCCGGTCGGCCGTACACCAGCAAAGCCAGATTCTCACGGCCCGGGACACAGACTCAGGACCCGCTCACGATCACGCTCAGGTTCGTGAAGCTGGTCCGGATGTCCTCGACCGGGTTCTTCGGGTTGTCCTGCTCGACGACCAGCCAGCGGGAACCGCCGACCTGCTCGCCGGCCTCCAGGACCGGCTGCCAGGAGAGCTTGCCCGTCCCGACCGGAGCGTCCTCGCGGTCGTCGTCCATGTCCTTGATGTGCAGGCTCGGGAAGCGGTTCGGGTACTCGCGTATCAGCCGGTGCCCGGTCTGCCCGGCGACCTCGGCCCAGAACACATCGAGCTCGAAGCCAACGGTTGCCGGATCGGTCAGCGTGAGGAGCAGTTCATACGGCGAGAGGCTCTCGCCGCCATCCTCGAACGCGGTGAACTCGAAGTTGTGATTGTGGTAGAGAAAGCTCAGGCCGGCCGCCTTCACCTTCGGGCCGATCTCGTTGAAGGTTCCGGCCAGCTTCCGGACCTGGTCCGGCGTCGTGAAATGGTCGGCATGGGCGAGATGCGGGATGATCACGTACTCCCCGCCGATCGTGTGAATGTCCTGCATCCCGGCGTCGAGGTCGTTCATGACGCGGGGGGACTGAACATGGGCACCCATCGCCTTCATTCCGAGCTCGTCGATGCGGGCGCGGATCTCGGCCGGGGTGTGGTCCCCGAAACCGGCGAACTCAACCGCCTTGTAGCCCGCCTCGGCGACCATTCCGAGGCCACCCATGAAGTCCTGCTTCATCGCCTCACGGACGGTATAGAGCTGAAGGGCGATCTGGTCGGTGGTGAACATCTTCTCTCCTCTGAGAACGGCCGCGCCACCGCCGACCGGCAGCGCGGGGAACCTCGTCAAAGAGTCCCACTCTGGCCCGGTTCTGTCGAGACAGTAAGTGTCAGCCTTCGACACGTTCATGAGTGATGTCAGGAGTACCTGACTACCCATACAGGACAAGGATTGAAGCGGCGAACCGATCGTAGGGGCGACCCTTGTGGTCGTCCTGCCGCCGCAGCAGCCCCTGTCTCCACGACGTGCTCGCTCGCTTCGCCGGCTCCGGCCGACCGCCCCAGCTGCTCGCGTCGCAGGATCTTGGGTCTGCCCCGACTAGCCGCGGCGGTGGCCCTCGTCCCGGAGGGCGATCACGGTGTTTGCAAACGGGCCAATCGACATGAAAATACCGCGATCAGGAACCGCGTGGCCACCCGAGACCCAGACCAGGCGAGACATGTCCCGACGGTATGGTTTCGTAGTCAACTTCCCATTTCAGGGCAACAGCTGAAGATTGGCGACACTCAACTTCGAAAACAACAATCAGCTAACCGACAGTACTGACCCGAGAAAAACGAGACAGTTCCGACGAACCACAGCCGAGTCCGTGATCGCGTCTGATCGTTCCAACCGGCCGGGTCCCGCAACCCAACCGCCTTCCCGACCCGACCCACTGTCTACCCCGGTCCGCGCCTCGCCCCGCAACGCGACGCGCCGTCTGTAGGAGTGGTGATCGCTTCCTCGGTGCCTGGAGCCCCTCGGAACTGTACGTACACTGTATACGGACACTCATCCGATGTCAAGTGTCAGTCGCGATCAATGCTGATCGGACTTCCACCCTTGTCAGACGAGGCCGAACCAGCGTCATAATAGATCGTATGTTCTCATGAACAGGGCTGTCAACATCTTCCAGATTGTCACAACATCACCTGAGCGAGGGGAGCTCAACCCGCGCGGCGCAGAGGTGATTCTGGTATCGTCGCGAGAGATCGGAACTTGAAGCCGCGATCGGGCCCAACGTCTGGCGGCTGCCTCAGGAAAAGGAGCGTCCCGTGGTCACGACGTCCGTCACCCTGCATAACGCCATCGATGAGATCATGCCCGGCCTGGTCGCCGACCGCCGCTTCCTTCACGAGCACCCGGAACTCGGGATGCAGGAATATGAAACCGCCAGGTTCGTCGCCGCCCGGCTCCGGCAGCTCGGCCTCGACGACATCCGCACCGGCATCGCCAACACCGGCGTCACCGCCCTGATCCATGGCACCGGCTCTGGTCCAAATGCCGACCGGGTGCTGATGCTCCGGGCCGACATGGACGCGCTCCCCATCGAGGAGGAGAACGACGTCGAGTACCGCAGCCAGACGCCAGGCGTCATGCACGCCTGCGGGCACGACGCCCACACGGCCATCCTTCTCGCGATCTCCCGCCTGCTGATGGAGCGGCGCGACCAGTTCGCGGGGACGGTCAAAGTCCTGTTTCAGCCAGCCGAAGAGGCGCAGCCCGGTGGGGCGAAGCCGATGATCGAGGCCGGGGTTCTGGAGGATCCGCACGTCCACGCCTCCTTCGGCCTGCACATGGGACAGGGGCTGAACCTCGGCAAGATCGAGGCGAAGCCGGGCGCATCGAGCGCCAACTCCGACCGCTTCTATATCACGGTTCAGGGCAAGGGTGGCCACGGCGCCGCGCCGCACACGACGATCGACCCGATCGTCGTCGCCTCCCAGATCGTCCTGGCAATCCAGACGCTCGTCTCCCGGGAGACGGACCCACTCGGGTCGGCCGTCCTGACCGTTGGCGCCTTCAACGCCGGGTCGGCCCCAAACGTGATCCCGGACACCGCCGAACTGGTCGGCTCGATGCGAACGTTCGATACGGACTTCCGCGATCACCTCGCCGAGCGGCTCGAAATGCTTGTCACGAAGATCTCCGCCGCCATGGGCGCGACGGGAACGCTGCGCTTCGTGCGGGGCTACCCGTCGGTCGTCAACGACGAGGGGATGTACGAGATCGTTCGAGCCGCCGCCTCAGAGATCGTCGGGGAGGATAACGTCGTCCTCAAGGACGCGAGCATGGGTGGCGAGGATATGAGCTACTTCCTTCAGGAAGTGCCTGGCTGTTTCTTCCACGTCGGCTCCCGGAATGAGGAGCGCGGCCTGGTCTGGGGCCACCACCACCCGAAATTCGACATCGATGAGGCGTCACTCGGCATCGGCGCCGAGGTGATGATGACGACCGTCCTGCGCTACTTCGCGACCAAGAACCCGCCGAGTCGAGCGTAATTGCTTCCCAGGCACATCCCCTCTCAGCAACCCATTCAGGAGATCCCGCCGCCATGACTGCCAGCGCCATTGACCTCCGGACCGCCGTCGACGAGATTCTGCCAGGTGTCGTCGCCGACCGCCGCTTCCTTCACGAGCACCCGGAACTCGGGATGCAGGAATATGAAACCGCCAGGTTCGTCGCCGCCCGGCTCCGGCAGCTCGGCCTCGACGACATCCGCACCGGCATCGCCAACACCGGCGTCACCGCCCTGATCCATGGCACCGGCTCTGGTCCAAATGCCGACCGGGTGCTGATGCTGCGGGCCGACATGGACGCCCTCCCGATCGAGGAGGAGAACGACGTCGAGTACCGAAGTCAGACCTCCGGCGTCATGCACGCCTGCGGTCACGACGGCCACACGGCGATGTTGCTCGGTGCCGCTCGAATCCTGCATGATCGCCGGAGTGAGTTCGCCGGCACGGTCAAGCTCGTCTTCCAGCCGGCCGAAGAAGGGCCAGGCGGTGCGGAGCCGATGATTGCCGAGGGTGCCCTCGAGGACCCGCACGTTGACGCCTGCTTTGGGCTCCACCTCGCCCAGGAGATGCTACTCGGGACGGTCGCGTCCAAGGCCGGGCCGTCGATGGCGGCGGCAGATGGCTTCATCGTCCGGATTCAGGGCAAGGGCGGCCACGGCGCCCGACCGCACGGAACGGTCGACCCGATCCTGGTCGGCGCCCAGATCATCTCCGCCCTGCAATCGCTCGTCTCCCGTGAGATCGACCCGACCAAGGCGGCTGTCGTGACCGTCGGCGCGCTGAACGCGGGCAAGGCCGGCAATGTCATTCCAGACTCCGCCGAGATGCGCGGTACCGTGCGCTCGTTCGACCCGGACGTGCGCGAGCACCTCCAGCGCCGCGTCCCGGAGGTCATTCAGGGTATCGCGGAGGCGCTGCGGGCGACGGTGGAGATTACCTACCGGCTCGGCCCACCGGCTGTGAACAGCGACGCTGCGATGGCCCTCCTGGTCCGGGAGGCCGCGACGGCCGTGGTCGGAGCTGACAACGCGATCGAGATGACCCCGATCATGGGCGCCGAGGACATGTCGTACTTCCTCGACGCCGTGCCCGGCTGCTACTTCCACGTCGGCTCGAACAACGAGACCCGTGGCCTCGTCTGGGGGCACCACCACCCCCGGTTCGACTTCGACGAGGATGCGCTCGGCGTCGGGATCAGCGTCACCGTCGAGTCGGTGCTGCGCTACTTCGCCGCGGACAACCCGCCGAAGGCGTAAGCCTGCCTCTTGCGACAGGCGGTCATCTTGGAGTAGAGCGACTCGAATCAGGTGGAAACGGCTTATCCCGTGATGGCAGGCACCATCGGAGACATGTGCTCCGATTCCGGGCGCTACAGCGGTTTTCATGTGACGTGCGCGATCCCGATTGGACGGTCTGCTCCCCTCTCCGGGCAGCTGCGAGCCGAAGCCGCTTCAGCGGATGAGCGAGCCGGTGAGCCGGAGAGGGGCCGGGGGAGAGGTCTGCTCCGCCACCAGCCAATCAGCCGTGACAGACCACTAGTCTCGGCTCCGTATGACGCGCTACTCGCTGGATTTATCGAGCGGACCAGCCATGGACAGGACCCGTGCGAACGCCGGGTCGCGGTGCGGACCTGCTGCAATCGTAAACGGCTGGCAGGGACGAGCGGACCCGACAACGGGTCGGGCGGCCCGCCCCAAGAGATTGTTGGCACACACCAGATCTCAGAAACGCGGATTTGAAGCTTCGTTCAGAGCTCGACCGACTATGCTGACGGCACCCAGATCGTCACGGTTGACGATCCCTGGGTGGTCGATCTGGAACCCAACGGCCGGTCCGGCTCGGCTACCGGGTGGTGGGTGCAGCGACCGGTGGCCGAGGAGTAACGAGCCCCATGCGCGGATCGAAGCGACTCTGGCGAAGGGTCGGGATTGGCATCTTGATCGTCTACGCCTGCATCGTCCTGGCGTTCCTCGCGCCCAGGGTCGGCCCGTTCGCGTCCTCCGACCGACCAGTGATCGTGAACCGGCTCCAGATCGACTTCTTCGCGTGTCCCACCGACCTCGCGATTGTTGGCGGGTTCAGTCCGCTCCGCCACTGTTTCGGCGTCCAGGACGAGGTCACCGTCCGCATGATGGCCGACCGTACCGACTTTACCGAGGAGACGGTTGGCAGCCGGCTAACCATGTCGAACCTGCCGACGGGACCGCTCCGGATGACGGTGACTGGAGTCGCTCCGGGCACGGTCGATGTGCTGTCCTGCCGGAGCTATGCCCAGAATGAGGGCGAGGACAACGTGATCCTGTCCGTCGTCCCGCAGATCGCCTATGGCGTCGAGCCCATGACCGCGTCGGTCCTCGCGCACCCCTACGTCGTCTCGGACTGGCCGGCCAACCGCTGGGTCGCCAACGCCGCCGATCCGACCGACGGGGAGTTCCGGGCTCGTCGAGATCTCTACGACGGCTCGTACATCTGCCAGTGGTTCCTGCTCCTGCCGGGCAGCGTCGCCGAGCGGCCCGGCGTGGTCCGGACATACACCGCCACGGACTCGGCCGGCGAGCCGCTCATCCACGTTCTCGGGCCGGGCGGACCCGTCGATGGCAGCACGACGAACGTTCCGCTCAGCGGGGCGGTCCCACCAGACGCCTTTGATTTCCGCTCAACGGGCGGCACGGCCCCGGCAACCACCGGAGACACCTGGTACGAGCCGTACTTCCTGCCCGCCGGCACCTGGGTCGTCACCGACAGGGCGACCGGCCACATGGCAACCGTCGACATCGCCGCGGGGCAAACCACGCGCGTTGTCTCGATCACGGCGATTGCGACTCCTCAACCCGTCATGCCCAGTGTGACCCCATCCGCGTGACTCGGGGGCTATTCATCAGGTGAATCGCACCGACCCTTGCGCCTCACAGCAGCTTGCAAATGCGTTGCCTGGACGCAAGTGGCGGCGCCACTCCTCTCTCCGGGCACCTGCGGGCCGACGCCGCTTCAGGGGGTGAGCGAGCGGGTGCGCTGGAGAGGGACTGGGGGAGAGGTCTGCTCCGCTATCAGGCAACGTCAATGAATGCCGCTCTAATTGTTCAAACGTGGATCGAGGGCATCCCGAACACCGTTTCCGAGCAGATTGAACGATAGCGCCGTGATGAAGATCGTCACGCCGGGTATGAAGACGTAGGTCCACGAGATCAGATAGAACTCCTTGGCCTCGTCCAGCATATTGCCCCAGGATGGCGTCGGGATACTGACGCCGAAGCCGAGATAGCTTAGGGCCGCCTCGGTCAGGATCAGGGACGGGATCGCCAGCGAGACCCAGACGACCATGACCGAGAGCACGTTCGGCATGATGTGACGGGTGATGATGCGCCCGTTGGTGGCACCGATCACCCGAGCCGCATCGACGTAGTCCCGAGAACGCAGCGACAGCACCTGCCCACGAACCAGCCGCGCCAGGCCGGTCCAGCCGGTCGCGGCGATGATGAAGGCCAGTCCGATCGGCCCGGGCTGGAGCCAGACCGAGAGCAGGAGCAGGAGCGTGATGCCGGGGATCGAGATGATGACATCGACCACGCGCATGAGGACGTTGTCGACGATCCCACCGTAGTACCCGGCAACGGCCCCGACGAGCCCACCAATCGTGAGCGCCGTGATCGCGGCCAGAATGGCGACCGTCAGGGAGACCCGGCCGCCGTAGACGAGTCGGGTGAGGATATCCCGGCCATTGGAATCGGTCCCGAACACGTGTCCATCGGTGAACGGCGGGTAGAGCGTAGCCCGCAGATCGACCTGGGAGTAGGAGAACCCGGTCAGCCACGCCGACACCAGCGGCGCACCGAACGAGAGGACGGTGATCGTCAGCACGATCACCAGCGCGACCATGGCGACCTTGTCTCGCCGGAGCGAGTCCCAGGCGCGCCGATAGAACCCCTTGGACGCCCGGAGGTGGGCCCGAGCGAGCGTCCGTTCCTCCGCCGTAGCGATAGGGCTGCGTCCCTCGTTCGGCGTCGCTCGTGTCAGATCGGTCTGCTGAGCCATAGCTGGAATGCCTCGGTGAGAAGTCAATGGCAGGGACAGGATGCCGGGTCAACGATCAATCGAACCGGACCCGTGGGTCGAAGACCGCGTATAGAACGTCGGCGATCAGGTTGCCAAGGACCGTCAGGACCGCCAGCATCATCACGGCCGCCATCGCGACCGAGTAGTTGTTGGTCTGCAGCGCATTGACCGTCAGCCGACCCACACCGTTCCAGCCGAAGACGTTCTCGACGATGAGCGCCCCCGCGAAAAGATCCGGGATATTGAGGCCGACTAGGGTGATCAGCGGAAGGACGGCGTTCCGGAATGCGTGGCGCATCAGGACGACGCGACTGGCGAGTCCCTTGGCCTGTGCGGTCCGGACGAAGTCCAGCCGGATGACCTCCAGCATCTCGGAGCGGATGTAGCGCGTCCAGCCCGCGAGCTGCACCAGGCCCAGTGTCAGCATCGGCAGGATCAGGTGCTGAACCCGGTCGACGAACCCACTCTCGCCCCGGAGCGTGCGCTCGCCACTGACGGGCAGCGACGGCAGGTCCCAGCGCTGGAATAGCACGGCGAAGACGATGATGAACATCAACCCCAGCCACAGGGACGGGATCGAATAGAAGGCGGTCGAGAGCACCGTCACGATGTTATCGAACAGCGACCCGCGTTTGATCGCGCTGAGGATACCGAGCGGGATTGCCAGGGCCAGCGCGAAGACGACCGCGGAACCGGTCAGCAACAGGGTGTTGGGAATCGTGTCCGCAAGCAGGCCCGAAACGGGCGAGAAGTTGGTGAACGAGAAGCCGAAGTCCCCCTGGAGTGCGTTCCCGAGCCAGGTGAAGTAGCGCTGGTACCATGGCTGATCGAGGCCCAGGGTCGCCGAGATCCGCTCCAGGTCCGCTCGCCGAACACCGGGGGTGTTCTGATACCGGTCCAGCGGGCTGCCCGGCACGAGGTTGATCATGGCGAAGACGAGGAAGGAGATCCCAAGCAGCAGGGGAATCATCTGAAGGAGTCGCCGGGTGATATACCGTGTCACGGACGTCAGCTCACTTTCGTCAGTCGCCGCGAACGTCCGGCCTCCCCGACCAGTTCGTTTCCGACCCGACGTGGATTGGTCTGCCGGCCATCAGCCAGGGAAGCTGGCTGATGGCCGGCAGCTGTCAAGGCACCGCACGAGAGCCTTGAGCCTCGAACGGACCTGTTACTCGGCTGGATCGACCCAGACGTACGGGATGGACCAGACGTAACCATAGCCATTCGGGAAGAAGTTGTGCATCCGCGTCTGGGAACCGACGATCTCCGATCGGAAGACGATGATGCCGGCAGCCTGCTCATCGTTGACGATGTTGGACTGCTCGATCAGGATCTCGACCCGGGCCTCCGGATCGAGTTCTCGCTGCTGCATACGGTCCAGTTCATCGTACCGGGCGTTGCTGTAGTGCATGGTGTTGAAGCCGGCCGGGCGAACGGCGTCGGTCCGGAACATGTCTCCCTGCCCGCCATCGAAGCCCCAGCTGAAGCCCCAGACGGCCATCTGGATGTCGCCGGAGTCTGCCGCGTCGCTCAGGGTCTGGAACGGGACCGCCGTCGGTAGCATCTCGATCCCGACATCGGCCCAGTACTGCTGCATCGCCGGGATCTGCTGCTCATAGGTTGCGACACCTTCGCTGAACAGGCACTCGAAGGAGAACCGGACGCCGTCCTTGGCCCGGACGCCGTCATCCCCCGGCACCCAGCCGGCCTCATCCAGCAGTTGGTTGGCCATGTCCGGATTGTAGGTGTAGATCGTGTTGATCCGCTCGGGCGCGTAGGCAGGGGACAGCGTGGGCTGCGTCCCGTCGGCCCGCTCGGCGAAGCCCTGGTAGACGGACGTCGCGATCAGATCGCGGTCGAGTGCGTACATCATCGCCTGCCGGACCGGGATCTCGGTGAAGAACGGGCTGCGCTCGGTGTCGTCCACGCGGCAGGTGTAGTAGTTGAACGCAGCCGTCGGGTAATCGACCACGTCGAGCTGCGGATTGGCTTCGCGAATCTGAGCTGCCTGGGAGAATGGGATTCCGGCGAAGTCGACCTGGCCGGTCTGGAGCGCCTGGACGTTGGCCGACGCCTCCGGGGTGATCTGCATCGTGAACGAGTCGATCACCGGGATACTGGTCGGGTCCCAGTAGTTGTCGTTGCGGACGAGCGTCACGAAGGACGACTCGACGCGCTCCTGGAACAGGAACGGTCCGGAACCGATCACGCGGGATGGGTCGGCGCCGGTGCTCCCGCCGTCGGTCCCCCAGGACTCGTCGAACGGGACGCTCTCCCAGATATGCTTCGGCACGATGCCGACCAGACCCACGGAGTTCTCCAGGAAGACGGCGTTGGGTTCCTTGGACACGATCTCGAACGTCTTGTCATCGAGCGCCCGGTAGGAGTCGGTCACGAGCGACACTGACGAGCGCCGCGGGCTCAGCGATCCCTCGGCCAGCGTGGCGTCGAAGCTGAAGACCACGTCCTCGGCGGTCAGTGGCGTCCCATCGGTCCAGCCGGCATTGGCGTTGATGTAGAAGGTGTAGGTGACGCCATCGGCACCAATCTCCCAGTAATCAGCCAGGCCTGGCGCGTTGGTTCCATCTATCACGCTTGTCCCGACGAGGTACTCATAGATGAACCCGGAGATGCGTCCCGAATAGACATCGGAGACCAGGATCGGGTTGAGCGTATCGATGTCGGTGGTCTCACCGTAGATGACCTCACCGCCCCGGGATACCGGCTCCTCGAACGGAAAGGCCACCATGAGCTGGGCGTTGTATTCCTCGCGGGTGATCGACTTGATTACTTCACCAGTCCCGCCGGGCGTGGCGCCCGGGGTCCCGATCGGAGTCGCGGCCGGTGTGGCTTCCTGCGCCCCGACCGGCGCGGCCCGGAGCGCGGAGGCGACCACACCGGCGCTTAGGCCGGCTCCGGCGGCACGCTGCATGAATTCACGGCGCCCGATCCGGGCGTGGAAGAGATCGCGAAGCAACTGACGGGCCTGATCCTGGTTCGCAGACGTCATCTGGTTCACCTTTCCTGGTCATGGGAAGCGGTTCTCTTCCGACATGACCGCTTTCGTGATTTGCAGGTGCCGTTCGGATCGAATGGCGTTTCGCTGCCGTCATCCATCGGTCCACCGGTCAGATGGTCCGAATCGATTCATGATCGCTCCCAACTTCCTCTCATCATCGTCGATGACCGTCGGATGATCGGGAGCAGTGGCTGAGTGACGGAGTCGGCTCCTTTGCCGCAATCCCTCCTGATTGCATGGTCGAGCCGTCTCTGGTCCTCAGCGGTTGGGCACAAGGCGCGATGCCGAGCTGGTCAACCGGTTGGTCCGGTGGCGATCACGATGGGCGACGCAACGTCGGCCGAACCGCGACCGAAGTCCGCACTGTACCCCGCGCATCGCGCTAACCGTGGCCAACCGACTGTGCGATCTGCACCGGCAACTGGCTGTTTGATCCATCTGGACCGGTTTGAACGGTACCACGAGTCCAACCGACTGCTCGATGCCACACCCAGATTTGACCGGATTTGGTTCATAGTGGGGCGAACACGGTAATTCATCGAGACGAGTCGAGCCAGTGGTCCCAGACGGCGTTGGGACCACTGGCTCGAGCGGGGCGATGGGCTGTGAGCCCGATCCGTCCGAGCTACCCGAGCGGGTCGACCCAGGCGTATGGCAGACTCCAGATGAACGCGTAGCCATTCGGAAGGAAGTTGTGAACCCGGGTCTGGATCCCGTTGATGAACTGGTCGAACAGCATGATCCCGACGGCCTGCTCCTCATTGATCAGGTTGGATTGCTCGATCAGGATGTCGATCCGGGCCGCTTGATCGAGCTCCGCGAACTGGGCCGCATCAAGTTCGTCGTAGCGGGGGTTGGCGTAGTGACCGGTATTGAAGCCAGCGTTCGGGATGGCTGACGAGCGGAACATGTCGCCCTGATCGCCGTTGACGTCCCAGCTGAACCCAAGCACCGTCATCTGCATGTCGCCCGACAGCACCCGGTCGAGGAGCGTTGTAAATGGCAGGGCGACAGGGTTCATCTCGATGCCGACATCGGCCCAATACTGCTGCATCGCCGGGATCTGCTGTTCGTAAGCCGCATACCCCTCGCTGAACAGGCACTCGAACGAGAACCGGACGCCGTTCTTCGTCCGGATGCCGTCATCACCCGGCACCCAGCCGGCTTCGTCCAGCAACTGGTTGGCCATGTCCGGGTTGTAAGTGTAGGTCGTCTCGATCCGGTCCGGCGCGTAGGCAATCGAGAGCTCGGGCTGCGTCCCGTCGGCCCGGACTGCGTACCCCTGATAGACCGACTCGGCGATCAGATCACGGTCCAGCGCCCACATCATCGCCTGTCGGACGGGAATCTCGGTGAAGAACGGGCTGCGCTCGGTGTCGTCCAGCCGGCAGGTGTAGTAGTTGAAATTGGTCGTCGGGTAGTTGGCGACGACGAGTTGCGGGTTAGCGGCGGCCACCGTATCGGCCTGCCCGAACGGCACCTCCGCGATATCGATCTGACCAGTCGTCAGTGCCTGGATGTTGGCCGAAGCCTCGGGAGTGACCTGGATCGTGAACGTGTCGATCGTCGGGATCAGCTCCGGTACCCAATAGTCTGGGTTGCGCGAAATCGTCACGTAGCTGTCAGCGACGCGTTCAGTGAACTTGAATGGGCCAGAGCCAACGACGCGGGCGGGATCGGTGCCCGTCGCGCCGCTGTCAGTGCCCCACGCTTCATTGAAAGGGACCCCTTCCCAGATGTGCTTCGGAACGATCCCGACCAGCGTGACCGACTTCTCCAGAAAGATCGAGACCGGTCCCTTGGAAACCAACTGGACGGTGTGATCGTCGATCGCGGTGTAGGACTCCAGCACCAGCTGGACCGACGAGCGTCTCGGGCTCAGGGATCCTTCGGCCAGCGTGGCGTCGAAGCTGAAGACGACATCAGCCGCTGTTACCGGCGTACCGTCATGCCAGGCGGCATTCTGATTCAGATAGAACGTGTAGGTGATACCGTCAGCCGCCCGCTCCCAGTAGTCGGCCAGGTCGGGAACGACACTTCCGTCGATCGGACTGGCGACCGCCAACTGGCTGAAGACCATGGCGGTGATGTAGGCGGAGTAGACATCGGAGCCCAGAATCGGGTTGACCGTCGAGATATCGGAGGTCAGCCCGAGGATGATCTGGCCACCCTCAGAGGCGGCCTCCTCGAGGGGGAACATCGAGCGAAGTTGCGCGAGGTGTTCGTCCCTGGTGATCGAGGTAAAGAGTTCGCCGCCAGCAACCGGCGTCGCTCCGGGCGTCGCTCCCGGCGTGCCGATTGGCGTCGCCGCCGGAGTGGCGTCCTGGGCCTCGGCCGGCATTGCGCGGAGGGCCGCCATCACGGCAGCGGACGAGAGTCCGGCCGCCGCCGCCCGTCTGACAAAGTCTCGCCGGTCAATTCGGGCCGACCACAACGCATCGATCAGATCACGGTCCAGGCGCTGAGCGGTCATCGCGTCATCTCCTGCCTGCAGGGCATACGGCATCGTCAGCGGGCGAGCAGCGGCTTTGGTCGTTCTGCTCACGTCGGAGCGATCCACTGCAAGCTTAGATGATACGATCCCGGCTGGATAGAGCCCGGAGACGCAGATTTGCGGCATTCCGCCCAAACGCAATGCGCCCGATCCGTCACGACCTTTCAGCAGGGAATCAAGCGGTCCAGTGCCAGGGCGGACACCTCGCCAACCGGTTTCTGATACCCTGCGTTCCAGATTTGGTCGCGGGCCAGATCGGGTCGGGAACGAATCGCCCAACGATGTTCCCCGAACCGGCAGGGGCAAGATGCGTCGAACGTTCCGAACCGGGTTGCTCATCGGCTCCGGGATCGCGCTGATCGCCGTGATCGCGCTAGCGGTAGCGACCACGTTGGTGTCGCGGACCGGGCTGTTCACCGATGCGCCGGACCGGATTGCCCTCAACCGCGTCGACATCGACTTCGCCCTGTGTCCGCCCACCCTCGTCATCGAACCAGGAACCGACCTCTACCGGGAGTGCCGTGAGCCCGTGGCCGGTCTCGATGCCCGGATCTCCTCGGGAGAGCGGAACGTTCACCTACCCTCCCTCGATGGGGACATGGCCGTCGACGATCTTCCCAACGGCGCCATCCGCCTCGAGGTCGACGGCGTCGCTCCTGGAACCGTCGACATCCTGTCCTGCCGGAGCTACGCGCAGGATGAGGAGGGCCGCAACAATCTGATGTCGCTGGTCCCGGCCATAGCCTACGGCCCGGAGCCGATGACGGTGTCCATCATCGCCCAGCCCTACATCGTCACGGGCTGGCCCGAGAACCGCTGGCGGGCCATTGCCGCTGACCCCACGGCTACCCAGCTTGACGCGCAGACGAATGTTTACGGAACGACGTATCGCTGCAACTGGTTCCTGTTACCGCCGGGCAGCATTGCCTCGCGTCCAGGCCTCGTTCGTTCGTGGACCGCGACCGACTCCCTCGGCGCACCCGCGATCCATGTCCTTGGCCCCGGCGGCGACGGCGACGCCAGCTCGACCAATCTCGACGGCCAGGAGACGCCGGTCTCTGGAACCTTCGCGTTTCGCTCGACGCTCGATGGCTCCATCGCGACGACCGGGGACAGCTGGATCGACCACTACCTGCTGCCAACCGGGTCGTGGGTGGTGACCGACCAGACGACGGGCCGGCAGGCAACCGTCGACATCGCGCCCGGCCAGACGACCCGCGTCGTGTCGATCACCTCGATCGTCCCACTCCCCGTTGCCACCCCGACGCCCTGATCCCGTCACAACAAACCGATCCCAGCGCCCGAACGCATCCATCGTCAGCACCCGAGGCAACCACCGCGCACATCGGGTCGGCCCGATCCCGGTTTTGCCCAGGAGCCCCCGAGGGGCGTGGCCGTCATACGGCCGGAATGAGGTTCCGCTCCGTCGCGACCCGCTCGATCAATGTCAGCGCCTGATCGACTCCGGGCAGCGTGGCGATGTCGTCGCGGATCCGCTCGGCCCGTCCTCGGTACGCCGGATCGGCCAGCATCGCCTCGACTGCCTGGCGCGCCTCCGCCCCCGTAATCTCCGGCGTGCCGATGATCCGACCCACGCCGAGCGCCTCGCAGCGGGTGGCGTTCGCCGGCTGGTCCGCCCCACGCGGGATCAACGCCAGCGGGACGCCGTGGGACAGCGCACCCATCACGGTGCCCGACCCGGCGTGGGAAACGCACAGGTCGACCAGTGGCAGCAGCAGCGCCTGCGAGAGGTAGCGCTCGATATGGACATTGCCCGGCTGGTCTCCGAGGTCGGCCGGGTCGATCTTCCGGCCAACCGTCACGATCAGGGAGATCGGCAACTCGGCCAGCGTGGGGATCACCCGGCGAAAGATGCCCAGCGCGAGGCTTTGATCGAAGGCCGTTCCGAGGGAGAAGTAGATGACAGGCCGGTCGGGGAGCTCATCGGCCCACTCCGGCAGGCGCTCGCCGGGCGCCGGGTCGGGCAGGAGTGGCCGAATCGTCCGCGCCGTGGCGGGCAGCGGGAAGGCCGGGTCGCGGATCCCATTGGGAAATGGCGAGAGGGTGAGGTAACGGCTCAGCATATCGAGGGCGGGGTCGCCTGGCAGCCCATGCTCCACCCGGATGGCGTTAAGCCCGTCGGTGATCAGATCCGGCCGAAGCAGCGACCCAGCGGCGAGGACGAGCACCGACACATTGGGAATGCCAAGCACGTCCGCCGCGATCGGAGCGCCAAGGTTGGCCTCATCCCAGACGACGATGTCTGGCCGCCACGCCTCGCAGAGCGTGATCAGGTCGGTCGCCTTCGCCCGAGGGTAGACGCCGCCGAAGCCGTCACGGATCAGGGCGTCCTCCCGCTCCGGGCTCGGTGAGGCGGCGTTGTACCGCTCCTCGATCACGACCGACTCTGGCGAACCGTAGGGATCGATCCCGGTTGGGAAGGCGGTGAAGCCATCACCCGCTGGCAAGCCCACCCGCTTCGGGTCGGCCGCGAACGCGACCGTGTGCCCGTTCGCGGCAGCCAGATTCGCCAGCGGGACGAGTGGGTTGTAATGGCCGGGGCCCTCATGGAAGCTGAACAGAATGCGCATGGGTTATGCTCCCGACTCACTGAAGCCACACCGTCAGCAGAGCGGTTGCTACTGCAGTAATAACATTGGAAACCAACGTGATGAGGATGCTATATTTCTCCCATATTGAATCAATATTGCGTCTGTATTTAGTTGATACACGCTTCTTCTCGGTCGATATCATCAGCAGGAATATTCCTATTATCGGCAGTAAGAGTCCCGCAAAGAACAATATAGAGGCCCAAGGGGAAGTTAATGGAATCAATATGGCTACGCACATGAATAGAGCAGTCACTGGGATAAAGAGAGCGGCGATCCCAAGGAATGACATGCTTCCACTCATACCTCGACGCCTCTTTGGTCCAAGAACCTCCGCGATTTCAATGACTGTCTGCTGCATCCCTATCGTTTTCTCGGTTGCGTAGATTCTCGCACCAAAATTATCAATCGTCAGCCGAATTGTGCTTGCAATCATGTGAAACTCTTCTAGGAAATTCTCATGGTAATTCTCTAGTGCCGTAAGGTCCCGAAAGGCATGGGTGCGAGTTTCTAGCCGAACCCGAGGCCACTCAGCAGCTGGAAGATCCAGAAGGTATGTTCGTAGATCGGTCCGAGATAGCGGAATCCCTTTTTCGTCTAAGACTTCGAGCTGGGTTTCAGCTAGAAGCTGATAGATAGTGGTTACAGAATCGAGGTACAGAGTACTCAAATAACCAAGGTGTCTAGTGATACCCTTTGGCTCCTCAGTAACCAGCGGCTTCCTGATCACCTGTAATTGGCGTTCCACCACTAAGTTAAATCCCCACTGCAATGAAAAACAATCAAACAGCGACTGCCGTTGTGGAAGAGTTTCTTAGCGGCCTGGATCCACTATCTTTTCATCACATCACCCGCTTCTCAGCCAGCGTCTCGAACGAGTAGTTTCGCCAGACGGGGATACCGCAGAACCGCTCGCCCTCGGGGCAGATCGGGGTCGAGCCGGCCCGGGAGCGCTGGACGCACGGCGGACCGTCGACGTAGCGGCCGATCACCGGGAACAGCTCCCGGACCTGCTTCACCTCGTCCCGGGCGGTGTCGAAGATCTCCCGCTGGGCGTCGAAACAGAGCCGCTTGACCCACTTCCAGTAGTAGCTCTGGAGGGTCCCCGTCTCGTACTCTCGAATCCGGTGGCTGTTCGGCAGCAGGTACAGCACGACCTCGGGCGCGACGCCAGCGTCCAGGAGCGCGTTCTTCGCATCCCAGAGCGCCTGAATCGTCGCGTCGTACTCGGCCAGCGCTTCCGGGTTCTGCGCGATCTGGAGCGGGGTGATCACGTCGGGCTCACGGCGGAGGTGGGCCGTCAGCAGTGGCGCGGACGCCACGGTGCTCCGGTGACGCTGGCTCTGGGCAGCCTCCGCGCCGCTGATCCGCTTCGCGAACGTGAACGGGACGTGGGCCATCGTCTGCATTAGCTTGCTGTGCATCCCGAGGTAGAGCGGGTGGCCGAGGTAGGTGTTGTGGACGGCGTCCAGCACCTGGGCGATGGCGTCTTCATCGGACACTTCTTCCCGGGCCGCCCCGATTACCGTCCGGATCGCGTCGGCGAAGATCCGCTCGGTGTTCGGATGGGCGCCGACCAGCCGGCTCTCGACCCCGGCCTCCGCCAGCTCACCGTCGAACTGTTGGCAGAACCGCTCGACGGCTTCCGGGTCCTGATCGACGCTGGCCCGCCAGTGCGCCATCGCCCGCGACTCCTCGGTCTCCTCGGTCAGCAGCGGGTGGATCTGCAGCGGGTACTCCGGAGCGCCAAGAAACAACGGGTCGACCGCGAGGACGGCCTCGACCATTTTCGTCACAATGAGCCGGACTTCGATCGGGGCATCTGGCTGGGAGGCAAGCGCGTAATAGCGCAGCAGCGTCAGCCCATTCACGGTGTGATAGAGATGGGCCGGGGTCGCGAGCGGGAGGACGTACCGGGCAACCTCCTGCGCCTTCTTCTGGACAGCCCCTTCGAGCGCGACCCGGGCCGCGTCGTCACGCGCCGCCGCCTTGACCCGCCCCGGGAAGACCTTCGTGTAGCCCGCGACCATGTCCGAGGTCAGGATCTCGACGAGACGCCGGTACCCCTCAAGGCTGCGCTCGATGGCGGCTCGGTAGATGGCGGCTTCCCGCTCCGGCAGTTCGGGCGTCACCATCGTGTTGCCGGTGACCTCCCGGTAGCGCTGGGAGACCTGCTCCGAGTTGTAGTAGGGGTGACTATGGAAGAACGACCAGATCGCCAGGCGGCTGACGTTGTCCAGCACGAAGACGAAGTTGGCGTGCTGGAACGTGGTGTGGTGTCCGGCGGCGAACAGCGACGAGTAGAGCGCCAGCGCCCGATCCCGGCGACGGGCGCGATCAGCAACCTCGGCCGGCGTCGCGCTAGCCTTGGCCGGGTCATTGAGCAGGCGACGGACGTTCTCTGCCTTCGCCGGCCGGCCGCCGTAGCAGGACCACGCCGCCGCGACCGTCACCGCGACCGGGTGCGCCGTCGATTCCTCGGCCAGCAGCGTGACGGTGGGCTCCGGCGACGCGAAGTGCCCAGGCACCCCTAATGGCGCGGCGATGACTGAATGGAGAGGTGGCGGAACAAGGTCGTGCTGATTGGATGGCATGGTCACTTGGGGCCCCGCTCCCGCCGCGTCCGGTCGATCCGGCGTCGGTCGCTGGCCCGGTGCGGCGGGGGCCAGAAGATGGATGGCGTCGGCGGGGTCGACGAGATGTCCGAAGTATACGTACAGATCGTCTACCAGGTCGATCCTCGAGACGAACGTCGCCAACATCATTCGCCAACCAGCCTTCGCGCCCGGGCCGATTCTGGGTCGATGGACCGCAACGACTCCGGCCTGTTCCAGTCGGAGCCGTTGACTTGGTTTGGCTGGACGGGCTACCTCAACTGGGTTCGGGACCGCCTGCTACTTCGCCAGGAACGCCATCAGGGCGGCGTTGAACTCCTCGGCGTGCGTCCAGGCGATGTTGTGCGGGCCGCCAGCGATCTCGACGAATTCGCTGTTGGCGATCAGCCCAGGCAGATGCCGACTCGTCACGTCAATCGGCAGGATCTGGTCAGCGTCTCCCTGAATGACCAGGGTGGGGACGTCGAACTTCGGTAGATCGCCGCGGAAGTCCGTCAGCCAGCTATCAACGCACAGGAGGGTACCGATCGCCGAGGCCTGCGAAGCCACGATGAAGTCCGAGCGGATCTTGTCCTCACTGACCCGGGTTCCCAACAGGTCCTTCGTGTTGTAGAAATTGTCGAAGAAGCCGGTCAGGAAGGCCGGCCGGTCAGCCCCGATCGCGTCCTTGAAGCCATCGAAGACGGACTGCGGCACCCCACCCGGGTTGTCGGCGGCCTGGAGCAGGAACGGCGGGATTGGCCCGGCCAGGACAGTCTTGCTGATGCTGCCGGTACCGTACGTCCCGATGTACCGGGTGACCTCACCGGTCCCCATCGAGAAGCCGACGAGGATGACGTCGCTCAGGTGCAGCGTCGTAAGGAGTGTGTTCAGGTCCGCGGCGAAGGTGTCGTAGTCGTAGCCGGTCGTCGGCTGGCTGGACTTGCCAAAGCCCCGCCGGTCATAGGCGATCACCTGGTAGCCAGCGCCGAGCAGGGCCGGCATCTGCTTTTCCCAGGAACGCCCATCGAGCGGGAACCCGTGGATCAGGACGACTGGCTGCCCAGCGCCATGGTCCTCATAATACAGATCGATGTTGGTCGCGTTCTCGGTTCCGACGGTAACGAAAGCCATCTTGAGTCCCTCTGATCTAAACGTTGCGGTTAGACTGAGAGCATCCGCTTGTCACTACTCTCGCAAGAATCACGCAGGCGTCTCGACAGCCGGTCGCCCACGCGACGAATGATGAAACGGTCTACCCACCTGACTGACCGTTGAGTCCGAGTTGGTCCCACTCATTCGGCAATGCACCGATTGGTCGGCCGCGCGCTCTATCAGTCACCCAGTTGGCACAGTCGCTGCATGGCGAAAGGCACATTGCCACCATACGCAGCACCTGGCCATCGATGGGCAGGTCGAAACAGGGTCTCCCGCGTATCCATGGAAGAACGACAGATTGCCGCCATGGCCGACGCCGAGTCAGCCGGGCTCCACTACACGACCGACACGGACCTGGGCATCACGCGTAAACGGGCCGGGAAGGGCTGGAGCTATCGTGACCCGGACGGCGACCTCGTCCGGGACAAGCTGACGCTGGAGCGAATCCGGCTGATCGTGATCCCGCCGGCCTGGCAGGATGTCTGGATCAGCCCCGACCCGCTCGGCCACCTCCAGGCGACCGGCCGTGACGAGCGCGGCCGGAAGCAGTACCGCTATCACGCCCGCTGGAGCGAGGCCCGGGGCGAGACCAAATACGAGCGAACGATTGCCTTCGCCGAGTCTCTTCCTCATCTTCGGGCTCGCGTCTCGCGGGATCTGGCTGCCCCCGGCCTGTCCCGCGACAAGGTGATCGCGACGATCGTCAGCCTGCTGGAGGCGACCCTGATCCGGATCGGCAACCAGACCTACGCCAAGGAGAACAAGAGCTACGGCCTGACGACGCTCCGCGACCGCCACGTCGAGGTCAAGGGGGAACGGGTCATGTTCTCGTTCCGGGGCAAGAGCGGCGTCGAGCACGAGATCGAGCTCAAGGACCGGCGGCTGGCGAAGATCGTCCGTCGCTGCCAGGACCTTCCCGGTCAGACACTGTTCCAGTGGGTCGACGAAGAGGGTGTTCGCCACAGGATCGGCAGCGACGAGGTCAACACCTATCTCCGGGAAGCGACCGGGGCCGACTTTACCGCCAAGGATGTCCGGACGTGGGCCGGGACGGTACTGGCCGCCCACGAGCTCGCTCACTTCCAGCACCCATGGCAGACCGAGACTGAGGCGAAGCGCAACGTGGTCGCGGCGATCAAGGCAGTTTCCGAGCTGCTTGGCAACACGCAGGCCGTCTGCCGGAAGTGCTATATCCACCCGTCGATCATCACCTCGTACGAACACGGGACCGTCATCGCGTTCCCGGACGAGATCCTCGAAGAGACCGGGACTGGACTGGCCAGCGGCGACCTGACCCCGGTTGAGGCGGCCGTCCTGGCCTTCCTCAAGGCGGACCATGCCGCCTGAACGAACCCACTTGGTTCAAGTCGTAACGACGGCAGGCAAATCCGGCCTGATTCAACGGATCATCAACCGACCAGGGTCTTCTCGTCACTCACTGGCCAAGCGGATCGACGAAAGTTCTGATCGCGGTCGATGGACGGGCCGTCCATCGTGTGAAATCGTGCGGTGACCCCGCCGAGCAACTCCTCGGCCGTCTCACGCAACGTCGTCGCCTCCGCCCAGAAGCGGTGACACGCCAGCCCCTGTTTGGGCCACGGCCAGACCCGCTCCATCAGGTTCGGGTTCGGCGTGGAGACCGGGCGCCAGAACGGGATCACCCGGTCCTGCTGCGTGCTCCAACACGCGCGCGGCACTGCCCCCGGTAAGAGCTGATGTTGTCCAAGACCAGGATCATTACGTCGTCTGGCTAGCGCTCGGCCACTCGCCCGAGCAACTAGGGTGAACGTCGCGCCGTTCCTGGCCGTCGGCACTGTCCTGACCACCTCGCCACTGGCATAGTCGACGCCGCCCAGCACCCGCACGAGCTCGCCACGGGGCTGCCAGACCTTTGCCAGGTGGGGATGGGTGTGGAGTTCGCACTCATCGACGTAGACAGGCCGGAAGCCGGCCTCGGGATCAGCGCCCTTTTTTGCAGCTCGGCGAGCGCGTGCTGGGCTGAGGCAACGGCGCCGGGATCCTGCCGATGGGTCAGGCCGTGCTTCGGAGGCCGGTAGCGATAGCGGTATCTGTGTACACCACATTGCCCCGGTACCAGGTCCGTCGTCTCCATCACTAACGATCGGAATCAGCTACCTGACCAAGCCGGTCCAGTTGTCGCTCAGGACAAGAGCCGGTAACCGTCATTACCCGCGATTCAACTTGCTGATATCGTGCCTGGGCCGGGAAAAACGGATGGACACGTATGCGCGTCGTAGATAGGGAGTGCGGCAAAACCCACCAAGGGAGGGAAAGCCGGGCCAGGAAGGAGGCATCCTTCAGAGGGAACGCGGCCAACATGAACACTACTTCGGACCCCTGGAAACGGTCAGGGGCTGGAAATGGATAAGAGGGGAATTGGACATCATGCGAACGTACGTAACGGCACATGTTGGTTCACGATGCGACATCCGGACCAGGCTCGGGATCGGTTTGGCACTTCTGACGGTCCTCGCCATGTTAGTGGTGGGTTTCAGCCAACCGGTGAGTGCGTCGACCGGCGGACTGATCGTCGCGGATCTGGCCGACTGCCAGAATTTCGAAACCCAGTCCGAGGCTCAGCTGGCGCTGGATCAGAATCCCGAATTCGCGTCGACCCTGGACATCAACGGCAATGGCATCGCCTGTGACGAGATCACGGGTGGACCGGTGGTCATCGACCCGGCAAGCTGCGGCCACTTCGATAGCCAGTCAGACGCCCAGGTAGCGCTCGATGAAAACCCGGATAACGCGGCGCTCGTGCTAGCGCTGGATCCGGATGGTAACGGCATCGCCTGTGAGGACCGGTTCGGCGTCGAGCCTGGTGATACGGTCGTCGTGGTGTGCAACGAGGCGAACGGAAGTCTGATCGAAATTCGGGATGAGAGCCTGCTGTCCGGCCTTGACTTCCCCTTCCACCGAGCCACCCAAGCCGAGATCACGGCCAGCGCTTGTGCAGACACTCGCCCGGCCGTGACACCGACCGCGATGCCGCCGACTGGCACTGCTCCAACCCTTGGAACTTCACCCTCCGAAGGAACCGGCGCTACTGTCACACTTCCGAATACGGGAGCCGGCTCCACTGATCAAGGCAACGGTTCGCTCTGGCTCCTACCTGCCGCCGCGCTGATCTTCGTCGTCGTGGGACTGTTGTCGCTGCCTCGCCGTTCGCGCTGAGCGACCGACACTGACAGGTGATCACCTCATCAGGAGCCAGCGTATCGTCCGACCCTCCCTGGGCCTTTTGGTTCGGAGGGGGTCGGCAGGACCGGAGCGTTCCTCGTACCCCTGATTCTTCTTATCCGAGCAATTGACTGACCGGAAGCATATCGTTCGCTTCACGCCCAACATTCCCCGCTTCGCTCGTCGAGCCTCCCGCTACGGCAAGCTGATCAGGCTGGCCCTCGGTGTCATCCCGGATCTTACGCTGCTTACTGAGGCAGGATCGGCCTTGATCGCCCAGGATGGCACCTGCCTCTCCCCGGGGAACCCTGGGGTGTGTTGGCAAAGGGGATGCGGGACGGGGACAAGAGGGGATACGGGCTGCACGATGCGGCGTCATCTGCGGCGGCGAGGGATGGGGCGGTGATCAGGTGGGAGAACGCACAGGCGACGACGCGCGATTACCTCAGCCATGCTTGACGTCAACCTGATCATGGCGGCCGTGGCCGAACTGATGGGCACATTCATTCTGCTCCTGATTGGGACGGCGATCGCCACGGCCGTCATCCCGAACCGGGAGATGGCCGGTCAGGGCGACGATCCGATCGCAATCGCGATGTGGTCCGGCCTCGCCCTGACGGGGATCGTCTCGGCGCTTGGGCGGGTCAACGGCAGAGCTGGCAACCCGGTTCGCGCATTTGGCCCCAGGGTCGTGTCCCGTACCTGGGACACATTCCTGATCTACCTGATCGGTCCCGTGGTCGGTGGAGTCATTGACGCAATCGTCTACGTCCGTTTCGTCGGCCAGGCTTCGTTACTGGTCATGGCTGTCTCTGGCGAACGAGCAGCGGATGCACTCTGCAGGACCGGTCTACGGAGCCGACAGCGGCGTCCGAACCGACTCCTGGGTGCGGATCACGCAGCGGCCCGTCGGTCGAGAGGACCGACGGGCCGCTGCGTCGCTAGGCCTGGCGTCGACGCAATTGCCAGCCGAGCAGGAGGAAGCCAGCCAGAGCCCAGGCGATCATGACCGCGAAGTTCAGGACCGCGCCGTCGTAGATCGTCTCTCCGGTCAGTCCGTTGGTGATCTCCTTCGCCGCCGCGCCGGTGGGGAAGGCCGAGACAAGGGCGTGCCCCCAGTCCGGCAGCGGCAGCGCGACGAGGAACGCCGGGGTGATCAGCGGGAAGAGCAGCAGACTGCCCCAGGTGTTGAGCTGATTGGCGCTGCGGAACAAACCGCCGATGAACAGCCCGAACCCGAGCAGGGCGGCGGACAGTGCGGCAATCGCGAGCGCGAACAGGCCGACGTTTCCGGGGTTGGCGTTCGCCAGCACGACGGTGATCAGCGTCGCCACGGCGATATGGGCCAGCCCCACCAGCGCCTTCCCGATCATGACGTCGCCATACGACGCAATCATCACCAGCGCGTCGAGCGTCTTCTTCTCGATCTCCTCCGTCAGGATGATCGGAATCGCGAAGACGGCGATCATCCCGACGAGGAAGATCATCGAGAAGGTCAGCATGTAGGTCCGCAGACCAATGCGGTCGAACAGTGACGGCTCGCCGGCGGCGGTCGCGGTGACCGAGACCTGAGCCGGCGGCCCTTGCCCGGCCAGAGTCCGCAGAGCTGGATCGAGCGCCGTCAGCAGGAACGTGGTCCCCGCCGTCGGCTCCGGCGGCGTCAGCACCGAGAGGTCGGGCTGCTGCCCGTTCGCGATCGCGATGTCGAAGCCGGCCGGGACGACGAGTCCGAGGTCGTCGTCGCCATCCTGGACCGCCGCCCGCACCTCGTCCTCGGTCCCGAAGGTATTGACGGTCAGGTCGATCCCGATGCCCGCCAGCGTGATCAACTGATCGGTGACGGTGGTGGAATCGACAGACGTGACGGCGACTGAGTAGACCGGAGTGGGGTCGATGGTGTCGTCGTCGAACAGGTATGAGTAGGACACGCCGATCAGGATCGGGATGATCAGTGCGATCGCGACCCGGCCATCACGGATTGCGTCGATCAGGTCCTTGCGAAAGACTGTCTGGATCATTCTCGGGTTGAATCTCATAGGTTCTCCAGCCAGCCGCCCGGAAGCGAGCAGCGCAGTGCGAGATGTGGTCTACAGCGACCGACCGGCTAGCGCGATGAAGACGTCCTCGAGTGTGCCTTCCTGCGAGTGCATCGTCAGGACCTGGTCGTCCCGCATCCAGCCGGCGAGCCGCTCGCCGTCCCTCGCATCGTCCAGGCTAATGGTGTGTTCCTCGCGGTTGCTCAGTAGCACGATAGCCGTCCGGCTGCCATAGCGGAGCTTGAGCTCCCGCGGCGTATCGAGCGCGACGATGTTTCCGGCGCTCACGAAAGCGACCCGGTCGGAGAGCTCGTCGGCCTCTTCCATGTAGTGAGTGGTCAGGAAGACGGTCGTCCCCTGATCGCGTAGCTGGCGGACCAGGTTGCGCAGTTCCCGGGCCGAGGTCGGGTCCAGCCCACGCGTCGGTTCGTCGAGGAACAATACCTTCGGCGAATTGATCAGCGACCGGGCGATCAGCAGGCGCTGCTTCATTCCGGAGGAGTACGTCTTCACCTTCCGCTTCGCCGCGTCGGTCAACCGGACCAGTTCGAGCAGCTCACCGGCCCGCTTCCGGGGAACTCCGTAGAGATCGGCGAAGATCTCGAGGTTCTGGGTCCCGGTGAACCGCTCGTACAGGTTCGGGTCCTCGAAGACGAGGTTGATGATCGGCTTGATCGCGTTGCGATCCCGGACGATGTCGTGCCCGGCGATCGTTGCGGTGCCGCCGGTTGGGCGGGTCCGTCCGGTCAGCATCCGAATGGTCGTCGTCTTGCCGGCGCCGTTGTGACCGAGGAAGCCGAAGACCTCGCCCGGCATGACATCGAACGAGATCCCGTTGACTGCGTGGACGTCGCCGTAGGTCTTGACCAGGTCATGGACCTGGATGAAGGGTGCGTCGCCTGACGAGCGGGAGCCGGAACCGGATGGCCGTTCGAGCGAGGGGGATGGGACGAAGGACATCGGATCTCTCCTGATGGTCGGGGCGCCGTCGGCACCGGCAACTCCATTGCGCAGAACCGCACCACGGTGGACACGAGCGTCCGGGTGGATCGCCGGCCATCCTACCGGCCCAATGTCACATTTGTATCGAGAACGGGACAGCGACCGGTTTCGGAGGGCCGCAACGGGGAATCATGGGCAGGCGGCGCGAGTTCAGGGAGTGAAACGCGGTAGGCGACACGGTATGCTTGGGCAACATGTCTGGCTTTCGCATGTCTTGCAGTCCAGCGCCTGGCGACCAAGCGCGGCGAATCCCCGTGCCGTCGGCCCGGGACGCCTGCCATCGAGGGCGCCCCGCAGCGAAGGAGCAACCGCGTTCATGGCGGTCCCACCCCGGCCAACCCGTCGACCGACCCCGCGTGGCGGCGGCCTGACTCCCCGGCCGGCCGACCGGCTTCCACTTCTGATCGCCGGTGTCGTCATCGTCGTCGCGCTCGCCTTCGCCGGGACGTTGCTCGTCTCCATACTGCGTGGGCTCGGCTCCGACGACCCACCGGGCACCCAGATCGCCGGGCAGCAACCGCCTGAGTCCGCCCCTCCCATCGTCGAGTCAACCGAAGCCATAGCGGCCAGAGACAGCACGCCCGACGCGAACGGCTCCCCGCCGATCTCCGACCCGGGTGTGAGCGACTCCGGCCAGCCCTACGTTGTCTGCCTCGATGTCGGGCACGGAGGGGTCGACTGGGGCTATACCCGGACCGACCCCGAGACCGGCGAGTTGATCGCCAAGGAGAGTGATCTCAATCTCTCGATCGCTCAGGACATCGAGTCCCGATTGGAGACCCAGGGTGTCGAAGTCGTCCTGACCCGAACGGGAGACGCGCTGGTCAATCTGCTGGGTGAAGATGTCAACGGGGACGGCGAGCAGGCGGAGGACGGCGACGGCTCCGGCGAGATCGATTCAGCGGACGACACGTACAACAATCTGGACGAGCTTCAGGCTCGCGTCAATGTCTGCAACGATGCCAACGCCGACCTCCTGATCTCGATTCACATCAACGGTTCCGAGAATACTGATCTGCAAGGCTATGAGGCCTGGTGGGCGGCGGACCGGGACTTCACCGACGAGAACGAGTGGTTCGCCAAGGACATCGTCGAGGAGTTCGGGCTACAGTTCGAGAGCGCTGGCTTCGATGTCCAGTCCCGGGGGGCGGCCAGCGATCGGGACACCGACATCCCGGCCGAGGACATCCCGCCGGACGCCTTCGACGGGTACGTCGTTCTCGCGCCCGACAAACCGGACCGGAACTTCATTGGGAGCACCATGCCCGGCGCCGTGGTCGAAGCGATGTTCCTCTCGAACGACGATGACTGGGCCGTCCTGTCCGATCCGGCCGGGATGGACGCGATCGTCAACGCCTACGTCTCCTCCGTCAACGCCTTCTTCACCGAGTTCCCGGTTGAGGGCAAGCGGCTCTCGACCGGCGAGAGCCACAGCGGCCACCTCGCGGGTGCTCCGATGGGGACGCCGGGGGTCATCGCCACCCAGGCCGTCGCTGTCGCGCCAACCACGATCGCGATGGCGACTCCCGCCGTCTACCCACGTCTGCCGCCCCCTCCGGAGGTCGGCGCGGAGTCCAGCTTCGCCATCCAGACCGCTGACACCGAACGAAAGGAGGTGGCGCTCACCTTCGACTGCGGTGCTGACCGCGGCAACACCGAGGCGATCCTTGACACACTCGACCAGTACGGGATCAAGGGATCATTCGGGATGACCGGGCTCTGGGCCGAGGCCAACCCAGATCTTGTCCTGCGGATGGCGCAGGAAGGTCACATGATTTTCAACCATACGTACACCCACCGGTCATTCACGGGCGTCTCCACCGCCTCGGGGGACCCCGGAACCGACTTCCGGATCAACGAGATGGCCGAGACCGAGCAGATCGTGGCCGAGATTACCGGTGGGTACGATATGCGTCCGTACTGGCGACCACCCTACGGCGACTACGGCCCCCAGACGCTCGCCGACATGGCCTCGATCGGCTACGGCATCACTATCATGTGGACCGTGGACACGCTGGGCTGGAACGGCATGACCGGAGCACAGGTTCTTAAGCGTTGTCTCGCCACGCTCCAGCCCGGTCAGATCGTCCTCATGCACGTCGGTGTGCAGGCGCCAGGCGACTTCGAGGCACTGCCCGACTACATCGAGGAAGCCGAGTCCCAGGGCTACGCGTTCGTATCGGTCGACCAACTCATGCAACCGTAGCGCAGACCACTTCACACTGAGCGACCGGCAGTGGCGCAGACCATGCAGTTCTGCGCCACTGCCGGTCCTGATCTCGACTGCGACCGCGATATCCGGTAGCCTGCACGGAGCATCGCGGTCCAATGACGCGGCGGACGGTCACGGTCAGCGTTCGACGAACCGTTGCGACCAGTGGGAAGACGGAGAACGACGATGAACGAGATCTCGAAGCACTGGCGTATCTACCTGATCGGGATTGGCGCGGTCGCCTCCTGGAGCGGGTTCACGTTCTACGGGATGGGTCTCTCGTACCGCGAGCCGCGATCGCTCGACACCACCCTCGGACTCGCCTTCGCCATTGGCGGGCTGATCGTCCTGGTCGTTGGGATCCTTGCCTACATGCGTCGGCCCGAAAGCGAGCGGTAGAGCCGGCCGCTCCCGGCACATCTGCTCGTAAAGACGGAACGCCCCGGCACACCAATGTGCCGGGGTGTTCCGTCTTTACGAGCTACCGGGCGCCCAGGAGTCGGGTGATCCGCTCCACTGAGGTCTGAAGCGCGGTGTCGTCGGTCGCAAACGACAATCGGAAATGTCCCTCTCCCGCCTGCCCGAAGGCGACACCGGGGACGACCGCGACGTATACCTCCTGCAGGATCCGGTCACTGAGTTCCATCGATGAGATGCCAGTCTCTCGGGCATCGACCATCGCGTAGAACGCGCCCTCAGGCAGGGGGCAATGGAGCCCCCTGATCGCGCTGAGGCCCTCACTGACCATCCGGCGACGGCGGTCCCAGGCGACGACCATCTCCCCGATGAACGCCTGGTCGCCGGTCAGGGCCGCGACGCCGCCGGCCTGGGCGAACGACGTCGCGCAGGTCACGGAGTGGCTATGGACCTTGGCGATCTGCTCGACGAAGGCGGCCGGACCGGCGACGTACCCGAGCCGCCAGCCAGTCATCGCGTAGGCCTTGGACAGCCCATTGAACGTCAGGGTCCGCTCGAACATCCCCGGCAGCGTCGCCACGCTGATGTGGCGATGTCCGTCGTAGACGATCTTCTCGTACATTTCGTCGGCAAAGACGAGCAGATCGTGGGCGATCGCGACCGAGGCGATCACGCCGTACTCGGCCTGCGTGGTGACGCGGCCGGTCGGGTTGTTCGGTGAGTTCAACAGGATCGCCCGCGTCCTTGGCGTGATCGCCGCCTCCAGCCTGTCGCGGGTGATGGCGAAGTTATCGTCTGGGTCGAGTGCAACCGCGACGGGTGTGCCACCTGCCAGTTCGATCATCGGGACGTAGCTAACCCAGGCTGGCTCGAGGACGAGCATCTCGACGCCCGGCTCGATCAGCGTCAGCGCCGCCTGGAACAACGCTGCCTTGGCACCCGGTGTGACGATGATCTCCGTCCGCCAGTCGTAGTCCAGCCCATTCTCGGTTTTCAGCTTGGCAGCGATCGCCTTCCGGAACGCCGGCGTTCCGGCCGAGGCGACGTAGTGCGTGTCGCCGCCGTTCATCGCGTCGATCGCCGCCTGGCGAATATGCATCGGCGTGATGAAGTCCGGGTCGCCGCCACCGAGATCGATCACGTCCAGCCCCTCGGACCTGAGCTGGCGAGCCCGGTCCGAAACGGCGAGCGTCGGCGACGGAGCCAGATCACGGACCCGATCGGCAAGGAAGCTGGCGGAATCACGCTGGGTCTGCACGAGGTTCTCCATCACGGCGAAGGTCCCGCTCGCGTCGGTTCGCGCCGGGGGATACGCAGATTGTAGGACCATCCAATCCGCGGGGGAGAACCAATCGTTGAACAACACCGGCCGAGACGGTTTGCCGCTCGTCCAGACGAGCTCACACCTTATACGGAATCGGGCGAATGCTCCATCATCGCTGGGCTGGCAGAAGACCCCTCCACAGCCCCTCCCCGCTGCGGCGGAGAGGGGAGTCAGGCACCTCGGTGACGAACGAGAACGGCGTGGTCTTTACCCGGATTCCGTACGACGAGAAAATCCTGGTGATGAACGTCGAAGAAGCCGGTGCCCATTTGTTGAGGGGCACCGGCTTCTCCATCGCTGGTAGCACGAACGATGTGTCCTGTCGAACAGTTACCGCTATCGAACCGGCGTCGAGCCAGTTGGTCGAGCGGGAGCGCTCGATCTCACCGTTGAGCCAGCGGGCGGCACTGGGGACGAACCCGTCTTCTGACGCATCTGGTCGTCGAAGCCCGGGACCCGCTGCCGCATCAGTTCGGCGGCGTGGCCATTTGCCGACTTCATGAGCCGATCAGCCTGCTGGGTGATGGCATCGAGCAAACCAGTCTGCTGAACCATGCCGAGGAGGCTACCGGGAGCCTGATGGCCACCCGACGCGTCCGACGGCTGCGATCCGTTGCCGCCGGAACTGTGCTGCTCCGACCCGCTCTCGCCGTGATAGTGATGGTGATGATGGCTGCCGCCACCGGACCCACCGAGCACGATCCCACCAATCAGACCCGCCCCGACCGCAACCATGGGGTGGGCAGTGATCCAGTCCTTTACCCGGGAAAGCGTCTCCGGTGCGGCGGACGAGACGGACCCAGCCGCTGATTTCGCCTTCTCGCTGACCTCGTGAACGGCGCCGGAGGGATCTGACACGACATCCTGGACCTTGCTCTTCGCGTCCGATGCGGCCCCCTGAAGCTTGCTCGACGCGTCTGAGACGACGCCCTTCGCCTTGTCCGTGGCGCCTGAAGCGACATCACCGGCTTGACTGGCGGCTCCGGTACTGGAACGCGGACCACCTCGTGTCTCGGCATCCGGGCCCGGCGTGGACCCAAGCGCTATCTCCCTCGCAGAGGTATCGGCGACCCGTGTCGGCGGGGCATCCATCGAGCCACCCAGTGGCGAAGCGAGGAACTCACTACCGGGCAGCGGGTTGCGTCCACCGCTCCCGGACTGATTTCGTTGACCTGAATCCATGACCGGAACTCCTTCTGAAGCGACATGCTGGCGAGTCGAGGCCAACGACGTGAAGCCATCAGCCGACCTCCGACTCAGTTGGGGCCAGGCGCTACTTCTTACCGACCACTCCCTTGACTGACTTCGTCACCTCGGAGAGCAGTGCGCTGCCAGCGGACGAAAGGGTGTCGCTCAGTCCGGATGATTTTGCCGACTGCATGAGCGACGCCTGGAGATGGCCGCCGACGCTCGACGACGACCGCTGGCTCGGGTGGCTGTCCCCTCCACCGCCGCCTGACAACCCCCCGCCGAGCAGGAAACCGACGAGCAGGCCACCACCAACGGCGATGAGCGGGTTCTCCTTCAACTGGTACTTCACGTCGAAGGTCTGCTTGACCTGTTCCTTGGCGTCTTCCACCTGGGATCGGATCTGCTCCTTGGTCTCGTCGATTTCGGACCGAGCCTCGCTGGTCACGTTCTGGACCCGGTTCTCGAGCTCGGCCAGCCGTGCGGCCGCGTCGTCCCGATGCTGGTCTAGCTCTTCACGGATCTGGCTTGCTGTTGAGCCCATTCCTTGTCCTCCTGGAGTGAATCGATCGTCTGGTTCGGCTTGAGCTTGTCGGCGCTGAGCTGCGATTTGCCGACGAGCGCGAGGATGATCGCGATCAGGAGCAGCCCACCTCCGACGATCAGTGCCGCCGCCCAGCGCGGCATGGCGTCGTCGAGACGTTCCATGATCGTGTACATCAGGAAGACGAAACCGATCAGCCCGATGATGGCACCGGCGATCAGCATCGCGATGCCCTTCGCCGCGCTGCTTGCGCTCTCGGAGAGTTCGGTCTTGGCCAACTGGATCTCGCCGCGGACCAGGCCCTGGACGTCACCGACCATCCCGCTGATCAACTCGCTGACCGACTCGTTTTCATGTCCCGTCCGAGGGCCGGTCGACGACCCACTGTTGGCCGCCTCTTTAATTCGTTCCATACGTCGCTCCTGCAAACTGGGTCCTGGTCACTGACCTGGACGGCGACGTTACCGGACGATCTTCGCCAGGATGAACCCGATCGCCACCGCACCAACCACCGACTCGACCGGCTTGCTTCGGATGAACGTCTCGAGGTCACTGATGATCTCGTTCGTGTCCTTGCCTTCGAAGTAGCTGGAAGCCTGCTCCAGCCGATCAGCGATCATCGACACCTGGGCCGGAACCGGACCATCGCCCTCCGCCTGCTGCCGGACCATATCAGCTGCCTTGCCGAGCCCACCAGCAGCCTGGTCCAGCCCCTGATCGGCTTTGTCAGTCGCCTGTCCGCGCAGTTCGCTGGCCTTCTCTTTGGCCAGGCCCAGCTTCTCCTGGGCCTGGTCAGCCGCCTGGTTCATCTGATCGCTGGTCGACGCACCGGTACCACTGGAACTCATGTGAAATCTCCTTGCGGGACGCAATCAGTCGGGAATGAATCCGATGAAACACCGTTCTGAGCGCAGCTTGGGTGCCATCGTTCATTCCAGTTGACTATGCCGTCGTTCATCATTTCTGATCTCGTCACTCCTCAGACAGGGGTCGGGATCGAAGCCGAGCATCCCGAAGGAGTGGGTCTGACCGCTCCTCATAGCGAGGCAACCCTCAGGCCGCCATGCCCGTCATGAGGTTGAACAATGGCCACCCGCTATTCTGATAAGACCGTAATGAGTTAGTGGAGGACCGACTGATAATGTATGGTCACTCGTGAACGTCAGTGACGCCGCCCCGGTCCTGCCTGGCTGTCGAAACCCTGTTAGCACTCCCCCTTGAAGAGTGCCAGCTACCCTGCTAGACTCCTCTCTCGGTATGGGCAAACCGAAGGCATGACGCCCCGGACCCAGGCACCACCGGTCCGTATCGGGCGTCGCATGAGCGCGCCCTGACTCTGTGCTTCGCAACGACTTCAGGAGGTTTCAGGATGACTGAGACAGTGGATGTTTCGAGCAAGCTGCGCCCTCTCGCGGACAAGTTGGTCATCCGACCGGCGGGCCGTGAGGAGACTACTCGCGGTGGCATCATCGTTCCCGACACCGCCAAGGAGAAGCCGCAGCGCGGTACGGTCGTCGCCGCTGGCGAAGGCCGCAAGGATGATGACGGCGAGCGAATCACGCTTGACGTCAAGGTCGGCGACCATGTCCTGTTCGCCAAGTACGCCGGCACCGAGTTCAAGCTCGAGGACGAGGATCTGATCATCCTCTCCGAGAAGGACATCCTCGCCGTCATCACCGAGTAGACCGCCCGGACGCCGTTCGCTTCCGGGCCGTTCTGTGACCCGGCCACCGCGGACAGCGACCTCGATCTCCTCTCCCCAAATCGATTCCGACCCGGCAGTCCGCCAACCAGCCAACAGGAGCATCCAAATGGCGAAGGTTCTGGAGTTCAACGAGCAGGCGCGTCATTCCCTCAAGGAAGGCGTCGACATCCTCGCGAACGCAGTCAAGACCACTCTCGGCCCCAAGGGCCGCAACGTTGCCCTCGACAAGAAGTTCGGCGCCCCGACCGTCACCCACGACGGTGTCACGGTGGCGAAGGAGATCGAGCTCGAGAACAACTTCGCGAACATGGGCGCCCAGCTTCTCAAGGAAGCTGCGACCAAGACCAACGACGTCGCCGGTGACGGCACGACGACCGCGACCGTCCTCGCCCAGGCAATTGTGACCGAGGGCATGCGCAACATCGCCGCCGGCGCCAACGCCATGCTGCTCAAGCAGGGCATCGACCTCGCCTCCGCCGCCGTGGTCTCCTACATTCAGGAGCTCGCCACCGAGGTCAACGGCCGTGAGGAGATCGCCCAGGTCGCTTCCATCTCCTCCCAGGACAAGATGATCGGCAGCCTGATCGCTGACGTCATGGAGAAGGTAGGCAAGGACGGCGTCATCACCGTCGAGGAGAGCCGCGGCCTCGAGTTCGAGACCGAGTTCACCGAAGGCATGCAGATCGACCGCGGCTACATCTCCCCCTACTTCGCGACCAACACGGAGCGGATGGAGGCTGAGCTCGACGACGCCTATGTCCTGATCACCGACAAGAAGATCAGCGCCATCGCTGACATCCTGCCGGCCCTCGAGAAGATCGCCTCCCAGCGCGCTCCGCTCGTGATCATCGCCGAGGATGTCGACGGGGAAGCCCTCGCCACCCTCGTCGTCAACAAGATCCGCGGCACGATCAACGTCCTCGCCGTCAAGGCGCCGGGCTTCGGCGATCGCCGCAAGGAAATGCTTCGCGACATCGCCATCCTGACCGGTGGCCAGGTCATCAGCGAAGAGATCGGGCGCAAGCTCGACGGCGTCGAGATCAACGACCTCGGCCGGGCCCGCCGCGTCGTCGCGACTAAGGACGACACCACCTTCATCGAGGGTGGCGGTGAGGCCGGTGCGATCAGCGGTCGGATCGATCAGATCCGGGCCCAGATCGAGACCACGACCAGCGACTTCGACCGTGAGAAGCTCCAGGAGCGCCTCGCGAAGCTGTCCGGTGGCGTCGCCGTCATCAAGGTCGGCGCCGCGACCGAGACGGAACTCAAGGAGAAGAAGCACCGGGTCGAGGACGCGCTGAGCGCCACCCGCGCCGCTGTCGAAGAGGGCATCGTGCCGGGCGGTGGGGTCACCCTCGTCAACGCGATCTCCGTCCTCGAGGGCATCCAGGCTGAGGGCGACATCAAGACGGGCGTCAACATCCTGCGCCGCGCCCTCGAGGAGCCCCTTCGCGCCATCTCCTCCAACGCCGGCCTCGATGGGGCTGTCGTGATCGAGAAGGTCCGCCGCGCTCAGGAAGAGCAGGGCAACAAGAACATTGGCTACGACGTCATGGGCGAGAACTACGTCGACATGATCACGGCCGGTATCACCGACCCGGCGAAGGTTACCCGCTCCGCGGTTGCCAACGCCTCGTCGATCGCCGGGATGATCCTGACGACCGAGGCCCTGATCTCCGACAAGCCGGAGCCAGCCTCCGCCGCTCCGTCCATGCCCGGCGGCATGGACTACTAGTCCGCACCAGCGGATCCGGCGGCATTGCCTCCGCATCCTGCAACACGATCGGGTCATGGCAGATGCCATGGCCCGATCGTGTTTTTCGTCGCTTGTCCAACAAGTGCATCCCTCGGTAATGGACACCTGGCAGGGCAAGACCGAGCTAGAGCCTGTTAATGACTTCAGAGCAGACCTACCACGGGTTGGGCCTGCTTGAGCATGCGCATCGTAAAGGCGATCAGATGAAAGCCCTCCAATACCTCGGCCAGCCGTTCGTGGTCCCGCGCGAGCCGCCGGAACCGGCTCATCCACCCGAAGCTCCGCTCCACCACCCAGCGCCGCGGCAGCAGCACGAACCCGCGCCGAACCTCGGGCAGCGTCACCACCGTCAGCGCGATGCCGTGCCCGGCCGCCGCCTCGCGCGGCTCGTCCCCCGTGTCCGCTCCGTCCACCCACGCCAGCGTGACGGTCTCGCCCGTCGCGGCCTGGACCGCCGCCGCCAGTTCGCTGACCTGGGCGCGATCCTGGTCCCGGGCCGGCGTGACGTGCAGCGCCAGCAGCTGGCCCAGCGTGTCGACGGCCAGATGCACCTTGCTGCCCGTGCGCTTCTTGGCCCCGTCCCAGCTGGCTCTGGCCCCGCTCTCCGGCGTGCTTTGCAGCGTGCGGCTGTCGAGGATCACGGCGGTGGGCTGTGGCCCCCGGTCCCGTCCGAGGCGGATCAGGACCCGCAGATCGGCGAGCAGCGTGCCGAACACATCAGCCGCCAGCCAGCGGCGCGTCTGCTGGGAGACCGCCTCCCACGGCGGCAGGTCGTGCGGCATGAAGCGCCACTGGAGGCCGGTACGAGCGATGAAGCGCAGCCCGTTGAACAACTCGCACAGGGGGTGCTGCCGTTGCGGCGCATCCTCGCGCATCAGGGTGAGATACGGAGCGACGAAGGCCCACTCGTCGTCGGAGATGTCGCTGGGATAGCGGGTGCGGGAGGGAGTATCCATCCCCCAATGCTCCCCAACCACGACCGCGAAGTGCATAACAGGCTCTAGTGGTTCGTCAGGGCTGATTGGCCGGTGACAAGGCGTGTGCGGCGCGACGAGCGTCATCTCAGTCCCCGCTGAAGGAGTCCCGCCATGGCCTACCCGTACCGCGTCGCCCTCTCCGCCGACCAACGGGCCGAGCTGCGGACCCTGGTCGGGTCCGGTGCCGCCCCCGCCCGGATGCTGACCCGCGCCCGCATCCTGCTCAAGGCCGATCACGGCGAGGGTGGCCCGGGCTGGTCGGACGCCGCCATCGTCGCCGCCCTCGACGTCAACCCCAGTACCGTCCTGCGGGTCCGGCGCCAGTTCGTCACGCACGGCTTGGTCCCGACCCTGGAGCGCAAGCGGCCCGACCGCGTCTACGAGCGCTCGCTCGACGGGCAGCAGGAAGCGCACCTCGTGGCGCTCACCTGTGGGGCGCCGCCCGATGGGCAGGCCCGCTGGACGCTGCGCCTGCTGGCCAACGAACTGGTCCGGCTCGAGGTCGTCGAGACGATCTCGTACGAGACGGTGCGGCAGACCTTGAAGCAAACGCGCTCAAGCCCTGGCTGATCGAGCAGTGGTGTGTTGCCCCAACGGCCGATCCCGCCTTCGTCTGGCAGATGGAGGACGTGCTCGCGGTCTACCACCGCCCGCGCGATCCGCTTCGACCCGTGGTTTGCCTGGACGAGACCAGCCGCCAGTTGCTTGGCGACACCCGCCCGTCCCGCCCGTTGGCGCCTGGCTGTCCCACGCGGCATGATCCGGAATACGTCCGGGGCGGGGTCACGAACCTCTTTCTGGTCACCGAGCCCTTGCGGGGCTGGCGGCATGTGACCCTTAGCCAGCAGCGCACCCGGCTCGACTTCGCCCAGTGCGTCCGGGACCTGGTCGATCTCCACTACCCCGCGGCCGAGCGAATCGTGCTGGTCCTGGACCAGCTCAACACGCACTCGCCGACCTCCCTCTACGCGGCCTTTCCCCCCGAGGAAGCCCGCCGGCTCACGGAGAAGCTGGAGATCCACTACACGCCCAAACACGGCAGCTGGCTCAACATGGCCGAACTGGAACTGAGCGTACTCGCCCGGCAATGCCTGGCGCAGCGCTTGCCGGACCGGGACGCGATGCACGTGGCGGTGACGGCTTGGGCCGACCAGCGCAATGGCGCCAACTCGACCATCGACTGGCAGTTCACGACCGCGGCGGCCCGGACCAAGCTGCGCCGCCTCTATCCGGCGAATGACAGCTGACAGAGCACTAGTGCAGTTGACCGAAGACGAAGGCGAAACCAAAGAAGAGAACGAAGGCAATGACGATGATCAGAATGAGCCGCGGGAACTTCCCACCCATGAAGTCTCTCCTTTACGGCACCCTCTACTCAAACCGCACGCCAGCAACAGGAGCTTCCTGCCCCTGAACCGGCAGGACGGACAGATCGAGCGGAGAGCAGAACCGACGACGATACATGAGTCCTGTGGTTCAGAAACCGCCTCGACCGCCTCGATCTGGTCCGCTCACCAAAAGGTAAGCAATGAGGTCGATCGACCCCATCGACAGTTGGGGTAGCGGTTGATCTGGGAAAGGTTCATTCCGTCCTGACGGAGTGCCGGTATTCACCATTCAATAGGCAGGATCAGGATCAGACAGTGACCGCGATGACTGACTGGCGAGGGTTACCAAAGCCAGCGCCAGCGCTGATCCGTCGTCTCGATGAAGAACCGGAGGATGACCATCAACCGTCCCATCGCCGGGCCGGGAGTTCGCAGCGCTCCGTTCTCCGGATCGCGGCGACCGATGGCGGCGACGGCCCAGTGGAGCTGGTACCGGAAGGCGCGGGCCAGCCAGGAGCGGAATGCCTCGTCGTCCCGGCCCTCCGTCCCGAGGTAGCCCTCCAGAACGGCGGGAAGCATGACGAGCGGGAGCTTGGCGAAGTCCGTCGCCGGGTCGGCCCGGGCGGCGTCGCCCCAGTCGATCACTGCCCGGAACGCTCCGCTAGCGGGATCGACCATCAGATTCCGTGGGGCCAGGTCGCCGTGGATCAGGACGGCTGCGGGCGCAACCGGAATGAACGGGGCCAGCCGGTCGAACCACCCGCACAGCGAGGTCGCGGTCTCCCGATCCAGTGCGCCGACCACAACCAGTTGCTCGAGCACCGATCGCGGATCATCCCCACCCTCATCTCGCGGGACACCAGCTGGCACGTTGAACTCCGACCCGGTGGCCGCGTGGAGCAGGGCGATCTGACGACCGGCCTCCCTGTAGATCGAGACCGTCGCGCTCTCGGATAGCCCCGCCCGATCGAGATCGGTCCCGGCCACCCGGTGAAGCACAATCAACGGGATGCCAACCTCGCTCACACGCTCCTTGAAGGCGACAACCGCCGGGGTCTGGACCCCGGCAGACCGGGCGACCGGAATGACGAGGCGCTCCTTCCGGAGGTCGTCGGACAGTTCTCCGCCGTTACGCGGAACGCGCAGCACCAGATCGTCACCGAGCGCCCAGGTCAGGTTGGCTTCACCATCCGGGAGTCGCTCGATCCCTGCTGGATCGACTCCGAACTGGCGAACGAGCCACGCGACGATCTCCGGAGATGGGAGCAAGCTGACGGTCAATGTCTGCCTCTCGAGTGGAACGGGGCCAGGTCGTGATCGGAAACGCCGGTACGTTAAACATTCGTCTCCAGGATCCGCATCCCAGACCGTTCATAGCTACAGCGGTTTTCACGAGGAGTGCGGTATCCCGATTGGACGACGTGCTCCCCTCTCCGGGCACCTGCGAGCTGAAGCCGCTTCAGCGGGTGAGCGAGCAGGTGAGTCGGAGAGGGGCCGGGGGGAGAGGTCTGCTCCGCCGACCGAGCGCTTCCATAGCAACCCGCTTTAGCGGGTAGTATTCCGCGTGCGCCACGGAATCTGAACGGCATTCACGATGAGGAGCAGAGACCATGAGCGACGACTTCGACAGCAACTCGGCGACCCAACTGCCGCAGCAGGCGCTCGACGCCGGCTGGCGCTATGCCCGCGGTGACAACGCCGACGACCTCGATCGCGACGAGGCGAAGATCGTGACGGATTTCGAGCTGGCCCACGAGAACGTCGGCTCCGGTCTGATGATCGTCGGTCGGGGTCACAGCAACGACGAGGCCTACCGCGACGCCCTCAACCAGATGGGGATCGAGGCTTCGTAGCGTCGGCCGACAACCTGCCGTGCACCCGATGACGAGCGGGCTCCCCGTCGTCGGGCAGCCCGCTCGTCATCTTCACTGTGATCGCGCGTCGCCGTTCAGCCAGGTTCGGGCGGCCTCCACCTCAGCCATGGTGATCTGATGGCCCCCGGCCTCCCAATGCAGGGTCACCTCGGCGTCAGCTGCCTCATAGAGCGACGCCAGCTGCTCCACCTGCGCGACGGGAACCAGCGGGTCGAGTTGCCCGGCACCGATGAAGATCCGCGTTCCCTTGAGATCAGGCAGTGTCTCCGGCTCGAATGGCAGCATCGGGCTCAGCAGCGCCGCGCCCCGGAGGACGCCCCGGTTACGGAAGAGCAGCGAGGCGGCGATGTTGGCGCCATTGGAGAAGCCGACCGCGACCACCCTGGTGGTATCGAACCCGTATTCCGCTGCGGCCGCCGCGATGAATTCCGCCAGTTCGCCGGTCCGCAACGCGAGATCCTCCTGATCCAGCACACCCTCGGCCAGCCGCCGGAAGAAGCGCGGCGCTCCCCCCTCGGAGACCTTGCCGCGAGGGCTGAGCATCCCGGCGTGCGGCGCCAGCGCCTGCCCCAGCGACAGCAGGCTGTTCTCATCTCCGCCAGTCCCGTGGAGCAGCAGCAGCGTCGGCCCTCCCGAGGTCGGGTCGGCCGGTGGATCGTAGCGATGAGTAAATCCCAAAATCTCGGCCACGGTGATCTCCTGTCGTGTGTGCGAGGTACCTGTCCGATCGGCGACGTCGATCAGCCTCGATGATAGCTGCCCGGCCGGGGAACAGATCAGTGGAGGGGCCGTCGTTCGGTCAACCACGGCCCGAAAGGAGCGGCCATTCCGACTCGACCGACCGCCCACACCATTGTCCGCGCTCTGGCATGATGCCGCGCAGACGGACGACTCGCTGGCCCAACCCGGTGATCAACGAAAGGACCCATCGCCATGGCCGAGATTCCCGCCGCTTTCCACGACCTGCTCAGGACTCCCGGTATCGCGACCCTCACGACCAACGGTGCCGACGGCTACCCGCAATCGACCGCCCTCTGGTACCACTTCGACGGCGAGGTGATCCGAATCGTCATGCAGGCCAGCACGCGCAAGGCGAAGAACCTTGAGCGTGACCCACGCTGCACGTTCATCCTGATCGACCCAAACGATTCCCACCGGGTTATCGAGATCCGCGCCGACGCCGACCTCACGATCGAACAGGGCACCGACCGACCGCTCTCGACGATGATTCTAGCCAGGTACGGAACCAGCTGGGACCAGATGTCGAATGTCGATGCCCCTCGTGCCGTCGCGACGCTGCGTCCCGTCAGGGTCAACACCGTCGGCTGATCGGTTTGTCCGGACGGACCGAGGGTGAGTCTTCATGGCACTGTCTGACCTGCGGATCGGCGTGATCGGGTTCGGGCTACGAGGCAGTCTGGTCGCCCACGCCCACCAGCCAGGGCTCGGCTCCGTGGTCGTCGCCCTCCACGACCCGTCACCGGTGGCAGGCAGTCGTTTCAGGGAACGGTTCGGCGACGACGTCACCGTCGACGCCGACCTCGATTCGTTCCTCGACCGTGATCTGGATGCGGTCTTCGTCCTGTCGCCCGACGATCTCCACTACGAACACGCCCGGGTGCTGATCGAGCGGGACATCGCGGTCTACCTCGAGAAGCCGATGGCGATCACAACGGCTGACTGCGACGCCCTCCTCGGGCTGACACAGGGGCGGAGCGGCCGGCTGTACGTCGGTCACAACATGCGGCACATGCCATTCGTCCGGGAGTTGAAACGGCTGATCGACTCGGGCGCGATCGGCACCCCGAAAGCGGCCTGGTGCCGCCACTTCGTCTCGACCGGGGGCGATTTCTACTTCAGCGACTGGCACGCCGACCGCCGCCATACGACGTCCCTCCTGCTTCAGAAAGGTGCCCACGACATCGACGTCCTGCACTGGCTGATGGGATCGTACACCCGAGCGACCACGGCCGTCGGTGGCCTGATGGTCTACGGGGACAACGCGGACCGTTCCAGCCCCGAACGACCGGCCGTCCCGTGGCGCGACCGCGAGACGCTCCTCGACCGCTGGCCACCCACGACCCAGGACGGACTCAACCCGATCATCGACGTCGAGGACGTCTCGATGATGCTGATGACGCTCCAGAATGGCACCTTCGCCTCGTATCAGCAGTGTCACTTCACGCCTGACTACTGGCGGAACTACACCATCATCGGCGACGCCGGGCGGATCGAGCACTTCGGCAACGGCGGCGAAGGAACCACGGTCCGGGTCTTCGACCGGCGGACCGACCGCTGGGCGCCGGACGACGCGACGATCATCCCCATCGATCCAGCCATCGGTGGCCACGACGGCGCCGACCCGGCCATCGTGAGCGAGTTCCTCCGCTACGTCCGGGACGGTGGCGAAACCGAGACATCACCGCTAGCGGCCCGCTACGCCGTCGCGGCGGGCTGCGCCGCCACCGAGTCGATTCGCTCCGGCGGCGGCATGGTCGACGTACCACCGTTTTTGGACCAACCCATTCCAACAACGTCCTGAACGAAGGCGTGAACCGTCACCGCAGGACGACTGCTCGTGAACGACTACCACTGATCACCCCTTGATCCCGGAGAGGGTGATGCCGGCGATGATCTGACGCTGGAAGATGAAGAAGGCAATCAGCGGTGGGAGGCTGGCGATCGCGAGCGCCGCGACGATCAGGTTCAGCGACTCCGATTCGCTGAGCCGATAGAGCGCGACGGAGATCGGCTGGATGTTCGGGTCGTTCAGGACCAGTAGCGGCCAGAAGAAGTCCTTCCAGGAATTGATGAAGGCGAAGATCGAGACCACAGCGATCACCGGCTTCGAGAGCGGCAGGATGATCTGGATGAAGACCTGCCAGGCGTTGGCGCCATCCAGCGTCGCGGCGTCGGTGAGGTCCTGCGGGATCTGATCGAAGAAGCTCTTCAGGAGGAAGATGTTGAAGGCGCTGACCGCCGACGGCAGCCAGACCGCCCACCAGGAGTCGACCAGGCTGACTCCGAAGAGCGGCACGTCCAGGACGGTCAGGTATCGCGGAATCAGGTAGGCGTCGGCCGGGACCATCAGCGTCCCAATGAAGAGGAACAGAATGGCCGTGCCAAACACCGGACGCAGACGGGACAGCGAGTAGGCCGCAGTTGAGGCGACGACGATCTGGATCAGCCAGGAGCCAAGAGCGATCAGGGCGGTATTCCGGAAGTACAGGGCGTAGCGCAGGCTATCCCACGACTCCTGGAAGTTGCCCCAACGCCACGTCTGTGGCAGGAAGGTCGGCGGCGACCGGAAGATCTCGGTCGATGTCTTCAGCCCGCCGAGAAACATCCAGAGGAGCGGCACGACCGTCAGCAGGGTGAGGAGGAGGAGCACTCCCAACAGGACCCCATACCCCCATCGACCAGCTGACTGGTTTCGGGACAGCGGAGAGGTCAGCGTCCGCTCAGGTGAGCCATCGCTTTCTTCGCGGCGGGGCAGACGAAAACGGCGGGTGGGTGGTGGGGCGAGATTCATCGGGCCTCCTGGGGCACGGACCGGACGGCGCTGATCAGCTCGCGAATCGGCGAGTGGCCCAGAGGTAGAGCAGCGAGAGGACGACCAGCGCTCCGAACAGCATCAGACCGAGTGCGCTCGCTGCCCCGTAGTTGCCGTACTGGAAGGCGTAGCGGTAGAGCAGGAGCATCACGGTCAGGGTGGCGTTCGCCGGTCCACCGTCAGTGAGGACGAATGGCTCCGTGAAGACCTGCATCGTCCCGATGATCTGCAGGATCAGGGTAATGAGCATGATGAAGCGCATCTGCGGCAGGGTGATGTCGAGGAACCGGCGCCAGAGCGAGGCACCGTCGACCTCGGCCGCGTCGTACAACGACGATGGGATCCCCTGGAGCGCCGCGAGGTAGATCAGCATGGTCGCACCTGCATTGCCCCACGTCGCGAGGATGACGAGCGAGAGCATCGCCGTGTCGGGAGACTGGAGCCACGGCTGCGGGCCGATCCCGACCCAGCCGAGCGCGGTATTCGCCAGCCCGGCACCAGGGTCATAGATCCACTGCCAGAGGAACACCGTCACGATCGGCGGCAGCACGACCGGTAGGTAGAACGCCAGCCGGAAGTAGCTCTGGAGGTGACGGGCCTCATTGATCGCAACGGCCAGCACGAACGGGACGAGGTAACCGAGCAGCAGACCGTAGAGGGCGAACTGGCCCGTGTTGCGCCACGCCCGGTAGAACAGCGGATCGTCCAGCAGCGTCCGGAAGTTGGCGAGACCGACCCACTCGGCTGGGCGGACGAGGTCGACGCGCTGGAAGCTGAGGATCATGCCGTTGACGATGGGGTACCACGAGAAGAGCGCGAACAGCAGCAGGGCCGGAAGCAGGAACCCGATCGCGACTCCCTGCCGCCTGACCACCCCGCTGATCGTCTCTCGCCGGGTCGTCCGTGTCAGCTGGACATCCGGGCCGGTCGCAACGCCTCCGCTCATGGACGTCTCTCTTCATTGATGCGAACGCCAACCGCCCTGAAGCACCAGGGGCACTCCGGAACGCCGGCCGTTGATCACGCTCTTCGGGAAGGTGGGCCGGCGGTGCTATCGGATCACCGCCGGCCCACCAGTTCGGGTTCTCGGTCAGGCCGACTACAGCGGTTTTCAGGTGACGTGACCGAACCCGATTGGACGGTTTGCTCCCCGCTCCGGGCACCGGCGACGCCGCAGCCGCTTCAGCGGGTGAGGGAGCAGGTTCTCCCCGGGCTGGGGGAGCGGTCTGCTCCGCCACGCAAGCGCTTCACATGGAACTCGCTCTAGCCATTGATCGGATCGAGCACCTGAGTCTGGAACTGCTGGGCGGCCTGGTCCAGCAGCGTCCGCGGGTCGGCGCTGTCATCGGTCAGAATGGCCTGGACGGCGGCGTCGATCGCGGCGTAGAGCTGCTGGGTCTCGATCGGCGGCTCGGCCCGGAGCGCGATACCGGACGCGCCCTCGACGAACGGCAGGTAGTTCGCCGTTGGGGCGTTGCTGTACTTGTCGAAGACAGCCTGCCGCTGAGCCTGGAAGTCGCCGGTGAAGATCGGCAACTCCGGCCAGCCAATGAGCGCGCCACGAGCCTGGTCGGCCGCGAGCGACGCCTCGAGGTTCTGCAGATCGAAGTCGCGAAACAGGCTGAAATCGACTGCCGGCGCCAGAACCTCCGGGGACGAGTTCGGGTTGAACATCGTGACCGTGCCGCCGGCCAGCGTCGCGTTACCGCCATTCTGGGGCAGGAAGCTCAGACCGAACTGGTTGATGTCAGCGTCGGAAAACGTCTCCCGGATGTACGGAAGCGCGTCGGCGGCCTGGATCGACATTGAGACCTGCCCGGTCGCCATGAGCTGGCGGGTATCGTTCTGGTCAAGCAGCTGCCGCTCGGGCATCGACTTGTCGGTGTAGCGCATGTCCTTGAGGAACTGCAGGACCTGGACGCCGATGTCGTTGTTGAAGATGGCGGTGTAGCGGCCATCCTGCTCGCTGAGGATCTCGCCACCGGCGGAGTACATCCACGCGACGAAGTGCCAGCCGCCCTGGTTGTTGGAGCTGGTCTCGACGAAGCCGGCGCGGCCGTTGGTCGTCAGCATCTGCGCCGCGGATCGCAGCTCGTCCCAGGTCGCCGGCGGCATGTCCGGGTCAAGGCCGACTTCTTCGAAGTGGGCGCGGTTGTACAGCAGGCCGAGGAGATACCCGCCAATGGTGAAGCCGAACAATTGGCCATCCCCATCACGCACGATGGCGAGGGATTCCGGTGTGAAGCTGGAAAAGTACGGCCACTGCTCCAGGTAACTCGTGACATTGGCCGCCTGGCCGCGACCGATGATGCCCTGCGGTTCGGTGTAGGCAGCGACGAAGGCATCCGACAGGGTACCGGCCGCCAGCCGGGCCGGGAAGGTCTGCGGGTCCCAGGTGTCCTGCGACGCCTCGATGGTGACGTTCGGGTGGGCTGTCTCATACCGCTCGATGGTCTGCTTGAAGGCCTCGACGGCCTCGGGCTGATTCTCGGATGGCGCGTTGTTCACGCGGACCGTCACCTCGGCATCCTGCGCGGCGGCAGCGCCGGGCTGGATCGACGGGGCGATCGCGGCGGCGAGACCGATCGTCGCGCCGTAGCCGAGTACGTTCCGGCGAGAGAGCCGGACGCGAGCGACAGCCGGGATCGTGGGGACAGGGCGGGACAGTTCGTCGGTCATTGACGGGACTCCTCATTGTGTGCATGGCTCCCGTTCGACGCCGAACGGTCCGACAACCAGCCTGGGTGTCTCTATGCCTCCCGCATTATAGGGGAACCCATGGGGGAACGGGACAACTCGATGTCGCCATATGGGCTCATCGCTGACAACGAGCAACCGTTGTCCGGGCCGTCGCCGTCCACGAACAGGCCAATCGCCTTCAAAGGGTCGTCCTGGCCAGGCGCTAGATGCCGCTCATGCCGAGGTATGAACCGGTAACCATCGACGAGAGCACCCGGAACGGGTCGCGGGCGAACTCGCCGGGAACTCCATCCTGGTCCGGCTGGGTCACGGCGACTCGCCACCAGGTCAGCGCCCGGGCGATCCGGGCCAGCCAGCAGGCCAGTTCCAGTTCGTCGACGAGGTCAGGCAGCGGGGCGAGGTCCGTGAAGGACGTCAGGTAGGCATCCCGCGCCGCGAGCAGCCGCGGGTCGTCGAGTGCCAGACCGTAGTAGTCCACGAGCACGCCCAGGCAGACGAGCATACTGGTGAACGAGTGGGCGACGCCGCTGTCCCCCCAGTCGTAGAACCGGAACGCGTTCGAGACCGCCGCGCCGCCCCGGATGTTCTCCGTGTGGAGGTCGTTGTGATCGAGCGAGACCGGTATCGGCGACGCCGCCAGCCGCTCGCACCCACGGAGGACGGCCGGACGCAGGGCCGCTGTCCGTGTCCAGAGCTGCTGATCCTCGGCTGTGCCGTGGCGATCGACGAAGACGCCGGTTACCGCCAGCATCTCCTCGAAGATGGACGGAAGCGCCGCCAGCCGCGTATCGCGGACGCCGATGGTGAGCATCGCCTCGACATGATTCGCCATCGACCGCTGCAACGCAGCGTAATCCGGCAAGGCCCGGCAGAGGACATCCACGACTGTATTGACCGACGCTCCCTTCGCCACAACGGGTGGACCCGCGTCGTGCAGGAGCAGCCAGCCCCGTTCGATGTCGACCGCAATCGGATGCAAGACGAATTGGGGCGCCGCCTCGACCAGGACGCCGTACAACCCCGCCTCGTAGAGCGTCGCGTCGCCGCTGGCCTTGAACCAGATCGGTCCGCTGGTCGTCGGTGCCGTCAGAATCGTCCCCCACGGTTGAATCCGGTTCTGCTCGACCGGACCCGTGCGTTGTGCTCCTGCCGTGACGAGACGCTCATCGAGCCAATCCGTCATGCTCGACCGCCACTCAGCCGTTGCCCAGACTGCGATTCCGCGTTGACCGTCAACTGATCCAGGGTCGTGAAGACGGTCCGTGGAGGCGAAATTACTTGCCTGCCCCGATTCAGGGTCATCACTGCCGCACGATGTCATGAGAAGCTCCGCCCTGCCTGAGAGTGCGGCGGCGATGATACCCGGGAACGGGCCCTTGACCTACCCAAGCGTCGAGAAGTAGATCCCGGTGTCGTTGGGGATGCCCTTCCAGGCCATGATCAAGCGGCCACCGACGCTGACCAACCCCGGCCCAGCCGAGGTGCCGACGCCATCGAGATGGATCTGTCCCGACCACTCGTCATCCTTGAGAGAGGCGAAGTAGATGCCGGTATCACCAGGAACGCCTTTCCATGCCAAAACGATCGCGTCGCCCCGGGTCGTCGCGGCGGGGCGGCTGCTGGTCCCGATATTGAGGCTCACGTTACCACCGGCCTGGGCCAGGGTGTAGGTCACCTCGCGTTGCGCCTGCCAGATTGCGTTGGACTGATCACCGATCCACGCAGAGAACACCCGGCTATCGTCTCCGATTCCCTTCCAGAACATGTAGAACCGATTGCCGAAAACGGCCAGCGTCGGGCCGTGCGAACTTCCGCGGCCCTCGATGCGCTCCTGAGGCGCCCAGGCGCTCCCATCGAAGGTCGAGAAATACAGTCCGGAGTCGTCCTCGATCCCCTTCCACGCCATCCACATCCGACCAGCGAACATTGTCAAGGCTGGCCGGTCGCTCGTCCCAACGCCCTCGACCCGCTGCTGTGCGTCCCAACCATCGAGCTGGCGATTCTGGGCGAAGTAGATAGCGTCGTCGCCCGGGACGCCATCCCACGCCATGAACAGCCCGACGACCGGCCAGCCGTCCGAGCGGTTGGTCGTGAACCCGCTGGCCAGAGCCGGACCGTGCAGCGACGCATAGCCCCCCTGACCAACGCGTCCCTGCGGAGACCAGCCCGATCCCTCAGACGTCGACCAATAGATGTCGTCATCGCCGGGAATGCCTCACCACGCCATCGCAACCTGGCCCGGTGCGCTGTTGCCTAATGCGCCCCACTGCCCGGCGATGGCAAGAGCCGGACCCTCCTCCGAGCCACGGTCACCGAGCCAGGTCTGCGGCTGCCAGCCATAGAGGCTCTGGATCGCGCCGAGCGTCTCGCCATCGAGGACGCCTGACTGGATATCGTAGGGGTACATGACGGACGTCTCACTGGTGGAATGGCTTAGTCCGAGCACATGGCCGATCTCATGGATGGCGACCGAAAGCAACAACGGCACCGGAGAACCGGGCAGGACCGGATTCGTCCAACCCTCACTGGAGTCGAGCAGAAGCCGGCCAGTCGGCGGTGGCCCGGCAGACCCGGCAACACCCCCTGGCGTCCCAAACGTCCCCCTCAGCGCGGACCCGCCGAACTGAACCTGGATGTCGGCTGGCCCGGACACGCGGGTGAAGGTGAAGAAGGGGGACGTAGCGGACCAGACGGCGAACGCGGTCGTCAACACGCCATCGACGAATCCCTGGGACAGACCCGAACCAGTGACATTCGCGCTCCACGAAAGGTTGCCTCGCCCCCAACGACCAGTCGGCGCACCGAAGGCGGCTGTGCCGATCCCGCCCTCCGCCGGGTCGGGCATGTCGCACTGCCGGCGAGAGATCCAGTCGATGATGCCGCCGATGATTATCGGGTCGTCGAGATTGAATTCCTGGGTTCCATGCCAGCGTCGCCCATACCGGTCGATCGCCGAGTAGGCATCGGCGGTCAGCCGGCCCTCCCGTTCGATCGGCGAGTCCGGCTTCAGGTAACCCCATTGCCGGAGAGCGACTGCGGCCCGGTGAAGGGCCGAATCCGATAACTCCGCGGACGCGATACGGCGATTGGTCTCTTCCTGGGTACCGTCCATGAGTTCACTCCAGTGTGACGAGCAGGGGTATCGATCTGATACCCACCCACTCAGTATTGCCACCCGGAGACGACATCGAATAAGTAGAACTACTTACATGTTCATCCATTACCAGAATCAGGTACCCGGAAAACGAACGTTCCGCTGGCCGATCACCGTTGACCACCCAGCGACGCGCGATCAGTCGATCCGTCAGTCGATCGGCTTGAGGGCGGCGATGATCTCCGCCCGACGTGGCTCGAGGAATGGCGCCAGGACGACCTTCTCGCCGAGCGTCGCTCCGTCCTCATCCACCCCGAAGCCAGGGCCGTCCGTCGCCAGCTCGAAGAGGACGCCGTTGGGCTCGCGGAAATAGAGACTGCGGAACCAGTACCGGTCGATCTGTCCGCTGTTCGTGACCCGGTGCTCCCGGAGCCGCTCGGTCCAGGCGTCGTAGGCATCGTCCGGCATCCGGAAGGCGACGTGATGAACAGCACCGGCCCCCTGCTGCGCCGGAGTGAGGCCCGGCTCGACGGCGACGTGCAGCTCGGCACCGGCGCCGCCCGGTCCCATCTCGTAGGCATGGACCGTCGTCCCGGTGTTGAACGGGTAGGCGTACTCCCGCACCGGACGCATGTTCATCACCTGCTGCAGGAGGGCGTCTGTCGGCGCCAGGTCCGGCACGCTGATCGTGATCGGCCCGAGGCCCCGGATCTGATGCTCCGCCGGGATCGGGCTGCGGTCCCACGGGAACCCCTCACTCGCCCCGCCGTCATCGATCAGAGAAAGGCGCTGCCCCTCCGGGTCCTCGAAGTCCAGCACCCACCGGCCGTCGCGTTGGGCGACCTCACCAGCAACGACGCCATGCTCCGGGAGGTAGCGGGCCCACCAGTCCAGTGTCTCCTTGCCCGAGACCCGCAGGGCGGTGCGGACGACTGAGCTCGTTCCACGTCGTTCCTTCGGGACCGGCCAGTCGAAGAAGGTCAGATCGCTGCCGGGACTGCCCTTGGCGTCGGCGTAGAACAGGTGATAGGCGCTGACGTCATCCTGATTGACGCTGCGCTTGACGAGCCGCATCCCGAGCGTCCGCGTGTAGAAGAGGTGGTTGTCACGAATCGCCGCCGAGACGGCCGTCAGATGATGGATGCCGGTCAGTTCCATGTTTGCTCTCCGGATGGGGATCGACGGACGAGATGTAAGGGTTACCGGTCCGTCAGTCAGCGCACTATTTTACTTACGATATGTTAGCACATCCCACAACCGGGGTCACTGTCGTCAAAACGATCAGACTCTGGTTGATTCCCTTCACCGGAAGGCAGTCCGCTCACCTCTCCGCTCGACTACAGCGGTTTGCGTTGATTCCCTTCACCGGAAGGCAGTCCGCTCACCTCTCCGCTCGACTACAGCGGTTTGGCATGGAAGCGCTCGGGTGGCGGAGCAGACCATCCAATCGGAGTTGGGCACTTCACCTAAAGTCCGCTGTATTATCCGGACCGAGGGTACGATCACCTGGCGCTGCTGGATGAACGACGAACCGGATTAGGCGTCTATCGAATGAGGAGTCATCGCGTGAACGTGTTCATCTCCGTCGATATCGAGGGAATCTCCGGCGTCGTTCACGCCGACATGATGATGCCGGGCCAGACCGAGTACGGCCGTGGTCGCCGGTTGATGACGGAGGATGCCAACGCCGCGATCGAAGGCGCCGTCCGGGCGGGAGCGGAGTACATCCTCGTCGCCGACGGCCACGGGCCGATGCGCAACCTGCTCGTCGAGGAACTCCATCCGGCAGCCCACCTGATGACCGGCAGCGCCGAGGCCCGGCCCTACTGTCAGCTCGAAGGGGCTGACGAGCGCCCGTTCGACGCGACGCTGTTCATCGGCTACCACGCGATGGCGAAGACAGCCCGGGCGATCCATCCGCACACGATCGCCGGGGCGGTAGTCCATGAGCTCCGGCTCAACGGGGTGTCGCACGGCGAGACCGGACTCAACGCCGCGATCCTGGCGTCACTGGGAATCCCGACGGTGCTGGTCACGGGGGATGAGACGACCTGCGGCGAGGCGACGCGGATACTAGGTGAGGCAATCTCGACGGTCGCCGTGAAGCGCGCAACTGGACGCAACGCCGCCATCTGCCGCCCGCTGGACGAGGCCCGGGCGGACATCGCCGCAGCGGCGGAGCGATCCCTCCGGACGATCAGTTCAGTCACCCCCTATCGTCCGGAGGAGCCGTTCCGGATCGAGGTGGATTTCCTGACGATGCAGCAGTGCGACCGCGCGTCCCGGACAGCCGGGGTCGAGCAGGTCGGCCCGGTCACGATCGCGATCACGGAGGGCCAGTCGCCCTGGGCGCAGTACCGGACCCTCTGGGCGGCGCTACGCTCGGCCCTCTATGAGCCGGCATCGTTCCTGGCCTGACGCCACCCCGGGATGAACCGAACCAATGGTGGATCCAGAAGGACCCTGGCCGTCGGACCGGGGTCCTCGTTGATGGATGAGACGCATCCTCCAAGTAAGGTCTCGATCGTCACCCGAACATCCCGCCATGGGGGAGGTCGTGTGCCAGGTGCGCCTTGTCGGCTCCCCTGAATTCGAACTCGAAGAACCCGCTACCTGCCCAGAGTTCCATCTTGCTGCTCGCGAAGAACCCCCGGCAAGTGAGCATCCCGCTCTCGTCCTCGCCGGCGATCGACGTGATTCGGCTACAGCGCGGCTCACAGGGGTTGACGGCGTTCTCCCCCTCTCCAGCCTATTCCAGCTCCCCACCAGCTTCGCGACCCGCATCGGGAATCGCGCTGGGGAGGGGGCCGGGGGGTTCTCTCCCCGACAGTTTGTGACCGGACACGAGGAGCGAGA
>JAABUN010000555.1_pt1 | contig 95572 bp, 82 predicted proteins | sample 5559311 | NCBI WGS metagenome assembly JAABUN01 (sample SAMN10711877, study PRJNA513370) | rock metagenome | isolation source: Antarctica rocks | place: Antarctica: Victoria Land, Siegfried Peak sud | reverse complement strand
ATATTAACTTTCTATTTTTAATATATAGATAATTATTTTTTAGATAGTCTATTAACGCCGCGGTAATAGAGGAATAGTACTTAATAAAATAATAGTAGAAATTAGTAAACCTTAAAAAGATCTAAATATCCTTAATACTCTTAGGTTTAGGCTACTCTATTATAATATCTACTCTATATAGATCTATATATACGCTATTACGGCTAATAATAAAGCTAAGGAATTCTACTTCTACTACTATAAACTTATATTTCTTTAAGCTAATATAAAGTTTAAATTCGCGGAGACGTTATAGTATAGCCCTTATAACTCTAATATAGGACTCTTTATCCTAGGAATAGATAAGAATATTATCTAGATAAATAATATATATAATATTAAGTAGTCCCACTAGGGCCTTGTTAATATATACTTAAAATGAGGTAGGTATATTAGTAAGTTTAAAAGGTATAACTATATATTTAAAATAGCCGTACCTTATATAAAATATTATCTTCTATTTATTACCCTTTCTTATTTATAAGTAATAATGTACGTCCTTAAGGTCTAACTTAGTTAAGAACTTAGTACTAACTAATCTTATTAATATTTTATTAATTAATAGAAGGGGATACTAATTCTTAATTATAGTTTTATTAAGCGCCCTATAATTAATATATAGGTATAGTATTCTATCTTTTTTTAGTATAAAAAGAATTAGTATACCTACTAGACTTATAGAATATTAAATCTAGCCCTTTTTTAAAGATTACTTAAGGTACTCCCTTAGTACGCGTAACTCTTTTTCTAATAAATTATAAAGTAGGTTAAAGGGAGGTTCCTTATTCTCCTTTATATTAATCGCGTAATTATAAGGCGTATAGGCTAGTAGCGCCTTAGTATTCTTAGTTAAGAAGATATCTTAAAATTCCTAAAATTCTAGAGGGAGCTTAACTTTAAGCGGTAGGCTTTTATTACCTACTCCTAAGTATATTATAATAAATATAATACTATTAAGCTACTCCTCTAGGTCTTTAATAGTACTGAAATACTCTTTAATATTACTTTTCTTAATAAGGAATTACTAGTTTTACGTAGGCTAATCTACTTAAGGATTTTATTCCTCTAATTATAAATACTTAAGGTAGAAGTTATGATTAAGGTTTACTACTATATAAAAGGCGCCCTTATAATATTATATAATACTATTAGAGTTAATAAGTTTAATTTATCTTATATAAGAACCTAGTAATAATATTAGGTTACCTACCCTATTATATACGGTATTACTAGAGCTAGGATCTACTTCCTACTCCTACTCCTTTACTAGGCGTGTATTAATATAATTAGTATCTACTCTAGAGTTAATTAATATAATAAATTCTCTTTATAAGCTCTTATATTCTACTTATACTATAATAATAAGTCGCCGTGTCCGCTTTTTCCCTTATACTATAATAGTGGATATAATTATAGTACTTAGGGGTTTTTTAAATTTAAGCCCTTTTTAGCTAGCTTATTACTAGCCGTAGGCTTATTAGTTATAGTACTTATAACTATTAATTTCGCGCTCTAATAATCCTTAGTTATATATCCCTTCTTTTAATAATTATAATATTTAATAGTAGAAAGGTTAGGCTTAGGTCTTTATAGAAGGTATAGTAACGCGCCGACGGCGCCCCTCCCTTCTTACTTCCTATATAGGCTATTATCTCTTCGTCCTTAGAAATTTCCTCTTCCTCTTTATAGACGTTAACCTCTAGTAGGAGTACTATCCTTTTAGTCTTTATATATAAGTATTATTATATAAGGCTCTAGTTAGGTCGCTAACGCGATAAGAGTATCCCTTATCTCTAGGATATTAAGTTATATTATAAGATAATTATAGAGATCTTTATATGATTTATTTAATAGGTTATCGCGGAGTATATACTCTATTAATAGCTTAAGCTATCTTTCTAACCTAGTAAGGTAATTTATAAAGTCTATAATCCTTTAATATTCCTTTTACTTAGCTTCTAAGTAGCGCTTACTAGTTATAAGATATTAATTTTAGGGATCCTCTATTTAATCTATTAGAAAATTATTGAAGTATAACTAGGACTACTCGTCCTTTAGTATATCCTTTATATACTTATACTACGTGGCCTTAGGGTCTAGGGCTATATATTATAACGCGTATTAAATTTTTATAGAGTTATCTAAGAAGTAGGCTATACTTATTTTAATTACATTAATTATATTATTAAACTATTCTTAATATTCCTATATAGACTTCCCGTTATATATACGTAGGTCCTATAGCCTAAGGATAGAGGTTCCCTATTAAGGATGCTTTAGCTCCGGTTCTTTAGTTGATAATAAGTAATATTAATAACCCGCTTAGGCGGCGTTATTAGTATATATTTCCCGCTCTAACTCTTATAGATATTATCTTAGATCTTATATCTACTACCTCTTAGAGACTTCTTCTTTAAGTTCTTATATCCTTTATAATAGTACTTCTTAGGTCTTAGGTAGCGGGGACTTAGTTTATACGCCTAGTAGCTACCCCTATATAGTCGGTTATAATCGCGATATATCTATCATTAATCTATTAGCTAATTCTTAAGACTTACTTTCTCTACGAGCTTAGTCCCTTATATTTAGGCGGGTCGTCTACGGTAGTTAACTAACCTTCTTACCTTACGCCTATAATAACGCTTCTCCGCTTATTTTACTAATAGTCAGGCTACTACCCTTAAGTAGGGTAGAGTAATTAGAATATAAGGGTACTACGTAATAACGTAGCTATTAAGTACTATAAGCGGTGCGTATATATATATATATAGAACTCTCTATTCTTATTAATAGTAAGACTAATCGCTACCTTTCTCCTTCAGGGGGAATTCCCTCCTCTATATACTATAGGAAAAGGGGTAGCGCTATACTACTACGCACTATAGACGCCACGTTAATAGTAGCGCCGTATTCCTAACTAGTCCTTATAATTACCCTTATTATCCTTATCTCTATTATTAATATAACTACTATTAAGACGACCTTCTTCTACTTATATATTACGTAGAATACTATTAGCCCTTTTCGCCTAATTAGATATACTAAAGTCGGCTTCTAGATTAAGTCCTACCTATTTAGATAGATTCTACTAATTTTTAGTATAAAGGACTATTATTAAGGCACGGAAAGTAGGAGGTATATAATATATATAGCTTATATAATACCTCTTTACTATAGAGAAGTATCGCTTATATATAACGGCCCCCGCTATAGTAGTAAGGATATCGCGCGCTATACGGGTAACTAATAGGTATTAGGGCTCTAAAGCCTTCTACTACTTAAGAACAGACCCTTATTTTAGATAAGTAAAAGGGGTTATAAGAATATTAAAAAATTAGTAACAATAATAATAATAACTAGAAACCTTATTATAAGCCTTATACTATTATAGCTAGTCTTTTATAATATCATTTAAATCCTCTAACGGAGCTTCTAAGGCGTTATTAAGGCTAAAACTAGTATAACCCCTTACTAGTATAGCCCTCTAATCTTAGCTATTCGCTTTATAATTTTAGTAGTTCTAAAAGGTTCTTCTAAGCGCTTACTAGTAGACTTCTACTTATAGCTACTAACTAGTTTTAATAACCTAATTCCTGCCCTTAAATATTATATCCCTACGGCTTAGACGAAGAAGTACCGCTTAGTTATAAAGAAATCCTAAACCCGACTACGTCTAGTTATAATATATAGAAAGCTTCTAGCGAGCCGCTTTAAAGGCCCTAAGAAGCTTAACTTTCTAGGAAACCCGCTTACGCCTTAGTTACCTAAATTCTATTTCTATGTAATTAAAGAGCCTATTATAGATAGTAAAAAGATTATATATTATAGCCTCCTTCCCTCTACTTATTAGTAATATAAATATATAAAAAGGCCTAGTAAGCTAAATTAGGTATCTAACTTATAACTGCTTATTATTAATAAGCTTAAGGAAGCCTCCTAATTTCTCGTTAAAGTAGTATTCTAAATCTTTATAAAGTAGATACGCTTATTCTAGTATATAAAACGTCGAGTCCTAGCGCGTTTTAATATCCTAAGAAAGCTTAAGAGGGCGTCTCTACTTATACCTCTCTTTAGCGGTAGGTATACTATTATCTAGGACTATTACTATACTATCCTTCTACAGCCGCTCTTTTTATATTTTAAAAAAGGGCTCCTTTTACTAACTACTTATATTAATAAATACTACGGTCTTTTATACCTTTAATTAAATAGTTAGAAGATACTAGAATAATAACTATAAAGGTCTTACCTTAGCTAGGGTTATTAGTAGGCCCTTCTTTACTACTTAAACTTCTTACTACTTATTATTATTAACCTAGTTCCTCTAAAATTCTTTATTAATTAGATTAACGTGAACTTTTCTAAGTAGCTCTTTTAATACTAATTAGATAATATATACTATATATAGAAGGTATATTAGAGAATACTTAGAATTATCTTCTCCTTAGTTAATAAAATTATTAAAAGGGCTTATAAGAAGGGAGTTAATAAGTCTATTATATAGTAAAGTATTATTACTCGCGTTATTAGTAGTAAGGGCGAGAAGCTAATCTTTAATCCTATACTACCTAAGATAAAGTAGGGACTTCTTATAATTCCTAATAGTATAACTAATAGCTATAATATCGGCTTTCTTCGCTAATTCTACTACCTTTTCACCTAATATAAAAGACTTTATATATATTCGCGAATACTTTATATATATATTCTCACTTAATTCTTTAACTACCTTACACTTTACTTAAAGACCTAGGCGGTAACCCCTTATACTACGTATTAAGCCCTATATAATACTAGTATTATTACTATTATAGGTATTAAGGCGCCGGAGGAGGGTTTTATTAGAGTCTTCTTCTTTATCTTTAATATCTATAGTAGTTAGTAGGATACTATATAAGTTTTAAAAGAGCCTTTATACTATAATCTACTAAATTAAACTCTACTACCTACTCTACCTTTACCGCCTTACGTTTACCTTCCTATATTATTAATTCTAGCTATTATTATAATTATTAATAATAAGATATATATACCGCGTACTATTATATTATAAACTATTAATACTTAAATAGATTTTAATAATATATAGAGGAAGTATTAGGCGGAGATAGGAATTAAGGGAATTATTTTAATTATAAAATATACTAGTCCCGATTAGGTTATAATAGCCCTACCGCTTCTTTTTAGCGTTAGTACCTAACGCTAGTAGTAAATATTATGAATATTAATTCTTTAGGTAATTATAATTATTATTGATTATAGATTTTCCTAATAATATATTATATACTACTATTAATAGAGGCGTATCTTAATAAGCTTAAATAGTATTAAAGGGAGGGGTATTACGTATAATAGTAGAATTCGAGTTCCTAGCCCTATAGTACTAGCGGAGGCCTCCCGCCGCTAGTAGTAAATATCTATAAATATTAATTCTATAGATATTATAACTATAATAATAATTATATTATACTATAAGATTCTATAATAATATAATATATAGTAATACTAAATTTATAGATTAATTATAATCTTCTCTAGTATTAATTAGATAAGTATAGTAGATAATAGAGTAGTTTTAAGTAGAGAATAATAAGAAATCTAAGTATTTACTCTAAAATAATAATAGCTAAGGATATCTCGTTTAAAGACTTAACTATCTAACTTATAACCTCCTCTAGTATTATATACGCACGACTCTAGAACTCTAGGAGTATATTAGTCTTATATTATATATATTATATCCTTATTATAAAGTTCTTCGTTTTATTTTATAGTAATTTAAGTATATCTACCCTTCTATAGTTAATAGTATGGCTTAAACTTATAAGATAGTATTTATATATTTTTAACCTTATTAGATATAATTAATTACTTCTAATAAAGGTATTTAATTTATAATAGCTCATATAGTAGTATAGAAACCTCGTATAACTATAAGTAGTAAAGGTAGTAAGAAGGCTATAACTCCTAAGTTTAGTACTACTAAAGGTCTTCTAGGTTTAGGTATAGCTTAAGAGAAGCCTAGATAGAAGCGTAGTAGTATATCTTTATAGCTATTATTCTACTTATTAGTCCTAGCTAATAAAGTATATAAGCTGTCGCTCTTTATAAGATCCGCTACTACTAGAAAATTTCTAATCTCCTTATTCTAAAACTCCCTTTTTATAGACTTATTCGCGAGATTACCGTCGATTTATATACTGGTACCAGATTTTAGAGTAAGGTACTTAAGGGCTTATAAGAAGCTTTAGAAGTATTCTTAGTAAATATATTAGAAAGTAAGTCTTCTATTTATTTCTAATATAACTAGCACTAATAATTATAGTAGTATTAAACCTATATACTATACACGCGAAGCGTATTACGTTAATATTAAAGGATATTTAGCTATATATACGGATTATAAACCCTTATAATTATAGAGTATTCGCTCTAATATAAATTATAAGGCCTAAACTTCCTAATAATTAGCGAACTATAAAATTATAATATTCTTTATATATAATAGCTTAATAATTAATATAATATTTATAATATATTATTTCTAGTTATTATTCTAGTTATTATATTTACTTAACGTGACTTTCTATACTCCTCTCTATAGATACTAAGCTCCTCTTAGTAATTATAAGATATCCTATAAATATCCTATCCTAAAAGAAGGTCCTACGAATAACCTATCCCGTGGGATTATCCCACGAAAACCTATACCATCCGATAACGGGATGGGACTAAAATCGTTAATTCTATACTATACTACGGGATAGCTAGGGAGACTAATATCCTATACCATCCCATATCTTTCCGGCTAGTAAATTAAATCCTACTAAGACTAAGTATAAGATATATAATTAAGAGCTATTGATAATTATTTAAACCTTTAAGTAATAATAATATTATATAAAGGGTAGTTATTATACTATTAAAGTACTTATAAATTATAGTAATCTTAGGGGATTTTTATAAGTAAAGTAGTTAAATAGTTATTAGGCTTAATTAGCTATTTATTTATTATATATAACTTTAATATTTAATATTAACCTAGTAAGAAGAATCTTATAGATACTCTATTATATAGACCTAATCTTCTTTACTATAATAGAATATTCCTAATTTCAGACCCTAAGTTTATCGTAGTATTAGGAACCGCACGCCTGTAATATACGCTAAAAGGGTAGCTAGGGTGTGCGGATCGATAATCGGAACCCCCTATTCTAGGCTATATACAAGACATTTTATAACACGCAGCTTATTAGTTAGTTAATAAGTCCCCTAGATTCCTTTCCTAGACTAGCGCGAATATTAAAACTCTAATAATTCTTCCTATTCTACCTACCTATATAATAATACTTTATAATATTTTCTATTTAAATAAAGTTATATAGCTTACTTTTAGCTATCTAACGCTTTAAAAATAATAAAAATCGGTGTAGTAATTTAAAAGATATATTAGAATAAATAGATTTACCTACTAATATTAGTCTAACTATCTAATATCTTAGTATATCCCTACGTCGGCAATTTCTAAAAACCCGGAGGGGTACCCGGGGCCGGCCCCAAGCCGCCCCGGGCCCCTAGGGCCGTGGTTTGAGAAAGCTTGCCCTAAGGCCGTAGGGGCAGATATAAGTCCGCCTAGGGCTGATTCGGGTACCCTAATTACTATACTTTCGGCCTATAGCTATAATTCTATACTAGGGACTATTAAAGGCGTGCTTAATATTATTAATAATCCCCTAATCTATATTAAAAAGGTTATTAGTATAAGTAAGGTGCGTTATACTATATTAACATTATAAGGATATTATATTAAGAGTACGCTAATAGTAATACGTTAATTATATAATATAATAACTAATTATACTATTAGTTATATAGCTATATAAAGCGCTAGATATAAAGAATATTAAAATTATAAGAAGTACGAGATATACGAGATATATAAGATATACGAGACATACTAGATATATAAGATATACTAGGCATACTAGATATGCTAGCTACGCTAGATATACTAGATAAACCGTATTTCCTTTATATACTTACTACCTAATTATTACTCTTATCTATTTAACTAATAGATAATTTAAGACTAATAAGTACTATATACTTATTCCTATCTATCTTAGTCTAAAAGAGGGCATAATCGTCCTCTATTACTAGCCGGTATTCTTAATAGTTATCGCTACTAAAGGAATACTAATATATTTAAGTCTCGTCTAGATTAATCTACTTATAGAATTTATCTTATAGTAGTTAATACGCTAACCTATAATTCCGCCCCTTTAGTAAGACTATCTTATAGGATCCTCTATTACCTTCTCTATAACTAGCCTTAATACTATTATCTAGTACTACCTAAGTTAAGTATAAGTCACTAGTATTCTACTTAAATAGATATACTTATTAATACTCTACTATAATTCTACTCCGCTCTAGGAAGATCCGCGGTCTAAGAGACTATATATCTATAAGAAGATTATTAGAACTAGTTCTATTACTTATACTATCTTTAATCGCTCCTATCTTTATAAATACTATACTATAAGTCTAAGTTAAATATATAAGTAATAACGGGCCTTTATATACCATTTATTAGTTAAATAGTAGTAGATCTTTAGGTAAAGGTTAGGTTTAATAACTAGAATTAGATAATATAATATCTCCCCTATAGGAATTATTATCCTTATTAAGTATATTATATAGGTTTCACCTACTACTATAACTAGCTAGGAGTAAGCTCTAGCTAGTATCCTTATATATATTATATAGTAGATGGATTATATTATCTCTATTATTATCCGCGAGGGTTATACTTTTACTAACCCTATCTTATAGATACTCTATAACCTTCTCCTATTTATCTTTACCTTAATTAAACTATATTAGTAATAGAGATTAAAGTTCTTTATAAGAAATATTAGTATTTAGTAAATTAGTATTAGTTATAGAATACATTTAATAATAGGGCCCTAATACGGGTAATCTATCTTCTTATTTAAAGACGTATATTCCTTAATTATATAGTAGATTATTAAAAGTAGAAAGTAGATTATCCTAGGGCGGAATAGCTAGAAAAGGTGCCTTATAATTACTAGGAAGCCTAAACCGACGGATATCCTTCTATAGAATACTTTAATAATTACACTAATAATAATATCGGCCTAGAACCTTATAACTATCTAGTAAACTAGATTAACTTTAGTTCTATTTATCTACCTTCCTTAATATTAAACCTTCAGATTATCTATATTATAATATATAAAGACGTGTTTATTTAAAAGTTTTACAGTAAGTTTATAGGACTACTTAATACTTAAGAAATAGTAATATAACCTAACTAGAGTTTTAATCCTAAGTATAGTATAAGATTAAAATATTATACTATTATAAAGCTACTATCACGTTAATATCTTATTAATATATTAATAATTAGAAATATATTTCTCCCTACTAACCTTTTATACTTTATATACCTTTAGGATATTATTAATATCTAGTCTATAGTTATATTACTATCCTACCTTTTTAGTATAGTACTTCCATACTTTAATTATTATATTACTAAAATTAGCTAGATTATATTTAGGCTAAGGTGTATACTATTTACCGCTACTACTAGTAAATACTAGTACCTATAAGTACGGTATAGCCTTAGATAAGATAGCTTTATAACCTACTATAGAGATATTCTATATTCCTTCACGGCGCCTTAGCTAACCCTATAGGAAATTATACCCTTACTCTTCTTTACCCTTAAGTGCCCCTACTATTAGCCCGTTATAATCGTAAGGTAATCGCGGTCTTTAAGCTCTTAAGGGGTTCTTATTTAAGGATAGAGACGTAGTGTTATAAGAGGATCTAGTATAAGACGCACGCTTTAAAGTAGATAGTATTATATTAGGTCTTAATCGCCGGACTAGTTATAAAGCTAATATGCTACCCTTTATATTAATAATAATATAAGCCGCTTCTATTAATATAGTAGATTAATATAGGAACTTATAATATAATATACCCTCTTTACTAGCTATATCCTAATAGGTTCCTCGTCTAACTCTTCCTTATTAATAATATAGTCGTTTTATCTCCCTTATTTTAAGTTTAAATCCATTATATTTAGTAATAGCCTTTACTTTATAACTATTTAATTCTCTTAAATATAGGATTTACTATTACTAACCTCGCTATCGCGGTTAATACTATTAAGTATATTAGATAAACTATAAGCTCCGCCGGCCTACTTAAATAATTAGCTCCTACTATAAATAGGTATAATATTATAGGTATAAATATTATATATAAGACTAGGAGCGGCTTAAACCTCTCCTACTTCTACCTACCCTTACCGCAGCGAGCCTCTAAGATATTATACTTTAATTGGGGCGAATAGTCTTTAATTTAATAGGATAAGTATTTCTTATAGAAATAGGGGTACTAGAGAATAATAATATAGTAGGTAAACAAGTTTATAGAAGAATATTTAAGAAATAAGGAGGTAGCTTATAATTAAAAGAAAAATAAGGGGTAGAGATCTAACTACGTATTATATATTTTTTACGTGTTATTATTATTACTTTTAGGTTAGAATATATTAGATTTAGTAAAAACCCTATTTAGTATATAAATATACTAGTCTATTATATCTAGCATATCTAATAAGATCTAGCGCGTAATTCTCGCGTTTTAATTATCTAAACCCCCTAGAAATCATTAGATATTTATTTAGAACCTATAATAAATATAACTACTTTAGATTACCTACTCTCTTATTACTATCTCTTATTATTCTAAAGCTTTACTCTTTTCTAGTATACTATCTCTCTAAATTAAAATACTCAGCTTTAATTATTACACGCGATAGATAGTATAAAATAATACTTTTCACTTTATCTTAAACTATACCCCCTATCTAATATTCTCCCCTTTATAATAAGATAAATACCTGAATTAGAGGTAGATATTACGCCGTTAATAGTATCTTAGCTAGTCCCTCTTTGTCCTTAGTTACTATATACGTAATAACCCTATAATTATTTATTTTAAGATATAAGTCTATTAGCTTATAGATCGCTATAAACTATATATAACTTAATACCTTAAGACTAATACCGACGTGGTAGTTAATAACGTAATAGAGGTAGTACTATACTAAGTAATTTCCTAGGGGGTAGAAGGTACTAGCGTGCTTACTAATATTTATACCGCTTATAGTAAATAATTCTAGTCTACCTCGGCGTAGATTAAACTACTTAAGGAGGAACTAGTCTCTTTATAAGTAGATAAACATTATTAATAAGAGAGAACCTATAAAGTATATTAAAATCTTAACTATACCTATTCTAAAGCTATAACTTAGGATTCTACTCCCGGTATAAATAGCCCTCCCTTTATCTATAGTAATATCGTTAATAACACCTAATTAGTCTATTAAAATGCCTAGGATAGTTACTAGAGCTATATAACGGGAGGAGTAATAATAAGTTCCTCCGTCTAATTATACTAACGTCTCTTAAAACCTAAGTCATTAGATAGTCGACTCTATATAAACTTTAACCTAGTTATCTATTACTATTATCCTCTTACTATTCTAACTATAGTCTTATAAACCTAATAGACGTGGAGCTATTACAGCCTTAGTCTTATTAGCCTTTTATTATTAATAGGATATCTTCCTCCGCTTCCTTAAGCTTATAATTATAGGTATCTTTATTCTTTTAGACTTTTATATATATACTAGGGGTGTAGAGGTTATATATAGGACGGTATTTATTATTATATTATATCTCTTAGGCTGATTCTAGCTATTATTATTTTCTATATATCTCCTATAATCGGCGGGTTATAGAGTAGTAGATATAGGGGTTTATATTATTAATAGCGGCTTAATACTATATTATATAATAGAGCTTTTATATTAATTTAGCTTATACCTACTAGAGTTTAAATATTTATTAGTTACCGTTAATTATCTTTAAGTAAAGCTTACTATTTAATAAGTTATTAACTATAAAAAGTAATCGGCTAAGCCCTAGTAAATATATTTTAGATAATATATATCTTTAGGATTAAGTATTCGCATATTCTATTCCCCTAATTCGTTTAGGCTTATAAAATATAGAATCCTAGTTAATATTAAATCTATTATCTTCCCGTAAGATTTATATAAATAAATTAAAGTGTAGGTTATTTATAATAATCTCGTCGGTAGCCTTATTAGATATAACTAGGTCTCGAGGCTTATATATCCTAATTTTCCCCCTATTCTTCCTATAATAGCTAATATTTATATTACTAAAGGTAATACTATATAGCTAAAGCGTTAGTATTATTCCTCTTATAACTATTAATATAGTATTAACCTCGCTCCTATAATACCTTCTTCACTTTTTATTATTATTATATTTCTAGGCCTAGTATATTAAACACTCCTCTTTCTAAGCCGGATTAATATTACTATTTATAAAGGCGGGTTATAACTCCTTCTTTATAGTAATATTATTAATTTTATCCCCTAGATTCTTCTATATATTAATCTCCGCCTCTAGTATTATATATATTACCTTATATATCTTATTATTAATAGCGAGACCGGCGTAAATCTAATTATTCACCTAATAGTTAACCTTTAACTCCTTCTAGATCTATTCCTATAAGGTAGCTAGAGTAACTATAGTATAGACTAGAGAGTATTATAAGCTAACCTCCTACTCTATAATATATCTATTTATATACACGATTCCTATTATAAAGTCCCTAATATAGACTTTATATAGTTAATTACTATTATAATAATCTATTTTAATTATAACGCGTAGGTATTTAATCCTAGAAGGAAAGTAAGGGTAAGGTAGTACTAAAAAAAAAAATTTTATACGCGATTATAATACTAGTATATCTTATATATCTTATATAAGATCTTATAGATATCGTATATCGTATATATCTTATATATCGTATATATCTTATATATCGTATATATCTTATATATCGTATATATCTTATATATCGTATATATCTTATATATCGTATATATCTTATATATCGTATATATCTTATATATCGTATATATCTTATATATCTTATATATCGTATATATCTTATATATTATATATATCTTACACGTTATATATATCTCGCACGTCGTATATATTTTATATATCTTATATATTAGTCTTAGTATATTTATAGAAAGGTATATATAGTAGAATTTAAAGTATATATCTTAAAATAGCGACGTAGTTAATAATTATAGGGGTAGATAGCTTAGTAGTATATTTTACTATTTTAAACTTCCTAATCTAGACTAACTTCTATAAGTAGGGGGTTTAAGCCGGTAATATTTAATATTTATATTATAAGGGCCTAATAGACGCGTAGCTTTAGTAGAATAGAGCTAAATAGGGAGGTTATACCTACTACTCGCCGGACCGACCTTATAACTAAATATTAGAGAGAGACCCGCCTTATTCCTCTTACTAGCTACCTCTTTTTAGTGGTAGAATGTTATCGCCTACTTAATAAACTTAGGTACTAAGAACTAACTATTAACGGTAAGGTACTATAATAAGAAACCTCTACTATTTATAAGACTAAAGATGCTTATTACTTAAGAAATACCTTCTAATCCTCCTAGTTAAACCTTAAGACTATATATACTATAGTTAGTATAGACTAATATTAATTTAGACTTATAATTTAAGTATACCTTAGCGCTTTAAGCCTAGAAGATTTTATATTAGCCCCTAATAGAGAAGGTTATTATTCTCTATTTTATAAACTCTTATCTATTACTATATAATAGTAACGATATAGCGTATAATTATTATGAATAGCTTAGAGGTAGTATTAATACTAAAGATAAAGGGCGTAGCTTTAGTTTAACCTAATTATAACTCCCTTATTATTATAGTAGTTTAGATTTTAATTATTACGCCCTAAGTTAGGGATATCTATATAAATTTTAGAGTATTTCCCTACCCTTTAGCTAGCCTATTAATAAGGTATATAACTTTTATAATTCTTAGAGAACCCGTCTACTATTTCTTTTATAACTTTATAGTAGGTATCTTTAATATTATTACTAATAGTTTCTAAGATATTAGTATCTATAATTCGAAGATACCTCGCTATTACTATTATAGGAAAGGCTACTTATAAAGGAGGTCTAATAGGACCCTAATAGTAGCCTAATATAATAAACTTTATATTTTTTAACCCCTAGCCTTTATACTATAACTTCCCGATTTCCTCTAGAGGTACTCCTAAAATGCTTATTTCCTTATAATTCTCAGGCTTATAATTAAAGCGTATAATTATTTATAGTATATCTAGCTACGTCCTTATCTCCTCTCTATTAAGGACCTTTAATAAGGTTAATAAGCTATACTAACTAAGTAGTATTTTCTATAAGTTAAGCTTACCGTTAATAGTTATAAGGTTAGTAAGGTATATATTAAGCTTAAGAAAGAATATAGTAGTAAAGTAAACTTTTTTACTAGATTAAAATCTAATATTATATAAGAGTCTAATATAATATAAGTATTTTACTAAAGTCTATTATAAACTAGATCTTTTTAATAATTACTATTATACGCCTTAGTATATAATAGCCTTCTTATACTATTAAGTATATAATGTCATTAATAACCGCTTCCTAAAAGAGAGTTATATGAAGCTACTAAAAGCTAGGGGTGAAATATACTTTATTTAGATGAGTCCTATTAATTCGGCGAGCTGGATCGCGTATATAAAGACATTTATAGTAATAGAAGATAAATATATTACTGGACTTATATACTTTTCTATACTATTAAGCCTTTATTATAGCGGTAAAACGGGTATTAATAAGTATATAGAACCCCTTTAAGATAGTATAAAGGGAGATTAGGTCCTTAATATTAAGGTTCTTTATAATTTTAAGAGTTAGCTTAAGATAATTAAGGGTAGTAATAAAAATACTAAATTAATTTATATCTACTTTATTTTCTAGTTATAAGATACCTAGTTAACTATTCGTGCGGCGTCTTCTCGCTAGCAATAAGAATATAAGAATATGAGTAGGAGATTTACTCGCTTATTAATTATATAGGAAGCCTTTATTAGGCGATATAATAATAGGGTTATCTATTTTAGTTACGGGTTTAATATTAGTTAGTATAGTAGTATCTAATAAACGCTAATAGTACTTTATTAGGGTAGTAAAAGCCTTATTATCCTAACTAGTAGTTAATAGCTAAGAGATAGTCTTATTATCGTCCCTTATAGAGACCGTTACTTAGGAGTTATTTATCCTCTCTAGTAGAGTCCGTAATTTAAGGAGCGGTACTAGTAGTTATAGGTTCCCTTACTTATAAACTATCCGGTATTAGATTAAGAATAGTACGTAGGTCTATAATTTAGATAGATAAAAAGGCCCGTTAATACGTGTATTACCTATTAAGTTATAATCTAGGGTTACCCTTTCAACTAATACTATTCTAATGGAACTACCTACTAGGACCTTATTTAAAGTTCCTAATATACTATTTAACTATTTAAAAATAGATACTATATTATTTTAGGAGGTTTTACCTATAGGATTTTTATAGGGAGGTAGGGTAGAATTAGGGTTATAGAGACGCGAGTCTAAATTAGTATACTACACGTTAACTAGTAAACTAAATAGAAGATAGACTTAATAGGCTTACTTAATATATCTAAAAGGTCTAGAGAGCCTATAATAGAGTACTTAGATAGTTATAATAGATAATAGTATATAGATAAAGACGTACATTAAGATTTAACCTATTTATACTCCTAATAAAAGAGATATAAGTACTAAAGCTATTATATATCTTATATATCTCATATATCTTATATATTAAGTACTCGCACGTCTTATATATCTTATATACCTTATATATTTTATATATCTCGTATATCTTATACGTCTTATATATCTTATATATCTTATATAAGATCTTATATATTTTTTACGCCTTATATATTTTATATATCTTATATATATTATATATCTCGCATATCTTATATATCTCGTATATCTTATATATCTTATATAAGATCTTATATATCTCGCACGCATTATATATTTTATAGATCTTATATATATTATATATCCCGTATATCTTATATATATTATATATATCTTACTAGTTTTATATATAATATCTTTTTAATCGCGTATTTTACCTATATCTCTTATATCTACCCCTTTTATATATAATTAAATACTTATTAATAAAGCCTCTAATATAACTTAAATATTATATACCCCGTATATTATCTAAGTAATTAATACCCTTTATTACTAGCCCTTAGAAGTTAATCCTTTTATGCTTTTTTCCGGATATAATCTATAATTCGAGTCTCCTTCTTAATAAAATCCTTATTATATAGGTAGTTATATTAGTCCTAATTAATAAAATTATTAATATAGCTAATATATAAGGTATTATTATATCCTAGTATTATATATATATTATAAATAATACTATTTAAAGTAAATAGGCGCTTATTAATTAGACCCTAGGGAGTTATAGTTATAGCTATTTACTATTTCTCCACTTTAACTATACTATAGAAAGGATTAATAGCGCCCCTATTCCGTATCTTAAGTAATTTAACTATTACTCCGCTATATCTTAGGGGTTTACCCTTTCTATTATAGTTCTTTATATCCTAAATAGTAACTAGGAGCTATAGCTAACCTATTAGTTTCCCTCCCTAAGGGTACTAAATACTAGACTGATTAGTAATATCTGGATAATACTCTTAAACCTATATATAGTCTCGCTATTAATAGCCTTCATTCTACTAATTAATAGAGTAATAATAGAATTCCTCGAATAATTAATCTAGATTAGCTATATTTTTACTAGATCTTTTCTAGGTCCTTAGTAACTTATAGATCTATACCGGGTAGCGAGAAATCTAAGAAGGGTTATCTTCCCGTATATCGCCTACGTCTTATATAGACCTAGGGTCTACTACTTTTATACGCTCCTACCGGATAAATATAGCTAATATATATAGAAGATTTAAGACTTTACTTTTAGCGGTAGCGGTAGACGCCGTATATTATAAGTTTAGATTATAATATAAATAACGTAGCTATCCCTACTCTTACTTATCTATCTTCTATCCTAGCTTACTTAGTAGCGTGGCGGCGCCGAGTTAATTAGCGTGTACCTTATTATTATAATCGACCTAACCTAGTAGGCGACTAAGGCTATATTTCTTAATATCGGCTATTATAAGAATATTAAGCTCTTAAGTATTATATTAAAGTAGTTACCTCTTAAAATACTTCTATTTATTTATTTACTAAAATGGGTATTTAACTATCTTAAAATAGGCTACCTTACCTGTTTTAGTTATTATATTAGGTAGGCTATTATATTCGCGTATATAATAGGTGTAATAGCTTAATATATATATCTTTAAAAAGTTAAAATAGTGACTATTATAGTAGGGTTATAGATAATCCTTTACTTAATTAAATACCTTTAAATAATAGTCTAAGTAGGCTATTATATCTTACGTATAAGAGATATATTAGACTACTATTATAAAATGTATTAATGCTTTAATAGTAAGTATAATACCTAGCTGCTTCTTATCTAGTAATAGGATTATTACGGGAAGTAACTGCTGAATAATCCCCTTATATTCTACTCCCGACTACTACTTAACCTCGCTAAAATAATTAAAGTATATAAGACTGGGGAATAGTAGGATTTAACGGTAGGCCTAATCTAATTAAACCGTTATAGATAATTCTAGAGGTACTCTATTTCTAGTTTCTATTTAGGTACGCTTTTTCCCCTTTATCTTCCGCGCGGACGCTCCGATTATCTTATTAACCTACGTGAGTAGGTAGTCTCTAACTACCCCAGGTAGGAGCTAGTTAAATAATATCTTAATATTATTATAATTAGGTCTATATAATAGAGTAATTATAGGATTCTTTTTACTAGGTTAATATTTAATATTAAAGTTATATATAGTTAAATAAATAGCCTATTAAGCTTAATAACTATTTAACTACTTTACTTATATAAATCCCCTAAGATTATTATAGTTTATAAGTACTTTAATAGTATAATAACTACCCTCTATATAATATTATTATTACTTAAAGGTTTAAATAATTATTAATAGCTCTTAATTATATATCTTATACTTAGTCTTAGTAGCTATTAATTAATAAGACTAGAAAGCTACTAGATACTAAGCCCTATTATTATCCTATTAAGATAGGATAGTAGTTATAATAAAATTAGATATAAAAATTTTAATATAAAAATTTTTTATTAGGATTAAAATATATTAAGACGGGTATAATTATAAAGGTATAATATAGGTTATAAAACGCCTTCTCTTTACTAGTACTTCATATAAATAGTCTTAATATTTTCCTATCCTTACTACCTTTTAAAAGGCTAATTAAGGGGGATACTATTTATAAATAGTAGTATATAAAACGCTAGTAGAAGTTTATAAATCCTAAGAATACTTAGACTTCCTAATATATAATTAATACTAGCTAGTCTTAGATAGTAAATACTTTATAACTATCTATTAATATACTAGTAGTACTTATAATAAACCTAAAGAATTCTATTAAATTAGTATAGAATTTATATTTCTTTTAATTTATATAAAGCTAAAACTTTTATAACTACTTAAGTACCTAGTAGATATATTAGTTATAACTTAAAATATCTTTAGAATAAATTAAGATATTATTAAGGTATACTATATAAGTAATATCTATTAGGCCTATTAAAGCTCTATTAATATAGGCTTAAAAAGTTACTAGGGTATTTATTAATCTAAATAGTATAATTATATATTTAAAATAATTATATTATATATAAAATACTATCTTCTACTTATTACCTTTATAGATATAAATTTTATAATAAGTATCCTTTAAGTCTAACTTAGTAAATATCTTTATACCTTATAAGTAATTAAGTATTTTACTAATTAAAGGGAAAGGATAATAGTTCTTTACTATTACCTTATTTAACCTATAATAGTTAATATATAGCTATAGGCTACTATCCTTCTTTTATATAAATAAAATAGGAGCCCCCGTATAACTAGTAGACTCTTATATCTAGCCCTTTAACTTAGTATTATCTAGGTAGATATATAGAGTTTCTAACTCCCTTTATAATAAATTATAGATAGGCTTATAAGAAGGTTTATAACTATTTATATTAAAAGCGTAGTCCCTAGGCTTAAATAGGGGTAGTTATCCTACCTCCTTATTTAAAAAGATATTTAAAAAGTTATAAAGACTTTTAAGTAGCTCTAGTACTTTACTATTAGTACTCTAGGTTTCCGCCTAGGATAACCTAGTATAAATAATAGTATAAATTACTAATTTACCTTTAAAGGTATTTATAAACGCTTATAACTCTAAGATAGATATATTAGTAGAGTCTAGTAGGAATTACTACTTTTAACTCCCTAAGTCTACTTATACCCATACTTCTAATAAGGTAGGTATACTAAGAATAATTAATAACCCCTTCTTCTTAATTATATAGAATACGCTAGTATATTAACCTAGCTATCTCTAGCTATTAATAAGATAGTACTCTACCTAGTACGCGTTATAATAATAGACTAACTAACTATTTATCTACTTAGGGATTAATAGCTAATAACCCTCTAGGGGTTTTAAGTTATATTACTTAATAAAGCTCTAAGAGATAGTATTAATCTCTACCCCTATATTTATTAAGAAGTCTATATAGTCCTATATACCTTATATATTAATAGAGCTACTAATATTAATATTATAAACTAATAGTAAATCCCTTTTAACTAGTAAGTACCTTAATATTCCTAATAGAGGCGTGCTTCCTTTTTTTAGTTTAATAGTCCCTTTTTTAATAGTATTAATAGGTATTATATTTATATTCCTAGGTATCCTAGGCCTATAATAGTCTCTTTTATAATACCTCTTCTTTTTATAGTTAAAATATATTAACCCTTCCTTAGTATCTAGTAATTTATTATAGCTATTAGTAGGTTAAATACTTCCTATCTTTAAAGAAGGATTAATACCCCTATCTTAACTTCCTTCCCTCTTCTAACCTTTATTCCGCCTATTAGAATAATCCCCTTTTTAGTAATATAATTATTACCTACTATTATTCTAATATAATACCGCTAGTTATTCTCTAATTAAGTAGTAAGGGTAATTAGGCTTTCTTTAATTATAAGAAGGTTTTAATACTTTATAAGGGCCTTTTAAAGGTCTAGGCGTAACTTTATGAAGAAGTTAATCTACTATTTAAGTATAACTATACGTTATAAAGCTAGCAGTTTACTAGGTCCTTAATAAAGTTAAGTAAACTAAGTAAAGTACTCTTAAGTAATTACTCTCCCTAATAATATCTTTTTATAATAATCTTATAATTTAGTAGGTTTACCTTTTAAGAATTATATAACTTAAGTAACCTTTATAAACTTAGTTAGGAATTTATTAAGTATTAATTAAAATATAATTTTTATAATATAATTTTTTTTAATACTTATATATATTCTTCCCCTTATAAAAGGGTAAGTCCTTAAGCTTTAAGTAGCTCTTAAGGTATCTACTATTAAGCTCTTCTAACTAGCCCTTAATAGACTAACTTAGGGTAAAACTATTAAAGATAGAGCCTACCCTAGGGTCTAATATACCTTATATATTAGTACTCTAATTTAGAGGGTATTAGTTCTTTATTAAGCCTAGTCCTAACCCTTACTATATCCCGCCTAGTAATCCGCTAATAATCTAATATAGATTTAGTATAATTATATCTACTTCTACTTATAATTAAGCTATCTTTTTTTAAATACTTTAAAGCTTTTTTTCCTTTATTAACTACTCTTCTTTAACTTTAGTAGTAGTAATAAGTTTATTAAGTATAATAGTACTAATAAGGGTTTTATTAGAAATTCTATTACTAGGTATATTATTTATTATCTTAATATCTCTTATATTAGACTTTAGTATTATATTAATTTTATTATAATAGACTTCTAATATATTTTTATCTTACTTAGCGTCTAATATCTTTATATTATTATATTATTATAATCCGGACTATCCCCCTTTAGAGGTAGAGAGATTAGAACTATTAGGAATTAAACTAGGAGGCTAGTTCCTAAGGGCTAGAATAGATAGTATAAATTACTAATAAGTAGGTAGTATTATAATAGTAGACTTAATACTCTAGTAACTTTATAATTATAAAAGAACTAATCTCTACCTTCTAAGGAGGTAGAGGGAAGACTATCTAAATACCCCTTAAGAAAGCCACCTAGCCTCTTAGATACCTAGATAAAAGGATATCCGTTAGGATAATAAAAAGCTAAACTACTACTACTAGGATATTACTAGTAAGCCGTAGTCGTACTAACTAGATATATCAAGATATCCTAATAGTAATACTATAATAATATTAATATTAAGAGATTAAGAGTAGAAGATATTAGCTATTTTAATCCTAAGTACTCTAATAAAAAATCTAGTAATACTTAAATTACTAATATAGAAAATATATTATTTATTATAATATCTATACTTTTATTAGTTAGCTAAAATACCTATCCTACTCTTATAATAAGGCTATTATTATTACTATTATTCTAGAATACCTATATAATATATCTCTTATATAGTATATATTAGAGCTATTAGATCTAGAAAAATTATTACTTAGTACTATAGATCTAGATATATAGTATTCTATACTTATTAATTATTTTAAAATATATATAATATTAGCTATAGTATACCTTAATACCTACTCAAAGTTACAGCCTCTATAATATTTAAAATTAGACGCCTAGAGTATAGATATAGTAAATACTCTACTATATAAAGGCTACTAATATAATATTAATATATTAATAGCTATATATCCTTTAGAATTAATTATATTATAAGCTCTATTAATATATACCTAAACTATTACCTTATACCTCTCTTACTTAGTTCCTCAAGTATATTAATAGTAAGACGTCTATCTAGTAAGAAATAGCTAATAAATAATAATTATTCTAGCTATATTATTATTAGTCGCCTTATTAATAAATATAGTAAGGCTACTAAAGATAACTAATAAAAGGCGGAAAAAATAAAGGCTTTTAAGGTAAATTTCTTATAAGGATCTTTATAAGTAATAGTTATACCTTTCTAATAGAGGTAATACCTGATAGTAAGGGTATTTATAAGGATAATAATAGCTATAACTATTTTATTAGCCTTAAAGAAGTTAAATAGTAGGCCTAGTTATTAGCCTAGGTACTAAGATCTCTTATATTTCTTTTAATTCTTTAGATAGCTCCTTATACTATACTATGATAGGTATAGCGCTATAGATCTATATATTTTCTAAAGATATTACTAATTAACTAGAAATCACTTATAAGAAATCTATATAATTATTCTAGATCTACTAAGGCCTCCTAATAGTAATATTAGAAATATACTTATAATAATTACATATATAATTATACTAAAGAGGACTATAAGTATATAGGTAATAACTCTAATTAATTAGGATAAGTATACTATTATTATATTACTATTACTATATAGATAGTAGGGATACTATTATTTTTTCTTTTAATAGGTAATTATTATAGTCTAATCTAAGATTATATAACTAATTATATAACTAAGGCTTAGTATATATATATCCTATTTATATCCTTCTTAAATAGTTTATTATTTATATTTATATTATTTATCATATCTATATATCTACATCTTTATTCCTAATAAATACCTTATATATAGGCTTATAACCTTTTAAAATAGTAGGAGTAGAATACTTAATTAATTTATTTAAGATTATAAGAGTATCTATCTATATATACTAAGACTTTATACTTAGTTATCTTAATAAATCTTCCTTACTAAGAGTATATTTTAATAGTAAAGACTTATAATCGCGACTATATAATAATATAGATAGCTGTAACGCACGGATATTAAAGGTAAACTAAGCCTGTAAGATAATTAATATTATTAGGCCTTAAGAATAACGCGAAATATTTAAGGCTAATATAAATTAAACTCTCTAATAATAGCGGGCTAACCCGTTTATAGCGCAGTAAGTACTTAGGGTTAAAAACTAAATTAACTATAAGAGTAGGTATATTTTAAGCCTCGATCTAAACGAAGGAGCAAAGATCACAAAGCGACAGCATGAAAGTCGCAAGGAAGCTGACGCGCAGGGATGACTTAAAGAAGTCTAGGAGACGGTTCGAGGACATCCCTGCTCAGCTGGTAGGTCGTTCGCCTCGAGCCCGCATTGAGATACGATAGGGACCAATTGAAAAGTAATGTTTTTAAGCGGGTAAGCATAATCAAAGCAAACGACCACAGAACAGATTCATACGGTAAGCTTCCGAATGGATGGCAAGCCTCTGTTGGATTTTCATTGCACGAATGTAGCTGGCTGTTAGTTGTCATCCTTTCGTCCGTATCGGATCCGGCAGGATAACCGGACAGCACAGCATGCCGAGTTGGGATATGACGGCGGGCCGCATAGAAGTGGAATCGGCGAGAAAGAAGCAGTGTTTTAATGACTTTCATATCCACAACATTGCTAGTGTATATTATAATTTTGTTGTTCCAATGATATCTAGTTGTTGAAATTGTGCAAGCTGATATCCTGATTGGTTGGAGTAGCCAAAGAATGTGCCTTTTCCATTTCTAACCTTGCTACGGCTTGGCTCAGCTCTTTTTCCACTTTTGTACCGTTGACGGTATGTGTCTCTGCTTCCAGAATCTTTGGTTTCTTGTTTCCGCCACGGAGCCGCTCGAGGTGTTCGAAGTACCCGTCGGGGACGCCGGTAACGTAGCAGCCTGAGAAAACCCCTGATTCAAAATCGCAATCTCGACCTCGTGGCGAGAGTTCGGCGCACGCAGCCACAAGATCAGGCAGCGTTTGGTAGATAACCATATCGGCGCCGATTGCTGTAGCAACCTCAGCCGGAGTCTTAGAGTATGCAATGAGCTCGTCCGAGATTGCAAGGTCGACCCTGTTTGAGTTGTTATCTGACATTCTATTGGAGGATTGATGTACTGCTAGATGTGGCCCAGCTATCATCTTTGCGACTTGCAATTAGAGCTTTCATACGAAACAGTGGCACTAACCCATAAATATGACTATGTCGAACAGGAGGCGAAGCAGACGCAAAGATGATAGACTTTGCGCCTGCTTCCCGCGCCATTAAGCAGATCTCGAGGCTAGTATTACCTCTTACGATACTGTCGTCGACGAGGAGCACGGTTCTGTCTTTGAACTCGGCGGACATGGCATTCAATTTTCTTCGCACACCTGACCTGCGGAGTCGTTGTGAGCTCATCAAGAAAGTTCTGAATATGTAACGGTTCTGGTTCAATCAGTCACATACATTGAAGGCACTATAGATTGCTTACCTTCACAAAGCCACTTACAAGCTCCTTATCTAGGTGCTTCGCGACCGCACGAGCAGACGTATTCGAGGTCTCTGGTATCGGAATTACAACGTCTACCTGCGCAAGTCTTTCAGGCCCCAACTCGACTTTGATGGTTGCAGCTAGTTTTTCGCCCATCCTGAATCGAGCATTCTCCACACTGATACCGTCTGCTAGAGAGTAAGTATCGATTTGCGGTTGCGTTGTATGAACCTACCAATGATTGAGTCAGGTCGTGCAAAGTACAGGTACTTGAGCTAGCGTGAGCAATGGCATTGGATATGCAAGAAGGCGGCTTGCCTCAAAGATATCAGGAGTATAGCTTGCCGCAGGTTGTACTTGCCGGAACTGTGGCTCCGAACCTTTGACGATAATCACGGCCTCGCCAGGCAATACATCTCGAATGTCTTCGGGACGGCACCCAAAAAACTCCAGGGCCACGCTTTCCGAGGCAATCATATAGTCTGTGCCTCCTTCAACTTTCCGGGAGCCAATGACTATAGGTCTGATGCCGTATGGGTCCCGGAAGCCCATGAGCCCCAATCCTGCAATCATCGTCGTGCAAGCCCAGCTACCTTTGCATTTCCTATATGTTCTTTCCAAGCTGTTGAAGCAATCTTCCGCATTGACTCTAGCCTTCCCGCTCTCGTTCAACTCGTTTGCGAAAATGTTGAGAAGTATCTCCGAATCGGAGTCCGTATTGATGTGACGATGTGCTTCTTGATCCAAGAATGATTTGAGAGGTATTGAGTTCAAAAGATTGCCATTGTCTGGTTCCGCTTCGGAGTCAGTCATGTCCAATCACGTAGGTGGTCAACGTCTTGAAAGAACGCATGAGTCCGTCTTTGATGGGAATGACGAACGACTTATGCAGATTCCATACGGTGAATTGACGAATAGAGGTTGTGCTTCCGAGCCAGAAGCCGACCCCATCGTAGGATATCGAAGATGGCCGACCCCCATGAAGCCTGGCAGCTCCGCGATCCGCTCTCCGTCGTTGAAAACCTTGGTGGCTAAGCCATTGCCCTTGCATTGATAGATGCGTCCGCCAGACCCGCAAGTGGCAATGCCACATGCATCCTGCCCACGGTGCTGAAGGAGGTAGAGGGCATCATGCAGGTCTGCCGCTGCTGAGCATGAGGAAGTGTCCGCGTGGATCACTGCGACAATCCCACACATTTTCCGAGATCCCTTTCGTTAAAAAGGTTGTGTTATGAGGACTGCTTGGTGAAGGTGATGTATCAGAACGATTGAGCAGTCGAGAAAGCCATATTCTATCTGTATCACGATACATGGGGTGGCACGGATAACTAAAGATCACAATTGTTACATGAAAGCGCTCATCGGATATAAGGATGAGATTTCATGCAGTAGCGCAAGATATTGATAAGATTAGATCAATTACTTGCAGATACCCGAGCTAGTCTGTACACGCTCTAGTCAATCGTGGGGTGGCGCCTCAGCTAAGCTAGGACCCATCAGGTAAGCCTCGGCGGCTAAGGCTTAGCGGTTCAGATCCAATATCTGAACGCGCTAAGATCTACGATCCTAGCGCCCTTCGTCTGGAGTCCCCTATTCAACTTGTTAGTTATGTCTTCACTTATCGTTGAGATCTGACATATCAAGCGGCAATGGATGCGTCACTATAGATAATATTCGACGTACATTTCATGTGGAATTGTCTCGACTACGCGCGTGTGGAGAACAAAGACCAAGTTCAGAGGGAAATTAATACACGTACTGCAAGACTTGGCGACACACGAGAGCCAACCAAAGCTGAACTAGTTACAATAGATATTTGGACGATCATTACGATGATGTCAATGAGTGCTGAATGCCCTACAAATAATTCCATATCCAACTGGAAATTTTCAAGATAACCCAAAGTACCTACGCCTTATTGTATACTACCTTGTGAGTGATCTAAGAGCCAGAATGAGCATTCACCGTATCGCCAAGATGTCACTCAGTCCCCTTCGCCTTCCAGCCTACAACCTCATCTCACATATCCCAAGACGAGCAATAAGCACCACAATCCGCGGAATGGCAGCAAATACCAATCGCTCAGAAGCTGGCCAGGTCATCTCTGAAGTTTCGAAGCAAGAAGGCGGAACATACAAGGGTAAGATGCCTTTACAAACTCCCCTCCCTTCGCCAGGCTGCACGATCTAATTGAAACCCTGTAGGGTCCACTGCCGCCCAAATGCAATCCCAATTGACGAAAGAAGGCAATCTCGGATCCGCCAATGGCCAAGGTGGCCCTTCGCAGACACTGTCAACGGACAACAGCATCCCTCCAGCTCAGCAGAGCCAGCTCGATCGCGAGGCTAATTTTGCTGAAGCCGCGGACAAGATTGGCACGAAGATGGCCGCGGATCCGGAGAGCGTGACCAAGGCTGATGGGGATCTGCTACACTCGAGGGAGACGAAGGCGTTTGGAGCCACGGAGAAGGGTGGCATTGCCAGCCAGGCTCAGAGCTTGGCCAGCGAGAACGCTGGGGACAAGCAGTAAGAGGGAGCATAAGCACTCGGTGGAGACTCGGCATCAGGTCTGTACATTGATATGGCATCGCATTGCGTGGCACTCTCTGCTTCTTGAGATAACATTGTACACGAGCTATATTCACAATAGAAGAACGTTACCCATAAGGACCATCCCATCGGGTTTCGGACCATCACAATTGTCATTTGTATTCTTGAAGATAAAGGATAGACTATTGTTTTGTTGGAGTCAAAGCACAAAGACTTGAGGTATAATTTGGACAAAGCATTGACTAGAGACACAACTATAACATAATCATTTCATAGCCTTTGGCAACCGATCTGAGTTTCCTGTCCAATTTTATTCACATTCAAACATATCATCAGTCCATCGTATATATCGGGACAGCGAGGCTCACAGCATCAACTTCCAACCTACAGAAATGTGCACTACGTTTGTTCACAAATGTCCCCGGTGCCCTCCTCCCCACCACACCCACACCACCATCCACTGCTCCCAAAACATCGATCCGAGACTCTCACCTTGTTGCCAAGTGCAGATCATCGAGACGATTCCCTTTCACGAGCTTTGCGACAACTGCTACGAACAAGAGGTATCGATGCGCACCATCGATCTCGCGGTCGAGGAGGCCATGTTCATGGAGCAGCAAGATAGGTGTGGATGGACGGCTACGCGGAGGCTTCAAGAGCGTGCAGAGTTTAGAGCGCGAAGGATGGAGCGATCGGTGGAGAGTAAAGGTTAGTGAAGTGTGTCTTACTGAGTTTTGTTCCGATATGCTCTGTACTGGCGTGGAAGAGGAGAGAGAATCCGAGGAAAGCGACGGGTGCGTCCTCTTATGTCTCTTTTCTCAAATCACCGGGTGAAAGTCAATCATTGTCCCCTTCTATTCCTGCTCCTGCGAGCGCTGTTCCCACCATTGTAGAGTCCGGTTGAATGTAGACAGCTGAGTCTGGTTGAGACTCATAGTATTAGTATGGCACAACGCCATAAGGGAAGACATTCGAAATCATTTGGTGGCAATCACGAATCCCTAACAAAGTCACGGGATATAGAAACCTGTTGTAATTGATAGGATACCTGTAATACTTGCCTGTCTCCTAGAGAGCGTGATCTTGATAAAAGGTATCGACTCGACTGCGGATGCTTTGACCTGTTTACAGTGGGTGACCCACCCGCAGAAGCTTTAATCTCTCATCTTCTTCGTGCTCGTCGTCTTGGAGCCAAGGACGAAATTTGATGAGCGAGATGTTCAGCATCAACCTCGAAGTGAACTAGACAGTTCATGGGTAAATTCTAAGACACTAATAATATTCCGCTCAGGTACGGCCACAGACCCTAGCTGTGGCGCCCGCGTACAAAGACTTCTATGAGCGAGTCCATTGCAGGAAATTCAGAGTCATTCAAAGAACTGTATAATTTAGAATGGACGTCTGGTGTCGTCTACGGCGTATATCGAAAGGCGAGGCTACCCTAACTTCATTCATGCTAGTGCTTGGCGCCTTAGGAGCGCTTGCTGTTGTAGGTTAGCTTAGTATCTTAGCGCGACCATTGATATCTCTCCGACATCTCTCCTTCCTTACTTCGCTTTCGAACAAATAAAAGCAACCCGTGATGACACCGGTGGGACTCCGCCTGATACAATGGAGTATGCAAGGAAACTTTTGCAATTGAGGCGGAGGGTTAACCATCCCTAGGCGTTATTAATTAAAGAATATCGTTGGCTTCAAATGCCTATCTGAGTGTAGAATATGCATAAGAGAACGATAATCAAAGTGGAAAGGCTAGAGGAAAAGGTCGATAACTAACTAACGCTTTACCTACTTGAATATGAATCGCGGGTACGTTGACTGCATTTGAGAACGACCACCCGGTGATCGACCCAGCCAATGATCACTTCTTTTGGACTCGGTCTTATCGAGTCCGAGAATAGATAGTGATGATCTGCGGCTGATGAATGGCCACGATACAGAAACGGGTTTCTGAGGTATTGCTATGGGGGCGGGTCAAGGCTAATGCTCCTGTGCATGTACCAAATATTTTACACGCAGTACTATTCTGACGTTGTATCATTTATATATTGCGCGGTCTGCCGACATAAGCCATTTCTAGGGGAAGTAGAGAAGTATCTAACGATAGAGGGACGATTTATGCAATAATCCTCGTTCGTCACGATGACAGCGGCATAACCTATCCACGACCTTTGCTGGAACCGATTATTCCTTAGCTATATATCATGGCAAAAGTGGAAGGCGCTAGAGCGCGAGATCAGGTTTACTATTAGTGGAATGATGTCTCTCGAGGGCTGGAACAACCTTGATATCCTCATGGACATATTGAAATATCCTGCATGACATATTTGTCTACATTTCATTGTCAATGGAAGTCGATACGGATCGTCTTGGTCTAGAATCTATTCTAAGACCACGCACCTGTTGCAACTTGCAATGGAATTAATGGCAAACCTTGGAATGAGGAAAGCACTGCCCAAAGAGCCGCCGCAATAGCTGACGGGCTTGGAATCTCAAGGTTGCCGCGAATCCTTCAACTCGTTGGCACGCACGATGGAAGAGTAAAGAGTTGGGCTTGGGTACTGGCTTGGGTACTGGCTTGTTGGCTCGGGTACTGGCTTGTCAGTCATTACAATGTAAGAGTTCCTTTCCTGTTAGCACCGTCACCGGAGACAGCCTCACGTATAACAAACTCCTTTCCTATCTTCAGACCTCGAAAAGTCAAGTCTCTACCTTGAATTCCATGAATGACGCAAATCTTCAAATGCTAGCAGAAAGCCGATAGCACTCGGCCGATATATTCTTTTCGGCTTGCTCGTCTGCATATGATCGTAAGAAAGACATCTTGAGCGTCATGGCACGACAGCATTTCTGTTACTTTCAGCTTCACCACATTTGCATTGCGGGATGGTCCGATGTTTCGCGCGATGCTGGGATAGAAGGTGGATATAGTGGCGTAAGTGAAGCCTGCCGCTGGCATTCATGGTAGGGGTTGACCTGACCCGAGGCATCAGTTGCTCACTTCAACCCCTGAATAGCGAATCCTATGTTTCAGCAATTCAAGCACAGATCGGTATTGAGGGCTCGCAGTAAAACACACTCAAAAGGCAAGCATATGACGGTGCTCGGGGTCTGAAAGGTGATTAAAAGTTGCAATAACATCGAGCTTTATCGTTGGAGCTTCGTTCCTCCTTTCAACACGAATGACGAGAAAAACTTTTACGTATGGATTTTCACACGAACTTTCGGACATAATGCACTCCCCCTCACGTTTGATAAGTTTCGAATCTAGTAAGTGCGCAAACATCCAAAAAAAATTATATATATACATAAGTTACGCTGGGAGAGTACCTCCATGAAGATGGGTAGTATCAATACTACCCGCAAGTAAAAGACCTTCGTCAGACAGTAAATCATCTTCCCAACCGTGGTATGCCTCTTGTCTCCCTAATTGCCAATCATATTACTAATTCTAATCTGCAGATTTCCTGATCCTGGATCGAAACCTCGCTAGCCGAACAAGACGACCTGCGCCTGTGCTTGAAAGTTCTCCCTTCTGAACTAGGTACCCGGGCATCATTATCTAGAAAGAGCTGCATACTCTCTCCGATATGCCAAAACGAACATATTGTCATAGAATGATAACACTTCTTGCTGCTTCCACCATGCTATTCTCAGGACTATATGTGCTTCAACTGGCCTTCTCGGAAGGATATTTAGCGCTAGATACGATGGCTGTGATACACTGACGTTGACAAACCAATTGCTTGTCTCCAACACAGTGGCAGTCCTCCCACGCCGGTTATTCGGATCTTTTGGACTTCCACGTGGTCTACCCTAGCAACACCAAGGCTGGCAGTTGATTGGCGATAGCAAGTGTTCTGTTGAGCGCTAAGGTATGGTACCCTGGGACTAATCCGCAGGGTACCTAGTAACGAATATAAGTCCTCTTAACACTACCATGAGGCATTAACGGGTAGCCACCTGATCACAAAGACCCTTCTAGATGCAGGTTACCTTCATGCACGGCTTCTTATTTTTTTCAAATTGTCGAAGTGGCTGGTGTTTGAAACTTCAAAGCATAACATGATGGTTCATCAACACTCTAACAATTTCATACGCCGAGCCGCAGGATAACATTCGAATCACGTGGAAGCCCAAAGCGGTATGCGGACCAGCCTCCTCACTTCTCAGGTGACGTATCGTGAGAAAAATCTGCATCAACACTCCAGTCCATTCGGAGCAGCAACATATCTTCTTTGTTAAGCAACGACCGACATTCAACCAACGATACAAATATCGACACGAATACTTCCATACATCTCATCCTAGTATTTCTAGCCCTGCTACAGCCTTTCACCTTTACTTTACAATCTGGGTCCCAGACATCACCTTACTTGCTTCCTCAACGGCAGGCGTTTGATCGTTCATACCTTGTCAAGATGGACCGAATTCTCCAGCAATTCCGAGCAGAGCCTTTCTGGTTTGCATTCAAAGCCGTTGGCGCTGCTGTCGGCTTGATCTGCCTGCAACAGACTGGCTTCATTTCCTCGAACCTTGTGGTATACAAGGGCTCTTTCCATCCTTACACCCCGCCAACATCTCCGCCAGTCCCAACATCAATGGTGGTGAAGATTGCCGTAGATCCACTAGAACCACATCCTGACTATAGCGACTTGCACAGCATTTACTCCTTTCTGAACGATACCTCGAGTATCGTAGCCTACCAGCAGGCCAATGTCTCGGGCACCATTGTGAATATGTTGGTAACCGCGAATTCATCGACTCACTGCTTTCCGATGAATTCCGCTGCGACGAAGGGAGCCAGTACAGCTTTCCTACCCTCGCGAATGATGACTTGGCTCATCTCTACCGGAAATGATGTACTGAGATTCATGCTCCGAAGACTAGCGGATCTCGTCTTTTTTCACAATATAAGCATGAGCACTGTGTACATGGTGAATATCGCCATCCCACTGACAGTCATCGCTGCATTTGTTGGGTACCACGGGTACCTAGGAGTTCACCATGTCAGTGAGATCTACAGAGCAAACGCCAAGCTTGCCGAAATAGCGAGGGACACGGAAGCTCAGATCGTCAAACTGGATGAGGCGTTTCTGCTCTATATTGATGAGGTCGCTATGCTTGAGCAAAGAGCGATGAGGGCCGAAGAGGCGAGAGAAAAACTGCAGCAGCAGTATGCTGAAGCTTCACTGCTCAAAGGTGAAGAACTCCATCAATGTCATTAAATTAGTGTACGTTGCTAATCTTCGCATAGATGCATCAGACAAGGAAGCAAATATAGCTTGGGAGGAAGCGAATAGCGCTAAGACTGCCTTGGAAGAGGCAGCAAAAGCCCTTGCAACGGCTAGAAAAGAGACGGACAACGCGAAGGAGGAGATCGAAACGGCCAGGAATAAAGCTGCCGCCGATGCCGGAGAGGCCGACAACAAGACTACCGAGTTAAGTGATAGGGCCAACAAACAGCGAGACACGATCACCAGCCTCCGAAGGGACAATTCGGCATTGCAGACTGATCTTCAGCAAGCGCGTACAGAGGCTACCACCGCAGCAAAGACATCTAAGAGTAGTATTTCGCAGAAAGATGCGGAGAAATTGCGAGCGCAGGTACGAGACAAGGATGAGCTTCTTAAATCGCAGGGGAACAACACCGCCAACCTCCAAAAGAAATTGGGCTTGCTCAAAGAGCGAATACGAAACTCGAGCCCCGAGGCTTTAGAGACGCTTCAGGACCTGATGGAGAATGAGCATCGGCTCCACATAGCAGCTGTGGACAAATGTACAAACCTGGAAGCCGAGATTACCAGGACCCGTGAAGCTGAGGTAGATGCCAGAATGCAAATTGCGGAGACCATCAGAAGCCTTGAAGCAGCTGAACACAACGCTGCACAGCTAGAGGCTGAGAAGATACAGCAAGCTGATGCTGAGACCCGCATCAAGGAGAACTTGACGACGCAAGCCGATAAGGCTGTGAAGAGCCAGAAGGTAGCCGAAGACACGGCCAGACGGCTACAGGCGGAGCTGGCTCAGCAGGCCGAGACGGAGGCCGAAGCGCTGAGAACATTGACGATCCAAGTTGAGGAAGGGGTTGAGTTTCGAAATGCGGCCGAAGAGAAGATCGCTGTGCTTGAGGCCGAGATGGCGAAAGTCAACGATCTATCGAAAACCCAGGTCGAAGAAGCAGTCGATATCCAGAAGACAACCCAGGCAAAGCATGCATCGCTAGAGGCTGAAAAGGCACAGGAAGCTGAAGCAGGAGCTGATGCCACGAGACAGTTGGAGCAGAAGCTCGATGCTAGCAATCGACTCTTGGCTGAGCTGAAGGGCGAAATGGAAGAGATGGATACCGATTTTCATAAATCAGTGGATCGATTTGAGGACGTACAAGCGGCGAAGGATGAGTCCATCAAAGCACTTAAGACTCAGATCCGAAACTTGAAATCACCCTCACCATGGTCGGACGAGGAGGCATCGACGAGTCCACAAGGTATGGAAGAGCCGCCAGAGCGGCCCGCAGTACGATTACCAGCGACGAGGTCTGCATCTACAACCACCAATGGCGAGGATATGGACGGACGCGACCTTGGGTTCTCCATCAAAGGCGCGGCTGGGAAGGCCAAATCCATTAGCTCCTCTACAGACTCCCAAGACTCTGAGGCTCAGGATGTCGTCGAGAAAGGACACAAAAACCTCGCTCAACGCTCGTCTCCTGCAGCCAAGATATGCCTATGCGACAATTGCGGCAGGAAGCACTCGCCCCCATGCAAGTACACAGACTCTACCAGCACTCAGAACAACATCAGCAATCCACCAGCCACACCTTCAGTAGGACCACCGATTCAGCGAGGCGAACAACCACCAGCACAGCTTCCAGCAACAACACCAACCTCTGCGATTGATACCTCGCGAATCCAAGGTCCGCAGCAAGGAGTCTACGGCGCGCATCGCTATACGGCACCCGGTCTAGCACCGATCCGTCCAAATCCAAGTGGTTTCGTACCACTACCCGCTGCTCACCGACCTGGACCATCGAGCCGACGGGGAAGAGGAAGAGGCGGACAGGGACAAGATGGACGGCTTTCGGTCGCGGAGTCTTTTCGGAGACAGATGAGGGGGTTGGGGAGGTCGTGATGGGTTGTGTTGGGTATGGAAAGAAGATAGTTGAGGGCGAGGGAGCCGGATAGGGACCGGGCAAGAGATGGGATATGCTGATATGAGAGGGTGAACTACTCGGAAGTGAGTTTTCTAGATAGGAGACGAGTTTACTGATTGGAATGGACGTGAAGGTTGAAGGAGCCGGATGGGGACCGGGCAAGAGAAGGATAGGATAGGATACCGAATAGAAAGAGACATCGAAAGAGCAAGTTTCTATGCTCTGGGTAATGCGTCCACCAGGATCGGAATGGAGGGGGTTGAGGTGGTGTTTGCGAATATATATGATCGTGTATGCGTGGCGATATGCGGTTGATAGGCTTGAAAGACATAGCTGGTTGAATTAGTGCATTGTTCATAGATTCGAAGTGATACTTATGAGAGATAAAGACTTGGCATTTAACTGCCTCGAAACACGTACATCATAAACATAAGCTACCTTACTCATACAGCGCCAACAAGTAGAGAAGACTCATCATTCATCATCACTATCCTCCAGCACCCCCACTCGCCCTCTCCTCCTCGCCGTCGAGACTGGCCCAGCATCACTTTCGTCATCATCGTCGTTGCCAGACACCAACGCCAATGTCGATATCTTAGTCGTACTATCCTGCAATGACGGGAGACCGATCTGTAGATCATCTGTTGCTTTGGAAAGCGACAGACCATCCAACGGCGGTGAAGAAAGCGGCGTGTCCTCGTTTCCAGACTGGGAGCTATCATCGCGTCGCCCTTGGGATCGTGGCGGCGACGAGACATTGCCCATTTCTGCGTCAACGTCGTCATCGGTCAAGTCGAGGCTCTCTTTCCGACTTTTCCTCCACGGCTCCACTTCTTCATCATCGCGTTCTTTCCTCTTCTTGCGCGTCTTCGTAGAGCCCGCAGCGTCGCTTTTTCGCTTCGTAGACTTCACGGTTGGCTTAATCTTTTCACCTTCTACTATTCTGGAGATTCTTCCTGCCATTAATGCCTCCCGGACCCTTTCACCCTGGCCTTTTCTCCTTGCTTCTTCTCTGGCGAAGAAGGCTCGATCTCGTTCCTCGTCACTCTCGTCGTCACTGTCTTTTACGAATTCTGCGCTTTTGATCTTCCATCGCTTCTCTAGATCTGCTTTCTCTCTTGCCTGGCGTCTTTCTTCTCTTGTCTTGTCATCGATGCCGCCTTCGTTGTCAGATTCAACACTATGGCGTTTCCGGCGTTTCTTCTTGAGTGCGCTGAGGGCTTTCTCGTGTGGATTGGCTTTGTTCGTAGGGCCACCGGGTGGGAAGAGAAAATCCTCCTGCATATTAGTGTCGCTATCTATGCCATCGCCATCGGAATCATCGTCGTATTCGGCACGCTTGGCATGTTCGGTAGGCTTCCGTCGAAGCATTTCCTCGGCCGTCACTGGATCGTTCTCACCGTACTCGAAAACAGGATTCTTACGATGCTGCTCGACGATGTCGTGTTTATGACGAAGATCTGCAGATGATATGGAGGAGGGTATGATCCACGTAGCACCAGGCTCGTCGTCAATACCCAGACGTTCGAAGCCGGAGAGAGTCATCAAGAGGCGAAGTTTCGCGTCTTTGAACATAGCCACGCCTGTGGAATCGCTATCCGGTGTGACGACAATGGATGGTGCATTAGAGGCGCTCTCAACAAGCTCAGGCTGATCTACAGAAGCATCCGGTTGGGGTGATGTTGGCCGTGCTGATGCTTCGACTTCCCAGCTCTGGCGCTCATCGGCCGCTGAACCCAGAGTTTTGATGACCCAATCGATCAATTCAAGGTTGTCGTCGTGGAGAGCGGCTACTGCGATTCCAATTTGTTCTTCGATCGTCATTGAGCCGCGAACCTCCAATGTTGTAGGTGGTCTAGGTTTGGAAGAGACCGTCTGTTTCTCATACCCGTATTCGAGGTAGAACGTGGTCGAATTGATTTTGCTGAAAAGGAGCTCTACGGCCAATTCCGGTCTCTCATCGAGCTTTTTGATCATTCTTCTGATCAGCTGTGTGACCAACTCATCCCATTCCTTGTACGTAGGGCCTACTGGATTGAGCCCTTCAGGACCTTTAGTCATCTTGGTCAACAGAGCGATGATATCGAGTCGGAAAAGCATTACACTGAGGTCTTGTTTGAAGGCAACACGGTAGAAAAACCGATGCGCACGCTTCAGCTGCTCCATGTCCAGGTCGACGTAGTATCTCGCAAAAGCAACAAAGGTATCGATACACGCCTGTGTCATGAATTTGTTCGAGAAGCGAGTGAAGTCAAACTTCCGTTCTTTTGACACTCGCTCTGCCTCTTGCATATCTTCCATTTCCGAAATTTGGTCTTCATCATCGTCGTTGGTTTCGCCTCGTTGTTTTGCGGCCGCTCTCTTCGACTTTCGAGCTCGTCGCTTGGATCGAACCTGCAGATCCACGTTTACTCGCGAATATCGCTCAAGCATACGCAGGAAGACATGCGAGAGCTCAGTACAGGAGTCTAGATAGCCAAAGCCTTGGTCCTTGTAACCTCGAAGGATGGCAATGATTCGATCGTGGGTAGATTCTTCGTAAAAGATGCGATTTTGTATGTTCTCTGCGATTTCCTGATCCTCTTCTAGCGGCGATTCAGACATATCTTGGACGATCAGTAGGATTTGTGTGAAGCATCGTATGCCCGCATGAACTTCTCGCCAAGACTTCAATTCGAGAGCATTCTGCATGAAGCGATTGAGGAGGATGAAGGACTCCTGATTCAAGACGGTCGCGATCAGTCCAAAGCTATCGGGTTCGAAAGTCTCAGCAATCTTCTTATCGTTCGTCTCCTTCTCCGCTTCCTTCTTGGTCCTTCGACGAACACGTTCGGCTTGCAAGAACCACGAGACCAGGTAGAAGAACTGTTGTTGGTGAGCTTCAAGTACTCGCTCGGCCTCCCGTTCGATGGCTCGGCGAATATGATTGAACAAAGGATTGAAGCTGGAATCAAGAAATTCTTCCACAAAAGCCCGAAGACGCGTAGTGGCTGATTCACTTAGTGGAACCTGCATATCGAAGCGGTCATATGTAGGCTCCTCGTTTTTGAGCTTTTGCTTAGGCTTGTTCCACTTTTTTGACTGGTCCATCTTCGACAGTGTTTGCTCACCATCCTTCAAAACGTCTTGACCTGAGACCGTAGAGACTTTCCCAGGACCATCTCGTTCTACCCAGATCATGGTCCCAAATCGATTGTGCCTGGTAGGTGCGTTCTTGGTGTAACCTCTATGCATGCCAGCCTCTTGCGCTAACAGAGATTTGAGCTCGTCACCGTTTAGCAATCTCAATTGCTTCTTATCCATGAACAATCTCTCCACGTCCACGCCCTTCAAAAGATGGAAGAGTATCTCCATGATCACGATGTCTTGGGTGTTGAAGTCTTCTCCCATATTTGAAGAAATTGTGAGAAGCAGCGCCAGTACATCTTGGCAATGGAAAGCTTCTACGGTTGCAGATCTCGAGATTTCACTTTCCTTCCCCTCGCTTCGCAAGTTTAGCGAAGGAGATATCATGACCACGTTTCTGAAAAAGTACAACAGGAGCTTGATGATCCCTTCATCTCGTGGGCCTCGTTCCCCAACTGGAAGAGCCATGGAGGGCAGCCCAACTCTTACGGCCATTCGAAGTATGGAGGCGGAATCGTGTTCGAGTATAGCGTGCTTGTAGTATGCTTGGGCAAACTGTAGGTATGGAATGTGGCGATGATGATTGACTGTCATCTGCATATCGATTTTTTCGATGGGCCATGTCAAGGGTACCAGAAGCTCCAGACAGGCTAATGCCACTTTCAACTTGATTCTGTCCTCTGTCGCTGCCTGCGGCCATGCGGCCAGAATTTCCAGCAAATCCCCCTTGACCAGATTCGCTTCTGCAAGACATCGAGCCACATCCAGCCGGTTTGACTTCTCGTCATGTAATTTCAACCATTTTTTGAGATCTTTGAGACAGGCCAAAGCATCGTCTCCAAGAACATAAGAGCCATGCTCACCGGCGCCCGTCCCTCCGAGCTATTGCCGAATCAGTCGTGGCCGTGATTGTTGAGGAAGAATGCATACCGCGGACACGAGACTGTAGACATAGGCACGGACTTCAGGGTCTACAAGATCTGGCGGGTCCTGAAGACCTTCACCAGAATCCATGCCGGTCTCACTGAGTATACGCTGTGAAGTCAAGACCTTTGCATATTGAAGATAACCTCAGACGCGTCCGGAGACGCGACGGACCGTGACAGCCGAGGTTCGACGATCCCTGCTAGCGTCAACTTCGACTCGGTAAATCCCGTCTTTACATTCACTCCGTTGTTGTCCAGTCTATGAACATCCAGGTACTCCTAGAGTAGCTACACGACCGGTCATGGCTTCCCCCTTGCGTGCCGGAAGGCAAATAAGCAGCTTGGCCAGCAATGCTGGCAGACGATCTCTCAGCACAACCACCAGACATGCTGCTGCCGCGGAGGTCAAGAGATTGGGTGTTATAGGAGCCGGGCAGATGGCAAGTCTCGCAAGATGAAAGCACCATTGGTGGAGTCGGATTCCACTGATTCGAGGAGATCAGGGTCTTGGTATAGCTCTCGTAGCAGCCCAAAAAGCCAAAGTACCGGTCACTCTAGTGGATACCTCGCAGGCCTCTCTTGACAAGGGAATACAATTTGCTGGTACATGATGCAGACCTACAAATTGCATCACAATGTGGCTGATTCCTTGTCCAGAGAAGCTGCTAGCTAAAGACGTTTCCAAACAACGCATCTCTCAATCCGATGCAGATGCTGCGCGTTCCCTCCTCTCTCCTACAACTAAAATGGATGACCTTTCAGAAGTTGATTTTGTCATCGAAGCCGTGCCAGAGATACCTTCTCTGAAGACCGAGATATTCTCCCAGCTGGCAAAGATCGCTCCCTCTCATGCTATCCTTGCCACAAATACCTCCTCTATTTCGATTACCAAAATAGCGGCAGCAACAACTCCACCCAGTAATCCCACAGACTTGAGTGCGGCATCTCGTGTCATAAGTACGCATTTTATGAATCCTGTGCCCATACAGAAAGGAGTGGAAATCATAAGTGGACTGCAAACCTCGCCAGAAACACGAGAGACTGCCATCGAATTCTGTAAAAGGATGGGCAAGATCCCTTCGCAATCTGCCGACTCGCCCGGCTTCCTCGCCAATCGAATTCTGATGCCGTATATCAACGAAGCAATTATATGTTTGGAGACGGGAGTGGGGACGAAAGAGGACATTGACAACATAATGAAGAATGGAACTAATGTTCCAATGGGACCGTTGCAGCTGGCAGACTTCATCGGTATCGACACATGTTTAGCCATCATGAAAGTGTTACACGAAGAGACTGGCGATGGAAAGTACCGTCCGGCTGTGTTGCTGAGGAAGATGGTGGACGCGGGATGGGTGGGTAAGAAATGTGGGAAAGGGTTTTACGATTACTGAACTTTACCAATTCACTCTTGTGTTGCAACACTCCAGACAATCATTCTCACACTGCCTATCATTGATCTTCGACCGAACTTAGGCCATACCCTGGCGGAGAATCCCCTGCATCCGCTGTAACGCATCCACCCTAACACATCCAGCTCGAGCTTGCCTTATATTCTAATTCGCTTGACCCAATTCTTCTACATTGCAGTGGAACATGGAACAGCTCATCTGCCGTAATACTACTGCAGAATGACAGTAGCAGATACCGAGGACCTTCGCCATTGCCACCAGAAACGCATCTCTGACAGGCAGCCCGGCCGAGCACCCTCCTTTTCTCCTTCACTTACGCGCAGATTTATTCTCCATAACATCTTTCCCCCATCTCCTCTTCTCTTCAAGCGTCCCACAGTAAATTGGCTCCTTATGCCAGTAATCTCTGGGATCATTTCAATACAATCATTAAGAAAAAATGACTCTCATCGCCGATGACACAAGTCGCCGTTCTCAGACGCAGGTGCCGCCTTTCATCGAGATTTTGGAGAGTTGACGTCCGGGACTTCTTATCCGCTTTGGCGGATCTACCTACTTTTCGTTGTATACAAGCTATATCAAACAACGGGACTACCATTAGCCTTGCTCAATGTGGTGATCTGCAAGCCGCAGAGTGATTCCAGCATCATCATGTTGCCACGATGACCAATACTATACTGACTTCCTGAGGTAGCTTGCTTGCATGAAGTGTACGAAGTGGTACGTTATCTGAAAATAGCAATGCGACTAGACGAGGGAGAAGGGATTTGAAAGGTAGACTCTTATATAGAAAGGAGATTAGATGCTGACAAGCCCAATCTCCAAAATCACGTCCACCACCCAACGAAAAAGGACAGTTGTGGAAGTATCACAGCGTAACTGTTTGTCCAATAGCATATGGCTAGATGACGATCATAAACAGATGCTGGCGAGAGCTAAGGATATGGTGAGGAGTTTTTGTAGTGTTGCTGAGACAGGATGAGAGTCAAGCTTGGATTAACGGAACTGGAGTGATCGGTGTCATTATTCTTCTGGCGACAATAATAATGCTGCTGATTATAGCTGTGAATCAAGTGATAATCTGGATAGATCTTATACGATCTTCCTCCATGACTGACTCCACGAAACAAGAAAGAACGCAAGGACTTCAAGATTTCGAAGATACGATAAAGGATGTTAAAGGATAGCATGAGTGAGGAATAAAACAATATAATAAAACAAACACGAGCGAGAAGAAAGCTACGTAGTACAAACATATGATCTCATACTGCTCCAGGATTCCAATTGTGATATGGAGTATCAACGCCCGAAATCTCCAACCAAGAACGTGCTGTTCGACAAAGACACCATCCTGAATTGAATTATCTACTCGAATTCTCCAGAATCATCACCATTGACTGCAGGTTTTAATATAGGAGCTATGGCGATCTAATATAATTCACCTATATTCGATCGAAATCGCGTTTTGTACACCGGAAACAGCACGCCGTGGATCTGGCTTTAGGACACGAATGTGGGATACTTTTCGCATCCTAGTGACAGATATTCAAAGATCTGGGTATTGAAAAAATCGTATCTTTTGCTGTAGCGAACTAGTACGATCGTTCTCGAATTCGCTGCAAGACTTCGGCGAGTCATTGCGAGTGCAATTTCCATGAAAGCACAAAGCTTGGGCACAAGGCATTACTTTTCATCTCAGGTGCGTGCTTCTTGCCCTCATTGTGCGACTATTGTTATCGAAAAAGATTTGATGCGCGGTCAAGAGTGTCAATGTTCGCGCTGGTAAGGGTATCATATTCACAACACTATCGCTCTTCAGCTATGAAATATCGTCGATTTCTTCCGGCTCCTCAGCCTCAACATCAATGCCCATCTCATCTGCCATGCCATCCTCAGCGGCATCGACAAGCGTATCCGGTGGAGGTAACATCGTGTCCCCCTTCTTCAGCATCTCAACTTTCGCCCGTGTCATCTCAAAGACATACTGCCCCAGATGATCCACGCCTGCCATCTCTGTTGCCTCGACTTCATCGTCGAGCTGCCGCTGAGAGGGATACACTTGGTCTGTGGTGAGGACGAGCTTCTCGGGTCGCTCAAGAAGGAGGTGAAACGCTTGCAGTAGTTCTGGGGAGGACTGGAAGACGGAGCGGCGACCGAGAATGTACAGTCCAAGGCGAGCGCGCGAGAGCGCTACCGTGAGGCGGCGAATATCTCGTAGGTAGCCAGGTTGCTTGGTGCGGGTTAGTGATAGTATAACGTAGTCATTCTGCTCTCCTTGGTACTTGTCTACTGTCGTGACGATTCTGGGCAAACCGAAAAGTTTACTCTTTGCACATCTATGAACGAGTACCTCCCTGATCAACGCGCGTTGCCCCGCGTATGTGGTCAATATGGATATCTTGCTCGCTGGATAGCCAAGCAGACGCATGTACTGGTATATGGCAACAGCGTACTCGGCTTCTCCAAGGTTCTGGAAGTAGTGAGGACTTGGTTGTGATTCACCGGCGCCTTTGTAGTCAGGAACGCCGATGAATTGGTAGTCGTACTTGAAGCCGGCGTTGGCACGCAGATATTCCGGCTCCGAGAGGACATTGGGCAGGTTCTTGAGATTGGGGTACCGCCATTTGTAAAGCTCTGAGATGCTAGGTCTGGCACGGCCTTGGTGATCAAGATTGATTGTTGGAACGCCTAGCCGAACAAGGCGAAGGAAGAGTGATTGTTCCAGATTGGCAAACTGGCGAAACGCTAGATTGTGGATGATGGGACAGTTCTGAAGATGGTCCCCACAGAGAACCACTCTCAACAATGGAAAGTTGCCATCTTTAGCATCCTGCATAGCCAAAGGGATGAAGTTTTCGATTTCGGTGATTTGGGCGGCCTCTTCCATAATCACATTATCATAATGGAAGCCCAAATCAGCGATTTCTCGTCGACGTATGGCCGCGTGGGTTGTGGTCATGGCAATGATGCGTGCTTCCTTAATCATAAGGTAGTTCGTCTTGTCTTTATTAGACCGGAGTATCTCGAAAGGCCGGATGTCTTCGAGCGCGGTGAACAATCTGGTAATGTGGCGTTCGCAACCTTTGATTGTCTCTAGCATAACGTCCTTGGTAGCGGTTTGTGGGAAAAGTGGGATCGGGGCGTTTTGAAAGAAATGATGGAAGGGAAATATTTGTATAACATCTTCTGCGGTAGACTCAGGCTTATTAGCCACCTCCCAGAAGTGTGACCAAGCTGACTGTATGTAAACAGAGTTGAAATAGCCAGCAGTCTCACAGGAGCTGCCATGAGCCCCTGGTGCACCAAAATTTACGGCAAGTCTGTCCACCTCAGCTAGTAAATAGGCTCGATTGTCAAGGAAGGACTCGACTCGTCCATATTTACTGAAACTCTGCTCTATCTGCAATTCCCCTTCCCCTTGACCAAGCCGTAGCAGATGGCGTCCATCAATGTCAAGGTTCATGATCTTTTGGAACAATTGGTTCAATGCTTGATTACTGTGAGCGATGAGCAAGGTACGCTGGGTAGGGAAATCATGGTAGATGTTGTTGATGATCTGGGTGGCAACATCTGTTTTGCCGGTCCCCGGAGGTCCCACAATGACCGTAAGTCCAGGCTGAGTTCCCGATGCAATAGCTTCGACTTGGGATGGAGTGAAACGAACACGGTTTTGCTTGGGCGCATCAATTGGGTAAGGTCCGCTGGCAGGCGGTTTGTACGTCGAGACTTTGGTAGACTCAACAGCTTGTGGCGCCGGGGCATCGTCATTGCGTCTTCGCTTTTTCGATGGTCTCTGATCAGACAGGGCGGAGCTTGTTGAAGCCTCAAGAATGAACGGAGGTCCTAGAGTCTCAACTTCACTGTTCTCCGGCTCGATTGTCTAATTCGCTCTTTAGCTCGGGATTGTGGCAGAGGCGGTCATGGGGATGTTACCTTGCCTGGAAAACTATCAATCAAATGTTGCCAATCCAAAAAGGTGTCCCGAAAATCGACAGCCTTCAGTCGGTTTCCGAGCCGAGTGTAGGAAGCCGATGTAGGGTCACCATAACCCAGGAAGACCTCTTGCAACCATATGGGCATTGGAACGTCAGACAGCGCAAGATTTTGGATAGTCTCCAGCACCTTCTTCCAGTTGTTTTCCCGTTGGTTTCGACGAGCGATGACGTTGATGGAGTCGTAGATATCTGGGTTTCCCTTCTCCTTCCGTTCCATGTCCAATTTGTATGCGGCAGGATCTAGGTAGACCACCAATCTACGAATTGGGGATCTCCTACCATATCCATTGACCTCGTCAGGCGGGTGCTCCCGCATGGGGCGGCTTTTCTCGTCAAGCAGCTGGACGACCTCCGCAGTGCGCAGAGTGTGAAGGCCGCTGGACTGCGGAGTTTTCTGCATTGAGTGTCCATTAGCCACAGTACGAGAGGCCCCCGTCGGCTTCACTGCGAGCAAGTAGACCAAGTCCCCTGGGCGCAGAGAATCCCAATCTGTCACGACGGCATCTGCCAGTTGGCGGACGTTGAGCGTTATCTCGGCTTTTACGTAGGCCGGTCTGTCATGTCCAACTTTCGCTGGTGCAGCTTCCATGATAGCAGGCTTGGTGATTGGTATAGCCAATTTCGAGAAACCGGTGAATTTGACAGCATCTGAACCTGTCTCTTCTGGCTGCAGACGCTTGATGACTTCCTCGAGAAAGTTCCGTACTTCGAAGAATTGTTCGCACCGGTAGAGGATAAAAGACCGCCAGAGGAAGTCTCCCACGCTCAGATACTGTAGGTTGAGCTTTGGTAGGGCAAGAGATCGAGCGCCATCATACGTTTCATTACGCGCAAGGGAAGGGTCGTACAAATCAATCTCGGTGGGTTGCGTACTTAAATCACTCACAGTTTCCTGGAAGGTTTTCCTTCTTTCATGTACCATTAGCAAGACCTCCATCAGAAGCTCTCGGGTGGCCTTGATTGGTGCCGTAGCTGGATATACAGTCCGGAAGCCAAGCAGCGAACAAAGGCGCTCGAGCTCCACATCTGTCAACTCGGATACTTGAGTCTCCAAATCCTCCCTTCGATCGATTGCTCCGTAATTGGAAAGTGCAAGAATGGTAAGCTTCGACTTGAAGTGCTTCAATGCCGTCCTTTGTAGCCGAGCTAATATCTCATAGTGCTTTCCGTAAGACTCTGCTCGAGAGAATTGGGTACCTGTGTTGTCATCGATAGGGAAGTTCACGAAATGACGGAACAGGACAAAGAGGTCACGCAGAAGACCATTCGCCTGGCTATTGAACATTGGAGACAATTTGATCAGGGCCAGGAGATTGAGGTCTTTTAACAGGGTATTGACATATCTCCTCGTGGGCAGTTGGCTTTCGAGATCAGTGAGGAACTCTAGGAATTTCTCGCAGTATACCACATCATCTAGGACCTTGTCAGTTGAGGAGAATCACCGCGCCCGTAAGAGAGTGCCTCACCCGCATTGCCATCACCGAGGCGACCGACAAAGTCCAAGAGCAGTGTGTAGAGCCATGATCTTTCAAATCTTAATCTTGCTTGTTGGTCTTCACTAGTAGCCTCGTACCGTTTCATGGACGCACGCCATGCCTTTCGAAGTAGGCTAGCCTCTTCAAACTTTCGCTCTCGAGTCGAGTCGGTAGCCAAGTTGTGCCATATAGAAATCGAGACCAGAGGAGCACATTCTTTGCGCACAAGTCCGTTGTCTAGTGACTGGAACGCACTGAGGATGAAGGATAATACGTGGGTACGAACTGTTGCTGCCAGCGAAAAATCGAGGCTCATCGACAGAACTCGGCGAAAGAAGGATGAGAAACGGTCCGGCTCGCTGGTGAATAATGCTGTGCCTTGTTACCAATGTCCATGTAGTTCAGACTTTGGAAACGAAGTGCATACTCCAAGTGGGAAGATTCTCTCTGCTCTTGACAGTCACAAGCAGGGTGATCAGGAGAACATGCGGGTTCGTCGAGGTATCGCTGTAGCCGGGCCATAAGTAGCTAGGTGGTGTCAGCAACGTAGTCGCCGAGCAACTTCACGGTCCTGTACTTCTCCAGTAGCTGTACGCTTTCGAGCTGAAGCAGCGATCGATACCCGAACGCTTCTCCTTCCAGAACATCCCAGATCTCCTTTTTAACCACATCTGCCTTGACCTTCTTAGTCTTGTTGGTGGGCTTCGACCAATGTTTCTGTGCCAACTGTGCCCAGTGGCCTTCCTCTTCAGCATCTCCGTTGCCTACTCTTGACTCGACTGCCATCACTTTGTTGATAGACCACAAACGCGCCTGCAATCCAAGCCCCTCATTTCCTCAATTCCTGACAACTCCGCAATCCTCGAGTGATCAATTTGCACATAGACAATCTTCTTATTGACCTATAAAATAGATTACCGCTAATGCACGCTGTTACCCGCCGAGCCTCACTCAGGAACGGTCCGATAGTCTCTTTGTCTTCAATCGCAATGAAACGGCGACAAACATGGTAAGCTTTAGGTGATCCTCGCAGACGCGCGCATTTGTGCATGATTCCTCAAATGCCTAGCATCGGGGTGCAATCGGTCGACGAATTCACAGCAACAATTCGAAAGTTGTTGGCGAATGCGTTGGAGGTCAAACCATACGGAGGCGTAGAGCCAGCATTGGTTCCGCAAGATGTTGGATTGGATGTACTTGAAGAGATAGATCTACAGATTAAAGCGCTCCGAAGACCATGGCACGCCCCCGACATCCATCCTCACTATGCACCCATCGAGACAGCTTGTCGGAATATCTTCTACGATAACCTAGTATTGAAGCACATTGAGGAACCAGGGTTTGGAGAAGTATGGAATCTGTTCGATGTCTTGTCTTTCATGACCGATACAGGTCAGCTTCATCAGGCGCGGTGGTCTGCAACAAATTGACGATTCACAGGGAAATGTGAACCTGGTCTTCTCCTCTGGCTGGTGGAAGAACTACTCGACACACAAACTATTGACGGATGCCGGATTGTCTTTGACTATCTGGATTCGCGAAGAGAGCGTATCACCTCTGTGAGTGCTGTGCCTGATAAGCATTTCATTGAAATGAATTCTAACAGTAACATGTTTCAGAAACTCTTTGACAAAAAGTACCTCATCATATTGCGCTCTTGCAATGAGCTCCTTCGTCGTTTGTCCCGAGCGGAAGATACTGTTTTCTGTGGGAGGGTATTCATTTTCTTATTCCAAAGCTTTCCCCTCGGGGACAAGAGTTCCGTCAATTTGAGAGGGGAATTCCACACGGATAATGTCACGGTCTTTGAGGACTTCCCATCTAGAGCAGAGGGTGACGTCGAAGATGGCATGAACATTGACACCAAGGAGGAAGACGGCAAGGAAGACGATGGAGTTGCAATTGCGGACAGAGCAGGACCGGAGCCACAAGCGGCGGAGCAATTTGAAGCTGCACCTGGGCAGATAATCGGCCCACCGAAGACGGTCAAGCCTAATTCAAAGGTCGAAAAAGAGGACGAGAAGCCCCAGGAAGAGGCACCGGATACGGATACGTTATACCCAGTCTTTTGGTCTCTGCAACAGAGCTTCTCAGACCCTACAAGATTGTTCGACGACAGCAACCTAGCAACGTTGAAATACGGGCTAAAGTGTACGATGCTCAAGTTCAAGGAAGTACATCAAGAAAGCCCTACGCGGGCCAACATCAAGGTTTCAGACGAAAACAGGCGTGGCGGCAAACGAAAGCGCAATGGCCAAGAGGACGGACTGTCAGCCAGCTTCAATCCGAAGTACCTGACCAGCCGAGATCTATTCAATCTGGAGATTAGCGACCTTGCATTCCGCCGTCATATTTTGGTTCAAGCTCTGATACTCGTCGATTTCCTCCTATCCCTCACTCCTAAGGCCAAAAAGAAGCTCGGGCAAACTTCAAACAAATCGGTCCTTCACGCGTACACACTAAGTGAAGAAAATGCCACGTGGGCTCACGGCATGAGGAACGACATTGCCACATATCTACAGCAAGGTCCTGAGGGCAAATTTTACTACCGTATGGTAGACACTGTCGTATCAAGGGACAAGAATTGGGTTCACTGGAAAGCTGAAGGCTGTCCCCCTATCCAACGCGAGCCTGTCTCTGCTGCAGATTATACGGAGGCACAAAGAGGAGTCGGAAAGGCATGTGCCAACAAGAGGATCAGGGCAATACCCATGGGAACCCTGGATCTCTCATTCCTCTCCGACAGTGGAGACATCAATGGCATGGAGAAGCTGAAGGATCCTGAACGGTATTCGATCCCCACCCCGGAATCGTTTCAAAGGCCCATTGCGGACGACGACTTCGAAATCGAAATGGCGAAAACGGACGAAGAAAAGCGGTTAGCTACAGATGCAAGAGCGAGCAAGCTATGGCGGACGCTTCGGATTGCGTCGAAGAACAAGTTGAATCTCTTTGACAAGATAGACGACGGGAATAATCTGAAAATCCTATTTGATGTTGATGGGGATGAGAATCGCGAGAAGATGGACGTTAACGGAACGGACGAGAACGCGGATCAGCCCGTTCGAGGCGTTGAGGAGAGTGCTGAACAGCGCGTCAAGGATTCCAAAGCGGTTGAGGAAGAGCCAAAGGCGTCGGCTGAGCATGGAACTGGAGTGAACGGTGCTGAGATATCCCAGAAGGACGGTGCGAAATAGATACCCGTATAAACGATCCGCTACCAATTTGGTTCCACCTTTTCCATTCCCCCCTGGTTTCATAAACCTTCTGCAAGGGTCACGTATACAGCGCTCTCGCCCAGCTCCTCCATCTATGGTATAGTGGCACGCCGGAATGGGTCCATAGGACTTCGATCCAACGACAACATCTCATGCCCTCCCACGGTCAACATTCATCATGAACCACATATTCACGCTGTCCAAAGGTAATAGAGTTTTCGAAGCGGTCGCCAGCACTGGTGGACGCTTTGATAGCCCAGCAGATAGGACTCCGCCCTGACTACGCCTTCTATCGGAACTACAATAGGGTGGTCGTGAAGAGAAATATTAGGGACCGAGGCATCCTTGTCTGACACCAGAGGAGAGTGTTCATTGAGTAGCTGACTATTGAAAGGGTCGTTCAGATTACGTCGCGGCATGTGGCTGCTACAGAGACGTTGATGCGATATGTCTTGACAGAGAGGGTTGGTGCCAAGACGCTGTGATACTCCGGTTCGCCTACAGGTAGCGAGACAGTGTGAGTTGGTTCAGGTGCACTCTCCAGAACGCAGTAGCACTGGTACAAACCACTCAGTCATGCGTCGTGGGTATGCAAGCCATATTTAAGGTTATACGATTATGGATATGATACCCCAACTGCTATCCACACTACCAGCTTCTGTCAGTAGGGCTATCTAGGTGCACTTTTGTCTCATAGTCTACTAGTTTGGATCGAGTTCTTCAGAGATAGATGGAGTCGTGTTTCTGGCTAATGCAGGCGACGTTGCGGTTGGCGATGGGCAAGGCTGTAGACGGTGTTGAATGGGGAGAGAATAAGAAGGGTGCGAGAGGTTGAGAAGAGTGGTGGAGACGGTATGTAGAGGATGATGTTTTATGATAACTGTACGTTTAGCTAGGAGTTGCACCATGATTTGAGTAATGTGTCCTCTTTCAGCTTTTATGTTTTGCACCGGTTACCAGAACGGTGCATTCTCCTGGGGCATAGGTGATTATCTCATAGATGCATTGATCTTCACGCGCTCTGCGACTGCGCAAATAACTTGTTTGTGCTGGAGATGTAGATTCGAAACTGCTCATGAACGGCTTGCTTTTACCGGACATTCTCACGATGACTACGTAGGATAACAGCATTGGCTTCATGCTCCCAGCCCATGATATGAAGAGTCAGTTGAGACTTCGATCCGACATACGTTGTGACTGGTATGGGGATGGACAAACCAAGAAGTCTGTTCATATGTGGACACGCCTTTGAATGGCTTCTACCTCTGATGCTATTCGGTACGTACCCTCTCTGCTTGGAAATAAACAACAACCCTCGGTTCCATCTAGACGCTCCTTCGGCGGTACGTATGTTGATAAGTGATAGTACTAGGTCGCCAAGTTGTGGGAAAAGCTGGAGCAGGCGGTCTACCACTCTCCTTCATGGTTTGTAACACACGAGCGCCGAGACTACGAACTCCCAGTATACCTTATTATCTTGTAATACTCGTGCTGACCACAAGTGAGCCCTCCGCCAAGAGGAATAGCTCAGGATTAACTGATTGGTGGCACCTCCCGAAGCTACTAAGCGAGAGGACTCACTTGTGGTCATGTATCCAAGGAATGTTGATTATTAGTGTGACAAGGATTATTCTGGAGAGGACAAGTAAGGTAGTAATCCCAGTCACGCTAATGACTAAATTGGTGGACACCACAGTACTACTACTACCTTACCGTAGATATGGCTTCCCAGGCTAGTACAGATCTAGAGAACTTAGCGACATGACGCTAGTGCAACAAAGTCCTAGCTTCGGACTTGGCGAATTGGCTGGTGGCTTCTCCCGCCACTAACTAACTAGGGTTCGTTAGTGCGTTCACTTCTGTGCTCTTCACCAATCTCTTCTTCTCCTCGACCTCCTCGTTACGACACTGTTCCATTCGATCACATTGTTTACCGTCTTTTGATGCCCAATTGCCACATCCCGCCGAATACGAAAGATGGAGTACGAAGTCGGACGTATACGACGAATCTATCAGTGTGCTGGTTCTCGCAAAATCTTCCTCTCCGAGGACACGTCGAGTGCTTTTCCTGTATCCGTGAAGCGGGCATCTGCATCCATGACTGGCCATGAACGCATCGACGCGGGGTCAGTCGTTCTCCTGCTTCCGAGATGTTGATGAGGATTCGTGGGGGGCTAATGTATCCACCAAACATCTCTTGCACTGCCCCAGGGGTCCCCTGTCATCTACTGGTGAAACCGAACCAACGCAATCACCACTTTCGCGAGGACGTCGACATGACATAGCGCGAACCAACGTACCTGGAAACCAGAATCGCACCGGCGCCGTTTCATTCCGATCGATCCTGTTTGCTGCCTCGCAAAGTGACCTGAAGGGTACGGATGGAAGACGCAGACGTGCGTTCCAAGTTGAGAGACACAGTGCCAAAACATCGACCTGTTCAGCAAGCTTAAGGGATTGCACTACTGTCTCGGCAACATTGTCCGACGACGGTGACTAGCCAATGTGGGTACGTTGCAATCATGGTTCTCCAAAACCTGAAACAAGGCCTGTCTACGGCCGCATGCCTAGTCTTTTACATCAGCGAGCTATCTTTCTCGTCATGGGGCATGGTAGATTTTGACAGCCAGCACCTGGTATCCCTGCTCTCTCGACGGAGATAGAGGTTGACCAAGCATACCCTGATGGTGCAGCCTTGTACTACGTCTGTATTGGTGGCAAGACGGTGCCTTGAATTCAGAGTCCCGACACACTCAACGTTCCTAAGGCCAGTACACGGCATTGTCAGCCTCCGAAAGTTCCGGCACAACTCCGTCATTCTGCTGCAGAACAGGCTGTGCAACTCTCTGCACCATATTCCTTAGGTGTTTCGAAGGCTTAGTCGCGGGTCGATGCATTTTCCGTCCGTCCTCGATCCCGGGGCCACTGGCCTTGCTGGCCTGCAGTCAGACTGCGCCTCTTCTAGCTCTCATGATACTTGAATTCGGCCTTCCAGTGCCTCATGATTGCGTGAACACTCAGACCTGGTACTACGTAGTATCACCAATGACCTAGCAAAAGCAAGCTTTCACTCACATTTTGGGGTTGTTGATGTTACGTGTGGATCGCACGATTGGGCTGATGTATCCGCTGTCAAGTCCACAGCATGCAGCTTTCCTTTTGTAATGCAGGCAGTGGATCTCTGGTGGACTTTGCCATGCTGACATGTTTTGTTCAAGATTGCATGTCTATTTCTATCGTGGGTGTTACATCGCTGCTATTTTGGAATCGAAAGTTTAGGCCCTCCTATGATGTGCAACAAGCTGTGGTAAGAGAATCATCCAGCCCTGTAGGCTGTCGTCAACCTATACTCCAGCTGTCACAATCAAGGCAATATAGAGACGCTCCTTCACAGGTACCTGCAAGATTAGCACCAATCAATGCAATGAATCGAAGCCCTAGGCGATGCGCCGAGTCATCACAATTAACAGGGTTCGTCCCCGCTTCACTTGCACCACGATCATTCCAAGAATTTCGTTACTTCCAGGCTTCCATCTTGAAAATATTCGGTACCGGCTTGCCTTCCATCGAATCCAATACCTGTAGGCACCGCCGGCCTCAATTTTGCCTGCTCTTCAAGATTGACAAAGGTAAGAAATGTCCTTCGGTCGTGGGCTCGACTGAGAAGGTAGGAGGGCGCAATCATCAATCTCAACATGCTACACTAACTTCCTATAGCTTCTAGTAACGAACAGCGGGCTCATCTTCGATTTGATAGCATTGTGCAGCAGATCCGTCAAGATCCGAATTAATCACTTCGCCTGAAGTCTTGCTCATGACCATTGTACAGCTTCAGCTGCCCATCAACATCATCGCTTCGTCCAGGTCGGTAACTCAGTAGAATATTCGTTACCAAAAACTGAGACTGGTGACTAGGGAGTAGGCAACGCCCCATGGAATGTATGGACTCCCCTGTTCGCTTTGCATTTGGCCGACCCTCGCGACTGAGCACTAGGAAAGGTACTCAATACAGATGAGGAGTACAGTCAGGACAAAGTAACGTGCATCGCTGCTACGTTCTTGAATTCCGAGGTCTGTGGTGGCTTTTGGAGACCCTTGTCTGAAGGGCACACGCACTCCTTGTGTAGATACGTTCGTCTAGCTTTCGGAATGACTAGCCGAGTCGATCCATCTGCTCCAAGATGGTTGCCGTCTCCCCCGATTTCGCCGGATCTTATCATAGGTACAGCGACACCTCAGGAGACTGAACAGCATTATCCTGGACTAATGATACAACCATGTCGCCACCCTACGTTCCATAAACTTGACAGTACCGGCTCGGATTTCATCCACTGCCCATATTGCACATATCGCACATATGCATTGGGATCGCAAACGCAGTCGCAACAGGAAACATCGCTCGATAAACCCGGAGGAAGTCTTCTATCCGCTGGAGCAGTCCAGTCTAATACGGGAATGTCAGTCACCCGACGCCCATCGCTACTGTTCCTAGAATCAGCGTTGGGTTTCCCAGAAGGCAGAGAGGCCTCATCTCATCACCCGGACTCAGGGAAGGCCAATAGGGCTGTTCAAAATACACCAGATGATACCCTGGGTGTGGTTGATCGTCGGTTAGAAGGCGAGGAAAACCTGGAATCGACAGGGTCCGATCAAGACGAAGATTGTAGCGGATCAGAGAAGTCAAAGGTCGAGCAGTTGGCGGAAAAGCGTAAAATGAAGCGTTTCAGGTCAGTGTCGGCTTTCACATCATCAGGCCAGCTACGAAGACGTTTGAGCTAGTGGGCCCAACCGTGTCACCCATCACAGCCCCTGTCAGCAAGATTGGTCCATCAAGACATCTACGGAATCCACTTCAGACTTACCTAGCTAGACATAGCAAGGTATGCCGAACGCAAGTGAAGCAGTGTTCCGTCTGATCGATATTCCAAGCCCTGTTCACTGCCATCTTTTATATAATATAGTCCGCTTTGTGCTGATTCGTGATATAGGTTGACGCACGGTCAAACTCGATACCTGATGGGCGAGTTTGCTCGTCAAAAACATCCGGATGCAAACCAAAGGGAGAAACTGTCGCATGATATTCCTGGATTGAGTCCTCGCCAAGTCCAAGTCTGGTTTCAGAATAGGTATACGATGTAACCTTATGGACTCTAGTACTTGTCATGCTGAGAACTCCTGCAGAAGGGCGAAGCTAAAAAGACTTCCCGCTGACGATCAAGAACGTATCTTGAGGTCCAGGGCACTACCTGAAGACTTTGACTTCACCCACACCCTTCGACCGGTCTCTGGAGCGCAGCGTCCACCACGTGAGCCTGTCGCTTCTCTATCGAATCTAAGCTTGGCCGATGGTGGTGAAAGACCAGCAATGACTATACGGCACGACGACCAAGTTCTACGTTCAACAAATAGATTCTCGATGAATCCCAATGTGCTACATGGAGGTGGCTCTACGCGAAGCTCATTCAGTCTTTCGCCCGTTTCGTCTCCTGACGAAGGATTATACGATGGAACACAGTACCCCACCTCGGCTACCTATTCAAGGATTGGCTCTCCAAACATCGGACCTGGATTTGGGAATGATCCTGGCCAATATAACTTCTCTACAGGCATAATGAGGCAAGGATATCAGAATGCCATTCAACAAGCAAGTACGAACCAATTCAGCGCGGAATCGCATGCAATTCCAATGGAGCCATCGGCCATAGCGTTTGCGAATAGCCATTACAATTACGGAGCAACGCCATCACTGTCATCGCCTGCGCCATTGAGGCACCAGAGTATCAACAGGATAGTCTCACCACTCGCATCACCAAGCGAAGTCTCCACTATATACGAACCAAGCTCAGCGCAGTACTCACCGGCTGCTGGATCAGCTGGTTACCCTGCTTACTCGGCCTCTTACGCAGGACTGGTGGACCAGAGTCTATCGCAGAGCGATCAATTCGCAAGGCTGGCCCAATTCGGGCAACATCCGCGTTCGGTTGACCACATAACAAATCCGTTTCAGCCTCCTCCATCGACCAGCATTTACCGACGGCCTCAAGGCAACGCGGATGACGCGATGTTACTAGGGCAGCCAAGACTCTACACTGAGCCTGAACTGTGACGTTTACCAGCAAAGGATCCTACTTGACACTGTAGATTGGTGGATAGTGAAGGATTTCCCTCTATATGATACCCATAAGCGATGGTATAGGTCTACTATACATCCTCGACGTCGTCTCAGAGAAATTCGAGCCATGCTGACCCATAGGCTCGGCATCTCAGTCCCAAAGATTGTGTTTGGAGATTGTTCAAGATCTCATAGCTATACGATACCCCTTGTGCCCTTCATTAAGAATCGTCCTTACCGAATCTTCGCTCTCAATGAGAATCCAACAGCCGTGATTGACCTTACTGACGCGAACACGTAATGACACATCCGCTCCATGACCCTACACAGCTTCCTTCCTTCCCCAGCGCTCGAAAACAATATCCACTGCTAAGCCCCCCCAACAACAAGTTTTAACTCCTTCCTTCACTCATCTCATCTAGCCACCACGTCCACGTAGCTTTAACATACAGTCCCCCATCAAACCCTCCCAACGGATCCCTACCTCTCCCTACTCTCCATACATAAAATCCTCATCACCTCCTATTGAACGCACATGGCGCGAAGTCATGAATCCCAAAGTAAAGTAAAGTAAAGCATCCCTATACCCCATCCTACCACCCAAGCCATCACGAACCCCGAAACATCGCCCGCCATGCCAATTACGTCAACAACTGCATCCCTACCTCCACCTGCTCGCTACAGAAGAGAAATGTAAGAGTAGGAGTCTCGGGTTGATAGAGGGCGGATCTGTGGCAATGATGGCTTGAAGAAATCATCAAACAAGACATAGTGTATTGTCGAATTTCTCGCCAAGCCTTTGGGTTTTTGTTGAAGAGCTTGTTGAATGAAGAGAATGGTGGCCGAGATTTGTTTTGTGAGATAGATGATGGGCTTGTCTTTGGCCCCTTTTCCTGCGCTTATTCTATTACGCTCGTGGTATTGAACACGATTAACCTATGTCTCCCTTTCCCCTAATCTTTCAGTCGCTTTGAAGTGCTCGGGATTGTCAAGAGTCACGAATGTTCTGTTGAAGACGTTTTGGTATTGTTGTTTCCAAACCATAGCGTCTGCTGCAACGGTATTATTATCAGCACCGCCGTCCCCAATATTCTACTCGCTGTCATTTTCATGGATTTCATACGCCCAGGACTCGGCGAGATCGGAAACTTCATTCATGGTTGCAGCCCACGCGTTCCTTTCTAGACTATATAATCTATATCTATCTTTATCGTGAAATGCGATATTAGAAGAGGTAATGCTATAGTTAGAAATCTAATAGTTCTAGCTAAGAAATAACGGATGCCAGACTTACCACGACGTAGGATAACACCTATGAATATCTTATTATAACCCTGTATTTATCTTATAATTCCTAAGCTCAGGGTGTATATAGTATATATAAATCTCATCTCATCCATCTCTCCTCTCTCGAGGACGTCGCTGTGGATACGACGCCTTTCTCATCGGGAAGTATTGCATCGGGTCTTGCTTGGGTCCACAGAGCTGATATCGTTCGGTTTTACTCTACATATAAGTTCTTCTTAAAGATCTTCTCTTGACATCTCGTGTTGGACGCAAGGCTCATGACAGTACCGTTCTAAAATTGCATGGCGATAGCTAGATAGATTCCCGTCATATCACAAATCTTTCGCGTGAGAAACAATTCAATGAGGCGTGCTGCACGCCATCATCATGATTTTGGTATATATCTAGCACCAGACCTTGATAGTAGTTCGGAAGTCTCAGACCCCGTGTGAATATGGAATGCTAAATGAATGGCTGCTTAGAAACATCCGCCATTTCTCGTCCGTCAGGATGGCGATATCGAATCGCGTGAGGGAGTCCAACGTAAAACCTGATGGCCAGCCAGCCAGGCTGCCTGCTCAACAGGCCGTCGCATAAAACACAGTACGAGACCTCAACTAGTACGAAAGCGCGGAGGGTCCATGCCCCCCTCTCACATGCATTCCGTATAATCCAATTTCTTCCAGAAGATCCTGGGGTTGTTCCAGCCAACCTTGTTCGGTTCCTGGTTGATGTCGAAGTGGCCGGCGACGTCGTCGCAATCGGGGCAGTGGTTCGTGATCAAGACTTTGATCTGCTTCGGTCCGACCTGTTGCACGTCTCCGGTGTATTTCCTGATGGGTTCGCAGGGACGGTTAGCTTCTTCTTCTTCTTCTTTTTCTTGTGCGTTGATAGGATGATGAGTTGATAGGGTTTCTATGATGTTTGTTTGAGACTCACTTGCAAGCTGGATCGTTGGGATCCGGGTTGTCGGGATTGCAGTATGGAATGCCGCTCGATATGATGCTGTAGCAACTGCCGCATGGCGCGCAATCGTCCGGAGCGCCGCCGAGCACCCCGTTAATGGCGGCGGCGAAGACGCCGAGGGGCAGAGGGGCTGGTCCCCAGGTGCTGGTGAAGGGGTTGCCGGCTGGGTGGCAACTGGTGGTGCAGATGCTTTGCTGGTCTACGGGTTGGTGGTCTTGCTGTTGGTGCGAGAGAAGGAATCAGTAGGGACTCTGGGATAGTATGAGATCTGATGATAGGTTGGATATTGCATACTGTTGCCAACCCGGGCTGGTAGCCTTCGGGCATGTTGGGATCGGGTTGAATAGGGGCTTGGGCTGATGCGAGGAGGTTCAGGCTGGATAGGGACACCGCCATAAGAAGGTTAAGAGAAATCATTTTGGAGATGTGGTCGAGTCCTGACTCTGTTATGATAGTACTTATGATAGTAGTTATGATGAGGTGGTGATTAATGGAATGCTACTGATATTGAGTCGTAATGCTAGAGTCGCCGGCGACTTTGTGTTGATGATGGTAGAACAATATCTGGATTCTTGCTCGTACTTATAGACATCTGCACCGGGCAGTGAACGTTTCATCCACGTGACGCATCATGAAATGCTGTGGAAGGCAAGCACCTCCATGCCTTGCGATGTTGCATCAGACAGGCCGTGTCAGCTCATAAGCCGTGTCTATAGGATTGTGAGGATTCATATCCCGCCCGATGCGTCCTCCCAGCTGCAGGATTAACAACGGCTCATACTACTGACCATGCTGTGTCTCAAACCGAAATCTCACACAATTCTTCCCGCCTGATATCACGTATGGTGCGGGATAATGTCATGTGTCTCAGGTATGGACAGGGTACTCCATCCAAAACCTGCCGCAAGGAGTACTGGGTACAAATAACGTAGGGCTCAAGGAAACCCCGGTTGCTAAGAACCTGGTTTCGGGACTCTCAATGTCTCCAGCAGTCGCATACCATATGAACGTGAAAACAATTCGATTTAATTCCAAGACAAAGCGTCGGATGAATTCTCGGGTGCAACGCCTCATGTATTACATAGACTCTTCCTCCGTTATAGCTGTCATGGCCTACCTATATTCAAAAATTGTGAATTCATGATTCAAGGCGTTCGCGCGCAACGTCGCGCAATGGCACCGGTCATGCGTGGCTGCTGCGACACTATGGGATACTGCTATGAAACTTACAACAGTAGAGAGGGTTTTAGATGACAGACGCACGACTCACATCTTACTCCTTGCGCGGGTTCAGATGTTTTATGCTAGTCTAGTGATCCTTTGGCGGGCGGCCTGAGGAGTGTTTGGCGGCTTGTTTGTGGTTGGGCGGGCTGGAGCGGGACAACCCCCGGAAGCCTGCTCTAAGCGTCACACTTCCAGGTAAATCTTGGCCGGGTTGTGTCCTCCTGAGATTACGTTCAGGGTACATACAACAGGGCATAGCCTCATCGCTTCAAGAGCCTCTTGCTCTGTCAACCCCGGGATGTGTGTGCTTGATACTTGTGCCGAGCCCTATTGCCCTTTCGGAAGCCTTTCGATCCCACAACTGGGCATGAGTTTATCCTAGAGGAAAGTAAAGAAATCAAAGGCGTACTGATAGAAGTGGTCATTGATGCTTTGTCCGACGCGATGGAATCCAATTTAAATCCACGATACACGAGCCTTGGCACCTGGTCCTCGATATACCTCAGGAGACATTCCCTCCGAACATAGTCGTCAGCAATGTCCAGCGACTGTCTCGTTCTGGAGACAATGGTTCGGGGATTCTGCAACCAGTCACTTGAGATTCTGCCACCTGCATGGGAATCTGCCCAAAATACAGCCATTCGAGATTGGCCATCTCCTTGACGTAGTGATTCGCCTCCTTTAGGATACGCTCTTTGTGTTGGTCCTCCCACTCTTTGTTGTTATAGTCAGGGTCTTGGGGCATGTCTTCCGATGGGAGCAGGTAGTCCACATAGTATTGATTCCTAGAAATCCACCGTTTATCGCTGACGTAGGTGTCACGACTGAATGCAAGCCTTCTTAGAAGAGAAAGTTTGCTGAGATGCTTCCGCATCACCTGATGGTCTATCAGCCAGTCATAAATCCATCCATACTGGCATCCTGAGCTCAAATGAAGATGCTCCAAGGTGCGTAGAGAAGCGACCATCTCAAGCGAGATCTCCGAGATCGATGTGTCCTCCCAAATCAGACTTAGGGATTTCAACTTTGTGAATGATTCAGAGAAAAGAGGAAGAAGTTTAGTTTCGAGTAAAGTGGTCGGGATAGGACGTGGCAGCGCCAGCTTCGTAAGATGTGAGTTTGCACGGAGGAAGTCGATCGGATGGTCCGCGGGCTCCCACGTAAGGGTCTCTAGAGCAGGAATTCGCCCGCGTTGTCGAACAAAATCATGGATGACAGAGTCACTTCCAGCGTCAATATCAAGAGTACGTAGATCGTCATGCACAAGCGAATCTAGAGTTGACGTGTCTACAATCAGAACACCAGAACCCAGAGCGAGATTCCGCAGATTGGGAAAGCGAGGTACTGGAATGGAGTTCTGGTCGACAAACACCAATGGGTCCTTTCTATTCATGTTCTCCAATGTCAGATCCCGTAGGGTATGCGCACAAAGTCGTAAGATGCTTGTAGATAGTGGCGAAGTGCTAATCTTTCCCCACTTGTCCGAGCTCGGGTATATGTTCATATGGAGGGTCTGTAGCGGCCATCGGAGATCTTTGCAAGGTTTCGGCAGTTCAATGACGAATTCTTCCTTCACTTGGACTCGGTAGAGCTTGAGATGCTTGATGGACGACATGGCGATATCCTTGAAAAAGCTATGCGGCAGGCAGATATTATCTTCCCAATCGAGGAGTTCTAGATGTGGCATAGTGATAATGTTCAGAACAGCCTGTATGATAGAAATGTATCCATTGAGGAATTCTTTGGAGGCTTCTACCATTCGCTCTCTCCGCTCGTCTTCTGGTAATTTCTCGAACCTTTCTGACCCAAGGTCAGCGCCGAGGCGATGACGTACCCAAATAGGCTTTGTAGCAACTGTGATACGTCGGATACAGTCTCCAATAGACGGCGAGATCATGCTTCCAGTATTCAATCGCTCCCTATGTTCCATCAAAAGGTGCTCCACCAGGTTTACGCTAGCGTAACTATAGTCCAGCTTGATGCTACAGAATTGACGAGATCGGGCCCATTGTAAGCAGTCATGATTGGCAAGCGCGAGGGCTGGTAGTGACCCCGAGTTTACGTAGACCAGTATTAGTCCAAGAATCTCGTAGGGCAAACTCAAGAGCGCAGCAGTGGATCGTGGAGGTTGGCCGCGATTGACACGATCAAAAGAGAGTGGTAGGGGAGGAACGTCTTCTTTTCCGACTCCATCCTTGTCGCAAGTGAACATGGGCATTAGGAGACGGAGGATGTCCATATCCCCTGGTTCCACTTCTAGAACCATGTCGTCGGTGGATAGCTGATGATAACTACCTCGATTAGCTACACCAGATTGAGAAGATGGAGATGGTGAGAGCATCTATGGCCTACTACTGGGATAGTAACACTCCACCATGGGCTCAGTGCTGATTTGACGTCTGATCTTTGATGATTGCGAAACAGCAACTAATTACAGAGGGAGAGAGGCTTCGGCATAGAATAATAGTATACTAACGTTTGCAAAACTCCTGTAACTCCTCTATGTCGATTCAAATTCATCTTCTACAACAATAGTATGGCCTAGGCGTCACGCACATAGGGAAGATCCTCCGCTGCATCATGGCTGATTGGAAAACGAAACACCGTAAGAGAGTATGATCTTCCACACATCCATTCTTGCCAACATGTTTTTCGTCTCAGCCCATCCACCTCCGGTAGTACGGTGAAAGGGACTCATCCTCCGTCAGATTTATACGACAGATTGAGCCTTCCTGATCCACTTTGCCTAGCGACTTGTGATCTTCAGCTCTTCCATGCTTTATGCTCTATGCTCTGAAGGAAGTCTTCGACGCCTTCATCGAATACACCCTGGAAATCCGTATCACTAGCTGGGCAACTATCAAAAGATGCCCCAATGCAGGTAAGTGGTTGGGTATTGGTTCATCTCATGTGATATATAAATATAACCCCCCTGATATCGATCTCACTCAGATAGCTCTGGAATTATATGCAAGATTTTCCATGCGTGATATGTGGAGTTTCTTGGATGATTATGGTTTACCAGAGCGCGCACCGTATAACTTTCGATATCATTTCTAGATTCGTACACCCTTTTCCATTTTCCTATCTTCGTGGCCATTACTATCCTGTTTGAAACAACTCAAGTACGAGTTGGAAACTTGTTAGAAGCTTACGTGGAACAGTATGCACTCTTGGATCGAAGTAACGATTTGATGCCGAGGCCGAGTGGAATCAGTAACTATCCGAGTCGATACCTCTTGGTTACCGATAAATTTCAATACAATTGACAGTGATATCTCTCGAGTCTATTCCCCACAGCCTTAACCATGCTCGGCAGACAAGAAAATAGAAGCAGGGCGATTTTCAGTGGCTGCCAGGGTTTAGGATGAAGTTGTTGTGTCCACTTCCTGTAGTACAAACCACATAATTCTATTAGAGCATATTGATACCCACACCAAATTGCAGCCCCTTTCTCCCATCCTCTCCTTTCCTCAGGACAAGCGGCAAGCTGAAGTTCAACTCGAACCTTGCCACTGGATGTGCATAGACTACTCCAAATCCAGCAGCCATGGATGGCAAACCGTTTCCCAATTCAGCAATGGTAGAAGTGATGGTCTGCCTCACTTTCTCCCCATCTGTGGCTGCTTTCTCTGGTCCCTTTAATGCAAGTAACCGTCCACCATTGACAAAAGCTTGAAGGCGGAAGGGCCGATCGATACTGACGCGAGGTATTGGGACGAGTAGATTCACTGATCCGGCGGCGTAGACGTCGCCACCTACTGCGTCACTCCCGTCTCGCGGTCCAAGACCTGAAAGACGGAATCCTCGTACGTCTGTCGGACCGCCCAATTGGAAACGGTCATTGATGCGTGATGGTTTTGATTCCGAAGAGAGGCCGAGCGGTAAAGGATAGAGGAGACCTGCCCGTAAGCCCGTAGTAAGAGACACTCCACTCTCGCCTGCGATTCCTGGTATTGGGACAGGAATAGCGCCTTGAGCCTCAACCTCTGCCTTTCCGAAAGCGACATCACCCTGCAAAGGACCCCATCCCGCTAGCTCGAGGGTTGTCTTGTTGAAGATGCCTCGTGTGGGCAGTAATGGATTGTCTCGCCGATCTTTCACCCAGGTGTGCATCACGCTACTCTTCACGCTATCACCGGCGTCTTCTCTCACAGTAGGCGAGGCACCGCTTGCAAGTCTAGTGATCTGTCTCCACATCCCATTGTAGCCCAACTCATGCTTACCTCCGCCCGGACTCATCCACCGCAGCTTAGTCCATCCACCCTTCAACGCTTCCTCATGACTCGACCACACTTTGCTCGTTGAGCTGGAAAAGCCGCCAATTTGCCATCGGAAATCAGGGTTACTGAGTATAGGTGTTTCGAAGCTGGCTTCGTATGCTGATCTCGTGCGTGTCCCTAATGAAGCATTGACAGTCAAGGTCTCTGCACCACCGAAGATATTTCTTAGGACACCATTGGCGTAAGCATCTCCCTCTGCGTTGCCAACGCTGGTGCCAGTCTGCAATTTGTATGGGGATTTCTCTCGTACTGAGAGGAAGACGTCGATATCTGTGGGTGTGGTGGATGGGTCCGTCGGATCCGGCCGGTCGACGTAGAGAGATATGGGCTCGTGGAAGATGTCTGGTGACCAAGTAAGCTCTGCTATGGGTTGGAACTCTTTACGTCCTACCTAATTTGTGAAGCTTGTCGGCTCCGATTGAAACTTCCCTGATAGCTTCGGCGAGAGTGTAGGGACGATCCTGGTTGGCGCTAAGGAGAGGGTTGAAGATGCGTTCAAGAAACGCTTTCCGAGTCTTGGTGGCGCCGAGGATGCGTATTGATGATATAGTAGCAGGTAATGTGGAGTTATCCTCGATCTAATGCTACGCTCAATTTTCGAACTGCTCGATTTTGGGACCTTCAATTCCCAAAAAGCTGCACCTACCAGCTCGGCCAGCCGCCTCTGTGCCTTGGCATATCCAGCAAGCTCTCTTTCGTTCGCCAATCTAGTCTTCTCCTCCTGTACCTTGGGGTCCACTCCTTTTCGTAACCTTCCGAAGATCTGCACAACCAATTGAATTAGCAGGTATATCTCCGTGCAAGAGAGTCAGCTTTGGAGATAACGATATCACTTACATCGTCCCCGGACTCCAATGGGTCCGCCATTGAAGCACAGATGAAGGGCACGCTTGAGCTTCCCAGTTGTAGATTCGGAATGACGCGCCAAGATTGACGGAGCGGCGTTTCTTACCGATTAGAATACCCTCAGCCCTACAGCCAACATCTCTTTCGTGCGGAGCCACGACGCCTTGATCTTTCTTTGTCTCTCAAACATTTAATTCGTCGGAAAGACTTCTTTTGTTTTACGACTTTACGCATGAACACACCAGGGCCTTATCTCCTTAAGCACCAATGTCTCTCGCATAAGTGATCTATCTGCAAGAACGCCCCTCCAATCCCAACCTTCTAGCTCTCACGAGCCTCTATTCACAGAAAATGGCAACCCGAGCAGCCAACAAACGAGTAAGACCCACTGTCACTTCTAGAGGCCACTTTGGGATACGATGAGGAAGTTCTAGCTAATCCCGCTCCAGCTAACGCGCGAATACCAAACCATAACCGCCTCCCCACCTCCCTACATCACCGCACACCCGTCAGAATCCAACATCTTGGAATGGCATTACATCCTCACCGGCCCACCTGGGACACCGTACGCCGGCGGCCAGTACTGGGGTACGCTTCTCTTCCCGCCTACCTACCCCTTCGCGCCACCTGCGATACGGATGCACACGCCATCTGGTAAGTCGCATCACCACGTGGCCTTCTCTTTTTCCCCATACTCTCTCTTCCGCCGGACAACACGGCAACATCTGCCCCATCAACCTTACTCATTTCCCAAGAACTTCAAAGCTAAACCCCACCACCCCGCAGGCCGCTTCCAACCCTCCACCCGCCTCTGCCTCTCAATCTCCGACTTCCACCCCAAATCCTTCAACCCGGCCTGGGAAGTCTCCACCATCCTCATCGGCCTAATGTCCTTCATGACCTCCGAAGAAATGACCACCGGCTCCCTCTCCCGCCCCGACCCGGAACGCCGCTGGCTAGCCGCCCGCTCCAGGTGGTGGAACGCCACCGGCGGCGGCAGCGCCACGAACCCGGTCAAGGGCAACACCGCGACGGTGAGAGGGGTGGGGGCCGTGAAGGCGGGCGATGGGGGTGTGAAGTTCCGCGCCGAGTGGCCGGAATTGGACGCTGAGAATTGGGAGTGGATGGGGAGGAATGGCGTGGATGCTGCGACGGGGCAGGTGGTGCCGGATGCGGAGGGGGGCGGTGAGAGGGGGAAGTGCTCGCCCGAGGTGGCGGCGTTGAGGAGGGGGCCCGGGGGTACGGCGGCGGGGCTGGGGGATGCGGGTCGGGCTGCGAGGGAGGCGGGACGGGGGTGGGTGTCGAGGCATAAGGTGCTTGTGGGGGTTATGGCGCTGATCGGGTGGGCGTTGGCGATGAGGTGGGTGCAGAGTGGTGCGGACGCGTGAGGGAGGGGATATCATGACGCGAAGTGTATTGCGTGCATTGCGGGTGTTTTTCTGCAAGAGGCGAGGGATTCGAGATACCAGGATATACGTCTCTACAGACGGGGTTTCACTAGATGATATCTATTCTTACAATGATGGTCAAGAACATCGTCTCATCACTTGAATTATCTAGAATGCCTTGGGGCCGCTCCTCTCCATCTCTAGAGACGAGGTGGCGACACTGTGCTCGCAGTCCTCCTACATGAGATGGCTTGGGTATATATTGCCACTTCAAATAATCCCCTTCATCCAGACTACACAACACGCCCAACAGACGTGTCAACTCAACTAAGTGGGCTGATCGCATCTACCCCGACGTCCGCTCTGTTGACTTTTCCGATCTCAGTCTCGAAAGAGAACTGAAATGAGAAGGCCATCCATCACATTGTGTTTTCCAACCTGATGGTTCCGAAAGTCGGACGCGGCTGTCGTCTACCAGACGATCGTGTGCGGATGATTGTGAAATGGGATCAGGTCCTAGAGGTAGATATTTGAATCCAAACTAAGTCGTAGATATTGCCTTTGGAGCGTCGTCGGACAAGCCTGATTACCTGCGAAACGGCGGGCTACATCTCATGGTGGAGTCGGAGGACGGATGGTTGGGTGTTCGATGAAAGGGCCGTGCATCGTGCGAGGAACGAATCACATTTGTCTTTACGGGATCGGAGGGTCGTGGTTGGCTGTGTGATGGGTTCCGATATGTGATCTGGGCCCCAAAACTGGCCGTCGTAAGATGATATCGCCCATGGCCGACGAGATACAACAGCCTTGTACCAAGTCTTCGGACTCCATTCATCGATCTTTCGCGCCCTTTCCATAGATCCTTGTCGAGTTATAAGGAACCCTACTCCGACCGATCGAGCTGAGTCCGATGTGTGACACATCGCCGTCCTGCGGGTCACTGGCATAGTATCTCAACCCCGGCTGACGGGACAGCTCCGTCGCCAGCTCCGAATCCGAATAGGCGCAAGTCTCGTTCCCCAACACTTCCCTCATCGCTTCCGACAGGTCCGCCACCGCTCTGAAATTCCCGCGTACTTTCCGACCACTGCGGCAGAGCGCGCTGTAGATGCTGGCGTCCAGCCAGACGATGTACATGCCGAAGAGCCAGATCATGAAGAGGGAGAGGTTGACGTAGACCATCAGGCTCGAAAAGCCCCAGACGAAGTATGATTCCGGGAGACATTGGGCTAGGTCTTGAAGAGCCGGTATTGTTTTGTTGTTGTAGCAGTAGGTACCTTCATACCCGTGCCGAAAGTCCCAGTTGCGAAAATGGTAAAGGCGTCCATCAATGGTGATGTTAGTGGTGTAGTTTCGATTGTTTTGCAACCCGGGAGCAGCCCCCAGAGGCCTCCCTCTGAGGGTATCGTAATTGATTTCATATACGGGATCGGTGTTATTCATGGTAGCTATGAAAGCAATGATCAGTACAATTCTTATCGAACTTTGTGGTGTCTGCAATCTCACCATTGAGCAGGGATGCAAACAAAGGGTAATCCTTCCATAAGTTTAGGGTCTTCCCACATTCATCATAGGACGCACAATGTGCAAATGGATTCGAAGGATCAAAGACAGAAACAGGAGGGCCTGGTGCAACGGTATCATTCGCGTAGCCAATAAGTGCTCCGCCCGAGACATTGTAACACGATCTCAATAGAGGCGAGCTGGGCTGAAGAAAGCTACCGTCCAACATGTTGTAACCAGCAGTAGATGGGGTGAGGTAGCCGGCGGTGGCACTGATGAGGGTAGGGAAGCCGAGCACGTAAAGAGTTGACAGAAAGAACCAGAGTAGGAACCACTTGTTCCGCCACCCCTTGGATGAAATAACAGCCTTGAGTGAGTACCATGCCGAGTAGAGCGATGTTGTCGAAAAGGTGAGAGAGATGTAGAGGTCGAAAGATACCGGCGATCGCTCGGCTAGCCTGGTGAGCCCATCCATGAACACCTTGTATGAGATCCAAGCCATGAGGAAGCGGCCACCAGCCCCCCCGAGCAGCTGCCATATCACGTCGATGGCTTTGGCTTGGGTAAAGGTCAGATGAGTAGCCCCTCTAAGGTTGATGGTAAAAGCAGTCTGAACCTTGCTCCGTCGCTCGTTTGCCAAATCGCAGGAGATGGGATTGTTGAGAACAAAGGAGCTGGTGTCAGGGAGGAAGGCGTAGATCAAGGAAGCCAGAATACTGAGACCGATGATCAAGACAATGCCTACGAAGCCTGTCCAGAAGGCGGTGCGAACAATGCGCGTGGTAGATCGGGGTGAAAGTGCTTTGGGAGGCAATGTCGATATGGGCGTCGTAGGCGGTTCATTGTTCATGCAGTCCAATGTCGACCTCTGATGGATCTTCTGGTCCAGCAACTCGAAAGCGTCGCCAGCGTCATCCTTGTCATTCGGCGAGCTGACATCCCAGTACGCGGGCGTGGATGTCATGGCGGACCGAGACCGAGACCCCGGAGAAGGAAGGGAGGATGCTCTCTCTCCCAGGTTATCAATGTGACGATATTCCAGGTTCAAATAATAATTCGAGTTGAGCGAAGGGGGGCGAAGCATTTAGTTTCATTAGAACTATTCTATTAGTTTGCGGCACGGATCCCTGCAGGGCATCGTTGGCCTCCTCGAAGCATTCGGCAGAAACGACCTCATGATACTCGGAGTGGTTAAGAGCTCATTTTGCAGCAAAAGGGTGAGAGACCGAGTTATATTGCCAATCTTTACCACTAGAGGGCCGAAGTGAAGATATAATACCATGATGGATCAGTCAGCAAAAGCGCCAGATCTTATGGACACGTGACCTTCAAATTACTAGCGGATCATCAAGCTTCATTGCGAGGTCAAATATGGGTGGGGCTAAACCTACAAGTGTAAGTCTAAACATAAAGTATTCGAAGCATAGCCGCAAGCTTGTTTCCCCACGAGTGCCACGCAAAACGCCAGGTGGGATGAAATTGAGGTGGCTACCTTGAGGTAAAGAAGTGTAACGTGACGAGGCGAGGCTGAGCAGTCGTTTCATGCTAACATATAGTAGACGTATAGACACTGTGTTTGTCAAAGTTGTTGATCCTTCCTATTCTCCATGTGGAACTTCGAGTGGTGGTGACAGCCACATATCCTCGAGACATGACCACGTCGAAAATAAGTTCGCCCTCGGTTTGATCCTGGCTGATGGCCAGAACTCGTGGCAGGCTGTCCTGGCATGGCTCACAGCTGGAAAATGCCGGTAGGTTATGCTTTTGGCAACAGAACGTGAAATGATGATAATGCGCGAGAGTAGCAAAGTCATGATGAAATGTTCCCGGAATCCCTTCACGTATGAAAGAGACCTTCAAAGACATCGTAGATGTGATCTTGGACCTAGATCGCTGCGGCTTCCTTCAACTATCCAGGCTCAGTGCACTAGTATGCTCTTCACACGAATGGACGTCAGCCTTTTGTACTTCTGTAGAGCTAAGAGCGCTTCTTGCGCCATTTGCCACGGTAAGGATAGCTCAGTGAGGACCCGCGAGTCCATTGCCAGCACTCTGTATCTTTTGCAAGCAGATGTGGGGCTTTTATCTGCTTTCAACAAGGACAGGCGGTAGCTCATGGTATACGCATAACATAAAAGAGGATGAAGCTCTACCCAAGGACAGTGAACAGTAGTCGTGATAAACACACAACATCTCACTGCAGAGCATATTGGCCGCCTCTGTGGGCTACCCAAGGGCTTATACTCTGTACATTGCTAGTCGCCACAAATAGACAGGCTGCGGTGTATGACCCGTGTGCCGAGAGCCCAGGAGTCTTGAAAAAGGACTCTGCTGTAAACATCAATGGGTCTTACTTAAGCGTAAGTAATTCTTATTTGCTGAATGAGTTAAGGAACCTGCAACGAGTTCATCGAGAAGTACTAGACAGCCAACAGCGTGTTTCGGAGTATATCTGGCGTGAAAACTTATAAATATGAAGACTGCATATTTCTTCGCGCCAAGACCTTCAGCCCTACGGAAATGGCATCTCAGAACACGTCTCGGCCATCAATGATATGGTCCAGCTCACTGGTTCCACTACCACACCGCATACCCCCTCCAATCCACCGCTGAGTTGAAAGAGAACAACCCCCCCCTTCATCGCGACCTCCACCCCCTCCTCAGCGCAACCTCCACCTCCTCCAGCCCAGCCATCATGGCCCAATACTACCCCCAACAACAACAAACCCCCTACAACCCCTCAAACCTCCAATTCTACCCCTCAACCTACGCCCAACCAGTCTCCGGCCACACCACCCCCTCACAAGCCCAATATGGCTACGGCCAACCGCCAACAAGCAGCCAAGCCTACCCCGGCGTCTCCGGCAACATGGGCGGCCCTGCGCCTGGCGGGTATGGGGGCGCTGGAGGGTTCGGCGGGGTGGGGGTGAGTGGGAGGATGGGAGAGCAAGGGGGTTTGCGAACGGGGTGGTTGGCGGCGTTTGGGACGGAAGGGTATGATGGGGAGCCGCCGCTGTTGGAGGAGTTGGGGGTGAATTTTGGACATATTAAGGGAAAGGTATGTGGATCGTTCATTCTCTTTGACACCCTACAGAACGACTATAACGCCCAAATCACCACACAACCCCTCTCTTGCAAATCCCCCATCCTTCCTACAAGTCCAAAATCACACTTCCCCCCCTTCACAAACCCGCCCCCTCCCACCCAAACCCACAACTAACCCCCCCACACAGACCCTCACAGTCCTCAACCCCCTCCGCCCCATCTCCCAACACATAATGGACGACGCCGACCTCGCCGGCCCCCTCCTCTTCTGCCTCCTCTTCGCCACCTTCCTCCTCTTCAGCGGCAAAGTCCACTTCGGCTACATCTACACCCTCGCCCTCGTCGGCTCCCTCTCCCTCCACACAATCCTCTCCCTCATGTCCCCCGACCCCGCCGCCGCCGCCAACACCTCCCCCGCCAGCACCCCCGGTGGCAGCTACCCGGACCCTTCCGCCCCCTCATCCTCGTCCTCGTCGTCGCATCTGCATCATCTCTCCGGCGGCGGTGGTCTTCATCAATCGGGGCAACTGAGCTCGACGCTGACGTTTCCGCGCAGCGCGAGCGTGTTGGGGTATTGTTTGCTGCCGCTCGTGTTGACGAGCTGTGTCGGTGTGGTGTTGCCGATGGATACGGCGGCTGGGTATGTGATTTCGACTCTGGCGATCTGTTGGTGCACGTATAGTAGCAGCAAGATGTTCTGCGCCGTGGGTCGGATGCGAAGTATGAGGGGGCTGGTGGCGTATCCGTTGGGACTGTTCTACGTCGGTTTCGGCATCATGGGGATCTTTTCGAGTAGCAAAGGTGGGAATTTGGTGAGGACGAGCGCCGGATGAGTGGGCGATGTATGGAGAGCTGGTGGCGCGCTCAGGGTGGTATATCTAGAGGCTTGGTGGATGAACCAGCAATACGGATTTGGTCTGAGTGTTGAAGCATCATGGATCATCTATGTGACAGTATCTATCCTTCGAAATCATCATCGCCTTCCCTCTGCCTTCGTAGGTGCATAATCCCTCAGCCACCCCCTTCCCTTGTCCAAATCCCCACCCCCAACTTCCAACGCTGCAACACACCACTCAAGGTCATACCCACTCTGTTCGCGAGATCCTTCCTTTTCTTTTCCCTTTGCGGACGAAGCACCCTGATCGCCCTCCGCAGCAACCATGTCAGCCAACAGCCTCCTCTTCTGACTCGTCTCGTCAGTGCAAAAGCTGACAGGCGTTTTCATGCCCTTCAGATTCTCCAATGTCGGCTTGATCATTGCTAAGGCGTCTTTGGAAGTCATCGTCTGTCCGTCAGCGGCTAGGCCGAGGTTCTTGCGTCCAGTCTTGCAAAGGGCGTTGTGACACCAGGTCTGGTTGCAGCCCGTCAAGAGCTGGGTTAGATACTTACGCTCGACGCGGCGCTTGAGGGCTTTGCCATCTGGATCGTACATAGAGACGTAAAGGGGTCCGAAACAGACATCACAAACACCAAGGTCGTTCCGAGATCCTTGGATGCGAACTTCACCGCTTCTACCAATGCCATCGATAGTACGACCGCAATTGACATTTTTGCAGATACGTGGCTTGGAGCGCGAAAGTCGCTGCAGATTGTGATGTTTGAGATGCGTGGACATGTCGCGTAACCGGACGATCTTGTTGCAGATGTGGCATTCGGTTGTTCGGGCACCGTCGGATAATTCGTGCGGTGTGAGGCCGGAGAGAATGACTTCTGCGGAGTCTGATGGTGGGTCGTCGGCTCCTTGTTGAGGCACTTGAAGATGGCAAAATCGGCAGAGTATCGGTTTGCCTGGGCAGACGGTCGTTCGGTGGTGGGCGAGGTCTGGGACGTTGACGGCCTTGTACTCACACGATGAACATAGGGTGGACGTGTGCAACATGATGTTGTGCTTAGTATGAGAAAAGCCATTGATACCATGGGAGTCGTCATGAGGACAGTGCCAATGATTCTTCCATTCAGGGGATGACTTCTGGAAAACGAGCTTACAGCGAGGGCAGACGACATTGTTGCGTAAACAGAAATTTTGATGGAGAAACATTGTGCGGGAGGGAATTGCCTGATGACAATTGCTACAGCGTTCTTCATCTGGGGCGAGGGATGTATCGTCTGCCATGGCGGTGTCGAAAGAATCCTTTGTCGACAAGACTTGGAGGTTGTATTGCATCGGGGCTTTGTCTCGGCTCTGGTCATCTCGGGCCTCGTAGCCTCGCACGGACACCCAAAGTGCTTCTGCATGTTCGAGATCAGTGTTGGTATGCCGAATCTTGATCCGCTTGATTGCTCGAGTTGAGATGTCACCAAAAACATACTCCTCCTCACGAGGTCTGCCGCGGTGCGTTGGCCCGTATGGAGTGATAAATATATCGATGTCGTGATTATGGTCCTGGGCCGTCAACTCAACTTCTAAATCGTGCGCCGAGTCCCAGACTCCTAAGGTATAATCCACATAATCTCCAGGCCTAACCTGACCTGCTTCAACTATACCTACACGAATCTGGCCCCCTGAAGAGCTTCCCTCGGCTGTTCCAGGAGCCTTCTGTGATTTTTTGACGAGCTTTTGTAATGTCTCTTTTGCCTGTTCCTCGTTCAAAGGCTCAATATCGACTTCGAGATCCGTATCGACGAGTGTTATTGCCTCTTCATTCGGCTTCAAGCCGTCCACCAGAAACCGAAAGACCTCCTTACCAGCAGGTACAGCCAAGATCTCTCCATTAGTCAATGTAGCGTAGTTATCTCGTAGATACCGTTCCAAGAGAGCTTTCCAGTCCTCCGGGTCGTAGCCGGCTTCTAGGGGTCTAAGCTTTACGTATGTACCCTTCGGCAGCTCTTGCACATGAACTGTCAATCTTGGCACCGGACCTTCACCATCGTTTCCAAGATCGCCATTCGTCACACTTGGACTTCCAACAGTGCTTGGTGTTCTCAGTCTTTTCGACCCAGGTATGCCCAGTGCCTCCCTTAGGAACGAGCTGATTCCCACCTCACTCTCACCAACCGAAAATTCCTTTATCCCAGCGAACACGATCCTCCCATTCTCAGGGTTGACCAGCCGGAATGTTAACGGGTGTGGAAGCTGCTGCTGGCTTTCGATGACTAGCTCACGTGCTTGGCGCTCAGCTGCGAAGCTGTATGGGTTATAAGGATCGAAGTTAGAGGTTTGAGGCCGAGATGCGCTGGCGATATTGACAGTAGCAGCAGAGAGAAGCTGCTCAAGAGCGGACGGAGGTAGTATGATCTTATCGCCCCGAAGAAAAGGCGTGGATGCTTGGGGCAGGACTGATAGTTGGGACGACCATTTCAGAGGTGGTCGCTGTGGGTCGAAAGTCATGGCGGATGGTCGAGGAGATGCTCAGAGTCAGATGCTGCATGATGGCACATAATGTATGATGACGACGTGAGAAGTGAGTTGCTTTGTCGCCGTCATTCTAGAAGCATCGACGGGCCTGTCATCAATGCTCCTGTGTCGTTCGTCGAGCCTGCCGCCAAGCCTTTTAAGCGTTTGCAAAACGGACAGAACTAGTCACTCATCACCCATCTTCACATAGTATTGTTTGAGTGGCCGCACATAACTGAAGGTTTGTATGTGCTTTACAAATCTGTGGAGTGCTTTTATGAGCATGCGCGATGGACATTGTTGGCCGGAAACGCAGCGGCAAAGCATGAACCGCAATTACTTCACGCATTCACGATGGATCATTATTGACATATTGATATCTTATCCCCTGAAAGCTTCCAGGTAGACTTGTGCATAGCAGAGAGTTGTTACAACTGCGGGCTTACATGACGTAGGCTAAGTATATCGACTGTCAACTCCGTTTGCAATATCAAGTCCCGGCGATTGTCGCGCTTGTCTTGGCTACACTTTGCTGAGATTTCTGATATGAGTGCCGCATTAGGACATGGGCTGGTAATAGCTGAAAGTGTCAATCGTCAACAAAGATATCTGCATAAGGGTCCCCTTGAGATCAAACAGCAGTGCTGGGACACGGCAGCAGCTCTGATGTATGCCTCTCATGCTGGGCCATCCAAAGGTCGATCAGGCCATAAATGAGATTCATGAACCTACTCCCTATTCACATATACTGGGTGCCAGCAAAGGTTATCCCATTCCAGGATAATAGTGCCTCCACATGGCCAATGTTGCAGTGCCGCCAATACTGGCGACTCTGATTGTGTAAGTCAAACATATCTGTTAGCTTTATCAACCTCCGACAACTATCAGTGGGTGTCAATTGCAATGTTTGCTGCACCATCAGATAAATCGTTATTATTATTTACTTGAAACAGAGATAGCCATGACACGAAGACTACTGACCTAACTAATCGCTATAAAGTTTTGGCTTCGGGACGAGACCGAGTGGTCAGATCGAATTCATTGCAACTCCTTCTTGAAAAATCTCATCCCCTTGCTTGCTCGTGCGTACATCTGAGATCTTGGTCGAGCGACTATTGACTATGAGTCGCGTCGATGCCTTGAGTTCACCAGCATCAAGGCTGCAGCTTGTAATTATACATTCGATATCGCTCCTGCGTTGGTATGTTCCTTGTCAATTGAATAACTACAGATGTGTCGAGGGTATTATGAGAACTTACGATTTTACCAAGAGCCAGACTTATTCACTCGAAGAAGCCATTCACCGAGCAATATCAGTTTGTATCAAGTTCCTCTCGTCTTACCAATCGGACCAAGGCTTTCCTTAATGAGCCCGACACGGCTTTAATGTCCCATAGCAATCCGTGACCCATAGTATTGGGTGCCCTTTGTGCAACGTACTAATGATATAGGATACTAGGTAGGGAATTACTAGCTACTCGATACATTACAGCCGGAACTACCTCCACAACTCCCGATTCCGCTCAGCTCCGGAGAGCCATTCTGCAGCACCGCCTGACCCACAGGCGCATCGTCATATCCTATGAGGACCTGCAACTCCGCAAACAGCTTACTCTCCATCATATGGAAGGGAATCTGCCTCACAGTCTCAATAAGTATCGCGTACGTAAGGAACGGCGGCTCCGTGCGCGGAGGTTCGGCCCCGTAAAATTTCATCCAAGCCACGTAACCACGGGCGCCCGTTTCGAAAGGCTCGACAACTTGCGCCGAGGGAAAGTGACTCAGACACCTGAGAGCGGCCATTAGGGTGATGAAAACCTCTTGAAATGACATTATTCCGGCTTGGGGAAAGTAGCTGTAGAAGAGACTGAGCCCTGCTTCGCGAAGACTGTGGTTCGTCGTCCTATTCGTGGCAATAGTGTCGTTGAGTAGGGGAAGGGGTTGCTCAGACGATATCTGTGGCCTATTGAAACCTGCACTAAGTGTCTGTGACGGACCCGCTGCCTTGTTGATCTGAATCTGGCCGACGACGCTCCCGTCCCAGAGAATGTCGAACGCCGCATTCTTGAAAGTCTTGGTGTCAATCATGTTGTACACAACGTAATAGAGAGCGGTCACGGCAACTTGGACATCGATATCCCTCGCTGGTGCGGCGGGTTGAATGCTGATATCAAGATCGGCGTACCAAGGCAGTATATCAACGTGGAAGCCCGAAATGCGCTTTCGGAAAGGTTGATGGGCGAGGTTAGCCAGGGCGTGGACTGTGTTCACGAGAAGGGAGATTATGTTCACTGCCTCTTCGCCATGATGGCCTCGGAGACTGAAGCGGACATCGTCGTCAGCTAGACGGTTGGGAAGCGAGATGTTGACGGGCGCCTGGGTATTTTGCACGATGGGTCGGGATGAGGAGATGACAGCGGCTGCAGCTGACGTGATCAGAGCTAGCAGAGTGGCTGCGTGGTACAGGGAAGTAGAAGGTCTCATCGTGGCCGCACGTCAAGTCAACGTTATGTTCATTCATTCAATAACTTGAAGAATATGAGATCAGGCGTCGATTGAATGGCAAACAAAACCCCAAACTTACAGCGTGTCTTGGATTCGAAATGCCGCAAGTACAGCATACAAAGGAATAAGCGAAGGTCCGCTTGGCTGGAATCCTTGACGCTCCTAGGGATATATGTGCGCTTCTACCGCTTCCATGCATTCACCAAATATCCTTGAGCCGCAAATATCCGCGTTCGTCACCAGAGCAGGTTCTGCTCATGGATTTGCCAGCACTCCTCGATCAAGATCCGAGTCTGTCGGGCAGCTCAACAAAGCTTGACACAATTTACTTCTCAGCACAGTTGGAATTCCTGTAACACAGCGTTCTTGACGCTGGTAATATAAACTTGTAGACCTGCAAAGCTTCCTCTGCTTCTGGGTAAAAACCATAGGTGTGCCTGATCTTCTGTGGACCATCGGAATGACGAGTAAAGTTGAGATCCGTATGAAGCTCTCGCGAATTTTCAATGGCCAGCAGAGACTGACTTCAAGCCTTAAGACACTTTATCACCAGATGTGCCTTTTGCGCTGCTAGGGGTCAGCCAAACAAGAATGCCAACTTCCTCCATCAGCAACCGGTCTCATAAAGCTAGCGTCGAAGCGTGAACCACCCCCCCCCCCGCCTACCATAAGTCTTCGAAGCATGTACTGAGAAATTTCCTTACAAAAATTCAGCAACCCTCCATCTCTCGCATCGGCCATGATCATACGAGTCTGCTCTATCTTCAACACACCCAGAGTCTCGGAACTGAGATTAGCCAGAGCGAATCATAGTATCGTATTCTTGCCGAGCTGTTACTATATTCACTGCAAGTCGCGGACAGAATCATCCCTGCAACATTCAGTATCTATCTGTGCATGATAAACCGCGATGGATGTTGGGACTTACTCGGACGTTGTATATCGAGCGTACACACAGTATATCTTTAATGTCATAAACGTAGTTTACAGTCAGCAAAATTCGTACCCGTAGATGAAAATCTGCCCTCCATGCCTTAGAATACTTACAATAATCTGGCGCTCTTTCTCAAAAGTCTTTCAGCAAAGTCGAGCGTGAACCTGCTCCCCCATCCTAGTTAGAACATGAAACCCACCCTCACCTCACCTAAACGTCTCCCAGACCTTTATCTCCGGCTGTGAATGGTTTGCGTATTCTATTTGGGAGGTGCTCGCGCTTGCTTTGTTGTGAGATATATTTCGGTATATTGTGGAGGTATTCGTGAAGGACAGAGCGTTTCGTTCAGTTACATTATTCTCAATATTTCCCTTTGAGCTGAGAAGCTGGATTAGACTTTCTTTAGATAGTACAGGAAGACCATTATTATGTAGCCCGAATGGCTCAATGGTAGAGCGCATCACTAGTAATTTGATGGGTACATGATGAGGTTCTAAGTTCGATTCTTAGTTCGGGCATCTGACTTCCTAGTTTAATATTTTTGCTTTTGGGACGAGTATCATGGTAGTAGTGTAGTCTACTATTATCCCATCCTTCGTCAGTAAGGTAAATTACAGCCTCAGGAGCCAACTTCCTGAGGTTCAACTTCTAGGTAGTAATTTAGCCACCTCACGGCGTACACCGTCGTCCACGGAACCCATTTGAGCTGCCAAGCCCGAGTGCGAGACGCCATGCAGCCAGATGTATTGCAAGGCACAGCCCGCCGCTTTACACAAGGTGCATTCGGACCCCATCACAACGAGACACCTTACCTAACGATTCAGCTGCCAAGTTAAGCCAAGCCAAGCCAAGCCAGCTGAGGGATAGAGAGAGCCTCATCATGTCACGTCCGACTAGTGGTGAAGAATTCAAAAAGGATGTGTAATCCCGGGATATATAAATATTCGAAGAAGACACCTGAATTCATCTGCTCGGACCGACCATGGCAGTCCCGAACCCAACATGTGGCTACGTTGACGCTTTGGCGAGTGAGTACATGATCACTCCCCTCCCTCCCTTCCTCCTATGAATTACCCCTCTTCTACATAAACCGAACGCTGAAACAAATCCGTCAGGCTCACCTCTGACCTGCGGCACCGGATACTGCGGCTTCAAGTCTACACTCGGCGCCGCCGGTTGCTGCACCAGCGCCGTCAGCGTCGGTGCGTCGTACTCCCTCACAGGCTGCAACTTCGTCACGGCCTGCTACGCCGCGACCGACATCGTCGCCTGCGCCGGCGGCTGCAGTTTCAACACGCATGATTTGCTATGGTTAGTTCTGTTCTGTTTAGTTCAGGCCCGTTCGTTGGGACTGTAGCATCCATCTCTCCATGGGTTGCATTATCCTTTTCACCAGATTGAATGACTGACGCGGAACCCCCCATACACACAGCTCCAACCCAGCGAGTCCAGAATGCGTCCAATACACCTTCACGGACATCAGTTCGACAGCGTTGTTTTGCTCCGATCGGCAGACCGTTGTCGACGTCGCGAGGACGTTTGCTGCAAATGGGGTCGCGACGGGCTCACCGAGTCTTAGCCCTGGGGGCGGCGTTGTTGCGACAACGGGCCTTGCTACCGCGACTCGCAGATCTGCTGCGTACACGAGTAGCTATGTCCCGCCGGCGACAACGGCCGCCCGCTCGGCAGCTGTTACAACTAGCATCGTCCCCCTCACTAGCAGCGTTGTCCTCACTAGTAGTGTCGCCGCTGCTGGAGCGCCAGATCCGTTTACGCAGAGTCAGGCTTCGAGTGGTCATCTCGGTGGTGTTGGTACTGCTACTCCGGTCGCGAAAGGTGGCTGCGGTAAAGTTGGGGTCTCACGGGTGTTGAGATTGGCTGGCTGCTTTTTCATGGGACTAGCTTTTGTTGTTGTCTAATGTGCGTACGTTGTAATCCTAGGAGTGATGCTAGTGTGGGAGATGTATGTAAGCTCAGATACTTAATGGAACCCAATTGCACATTGGATCTGCATGGAAATTGAAAGAAATAAGTCCATAATCACAATGCTATCCAACAAAGGTCTGTTCCGGATGAGGAGTCCTGACGAATTGAGGTTCGCTCATCTCCAGCCTATCCATCTGGCTCCCAGAAGTGGCTGCGGCTCCATATCGAACGGGCCTATCTCCAAGCTCTTTGAGCAGCACATCGACATCCCCGTTCGAATCCGCATTGTCAAGCATGGGCGCCCGGAAAGCTTTCGCTGTCTCAATCGGACTCAGGCTCACCGTCCGTCCAACGTGCCACCATCCGATGAAGATGGGCAAGGTAGCCAACCAGCCAAGGGCCGTGAATAGTACTGCAAGACCAAGATACAAGTAATGTGACTGGTAAATCGGCAACGTGGTTGTCTCCTGCGCTTTCACCAATTGGGGGTCTGAGCCGTTTGTAGCGGCGATGGCAGTACGAAACATCAAGTCTCGGATTGCTTTGATCAGGTCACTAGAAGGATCGGCGAAAGCCAGTGTACAATCCGCGTATGAGGTTCTCTTTGAATTGAGGATGGCGTATCTATTGACCGTCGCTCCAGTCGAGGTGAGCTCGTAGTTTACTGCACCGGCAAAACGAAGGTTGGCCATTGAGTTATAGGTGTCACTCAGCGCCTTGTAGAAGCCTCCTAGAGTCGTCGGGCCTGCCATCGTGGCAAGGGTAACGGTTGTCAAGTTGAGTACCGTATCATCAAACATGGTTGTAGACGGATCGAGCTGAATAGTGCTCTGGTTACCATTGACAATGACCGGATAGTCGACTACTGCAGACTGCATCGTACAGTTTCGTATTTGGAGTTCACCGTCGCAAGCCGGAGAATTCTTGTATTGTACTCCAAGATGGATTGTTCCTGGCTCGGAAAAACCCCAGTAGATGTGTGTGCCAAAGACTTGCGTCCCATTGGCCATGGCTTGCTGGCCATTATCGAAGTTTTGACCAGGAGCTGGAGAAACAGGGGTGAGGCTGAACGGTAGGGTGGATACGGAGCAGTTGATCGCAAACCCTGCACCGCGGATAGTTGTTGCGCACCTGCCAGAGCACCCAGTACTCGTAGCATTAATGTCAGCCTGGCTGTTAGCCGCGTTGACTGTACTTGTGAAAGCCGAAGTGAGAAGCGCTGCTTGTTCTCCACGACCACTTAGGTAACCAGTATATCCGTCAGGAAGTTGTTGGGCAATCGTTATACTCAAATCCGTGTCTTGCTTGAATTGCCCGAGCGAAACGCGCGAAGCTCGCTGTAGCAAGGGACCATTGATCGGTACGATAGCCACGAGTATGCTAGCGACAGCGACCATGTTGATGTGCCTGCCGGACATGAGAGCTGCCCAGAGACTATCTCCATAGCTCCAGTGACGATGGAGGTCGGCAATGGTAGTATTTTCCTTTGTTGCACGTCTCCACCAGGCTACAGTGACGCCTTCGGTAAGCGCAAAGTGCAATACTATGTTTGTAATGGTTGAAGCAATCGCAAGGTAAACAGTCGGCTGTAAGCTCCATTTCTTTGTAGGCTGCCCATTCGATTGAATCAAGATAATGACAGAGGCCGCGACACCCAGTAGAGCTCCCACTAAAGCTCCGAAGCCCAGCCATGGTAAACGGCGGAAGGCATTCGCTCGCCAAGGGGTCCTCGGGCCAGAGTGGACTGGACTATAGAAGTACGACTTGGAGCCATACGATGATGGTGTGTTCATCTTGACATGAGCTCGCTCAGCTTTGGGAGAAGAATTTTGAGCTCCCTGCCTGCAGAACCGAAAGAATGAAGGAGCATCCCATTTATGAGGCTGCGATACGGCTCTCGAGCAACACTCATTCCATTTCTCTTCCAGCAGCACCGCTCTAAAGCAGCCATGAATATTCCTGTCGGTCCAATACTCTAGGGTCTCGGATTGCGCCGGGGTCTGCTGCGCCGCCTCTCTCTGCCTCTCTGAATTGATTGTCTCATTGGTGCCGATGCATGGCGTTGACTGCGTACGCCCCAATTTGCTGTCACCAGCGCCATCGTAGACGATGATAGGTCCGTTGTTGAGAGGAGCGCATTGTCTCCTTGGCTTTCACTTTCTCCGTTAGATAAAACACGGGCTGTCAGCCGCTAAGCAAGCGGAGAGAGCCCGCCGGAACTAGCTCTTTCTTAGCCTGCTGTAGTGGAGTTCAGTTGGCGCCAGGATACTCCGTAGAGTGCGTCCAACTGCATTAGCGAAGAGGGTGATGCAGGAGCCATCACACTTGCTAATTCTCATGGTGCCTCGTGCCACGCCCGAAAGCCTTTGATCAGATAGATACGCAGCTGAGCACCCGGCGTTCTCCATTCTAGATTCTCGTATTGACCTCTTCAGATTCCATGCCAAAGAGGCTGAGTAGACAACATACTGCTGTACGATGTGAACGTCGTTCCGACCGAAAAGCCTCGCTTTGCCAAGAGTGCCAAGCATTTGATTGCTCCTAGTACTTTACTACTTAGGTAGTCGGTACATCCCCGGTCCCCCCTGCTCCCAACCCCCTCCCCTTTCCCCCCCTGCACAGAGCAAGCCCATCAGCGGTCTACGTAGCATTAAGATCTGGCTTTGTAAGAAGCAGACCCAGAATAGATATTAGAGTTGAAAACGCAGGAGTAGGGACTAGCGCTATTGCTATTGCAATCGCCGTAGGTTGTAGATGAGGTGGTGGTTTTGTAGGTTGTAGGGTTTTGGTAAAGGAGGCTGGCTATTGGGTTGTCATTCCCCCTTGTTGCTAGGAATATGTACAATGAAAAGAACGATTACAAAGGGCTGCAAGACATTTCGCCAGCTAACGTACCACGTAGCCTTCCACAACCCATGCTCTGACGCTCATTCCGCCGACATGCCACCCATTCTACAGTGTGATGATCAGGGCGTCAGCTCGGAATCATCTATCTCTCGTTCGTCAACCACAAGAGGTGAAAGCTTTCCCATCTTCCCGTTCCTCCCATTCGCGCCGCCCGCCCATTGATTTCCCAGACCCGAGGTCGGGAACGGGGTAGGGGTATGCGGCGATCTTCCCCCTTGATATCGCCACAGCCGACTCAACTCCCTGACCGTTTTACCTTGCGCTTCTGCTGCCAACAGGCGTCCAGAATTGGTGCGAGCGAACGTCATGAAAGCGTCTCCGGTGCCGTTAATACCATCGATAGCAGGACCACTTGTCAAGCTTGGCACTTCGGGGATGATCTGACCATTGCCAAACTCCAACCCGCTTTTCTCCTTCATATATCCCATATTGGAGATTGCTGTGCTTTCCCTCTGCACGGCAAGCTTTTCTTCCACCTTCACCAACTTGTCGAGGAAAGCGTCCAACGACCGAGGTGCCTCCTTCTCGGAGAGGGGGAACATGGGGTCCATGTAGTGCTGGTTGAATAGATGTCCTGAGGCACCCATCCGCACAAATACAGAACCTGCGTAACGATTGTTGAGCACGTCCTGAACACAGTGCAGTACGCCCCAACGGGGAACCATATCCTTCTCGTTAGCGTAGTGTTCAATGTGAGAAATCACATGCCTCGGCTGTGACGGTCTGTCGAAGCAGACCTTAGCCGACGGGAGAGCCAAGTCATTGGCATCATTCTTGGAAGTCATCGAAACCAAGGGATTGGAGAAATGAGAAGCAGCGGAGCCGAAAGTGTAGATCTCCAGCTTGGCCATGCAGCTTGTAGGGAGCTCGGTGAAGAGCTGGTCAATGACTAGAGAGATGATGATTCCTCCTTGGCTGTGGCCAATCAGGATCACCTTGCTCACGGTTGGATCAACGAGGATGGCTTTGACATAGGAATACGTTACGCGGACATCCGTGCCCGAGTAAGCAAAACAGCGCTGGATGAGACACTCGAGGATGTCGGCTGGGAGGCCGTAACTGCGGGTTTATGTCAGTCCTTCCTCAGGCACACACATGGATGAGAGGACCCACGTCACGTTATGGATACCAATGACTGCTCGCCCAAAAGTCTCGGCTAGACGATCAATATTCTTCTGTAGACCAGAGTGCCTATATTCGGTCAATTCCTGTTATCCGGTCAAAGTGAGTATTATTTACCCTACGGCGCAGCCATTGACGAACACCCACCGCTCATCTTTACGCTGCTCAGCGAGGGCGAGTGTGTTTTCATTCATGTTGGAATAAGCAATCCTAGGCCCTTCCATAGGCTTTGCGATTAACCAAATGCTCAAGCAGATCAACGCTAACGCTGCCAAAGAGACGAGGCCCGGCAGCACCAGGAACGCAGGAATGGCCAGTATCAAGACGAGAGTCTCAATTATGAAGAGCAAGCTCTGTATGATTATGTCTCTGACACTCGCCAGACTGAGGTACAGCTCGTTGCTTGGGTTGTCCGCCTTCAGCGGGAGAAAGATATTGGGTTGGTACGGCAGTAACCTGAGGAGGACGCCCGCATCCTCGAAGAATAGCCGTATCGGGCTCTGTCGAGCAGCTCTGGTTGTTGAAGCCGCCATAGGATCCTGCTGGGCTGGGATGTATTCGATGCCATTCCCAGGATTAAGTGTGGATGAAGGCTTAGGAGGTTGAGCCAGTCGTATGATCTCTGGCTCGCGAGCGCCATACATTTCGTGCGTGAGCTCGTAGCTCTGGTGCTTTGGCAAGCCTGGCATGATGGATTGTCGTCGGAATAATATCAGGAGATAAAGTTTAGTGTCCACTGTGTTGTCATGAGGCGCAGGTTGTTGCGAGACATTGCTCGGCTGGTGGTCGCTGTTGATGGTCACAGGGTGGAAGCCACGTGTGAACCACGGAAGGTCCGCACTTTCCTTAGAAACTGGGTCCGATTTTGATACTTCCTTTGTCTGAAGTGTGAAACAGAGAGTCTTGCATGCGCTAAATGAAAGTTGTACAACGCTGGTAAATCGTCACGCGAAGCCCAAATTCCTTCGTGATAGCACGCGATGGTCCGCATTCTTCAGCGTTGCTCCAAAAGGTGGCAACCTTATGTCGAGCCTGTAAGGTTAACCTCAAATCACCAATAGTACTCCTCAAGAACCTTCCAGACAATCTCGTAATCCCAATCGTCGTCAGGTTTGTAGCCGCTAAAGTTCTCCATCGCGCCCTTGAATCGCACCGCCCCGTTCAACCCTAACTTGCCAATCGTATTGGAGCATATATGCTCGCAAGGCATCGGCCCCTCTCCAATCCGAAATGTTCTCACCCAGTCGTTGCGTGTTCGCGTGTCATCGTTGTCGATCGCGGCTAGGTCTTTGGTCTCGGTGGAAGCTGCAGGCTTCCGCTCCCACCTCTCAACAGTCAGGGCATCGCCGACTTTGAGAATCGCCTGACACCATCCTCCCACTTTTACAGCCATGCCCTTGAGGCTCTTCTCCGGATCATCTACCCTCAGCACCAAGCTGCTCCGATTGTGTTTCTTTCCGAGCGGGACAACTTCCAAATCATGCCATAGCTCTTCGTACTCTATTTCTTGTCCAGTCACAGCGTCCTTCGACTTTCCACGCTCCAAGACATCACCATCATCCTGCACCCACATGTCGCCCTCATCGATGCCGGGGTCGTTGCTCCTCGAGTCGATCCAGTGGTCCCAAACAGTGTGCGAAAGCTTTTCCGAGTCTTTTCCGTGAGCTTTAGATGGCGTGGTATGGGATCTGCCTGCGAAAGCCCACTCCATACTTGCTTCGGTGTGGGTTCCCGTGGCCTTCGCTCCTTCGAGCTTGTCTAGGAGCAGGCGCACATCGACAAAGTAGGAGTCTTTGGAGGTCAGCACAATTGTCGAAGTAGGCTCTTTAGGTTCATCGGGGACCTGTGACTTGTGTCAGAGGCGCCCTAGCTAGTACCAATTGTCTCATGTGACGATGTTGGGCATCAGTATTCACTCACCACACGATAGTGCTTGCGCTCGGTGATGGTAGGGACGCCCATGGTTAGAATCTTCTATGGATTCACCTAATCGAGTCTGCCCCAAAGAAATAGATGAAGTGATGATGTGAAGTTCTTATCGCACAGCTGAGACAGGCAGCGTTCATCTTATATCTGGTGACATGATGAATCGGCAATATGGTCACGTGATAGGTACGGCATAGAATAGTGATGAGGGGTAATTGGACTAGCGTTGGAAGCATGTATTCATGAGGGAAATGTTGAAATGGCAAAAGTTGCCAAGACGCTTGAATCAGCTTATTATGGAATTTGTAGTATATTTCAACACTCCCCGTGCTACGGATATCTCTGATTGGGTGTTCGACGTAGGTGATCAGGTGGATGTGTTTTTTAACTATTTATGTGTATGTGGTTTTTGCGATGGCGGAAGTTAGTGCGGGGATCGAACTCCCGACCTCCCTGTGCAGGGGCGCTTTCGTTGCCACTAAGCTATCCGGGCTCATAACCTGTTGAAATGGCAAAAGTTGCCAAGACACTTGAATCAGCTTATTATGGTATCTGTAGTATATTTCAACAAGAAATGCCCCTATTATTCCTACTCCTTAGCAACCCCCATAGTAGCAACGAAATCAGAAGACGACAAGACTCATCCTACCTTTTCTAATAGCTTTAACCGCCATATCAAATGCATGTACCGAGCGCTCAGCTCCATCAGACCTCTCACTACTACAGTAATTCTATCATGAGTCTTGTTAATCATGGCTGCTAAAATTACTCTTCTGCGACTTGCACTCCTTTCCCTCACATTACCCCATATCGTAAGGTAGTCAGGGAAAGTCTCAATGTCTCTATCCTAAATAGTAAATCTACGATGAGTGACGGTATGTTGGTAGTCCTGTTGAATAGTGTAAGCTTAGATGGCAAGAAACGTCTTGTTCACGCATTTCGTACCCCCATGGCGAACCAAATGGTACCCATGCAATCTAGTCAATGCTCTAGCTACACAGGTATGAGTATTCTCAGATGTGCAAAGTCTTCCACCACAGTTTCAAATACCCCAGAGCGATCGCAGCCCAGAACTCTGACTGATGGGATAAAGCTCTCATAGCAGCAGCAACTATGAGGTAGCAGGTACAGGTATACGGCCACGATGACAGCTCTACGATTGTGCCTCTTGGGGTACGCTATTGTGTTTCCGGAATTTACTCTCACATAATTACCACACCTTCTCATGATCAGCGATAGAATGCTCGATCAACAACCGTTAAAGCCGCCAAACACGATTGATCGCTATGTTCATGATTATAGTCCACATGCTGTTGTCGGTCATGACGAGAAATTCTCGGTCGATGGTACTCATGACTGTGGAGGACAATAGGAACCGAGCGGCGAGCAGGAGATGATGATAACAATGGCCAGAGTGGTACTGCGCTGTAGGCATCGATGCGATATTGCTATGGAGGAAGTGCGAGAGTTTGATGGCGGAAGGATATCAAGGGTATTTGACCCATTTGTTTGTGGTCAACGTTGGAGTGTCAATTGGCGAACTGTGGTTATGGTGATAAGATTGAAAAAGACGATGGCTATAGTAGAAAGGATATTTCACATTGATCACACGAGAGCGCAGAGCTAGCAGATTAGGAGAGTAGGAGGATTTTTTTGAAGGGCACAAATCGTAATGAATATGTAGATCGCTGCCCACCAGGAGAAGCGTCAAAGGGCAGATTTTGGAGAGACATTCGCCTATTGTGTCGTCGCATGACCTGCTGCAGTCCGACTCGTTTGTATCATACCTTTTGTACTCTATGATCGATATCTCTTATTTGCAAAGTACATCGGCCATAGCTTCCACGCCTACAATAGCTTATCGAATCAGCATTACTTGTGTAGCGACCTTTGCAGATCCGTCGCTACTATCTGAGGATGGTACAGCTCATGGTACACTCGCGTACTCGAAGTCCGGATATAAATCGATCAGATTCATCAGTATTATTGGTGTTCGAACAAAGGAAGATTCTTTCATCATTCTTTCAATATCATCTCATCATGTCCTTGATGACAAAGATCATGGACCGATCATATCTTGCGAGCCCAGATCTTGATGTCTCTTTGTCTGTGTAGGTGGATCGTGTTATGCTAAGATGTCGCCGTGCCTACCAAATTTGACCTTGTTGCGCCCAAGACTACAGTCAACTCCTGATGTTCGCCAAACGTCACATAGCCTCCTAGTATCCTGTCTGGCTTGAAACACTCTTGCGCAATCTTAGCCGCCAAGTGAGATACGACGACTGGCTGGAAAATACCGGAGACTGTGCGTTGCACATAACTCGGTGCCCAGACAGCAATTCGGCATTCATTTGAACTCCATGTCTTCCTTTCGTTTGGCATAAAGACCCAGGAGACCATGTTTAGAGCGTCGTTTTCGACCACTATCTCTTCAAGAGCGTCCAGGTAATCATTGGTCATAATCGAGGGATGTCTTGTGGGCGCAGGAGGTGGAGGATTCGCGAAACAACGAATGACTCCACGATTTGGAGCATTGATGAAAGCAGATGTATTTGATTTAGACCCAAGGGTAGTCGAGGAATCTGGTAATGAAAGGTTTGGGCTATTGAGAACATCCTCTACCCATGATGGATCATCGATGGAGTTGGCACCGGCTGGCGCTGATATAGTAGCGAGTGCCATCAAGGTAAGGTAGTAAAGAGGGCCGAGAGACCGGGCAGGACCGACCATTATGAATACTGGCAGAAGTTTGACTTTGTAGAATTGAGGATCAGTCAGAAATATACATGAGACGAGAGACTGTGTGGAAGGATCGTATTTGGACTGGGTGCAGTTGACAGGCACAGTAACCTATGCTCGACCGAATGAATGAAGTCAAGGAACTTTGGGAGCTATTGCCCTTCTAAGGACCTCGCAAGACTGAAACGACTCGCAGCGCACGCAAGATGCGACTAAGCGCCATATAGGCCACAATGGCCTACAGTATGGCAAAGTATCCATGTAGTATCTCACGACCCAGCCAAAATAGGTGCCAATTGCTGCGCTTCTCAATACTGCTGTTTCCTTGTATCATGCAATACCGGTGTCTGCGTCTGACACGACCAGTAGTCCAGCGTCTGATGCGAGGCTAAAGAAGCCAGATCCATCTCTACACATCAGATTCGACCTCGTTCTCTCGAATATGGCCACAATGGATCTTCTATCCGGCTGCTCGATTCTAAAGAAGTCCCTGGTATTGAGGGTCACATTCTTGGTAATCTCAGTATTCAATGCTATCAACAGCGACGCATTTGATAATGATACAGTATTCCATACCATCTAAGCTGCTTCAGGGACATATCTTTCAGGAATTGGCCTCCTGGAAGAACTGTTTCATAACTTATAGGACTTGGTACATGTTGTCTGAATCGCTGCCATAGTTTCTAAGGACAAGACTGGTGGTCATTGGTCGTGAAAGGAGATGCCTGCGCTAATTGATGACAATGTAATGTTGTTGATTCGATGGTGGAGGAGGCAACAGCCATGAGCTAGCTGGAGCGTATCAGCCAATCAGAGCATAGGTATTACCAACTGAGGCTTATCGATTAAACGGGCTTTGTTCTTAAGAAGCTCCATGGTCCTAATTGCATGCACATTCTATCACGTTCAATACACACGCTGAAAACAATTACAACATTCTCACCTACCGTCCAAGCATCCGTACCGAAATCTAGAATCTCAACCTCCAGCATCATGACTGTTCCAACAACTTGCTGCGGCCGATCGAGCGAGTCCTGCGTCTGTGCTGCTCAGGCCAAGTGCTCTTGCGGCAAGCAGAGTGCCCTCAATTGCAACTGCGAGAAGGCCGAGACTGAGAACGCCGTAGCTGGTGCACGCTGCTCTTGCCGTGAGTGGTCATCTCCTACAATCTACCACGCAAAACCAGCCACAATCGTGACATGTGGAGCCTGGATATTGCCCTGTCCACTTTGTCATTCACAACGACACTCTCTTGCATCTTCCTCTGTAGAGACCTTTGCTGACGAGTTTTCATATTGACAGGCGCCCGTCCCGCCGGGGAATGCACCTGTGAGCGCGCGTCCACCGAGAATTCTAAGGTGACTGGGGCCACATGCTCTTGCGGCGCCCGTCCAGCAGATGCTTGCAGCTGTGAAAAGGCTGCTGACGGCGGCATTCTTCCTTCCGAAACCGATTTCACGACCAAGGCCGCCAGTGCTTGAAGGTTTACATCTGGCTTCAGGAATATGGCAGGGCATAGCAACGGCGAATGGGGCTTGGAGTTATAATACCATGAGGATGCAGGGCTGGCTATGGCTTGATTTTGGCATCATAACGGACATGGCTTGGGTGGTCGCATTTTTGTCCGGAGTTGCACGACTAGTCTAGCTCACAGACTTGATCAGATGGCAACTTGTTACATCATATCCTTTATATCCTTTATATCTTCAGACATCTATTTTCCCTGCATGACGTCTTATCTCAGCTTCAAGTGCATTTGAGCCTCAACCACGCTTGCGCAAGGAGTGCATCGGTATCAGCAGACGCCAAGACTGTGCAGCGGACGCTAGCAGCAGATAGTCGGGAGAGAGGCGAGTGAGCTTATTTGTCGGCGCCGACGACGGCTGTAGACCTACATGAAGCAAGTCTAGCGATTGCCATCTAATCATCCAGGAATTTCCAATACTATCCATCCCGTACAATCATTCTCTCTCGGACTGTTCCCTTGAACCACACAATCCCTCTGTACTCGGACAATAAAGCAAGCCACCGGCGTACGCTCTTTCATACCGCGATTCAGCTTCCCCAAGTACCTGAATAAATATTCAAAGCACGCCTGCAGTGCCCCATCTACCAGGCTCGATCTCCCTAACTAACCCACCTCAAAGCTGGCGGAATCTGCAAACTGGCGAGCGCGGCGGCAGCCGGCTTCCTGGGCCGGGGTACTTCAGGAAACAACACTTCCATGCGAGGTCTTGTGCAATTCATAGCCGATCTACGCAATGCCCGCGCACGTGAGTTGGAAGAGAAAAGGATAAATAAAGAATTGGCGAACATACGGCAGAAATTCAAGGACGGTAACCTCAATGGATACCACAAGAAAAAATATGTTTGCAAGTTGCTGTATATTTACATACTGGGATGGAACGTGGATTTCGGGCATTTGGAGGCAGTTAATCTGATCAGTGCAAACAAATACTCGGAGAAGCAGATAGGTTATTTGGCTGTAACGCTATTTTTACATGAGCAACATGAGTTATTGCATTTGGTGGTAAATAGTATCAGGAAGGATTTATTGGGGCATAATGAGCTGTTCAATTGTTTAGCGCTGCATGCAATTGCGAATGTGGGTGGGAGAGAAATGGGGGAGGCACTGAGTGGGGATGTACATATGCTGCTCATCTCACCGTAGGAACGGCCAAGGTTTTGGAGGAGGCATTGGCTGACGATTGCAGGACATCGAAATCATTTGTCAAGAAGAAGGCCGCCCTCACCCTACTTCGGCTATACAGGAAATACCCTGGGATTGTACAGCAAGAATGGGCGGAACGAATCATATCACTAATGGACGATCCGGACATGGGCGTCTGTCTTTCGGTCACTTCCTTGGTCATGGCTTTGGCGCAGGATCAGCCCGATCAGTATAAGGGGGCGTATGTCAAAGCAGCGCAACGGCTGAAAAGAATTGTCGTTGACAATGACATGGCACCCGATTACCTATACTATAAGGTTCCCTGTCCCTGGATACAAGTCAAGCTCCTGCGGCTGATGCAGTATTTTCCTCCCTTAGGTAAACTGCCCGACACCTAAGCAGGACTGTTACTTACTAACAGGCAAACAGAAGACACGCATGTACGAGGTCTCATCCGGGAGTCGCTACAGCAGATCCTACATGACGCCATGCAAATGCCTAAAAACGTTCAGCAAAACAATGCGCAGAATGCTGTGCTCTTTGAAGCTATCAATCTCGTTATCCATCTCGACACCGAGCATAATCTCATGATGCAAATTTCGTCACGATTGGGGAAATTCATACAATCGAGAGAGACCAACGTCAGGTACCTTGGCTTGGACGCCATGACGCATTTTGCTGCTCGAGCAGAAACGCTGGATCCTATCAAGAGGCACCAGAATATCATAATGGGCTCGCTGCGAGACAGAGATATCAGCGTGCGGCGCAAAGGTCTGGATCTCTTGTACAGCATGTGCGATCTGTCGAACTCGCAGCCAATTGTCAACGAGCTGCTCAAATATTTGCAAATCGCAGATTATGCGATTCGGGAGGAGATGGTACTGAAGATAGCCATTCTGACAGAAAAGTATGCGACAGACGTTCAATGGTATGTGGACATATCATTGCGGTTGATAGCAATGGCTGGCGACCATGTCAGTGATGAAGTTTGGCAACGGGTGATCCAGATAGTGACGAACAACGAGGGACTTCAGGTCTATGCTGCCCAAAATATACTGGAGTATGTGAAGGCAGAGCAGTGCCATGAGACACTGATCAAGATTGGAGGATATCTCCTGGGCGAATTTGGGCATCTTGTTGCGGATACGAAAGGCTGCAGTCCCATCGAGCAATTCTTGGCCCTTCAAACGAAGATGCAGGGATGCTCGTCGAGTACACGAGCAATACTGCTCTCTTCCTTCGTCAAATTCGTCAATCTGTTCCCAGAGATCAAGCCCCAACTGCTCATCGTATTCAAAGCTTACAGCAAAACCCTCGATTCGGAGCTTCAACAAAGAGCTTGCGAATACCTGAATCTTGCCAGCCTCCCAACCGACGACCTTCTCCGAACAGTCTGCGACGAAATGCCACCATTCCCCGAGCGCACATCAGCCCTCCTCTTCCGCCTCCACGGAAAGCATGCTGGGACCAGCGACAAACGTACTTGGGTCGTAGGTGGTAAAGACGCCAACGCTGATTCGAAGGAGATTCTCCTCACTCAGTCAACGGGCCTCAAACGCTCCTTCACACCCACCGCAAATGGCACGCTCAACACAAACGGAGCCTCTAGTCCAATCATCAACGGCACGCCTAAAGCAAATGGTACCCACGGGCTCGAAGACCTCGACCAGACTACCACCCCAACGACCAGTAAACCTCCCAATCTCGCCTCCGCGGCGCATCTATCCCAAGGCTGGGAGCCCGGTTACCGACGCTTGCTCTTCGCTGCCGAAAGTATCCTGTACGAAGATATGCAGATCCAGATAGGCGTCCGTAGCGAATACCGCGGCTCCATGGGCTGTCTCATCCTCTACTTCACCAACCGCGCATCCTCCGCCATCGGCAGCTTCACCACCACCCTCGACAACCCAAACCCCACAGATCATCTCCGCATCGACACGAAGAGCTTGCCCGATCCGACAATCCAGCCCGAAGCACAAGTCCAGCAGACCGTCATGTTCGAAGCCAAATCCGTCTTCGCCCTCCCGCCAACCATCCGCATCAGCTATCTGGCCGGCGCGCTCCAAGCGCTCACCCTCCAGCTACCCGTCGTCATGCACAAATTCATGGACGCGGCCGATCTAACCGCCGACGATTTCTTCAAGCGATGGCGGCAGATTGGCGGCGCGCCGAGGGAAGTCCAGCGCGTCTTCGGGCTGAGCGGGAGAATGGGAGATGCGGATTGGACGAAGCGAGTCGCCGAGGGTTTCGGGTGGGGGATATTGAAAGGGGTGGACCCGAACGAGAAGAACGTCGTCGGTGCTAGCGTATTGCATACAGGCGTTGGGAAACTGGGCTGTCTACTGCGGCTGGAACCGAATTGGGAAACGCAGGTGAGTCTCCCTTTTATTTACCCCTTCGCTCGTTCCGCGTGAGAGTTGGTATACTAAGTGGGAGTCTGAACCAGCTGTACCGCATCACGATCCGTGCCACGGACGAGAACGTCCCGCCCGTGCTGATGAAGATGATGGAGGAAACGTATTCGCGCAGCGCGACGGAGACGATGATTACGACGATGGATCATCGGGGTGCGGGGTGAGGTAGCGTCTATAAAATAGCTAGCTAAGGTAGCTAAATACTGGAAATTTGTGTGTTTGTGTGTATGAGAAGATGAGAAGATGAGTATTGGTGTTGTGTTTGTAACCATGCGTGCTGTGTACATACATACGTGCATGATTGGCGCTCTAAACGTGGGATGCGTTGTCATGAGCGTAGGTTCCTTGTATGCATGCGTGCATGCCTGACGGTTGATGGGATGGGATGGTATATACAACATAGGTCAGATGGGAACGACTTCGTTGGTGCAGTGGCTTGAGGAATTAATGCATATGTGCAGTATATTTTCATCCGTGGTTTTTTTATCGCTCACCATACACCAAGCACCGTACTGTATTTGAATCTCGGTGAAGTGAATTATTGGTAGGTCAATATGGGCTGACTTGATCTGTTAGATAAGGTACTGTATGACGTGCAACGCATTGCCCAATTCCCTATATAGCAGCGTTACCTGAGCTTTCAGTCGTCATTCATTGTATATCAGACAGATGCGAGAATTGCTCGGGTAGGTGAGGCTAGATGGAATAGAGCGTTAGCATACCATCAAGGGCATATTTCGTTTCGGCTCTTACATGATTCTTCTTCAGCAATCGGAGAAGTATGCTCGCATTATTGCCGTCCTTTGCCAAAGATTCCCCATGATCCTCGAGCAGTGTCTTCTGGAGTACAACCTGATTATCTGCATCGCAAAGGATGTTTGCAACTGCGACACTGCCTTCCTTGGTGCCAGCCATCAGCGCCAAGCCAAGCCATCCTTGAGTCACCAGCGATGGGTTTTCGGATTCGGTGATCATTGCCATGACAGGTTTTGCAATGTTGGCTCCGACTGTTTCGGCTTGGCGGATTGCATCGTCAATGTTGATCGGTGCTGCTCCTTGTGTTTCTGTCCGAGGTGTTCCTGCGCGCCACATTGCTACCACGATCTGAGCTACTTCCATCTTTGTGCCGAGATCGACGGTGTTGGCGTAAAGGTTCATGAGGCGAGCGATGTAGGTATTGCCTGGTTTTAAATCTTCTGCTTGCTTTGGCTTTAACGTTAGGAATAGTTTCACGTTGAAACTTTCTCCTGTGAGAAGCTGCCGGATGACCCTTGCAGCAGCGTACTGTACGATTTGAACGGGATGTTTGGACCAAAGGATTGTAATGGCATCCATCGCTTCGTTGTCGGCTAGCATGATCTTGTAGTCTGGATGTACTGCGAGATTCCTGTACAATCTGAGTGCTTCCTCCAACACCTGAACGTCGGAGCTGTTCCTTATGATATCAATTAAGAGGTCGTTGATGTGCGTCTGCCGGATCAGGTCAGAGGTAGCTTGATGTGAAATCGTTAGGTTGCGGAAAATAGAGCAAGCGCAAAGCTGCATTTGTGGTTGAGGCGCCGATAGCCAACACCGCAACATGGACAAGAGATCAGTGGTAAGAGTGTGAGGGAGAGCGAATTCGGGCCTTGCAGATATGTCCCACAAGCGAGCTGACAGTGATGAGCGTAGCTGAGACAGCGCTTCTTCTTCTTCTTCTTCGTTGGGGGATTCAACGAGCAGCTCAAATTGGAGCGCGGAATTGAAGACGGTGCTCTTCAGAGCGGAAATGTCATGGGTGCAAGAGAAAACAAACAGAGTGGTGATTAGGACTACTTCGCTCCGAGCAATGGTAAGCCTTTGATAGCGCTCGCTTGCTAAGAGAGCAAGGATAGCATTGCACAAGGAGAGTCTATCATCGAAGCCGAGGTCTGCTTCAGTGATAAGATCGTAGATAACCCTGACCGCATCGTCAGGGCATGTATCGAAGTTTGCTAGAATCTCTGTTCAGAGTATCCTACGCGCGGGAGATACAGCAGTGGCTTACGATCTTGCACAGCGAAGTCAAGTAAATCACAAAGTCGACTGATAAGATTGGTGGTAGTATAGAGCCGAGCTCGAAAGATGTGAAGGATTTGTTGGAACAGTCCATGCGTTCTGACGGCTTTCTTTGCAGGCTCTACCATAAATGAGATAAGTAGAATGTATAAGTTGAAGATAGTTACCATAATCTAAACACAAATTATACAGCACTCCAATAACTACGCCAGCCAGCTGTTCTGTACTTTCGACACGCTTGAGTAAAGATGCCATGTCGATCTTACGAAGGATGCGGTTTCGACTAAGATCTAGGACTATCATCAGCAAGTTGCGTACGAGCTTCTGGCTCAAGGACAGACCCGAATCTATACAGCAATTGCCGATTAGGCGTAAGGCATCGATGGTCCACGCATGGTTCCCCACTTCTGCAACGAGGTCCAGATAGGACTCCAAGACGGTCAGGCCTAAGAGATATCGCCATGATTCATTTCGACTACCATCTGCCAAAGCCTTGGTGGCAATGACAAATGCTTCTGTGTCATGTAGATGCAAGTGGAGGAGAGCCGGAGGAATTAATTCCACGATCTCGTCATGCGTAGTGGCATAACTTAGTTGTTTGATCAAAGTCCTGTCGTCGTAGTCTTGTTGCTGGACAGCCTCCACTATTACTTTCACAATGGCTCTGAGCACAGGCAGGCTTTGAGCTTCCCTTTGGACTTGGGCGGATGGTGGTCGTTCCACTTCGGGAATCTTGGACGACGGGGCTTCAGCCATTTCTACACTTTGCAAAGCCAGATAGATTCTGTTCGAGGGGACCTCTCCCCTCTCCCTTGGTATGTTGATAGGTTAAAAGCCATCAGGAAAGCTGGAGATAAACCATCGTATTTAAGGTGAGCCACCTATTCCTGACCGTATTTCCCTGCTTTCTAGGCTGAATGATCGAGACTGAGCCTGCCAACATATCTATGGATTCAGGTGAGGAGAGGAAGCGTCTTCAAGATTTCAGCCTTAGGAATGCGCTAGTGACCGTTGCCAAGAACAGGGGTTTGTCCGTCCGGTCTCCATGCTGGAGATCTACATTATATTGAAAGTCCTCCAACTGAGCTACACGCCGTCCACCAGCCATGACACGAGCCCAACAAACCATCACCCTCGCCTTCCTCGCCTCTTCAGTACGTACGCCCTTCCTCGTCCCCACCCCTTCCCTAGCTAACCCACCCATCCCACCCACAGCTCTACATCGCCTGCTTCCTCCACATAATCCCCCTCACCAAAACAGTCCAAGACGAAGTCATACCACTGGTACGCACCCTCTCCCTTTACTACATACAGCCAGCGCTGTTATTCTAAGGAAACTCGCAACGACAGTTTCCCTTCTGGGCCTTGGTGTCGTTTGGAGCCTATCTACTGTTTAAGCTCGGCTGGGGGGTTTTTACGTTCAATGATGTACCGGAGGCGCATAAGGAGTTGATGGGGGAGATTGAGATGGCGAGGGAGGACTTGAGGCGGAAGGGGATTGATGTTGATTGAATGAGTGCGTTATTCTATATGGCGTCCATGGATCCTGGTGGATTGTACAACGACGTCTGCCATCTTTTCGTTTTGAATCTGCGAATGGTGCCTTGCGCTTCGGCCTTGCTGTGTGGCCTCCTGGCTCCTCTCCTCTCCTCTACTCTCTACACCTGCCGGAGCATCACCCTCCCTCCACCGATCCAGATAACTTGACCCAAGTATCCACCTGCATCCAGGTGCCCGGACGCCCGTACGATAGCCCACAGCTTTCCCCACGCTAGACAATCCAACTCCCAACTTCCAATTACCCAAGCCCACCCATCCTTTTCCTGATCCCCCCCATCCCATCTTTCCGCCGACCTCACCCCTCGCCCCTCTTCCCCCTCCTCTCCCCCAACCTCTTCTCCATATCCATAAACGCCCTAATCCCCACCGGCACGCCCTCAAGGACACTCTCCACACTGCCTTCCACCCCTCCATCCCCATCCCCATCCCTCACATCCATCCCCCCATCCCCACCCTTCCTACCCGCAACCCATCCCTCAACCTCCTCTC